>PVMO01019370.1_pt1 | contig 748584 bp, 703 predicted proteins | sample 1853421 | NCBI WGS metagenome assembly PVMO01 (sample SAMN08533511, study PRJNA380276) | Human gut metagenome, whole genome shotgun sequencing project.
AATCGGTCGAGGCTTTAACCAAAGAAGGCTGAAGTGTAAGAGATGTAGAAAGATTCTTGTATGTTGTTTTGAAGGTATATCCTTTATATATAGATTTAATAATGGAATTCAGAGCATTCTTAGAGATAAGAATGTTTTTTTTTCGTTACAAGAAAAATTTAGAAAGTCATTGCAAGTTGCAATGGCTTTCTTTGTTGAGGCAGAAGATTGGATGTGATAAAATTATAAAAAAGAAAACAAAAAAGATCTTAATAGGAATAATGCGTGAATTAATATGATGAGACAGAAATTATTAGATAAGTAGACATTGGAGAATAAAGATGACACAAGAGGATTTAAAAGAATTATCGAAAGATAACTTACAAAATATTATATTAAAATTACAAGAATTTTTATCAGAAGATCAAAAGCAAAAATTACAAGAAATAATAAACTTCTATACTACACAAGGAATGAATAAACAGGTAACATCTACAGAAATAGGAATGTCAGAAAAATTTGTAAAAGAAAAAATGTTACAGATACAAAATTGGAAAAATCAGATTGATGAAGGTGATTTATATCTTGAGATAGAAGAATATGAGGAATATGGTGGATACTGGGATTCAGATTGGATCACGGAATATTATGATACTCAGGAAATTGGCGATAAGATCATAGATATGATTGCTTTTGCACAGGATTGTGTGAATGATAAGAGATATCTGGAAGCAAGAAATATTTATGAATGGTTATGGCAAATGTGTGTGACTACAGTGAACGAGTATGAAGAATTTGGAGATCCCGTAGATTTAGAGGTATTACGGGAAAATAATCTTATAGATGTTGATATGAAACATTTAGCTCTTCTGACTTTATATACTGACTATCAAGCATTACTGCCAGAAGAACGTGCCAATGATATGTATTTGTATTTTTCATTCTCTGCATTTTCAAAATTACACATAGAAGACATATTTCATGTTGGAAGAGAAAATTTAAAAGATACGGATCAATTTTGGATTGATTGGATAAATCTTTTAAAAGGAAAAAATGGAGATGTGGAAGCAAGACTTTTAAAAGAAGCGATCTTATATACAAGAGGAGTTAATGGATTATATGAAATAGCAAAAGAAAATGCCTCGATCCATCCATCTTTATACTTATCTGTTATGGATGAATATGAGAAAAAACATGCATATGAAAAGGTAGAAGAAATAGGTGAAAATGCATTAAATGACATTGATGTCAATCTAAAAATACGAAGTACGATCGCATTGAAAGCTGCATTTGCATCATCTTGTTTAAATCACTATGATAAGATGATCTATTTTTGTTGGGAGGGGTATTGTTCTGATTCTACAATAAGAAATTATCTTCGATTATTTGGAACAAAAGAGATGGCAGAAAGGTACGGCTTACGAGGAAAAGAAGTATTAAACATAAGAGAAAAGAGTAATTTTCAAAACAGTTATCGAAACTTGGAATTGAGTCGGAATGTAATGAGCGATTATGAGTATTATAGCTTGATTTTTTATGCAGGTAACTTTAAAAAAATAAAGAATATGTCTAGAAATCCTAAAGGTTCCTTAGGGTGGAGTGGTTCATTTATACATATTGGGATCAGACTGATTTTGCTTTATTTGTATGATGGAGATTATCCTTCGAAAGCAGCTGCAAAGATAGCGGAATATGTAGGATTTTCAGATACAAAAAACTTGGAAGATCAGATGAATTTTGAAATGGAAATCCAAAAAGAATGTAGAGAACATAAAATAAGTGAATTTTGGAATTATTTTCAAAGATGGAAGAAATATTTCAAAATAAAGGAAATTGAGAAAAAAGACTATTTGTCATGGGCAGAACAGATTGTACATAAAAGAGCAGAAGCAATTGTATCAGGACAACATAGAAATCAATATGAAGAAGTTGCATATTTATTAGCAATCGTATGTGAGATAAAAGAAAATATGGGGTATCAAAATGTTAAAGAAACTGTGTATGGACAATACAGGAAAAAGTTTCCAAGACATTCTGCTTTTCAAAGAGAAATGAAATACTATTTTAATATAAAGTAAAAAATTAAAAGGAGGATCAAAATGAAAGAGTTTAAGGCTAATTTAAAAATTTATTTACATGCTTTTTATGCATTACCATGTTAACGTCAGGAAAGAAAGTTTTTGGAGCTTATAGTAGTGTGAAAAAAATAAAGTATTAAATGTATCTATTGTATACAAAATAGCTGTGGAGATGATTATATATGCAAAAAATCAAAATTGAAAATAAGACATGCTATATGAAACAAAATGGAGTCAAAGGCCCGATCATTTTATGGGGGATGTATCCACATCAGGGAAATGAAATAACTCATATGTGGAATTGTTTAATGGATATCGTAAAAGAGAAAGATTTTGCATTATATGCATTTCAAGTAGAAGATTGGAACAGAGATTTTTCTCCATGGAAAGCATCTGCTGCCTTTGGAAATGAAGATTTTCAAGGAAAAGCGGATAAAACCCTACAATGGCTAATAAATAATTTGATTCCAACAATAAAAGAACGATATGGTTTAGATCGAGAAATTTATCTGATCGGATATTCTCTATCTGGATTATTTTCTCTCTGGGCGGCTTACGAAACTGATATTTTTTCAGGAATTGCAAGTTGTTCGGGATCACTATGGTTTGAAAAGTGGGATGAATATTTAAGAATTCATAAGATGCAGCACACATGTAATGTCTACTTAAGTCTTGGAGGGAAAGAAGAAAAAACAAAAAATCAGATCATGGCAAAAGTAGGAGAACGAACTAGACTACAAGAACAAATCCTAAAAGAAGACCAAAATGTACAAAAAGTAACGCTAGAATATAATAGTGGTGGCCATTTTGCAGATTCAGGGAAACGATTATCCAAAGCAGTTTATTGGTTGCTAAACAATACAAGTCAGAAAGGAAACAAGAAAAATGAATCCAAAAAGTAATGAATTATATCATGCACTAAAAGAAAAAGATTTTCCGGATGATTTCTGCAAAGAGATTGCATATTGTCAGATGACGACTGACTATACGATCACTAGGATGTTAGGATATTTATACAGGATCAGCAATCCAAGAATGGAAGATGTCGTAGATGAAATGCTGGCTATTTTTAGTGACAGAGATGCGATCATTCAGAAAAAAGAATTAGAGCATGCTCAGTCTGTGGTCAATGATGTATATAATAGAGGTTTATAAGAAAAGGGGTATATTTTATGAAGAAACTAACAAAAATTTTAAGTTCTATATTCTTTTTATGTATGGTCAGTGTATTATCATTTCATACATCATCAAAAGATATAGAAGCCGCACAAAGAACAACCAAAGCCTATAAAAAATATTTAGGAAAATGGGAAACTGTAGATTATAAGATGAATGTAAAGACAATTAATAAAAACTATCTCAAAGCTACGATCACAGCAAAAAATAAAGATAAGATCACGATTGATCAAAAGATGAAAGTCACAAAGAAAAATACATTTTATGTGACATCCAAAAAAGGAATTGAAGTCAAAGTGATCATGAAATTTAAATATGGAAAACCATATAAAGATTATAAAAGAAACACTGTGGTAGATGGACCACAGATTCATTTAGCAGGAAATAGCAAGGCATGGAGCAGTAATACTTATTATAAAGAAGATAAGAAGGGAAACACAGTTCCAGTTATGCTTGTTTATACAAAGACATTAAAAAAGAAAAAATAAGATTCTAATATATTTTGAAAGTGAGGTTTAAAAACTTGATCATAGAAAACAAACAACCGATCATAGAACTAAAACATATCAAAAAGTGTTATACAAAAGATGTACCAGTTGTTTATGACTTTAATCTTACAATAAATGAAGGAGAATTCGTAACATTTTTAGGTCCATCTGGCTGTGGAAAAACACGAAAGGCTTGACATAGAGAGAAGCTGTCTTGCAGTAATTAGTGACCTGCTATAATGAAGTTTGTATTTATGTTTGTTAACAGGATCGAGAAGATCTTGTTTGTCCACTTTTTTAAGATTATGAAGATAGTAAGTAAGATAAAGTATAATGATCATGAGCAATTAAATCCTTTCTTGTGGTAAGTGTTTTTGTGGTGATTACATTATACATGAAAAAGGGGTAATTGCTCTTTTTATTTGCAAACCTCCGAAAAATCAAGGTTTAAAAGGAATTTTAAACAATAAAAACAGGTAGTTTTTGACACTACCAGAAAAAAGAAAGGGGTAAAAAGATGAAAAAATTCATAAAATATGGAAGTATTGTGGTTATTTTATTAGTTATATTAATAAGTTGTAACGTAAATTCGTATGATTGTGATGTATTTGCAGAAGAAAAGAATGAAGAACAAAATACAGAAACTGATATAATATGCAATTGGCCAGAAGATATCATAGATCCAGGACCAGCATTACCCCAATATCTTTCTGCTCCAAAAATCATGAATATATTGAATACAAACAAAGGAATTAAAGTTCAATGGAAGAAAGTAAATAATGCGCATGGATATCGTATTCAGAGAAAATTAGGAAATAGTAAGTGGAAAGATCTGAAAATACTAAAAGAAAATCAATATACGGATAAAACAGTAGAGAATGGTAAGAAATATCAATATAAGATTTATGCATATGCTTCTAATTCCATTGATTTTATAGAGTCAACTGGAACAAAAAGTACTACAAAAAAGATTTTATATTTGAAGGCTCCAGTGATCAGTAATATAAAGAAATCTCAAAATACAAGATACAAAATTGTATGGAAGAAAAATAAAAAAGCAGATGGTTATAAGATTCAAATCTCTACATCTAAGAAATTTAAGAATAACAAGTCTAAGATAAAAGAAATTTCAACTTATAAGTTCAATCCTAAGATTTATGGAATGAAAAAGAAAAAATCGTATTATGTAAGAATTCGTGCTTATAAAGCAGATGGAAAGCAATTACATTATAGTGCATGGAGTAATATAAAGATATTAAAATAGCAAAAATGAAGTATTATGAACGTTATTTATTCATAATACTTCATTTTTTAAATAGTATTTTTGCTTATATCAGAATATTAATAAGCGATCAGTTCGTAACCATCTTCTGTTACAAGAACCTGAACTTCCCACTGTGCAGAAGGCTGTCCATCATCAGTATAGATCTGCCATTCGTCAACTTCATCAACATAAAACTCGTCGGTACCCATATTAACCATTGGTTCGATCGTAAACATCATACCGGGAGCCATAACCATACCAGTATCAGGTTCAGAAACATAGCTTACATAAGGATCTTCATGGAACTGAAGACCAACACCATGCCCACCGATTTCTTTGACAACGGTGTAACCATTTTCTACAGCGTGCATATGCACTGCATGTCCCATATCGCCGAGAAGTCCCCAAGGTTTTACATTCTTAAGACCAATCTCAACACATTCTTTTGTAACATCAACTAATTTTTTCTTTTCTTTAGAAACTTCACCAATACAGAACATACGAGAAGAATCTGAAAAATATCCATGATAGATCGTAGAAACATCGACGTTGATGATATCACCTTCCTGTAAAACGACATCTTCTGAAGGAATTCCGTGACATACTTGATCATTCACTGAAGTACAAACACTCTTAGGAAATCCCTCATAATTTAATGGAGCAGGGATTGCACCACGGGATGTTGTCTGTTCATATACCCAGTCATCAATCTGCTGTGTTGTAACTCCAGCTTTAATATGCTCTGCAACATAATCCAAAACAGCGATATTGATCTTTCCACTTTCTTTGATCTTCTCAATCTGTTCAGGAGTTTTGATCATATCGTGAGATGGAATGATATGTCCTTCTTGCTGTAATTCTTTTAATTTCTCATCAAACTGACAGTGGCATTTTTTGTATTTTTTTCCACTGCCACACCAGCATGCATCATTTCTTCCGATAGTTTCCATTTTCTGCACTTCCTTTATTTTCATTCATTTTTAATACGATTCCTATGGAATCAAACTATACCAATTTTACTATAATTAATAAAAAATAGCAATGAAGTGTGAATGATTTTATTCCTCACTTATAAAAAATATCAAAGAAAAATTTTGATTCGTATTTCAGACATAGTCTCTTTCGTGTATAATTAAAGAGACAAAGGGGAGTTGTCAATCAAGTAAGAAACAAGGAGAATGCGTATGGAAAAAAGAAGAAAAGGGATGATGAAACAATGTCTGTCATTTGCTCTTTCGCTAGTGATGGTATTGACAATTGTGACACCAGTAAAAGCAGCACAACAACAATATGTACCGACACAGGAAGATATTGAGATTACAAAAAATATCAAAGACATTCAGACAGCTGGGTACTATTCAGCAGCATTGATGAAGAACGGAGATTTGTGGACTTGGGGATCTATGGCGGCAATGGACAAATATCATGCGATTGATTCAAGTCTGTATACACCAAAAACTCCATCAGTATTTATGACAAATGTAAAAGAATTTGTACTTACAGATACTTATTATGCGGCGATTAAAAATGATGGAACATTATGGATGTGGGGATGTGACACGAACGGTGAATTAGGAATCGGTGATTGTGAACTTAATAATTTTTTCCCAAGACAAGTAAACATACCAAAACGGGTGAAAAAAGTAATTCTATCGAATAAAGGCTGGAATAAAACAGCAGCCATTACAGAGGATGGAGATCTTTACATGTGGGGTGATAATAGTGCCTATGGGCTTGGAATCGGTGAAAATTCTGATAACTCGAAAAGCTATAATACACCACAGAAGGTAAATGGAATTTCAGATGTTTCCGATGTAAGTATATGCGGATCGACAACAACAGCAATAACATCTTCTGGAAAAGTTTATGCGTGGGGAAATATTTACGAATATATGGATCAGATGACACATTATACACCAGAAGAAGTCAAGAATATAGAACATATTTCAGGGCAGATCACAAAAATTCAATTTAGTCAGGCAGGATATACAGTATTAACTGAAAATGGAGATTTATATGCATGGTATTATTCTGATATGGATGAAAATTATGCAGGAAGAAATGATTCAGAAGACAAAACGATACCAAAAATGATTTTATCAAATATAAAATCATATGAAAGCGGAACAACTTCATTTGCAGTTACAAAATCTGGAGAAGTATATAGTTGGGGACTTAATAGCAAAGGTGAAGCTGGTCTTGGAACTTATGGAAATAGTTCTTGGGAAGATTCCTATGTATTAACACCAACCAAAATGAACATTAGCAATGTAAATGAAATTGTAAAAACAGAAAATTTTAAAGGAATTTCAGGAGCGTATGCAGCAATCACAAATGATAAAAAGCTATATATGTGGGGATCAAATTTCTATGGAATCTTTGGAAATGGCAAGGAACCGAACACCGGGGCGTATGATTCAAAGAATTTTTATATGGTTGAAGCCAATCCAGTACAGATTGCAGATCAGGTAAAGAATGCAAGCTATTACTCCTATGAAAGTAGTTTTTATCTGAAAACAGATGGATCACTTTGGGCAAGTGGAAATGCAAGATACGGTGTACTAGGGGAACAAAGAGATGAAGATGTTACACAAAATGAATTTTACAGAAATCCGATTCTCATCACGCTAAAAGGGAAATCCCCATCGCTAACAGTAAAAGATGACAATAACTCAGGAATCACTGATTCAGGAGAACCAGATTCTGGGGATATCGACGATGGAGATCATGGAAGTAACCAGAAACCTGATCAGGGAAACAAAGACAACGCAGGAGACAAACAGCAAGATCAGGTCGGTGGACAGATCAAACCATCCACTTCAGCAACAAAGAAACCTTCTACCACAACAGCAATCACAGTTTCTGGAACAAACATCTTGAAAGTTCAGAATATCAAAGGAAAGAAAGCAAAGATTAGGTGGAAGAAAAACACCAAGGCAGCAGGTTACCAGATTCAATATTCTATGAAGAAGAACTTCAAATCCGGAGTGAAAACAGTTAATATCAAAAAAAATAAAACAGTATCAGCAACGATCAAAAAGTTGAAAAAGAAAAAGACTTACTATGTAAGAATCAGATGTATGAAAAAGTCTGGAATGAAAACAATTTATTCTAAATGGAGTTCAGTGAAAAAAGTAAAAATTAAAAAATAAGCAGATTAAGAAAGCAGAAATATTTTATGAATCAGAGCTATAAATACTTAGATTCTTGAATATTTCTGCTTTTTATTTAATGTTTCTGACCATCCACATCCTGAGAAGCAGATTCCCTCAATACAACTTTTCCTGCTGCCTGACGCCGTCTCGTATCAGACATTGCCGCATAATGTTTTCGAGTCGTATTAACATCAGAGTGTCCAAGAACTTCCGCTACAAGATAAATATCATCGGTCTCCTGATAAAGAGCAGTACCATAAGTACTACGCAGTTTATGAGGCGTGATCTTCTTTAGTGGAGTGACTTCCTTCGCATATTTTTTCACAAGATTCTGGACCGCCTGCACACCAATTCTTCGTCTTTGCATAGAATAAAATAAAGCATCTTCATGTCCTTCCTTTGGAATGATGAGTTTTCTGCTGCCCTCAATATATTGTTCTAAAGCATCTGCAACTTCATTTCCAAAATAAACGGTCATTTCTTTTCGGCCTTTTCGGATCAGATGAAGACCGTTATTGCGGAAATCAACATCATCAATGTTTAGACCCACTAATTCAGATACACGGATTCCAGTCCCAAGAAGAAGTGTAATGATCGCAAGATCACGTTCTTTTGTCTTTTCATAATAAGCACGTTTCTGCCCAGTTAAATGGTCACCACCGTGTTCTACAAAATCAAGCAAAGAAGCAACTTCATCGGCTTCTAAACGGATAATTTCCTTCTCACGGATCTTTGGCATATCGACAAGCAATGTTGGATTCTTCTCGATCAGCTGTCGTTTATAAAAATATCCGTAAAAAGAACGAAGAGCAGACATCTTACGGAAAACACCTTGTTCAGTATTCTGCATATGCTTATGTTGTTCTTCCGAGATGTAAACCTTTAAATATTCCATATATTCTTCCAGATCAACGGATTCAATCTTATCAAGATCACTCACTTTAAAATCCAGTACAGAGTAATTACGGTAAGCAGGATTTTCATCGATCAGAAAATGAAAGAACACTCTCAGATCATAAGCATAAGCAATTCGAGTTCTTACTTGTGTGGTAGAATCAATTGCACGGAAAAATTCTTTCGCAAAAGGCGGAAGAGTTTTAATAAGTTCACGTAATTTGATCGTCTGTCTTGCAGTCAGATCGTCATAATATGGTAATGATTTCATAAAATTCACCTGTTTCTTATTTATTTAGCATACCATTTACGGCTATTCAGTAGTAGTAAATGAAAATAATACATGACTTATTCTATCAATTTTTCACAAAGCTTGCAAACTTTCCCCTTCTATGTATAATAATAGTTAGTCAAGACTAACTAGAATAAAAATAAAAAGAAAGGAACATTTCGTGTATGATGCAATTATTTAAATCATCAACAAAAGAAACGATGAACTTCCTAAGATATGTCGGACCAGGTTTACTAGTCACCGTAGGTTTTATAGATCCCGGAAACTGGGCAAGTAATATCGCAGCAGGTTCCGGTTATGGATATACGTTATTATGGATGGTCACATTATCAACGATCATGCTCATTATCTTACAGCATAATGCAGCCAACCTAGGAATCGTCACAGGAAAATGTTTATCAGAAGCAACAAGTTTGTATATCAACAAAGGTCTTAAGAATATCATTTTATTAACAGCAGTTGCAGCATCGATCGCAACTGCAATGGCAGAACTTTTAGGTGGTGCAATGGCATTAGAAATGCTGTTTCATATTCCAGTAAAGATTGGTACATTTATCATTTTAGGGATCGTGTTGATCTGTCAGTTTACAAATGCCTATAGCAGAATCGAGAAATTGATCATCTTATTTGTATCATTGATCGGGTTTTCATTCCTGTTTGAAATCTGTATTGCAGATATTGAATGGAAACAGGCACTGATCGGATGGGTAAAGCCAGAAGTTCCAAAAGGTTCCCTTCCAGTTGTCATGAGTGTTCTAGGAGCAGTCGTGATGCCATATAACCTGTTTTTACATTCAGAGGTCATTCAGAGCAGAGAATGGAATCTAAAAGATGAAAATGTGATAGAACAGCAGTTAAAATACGAGTTTAAAGATACCTTATTTTCCATGATCATAGGATGGGCAATTAACAGTGCAATGATCTTAATGGCAGCAGCTACCCTGTATCATGGAAATGGTCATTCTATTGATGATATTCATTTAGCAGGTTCCATGTTAACACCACTTCTTGGAAATGCAGCATCAATTATTTTTGCACTTGCATTATTACTTGCTGGAATTTCATCAAGTATTACAGCAGGAATGGCTGGTGGAACGATTTTTTCTGGAATTTTTGATCATCCTTATGATATTCATCATAAAGATACGAAATTAGGAGTTCTTATTACGATGATTCCGGCAACATTGATTATTTTACTGATAAAATCTCCATTCGATGGATTGATCTATTCCCAGATGTTTTTGGCAGTTCAACTTCCTATTACGATCTTTACTCAGATCTATCTGACATCCTCAAAGAAAGTCATGGGGAAATATGCGAATTCGAAACGATTAAAGATCATACTTTTTATGATTGCACTGATCGTAACATTTCTTAACATATGTCTGTTTGTGACTGGATTTTAAATATAAAAAATGAGATAATAAAGATAAAAAAAGAAAGGAGCATCTTATGGAAATTAAATATCTATCAATTAAGAATTTTAAATCAATCCGGCATATGGAAATATCAGATATCCAGAATGCTCTGATTCTTGTTGGAAAGAATAATACAGGAAAATCATCCATCCTTCATGCCCTGCGTGCAGTCGAAGGATCTTATGAAATCTCATTGGATGATTTTAACGAGACAATGCAAAATATAGAGATTGGATTTATATTATCCATTACAGAAGAAGATCTTCATATTTTTCATAAAAATGGTATAGTGAGCCAGTATAAAAAATACGATCTTTGGAAAAAGGATTTTGAGAACAAACTTCCATCTTACAAAAATGAAGAGATCACCTTTACATTCATTGCCAATAAAGAAGGCAAACAGCGGTTTTACGATGGAAAAAAGAAACATAATAAGTATATTCGGGAAATTTTCCCAACTATTTATTTCATTGGAACGAACCGTAATTTAAAACAGATACAGGATGATCTTTTTATGTTACAGGAAGACAGTTTGCTTAAGATCATGCGTACAAACTGCTGTATGTTTGATCCTGTGAAACCATGTACTCATTGTTTTCAGTGTATCGGTCTGATCGATCAGAAGAGTCCGAAGGAACTGAATGCATTTGAGGCTGCAAAGCTATTTGAATATAAATTGTACGAGATGAACATTGACCAGTTTGAGAAACGTATCAATGAAAGCTTCCATAAGAACGGTGGATTTGAGGATATCATTTTCTCTATGAATTACGATGTTGACCAAATGCTTCAAGTTAATGCAGAAGCTTATAACAAAGAACGTGATATTTCAATTTCTGTGGAACGATTGGGGCGTGGAATGAAAAGTATTTATATGCTTTCTCTTCTGGAAGCTTATGTAATGGATGAGAATAGTCTTGCATCGATCATTCTGGTAGAGGAACCAGAGATGTTTTTGCATCCACAACTGCAAAAGACAGCCAGTGAGATCCTTTATCGTCTGGCACAGAAGAATCAGGTGATCTTTACAACACATTCTCCACATTTATTAGCCAATTTTAGCAGTAGACAATTATGTCAGATCATATTGGATGAAGATTCATATTCTGTTGCAAAGAAGAAAACGAACATTAGTTCGGTATTAGACGATCTTGGATATAATGCTTCTGATCTTATGAATGTTGATTTTGTTTTTATCGTAGAAGGAAAACAAGATAAATACCGTTTGCCATTGTTGTTAAATCATTATTATTCTGAAATTTATGATGAAGACGGCAGATTAAATCGTGTAGCGATCCTGACAACAAACAGCTGTACCAATATCAAGACGTATGCCAACTTAAAATATATAAATCAGCTTTATATGAAGGATCGTTTTTTAATGATCCGTGATAGTGATGGTAAGGATCGAGATATGCTTGGAAGACAGCTTTGTAAATATTATGATGAGAGAAATCTTGTGGATGTTGATCATTTACCAAAAGTGACAAGAAAAAATGTATTGATCTTAAAATATTATTCTTTTGAAAATTATTTTTTAAATCCAGAGATCATGTCAAAACTTGGAGTTATAGAATCTGAAGATGCTTTTTATGAGATTTTATATGATAAATGGAGAGAATATCTGCATAGGATCAAAAGTGGAGTTCATTTGATACAGATGATGGGACGTGATTTTACATCACCGCAAGATATGAAAGAACATATGGAAGAGATCAAAACCTATATGCGGGGTCATAATCTGTTTGACATTTTTTATGGAAGATATAAAAAAGAAGAGAAAGATTTATTAAAGAAATATATTGAGATCGCACCAAGAGATGAATTTAGTGATATTCTTGATGCGGCGGATTCGTTTATCTATTTTCAGAGTAAGACAAAACAAAAAGATATTCAGAATGAAACAAAATAAAGAAAGTGCGAGATAAATAATATGACAAAGAAACACACAATATTAACAGCGATCAATTCGAAATACATTCATTCGAACCTTGCAGTTTACTGCCTTCGTGCCTACGCAAAGCCATATATCGATGAAGTCGAGATTGCAGAATATACGATCAATCAGCAGGTGGATGATATCCTGATGAGTCTGTATCAGAAACATCCAGATATCCTTTGCTTTTCCTGTTATATCTGGAATATTGAATACATAGAACGTGTGATCAGGGAAATCCATAAACTACTGCCGGATGTTCCAATCTGGCTTGGAGGACCAGAAGTTTCCTATGATTCTAGAGAAGTTTTAAGACGACTTCCACAGGTAACGGGTGTGATGAAAGGGGAAGGAGAAGTTACATTCCTTGAAGTGCTTGATCATTATCATGGAAAGAGAGATGATCTTAGCAAGATTCCTGGACTAACTTATAGAAATGAAGATGAGATCGTAGAAACACCATGGCGTCCAGTGATGGACTTAAGTAAAGTTCCATTTGTGTATGAACATATTGAAGATTTTGAACATAAGATCATCTACTATGAATCAAGCAGGGGCTGTCCATTTTCATGTAGTTATTGTTTGTCTTCGATCGATAAATGCCTGCGTTTCCGAAATCTTTCTCTTGTCAAAAAGGAATTACAGTTTTTCTTAGATCATAAAGTGCCACAGGTCAAATTTGTCGATCGTACCTTTAACTGTCGACATGATCATGCAATGGAAATCTGGCGTTATATAAAGGAACATGATAACGGCATTACCAATTTTCATTTTGAAGTGGCAGCAGATGTCTTAAAGAATGATGAAATTGAATTGATCTCTGATATGCGTCCGGGACTGATTCAGTTAGAGATTGGCGTTCAGTCAACGAACATCGATACGATCACTGAGATTCACAGGAAAATGGATTTTAAGAAAGTTGCAGATATCGTAACAAGGATCAATGCTGGACATAATATACATCAACATTTGGATCTGATCGCAGGACTGCCCTATGAAGATCTTGAAAGTTTTAAACAGTCATTTCAGGATGTCTATGAAGTACATCCAGAACAATTACAGTTAGGCTTTTTAAAAGTATTAAAAGGTTCTTATATGGAAAAACAAAAAGAGAACTATGGGATTGTTTATAAAGATACACCGCCTTATGAAGTCCTTTATACAAAATGGCTGCCTTATGAAGATGTACTGGTTTTAAAGAAAGTGGAAGAAATGGTGGAAGTTTATTATAATAGCAGCCAGTTTTCGAACACCTTGCGGTTGTTGGAAAAAGAATTTGACACTGCATTTGCTTTATATGATACACTTGCCAGATTTTATGAGGAGAAAGGTTATGACAAGGTCAGCCACAGCCGGATTGCCCGATTTGAAATCTTATATGAATTTATACAAACCATTACAGCAGAAGAGAATCTTGTATTATATAAAGAGTTGTTAACGTATGACTTATATCTTCGTGAAAATGTAAAGAAACGTCCGGATTTTGCAGGAGATTATACATTACAAAAGGATGAGCTTCGTTATATCAACGAAGAGATTTTATTAAAAGATGAACGACTTGCATATTTTGGACAAAAGAATATGCGGAAATTTTCCCATATGGAAAAATTCGATCATGCGGTAAATGAAGATTTTAAAGAAACAAAAACCATCCTATTGTTTGATTATCAGAATAGAGATCCATTGACAAACCAGGCGACAGTTTATCCGATTACAATGAATTTGATAAAAATCAATAAAAATATAGTAAGAAAGAGGGTGCAGAAAATAAGATGATCGCAATATATTTAGCACCACTTTATCTGCTGTTAAATGTCTATTTTTTATTCCGAATATTGAAATGGTTAGAGACTTGTCATGTTTATTTTAAAAAGAAATGGATCAAAGCAGTTTTGGCCATGATCTATGTATTTCTTGCATTCAGTATTCTGATCGCATTTTTGTTTCCACAAGGAACGATACGGCGAGCTATGAAATTGATCAGTAATTACTGGCTGGGTGTTTTGATGTATTTGGCGCTTACGATCCTTATTGTGGATCTGATCCGCCTGATCTTGATCTATTTTGTAAAAGCAGATCAGGAAAAGTTTCGGACACCAAAAGTTTTTAGGATTGTTGGAAGCATTTGTATGATCTTGATCGTATCAACCAGTTTTTACGGAGTGTGTAATGCAAGGAATATCAGGACAACAAGCTACCACGTAACGATACATAAAAAAGCAGAAAATCATAAAAAGCTAAAGATCATTTTACTTGCAGATCTTCATCTTGGATACAATATTGGATGTTCTCAGATGAAACAGATGGTAATGAAAGTAAATCAGCAAAGTCCAGATTTGATCGTGGTCGCAGGAGACATTTTTGATAATGAATATGATGCATTAGATGATCCAGATCAGTTGGTCAAGATATTTCGACAGCTAAAGAGTCAATACGGTGTTTATGCAGTTTATGGAAATCATGATATTGATGAAAAGATTCTTGCAGGATTTACATTTGGCAGCGGTCGGGAGAAAAAGGTCAGCGATCCAAGAATGGATGAATTTGTAAAAAGGGCAGGAATGAAGTTATTAAGAGATGAATCTGTTTGTATTGATCAAAGCTTCTATCTCTATGGAAGACCAGATGCTGAGAAAGTAGGCCGTGGGATCAGCAGACGTAAGACTCCAAAAGAACTGGTAAATGGAATGGATCTTAAAAAGCCTGTGATCGTACTGGATCATGAGCCAAGGCAGTTGGAAGAGTTAAATCAGGCAGGAGTAGACATTGATCTTTGCGGGCATACGCATGATGGACAGCTGTTCCCTGGGAATATTACAATTCATTTGTTTTGGAAGAATCCGTATGGATATCGTAAGGTTGGAAATGCGCATCAGATCGTAACTTCAGGTGTCGGTTTATTTGGCCCGAATATGAGGGTCGGAACGAAAGCGGAGATTGTGGTTGTGAATGTGGATTTTAGATGATCTGACAAAGATGTCAGTTATACTATAATAAACATAATGGAGGAAGACATTTTTATGAAATATCACGATGGAAAAGACAGATGCAGTTGGGCTAATCCAAAGAATCCGATATATATTGAGTATCACGATAAAGAATGGGGAGTGCCTGTCTATGACGACCATAAATTGTTTGAAATGCTGATCTTGGAATTGTTTCAGGCAGGATTATCGTGGGAGTGTGTGTTAAATAAACGAGAAGCGTTCAGAGAAGCATTTGATGATTTTGATGTATATAAAGTGAGTGCATATGATGAGGAGAAACAAGCGCAATTAAAAGAAAATAAAGGGATTATAAGAAACCAAAGAAAAATATCTGCTGCCGTATCAAATGCGACTATTTTTATGAAAATCCAGGAACAATACGGAACCTTTTCTGAATATTTATGGAAGTTTACAGATCATAAGATCATTCATGAGATGGGAAAAACATCCTCAGAATTATCCGACCAGGTTTCAAAGGATTTAAAGAAACGTGGAATGAAATTTGTCGGTACAACGATCATTTATTCCTATCTGCAGGCAGTGGGAGTGGTCGAGTCACATGAGGAGGGTTGTTTCCTGCATCATAAAGAATAAAAAATTTACAAGTACGTAACACTGCGTACTTGAATTTTTATACAAAAAGGAGTAAGGTAGAAATCACCAGATAAAATTGAGTATTAGAAAGATGATCATGTCATAACAATGTTCAAACAAAGGGAGGAAGCAATCATGAGACGTAAGATTATGACAGCATTTGTATGCGCGATTATGACAATCTCTGTAATACCGGTTTATGCAGATGATACACAGACCGATCAGGCAGTGACAACAGAAGTTTCTACCGAAACAGCAGCAACGGTGCAAGAAACAAAAAGAACGCAAAGTAAAGAACAACTGAAGAAAAAGACAACAAGCAAGAAACATACTAAGACAAAGAAGACAAAATTAAAGAAAAAGGAAGAAAACAAAGTCATTCCAATGCCAACACAAGTGATCAGTAAGAGTTCTTCGGATACGATCGAAGGAAGGATCAAGGATAAACAGGCGAAAGTGAAACGGTTGAAAAAACAAAAAGCAAAAATTGAGGAAGAGATTCGCCTGGAACAGCAAAAAGCACGATCTATAAATGAATTTTACAAAAAGTATACAGCAAATTCCAAGGCTGAGATTGCTTTATATGGGCAGGAGATCACTCCTTCTATGAAGATTTCTAAAAAAGATGAGCAGTTAAGAGAAGATTTATATGAGCTTGCAGATTTATTTGGAGATGAGAATCTGAGAACGATCGCAAGCAAATATGTCTTTGGAATCAATCATCCGGACTTTGAGACTTTGCTTGATAAGAATAAAACGATTCAGCTTGATCAGTATTTAAAGAACGAACAGATACTTCCGATCAAACCAATGGAAGAAAAGGTTCAGACGATCAAGAAGCAGATCAAGAAGTTCAAAGGAGAGATCAAAAAAGAGGAACAGACAAGATATTTTAATCCAAATGATGTCAGTGCTCTAAGTCATATCACAGTTTCAGACGCCAAACATATCTTGGAAGGAACTGCTTTGTATGATGATGCGAAAGCTTATGTCAAGGCGGAAGAAAAATATCATGTGAATGCAGTCTTTTTGATGGGAATCGCTGCGCATGAAAGTGCATGGGGCACGAGCCGCCGTGCGAGGGAAGATAATAATCTGACTGGATATGGAGTAACATCGGATCATGCAAAAGGAATTAACAAATCAACGAAAGAAGCAGGACTTTTAGCAACTGCAGAAACTTTACATGAAAAATACCTGACATCAGGTGGAAGTTATTATGTTGGAACTTCTGCGGCAGCAGTGAACAAACATTACTGTGTTGGCGGAGAATGGGCGGCAGCAGTTGTAAAGAATGCTTATTTATTAATGAATCGTTTATAATTTTCTATTTTTGTATTGATTTTATAGAATCACAATGCTATAATTTACAAGAAATCAAAAAGAAGAAAACGTTGATGAGAAGAGTACTTTGTGGAAAGCTTCCAGAGAGGGATACATTTGCTGAAAGTATCCTAAGCAGACAAACAAAGGAAGACCACCTCGGAGTGGCTGTAAACCAGCCCGGCTGACACCGTTAATCGTCGATTAAGTGATCTGTTTCTGGAGTTTATGATCAAAGGATATGAAACAGATAACCAGGGTGGAACCGCGATAACTCGTCCCATGGATTTTTATTAGTCCATGGGATTTTTTATTTCTGTTATAGATTTATTATAGAAGAAATCTATAGAGAATTGTGACAGGATAAATAAAACGTTATATATCAAGAAAGGATGAATAAGAAGATGAAGATTACATTAAAAGATGGATCTGTAAAAGAGTATGAAAACAATATGTCTGTCATTGATATTGCAAAAGATATCAGTGAAGGACTGGCAAGAGTTGCTTGTGCGGGTGAGGTTGATGGAGAAGTTGTTGACCTTAGAACTGTCATTGACAAAGACTGCGAATTAAATATCTTAACATTTGATTCTGATGAAGGAAAACACGCATTCCGTCATACAGCATCCCATATTTTAGCTCAGGCAGTAAAACGTTTATATCCAGAAACAAAACTTGCGATCGGACCTTCTATCGACAATGGTTTCTACTATGATATGGAGAAAGATACTCCATTTACACAGGAAGACCTTGAGAAGATTGAAAAAGAAATGAAGAAGATCGTCAAAGAAAATCTTGAAATCACAAGCTTTACAAAACCTAGAGATGAAGCGATTGCATTTATGAAAGAAAGAAACGAACCTTACAAAGTAGAATTGATTGAAGATCTTCCAGAAGATTCTGTGATCAGCTTCTATCAGCAGGGTGAATTTGTTGATCTTTGTGCAGGACCTCACTTAATGACTACAAAACCAGTGAAAGCATTCAAACTTACAAGTATTGCAGGTGCTTACTGGCGTGGAGATGAGCATAATCAGATGCTTACAAGAATCTATGGTACTGCATTTACAAAGAAAGCAGAATTAGATGCATACCTTACAATGATGGAAGAGGCTAGAAAGCGTGACCATCGTAAACTTGGAAAAGAACTTGGTCTGTTTATGATGAGAGAAGAAGGACCTGGATTCCCATTCTTCCTTCCAAAAGGTATGGTTCTTAAAAACACATTATTAGACTACTGGCGTGAAATTCATCAGAAAGCAGGATACGTTGAAATCTCAACACCTATCATGTTAAGTCGTCATTTATGGGAAACATCAGGACATTGGGATCATTACAAAGAAAATATGTATACAACAGTTATTGATGATCAGGATTTTGCAATCAAACCTATGAACTGCCCAGGTGGAGTTCTTGTTTATGATTCTGAACCACGTTCATATAGAGATCTTCCATTAAGAATGGGAGAATTAGGTTTAGTACATCGTCATGAAAAATCTGGTCAGTTACATGGATTAATGCGTGTTCGTTGTTTTACACAGGATGATGCACATATCTTTATGACACCAGATCAGATCAAAGATGAGATCAAAGGTGTTGCAGGATTGATCGATCAGGTTTACAATTTATTTGGATTTAAGTATCATGTAGAACTTTCTACTCGTCCAGATGACAGCATGGGAAGTGACGAAGATTGGGAACTTGCAACAGATTCTCTTCGTGCAGCTTTAGATGATCTTGGACTTGATTATGTGGTAAATGAAGGAGACGGAGCATTCTACGGACCTAAGATTGATTTCCACTTAGAGGATTCTATCGGAAGAACATGGCAGTGTGGAACGATCCAGCTTGACTTCCAGCTCCCATTACGTTTTGACCTTCACTACACAGGAGCAGATGGAGAGAAACATCGTCCAATCATGATCCACCGTGTTGCATTTGGATCTATAGAGCGTTTTATCGGTATCTTGATCGAGCATTTTGCAGGTGCTTTCCCTACATGGTTAGCTCCAGTACAGGTTGAAGTGATTCCTATCTCTGATAAGCATTTAGATTATGCTAATAAAGTACTTGATACATTAAAGGCAGCAGGAATCCGTGCAGACATCGATACAAGAGCTGAGAAAATGGGATACAAGATCCGTGAAGCGCAGCTTCAGAAGATTCCATATATGTTAGTTGTTGGTGGAAAAGAAGAAGAAAACGAAGCTGTATCAGTAAGAAGCCGATTCAAAGGTGATGAAGGACAGATGAAGTTAGATGACTTCTTAGCTGCAATCAAAGAAGAGATTGCTAATAGAGAAAACCGTAAGGTTGAAAAAGAAGATTAATTGTCAAATGAAAAGGAGGCACCACATTTGTGGAATGCCTCCTTCCTTTATATCATATCCGTTCTAATAATTCATCAGGTTTCATAGCAGTTACTTTACTTTCGATAAAATCCTTGATATTACGAGTTACAATAAAATCTACTTTCATTCGCTGTGCGCATACCATTTGAATCGCATCTTCATAATCAGAAGTTTTCATATTCGCCGCTTTTCTTATATCAGAAGACTTTAGATCAGCAATATGAAAAATCATAAACAGCTGTTCAATAATTTGCTGAGTTTTTTCTGGTGTTAATTCTTTTCTCAAAATATAAACAATATTTGGAATAGACAATGCTGAAATATATCCATCAATTTTTTCTACTTCACATAACTTCCAGATTTTTGAAGAGCTTTCTACAAAATCAGTTCTGTCACATAATACATCAAGGATTACATTTGTATCAATCAATATTTTCATATTTTTCTGCAATCCTTTCTGCGCGGATATCCTTTTCGTTATAATCTTTTTTTAGAATTCCAGTTAAAGAATCAGTCAAGAAAGAAATACCTGTGTCTTTAGAAATTAATCTGGCGACTTCTTTTCCTTTCTTTAAAATAATAATTTCATTACCTTCTTGGACAGCTTTTAAATATTTACCAAAGTTATTTTGAATATCAGTTGCTGTTGTTGTAATCATAGTATCACCTCCTATTTTAATAGTTAGTACCTAAAATTATTATATGTTATTTTAGGGATTTTATCAATGATATTAGAAAAATTGATTCATTTTATAAGTTATATAAAACAAGATTGTCTATATAACTGCAACATTTTCTCAAATAAATATCTTGAAATATACCCTAACAGGGTATATAATATCAAACGTAAAGGAGGAAATCACATGGAAGAAAAAAAAGAATGTTGTTGTCATCACAAGACAAAAGAACGTTCAGACAAAGAATATAAAGATCTTATTAATCGTCTAAGCCGTATTGAAGGACAAGTTCGTGGAATAAAAAAGATGGTAGAGAATGATACTTATTGTACCGATATTTTAGTTCAGGTATCTGCTGTCAATGCAGCTTTAAATAGTTTCAATAAAGTCCTTCTTGCCAATCATATCAGAACTTGTGTAGCAGAAGATATCCGAGAAGGAAAGGATGAGACGATTGATGAATTAGTAAAAGTTCTACAAAAACTAATGAAATAACAATTTGACAAGCAAAATGAAAGGAAGGGAAACCATGGAACAATATCAAGTGACTGGCATGAGCTGTGCTGCTTGCAGTGCACGCGTGGAGAAAGCGGTTTCCAGTGTAGAAGGAGTCACATCCTGCTCTGTAAGTCTGCTGACAAACTCAATGGGTGTCGAAGGAACTGCAGATTCATCTGTGATCATCAAAGCTGTGGAAGATGCTGGATACGGAGCAAAGAAGAAGGGCGTGCAAACGCAGAGCAATTCTGCAGATGCAGATTTATTAAAAGATAGAGAAACTCCTGTCTTGAAGAAACGACTGATCACATCGTTATGTTTTTTGATTCCTTTGATGTATCTGTCAATGGGACATATGATGTGGAACTGGCCGATTCCTAAGATTTTAGATGGAAACCATGTAGCAATGGGTCTGATCCAGTTGTTATTTACAACAATCATCATGGTGATCAACCAGAAATTCTTTATTAGTGGATTTAAGAGCTTATTCCATAAAGCACCGAATATGGATACTTTGGTTGCTTTAGGATCAGCAGCTTCTTATGGATACAGTGTTTATATCCTATTTGCAATGACAGATGCTCAGATGCATCAAAACATGGATGCTGTGATGAAATATATGCATGAATTCTACTTTGAATCTGCCGCTATGATCCTGACATTGATCACAGTTGGTAAGATGCTAGAAGCAAGATCCAAAGGAAAAACGACAGATGCTTTAAAGAGTCTTATGAAATTAGCACCAAAGACGGCAATTGTGATCCGTAATGAACAGGAAATAGAAGTTGGGATCGAACAGGTACATCAAGGAGATATCTTCGTTGTAAAACCTGGAGAAAATATACCGGTAGATGGTATCATCATAGAAGGAAACAGTGCTTTAAATGAATCTGCTTTAACAGGAGAAAGTATCCCTGTGGATAAAAAAGAAGGAGATACCGTATCTGCTGCAACATTAAATACATCTGGTTATCTAAAATGTGAAGCTACAAGAGTTGGCGAAGACACAACTCTTTCTCAGATCATTCAGATGGTCAGTGATGCGGCAGCAACCAAAGCACCGATTGCAAAGGTTGCAGATAAAGTATCAGGGATTTTTGTCCCAACTGTTATTTGTATTGCAATCGCAACAATGATCATCTGGCTGCTTGTCGGACAAAGTTTTGGATTTGCACTTGCCAGAGGCATTTCTGTATTAGTTATCAGCTGCCCTTGTGCTTTAGGACTCGCAACACCTGTAGCGATCATGGTTGGAAATGGAATGGGCGCAAAGCATGGAATCATGTTTAAGACAGCCGTATCCTTAGAAGAGACAGGAAAAACACAGATCATAGCTTTAGATAAAACAGGAACGATCACAAGTGGAAAACCACAGGTTACAGATATGGTACCGGTAGAAGGTATCAGCGAAGAAGAATTACTTTCCATTGCATATGCATTAGAAAAGAAGAGTGAACATCCGCTTGCTCATGCAATTTTACAAAAAGCAGAAGAGGCGCAGATTCATGACAATCTTGAAATTAAAAACTTTTTGGCGGTTGCGGGAAATGGGCTTTCTGGAAAGATTGATAAAGAGACGATTTATGGTGGAAACCAGAGATTTATTGAGAAATATGCAAAAATTCCATTATCTATGATCAAAAAATCAGAAGAACTTGCTAATCAGGGAAAAACACCATTATTCTTTGCGTGTGATGAACAGCTGATTGGTATCATTGCTGTTGCGGACGTTATCAAAGAAGACAGCCCTCAGGCAGTCAAAGAACTTCAGAACATGGGAATCCGTGTGGTTATGCTAACAGGAGATAATGAACGTACCGCAAAAGCAATCGGTAAACAAGCTGGTGTTGATCGTGTGATCGCAGGTGTTCTTCCAGAAGGAAAAGAAAGTGTCATTCGTGACTTGAAAGAAAAAGGAAAAGTTGCAATGGTTGGTGACGGAATCAATGATGCACCAGCGCTTACAAGAGCTGATATGGGAATTGCGATCGGTGCAGGTACAGATATCGCAATTGATGCTGCGGACGTTGTTTTAATGAAAAGCCGTTTGAGTAATGTACCTGCAGCAATCCGTTTGAGTCGTGCGACACTGAAGAACATTCATGAAAATTTATTTTGGGCATTTATTTATAACATCATCGGAATTCCATTGGCTGCGGGAGCCTGGTATATGTTACTTGGGTGGAAACTAAATCCAATGTTTGGAGCTGCAGCAATGAGTTTATCAAGTTTCTGTGTTGTTACCAATGCATTACGATTAAATCTCTTTAAAATGCATGATGCCAGCAAAGACCAGAAGATCAAAAACAGTGTAGTACTTGAAGAAATTCAGGTTCAAAATATAACAAAACAGGAGGAAAAAACAATGAAGAAAACAATGAAGATTGAAGGAATGATGTGTGGACACTGCGAGGCTGCTGTGAAGAAAGCCTTAGAATCTTTAGAGGGTGTAGAAGAGGCAATTGTAAGTCATGAAGAAGGAACAGCAGTTGTTTCTATGACAAATGAAGTGTCAGATGATGTCTTAACACAGACAGTAGAAGATAAAGATTACAAAGTGACAGAAATTGAGTAAAAACAAAGATTGTTATAATATTTTGACATAATTCAAGAAAATATAACAACAAAAAATCAATATTGTTATATAAAATAATGATAAATTTGCAAGATGTATGTAGATTTATCATTATTTTTTTATATAAAGCACTATCTTGTTGAGAAAAATTATCAAAAGTGTGGTACAATATGACTGGTTAGAATCATCTAATCAATTACAACAATAAAGATAGATAAAGGATATAAAAAATGACACTAAAAGAATTACAAATCGGTAAGAGTGCAGTGATCAAAAGCGTTGGCAGTCATGGTGCATTAAGACAACATTTTCTTGATATGGGAATGATCCCTGGTGTTGAAATCACAGTAGTAAAGCTTGCACCAATGGGTGACCCTATGGAAGTACAGATTCATGGGTATGAACTGACTCTTCGATTAGAAGAAGCCGATCAGATTGAAATTGATCCAATTGTAGAAAGAAGCAGAAGTCATAAGGGTGCGGAATATATGAGAACTTTTGAGCATCCGGGATTAGGGGAAGAAGGTAAATACCATTCCAAAGAAGATGAACATCCACTTCCAGAGGGAACACAATTGACCTATGCATTAGTCGGTAATCAAAACTGTGGAAAAACAACATTATTTAATCAGTTGACTGGTGCCAATCAGCATGTTGGAAATTTTCCAGGTGTAACAGTCGATCGAAAAGATGGTGCGATCAAAGGACATCCTGAAACAAATGTAACGGACCTTCCAGGAATTTATTCGATGTCACCTTATAGTAGTGAGGAGATTGTTTCCAGAAACTTCGTACTAGAAGACAAACCAAAGGCGATCATTAATATTTTAGACGCGACAAATATTGAACGAAATCTTTACCTTACTATGCAGTTATTAGAGATGGACATTCCAATGGTGGTGGCCTTAAATATGATGGATGAAGTTGTTGGGAATCAAGGATCGATCAATGTCAATGAAATGGAATCATTGCTAGGTGTTCCAATTGTTCCGATTTCAGCGGCAAAGAATGAAGGAGTCGATGAAGTTGTAAAACATGCACTTCACATTGCAAAATATCAGGAAAAACCATTGCGGCAGGATTTTTGTGATAAAGAAGATCATAATGGTGCAGTGCATCGTTGTATTCATGCAGTAATACATTTGATTGAAGATCACGCGGAAAAGGCACAGATACCAGTTCGTTTTGCAGCGACAAAAGCTATTGAAGGAGATCCTTTGATCTTAGAACAATTAAAGCTTGATCAAAATGAAATGGAAATGTTAGAGCATATTGTCAAACAGATGGAAACAGAACGAGATTTAGATCGAAGTGCAGCAATCGCAGACATGAGATTTGATTTTATTGAGCGTTTATGTGAACAGACTGTTGTCAAACCAAAAGAAAGTAAAGAACGGATCCGAAGCGAAAAGATCGATCGAGTTCTAACAGGAAAGTATACAGCAATTCCTTGTTTTGTAGGAATCATGGTTTTGGTATTCTATCTTACATTTAATGTGATCGGGGCCTGGCTTCAAGGAATCTTGCAATTAGGAATTGATAAAATCTCAGTAATTGCAGATCAGGCATTAACTGCGGCTCACGTGAATCATGCGATCCATAGTCTAGTGATTGAAGGAATCTTTACTGGTGTAGGAAGTGTACTAAGCTTTTTACCGATCATTGTAACCTTATTTTTCTTCTTATCATTAATGGAGGACAGTGGATACATAGCAAGAGTGGCATTTGTTATGGATAAAATGCTTCGAAAGATTGGATTGTCTGGGCGAAGTATCGTTCCGATGCTGATCGGTTTTGGATGTACAGTGCCTGCGGTTATGGCAACAAGGACTTTAACGAGTGAACGAGACCGTAAGATGACGATTCTTTTAACACCATTTATGAGCTGTACAGCCAAGCTGCCAATTTATTCTTTTTTCGTGAATGCATTTTTCCCAAAACGTGGCGGTCTTATTATGGCAGGATTATATTTAGCAGGAATCATGATAGGTATTTTGATTGCATTTTTATATAAGGGAACGTTATTTAAAGGAGAACCAGTGCCATTTGTTATGGAGTTACCAAATTACAGACTTCCAGGAGTGAAGAATGTAGCACAATTATTATGGGAGAAAGCAAAAGATTTCTTACAAAAAGCATTTTCTGTGATTTTGGTCGCCACGATCGTTGTATGGTTTTTACAGAGATTTGATCTGCAGTTAAATATGGTAGAAGATTCTGCACATAGCATTTTAGCAATGGTAGCTGGTGTGTTAGTACCAGTTTTTTCACCATTAGGATTGGGAGATTGGAGAATCGTGACATCATTGATCAGTGGATTTATGGCAAAAGAAAGTGTAGTTTCAACATTAGGAGTTTTATTCAATGGAAATATCACAGCGGCGATCACACCATTAGCCGCAAGTTCTTTATTAGTATTTAGTTTGCTTTATTCTCCATGCGTTGCGGCCATCGCATCTGTAAAACGTGAACTAGGAACAAGATGGGCGGTTGGTCTGGCATTATGGCAATGTATGATTGCATGGATTGCAGCATTAATCGTAAGATTCATTGGATTAGTAATTTGAATTACATAAAATAAAAATATCGAGAGAGGCCAGTAAAATACTGGCTTCTCTGTCTTTTATCAGCAATCTATAATTTAAATCGGTATTTTGCGTATAGATTGATTCTTAAGCATATGGCACTTTCAAGGTCTGTTCTTTCCATATTTCTTTCCATATTTTATATCATTATTGTCAAATGTAAAAAAAATAAAGGAACATTGAAAATCTTATTCCAATTTCATGTTCCTTTATCATTCAGATGTTATTTAGAAACTTAAATGCTTCTTTTTCTTTAACAGATTTGCACCTGTGATGATTAGCATGATTCCAGATGCAAGTCCAATACAAATGGATAAGATTCCAAGCACGATGTTTCCAGCACCGGTACGTTTCATTGTTAAGTAGATTTTCTCCATGTCCATGATGTGACCTCCGTTTGAGAATTATAATTTGTAATGTCTATGATTTACTATATCATTAAAATTCATACTTCGTCAAATAACAACTTATAAATTATAAAAGCAGATTTCTTACCATTGCACCATCAAATGTTACACTATTCATATGATGGACTTCAATCTGATATAATGCATTGGCTGCAATATGTTCTGCGGCTTGTTCCAGATCTCTGATTCCTGTGGTTTCAGAATACATCTCAATGACAGCATCTAAGGCCTCATCTGTCATAATACATTCATCATCTTTTAATCCCATACGTTTTAATACCTTAGGGAGTGCAAATCTTTGGAAGATCGCTTTCTTCTCTTCCGGTGTGTAATCAGGGATGTCAATGACTGCAAAACGTGACATCAATGGTGCACTGATCTGGTCTTTTTCATTTGCAGTGGCAATTGGATATACTCCAACTGTTGGGATCATACATTCCATATAATTATCGGTAAATCCGAGATTATCAAGCAATGTTAGTAAAACATCTGCAGGATTTCCATTTCCTTTTCCTGAATTGGCTTTATCAAGCTCGTTAATGATAAATACAAGATTTGATTCTCCTGCCATGGAAAATGCATCCATGATGATCCCTGGTTTTGCATTTGCATAAATACGGGAACTTCCCGTTAACTGCTCTGGATCGTTAATGGAACTCATATCAAGAGTTGTCCATGGAAGTTTTAAAATTCTTGCAACAGCATAAGCAATCTGAGATTTTCCTGTTCCAGCAGGTCCAACTAATAATAATCCATAAGCAGGCAGCGTGTGTGTACGATTGATCTGAATGATCGTTTCAATGATTCTTTGTTTCACACGTTCCATACCATAGAGTTCTTCATCAAGAATCCGTCTTGCTTCTTCAGGATCGATCGCTTTAAAATAATTACTCTTCCATTGGATGTTCATCATGATGGATAATGCACGCTGGGCATGACGTCTCTCTTCTTGTGAAACTTCATGAGATTTTGCAACAGCAAGATTTCTTCTTGCCCATAGACGAATATTATCAGGCAGCGTACTTCCGGCACATGTCATAAAATCTGTGATACTCTGGATGCTGGTAAGTTTCATATCATCACCCATCTCATCAAGATTTTCATCAGTGATCCGTTCATCTGGTGCATCACTTTGGAATAAACGTTCGATCATAAACTGAAGGAAACCATCTTCTGCAGATAATTTGGTGCCACCGCCAAGAGCAATTTCTCTGATCTTGTATACACAATAACCTTCTACTGTATTCTCCCCAGATAAGCGGACATGAATATGATTCTCTCCAAGCCATCTGACCAGGCTTACAAAACGGGAATCTAATTTTAAGATATCAGATATTACTGTCCCATCTTCTCCCTCAAATTCAAAGGCTGTCTGCTTATCTTGATCAGAAAATACACCACAGGAATGATGCTCCCACTGCTTCTTCTTGTTTGATAAAATCAAGATAGGGCATTCTATCGTAGCATGATCTACATTCGAAGAAAATGTTGTATAAGTACAGACTACTTCTTCTTTTATTTCTGATGTATCGTTACTAAAATCAAATACTGGCATAATTAAATACTCCTGTTTTCTTTTGTTTAGCATATTTATATTTCATTATATCAGTTTTTCTTGATTTTTAAAAGTTTTAAACTCTTTATAAAATAGAAAAAGGGATAAATGCTTCTGGATGTTCTTTATGTTTTCCAATATATTTTTCCATCCAGACCATATCATACCAACGTCCGAATTTATAGCCGCTTTTATAAAATTTTCCAACCATATGATAACCAAGATGTTCATGATACTGAACACTGTTTTTTGTAACATATTCATCTTCGATTTCCGGATCTGTAATGCACGCATCCAAATTGATCACATGTTGTTTTCGAAGGATTTCTTCTAATGCCTCATATAATTTTTTCCCGATTCCCTGTCGTTTTACATCCTTATCTACATAAATGGTTGTTTCTACGGACCAGTCATATGCAGCACGGTTTTTAAAAGATGATGCATATGCATATCCGACAATCTTTCCATGCCCATCAACAGCCGCCAGATAAGGATAGCGTTTTAATGTCTGTTTGATCCTTTGACGGAATTCTGTTATCGAAGGTGTTTCATATTCAAATGTGATTGCTGTATGTTCTACATAATAGCGGTAAATTTCCAGTAATTCTTCTGCATCCTGTGGAGTTGCCAATCTGACTTCCATTTTGTCATTCCTTTCAGTTTAATGAAATAGTGGTGCTTTTTTATTTAATTTTGCATTTGAATGTGTTCCCCAGTGATCACTTCATAACAAATCAGATTTTTTGTGTTTAAATCTTCTTTTGTCATATCAACAGCACTGATCTGGTGATTATCATAGGTTGTATAATAGTAGATTCCTTTTTGCGTATTACAACAAGAAGTATATAAGGTAATCTCATATTTTCCATTGACATCGCAGCATCCTCTTTGCTGATCGACAGATCCAAGAATATGGAAAAACTGATTGACACTTTCATTTTCAGAATCTCCAGAGACAGAATGTAATTTGGTAAATGCTACTTTAGCAAAACGTGAGGATGAAGAAAGATCTCCAGGAAGACCAATCGCACCCATTCCACGACTGTATTGATCTAAATCGATATCTTTTGCAAATAGATTTTCTGGTTGTTTTGGAGAAAGATTCATATATTGATTTAATAAGAACATCTGAATGTTAAATGGAGGATTATTTGTTAATACCCCAACGTTATTTTCATAGATATGCATCCCATCTTCCATTGCTTCGACTGTGATCGCACCAGATTGATCTGCAATGATCCAGTGAAGCTGCGCTAATGGAAATTGTTCACTGTAAGGGGTATTGGTAAGATTCATATGAATCAATGCTGTCTTCGCTTCCTCAAGATTTGCACAAGTTCCAAGAATCCAAGGGATAAATTCAAACTGTGCGATATTGTCTTTACCTTCTTCTATATCATAATATGCTGCATTTCCAACAAAATTAAGCCCAGCCATTGCCAGTCCACATTCATTGAATGCATCATAATACAAAGGGTCATTGTCGACTACATGAGCCATTCCGATCATAGCATAATGACTTTCTATGGCATCGATATGTCTAAAATGAAATGGATAATTTCTTGGAGTGATCACAACCTCATCTCCATAAGAGAATTCATAATCTAAAGTTCTTCCAAAATAAAAATCTTTTGTCTTGTAAGTTGCAGCTGTACACATTGCTCTTTTACTCCTCCTTCTATTAATTAATTTCAATGATTTTCAGTAATAATTATATCCTGTTTCTAAGGTATCATTCAAAGATGTTATGCCTGATCTGTCATAATGGAATTATTTTCAAAAAGATTTCGAATGCTAGTCGTTATCTTTCGGAATAACTGGTCAAATCCATAAGTATAAAGAGAGCCAAAGACATTGGCAGCGATTCTTAGGATGATGGCATTCCTCAGGCCAAAAAGATTCTCTGCAATATAAAGAGCCCCAAAGGTGTTGAAAACGGTTTGCCAGGCATATCCAGCAGAATAACCAACTCCTATCCCGCCGATCAGACCGATCCATTGAAAGATATGATCAGGAAGGATCGCATGTAAAATAAGAAAGATCATACATCCAAGAATATTAAATGGTCCTCTTCTTTGTACACGGTATTTCATATCTTTTGAAAATGGCAACAGGACAGACATTGCAGCAATCCCGATCCACATAACTCTTGGCATATGAACCAATTCTCCGATCAACATTGCAGTAGAAATTCCAAGAGATAATCTTAAATACCAGCTGCTTCTTGCAGAAAACAGATGAAATTCCTTAAATAAATGATAAAATCCTCTATGAAATGTTCGATTTCTATGATTCTTGTAAAATACAAGGGAACAGATCACAGCACCTACAAATAATCCGCAACATCTTAACACATAGTTATGCCCTGTAACATCATATCCATAGAATAACAAATATCCTAAGATAAATGTGGACTGATTGGACATGATAACGTTATGGCAGCTTAAGATCATGATTGCCATAATACAAAGAAAATGAATAAAAAAAGCAGGAACAGTATTTACAGTATTAGCGAGTCTTGGTCCAATCGCAAGGATTGCAAAAATCATAAAGATAACGCCAATGCTGTGTTTTGTATCGATTCCGAAGTCAACCTGTCGTAAGATCATTAAAACCAGTAAGACTAGCACGCCGACAACACTGTTTTGTGATCCAAAGATCATACTGTAAAGAGTTACTAATGCAAAACAAAATGCAACAACTAAATATACTTTAAAATTATAGATAAGGATACGTTTATGTTTCTCTTTTGAATCTTTGGCACCTTTGATCCATTGTTTGGAACCGATGGAACTTAATTGTAACTGTTGATAAAAATCCAATGTTAATACCTCCTGTGATAAGAATCTGTTTCTGAGTAGCAATGAACAATTTTACTCACTTCTAGGCTGTTCGTCAATACGTTATTTGACGTTTTTTCTTATTTTTGATATGATTTATTTATGAAAGCGACAGACAAAGAAAGGAGAATTTATCCTCATGGCAATAAATTTTAATCAGATGTTAAAGTTTCAGCAGATAAAAAATGCATTCAAACGGTTTGATCAAGATCATCCAAAATTCAAGAATTTCATGAATGCTGTATGGAGAGAGCAGGCACTTAAACAGGATGCTGTGATCGAGATTTCTATTACATCTCCAGAAGGGAAAAATTATTGTTCGAATATCAAACTGAATGCAGCAGATATTGAGATGTTTGAACAGTTGAAATCCATGAAACCAGAATAATTTCAAATTTTAATGTCAAATTAATGTCAAATTAATGTCACGGAATCCCGAAAAGCAAAAATTTAATGTCACAACCCAAAAAGAAGGCTAGTCAAATTTCACGACTAACCTTCTTGATTTTTACTGTAATTCTTCCTCAGACACCAGATTTTTCATGCTTCTAAGCCCTATACAAAGGGTTGAAGTATTATGTAATACGGCAGATGTTGTTGGCTGGATAAAGCCTAACACACCGGCCCCAATAAGCCCTGCGTTAAATCCAACAATAAAGCGGTAATTATGAATGGGTATTATGACTTATTTTTTAATGGTTATCAGCTCAATATATTCAAATATTACAAGTATTTTTAACATTTTATGTATTTAAATTACGTTTTTAATGTCAAATTAATGTCACAGCTATTTTTTATAATGTCACAAATCCTATTGCTTATAGATCAATCATTTACTTCCTGTTTCTTCTATATTATATACACATATTCTGTATTTTTCAAATAAAATAATAAGCTGCGCATTTTTTACTAATACGCAGCTTATTACTATTTTGAAGTCTTAACGATCTTGGTTTGAAATTTTAATTCTTCATCTGGTCCAACTCGTACAATCAAATCGCTCAGATCACAATCTAGTGCTTCACAAATTAAATCCAAATGTTCTAAGCTAACTCGATCTGCAATCTCGTGGTACAGTTCATTGATTGTAGCCGGACGTATTCCTGTCATACGTGCCAGATCTGCTTGTGTTAATCTTTTCTCGCCTAATCGTGCAGATAGCAACACTCTAATCACATTATCTTGCTCCTTCCGCTTTAATGTACCATTATTTACTTAAAAAATAATGGATTTGGAAAATTATTACGGAAAACGTAAGATTATTTCTTAATTAAAGAGCATAGAAAAACTCGGGCCAAAAAGTCCGAGTTTTTAGAAATTAATCTAATTTAATTCCAGCATTTCCATATAGCCATTGTTTGAGTATATACATTATTGCATTAAATTCATTTCCGTCAGCTGAAAATGACATTCTAAGATCTCTATTTGATTCATCTTCATTTTTAAAACAAGTGATTACTTCATTATGAATATTAATTGTTAATGCAATATTAGGTTTTGGATTGTTTCCTAACCTAATTAATTGGTAATGAATATTGTTAGTTTTAATAATTATATCTACACTAACATCTTTTAATTTCGGATCTTCAAAAACTTTTCTTAATTTTTCTTCTATATTCATATTTTTCTCCCGTAAGAAACATTTAATCAGCAAATTTTTTCCCGTTTTTTATTTGTGCAATTTGTTCTACTTCTTCTATTTTTTGTCGCCAATTACTTTTTAAATCTGTATCATCACTAACTTTTTCTAAAGCTAAATAACATATAATTGCACTTTCAACATTTCGTAACTCATATTTTCCAACTTTTTGATTTGATAATTCTGCTGGATTTTGTGCTAAATTTAAGTACTCTTCAATCGCTCCAATAGCTAATGAAACATCTTTCTTTTCGAGAATATCTTCATACAATTGTATATCTGATTTGTATTCTGCTTTTCTATAATAGCTTTGTATATTCCATATCATTATCACTTATACCTCCAACGTTTTCTTTTATGCTAACATATTATTGTTGGATTATCTATAAAAATAATTATGTAATTTCTGGAAATAAAAAAAGACCAGAGGATTTCTCCCCTGGTTAATATTAAAATTTAAGGTATCTTGTAGCTGAGTACCCTGTTACGCTCTTGTACTTAACTTTCGTCCACGTGCTGCCTTTTTTAATTACTTCTGCTTTTGATCCTTTCGGAATTTTACCAATGATCTTAGATGATACGTTTGCACTCTGTCTGATCATCAGTGGATCAGATTTTGTGACAACCTTAGCATATACAGTTGCTTTGGTAACTTTCTTCACTGTCGTTTTTACAGATTCCTTAGCCTTGGTAACTATTCCAAGCTTTTTATTGCAGATTCCTTCTGCGATCAACTTAGCGATCTTATTTACGTACTTACCGATTTTATAATCGGACTTAGAATCACAGAAAAAACTCTCTGTCATGATCGTTGTTGCCTTTGTACTATTCAGCATATACAGGTTCGTTCTCTTCTGCACGTTACGATCTGTAAATCTAGCAGATACGAGTTTCTTCTGGACTCTCTTTGCGTACTTCTTACCATTTTCGGAAACGTATAATACTTCTGTTCCGTGTGCTTTTCCATTATAGCAATTCAAGTGACCTTCGACAACAAGATCATAATTCTTTGCATTTAAACGTGTCAGTTTCCATGATTTTTCCTGTGACGCAGCGGTAAATACCTTCTCTGGGCAGATATACAGATCAACACTGTGTCCGTCGCTTTCAAGATATTCTTTTACCTTTTTCATCAGCTTTTTATTGTACTTATACTCGTTTACTCCACCGCAATCTTCTCCACTTGCTGATGTATATGATCCATTTTTAAGCAAACTGTGTCCTACTGTCAATGCGATTCTCATATGTCTACACCTCCTGTTCTGCTGCTGCCTGATTATCTTCTGTCTGTTCCTGTTCCTCTGGATCTTCTAATTCAGTTTCAGGTAACGGAGTCTCTGCGTAATTTGTCCATGTTCCGTCATCTAACTCTGTCGTATGATTGATCTTATCTTCTCTGCTGACTTCCTCAACATCTTCTAAATCGTATACTGAATTATTTAATTTACCATCATCGAGTAGATCTTTAATACCGTCAAACCACAGTTGCACAGCTTCTTTTAACATGCTCTCGCTTACAAATAATTGAATAGGTTTAGGTAAAAGTCCTCTGGCCATATGTATTACATAATCAAATTTCTGCTGTCCTTGCTTGGATGCTCGGAAGGTTTTCTCTGCTTCTACAAACAGCTTGTACACATCCAGTCTGATTCCTTCAAGACCTTTCTTTGTGATATAGTCGATCAGTTTCTTAACTAAAAAAGCAATGATCAATACTGTGATCACTGCCAAAAAAAACACCTTATTCTGTTCAAATAATTCTTTCATCTTATCTCTCCTTCTTATATCCCAACTTGTTTGAGTGCAAATCCGAGCACTGCACCGATTAATGCAGTCAGGACATACATAGAAACGCTTCTCCATTTCTCTCCATCTCGGTTCTCTAACTCTTCAAGCCTTTTGCTTTGTTCTGTCTGATTAACGAGCATGTGTTCCATATTGATCGCAAGTTTTTGTACAGACAGTGTAAGATCATTGATCTGTCTTACTGTCACTTCTAATGCTGCAATTCTTTTGTTTTGTCTCTTATGCTCACGATCTACATCTTTGGCAAACTCTTCATGTTCGTGTCGTCTTAAGTATTCATCTTCCAATATGTCTCCTTCCTCAGCTACACCGTTGCTGTCATTGTTACTTGACTTTTTTCTAATTCGGAAGAAAATATGCAATAGAAGCAATCAACATCACTTTCGTTTGCTTCAAGTCCTACGCTGATCTTAACTTTTCCACCAGTCTGTACTGGGTTAGGAGACAGACTTACAGACTTAATTTCAATGATTTCTGCCATCTCATACCACCTTCACTTCTATATGCTCTATTAAGATTTCGTCCAATACTACATATCTGATGTTTAGTACATAGGTACCACTTTTTTGAGGAGAAATCAGTGCTTCTATATCATGTTCTTTAATATTACAAACTCCAGTGCTTTCTTCAGCTTTGTCTTTCATGCGTATTAGCGAGTACTCCGCACTTTCGATTGTAAATTTCTCTTGCTTAATAGAATGTATAGTAATTACTGCTGTTCTGGATTCTCCCGGATGCATTATGATCACTTTCTTTTTTTGCATGTTCTCCTCCTCTTTTATTTCTTCTTATTTTTCGTTGTGCAAGGTTGCATACAAATCAAAAGGCTTCAGTGAAACTCTTAATGCTTTAAGATCTACTGTAAGTATGTATGTAGAATAGCTACTTACATTCCCTGCCTCATCATATGCAGTTAATCCGATTACATACCTTCCGTTTAATGTAGCTGGTATAACGGACTCCCATAAATCTAAAGAGTCAGCGGATCTAGTTAAGATCACTGACTCTCCGTTTACGTTTCCCTCTAGTCGAACTACCATAACAACTAACCTAGTCCGTTACTTCAACGGATATGATAAATGTCTTTCCTGCATCGACTGGATTTGGTGTAATCGTTACGCTCTTAATCGTAGGTGCCACTGTATTTAACGTAACGGTACGTGTTACTGTAGTTGTCTTACCAGCACCATCTTTTGCGACAACTATAATTGTGTTTGTACCTTCTGCAAGAGTAAGAGCCTTGCTGAACCTTCCATCGCTTCCAACTGTGACTGCTTCTGCTGCTCCAGAATTAAGCTTAACTGTAACTGTTACAGGACTTGAGGTTGCATCGTTGGTTGTACCTTTTACTGTGCATGCAGACTGATTTGTAACAAGTTTGTCCGTTGGGCTGGACAATGTTAATGCAGGTGGAACTGTATCTACCTTAAATGACATTGAGCTTGTAGCTGCTGCATTTCCATCATAATCACTTGCATCAAGTTTGATTGTGTGACTACCATCAGATAATGCTGTTGTCGGTGTATATGTACACTGATATCCTTCGGTGATTGCCGTTTTGGCAATTGAATCTCCTGTTATTTTTGTTCCACTATCAATCGTAATTCCAATTGTTGCCGGATTAACTCCTGAATCTGCATCTGTTACCTTCCAGGTAATCGTTGGTTTATTATTCGTTAAGTATGTTCCAACTGTCGGTGCTGTTATCGCAATAATAGGTGCAACTTTTTCTTTTACTTGTAAACGTAAAGATTTTCCAAGAGTTGCATCTGCTGCATCTTTTGTTGTTATGTTTCCTGCAACGTCGGTTGCTTTTACTGTTACTCCGTAATAATGTCCGGATTGATTGTACGAGCTCTTAGACGGAGCTGTTACCGTAGCTTCATACTTTCCACTTGTACTGTTAAGTGTTAACGTATACGTTTGACCGTTAATAGTCGCTTGTACTGTTTTTATAGCCATATCTTTTTCTCCTTTTTCTCTGTTTTTACTCAATAGCACAACTAAATTCTGATACAAAAAGCATAATACAGTTTTTAGGCAATATGACCACACCTAATAACTCAGAAGGTATCATTCATGCCAATTGGCCCGATAACATGGTGCCAGTAGCTATAAGAGTGAAAAAGTATGATCAATGGCGTTATAACGTATTAGGCATGGCATTGTATGGAAAAGAATTATATTTGATAGAAATCCCTTCTGCATATCAAGGATGTCCTTGTGAAGTTATATGCTATAAGTCAAATTAAAATATTTTAATTCCATAGGAAGTTTTCTTTGATCCATACAAGATCACAGCCAATTTTTTTGTTTTGTGGATAACTATTATTTGTCCATAACACATAACAATTCTCATTGTTAACTTCCTGAGATATTGCTTCAACACGTATATAACCAGTATCATATACATGCAATATCGCAGAACTCAAGCGATAACCTTGTTTACGATCAACATAAAAATAGTTGTTTCCAGTACCATTCAATTCGGCATATTGAGTTACAAGTGCATCTTTTAAGTCAGAATTTAGTTGTGCTATTGATATTTAATTTTTCATATTTTCTAAACAAATACATGGAGATCTGCTTCTAAATTTAATTTTTTGCATAAAAATAAAATCTCCTTCCCTTTTAAGCAGATTTAATAGTTTATATATTAGATTGATTATTATTCTTTAAGCTGCATAACGAATATATTCATATTCAATCATATCGTCCGAAGCATCATAGTATGTACCGGCAGTCATATTAATGTCTGCATGACCTAACAAAATCGCAACATCCTGAAGCGGCATGCCTCGCTTAATCAATTGCGTACATAACGTCCGTCGGAATTTATGCGGATGTGCATATACATTACATGATTTTCCTAAATCTCTTACAATTCGCTCGATTCCGTCTTTTCTTAATTGATCATATGGATGCCTCTTAGAAACAAAAAGTGAAATGTTATTATCTTGTCTGGCTTCTAAATATCTATTCAGATAAATCATTGCCTGATCTGATATAAACACCGTTCGCTCTTTATCTCCTTTACCAATGATCCGCACTTTCTTTCGAATAAAATCTATATCGTTTAGCTTTATACTGCTTAGTTCTGAGACACGACAACCTGTGGATGCTAACATCTCTATCAACGCCCGATCACGAATATCCTTACATGCTATACGCATACGTTCCATTTCATCAGCTGTAAACGCCTTCTTCTTTTTCTTTGTTACTTTGATTTTCTTAATTTTTCGAGTTGGATCTTTGTCAATGTACTCCTCATCAGCCAGCCAACTAAAAAACGAGGATATCGCTGATCGCTTATTGTTTAATGATAAATTCGATATGCCTCTGCTTTGCTTATACGCATATAAAAATCCCCTAATATCGGTTGCATCTATGTCTTTTGCTTCTTTTCCAGTGAAATAATCTACAAACTGTGTTAGATGTAAATTATACTGTTCAATCGTTCTGTTGGATTTATTTTCTACAATCAGCGTTGCAAGGAACGTATCTTTTAGCTTCTTTAAACTGTCATTGTATTCCGTCAATTCCGTCGATTCTTTCTTAATCTGTACATCTCGGAACTCTTCTACCAGCACATTTTCAAGATAATCTAGCTCTTTTTTCTTGATTCTATTGCCCATTTTAATCAAAACATTGCTTATAATTCTGTCACGCATAATACATTCTCCTTTGTGTGTTATGTGTGCATTATACTCTTTTCCGCTGCGGAGGATTCGTAGACTTCCGCAGCTAAATTCTGACTTAAATAACAGAATAGAATTTACAATTACTAGCATAGATTCAAAATATGCATTCACCGGAAACAGTTATAAACATAATGGAAAAGTATATATAAATGGATATTTCCATTGCAATTCTCCTAGTGTTGGGATTACAACTTGTTTTTTTGTTCCAGAAGGTTTTAGACCTAAAATAAAATGCGGATCGGCTTGCTATACCGATGATGATGTTAATTTTAATAATATTGGTGCTGTTAAAATTGACACAAATGGTGATATAACAATATATTTTCCTACAGTGTACTCAACATGTGTATATACCTCCATAGTATATGATATAGATTAATTTAATTTACGATAAATCATAAAATTAATCCTAACAACACCGTTTGTATCACTGGATAATCCTATGTTTATATTTAAATTTGTATTATCCCATTGTAAAGCAGCACCTGTTACCAGACCTTGATACGCATTCCAATCACCGTTGCAAGCTGCTATATATAACTTTTCGTTATTTATGTCTGATATTTGCATGCCTAATGCTTTTGCAATTTCAGACTGACATCTTTGCCAGTAAATCATTTTGTTGTTTGTTCCAGAAAATACTTTTGATAAAAATGCTCTTTCAGAATTTAGCTGCGTAATAGCATCCTGTGCATTCGTCATGTCAGTCTGATTTGCTGGCGTAAATCCAAGGGCTGTCGTTACATTACCTTTGGTTAATTCTCCACGGATTGTAGCACTGCTTTTATTCTCCACATTGCCTAATCCAACTTGGCTTTTGGTAACTCCGTGAGGATTACTTTTATTCGCAAGATGATTAATCAGAGTTGTAATTGCAAGTTTAATCTTTGCAAATGCAATAGATATTTTCTCGCCACTTGATAAAGTCACAAGAGTTGTTGTATCTGAATATGTCGGTGTCTGATCATTTGTCGCTACGTTCGGAACGTTCCCTAAGCCTACTTGCGACTTAGTAACACTATGAGGGTTGCTCTTGTTTCCTGTATGCGTATTTAACGCTGTCTGCATAGTTTCAAATGTAACGTACCCTTCTGGATCAACCGTTGCTGTCATTTTTACATCATTATTAAGCTTGATGTAAAAATTATGTACTAACGACCATGACGGCATAGCCGATTCTGCCGGAACTTCTTTCCCTGTTGTACTTTGAGAAATCGCAAACAACACTTCACTTCCGGTTGATCCTTTTGCATAAATTCCAAGCTGTGTCATGCTGTATCCGGCAGATAAACCAGCGTTTGAAAACAATACTCCTATCTTGATTGTTTCGTTTGTTTTTGTCACGCCCTGTACTGTTCCAGACTGCTTAATTGATGATACCGCCGTCTGACTTTTCAAAGCACTAACGTCAACTTTACCAGCACCAGACTTGATCGCTGTTACTGTTATTGTTCCTCCGCTTAAGGCATTCTTTAATAATTCAATACCTGCATTTGTAATTACTGTATTTTCCCACATGATTTTATACCTCACTAACGATCGAAGAAGAATATTCACAAGAGCTTGAAACAATCGCATAATTCAATGCCGTCTCTGATTCTATAACGTCTGAAACACGAATATTGCACAATAAATGTGCTGGTTTCAATTCGTCAATTCTTCTTACTACTTCATCATAATTATTTACTTCGCCATAAAGATTGACTTGAAATGTATTTTTTGCTGTATTTTCTATGAGCTTTGTTTCTACACCGCTCAAAGCTTCTATGATCTTTTCAAACCTTTTAGGATTCAAAGGCCTTTTTATCCTCATTTGCAAAATCTGTGTTCTTCTCTGCTCAATCGTCTGATCTGGAAGCGGCGTTATTCCGTATTCTTTTTCCCAAATAGGGAGCCCCCATGTAGCACGATCAACAAATATCTGATCAAATATATCTTCACATATTGTTTTTACGTCATCTATCTCAAGTCCGATCACTTGGAACAGCCAAAGTCCGATTCTTGATTTCCCATAAATCGGCGATACATAGTCAATCATTTGTTTTGCACTTTCACTCGTCAGGATTTGCTCCATAAGGTCTGTTTTATACCACATAGTATCATCCCTCCGTTATTGTTACTATTCCTAAAACCGGCATTTGTCCAGATTCAAGGTCTACATTTTTTGACACTCCATTGATTTGTACACTGTCATAATCATAGATACCTGATACAGATCCAAGGATACTGTTGATCGCTGATATTCTAACCGCACTATCATTCGATGAAACATTTAACAAATATGACTGAAGTGCAGCTTTCAAATCATTCTGCACATCGCCAATTTCTGCTTCTCTCAAATAAACCACAGCTGATATGTTAACTACTACTGTTTCAGGAGCCGTTATCTCTAATACAGCATTGGGCGGTGCTAAGCGATCTGATTCACTATCTGGACGCATAATATAATCATACACAGCATCTTGAATCTGCTTCGATGCTGGTACTCCGTTCTGATCCATTAAGATGATCTTGATTATTCCAGAGTCATCTTTTGCTGGTATCACAGTAACTGCACCAACACCGGGAACTGACAATGCCCATCGTTTATAGTCTGCCACATTCCCAACATAGGAAATGTCATGGCTTCGATCATACTCAACAATTCGTTCTCTTAAAGTATCATCGTCCTCTTCATCCAAACCGCCTGTAACAGCTTCCTCATTTGTAACAGAGATTATTTCATCGAGCAGTTCTCCTGTCTCATCTCCAGTATGTAATACGATCGTATTTACTCCAACATTGCTTGCAGATCCTCCTTCTGCTGCCTCAATTGGAATCTTTGCATTTCCAAGAGAATCGACCGTAACTTCCTCTGTTGTTACAAAATCTATCGTATTTCCTTCGTCATCTGCTTCTGTAGAAAAACCATATCCTAAAGGAATAACAAGACCGGCTTTTGCTGTAACAGTCACATATCCTGTTGCATTTACCGATTCTCTTCGTACAAGACCTCTTCCATCAGCGTGGTAATCCAATAGGTAAGATTCTTCACAGGTTACCGGCGAAAGACTTTTCAATACTTCCACAAGCACATATTCTTTTAGCTCTGCTATCTCAATCGCTGTCGGACGTGTAAAATCCCAAGGAAAACCGCCTTCGGATTTATCAATATCTTCTGGAAGATTGCTAAGCATCTTTTCATGGATTTCCTCTTCACTCGAATTATTCAAGAAATCTGGCAATTCTAGTTCTTCTGCTTCCAATGCCATTTTTAGACCACCTCACTTTCAAATTGTGTCTGTATTTCTATATCTCCATCAATACCCTGCACCTGTACTGTTACAAGACAATGTTCTGCTTCCCATTGAAACATAATATTCCCAACGTACAAAGTTCTTTCGGACGGATCAGCCATCAATGCTTCTTCGATTTCTCTTTGTAAAATGCTTTCTGCCTCTTCACGGCTATCCGCTTGCAAGGCACTTTCATAGTCAATCCCAATGTCGGTGGAATATCCTTCATGAGCGTATCTTTGTGTCATGATCGTTTTGTAACACCATTGCACCCACGCCTCGAACCCAGATGCCTCTTTTAATTTTCCATCGTGAAGCGTAACAAAGTCTCCAGTATCAAAATCAAAAAAGATGCTGGGTTTATAACCTGCATCTTCCTCTTCTTCTGTATTTTCTTCCTCAGTTCCTTCATTCTCTTCATCTTCAAAATATTCTTCTTCATTTTCATATTCCTCTGGGAAAAGATTATCCGGCATCTTCTTCATCTCCTTCCACTTTACCGATCACAACGATTTCCTCTGCATCTGTCCAGATCAGTAATACTCGATCGCCATCACTTACTTTTGCATCAGATAACATCAAAAAATCGTCATCAGGTTCTGCACTTTCTGGATAAGAGTCAGGAAGAATCCCTCCGTCTTTCATAGTTCCAAGTTCTGCAACAACATCCGCTGCACTTTGGTTTCCTTTAGAAATCTGTTCGATTGCCCGGATAAAATTTTTTCTTCCATTTCTCTGCATAAAACTCTCCTTTAGTAAAAAACAACGTCCATCGTACCAGCAACACAATCATGCGTAATACTTTTTACTGTTTTATTTCCTTTCAGTCCAGCGGTACCACATCCAACATAAACGGTGTCTCCACGTTTGATCTTCGGATTGCTAATCGCCGTTACTATGTATTCATACTTAACCTTTGCACTGCTCTTCAATTTCTTTTGTGCTTGTTTCTTTATTTTCGAAAGTTTCTCTTTCTTGTCTTTGTCCATAATTTCTTGGATCGTTCCAAACTTCGATGTATTCTTAGACATTGATGCAAGTTTAGGAATTGACTTTTTCTTTGCTTCTCCGTAGATCTTTATCTTTGTAACGATATCATCCATTGTTACTTTAACCTCTATGGATATTACATTCTTTCCTTCCTCAATCTTATAAATCGTTGTATTAGTATTGGCATACTTGACAATCACTGTAGTTCCTTCAATCGTAAAAATATATCGGCTGGAAAGTTTGCTTTTCGCCTTGTTCAGCACATATACGATCATATCTCCAATATTCTTCTGTACTGGTTTGATCCTTTTATTTTTGATTGATCCGTAACTGTATTTCAGTTTCAACTTCCATGCCGTACAGATTCTTTTTACAATCTCTTTTGTGCTTAGCCCCTTTTTGTAATAAAAATAATCTTGAGATTTCATCATATAGATCAAGTAATCATAGGCTGTAAATGTTACTTTTTTTTCTGTATCGGTAACCCTGTCTCTATCCCAGATCACACCTCGAAACACTTCAAAATCTCCATGGCCAACATTCGCATATATGTATAATCGGTCTGATGGTTGAATCAATGTCGCAAGTGTTACACCATTTTTCGCAGCGTTCATTACTGTTAAGCTGACCTCTTTTGCCAGCGAATCAGGATCATCAGACATTGTCAGGTCCTGTATAACTTTCGATTTGTATAGATCGTATTCTTGCCCCGAAGCCGTCTTTACAACTGCTTTATACCGCGGATTTCCTAAACTTGGCATATCTTCCTATCCTCCTATCATTTTTAACAGTGTTTTATAATCAGCAACACCAGTTACTGTTAATTTGTGCTTACGTTGGTAAGTTTTAATCGCTGTTACTGTCTTAGATCCGCAAGCACCATCCTGTTTGACTCCCACCATTTTCTGGACAAATTTTACGACCTGTCCTTTTCTTCCGGTTCGAATCGTGATCTTTTTCATGGCTGATTTCATCGAAGATGTCAGCTTTTTATCAACTTTCAGCTTCGAGTAGCCATCTTTATTCATTGCTTTCTTTAATTCCTCAACCTTGGAATTAGAAACTGATTTACTGCTTTGAACAGGAATCACAAGCACCTGTCCTTTATAGATCGTATATTTGCTGATCTTTTTCTTTGGATGTTTCTTACGTTCCTTTTTATTCCTAGAATCAATCAGTTTCTTATTTGCATTATAAATAACCTTGTATTTTTTACTGGACCCAAGATATTTTTTTGCAAGTTTCCGTAATGTTTGTCCTTTCTTTACTTTGACCTTTTTCTTTGTGGTTTTGGTACTTCTTTTCGTTGAGAAAACACTTATTTTTTCGTAGTCGATAAATCTTACCGTGTAGTAATAATCATTCAGGCTTTTGACCGTAGAATCGTATTCTGAAACACGCATATCAACATTGATCTTCGTTCCTGTAATACAGACATTTACCACTTTCCCATACTTAGCCCAGTATTTCATCAGTGCATCTAAGGTTGCTGGATCAGTCCACTTACGAACAAATTTCATACCTTTTCTTGCTTCTCCGGGAAAAAAACATTCCCAGCTTAGTTCTGAAAGATTTTTACCATTCGGAACACTGACCTGACCTAATTTATAGATATCATATTCTGCAAACTTACCTTCGATTGATGATTCAATTTCTTCAGGAATGATCGGAATTTGTATCTTCTGATCATTCCCTTTTGAATTTTTTCCAGTAATATATATGTCCATTTACATTACCTCCGCTGTTCTGTTACTTGCCGTTGATCCGATTGCATCTGCGATTGCCTGCATAATAGCATCTGCGATCTCTCCTTTAGAGTTTTTGATAGCATCAACTATGCCGTCATTTCCAGATGCATTGACGCTGATCGTAATACCACCAACGTTGATCACTGGCTGACCGCTACCAGACGAAGCTTTTCCAGATCCGGATGATCCTCCAACAAGTCCACCTTTGGCATGCTTTGTAACGCCTAAAATCTGTCCTGCTTGATTCCAGAGAGATAATGCACGGCTTCGATGTTTAGAAAGTGGGATAACCATTTCGTTTCCTTCTTCTCCTAATTCAGAAACGATATGACCTCTGACCAGACTACCTTTCGCATTATGAAAGAACTTCCCATTTTTCGGTAAGGCTGTCTGTACTTTCGGTGCGGATGATGTCTTTTTGCTTGTTTTCTTTTTACCAGATTTTGAAGAACCGCTATTACTTAGATAACTTCCACTAGTAATACTTTTGATTGCACTTGCTTGTGCAGCAGTTGTACTTGCTGCGGATGCAATCGTTGAGGCTGCGGATGCTAAAGCACCTGCAAGTGATAATGCGGAACTTCCAGCACTTTGTAAATTACCACCAGCTGCAAGTGACATTGATCCCATAGTTCCCAATTTTCCACCAGCTGTTGCAGACATTCCACCTAAGCCACTGACTTTTCCACCGGCAACACTTGTTGCCCCAGAAAAAGCTTTCGTACTCTTAGAACCGACGTTTGTCTGCTTTGTATTTTTCTTATTCTCCTCATAAGCTTTCTGAACAGAATTAGTCAGCTGATTATACTCTTTGTCTGGTCCAACATTCAGATTCTTATTTTTCTTTTTATATGTGCTCTGTACTGATTTCTTTAACCGATCTCTTTTCTTTTCGGATTCTGGCTCATATGTCTCACGGATCTTTCGTATGGAATCTTTATTGTAAGAATAGTATTTCTGCGATTTTGCAGTTAATGAATTGTTATCCTTTAGTGCTTCCTTACGATTTTTAAGGTAATTATCTCCAAGGTACTTTTCTTGACCCTTTTGAATTTCTTTTACCTGTTTTGATGTTACATTCCACGATTTAGCACTTTTTTCAGACTCTTTTTTGATCTTATCCATGTTCTTTCGGATATGATCGCCTGCTTTGTTACCTTTTGTCAGTGCTGCAAATCCACCAACACCGGCACCAATCAATCCACCGGCAAGTGTGCCAACAATCGGAACAGCTGAACCAACTAAAGCTCCGGCGGCTGCTCCACCACCAACCATGCCAAGTTTCGTGCCACCCCTGTAGTTTTCTTTTTTCTTAGTAGCTTTATTCTTTGTTGTCGCAGCGTTAATAAAGTTACCTGCTGCACTTCCAATTCCAGCAATTCCTAAAGCTCCACCTAATAAAGATGTACCACCAACGGTTGCTGCCCCACCGGCTGTTGCTGCTCCTGATCCAAGTTTTACTCCGAGATTTCCAAGAAAAGCTTTCCATCCAGTAGCCGCAACTGTTTCTCCATTTTTCAAAGTAACTCCAGAACCGCCCAAACCAAACAATCCACCCGGTGTCCTTGTTGGTCCTGTCGGCTGTGTTGTCTTTGGTGTAGTTCCACTGCCAGTTGGTATGACAGGGCTCCCTCCGCTTCCACTACCAAGCCCGCCGTTCACATTTACAACGGATGCGGATACATTCATAAGTCCAATAGAACTTCCAAGAGGATTCCCAGAGCCACCAGTGATGAGGTCTGTCAATGTCATTCCTTTTTTGAATAGTCCTGAACCTAACTTAAGTGCTAACGCACCGGCAAGATAATCCTCGATTCCGGCTTTATTCCCTCCTGGCAATAAATCCTTAAGGGATTCTTTAAACCAGTTGCCTCCGGCTTTAACGATATCCTTGCCTATACCAGATATCTTCTTAACGATTGCTGGCTTTCCACTTGAATCCCACCACTGTGAAAATGGATCACCGATCATTTCTTGCCATGCAATGTTGATCTTCCCACTGATTGAAGCATTTTTAAACTTGTCACTTTGGAATAATTTATTGGCTTTTTCTGCTAAATTTGATACTGCATCAACGGCTTTCCCAGAAATCTCTGCCGAAAACTTTTCAATCCCTGATCCCATTTCTGCAATCAGTTCTTTGTTCTCTGATCTCCACTGACGGAACTTACGAAGTCCGGGAGAAATGCCATCTCCAAGACCTTTTCCAAGCTTCTTAAATACGTTATTTGTAACAAATGACTTGACACCTAGCATCAGGTTTCCAAGGTTATCGCTCTGCTTTTCCATCAATCCGTCATACTTCTGAAAAGCTTTCATAGCCTGCGGCCATGTCTGGCTGATTTTCTTGTTCGATGCTGCAAGTGCTTCCAGTTTTGTTCTGTCCTGTCCAGAAATAGCACCCATTTCCTGTAATGCGGCGGTAGCTTCTCCGATTGTCTGGTGGTTCTTCATTCCATCATACATACGTCCAACCCATAGAGCTACATCGGAAAAATCAGAGTTCGTACCTGCTGCTACGTCTCCAACCATTTTTAACCCTTTTCCAGTTGACAATGCATTTCCAGTAAATACCTGTAAGGTACGAGAAGCCTGATAAATTTCATCCCTCGTAAATGGGGTACTACCAGCAAACGTCGTCAGATCATCTATTCGCTTCTGGGCTTTCTTCTTACTTCCAAGTAATACCTCGAACGATGATTCCAAGTTCTGCTGTTGCACTTCCAGATCAATGGACGTTTTGATTGTTTGTCCAATCCCTACCGCTGCAAATGCTCCAGCAACGGCATTTTTGACATTAAATACCTTGGCTTTAAGATCACTTAATTTGGTTGTTGCAAAGTCTTTAATCTTAACTGCTGCGGTAAAAGACATTTTTCCAAACTTCAATCCAGCCGATGTAATTCTACGAATTTTAGGAGTTGCTTCGTCATCAACTCCAATCTTTGGAGTCCATCGTTTCTTTCCAAGCCCTTCTCCTTCTTTTCGTGTTCTGTCAATCTTAGGCTTTGCTTTATCGTCTGCATCAATATGAATACGTGGTCTTTTCTTTCCAAGATTATTGAGTTCCTTTTCAACTTTCTCAGCATCTTTCCCTGTCTGGTTCAGTCCTTGCGATGCATGATCTGTATACTTCGATACAACGTCAATTACTATTTCTTTGTCTGCCACTTATGCATCGCCTCCTTCCATAGCTGTTATAAGTGCTGCAAAAATAAAAGCCCTCTCTCCTTCTGGGAGATCAAGGGCTTTTGATGGCAACATTCCAGTCCGTAGATAATTTTCTGCGAGCAGAGAAGCTAACGGACTGGACTTAATTAGTTTTTTGCATAATCAATAACGTTTGTACCACTGCCGGATAATTCTTCGATCTTGTCGCTGACTGCTTCAAGTTCTCCAGCTGTAAGAATTTCCTTAATAATTTCTGCCTGTGTCATAACCATGTGACCAGCTTTGTTCAGTCCTTCTTTCAATGCTGGATTATCCCAGAATTTTGTTCCATCACTTTCCGGAACTGTTGCAATGTAAATCTGCCATGCCATGTAATCTGCATTGCTTACGCTTTTCTCAATTAATGGAAGTGATGCTCCACCCGGATTCGGCATATAAGTTGTTGCTCTCTTTCTGCAATCAGTGATTTCATCAAAAGATAATGGACGAATATCGAATTTAAACAATTTCTGTCCGTTTCTTTGAATATTTAATGTCTGGCTTACCTCTGTCTTATACTCTGCTGCCTTTAACAGACCAGTGATAAGGTCCATTTCATTTTCTTCTGTTACATTGATATTTGTTTTCTTCTCTGCCATTTTCTTATCCTTTCTTTATGCTGCCAATGATTTAATACAATCTGGTACACTGTTAACAATAAACTGGCACTGTCTCTTGATGATTTCTCCCGGTTTTACTTCCAGAATGTTTGTATCTCCATCAGGAATACATTCATCTAACAGATATTTACTTTCGCCACCAGCAAGTGGTTCTGTAACACCGCCCTGTAAACTGAATGTAGGAATTTTCCCATTTTTAATCGCTTCCAGCATTGGTACGATCGTCAGATCATCTCTTACTACAGCTTCAGTGAACGATGCTGTAAATTTAACACTGTCTGGAACTCCATATGTCTGTACATCTCCTGCTGGATGGAAGTCTACATTTGAAAAATTCATTCCGATCGTAAACTCTTCCACGGATGCAAACCAGATGGAAACTCCATCCAGTGTGATAAAAAGCTTTCCGTCTTTTCCTGTCATCAGTTTTCTAGTATCAAAACCTTTTCCACTCATCTATAACACCTCCTACTGTGCAATGTACTGGAACTGATATGTTAAGTAGATCTTTTCCATACTGTCAACGTCATCAATGCGGATAATAAAGAATGCATAATCCGCTGCATGTGGATTTTCCGTATCCTCATAAAATTCGTAGGTATCTAAGATCTTTCCTTCTCTGTTCATCTCAGCCAGTACTTTTTTAGCTTCCTGAATCACATTATCAACGCCCGCTGCATTGTTGCTGATCTTACCGATCAATGGTTCTAATGTACGATTGATACGGTCAAAAGCTTCATAACGGACAGCTGTACGTTTGATCTTCTTCCATCCTTCGTCATCGTCCTCATCCAGAACTGTATATGTGTTCACTCCTGAATCAAACCAGACCTGTCCTTCCTGTCCTTCTGACAAAAGAAGCAATCCAGATTTGATCGCATCGACATATTGTTCATTCGTCAGCTGTTCAATGCATGACTCCGCATCTGGAATCTCTGTATGTACAATTGATGTACTTGAATCTTTGCATCCAATCACACCTGCCTGAACTGCTGCAGCAAGATATCCTTCCACCCTATCTCCGGCAGTATTATAATATCCGCTACCGCAGTAAATAAAATATGGTGCATTATAGGATTTTGCATTCGTTTTTCTTGTAGCAAGTGACTTTCCTGCCGCTTCTCCAAGTACGCAAACACCCAATGCACCGTTTGAATGGATTCTTTCCATGTATGTCTTCGCTAATGCTTTAACATCTTCTTCGACTGTATCAAGCACCAGTACATTCCAAGCATAAGTTTCGAATGCATTAAACGCATTGCTGTAATCTTCTGTTGTGACTGCCGGTGCTGATCCACCAGCCAAAGCCTGCTGTGCAACCGTCTGCATGATCCCGGATGCTCCAGAAACAAGTTCTGCGGATAAATACTTGCTGTCTTTCATTGCTTCCACCAGATTTGCAGCCTCATTTACATCCGCACCAGCAATAAAGCTTACTTTCTCAACAAGTGTTGCCCCATTGTAAACGGAACACTCTTTTGTCGTTTCATCTCCTAATTTCTGTTTTACAGTTACGGAGAATTTCAAAGCGGTTGGATATTTTGTCTTTAATGTAACTGCATTTGTGGCTGTGGTTGTCTGTAAGGACAGGCTTCCTTCTTTACCACCAGTTCCAAGACGGTAAAGATATACCGTGTTAGCACCTGCATCAAACAGTTTTACCGCTGCATCGATCGTTCCACTCTCCATATAAAGTGAAAGAAGATCACTCTTTGATGTGATCTTCTGAATCTCTCCAACTGGACCAAAATCTGCATGAACCGGAATACAGAAAACTCCGTTCATTGCGGATGCTACACCATTATTTGTGATCTGCTCATGTCTGCGATAAACTCCAGCTCTTTCCTTTTTCTCGCCTTTTAAAAATAATCCGGACAAGTTCTTATACCTCCTTCTTCTTAAATGTATCTACAAGTTTCTTTGCTGTGCTCTGCGTTGCTTCTTTAACACCTGCCCTTGCAAATGCTGTTCGGATAATATCTTGTGATACTCCTAACACCTGTGGATTTTCTGCATATTCATCCACAGTATAAGTAACTTCTGGCACTGTTTTTGTTTCGTCTTTCTTTTCTGCCATTGTTTCCTCCTAACTTATCGTAATTGTCTTTAATTCATTGACTGTTTCAACATCTCGTAGCTTTCCGTACTGACCTCTTACCGTTACCTGTCCATCTTTTAATGGATCAAGTTTCGTGCTGTATGCCAGCTGATTTACAAAAAACGGCGATCCATCATTCATAACGAACCGCTCTCTTTCCTGTAAATCTTGCAGCAAGTTCATAACAAACTGATCAGCATTTACATCCGATCCGGAGATCACATGTACCTTGATGTTGTTTGTAAACCATGTACAAGCATATGTCGATGGGAACGTTCCTGGCTGCATAGAATCCAGTCTAGTATAAACAACCACTTCTTCATCATCCGGCTTCCAGATTTCGTCAAGTTCCGTGTTATTGATCACTGTCACGTTCCAGTTCTCATCAATGTGTTTTGCCAAAGAACCGACTGCATCCAGCGGAAGGTATGAATGTTTTGGAAAAGCATATGCATCGAATGTCAACACTGATCCACATACTTCTACATCCATTTGCCCTTCGATTGCTTCCTGAAATGATTCTGACTTTCTCCATACAAGAGAAATCGTTGTATCTTCATCGGTCAAGAAAACTCCTTCAAACGCTTTTTTCAGGATCTTCTTCGCTTCAAGCAGGTTCTTATATCCTTGATTATTAAACAGATACGCTATTGCAATCTCCATCGTTCCAGAAACCTTACGCTCTGAATCATCTTTCAGATTCAGCCCATAGATGATACGCCCATACTGCGAACCATCCCACCTTGAATCAGAATCATCAGGTGCCTGATCCAAAAATATTGCTGGTCCATTTTTGAACGTAGCCAATCCGTTAATATTCAGTCTTTTTAAGTACTTGAAAATTATTTCTTTCATAGAGTTACCTCAAAATCTGAACCGAAGATCTTTACAATCTCCGGCTCTGCTTTCTTCTTAATTGGATCAATAAATGGTCGTTTTGCCATCTTTTTTGTGCCACCTTCCAGCCATTCAGCGTGTTTTGAATTACTTTTTATCCGGCTTGTAACTTGATCTCCTTCAATCAGAGTTTGATCATCCCAGTCCTGACGTAACTTTCCAGACTGTGGTGCTGGTGTTTCTCCCGGTGCGGATGATCTATTCGGAAGCCGTTTGTATTTCTTTCCAGAACCGCCTTTCGACAATACTTCGATCTCAATATTTCTAAGGGTGTTTGTTGCCATTGCACCCTTTCGCATCATCTCTCTTTTGATACTTTCATCAAGATTCTTTGCACATGCTTGAAATTCAGCTTCTACGCCCATCTGTATCACTTCTTTCTAATACATAATAGATGGAAAACTGCCCTGTTCCAGCTGGATCTTTTGTACCCTTCACGATAAACTTACGATCATGGCACGGATCATCGCCAAGCAGTAACACATCGTTCTTACTTAGCTTAACCACTGGATGGTAAGACACAATCGTATGACTGATCGGAGTCTGGTTTTGTTTCCAGATTTCCATTGTCTTCATATCTGCTTCGGCTAGTATACCGTCTATGATCGCATCAGGGGCTTCTTTTTCATCGCCCTTTACAACCATGCCATCGTCCATGACTTCTGTATCCTGCCAGTAAACACGGAAAGACTGCATATATTGATATGGTCTACCAATTGATGTCATTTTCAAAAGCGTCCACCTCCAGGATGATTCATCATTCCAACGTAAAAATACTCTCGTTTTTCATTCTCATACGGCTTGATTCCAACACTGGAAGATGCAATTTCTTTTTTCAGATCATCATAAAGCTGTTTCCAGAAATTCATTCGATTACCAAAATTAAAAGAGACAGGACCAACACTGTTGTCTACGTCCTGCCCGTATTTGAACATCATATGTTCTAGCAATTTCAGTTTTGCCATCTTAAAATTGTCTGGATACTGCTCTAATACAGCTGTGATCTCTTCATCGGAAAGTGCAGCTGACATTTCATCCTTTGATACATCAGTATCCGCCAATTCGAACCGCATCTTCATAACATCATTTGTATTGATCTCATCTGGAAAATAGTTATACGTCATTCTCCTCGCCACCTTCCGGCTGTTCTGCTGGTGCTTCGGTTTCTTCTACTGCTTCTGATTCCTGATTAATATCAGTATCAGTGGAAAGATCAGCAAGTCTTGTTTCAACTGCTGCCTTGATTCCTTTTCTCGAATCAATCTCATGTAACAGCTGTAAAACCGGTGCATCTTCCTCTGTCATGGTCGCAATCTCAATTTTTGCCTCTTCCATTGTTTTCTGAATTGTGGCAAAGAACTGTAATAACTGCTGTGCGTTCACTGCAAGCTCGTGCTTAGATTGTAATAAAGGAATTGATAAAGTGTTATGGTTAACATTCAAATCCTCTGCATACGCTCCATTTACGCTCGCTACTTCTGCAATGTGTCCAGACTTCTTTAAAAAGAGAGAGCGTCGTTCATCTACGACACCCTCTGGAATAGTCTCTCCGATCTTATACTGCTTTCCGCCAAAATTAACTGGCTTAAGTGCAACATAATTCATATAAAGCACCTCCTACTCAGATACGCAACCACTTAAGAACGTTGCAAGGTCATCGGAAGTCTTTTTCATGTCTGTTGCCATAAGTCCTTCGATGAACTCTGAATGTGATCCTCCTGGTCCATCATACTGTGATGTAGCCATCCACTGTCCATTTCCAAGCATATCCCATGTATAAATATATCCGGCAGATGGTTCTTCAAGATCTACTTCTTTCGGTGCATAAGTTAATAATGCACTGTTATCGTCGAAGACAAATTTCATATCGGCTTTCTGACCGATTTCTGCTGCATTATAAGTTGCATACAGAACTTTTACTTCTTCCAGACCAAGTACAGCTGCAATTACCTGTTCGTTAACAAGTGCTGGATTCGGTGTTGACCCTGAACCTGTAACTCTTTCTAAGAACTGCGGATGATTTTTGATTGCCTTATACGCTCTGTATCCTAAGCATAATTTGTTAGGCATTCTACGTCCGTTTAAAAGGATTTCTTTCTTCATCTCATCAAACTGACCTACGATGTCCGCGTTTGCATCATCAAAATGCACAAACTGTTTAGATGTTGAAGCTGTTGCTTCTCCTGTCTTAACATTTGCCCATGCGTCAGCATTGAAAAACTTGTTTGCAAAGACCATATCAAGGTGCAGATTCATCTGTTCTGAAACCTGTTTTACCTTTGCACGTCTCGGATCAATCGTTGCTGGTGCTCCAGTTCTCTGGTAATCCAGAGCTGTGATGTTATCTACTCCGACGATGATCTGATCTACCTCACATTTGTAAGTATCATCTGAATGAGAGAATACAGCCGGATCTACTGCTCCGAACTTAGGCTTTCTCTTTACCTGGTCTTTCGCGATCTCTTCTTTGTTGAAGATATAGTAGCTTCCAGTGCTTGCATGTACTGGAAGAATTGGAAAGATGCTTGGAGCAACATTCATTCCAGGTGCCTGAAAATAGCTCATTGCCATATTGGTTAAGTAATAGTTTGGTCTCCAGCCTTTCGCAATATCAACTGCGATTGCTGCTGCGTTGTTATGTCCTGTGTTCATTTATTTCATTCCTCCTTTATTTACGCTTCATATCCAGCATGGATGATCGCAACGTTTACGATGTCTCCTTTTGCTGTCGCTGGTGTCAGTGCCATAGCTAAGATGTACTGCCCTGTTGTTGCCTTCTGGCATAATCCCTCTGCATCAACAGCAAGGAAATCTCCAGCCTCAATCTTTGCACCAGCTGCCCACATGCCCTGATTTCTGATCTGAACAGTAATATCATCGCCTTTGGCTACTGTTTCATCTCCAAGAAGCACAATTCCTGTTGCTTCCTTTCCGGCTTCAGGAATTTTTGCTCCATCTTTTGTTAATAAAACCGCTACGGCTGTTTTGAGTTCTGCTCCAGCTGTAACATTGATCACTGGGCTTCCACCAGTTGGATTGTATTCATATGTTCTGTTTGCCATCTTCTCTGTACCTCCTTTCTTATTTATCGAACATTGCTCTTAATTCAGGATCATTCTGCATAACGATATCCTGTGCCTGTGCATCAGTAAGGTTTGGCATAGACTTTTTGATCTCTGCTACCTTTGCGTTCATCTTTGCAACACCTTCTGTATCGTCATTTCCTGTGTGAGCTCCACCAGATTTACCGATTTCCTCAAACAGACCTGATTTCTGAATTACCGCAAGGTTGTTATCCATGGATGCAATGAAGTTGTTATACGCTTCATCGGATGTTGCTTTCATGGATTTCAGAACTGGCACTAATTCCTCTGCTTTTGTTCCTAAGAGTTCATACTTCTTAGCAACTTCTTCTAAGGACTTCTGTTCTGCTTCCTCTGCTCTCTTCTGGATTGGTTCCATGATCTTCTTCATCATAGAAGTGAAGTCCTTTGTAACACCTTCCATTGCTTTATTCACTGCTTCCTGAACCTGTCCATCAATATCAGCTCTTTTTGCAGTATCCTCTTTTTTTGCATTTGCATCATCCTGTAATGCTTTTAATGCTTCTTTCTTTTCTTCCTCTGTCATATTTGAAATATCAAATGCCATTTCATTCTCCTTTTCTTCTTTTTCTTTGTTAATAGTTTCAGGATCGCAAGATTTCTCAATTACCTCTTGCATTTTTGCGATCTCAAAATCATCCGCAACAACAGTATCTTCTTTGTCTGTTGCTGCACGTTCTAATTTGATCCAAGACTTGGATGCATCATCCGAAAATGCCTTAAACTGATCAATGCTCTGTGCGATTGCGGCCTGTTTATCCTCACACTCTTTATCGAGTAAGATTGACACAATCGACTGCTCCAGAGAGTTGCAGGCATTCCAGATCTGGTCCCTCACGTCGTAGATCTTCTTTTCATTCATTACATCATCAAATGATGTTGCTTCATCTTCCATGGACTTTCTGACATCTTCTGAATTTACTCCTAAGCTGTCACAAAACGCATTAAAGAATCGCTTGAAAAAGTTTCCCTTCGGTTCTTCTGCACCTCCTCTCTTTTTAATCAGGATATTTGCTTTCTGATCTGCTCCGATGTCTACTGCATCGATCTTTTTTACTTCCAGATCTTCCAGCTTTGTCTTTCCTTTTGTTTTCATGTTTCCTCCTTTCTAACGACACTTTTTCGAGTTTCAAAAACGCAAAGTGCATTTTCAAACACAAAAAATAGACCAATTTGCATTTTTTACAAAATGGTCTATTTTCATTTCAGATTTCACTTAATTTTAGAATAAATTTCAGTTTCTCATTTCAGATTTCACTTCTTCAATGATATTCTGAATCTTTCTTTTATAGTTCTTGTTCCCTGTCAGTCTTATGTGACTTTCCAAGGTTCTTAGATTTCTGGATGTTGGAACTCTTCTACGTTCCACGTTCTTCTTGATTGCGATCGCAACTCTTTTATTCCTACAGTGCGTATGGTGCAATTCAAAGCAATCAGGATTGTACACGATCCATTCATCCTGTCGGTGTGATTTCTTAATCTTAAGAATGCGATCATCTCCTAGTTAATTCCTTGCCACGCCTGTTGCAGCAAAAATCCTAACAGTTCCCAGATCTTGTTTTTGATACTTCCCATGCAAATATCTTTGCCGATCTTTTCATCGTAATTCTTTGGATCAACACACGAAGATGATTCCACGATATCAAAACCATTTCGAAGCACACAACGAACAACTGTTGTTGTCTCTCCCATCGTGATTGTCTCCGTAGATGCAATAAAATCATCGACCATTTCTGGCCCGATACTTACTCCAGATGGAAGATTTTTATTATCATCCACTTTCATATATGCTTTTTCAAAAACATCTTTCGGAGACCATGATTCGTACCCATCCGGGTATACAACCTTGTATCCTGTGATCTCCTTTGTGACTGGATTTCTTTCTGGTTCTGCCTGAATCAATTTTGCACCGATATATTTGTCCATCATTCTTCCTCCTCGACTTCAATACGTTTCGCTTTGCCCTCAATACTGAACATCGTATAAGTTCCGTCTTTGATCTTTGCCCATACTTCATCGTCTGTGATATGGAATCCAACCCACCAGCCCTCTGGCAACGTACCTTCCTCTATACCGAGAGTTTTCATCTTTTCCTTAGTGAATATAATACTCTCGATTAAAACGCCTGCACCGCCTCGCTCGTGCATCTCTCCGGCTTCACGATAGAACTCTACATAGGTATATGCTGTCTGTTCTAGTTCTTCCGGATCAATTAAATCGTTCTGGCGGTCAACCAGCTGATTTCCATTCTCATCGACTGCAATCTTAGCCCATCCAAAGACGTACTGCTTTTCTTCGTCCTTCTTAGTAATATCTACTCGATTCAAGGACTTTCGTATACTGTCCTGTGTCTGTGCTGGGGATCGTATATAATCGTTAAAATATCTCATGCTTCCTCCTTCTTATACAGCCGATCAAAGTCATTCTTACGAACTACATTTAATCGACCGACTGAATCTTTTACAACATAGTCTCCTATTCTTGCAACAAGTCTGCTGCCTTTATATCTTCGTGCATTAAAATAGACCGTGCATCCTATAACGGCTGTTGCTCCGTCTTTCTGTACACGATCTATCATAATTTCTTCGGTATTCATTTTCTTAGCGAACCAGTCAGGGGCGATCATATCAATATCAGCTGTGATCTGCACCGCCTGAACTGTCTGCTCTATTGCTTTGTACTTCATCATTCTTCTTTCTTTGCATATCGTCCAGTTCCATTTGCATAATGGATTCCGTCACAGATTTTCATAGTTACTTCTAACATCCCTAAAGGTTCAAACTGCCTACGAATATTTCTCGGAATTGTCTTATCCTTTAACCATTCATGCATGTCGTCCAGTAATTCAAACCATTCTTGTTCGTGTTCTGATACATCCATATCTTGTTTCATTAGCTGATCGAATCTTTCTTTTAATTCAAGATGTTTTTCCATTTTCTAAAGCCTCCATCCAGTGCGATACCTTCTGATAATCTTCAATATTTCCTGATAACATCATTTTATCATAGATCATATTATTCAGCCAGCCATACCTATCTGGTAACGGAACAGAAATAAGCTTCATTGCAAAATCATAATCATTTTTAAATAACCCAGCAACTTTATTTATATTTCTTAAAGCTTCTGTCATATGATCGTACTGTGATTCAAGAATTTGTATATTCTCTTTCTTGCTAATCTCCTGTGCTGCAAACTGTACCGAACCCTCTTCCATGTTCTCATACTGTTTATACATTTTATGATCATATTTTGTAACTGATCTAGCGTGTAACTGTTCATGTAACAAAATATGTGGGGCTGTTTCATGTCTGGTTATAATATCTCCGTTCCACTGGATACCATAAACACCAGAATCATCATCAACTACGACCTTTCCACTCCATGAGCTTTCAAGATCAAGATGTTTGTCTGCAATCTCTGACATTTTATTAGCATGAGTCTCTATTTCCTCTGTGCTGTACTCTCGCAGTTCATCTTCTTCTGTTTCATACGCTGCGGTCATAGATTTTGAATTGACATACATAACACAGCATTTACACCTCGGATGAAGCGGAGGAAGTAGCTTACCTGGGGCAAATTCTTCGTCCATTCCAACAACTTTTCCGTTCAGTTCTCTACATGTGCTGCATGTATTCTCACTGTCCGTTGCGGACCATTTTTTGTCCTGTGGTGGTAATATACCCTGATCGACAAGATTCTTTGTATGCTGGTATCTGCCATACTCATAGGCAAATGCTCTTTCGGTCTGTGCGATCGTCTTTGCTCTTTCTCTGAGCTGACGTTCTGCATACTTCATCTGCTTGTCTCTTGCCATCTGTTCAATCTTTTCTGGCTTTGTTCTTGGGTGTTTCTTCTCCAACTCTGCCTTGATCGTCTCATAATACTTCATAGCTGCCTGAGTCTGTGGCTTTGTTAAACCAATACAGGGACGGATAAACCTTGCAAGCTCATCTGTTCCCATATGTTTTCTTATTCCGATATCGATCATTGACTGAATTGCATCTTTCTGTACTCTTGTACAATTCGTTACAAGCTCAGCTGTGTGATTTTCCAACCAATCAGATACCGCCCAATGATCTGCATCAAATTTATATCCAATGTCTATTCCTTTGTGCTGGTTTTGATTTTTAGCACCAGCTTTCATTGCTTTAACCATCTCTGGTGCAATCTTATCATGAACCAGTTTTGAATAATCCTGTTGCCATTCTTCTACAGATTTCTTGGAGATCACACCAGCCTGAATAGCTTCTCTGATCTCTTTAAATGTAAAAACCGTCTGCTGATCCTTCCAATACCTGACCAGCAAGCGTGTTAATTCTGGACTGCTGCTATTAAGAAACCTCTCTAATGCTTCTTTCACATCATTTGGCTTCATCGATCCACGCTTCTTAACCTTTCGGAATAGGAACATATAATCAGCTCCTTCCTAATCGTTTCTTGGCTTCCTGTACCTTTCCATCATCTTCGGCAACGTCCTGATTGTCCTCTGGGTGTACATTATTTCCCTGTGATCCAAGATCATTTGTCTGCTGATCTTCTCTATCAGGATCAATGAATCTTTCATCGTCAGCTACCTTTGGCGGCAAATTGGCGGCTTCTCGAACATATGTTTCCAATTCGTCGTCTGGGATCAATACACCAGTGCCAACCATCGTCTGGATGTACTGTGCTAATTTGTTCATGTCGATCTTTTCAATATCTCCGTGAACCATCTTCGGGTAGTCTGTGATCCCCTTGAAATGTTCTCCGTTTAGATCAATCAATCTTGGGATCGCTTGGTTATTAAACGCTTCACAGATAATGTCAAGGTATGATCCAATCGCTACAGCAAATAACTCTGTCTTATCATCGGACAGTGCAAATGATCCAGTGTGTTCATGCCCCAACAGAATAAAATCCGCAAGCGTTGTCATTGCTATGCGGCTATCATAACGATTTATGATCTCGTTCGTATCAATCTGTCTGCTTCCACCTGTGGAAACAAGCTCGAACTTAAATCCCGGTGGTAACACGATTCCAGCACTTTTGTCTTGTCGGACATTCTTTACCAAACTATAAGCCCAGGTTAACATTCTTGAGCCTTCGGGATCATCTGGATTATACAAGTCAACACCTTCTGGTGGTGTGACCATCGGTATACCAGCGAGATCTCTTTCAATCCCGATCCCTTCAAATTCCTGAATCCCTTTTTTAAAGTACCAGGAACGATAAGCATTTCTCAGGATACTCCTTCCTTCTGGATTTCCTTTTCTGGATCTGGTCCTGAAATGGATTGCCTTTTCCAGTGGGATCGTATAAAGTCCAAAATTTGGCGGTGGCATCTGCGTCATGCCGATAAGATTGTCTTCATTGTCATACTCCCATTGATACAACGAATCCTGTGATCGGATAGGAAGCTTTCTCCATCCAATCAAACCATCATCATATTTGCTGTTCGTCTTAGGATTTCCTGTCCGCCCTGATCTCCTCTTATATACGATCTCATGATACGACCAACCATATGTAAGGAATGATAATATTTCCGATACTGTGTCAGTCCATGTGTCCTGCATATCATCCATGCAAGACTCAACGAACTCCGCTGCCTCTATATCCTTTTGATCGTCTCCCTGTGGCTCTACGGAAAACTGTGCCTGTCTAAGCAATGTATCCAACGCAAATATGATTGCTCCAATCACATCGTCGTTAGATTCCATTTCTGTATATACCTTTACTCCTCGTTGTCCTCTCAGCTCTAGGAGAAATTCTTCGTAAAAGCTACCGCCCCACCGATTTTGACCGATGCGACCTATTTCATCATACAATGCTATTTCACCTCCAGTAACTATCTTTTGTTCCAACATCACTTCCTGGAACACTGATTGGTTTAATTTTGTTTCTGTAGCAAGATAAAACAACAGCATCTGCCCGGTCCGGAGACTCTCCGATGCGTTCTTTCATTGCTTTTTTTGATTCTAGTCGTATCTTCCCTGATGAACTAAGATCATATTTTCTCGCACTTAATTGTGCGATAAGCTCTGTATCATTTGGTAATACTGCTTCTTTTTCTTCTAACATATCTCTTAATATGGACCATGCATAAGATGTGATATCATGATATTTTTCTGCTGCTTTCTTGTCTGGAACGGCAGCAGAAAAATTAACCGGAACGATAACTACACCAGATAGCTTTCCTTCCGATTTTAATTCATTCAAACGATCTGTTACTCCTCCACCAAGACCAGTATCATCTATGATCACATATATTGTTTTTTTATATTTAAACTTTTCCTTGATATTCCTACACTCTACAACAACATCTCCTACAGTTTTCATTAGATCTTGACCATGCCTAATCTTTTCTAGTGTGATCTTGTTATTCATATTTCTTGCGATCACTGTGTCATCATCACCAAAACGGGCCACATCGACTCCCAAAGTGCAAATATCAGCTGGTGGTATCTCTTCCAGGATGATCGATGCTTCCAACATTTCCAAAGGCATATAAACATCATCATCCTGTTTAGGAAACAATCCTTTTACTCTGACTCTGACAACATTACTTTCTTCTCCATATTTCCTGATCAGAGAATCAATGTTGTCCTTATTAGTTCTTTTAGACTCTGCGGAGTTTACAGTGATGCAATAATATAATTTACGATCCGATGTATGGCTGTCGTAAAATGTACCGCTTGCTTTTGTCGGGTTTCCACAAAGTAGCAATTTATTATTTGATCCTGTCAGAGTACCTAAGATTGCTTCCATGATCGGATCTGCAACACCAGAAGCTTCATCAACGATAAATAGCATATTATCCTCATGGAATCCTTGCATATTTTCTGGAGTGGTTGCTGTTCTCGCTACTGCATACCAGCGTTCTTTACTGCCGATCATAGATATTTTTGTTTTGGTCCATTGCAGTATTTCTTTTAATAACGGAGAATTGCTCTGCCATTTTGAAACTTCTGCCCATAAGACATCGTTCAACTGATGAAGTGTCGGGGCTGTCGCAACAACTCTTGCATTTTCAAAGCAACTTAAGAACCACAGCAGTGTCGCAGCCTCAAATCCCGTCTTCCCAACACCCTGTCCAGACTTTATTGTTACCTTAGGATTATCCTTTAAAGCGACAGCAGCTTCTTTTTGCCATTCATCGGGATAGAACGAAAGAACCTCTTCAAAAAATTGAACTGGGTTCTGCTGCCATTGTGGGAGACTGTCAACTAGGAAATCATGTAGTTCTTTATTCATCTGATCCCCTCGCTTCTTTCACTGCTTCCATCCAAGACATCACAGCATCAGTCTCTTTAGATGTTCCTGTGTTTGCTTTAATCTGTTCGATTTTTGCTCTCTGTTCTGCTGTTGCCATATCCATATGGTCTGTTAGCCATTGCAAGGCTTTCATTCGATCTGCTAGCTTGATGCTCAGTCCATCTCTCCCTTGCTTGACTTCAGATATAATCGTCCCATCTACAGCAGAAGAATCCTTGACTCTAACATAATTTGTTTTCTGTTTCAGAATTTCCTTTTCTCCTGTTTTTGGATTTTCTATCTTGACAGGTCCGTTCATTCCTATGAGCGGAATTTCTTCTGTTCCGAACGAAACATAATCTGTAATATCAGAAAAAGCAATGTCCATATATTTTTGAAATATGTCCTCTTCGGTTAGAAATTCTCTGTTGAGTCTGCCTTGCTTAAGACTATTGATTTCATTTTTTATCTGAGCATTTCTGAGTGTCTTATATCCATTTGCCATAGCTGTTTCATAACTACATTCATATGCCTTCTGATATGCCTTTGTAGCATTAAAACACCTCACATAATAGATGCAAAAAAGCCGCTGTTTATCAGTCAATTCGTCATTTTTCATAACCTTATCAACTTCTTCAACAACGGCTTTCTTTTTTATATTTTTTTTCGGTTTGGAGTACTCCGTATTTGTTTGGAGTACTCCGTTCAATTTATCATTCCATTTATCTTTGCATTTCCATCCACTTATCGTTTTTTCTGATACATTAAGCTTCTTGGATATTTCTCTGTTTTGGATTTCTCCATTATGCTTTTTATAAATTTCAAAAGCTCTATCTCTATTAGGGTCTCTTGCCCTTGGCATATCACCACCTCTCATTCGTTTGTTGTTTTACATAATATTCTTAATAAAAAAAGAACTCCCTATAAAACCATAAGGAGCTCAAGATAATGTGATTAAATTTTTACAGCTATAATTTTAACATATATATATTGTAATTACAATGTACTTATTTTGTAATTGAATATCGATATCAATCACTCACGAAATCCCTTAATTCCGTCAATTCCAAAGATTAGAGAGGATAATTTTTGTATTACAATATGTATGTCTTTATAAATAGTTTCTTTGGAACAATGATGTTTCTTTGCTAATTTACTTACTGAACTCTTCTCTGGTGCAATATACATTTGGTAAATTACATCATATTGTCTTTGGTCAATACAATTGCCAGCTTTAGCATACATTTCATATATTTCCAACATTTTTTCAATATGCTGGACCATGATTGCAGTTCTAGTTGCACTTCTTCTGATAGAATCAACAATGATATGATCATCATATACATTCATCATTGTGTCTAAGATATCTGCTGCACTTTCTTGCATCTGTGTTTTTCCATAAATAGATTCTTCTGCATTACATTTTAATTCTCTATAAGTGGTTAATAATAATTTTGTATTATGCAGCATTTTATTTGATTGTCGTTTGATCTGATGTGTTCTTTCTTTCTCAACCTTGTCAATAGCTACTTTGGCCGCATTTTCAGATGATATTACAATAATCTTTTCTAACATATCTTTTGTTAATATAATTGCCTGTTCTGACATACTTGCGCTCCTCCTCTATTTCATTTATAATGATTTCACATAGTTTTTATTTGGGAGTTGCGCAAGCACTCCTATTTTTTTATTCTTTATCATTCCACTGTAATTTCTGACCGCACTCTGGACAGTAATTAGACTTTGATTCGTTTCTTACATCATAGTATCTTTCTCCAGTTCCTACATCAGCTGAAAACGAAAACAAGTATCCGCATTTACATTTTGTATCCGTATCATGTCTTACGATCATTTTTAATACTTTCTGCTTTTCTCGAGCTTCTCTGCACTCTACAACAGTTCCTATTGTTTTGTAATACTCCAGTAATGAATAATCCACCTGATCACTCTTACTATCTTTCATTGCTTTGACTTCTTCTGGTGTCAACCCTGTATCTTCATAACGTGCAAGATCATACATTGCCTTATTGATAAGGTTTTTGTTTCTGATAACTGCTACTCCACATCTGTATTCGGTTAATCTCTCCATGACTATTCCTCCGTTTATATTTTGATCTGGCTAACTAGATTTAACAAATCGTATTTACAGTATTTTTCTATACTCTTATATAACTTATTAATTGTCTCATCTGGTAAAGCGGCAAAATTACAATTATCTGTAGTTTTATCTAAGTCACAACCCTTGCAGCCCTTTTTCAGATTCAGCTGGCAGAAAAGAAATAAGTTGTTTATTTTTTCTTCTCTTGTCATGTTATTTCTGCTCCTATTATGAATAAATCCTTGTCATTCCATTTATTCTTTGACGTTTCCTTACTTTTGCTAAGTTTTTTTGTCGCAATTTTTCAACGCCCCTAATCTTCTTATAATCAGAATAGTGTCTTGTTACTATATTCCATTCCCTTCTTGCCTCTTTGCATGATTTATTTATTAATAAAAATTTCTTGACTTCTTTTTTAAATTGTCGTTTGTTCATTTACTCCTCCACTGGTGCATAATCTATCGGAGATCGCCATACCCAGCCCCATGTCTCATCATAAATAAGAAATTCAGTACCACCGAATTTATCTTTCTGGACAGCAAATACTGTATATATCTTCTCTGTTGATTCCTTCTTGACTTTAAACATTTTTCATTCTCCTTTCGCTCTAAGCATACAAAATAATAATTCTACTAAGCTTTTTCGCCTTAATGCTTTACCGCATTTTTTCATAATAACTAAATGCCATTCATCCGTTATGCTTCTATCCGTTATTTTCTTATCAGATTTGTCATCTTTCCAACATCCTCTAGGCATGGCAACCATGATTCCATAATGATTATAAGACTCTGGATAATTTTGTTTTATGTATCTGTCCAACTTTCCAGATTGAATGTCTGGCAATAGATCTTCATAACACTGCATTGTTGTTACTATATAATTTTTCTCTCCCAAGAAATTTAGTCCATTTCCGCTGTAAACATCTTCTTTGCAGCTTTTTACTTCATAGCAAATGAAAATTCCTTTTTCCAGGGACGATATGCTACACTGTCCGTCTGGTATATACTGCATAAAATCAATTCTTTTTGTCTTAGCTTTTGATGATCCGTAATCTACAACTACTTCTTTCGCCCAGTACATCCCCATACCACATAATTTTTCTTCGTATAACAGATTTTCTAGGAAAGCTGTTATCGTCTTTCTGTTGCTCATAGATCATCCCTCTCTTTCGCTGCTTGACATAATGCCATTACTGCTGCACCAGCTACCGATCCAATGAATAATCCGCTTAAAAATCCTACGATCATAAATTATCCTCCAAACATGCTTACTGTCCCTTTTCTTCAATCATTCCAAGGGTTCCTGATTGCAGCTTTTTCAAAACTTCTGGAATATTCATCTTTTCAATAGTGTCTTTTGCAAGATTCTCTTTCAGCTTCTGTTCAAGTGATTTGACGATCTCAATTTCAACTTCATCTTTTGCTCTTTGAATCATTTTTCGAATCTTGGTATCAAACTCTTTTTTAAGATAATTTGTTGTAAGTAGCTCTGCTGCTGAATAACGATTATTGCCCCAATCTTTGTATTTTCCATCTTGATCATATCTTTTTTCATTAATGAATCTTTCAAATTGCATCCCCACATATTCAGACAATGAATAATATGTGATCTTATTACTCCAACCACCTGATTTTTCAGGAATCTGAATATTATTAATCTTTTCGGAACATACATTTTCGATAAATTTATTGATTGCTTTATTAATTGTTCCTTCTGCTTCTTTAACCTTCTCAGCAATCTTTGCATCAACCATTTTCAATGCTTCATGTGTTGCTTTCTTTAAAAGGGCATCTTCCACACCTTCAATGATTCTCTCTTTTAATTCTTCGTCAATTGAATAGGAATCTTCTTCCATCCAATCAAGTTCTACTTCGATATTAAATTTTGCCATAATTCTTTCTCCTTAACTTTCTTTAACAATTAATAGAAACTGTCTTTCTGCATTTCATCATCAACTTCTTTTGGTATCGGAATCGGTTCAAAGTCATCGTTTTCCCCATTCATAAATTTAATCAAGGCATCTATGTTCAAGTCATCTATGTAGTTGTTAAATTCAACCATTCTTTTTTCTTCGTCAGTCATTATCAATCACTTCCTTCTCACAATGAATACAACTATCATCACACTTGATCCGAACCCTTAGCTTCTGCTGCTTGTCCGGACACAACTTCATCTCATTGATTCTCTTGCCTGTGATCTCACAGATGTAACCTTCAAATTCTTTCTTGTTTACCATTATTTTCTCCTCCATGCCATCACTACATCGTTCTTTCTAAGATCTAATTTAATGTTGTTTTCTTCTCTGACCTGCTCGATCATATCGATCCATGTCACATTTCCTGTTTCTAAACACTCTGTTTTGTCATTGAATCTTTTTTTGAATCGATCTAATCTCTTAGTTCCGAAATCAAATTCATCTTTCAAAACTATAAGACTCATGATCAATACAGTATCTAAAATCTGTAGTGTTGCATCTCTAAAATCCTGGTCAAGTTCTCTTGGATCTATTAGTGTTCGAAGCCCTGCAAGATTTCTCTGTCTTGTTACTCTCTGTAGCTCTTCTAATCCTTTTTCTGTTGCTATTTTGTCACAGAATGCAATTCCTTCATTTCTGCCCTGCATTATATAATCTCGTTTACTCATTCTATTACTCCCATTCTTTTATCATTTTTCAGACAGCTTAATTTTCTATTCGATACAATGCTTTATCTTGATCACTATTCGAATTAATGTTGTCTAATCATATAAAAATTGTGATTCTTTATGATTTAAATTGTAATTACCAAATCTTGTATAAAGTTCTGCAAATCTACAAGACACTTGAAAAAATATGTTTACATTTTAATAATGATGCTTATTGTTAATAGTTGTTACTAAAAAGAATCCTGCTCGAATAGAAAACTAAACTGCCTGATTATTGTTATTTACTTTTAAATTGTTGCAATAAAAAATCCAACCATTATATTGATAGTTGGAATGTCATTTGATATTATAAATATAGCTGTGAAATCAATGTTAGTAGCATTCGATTCACAGCTATATATAGTGATAGCGGACATTTATCCGAAGGGATGTGTTATATGGAAGCTATCATTGTAATTGTTTCCTTGATTGGCTGGAAAGTAAGTGGATATGATTTCACTACTCTTTATTTTTATATTGAACTTTCCAACAGTCTATGGAATTTATTAAAACAATTTACAAATGATGAAACTACCAAACGGTAGATTAATTAATATACTTTCAGAAAAATGGAATATGATATTCCTTGAATTACAACTAATGAATTAAAATTATATCAACCGCCGCTATCACTTTTATATTACATCAACTATATGTCGTTAGGAATAAAAAACATACAGCAAATATCTAATATTTTCGATGTTTATCGACATTTTACAACTATCTATTTAATTTTGTTATAAGTGTTTACTCCTCTCGGTACACCTTTTCATTATTTTTTACCTTATCCAGATAATATTGAACCATCATTTTATTCATAACATGTGTAATTTCAATAAAATCTACATGATTGTTTGAAATAGTTGAATACCACATACTGATTGCAATTATTAATGCTTGTAAATCTTCCGTATAATCGCCATTTTCTGGTATTTCAATTTTAGGAATATCTTCTTTAAGATTTAAATTATCATTCCTATAAGCATTGATGATTGCAAATAAAAAAGCCTGTGTCTTACTTTCATAATTGCTCATTTTTAGTGTCTCCTTTATTTGTAATAACCGGCACACATACCGATATTGTGCCAATTCGTATCTTTGTGTTGATGTACCACCCCCCCCACTGCTATTTCCGGATAAAAACGTTTATACCATTTCAGTAATGTTTTATGATCGATACCTGATAATCTGCTTATTTCACTTGATGACATGTTGTGTCTGATCCATAAAATTACTACTCTTCTTTTAAATTTTTTGCTGTAATCTGCCATCGTGGCTCCTTTCTGCCTGCCGCACAGGCAGCAGGCTCATGGCTTATACGCTTAACTGTTTCTTATGCCGTTCAATAGTTGCCGTTGTGGTATATAATTCAGCTCATCCGGCTGATTTCTGCCCGCACTGATCATCTCTTATAGTTTAAGATTATCCCTAAATCTACAACTACCACGACTAATACTACGACTTTTAAATTTAACAACATTTATGGTTACTAGTTGCATTTTGTACGGACAGAAATCAGCCGGATGCTTTATATTTTATTTTTCAGTAGTTTCTGAATCTCCTAATACTGTCATCCAATAACTTGATATCTCGTAAGCTGTTCTGTAGTGATCACTACCAATGTCTTCTCGCTTTTGATATTCACGGCTTTGCAAACGACCTTTTAGTCTTATTAGTGTACCTGCATCATGTTTAGATAAATATCTTGCATTTCGTGACCAGAAGATACAAGGGATGTAAGATGTCCTTTTAAATCTTCTGTTTACAGCAATAATTGCATCACAAATTTCTCTTCCTAAAGGTGTTGTTCTAAATATCGGTTGCTTAATCAAAAATCCTTCCAGCTCAACCATATTAGTTGGATAGTAATCGTCTTGATCAATAACTTTAATTGCATTTGAAAAAATGTATACACATAAATGAGATCTATTTTGCTCATCATGTTGATTGTATGTACGAATTTCTCCTTCAATGTTGATAACTGTTCCTAACATTAAGTTGTTCAGATCAATTAATCTTTCTGAGACCATAATCCGAGCTTTATCAATCACGCCACTTTTACGTTTTACCCCGAGCTCAAACATATAAAATTTCTCACTTTTCCATTCATGATTTTCTCTAATCTCAGATTGAATTTCTCCTGTTAACTGTACTTTATTTAAATTTTCCATTTATTAGTTCCTTTCATTCTCTATTCCTTTCAGGATTTCTACAAAATTTTCCCTGCATGGCACCTTATAAATTTCCAGATCCGAAGATGTCATATATTTATGCCCGTATAGCTGTTTCATAGATTTCCAGATATTCCATGGAACTCTGTAAAAATCTTTTAGCTGTATACAAACCATTACATATGCAAGGCCACCTAAAATTTGAAATCTCTCAAAATTTTTTGACTGTGTTTCTGTTACAGCATTTTGCATGATTCGATCATGATCTGTATATTTTGCTTCAAAAATGATACCCTGACCATTCATCATAATTCCTTTATAATCAGGTTGTGCACAATGTATAAAGTGTCCCTCAAATCTGCCTTTTCCAAGATTTCTAGTTACACGAAAAGGTTCTGGAGTCTTTTGTATGTCAGCAATTCCGGCTTTGCGATATGCATCACATGCATTAGAAAGCATAACTTCCCAAGCATCACCCATAGCTTTACTTCTTGCTCCACGTAGTTTATTTTGGTAATCTTTTGTTTGTTTCGTCTGCCAATACGGCATATTCCAATTTGTCATGACATCACTCCTTATATCTTTCCTGCTGCCATATCTATTTCAGCTTGATATGCTTCTGCATCGTCAACTGTCGTAATTCCACGCTTTGTAAAATTGCGTAGTATCCCTAAGACATAATTCCAGGTCATTGTTCCAGACATATAAGCTATATCCATTGCATGTTCCAATAATTCGACTTTAGTATCATCTGGGCCAACAGTAGTTTTCTGATCAATACTTTGTTTTCTGTAAACAAGACTACGAACAATCTCTAGATCTTTGTCTGTAGAGTTTCTTCCAAAATATTTTTTAACAAGTTCTTGAATTTTTTCCTGTATATCTTCGGTCTCAGGTGTGCGCTTATATATATCACCATCATCATTCATAGTATTATTATTATTTAATGTGCACATTATGTTACGTAACTGCCACACTTGTGTAACGAGTTGTGTAACGGGATGTGTAACAGGTTGTGTAACATAATGTGTATTAAATGGATTTATTCTATATTTTCCACTTTGACCCCGGTTGCCCTTCTTGTACACGATTCGTCCAGATTGAATTAAGACATTTCTCATTCTGTCTAATTGCGTCCTGGAGAAGTCCAGTACCGATGTGAGAGATCCATTGGAGACCGTAAATTCAACTGGCCAATAATATTTTCCATCAATGTTAACCGCACATCCGTTGTTAATATTCATTAATAGGTGCCAAAGCGCTTGCGCTCCCGCAGGGATAGGTTTAAAGCGAATCCATTCATAAAAACTATTCACTTCTTCTATGTAATTCATGTTAACCTCCCTGCCTGATATTTTTTATTTGAAGAATTGATGATCTTCCTGGAAGCTTGCTTCTGGTTGCTGATTTTCTTCAGATATATTTTCTTTATTATCGTCATCATTACTTTCTTTTAAATCCTGTTCAGATACAATATTCTCATCTGTAACAGCATCTACACATTCTTTTGTACCATCTTCATTTATCATTGCCATATCGGATTCCATAGCATTTTGCAGATCGATAGACATGATGCCCCATTTACTAATCAACTGACGTAACATCGTTTTATACGCCATTTGATCAAAATCCTTGTACCAATGGGAAGAATACATCCATGAATCTTTTTGATCATAATTTCCGGCTTCATAATCTTCAAAAGAGACTTTTTCTTTTGCTCCGTACTTTGTATTGATCTGTGTTGCTTCTTTTGAAAATGCTGCTGAATATTTATCCGCATGTGCCATCATCTGTCTCTTTGACCAATAAATTGCTTTTCTGAATCCATTAGTCAATTCAAAGCTTGCATAATATCCCATTGTTGGTGCTTCTTCTCGTTCATCCCATTTGTCAACCATCAAATTAATTTTGATTTCTTCATTAAGGGGATCAAAATATTCAAGTTCACCTTCCTTTATTGCCAGTACATTTAGCTTTCTATACTGCCCTGATCTGATCGCAAGCTGAATATATCCTTTGTATCCCAACTGAAATTGAGCAATTTTTCCATACTTCTTATCATTAAAAGGTACAAGATAGTAATGCCCTAATTGTGGAGAAGGTGATAATTTTAATGATTCCCCTAGCAAAGCTCCTGAAAGAATAGATTGATTTGTACATTCTTTCAGTGATTCATTGTTGTTTACTGCTGAAATCACTCCTGTGATAAAACGCTGTCTATTGTCCTTTCCCAACGCCTGATCAATGTTAGATATTACAGCCATACTATTAAGGAATGTTGTGATTCCTGTTTTTGGGGGCTGTGTTTTTGTTCTGTTTGCTAAACTGTTTCCAACTGCCATCTTATAACTCCTCCTGTTCCAAAATTTCAAATTTCTCGCATACTTTTGTAACCAAATTTAGTCTTGCATTAACTTCTTTAAAATTATGTTCTTTCACAACACATCGAAATGTAATTGCACGTGTTCTTTCTTTGATTGACTCTTTTTTTTCATTACCTGCAGATACAATCTTTTTGATTTCTTCTCTCATTGCTTTCTGATCTTTATCTTTTTTCTGTTTCTGCTGCTCTTCGAATAAAGCCTTCTTTTTTTCTGTTTCCTCTAGCTGTTGCTTTTTATTAACTGCTTCTGTAAGATCAAAGTTCTTCAAATATTCCTCTTTCATTTCATATGCATAAGGACTTGTATCCGCGTTGATCACTACCAGGTCATTATCAACCTTGTCTCGAATCTCAGTAATTTCATTTGTGATTGATTTAAATGATGTTGACACGTTTAGCCAGGAATCTTTAAAAATCTTGTCAAACGTTACTACGTCAGCGAGTCCGCCGATTGTTTTTGCATAGATTTCTTTGACCTTTTCAAGTTTTTCCTGTCTTGTTGCTTCTTCGTATCCTTTGATCTGCGTATCAATATTCGTAATTGCTTTATTAACAATACCAATCAGTTCTTTCTCTTGTTTCTCAAATGCTGAATATGGTTCTGTAATCTGTTTTTTAATTTCTTTTCGTTTGCTCTCTAAAGCTTCCACAAATTTATTAAGATTTGCACGATCTTTTTTTGCATCTTTTACTTGATCTGCTGTATAAACCAGATTCATGTAATCATTTACTTTTCCCTGGATCTCTGTTTTTAACTCTTCATAGTTCCAGTCAATCTCTTTCAGAAATCCATCTTCCTGTGGATTGTATATCTTAAGTTCCATACATTTCTCCTTTTTATATTTCCGGAAGGATTAAATGTGGCTGCTGCCTTTTTACGACATTCTGCCAGAACTCTTCTTCCGCTTGTTTTAATATCTCAATATCTTCTTCTACGTCTGATCGCTCGATATGGTAATCTTTTGTCTCCAATCTGATCTGACCCTGCCATACTGATTTAAGTTGTGCTCTCAGTTCAACAAACTCATATTCAGTAACTAACAGATAATGCAACACCTGTATGTAATAGTTGTCCGGAATCTGATCTCTCCATTTTTCACGCTGCATACTTTGCAGGATATTAGTTGTCTTGATTTCTAAGATTCCTTTGCGACCATCCTGATCGGTTAGTTCTCCATCCAAAGATGCATGTGCCCATGGAGACTTTTCATTCTGGATCATGTTGTCTCCGAAGTACTCGACCTTGTACTCTGGATGGTCAAGTGCGAACAGCGATCTAAGCAACGGCTCCGCATCATGTCCATACCTTACATAATCTTCTCCGGAGATATCTGCAGGTACTCTCTGTCCTATTTTTTCTAAGTATAGATCAACGTTAGTTTTATAAGGGCTAATACCTAACACTGCAGATGCATCAGATCCACCAATCCCATGCCTTGCATTTAACCAGGAATCAAAGGAATCGAACTGGATCCGTTTGATTCCTTTGCTAATCTCAATCTCCTGCATCTTTAAACCTCTTTCCCAATTCTTTTAATTTAGGAAAGACAAGATCAAACTGTTCTTCTGACATTTCACAAAACTCAATTCCTGCATTTCCATACTTCTCTCCAATGATCAAAACATTTCCAAGAATCGGGTATCCATGGCGATCTGTCTCATACAGCCATGAAGCTATCTTATTTAATTTGGTTTTGTCACAGTGAAAATAAAATTCTTCATCAACCAACATGCTTACTTTTGATCCTGGTACATTTTTAATCTCAATTCCTGCACCGATCTCTGTATATAATCTCTTGGGCTGTACATGTTCAATTAGCTCACATCCATTCCCGATGTGTTCTCTCAACTTTTTCCATGATTTAAGTCCCCCATCTGGATATTCCAGCTCTTTTACCTCATTATCAGTTGTGATCAGAATCATCTTTCCCATTGTCGCTTCCTCTTCTTTCTTCTAATAATCCCATCAATTTTTCTTTCAGATACCCTGCTTCGATTATACAGTTCGGATTGTCGAGAAACAGCATTGTACTGTAATCTGGTCGCTGTTCTGCACTAAAGCCATTTTCCCAGATCTTAACGCTTAGCACTGCGGTGGCTCCGTGATATTCAACGTATACACACGGAACACCTGGCTCTCGCCAATCTATCCAGTCTATAGTTCCATCTGTCATTTCTTGCAGTCGCAAAGATAGATCAAAGATCTCAATTGCTGTTTTTCTGATTTCACTTTTCTTCTGATCTGTGTTATACTGTTCTTGCTTGTTTAGCAATGTGCCTAATGGAGTTGCCGCTCCGTGGGCACTTTTTTCTTTCTTATCTATCAAATTTCTTCACTCCTTCCTCAAATACTACTGCTGTGATCAAACATACCGCAGCTAATTCTTTAAAGATTCCAATTGCGATCAGCACTGCTGCCGTGCAGATCATGGCTTTTGTTTCTGTATGCATCTTTATACTCCTTTCTTAAAATCCAAAGCGTTTATCAAAATAGCTTTTCTGGATTTTTCCTGCAATCGGTGACATATATCCATTGTCTTCTAGCTCTTTGCGAAGTTGTTTGATTACCCGATATGCGGTTGTCTGTTTACATCCAAGCATCTTCATAACATCCTGGCAATCATACATTTCGATCTCTGTAACCATTTGTTCTTGCATAATTTGTTCCTCCTATGTTTCTCTCTGCCCAGCATTTTAAACTTTGTGCTACTGATGATACTTTGTCTAATGTATCAATGATAAACTGCATCCGCGGCCTTTCGTCTTCACTGATCACGCCATCTTCTGTAATAGTAATCAGCTGGTCCTGAACATTTCCAAGATTTCGAAAGATTGCAACTGCTTTTATTGTGAGCCTGTCCAAATCTTCGATATCATTAATTTCAGGAATATCTGCTCCTAAAGGACAGATATGTTTGCAATAATAATTCCGAAGCTCCGGAGCATGATAAGCCGTTGACATTAATTCAACACTCTCTGGAGGAATTCTCTTTGTAACTCCTAATTCATAATCAGCTAGTGTCGACGGATGCATCATCAGGATTTCAGAAGCACTTTCTCTGGATCTTAGGTTTCTGTTTTCTTTTGCCGCCTTAATTCTTGCTACATACCAAACGCTTTCTTCTTTTGCATCTTTTTTCATCTGCTGTACCTTACCTTTTTTACCAGACGACTTAAATACACTGGCCAATGTTATTTTTAATATTCAATTTTCAACAATTAACAAATCAATATTTTTTATCAAGAAGAACTTTCTATGTTTTTAGCAGTTGTGATGTTGTGCATTTATAGGGATCATACCAACATATTCAAGTGGCCAGTGTGTTTAAGTCGTCTGTGTATTAAAATCTTATATTTAGCTACTATGTTTTTTCATAAATCTTGCCCTCTGATCCTATGTCGCAATATTCCAACAATATTTACAATTAAATCAGAGTTAAATTTTGTGATTATAAGTACATGCTGTTCTTTGGTGGTTTAATACCCAGAATACCGCTGATCTTGCTTACAGCTTCTTCTCCGTATTGTCTGCCATTGAGCAGCGCTGATACATATTCTCTTGTGTATCCTGTTGTTGTTGCTAAGTCTCCAAAATTCATGTCTTTATCGATGAGAGCTTTTCTTGCTCTTTTGCACCAAGGTGGTAATACTTTTCCCATTCAATAAGCCTCCTTTCTGTTTATGTTTTTAATTTACAAATGTAAAATAAAATGATAAAATGTAGATTAATCAATTATCATTATTTGAACATCTGCCATTAATGTAAAAAGGCAGCGATCAATGATAATATCGAAATAAATAATGGAAATTTTGGATGTTTGAGTAACAACTTATCAAGTCTTCTATCTATAAGATCAAGGATGAATAAAATTGGTATTAGGCAGATAATTATCGCTATTCCTGCATAAAACCAAATAAACTGTAAGCTCTTGATCATATAGTGTAGTAATACTTGAAAAAATCGGATCATTTCAACACCTCCTTTTTCATTTTTTATTTCACATTTGTAACTTATATTTATATAATACTAGCCAAAAACCTATATGTCAATAGTTTTTCGGCTAATTAGAGGTGATTTCTATTGTTAACTGAACGAATAAAAGAAAAAGCAACACCATTAGGCTATTCTTTTGCTAGTATAGAGCGCTCTATTGGCTTAGGAAATGGTGTAATTCGTAGATGGGACACTCGCACACCATCTGCCATTAATCTTAAGGCTGTAGCCGATTTATTGAATTGTTCTATGGAATACTTACTCACAGGAGAAGATAATAAGAATGAAACATCAAATATTACTTCTTCTACTTCTGACCAAGAATGGTTAGATCTGATACATCAATTACCGGAAGATGTACAACGAGAATACAAAGCCGAGATCAAAGGCTATATAAAGGCACTTAATAAAGAATCCGGAGAAATGCCGGGAAAATCATTAGCTTAGAGTGGTACCTAAGCAATGTACATAAGAGAAAAGAAAATAAGAGTGAAAGGTAATTAAATTGGTTATTCAAAGAATTGTCACACTATTAAAAGAGAAAGAACTTAAAAAATCAGATTTATGCAAATATTTGGGGATAAATAATAGCACAATGGCTAACTGGCAATCTAGAAACACAGATCCACCTTCCAAATATATAATTCCAATATGCGAATTTTTGGATGTTTCACCGTATTATTTGCTTACAGGAGAAGACTCTAATAAAAATAATAACTTCATTTCTCCTAGTGATCAAGAAGTGTTGGAGTTGTTGCACCAATTACCAAAAGATGTACAACAGGAATATAAAGCAGAAATCAGAGGATATGTTAAAGCCGTTAATAAAAAAATATCAAAAAAATCATTGGCTTAGAATGCAATATCCAAACTTTTTATAAAATTGAGGTGGGTCAATTGACACCAATAGACAGAATTCTAAATTTGATGGAACAAAATAATGTAACTGCTGCCACTTTAACAAAGGAGATTCCGCTAACCAATGGTGTTATCTCTCAATGGAAACGCGGAAAGCAAAATCCATCAACTGATTCGATTATAAAAATTGCTAATTATTTTCATGTAACAACAGATTATATACTTTTAGGAAAACAAAATTTAAAAACAGGAGATGGTTATTTGAAAGAAATAAATGAACGAATAACTAATTTGCTTTCTTCCAATTCGGCTTTTTCTCAAAAAGATTTAGCTAATTATATTGGAAAACAACCAAGTACACTCAGTAATTGGTTATTAAAAGATCGCGAAATACCATCAAGTTATTTGATACCCATTTGCGAATATCTTAACGTTTCGCTGAACTATCTTTTAACTGGATCAGAAATAGAATCATCAAACGTAACTACTTCTGCTTCTGATCAAGAATGGTTAGATCTGATACATCAACTACCAGAAGATGTACAACGAGAATACAAAGCTGAGATCAAAGGCTATGTAAAAGCACTTAATAAAGAATCCGGAGAAATGCCGGGAAAATCATTAGCTTAGAGTGGTACCTAAGCAGTATACATAAAAAGAAAAACATTAATATAAAGCACAAGGGGATATAATGGGTTTATTAAATTCACTGTTTGGAAATAACGAACTAAATGATAAAATTCAAGAATTAGAGACTGTCAATTCTGAAATGGAAGCAAAAATTGCGGATCTTGAAAACGAAAAATCAAAATTAGAATCATTTCTAACACCAGAAATGAAAGATTTGGAATCATTAAAAAAACAGATTGCTGAATCCCAAGTTGAATTTGCACATCAAAAAATAACACAAGAACAGCTTTTAAAAGAACAATACGATAAATATATGGATGAAATATCTAAACAAAAGTCTCTTATTCTTGCTTACAATGATGAAATCAATGAGTTGAATTCAAATATAAAAGATTTAAAAAAGGATATCATTACATTTTCTGACGAGATCTTAGTTCAAGATTTTGGACTATATGAGCCACGATACTCTTTTATTAATGCAGATGCTTATAAAGCTGAACTTACAAACATCCGTAACAAACAAAAAGCTATGATCAAAGATGGTTCTGCTGTATCTGGTAGTATAGACTGGCAAGTAAATGGTAGTGCTGCACAGGGTCGTAAAATGATAAAAGACATGCAAAAACTACTGCTTCGTGCATTTAATAGTGAATGTGATGAAATTATTAATAAGGTAAAATACAATAATTATGACACATCTGTTAAAAAGATGGAACGAAGTTTTAACGCTATTGCAAAATTAGGAATAACAATGTCTATTTCTATAACTTCTAATTACTATGATCTAAAGATTCAAGAGCTTCAATTGGCATTGGAATATCAGATTCAAAAGCAACGTGAGAAAGAAGAAAAAGCTGAATTAAGAGCTCAGCAGCGTGAAGAAGCCCGATTACAAAAAGAACTTAAGGAACAACGCAAAAATATTGATAAAGAACGTAAGCATTATGAACAGGCTCTTTCTAATATTAACAAGCAAATATCCTCTTCTTCTGATGAGAATATCGAAGAGCTGAATAAAAAGAAGGAAGAAATTATACAATCCCTATCCGATATTGATACTAAAATCAAAGATATTGATTACAGAGAAGCCAACCAAAAGACTGGATATGTTTATATAATTTCTAATATTGGATCATTTGGTGAAGGAATATACAAAATCGGAATGACACGAAGGTTAAATCCTCAAGAACGAGTTGATGAACTTGGTGATGCTTCTGTTCCTTTTAAATTTGATGTACATGCTATGATATTTTCAGAAGATGCTCCAGCACTGGAAGCAAAATTACATAGAGCTTTTGAAGACCGAAAATTGAATCTTGTAAATCAAAGAAGGGAATTCTTTAAAGTTTCTTTAGATGAAATCAAAGAAGTCGTCAAAAATAATTTTGATAAAACAGTTGAATTTGTTGAGGTTCCAGATGCTGATCAATACAGAATTTCTCTAAAATTACGAGAGGAGCAAAGTGAACAGTGAGCTTCTTAGATTTGTTCAGAAAAAATAAGTCAAAAAACAATACCATCGATTCTCTGCGGACATCAACTTCTTCTGATGATAGTAAATCTAATAATCTGGAACATATCGATGATAATGAAAGAAAAATTGCCATAGAGAGAAAGAATTTTCATAAAGCTGTATTCCTGAACAGATACAGTACAGGTGTTCATATCATGAGAGATACTGAATATCCACGATATTTTTATTATGATTTTGGTATCAAAAGTCCATCATCATTTCACAAAAAACTTATTAGAGAAGGATATTATAGTCCATCTGAGATATCGGACATACTCGAGTCTATGAGAATTTCGGATTTAAAAATAGTTCTTAAAAACTTGAATACTACAATAACAGGTAAAAAATCAGAATTGATAAATAGAATTCTTAATTCAACTTCTTCTGACCATCTTATGCTTGTATTGCAGAGTGATGGCACAGAATTTTATTCATTATCTGATAAAGGTAAAAAATTTGTTAAAAAACATGCTGACTATATTCTCTTATTTAAGCATAGAAATAAATTGCATATCGAATTTGAAGATTATATATCTGCCAAAAAATTCCTTCCAGGAACAAACAATTTTTATTTTGTGATTCAATCTATATTAAAAGATCAAGAATTCGAAAATTGGAAAAATAATAATTATGGATCTTTAGCTTTTGCCTATCAAAATATGGGAGATATATCATCAGAGATAAGCAACTCGGAAGAAACTCTTATATATTATTTAAAAGCTTTATATCTTCAAATTATATCTGCTAATTATCAAAATTTATTATTATACAAAGAAGGAGTATATTCTAGATATGATTGCAAAAAAGGATTTATAAAACCTTATCTTTCATATTTGGTAATGAAAATTTATGAATTAAGCGAATTTTATTCACAAAATGTACTTGATGCAGCATATGAAGTTTTTGATCACTATTTTGAATTCATTTTATGTGATAAAGAAACTTTTGGATGTTTGATTGAAGATATTGTTAATAATAATTTTGATAATGGACAGTGGATTAATAAATTTGAAGAGATATACTTAAATATTTTACAAATCTATAAAAAGGACAATTAATAAGCATATTTACATTATTAATCATAAATAATTTTAATTCTAGAACTTCTCTTCTTTGAGGCTATGGAATAAATTATATTATATAAATAAAAATGGAAACGCAAATTGCAAAGGAGAACTTATTATGAAAGTAACTACATTTTTATATTGTTTAAATTCTGTAAACAATACCACACCTACGGAAACGCATATAACTGCGGATGGTATTTTACCAATGATCAAGGCAGATTTTATACCTACTACTTTTTCCTTTTCTTTTATACTTGGAGTTACTGGATTGGATATGTCTAAAGATCACACTATTACCATTACATTTAATGATCCAAACAATAAGCCATTAATTGAAAGCAACGATTTTAATATGCCAAAAGATGATAAAGTTAATGGTCTTCCTATCGGAGCTCAAGGATTTATGTTAAGTATGGATTTTAGAAATACAAAACTAGAACAAGAAGGAATGTATTATACCAATATTATAATTGATGGAGAAAATTTAGGAAATTATGAAATCTACGTTGCAAGAAAAAAACAAGACTAACGAAGAGGATATTGTAATAATAAAAAATTCAACTTTCACAGATACTGGTGAAAATAAGCCATCAGGAAACGTAGTAAAAACATTAGCGACATTTGTTACATTTTCTATGATTTCTGTTAGTGGTAATGCAGTTTCTGTTCCAATAGAACAACAATTAAGTCATTCAATCGAATGTCAGGCTTACAAAAACATTGAATTTCCAATTATAAACAATATACCTATGAAGTCAGATATGGTAAAATATACTACAATGATTGATGATACCTCAAAACTAAAAATTTCATTAAATACTTTAGACGTTACAGTCCAACAGCATATCTATGATTTAAGGAAGGAGAATACTATGTTAAGAACTCGACTTAGTAAAAGCTTACCTATACATACGATAACTTATTTGATAGTTACTGGAAGTCTGATTTCTTGTAGTTTATTACTTATATTGTTACAGTTTATAAAAGGGATATATATTTTTAGATTTTACACTTTATTTTGTGCATTATTAATTGGACTTACTCTGTTTTTCACAGCACTTGTTTCGCTTAAGGATTGGAAGGAGTTTTTAAATGAAAGATAAAAAGCCAAAAGATAAAGAACGTTGGTTTTTTAAAATTTTTAAATTGCTAGAATTAGAAAAAACAACTCCTCACGGGAGAACAAATTTAGCTGGTGTTCTTATTATTGCTTTTTTTACATTCTGTGCATGTATAGGAAATACCATGGCAATTATTATAAATGCTGGTACTAATATGTTTAAAACATGGGTCTTAAAAAAGGATATTAATTATCCTTCTGAATCTGTTAGTTTTTTACAATGTATAATACCTCTTCTTATTGCTTTTACACTTTGTTTGCTTTATTTATGTTGGCACGAATGGGCTAAGAGTAAAATAAGTAAACAACAAAATAAAGATGATGATGATTAGATAAAAATAAGAGTTTTCGTTACTATGCAAAAGCTCTTATTTTTTCTTGTTAAAAATATCTTGATTTTTCACACAACTTGACATATAATCATAAATAACAAGAATAACTTTCTATTTTTGCTCCGCATGTTACTTATTATTGACTGATTTTTTGTAAAGGAGTGATTTTTTTGAATCATACAATGAGAGAAGCTTTTAATGAAGATTATACGTCAGAAATCAAGAATAGTATTTATCAAAACGTTGATTATGGCATTATGGCATTTAATAAATTCCTTCAAGGTAACAAGAAATTCCTTGAAAATGCCGATAAATGTACATTAACGAGATTATTATCGCATAGCGTAAATACATCTTTGTTTGATGCGGCTTATACCCCAGAAGCTGTTTTTAAAGCAGAGAAATTATCTACAAATGGTTTTGGTCAATCAATAGTATTGATTACTACTCCCCACTTCGTATCTTCTACAGGTAAAACAAATAGTATACACGAACTGCCAAACAAAGCTAATTATAAGATGAAATTAGCAAAAGGTAATCATTATGGAGATGGCCAATACTTCTTTAATTTCGATAATGAGGAGATTTCTGATCAACCATATTATAGTAACATTATCTATGGTTACAACTATCGATCCATGGACTGTACTCATATTGCTTTAATTGTTCCAGATGAGAAGTATAAAAGCATACTACATACGGTTCCATTAGAAGCTCCTATGCATCTTGATGTTGTTCCGGATACAGTTTCAGAGAATATTGGAATCAAGCTATTAACAGAATATGAAAATATTATAAAGAAGGTAGAATAAAAATGATACAACATGATATTATACCATCAAGAATCAAGCAAGCCAGAGTATCCAGAGGATACTCTATGGCCGATCTTGGTAATCTTGTTGGTGTTTCAAGACAGGCGATATCTAAATACGAAATAGGAACATACACACCCACAGAAGCTGTATTAAGTAGAATTGCTTCTGTTCTCCGATATGAGATATCCTTTTTCCGCAAGCCGCTTCCATCTGATGCTGCTTCTCCAAGTACTGTATTCTTTCGGAGTAGGCGTTCAACTACAAAAAAATCAAAAGAAGCTGCAAAGGAAAAGATAGCTATATTTCAGGAAATTGACAAATATCTGAGACAATTTGTCAGCTTTCCTAAAGTTAATCTTCCTACTATAGATTATCATTTTACTTATGAACAATTAAATATTCAACAAATTGAGGAATTTGCAATAGCTGTACGAAACAATTGGGGATTAGGTAATGCCCCAATTGTTAACCTTACCAATGTTTTTCAGAAAAATGGTATTATGATTTCTGTTATGAATTTAAATAATAAAAAAATTGATGCCTTTTCTGTATGGAAAGATGCAATTCCATATATATTTCTTAGTTCTGAAAAATACAGTGATGTTAGGCTACGCTTTACGTTAGCGCATGAACTAGGACATTTATTATTACATGCTAACTATATTAACGAAGAAGAAATTCAAACGAAAGTTATATTTGACAAAATAGAGAAAGAAGCTGATTTATTTGCTGCCGCCTTGTTATTACCAGCTACTACTTTTTCTAATGACATCTATTCTACTTCTATTGATCATTTTATCAATCTAAAGAAAAAATGGAAAGCATCTATTGGATCCATGATATATAGATGTCAAGACTTAGATTTATTAACTGAAAATCAAATAAAATATTTAAAAGATCAGATGTCATATAATCATTATTGGAAATCAGAACCTTTGGATAATATAATCCCACTAGAACACCCCTTTGCTCACAAACAGGCTTTTGATTTGATTCTTGATAACCATATTGTAACCGAAACAGATGTTGTTGAGGAAATAGGATGTGAGGCATCTGAAATTGAGGAATATTCGTTTTTGGAAAAAGGACGACTTACTCCTTCAAGCATACCAGATAATATTATTCATCTGTTTTAATTTTATATACTCTAATCACAAAATTTAGCTCCTAAAAATACAAATTTTTAAGGAGTGATATTATGTCTGTATACAAAGACACAAAACGCAATACCTGGTACTGTCAATTTTATTACACCGATTGGAAAGGCAATCGAAAGCAAAAACGTAAACGGGGCTTTCTAAAGAAGCGAGAAGCCCAGGAATTTGAAAGAATGTTTCTGGAACACTTCAGTACTTCTCCAGACGTTACTTTCAAAGCATTAGCTGATAAATATTATAATTATGCCAAGCATCGTCAGAAAGAGTCTACATTGTATAATTTAAGAGGACATATAGACAAACATTATCTACCATTTTTTGAGAATTTAAAGATTGTTGAAATAACAAGCGCACATATTACCAAATGGCAAAATAACCTCATTTTAAGCAATTATAAGAGGTCATATATAAAGACATTGACTAGTCAGTTATCTTCGATATTTGAATATGCTGTGCGCCATTGCGGACTAAAAGAAAATCCTTGCAGGAATCTCGATCAATTAAAAGATAAAGGCAACAAAAAATTTCAGATCTGGACAGAACAGGAATTTAATGAATTTTATAATTTATTGTCAAATCCTCGTCAAAAAATAATGTTCGAAACATTATTTTATACCGGAATGAGAAAAGGCGAGCTTATGGCATTGACTCAAGAGGATCTATACTATGATCAACAAAATACCTGCTATATGATTAGCATTACAAAAACATATTCAACCGTCGGTAATAAAAAGATGATCACTACACCTAAGACAAAGAAAGCGGTCAGAGATATCTCGATTCCGGACTTTTTATATTTTGATTTCATGGCTTATATCAAAAGAGTTCCTGGAATGAAATCAACAGATAGAATCTTTCCAGTTAATTCAACATATTTAAATGATGCAATGCTTTCAATGTACAAAAAGCACCCAGAAATCAGACAGATCAAAGTCCATGATCTCCGACATTCCCATGCATCAATGTTGATCCATATGAAGGTAGATATCGCAACACTATCTTACCGACTCGGACATGAAAATATTTCTACTACTCTTGACACTTATTCACATATGTATGGTAACAGCCAAAAGGATGTTGCTGATCAATTAGATCCGAAAAATTTCAAATTTTAATGTCAAATTAATGTCACGGAATCCCGAAAAGCAAAAATTTAATGTCACAACCCAAAAAGAAGGCTAGTCAAATTTCACGACTAACCTTCTTGATTTTTACTGTAATTCTTCCTCAGACACCAGATTTTTCATGCTTCTAAGCCCTATACAAAGGGTTGAAGTATTATGTAATACGGCAGATGTTGTTGGCTGGATAAAGCCTAACACACCGGCCCCAATAAGCCCTGCGTTAAATCCAACAATAAAGCGGTAATTATTATGAATTCGGCGCATTAAGTGGTTACTGATATGTTTGAGAGTTACCAGACCATGTAAATGGTCTCCTTCAATCGTTACATCTGCGATTTCTCTTGCAATCTGAGCTCCATCACTGATCGCGATTCCAACATTAGATGCAGATAATGCTGGAGAATCATTGATTCCATCTCCGATCATAATAACTTTTCTTCCTTCGGCTTTTTCTTTCTCAACGAAAGCAGCTTTATCCTCTGGAAGTACCTCAGCATGATATTCATCCACACCAACTTTGGCTGCAATAACCTTTGCAGTACGATCACTGTCTCCAGTCATCATAACGACTTTCTTGATTCCAGCAGCTTTTAATGCTTTGATCACATCTTTGGCTTCTTCACGTAATGGGTCTTCAATACAGATCACACCTGCAAGTTTTCCTTCGATCGCCATATATAAATGCGAACATTCTTCAGGCAGTTTCTCAAATAACTCTTCTTTGCCTTCAGGAATTGTACACTGCTCATCTTCGAATACAAAATGATAACTTCCAATGACAACTTTTTTATTCTCGATCATGGAAGAAATTCCATGAGCCACGATATACTCAACCTCAGAATGTAATTCTTCATGTACAAGATTTCTGTCAACAGCTGCCTGAACTACAGCTTTTGCCATAGAATGAGGGAAATGTTCCTCTAAACATGCGGCAATTCTTAATAATTCCTTGCATTTCATTCCGTTAAATGAAACAATATCAAGAACAGTAGGTTCCGCTTTTGTTAAAGTTCCTGTTTTATCAAAGACGATCGTTTCGGCTTCTGCCATTGCTTCTAAGTATTTACCACCTTTGACAACGATCTGATGGTCATTTGCTTCCTTGATCGCAGATAAAACAGAGATTGGCATTGCAAGTTTTAATGCACATGAGAAATCAACCATCAGTACAGATAAAGCTTTTGTTACATTTCTTGTAAACAAATATGTGAGAGCAGTTCCAGCCAATGTATAAGGAACTAGACGATCTGCAAGATGTTCTGCTTTACTTTCTAAAGAAGATTTTAATTTTTCAGATTCTTCGATCATCGTAACAATCTTATCAAATTTGCTTGATCCATTTACTTCTTTTACGCAAACTTTTAAGTCACCCTCTTCAACGACAGTTCCTGCATATACGTATCCGTCAGGAATCTTGCGAACAGGTGTTGATTCTCCAGTTAATGATGCCTGATTGACCATTGCTTCACCATCAACAACAACTCCATCAAATGGGATCATATTTCCCATCTGTATGTGAACGATATCGTTAGCATCAATTTCGTTGGATGGAACTAAAATCTCATGATCTTCTTCGACTTTCCATACCTTATCAATATTCAAGGACATGCTTTTTGCAAGATCATCGACGGATTTCTTATGTGTCCATTCTTCGAGAATTTCTCCGATTCCGAGTAAAAACATGATAGAGGATGCGGTATTGATATCTCTTCGAATGATCGATACTCCGATTGCCGTACCATCAAGTACTGGAACTTCAATCTTACCCTGAGCAAGTGTATGAATTCCTTCATATATATATTTCAAAGATTTGATCACTGTGATCCCTGCTCTTAATGGATATGGAAATAATAATTTGTTTCCATAATGGAATAAGACTTTACTTATAAGTTTCTCCTGATATGTCTGGTTTAATTGTCTGCTCTGACTTTCTTGATAATTATCAGGGACTGTGATGATTCCATGATAAAATTCCTTTAAAGCAGTAAGAATTTCACTGCGGCTGGCATCATAACAGATCACGATGTCATTTGTGCGGTCATAGATTTTTACAGATGTTACAAAATCTTTTGTTATAAGATAATATTGAAGTTCATCTGCCTGATCAGCACTCATTGTCTTCTGGCAGTTATGAATACGAATTCTGCCTCGAATCTCATGTTTGATCGTAAATTTCATACAAACTCCTTTTTGTTTGAAAACACCTGCAGGAAAACTGCAGGTGCCTTAATCTTAATGTTCTATTCTATTCTGCAACTTCTTTGAAAGTATCTTCGGAAACTTCTTCTGTTTCTTCCGCCTCATCAGTTTCAGCATAAGCTTCCCATTCCTCTGCTTCTGCTGCTCTTTCTTCATTGATCTGCTGAGCTTCAGCATAGATATCTTCAGCATTCTCCTGTACAGTTGCAACTGTATCCATTACACATTCTTTTGCACGAAGAACAGCTGCTGTACAATTTGTGTAAAATTTCTTTGCATCCTTACTTGATAATGCTTTAATACCTGCTGTTCCAAATAAAACACCTGCTGCAAAAAATCCTGTTTTTTTACTCTTTACTACTGATAAAACTTTTGTTAAATCCATGTTTTTTTCCTCCTGTATGATATAAATATGTATTTATTTCTCGTATACTTAAGAGCTATATGACTTTATATGCTCTCTAAGTAACTTTGTCCATTATAAAACATCCTATGGCGATTACTCAAGACTAATCGCAGTGCCTTATTGATAATATTTCTCAATAAGGCACTACTCTCCTTCTGTAGTGTTAGAACTGTTAAATATGTTCCCAGAATCACCTTTTGAACGGTTATAGTCGTATTTGGAAGGATAACCACATGTCTCAGCAGCATCTGCACCTCCATAATTCTTAGCAAAATCCTGACGTTTTCCTTTGTTAAACATAAAGTACTTTAATGCTTCCTGATTTGCTTTGAAATTTACAAAGAAAACATATCCACATGGAGGATAGCTTCCAGCAACAGCTGTTTTGTATGTATTCTCGATCGGTACACGAAGCTGATCAATCTCTGTTGTTCCCATTTTTGCAACAGATAGGATCAGTTTTTTAATATAAGTTGCGTCCATATCCGTAGATACATCACCAAGTGCATCAATCGCAATATCCACAAGATCTAAAGGATTTTGCTGTAACATCTTCTGGAAAGTTGCCTGCATAACAGCACGCTGTCTTCCTGTTCGTCCAAACTCTTCAACACCATACTTTTTAGAGAACACATGACGAACTCTTGCATACCCTAATGCCTGATTACCATTTAAAGTCTGTTTACCGACTTTTACATTTCGATATTTTTTCTTTGAAATATAATTTGTTGTATTTAAGTATTCTGCTTCTCTTTGTTCAAGAGTCATTTCAATTCCGCCGATCCTGTTAATTACCTTTTCAAATGCGGCAAGATCTACAACACAGAATTTGTCGATCTTAATATTAAAATTTTGAGCCAGTGTCTGATATAAAAGTGCTTCCCCGCCAAATGCATAAGCGGCATTTAGTTTATTACGTCCATGACCTGGTATTTCTACATACATATCTCTTAAAAAAGAAGTTAATTTCAATTCTTTTGTTTTAAAGTTGATCGTTGCAACCATCATACTGTCAGATCGACCATGATCACCTTTTTCGGAGCCCTGAGCCCCATTATCAGAACCAACTAATAAAATATTGACGACATCTTTATCGAAGGTCAGATCTTCCTCATTCTTAATCTTCACTTTATCCATAGATTGTTTTTTGGGCGTCACTGCGGCTTCCAGTCGCGCATCATAATACCCAAGCATACCACCAACGCCAATTGCAATGATCAGAAAAAAACTGATTATGACTGTAAATTTTTTTGTAAACATTCTAAAGTTCCCTCCTTATTTTCCTGTCCGTATTTTACCACATATTCTTTTGATATCAAACCGTTAATCTTTGTTTTTTTCATTTCCTAAGAAAATCTTCAGAATTTTATCCATATCATTTTGATATGGATATGATGTAAAAAATGTATTTTACACTTGTTTTTATTCATGATAAGATAAAAACATATTAAGTTAGGTAACTAGTTTACACTTTTTATATATTGTTCTGAGAAATCTCCAGAGATAAGCAACGGGTGCTGTTCTTTGGAGATTTTTTAATATCATAGGAATTTCCGATGGAATCCCCTAATTTAAGAATCTTAAGAATGCCTTAGCTGCGATACTTTGTGGATATTCTGTATCATAGATCAAGATGATATTACGCTGAGGAAACGTTTCTTTTACCTCAATCTCAAAGACTTCTCCAGATTCCAGATCATCTTTAGCAAATTCTGGTGGGATAAAACCAATTCCAAGATTATGTCTTACAGCTGGAAGGATCATATCTGTAGTTGCAAGTTCCATATCTGCCTCAAATTTTAATCCATTCTTTTCAAAATACTGATTTAAAAACTTTCTTGTGATAGCTTCTGGGGTCAGACTGATCCAAGGATATTGGGCAAGTTGCTTGATAGAAATTTTTTGACCTTTTAATTCCTCAAAACGTTTCCCACCAATTAAAATATCATGGTATTTTCTTAAAACTTTTTGCTGTAACGGTTTTTCTATTTGAAATGGTGCAGATACAACTGCAAAATCAACATTGCCTTCTTTTACGATATTGATGGATTTTCTTGTACTATTATTTAAAATCTTAAAATGCACATTCGGATATTGTTCATTAAAGGATTCCATTGCCTGAAATAAATAGCAATGCAGAGCGGTTTCTGTCGCACTTACATAGATTGTTCCATTTTCAAGGCTTAGCATATCACTTAAATTGCTCTCTGCTTTAAAAAACTGAGCACATCCGGCTGCGATGTATTCATAAAAAACTTCACCTTCTGGTGTTAACTTCATACCAACTTTGCTTCGTTCAAATAATCTGCAGTTTAAATTCTTTTCAAGATTATGGATCGTTCTTGTTACGGATGGCTGGCTTGTGTGTAAAACTGTAGCAGCTTTCGTAAGATTCCCATATTTTGCTACATAATAAAAAATCCGGTAATGTTCAAAATTTGTATTCATCGTTTTATTTCCTTTTCGCAAGCTGCCAGAATGCAACAGCACTCGCAGCAGCTACATTTAATGAATCTACTCCATGTGCCATCGGAATCTTTACTGTATAGTCACATGCATCAATCGTTTCCTGACATAAACCATCGCCTTCTGTTCCAAGGATGATCGCAAGTTTATCTTCTGACATCAAAGCTTCATCATCAATACTTACAGATCGGTCAGTCAATGCCATCGCAACATTTTTATAACCAAGTTCTTTTAAACGATGCATTCCATCCGCTGGCCATGTATCATCCCCAAGAAATGTCCATGGTATCTGAAAAACAGTTCCCATACTAACGCGTACAGATCTTCGGTATAATGGATCGCTGCAGCCTTTACTAAGCAGTATGGCATCCATATTAAGTGCCGCAGCAGAACGAAAGATTGCTCCGACGTTGGTTGGATTCATAACATTTTCCAGAATAACGATTCGTTTTGCATGATCACAGATCGTTTCGAGCGCAGGTAATGGTTTTCGACGCATGGCACACAACATGCCTCTTGTGAGTCCAAAACCAGTTAGTTGTTTTAATACATCAAAAGATGCTGTATAGACAGGAATATCCTGATATTGCAATATAATATCTTTTGCCTGTGTTTTAATATGACGATCTTCAACCAAAAAAGAAATCGGTTCATATCCTTGTTCAAAGGCTGTCTGTATAACCTTTGGACTTTCCGCAATAAAAATCCCAAGATCTGGTTCATAATAATGTAATAACTGCCCTTCTGACAAGCTTGCATAAATATCTAGTTGTGGATCGTTTAGATCCGTGATCTGTATGACAGACATCTTATCTTACCTCCATGTCTTTGTTCTGAAATGTAGCTTTAAAATCCACATTATTATATCGTATTTCACAAACTAAATCTACAAAATATAAAGGATTTGTGATATAATAAATCTTCAAACACATTTCAATCAAAGGAGAAATTACTATGGATAACCAGAACATCCTGGCTGTTGTTGCCGGAGAAGAAATCACGCAGAAAGATTTAGATGCACTGATTGCTGCATTACCAAAAGAACAACAGGCATATGCAGGGAATGAACACTTTAGAAACCAGTGTTTAGAACAGATCATTACTGTTCATCTTTTCGCTAAATTAGGAGAAGAATTAAAATTAGAAGAAACAGAAGCTTTCGCTGACAATTTAGCTCATGCAAAGAGAGAGATTCTTGCACAGATGGCTCTCGGAGAGGCTATGAAAGATATTACTGTTTCTGAAGAAGAAGCAAAAGAATATTATAAAGCGAATGAAAATCAGTTTATGGCTGGAGAAACAGTTCATGCGAAGCATATTCTTGTAGATGGTGAAGACAAATGTCAGGAAATCTTAGAAAAGATCATCGGTGAGGAAACTACATTTGAAGATGCGGCTAAGGAATTTTCAACATGCCCATCCAAAGAAAAAGGTGGAGACCTTGGTGCATTTGGACGAGGACAGATGGTGAAAGAATTTGAAGATGCTGCATTTGCTGCTGAAGTTGGACACGTTGTAGGTCCAGTAAAGACACAGTTTGGATATCATCTGATCAAAGTTGAAGATAAAAAAGACGCAGAAACTTCTGTATATGAAGATGTTGCTGATACGATCAAGAATATCATTCTTCAGCAGAAACGTAACGATGTTTACGGAAATAAGATCGCTGAATTAAAAGAAAAATATGTAGAAAAATAGAATTTTCTTACATAGTGTAAAGTATAAAAAGATGCCTTCCACAAAAACTTTATGGGAGGCATCTTTTTGAATGTTTAATTTTTATTACATGATCAATCTTCTAAATCTACTACGTTATTCTACACCGTAATGTGTTAATAAGGCTTTTTCTGCTTCTGCGCTCCATAATCCATTATGTCTGTCGCAAATATCAGCAAGTTCATTGAAAAAAGGATCATCTTTTGCAAGACTTCTAAGATCAGAAATTGCTGTCATTGGCATATTGATATGAAGATATGATAATTTCTTTCCACCTGGAATATTTGGAAGATTCATTGTTGTATCAACGATAGAATCAATTCCTCCAACATGAGTGATCATAACAGCTGGTTTGATTTCTTTTCTTGCAGCACGATCGATTGCTTCTTTCATGTCATCGATACTTCCACCAGTACTTCCAAGAATCTTCGTTGCATTGTAATGACAGTCATACAGATTCACATCTGCTGAAAATTCGGAGTCTGTTGGTCCTGCAAACAGGTTCATACATCCATCATAGCCTAAAATCTTGTTTCCAAGTTCTGCAACTGGTCTGGCTGGTACGTAAACAAAGACATCATCAAATCCTTTTCCATCGACAGATAGTGCTTTTAATCCATCGACTGGATCATCCATCTTTGCTGTGTTTACATAAATTAATTCAACACCTTTTTCCTTGGCTTCTTCTACAGAGATCACCTCATTCGCTCTTGCTAATTTGGCGTCATCAATGTCTGTAACGATCACTTTGGCTGGTTTATTCTCGATGGCAAGGGCGTAGCTTACAGCACCAAGTCCCATTGGTCCGCATCCACCAAGAATTGCGATACTTCCACCTGCTTTTGTTCCCATTACATGTTCATAACGGTCTTTAACGTGATAGTTTGTTTTATAACCACAAATGACACAGCACATTGGTTCTGCAACAGAAGATTCAAAGTAAGAATCTCCTTCATGAGTCCAAAGGCATCCAGCTTCGATAATATCATTTGGGAAAATACAGTAAGTTGCTGCTCCACCGCACTCTGTATAAGAGTATCCTGGAGATTCAGCCTGTCCAGGAATTGCTGGCTGCTGTGCGAACTTCTGTCCTGGTTTGAATTTATCCTGCCATTTTTTACCGACTTTCACAATATCTCCGGCAAATTCGTGTCCAATGATGATCGGGTGATCAGCAACATCCGCAGGAACTCGCTTATGATCTGCTCCTTGTTTTACCATTTTCCATGTAGACATACAGATCGAATCACTCATCACCTTAACAAGGATCTCATCGTCCTTGATCTCTGGGAGTTCAAATTCTTCCAGACGGATATCGTCTTTTGCATATAATCTTACACCTTTAACTTGCATATGCTACCTCCTAAAATATAAAATCCATACAGGTATATTTTAGCACAAGGAAATTATTTTTTAAACTCGTTTTCTTGATATTTATCTACAATATGATTAAACATTGTGCGAACAGCAGGCGCCATAAAATTCGGATTCATAGCTGCAAGTCCGATGATCCTGCTTGCAGGTGGTTTTGTTGGATAACTATCAACTTTATATGGAATATCTGTCATAACAAGTTTCGGCATCAGACAGATTCCAAATCCTTTCTCAACAAGTGCGATCGTTGATAAATCATCAACTACATGATAGTTCGATTGTACTTGCAGCGAATTCTCTTTTAAGAAATTCTGGATATCTGCATCGGTACTGTCTCGTTGTGTTACAAATTGATGATGTTTCATTTCTTCAATATCAATATAATTTGTACTTTTATTTGCTTTTGTACCACTCGGCAGAACACAGAGTAATTCGTCACGATATAATGGTTCAATCGGAATATCCTTTGCACTGGATACGGATAAAAATCCGAGATCTACAACTCCGTTCTTGATCCAGTATACAACATCATCGTAAGTTCCCTGAAAGACTTCAATGTCAATCTCTGTATACTTCTTCTTAAAAGAATGTAAGATCTCTGGTAGCCAGCTGGTACATACACTGGAGAATACTCCAATCTTTACTTTTCCTTGTTTTAATCCATTTAATTCAGCAATTTCCTGCTTTAAGCTTTCATCACAGTTCAATACAGCATTTACATATGGTAATAGCTGCTCTCCATAGTTTGTGAGACTGACTCCTGCTTTGCTTCTTGTCAATACTGAAAATCCTAATTCATTTTCCATCGATGAGATGGCATGACTGATCGCAGAGGGTGTTAATCCTAAGATATCCGCTGCTTTATGGAAACTCCCTACATCTGCGATTGTCTTGAAAACTTGGTATGTCAATAATGTCATTCCATAAAACTTCCTTACTTTATTATTTTATCTATCACATTTATATAACAGATTTTCCCAACGTCTGTCAACCTCTTTCTGGAATTCTTCAATTAAATGTTCATTTCCAGGTTTAAATAAATGTTTAAATCTTCCCTGTGCTCTTAAGAAATCTTCAATAGGAAGTTTTTTCTTTGGCTCGTAAGTTAAATTCCATTTTCCATGATCTACTTCAAACATTGGCCAGTAGCATGTTTCTACTGCAAGACGACAGATTTCCATAATATCTTCTGTATTGTATCTCCATCCTCTTGGACATGGTGTCATGATATTTAAGAAACTTGCCCCTTCTGTGTAAATCGCTTTTTCAGCCTTTTTATGAAGATCATTAAAGTTTAGTGTAAATGTACTCTGGCCTACATATGCTACATCATGATCTGCGATGATGCTTGCAAGGTCTTTACGGTTCTGCATTTTACCAACAGATTCTTTTCCTGTCGGTGTTGTTGTTGTATCTGCAAACATTGGTGTTGCAGAAGATCTCTGGATTCCTGTATTCATATAAGCTCCGTTATCGTAACACACATAAACCATGTCATGACCACGTTCCATAGCTCCTGATAAAGACTGGAATCCGATATCATAAGTTCCACCATCTCCACCAAATGCGATGAATTTAAAGTTTTCGTCTTTTGGAAGTTTTCCACGTTTTTTTAATGCTTTATATGCTGTCTCAACTCCACTTAATGTTGCTCCTGCATTTTCAAATGCATTGTGGATATAGCTGTCTTCCCATGCAGAATATGGATACATGAAAGAAGATACCTCAAGACATCCTGTCGCATTTGCGATCACAGCATGATCTTCTTCATGTAAAGCACGAAGTACCGCACGAACTCCAATTGTAGCACCACATCCGGCACACATACGATGTCCTGGAGCTAAACGCTCTTTTTTACTCATCATTTCTTTTACATTATAACTACTCACAGTATTCCTCCTATTAACGCAATCCGATGTATTTAAACTGTTCAAGTTTTGTTCCATTTTCAATATGATCTTCAAGATCAGTAAAGATATCATATACTTCCTGTACGGTAAAGTCTCTTCCGGCAAGTCCGTAAATATAGTTGACGGTATCGATCATCACTTTATTTCTAAATAATCCGGCAGTTACTTCACTTCCAAGAGGTCCACCGTTTCCGTTATAACTTTCTGTACGGTCCATGATTGCTACCGCTTTGGCACCTTTTAAAGCTGTGGCTAATTCATCGGCTGGGAATGGACGGAACAGACGTAGTTTGATAACACCGACTTTTTTACCTTTTGCTCTTAAGTCATCCACTGCCTGTTTTGCTGTTCCAGCAGCTGATCCGATCAATAACATGATGTAATCGGCATCTTTTGTTTTGTATTCTTCAAATAATCCATAGCTTCTTCCAGAAATCTTTTTAAATTCTTTTGCAACCTTCAAGACTACATCTTTCGCATTTTCTAATGCGATTTCTTGATTTTTCTTTGCTTCCATTGCATAGCTTGTCACAGAATATGGTCCAACTGCGATTGGTTTTCCAGGATTTAATAAGAATTCTTCCGGTTCATATTCACCAACAAAATTTTTAACTTCTTCATCTTCTAGTAATTCAATATTTTCAACCGCATGACTTGTGATAAATCCATCCTGACAGATCATGATCGGTAAATGGACTCCAGCACTTTCGGCGATTGGATATGCCTGAATAAAGTTATCATAGGCTTCCTGATTGTTTTCCGCATAAATCTGAATCCATCCAGTATCTCTTGCGCCCATTCCATCAGAATGGTCACAGTTGATGTTGATCGGTCCGGATAATGTGCGGTTTACGAGAGCTAATGCGATAGGCATACGGTTTGATGCTGCAAGCAATAATTCCTCCCACATCAATGCAAGTCCTGCAGAAGATGTTGCTGTTAAAGTTCTTGCGCCGGCAGCTTCTGATCCGATTGCGGCACTCATTGCAGAATGTTCACTTTCCACAGGGACAAATTCTGTGTCGATTTCTCCATTTGCAATATATGTAGAAACCATCTGTGGAATCTCTGTGGATGGAGTGATTGGGAATGCCGGCATAACATCCGGATTGATCTGGCGGATTGCGAAGGATACCGCCTCATTTCCTGACATACGATCTTTTCTAGCCATCTTATCTTCCCTCCTTCATTGTGATTGCATCAAATGGACAGGCTTTTGCACAAATACCGCATCCTTTACAGTGGTCATAATCAAATTCTACTCGTTCACCATCTTTTAGAGGAATACTAGAGTCTGGACAGACCATGGAACAGACCATACATTGTCTGCAAAGATCCTGGTCTAAAATTGGTGTTCTTGTTCTCCATTCCCCTGTATGAAACTGTTTTGAAGTTCCGCCAGCAAATAACATCAGTCCTTCTGTCAGATCCTGATGAGGTGTCTGCTCATTGATTTTGCTTATATCTGTTCTCATATTGTTATATCTCCATTTAAAATACGTTTTTATAATACATCTTTTAATTCTTCATAAGTTAATTCAAGTGCCTGCATATTTCCATCGATGACTTCTGGTTTCTTTGCAAATTTATGCTGATAAGAAGCTCGCATTTCAGAAATAAAAGCATCTTTTTTCATAACACCACTGACTGCAACAGCTGCTGCGAGCATTGGAGAGTTTGGAAAATATTTTCCTAAAGCCTGTATAGAGATTTTTCTTGCATCGACAGTATAAACTTTTCCTTGATAGCCATTTAACATTGGCTTGATCTCATCGGCTGATTTTGGTGTATTTACAATGATCGCTCCATCTTCTTTTAATCCTGCTGTGACATCAACAGAGTGAAGTAATGTCTCATCAACAACAACTACTAATCCTGGTGTATAAATGTTTGAATGTACGCGGATCACTTCATCACTGATCCTGTTATATGCAGTAATTGGTGCTCCCATACGTTCTGGCCCGTATTCAGGAAATCCCTGTACATATTTTCCGGTTTTAAATGCTACGTCGGCAAGAAGTAATGCTGCGGTCTTGGCACCCTGTCCGCCACGACCATGCCATCTGATCTCTAGTCCATTGTTCATGGTGTTTCTCTCCCTTTATTTTGATAATTATACTTAAATGAATTACATTCATCTATAAATTAGATTTTTTTCAGTAACATTAACTATTATATTACAAAATCCGACTTTGTAAATTGAAACTTTGAATAGTTTTCATTATATAGTTGAACAAAATTCATTTATAAACAAAACTACAAGGGAATACAACAAACAAAAGTTATTGTATTCCCTTGCAGTTTTATATTATTTACTATTTTTCTTGATTCGAGGATCAAAACATCTCATATCAATCCACATTCGGCTGATCTTTTTATTTGCCTGATCTCCGAAATATGTCATAACAGCACTTCTTCGCATAACATCCTGTGTCGGATATTGGGCATATAACTGTCCTTTGGACATTTCCTCACTTGTTTTCATTACATAGTTGTAATTATCTCCATTTTGTTGGAAGAAATAATTCAGATCATAATCAACGCTTTTCTTATCTTCGCTTCCATACATATATTTGATGTAATCATAGATGGTCTTATCTTCTCCTCCAGAGATCACAGATGTATATCCGACATAGTACATATTCCTTACAACGTTATCCGGTCTTGAAATGTAGTTTACAAAAGCCTGTGCTGCCTGCTGCTTTTCTTTATCTTTTCCAATCCCAGACTTTAACATACACCATCCGTCAAACCACAGATTCGTACTCGCTTTTGGAACAGCATAACGTAATTTGATACCTTCTTCTTCCACCTGCTGCATAGAATATACACCGTCTCCAGACCATTGAAGATTAGCTACCACCTTTCCACTGACAAGGTCAGCTTTTCCACTGTCAGTTTCAAAAGAATATACATTATCCTTGATCTTTGATAGGATCATTCCTGCATTTTGGATACTTTGATCAGAAGTATCATTTAACAAGGATGATAATTTTTCTTTGTAGTTTGACTGGTTTTGAAATTTCTTTGTTAAAATCTCTTTCTGTGTCTGCATACCACGAACTGCAAAATAACAATCCCTGACACTATCTTTGGCAGTTATCTTTTTATAGTATTTTTGATTTAATAATAGACCCCAGTCTTCTGCATCTTCTCTGGAAACATACTTTGGATTATATACATAACCAAGTGTTCCCCACATATAACCAGCTGTATAATCCCCTACAGACTGCCCTTGATATTTTAACTGATCCAAAGATTTTTTAATATAAGGAGATACCCCTTTCGCATAATAATTGTTGGCATCTGAAGTATCCCAAAATTCATCAGAATATTTTAATATTTTATTTTCAGCCATAAGTTTCATCGTCATATATTCGGATGGGCAGATCAGGTCATAAGTGTCACCGATCGTCAACTGATTATACATATCTTCATTTGTTCCAAAAGTTGAATATTCAACTTTCACTTTTTTGTGATATGTTTTTTCATACCAGTTTTCAAAATCTTTGATCATCGAATTTCTTCCGATGATCTTTTTCCCATTCTCTAATTCGATTTCTTCATCATCGTCCCAGTCACCTTCATCCAGATATTCTTCCCAGTTTGCAATTCTTAAGATAATCTCATCATTTTTTGAACTCTTTTGTGTACTACAGGAACATAAAGCCAGGGGAAGCGTGATTACAAGTAAAATTGAAAAAATGATAGAAAATACTTTATATTTCATGATCATTCTCCTTCCTGCCTGTATGGTTCATACCGATCACAACAAAGATCACGATCAAAAAGATGATGGTTGATAGTGCCCATAGAGCTGTTTTAACATCAGTCTGTGCTCCTTTTGTGGCATTAACAACATACGTGCTGATCGTGTCAAACATCGATGGCTTTGTATAAGTTGTGATAAAATAATCATCTAATGTTAATGTGATCGACATCATAAATCCAGAAACGATTCCGGAAGTTAACTGTGGCAACACAACCTTTCTTAAGGCTCCAAATGAGGAGCACCCAAGGTCTAGAGCAGCTTCATATAACTGAGGATCCATTTGCTTTAGGCGAGGGATCACAGATAGATATACAAACGGGCTGCAAAGGGATACAAGCCCGATCACAAGCGGAATATAACTTGCTTTATCCATCTTAAAAAATACGATCAATAACACACAAATAGAAAAACCAGTTACAACATCTGCATTTACAACTGGAATCTGATTCATCAGATGGATCGGTCTCTTTAGTTTCTTTGAAGAATAAAAAGCACCGATCGCACCAAGAGTTCCAAGGATCGTTGAAATAACTGCAACGATCACAGCTAAGATGAGTGTTCCAAAGATCATGGATCTAAGGTCTTCTGAATGAAACAGATAGACATAATTCTTCACTGTAAAACTTCCAGATCTGCCAATGATCGCAGAATCCATAAAACTGTAGACAGCTAAGAGCAAGATTGGCAGATACATCAGCAACAGAACCATTCCAAGGAAAACACTTTGTATTGTTTTTTTATTCATATGCATTGTCCTCCTTGTCTGAAAATTCTCCTGTGATCGTACTTAATAATAAGATTAAGATCAAGAGGATCATGGAAATAACAGATCCATTGTTCCAGTCATACATGCTGAAATAGCTTCCAACAAGACTTCCCATAATATATGTGCTGTTATACATCATATCAAGCACAACGTAATTCGTCATAGACGGAAGAAATACCATCGTGATCCCACTGATGATTCCAGGAATAGACAATGGCAGGATCACACGTAAAAATACGCGATAAGACTTTGCCCCCAGATCTTTTGCCGCTTCAATATAACTATGATCGATCTTCGCGATCGTATTATAGATTGGCAGGATCATAAATGGGAGAAAATCATAAGTCATACCGATTACGGTATTTAGGAATGGATGAAATGCAAGATTTCCTTCGATCAATGTCAAGATTTCTTTTAATGCCGTGATACGCAAAGTGAAGTTGATCCACATAGGCATTACAAATAACATTAATAAAACATTCCCTCGCCGGAATTCTCCCTTTGCAAGAAGATACGCAACTGGATATGCGATCAAAAGGCAGACGATCGTTGTCACGACAGCAACCATCACACTGTAGATCAAAGTTCCGATTGCTTTACTGTCTGTAAAAAACAATGTAAAATTCGCAAGAGAAAACTCACCCGCTCCATTGGTAAATGCATAATACAGCAAGATCAATACTGGACAGACGACAAAAATGACTAGAAATAGAAAATACGGAATGCCCAGAATGCTTTTTAGTCTATCATTTTTCATTCTGCATCCTCCGAAACACTCTCAAATACCATGGCATCTTCTGGAACTACCACACTGACAAAGTCACCGATATTCCATAAATCTTCATCATCAACCGAATATTCTACTTTATTCTCACTTAAAACTCGATAATTATAATGATCTCCTTTGTAAATGATCGAGATGATATTTCCCTGAAAATATCCTTCTTCCGGATCATCACTTAATTTTGCAAGTTTTGATGGAAAATACATTTTTAATCTTGTACCTTCAGGATGTGCTTTTGGCTCTTTTTCCTTCACAGGAATACGACCATCTGTAAGTTCTAACCAACCATCTTTGTCTATTATACCAATATAATGGTTGACTTTGAGATCCTTTGGCATCGTATGGATCGTATCTGCAGTAAAATCAACCCCAACTTTTGTTCCTGGTGTTAACTCGTGCAAGATATGTGCTTCAATTTCATTTTTGTCTGATAAAACAGCCACTTCATAAAATTTACCGCAGAACAGACATGAGATTACTTCTCCAGTAAATTTTCCTTTGTCTGGAGCTGTTAAAACAACATCTTCTGGGCGGATGACAACATCTAGTCTTGTTCCAGGTTCATGGTCATCATGACATACAAAATCATGATGTGCAAAATGGATCAGATTTCCTTCTTTTTTCATACCATCAAAAATATTACTTTCCCCGATAAAATCAGCAACAAAGGCATTCTGTGGTTTATTATAAATCTCTTCTGGTGTTCCAACCTGCTGAATCTGGCCTTTTGACATAACAACAATCTTATCAGACATCATCAATGCTTCTTCCTGATCATGTGTGACAAAGATAAAGGTGATTCCTAATTCCTTATGCATATTTTTTAACTCGATCTGCATCTCCTGACGCATCTTATAATCAAGGGCACTTAACGGCTCATCTAATAATAAGATCCTCGGCTCGTTTACGATCGCACGTGCGATCGCAATACGTTGCTGCTGTCCGCCAGATAAACTGTCAATCTTTCTTTTCTCAAATCCTTCTAAGTCTACGATTTCAAGCACACGCTTTACCTTTTTTTTAATCTCATTCTTCGGTACTTTCTTTTCTTTTAGTCCAAAAGAAATATTATCGTAGATATTTAAATGTGGAAACAATGCATATTTTTGGAATACAGTATTAAACTTTCTCTCATTTGGAGGAAGCTCACTGATATCCTTTCCATTAAATAAGATTTCTCCACTCGTTGGTGTTTCAAAGCCTGCTAACATTCTTAAGATGGTTGTCTTTCCGCATCCGGAAGGCCCTAAAAATGTAACAAACTCTCCTTCATTTATCGTCAGATTAAAATCATAAATAACCGGTACATCTTTCGTATAACACTTTTTGATGTGTTTTAATTCTATGATCGGTTGTTTTTTCTCCATTAATTTTTTATACCGTTACTGAAAACTTATAAAAAGTTATAAACCTTTATGTTTCATTCCTACTTCAACGAGTATGCTTTTGTAACGAATCAATTCATGTACTACTCACAAGTTCCTGTACTCTCCATAGGCGTTAATTCCTGACTAACGTATCAGTACATATCTGTAATCACTTGAATATATTATGCTACAGATTGTTTCAGAACATCCTCTCCATATTTTTTAAGATTCAAAGCTGCCTGAAGATCTCTGTCAACTACATTTCCACATTCACATTTGTAAATACGTTCTGATAACTTCAGATCTTTTTTGATCTTTCCACAACAACTGCATAATTTAGAACTTGGAAAAAATCGATCTGCAATGATCACCTGAATATTGTTCCACTTAGATTTATATTCCATCTGCCGCCTAAATTCATAAAATCCCTGTTGTTGAACTGCTTTGGATAAATGTCTGTTTTTCATCATTCCCTTTACATTTAAATCTTCGATACAGATAAAACTTGGTTCTCGTTTTACGATCTCTGATGTTATATGATGTAAATGATCATGACGGATATTGGTTAGTCTATGATTTAATATTAATAAAAGTTTTTCCTTTTTGATCACATTCTTCGTTTTACAGTATTCCTTTCCTTGTTTATTGTTCTCGTATGAACGAGAGATGCTACGCTGTAATCTGCGTTTTTGTTTCTCTAGTTTCTTAACTTTTTTCGTTTTATTGATGTTCTTATATTTATTGCCATCAGAACATATCGCTAAATCTTTAATCCCTAAATCGATCCCTATCCCATCATTGGATGGAACGGTAACAGAGTCTTCGTATTCAATGCCTACTGTGATCCACCAGTTGATCCCATCATATCTAATACGGGGATTACTATAGTTACAATCCGTAGGTATCCGATTCTTTTCCGCAAGTCTGATCCAGTTTATCTTTTGCTTATTCTTCTTTTTGGAAACAGCAAAACCTTCAATTTTTACATGCCTATCTGAAAATTGGATCTTTACATTATCCTGATAAAAAGATGGTATAGAAAATTTTCGGCTTTTGAATTTAGGAAACTTTGAACATCCTTTGAAAAATCTCTTATATGCATGACAAGCATCTTTGATCGCTTGTTTTGTTACATTATTTGAAACTTCATTTAACCAAGAATATTCCTCTGTTTTCTTTAATTGTGTAAATTCTTTTCTCAGATCACTATCCGATAGAAACTTACCACCATTTTTATAGTTTTCTTTTTCTCTTCCTAACGCCCAGTTATAAGCTAATCTGGCAGTATTGGCATATTGAAAGAGTTTTGTCTTCTGTTTATTATTTGGGATCAGCATGACTCGAATTGTTTTTATCATCTTCTTCACCACCATCATCTATCAGTTCTTTTACAAGTTTTCTTGCTTTATTGGCACGTTTGCCTTGTGATTTACAACTAAATACAGTTATTATCTAAACTAAATCTTCAACAAGTTCTTGTTGCTCTGTCTTTTCAGTATGATCGATGATCTCAATATTACAATCATATAGACTTGCAATATATTCAACTAATTCAAATCCAAATCGTAACAATCTGTCTTTATAAAAAACAACCACCTTGTCCACTTTATTTTGAGATATTCGTTTCATAAGTTCTTTTCTATCTAAATTAGGTTTTACATTCATAACTTGATTTAATTGCTCATGCGAATAATATCTATATCCATTACTGGAAGTGTGATGTGGATGAAGTTTCCCCTTTTTATCCCCATTCCTTAATGTTTGAGCCGATACACCTAATATTTTTGAAAATTTATTGATAGAATAATATTTACTCATAAACAAATTCTCCATATAATATTTATAATTTATTATAAGATTATTTTAACAGTTAAACACCTCCATAATAGATGTAATACGTTTTGGACAGTGATTACCAAATTTTGTACTTACAGCATCTCAATAAAAGCTGCCATTCTCGTATTGATCTGTTCAATATCTGCCTGTGAATAATCTGTCTCAACCACTGTGTACGGGATTCCTTTTTTGTCTTTCACTAATTTCTTGATAAGTGCGGTTTCCACATTATATGTATGACACGCCTGAAGAACAAGATCTACGACACCATCTACCTGAAAATCATCGATCAGCTCATCCAAAAGATCCAGACGATTCTTATTTGGAGACATACAAGAACATCCAATGTTTAAATATTTTCTTGCGAGTGCATCATATACATCTGGATTCTCTTCATCTACCATTGCTAACGGTTTCATTCCAGTACAGTTTTCAAAACATACGACAACTCCACCATTATCCTCAATTGCACGAATGACTTTCAAGGCCGCACCGCCAGATGGAGATCCGGTTACAAGGATCCTTGGTTTTTTCCCTATATTTTTTCCTTCTGTATATTCTTTTTCAATTTTATCTGTTACCGCATTGATTCTGTCTTCAAGACCTTCTGTGTTAATGTCAAAACCACTTCCATATACAGTATTGATCACATCTAATCCATTGACTGGTGCAGGATCATTTGCCATTACATATTGAAGACGTCTTAATGCTTTATTGATTCCATTTCTTAATTTGATCTGATGAAGAACTGCCTCATCTGTGATCGTTGTCTCAAATTTATCTTCTAGAACTTTCTTGAAACGAAGTAATTCTTTCTTATATAACTGGATTCCATCTTCTGTCTGACAGTTTGGAAGTTCTACGACATGAACTGGTTTAAAATCAGCAAGCATTTCGTACATTTTTTTCTTTCCATCGCATGTTGTTTCTCCTACAACCAAATCTGAAAAATAGAAGAATGGACATTTATCTGTTTTGGCAAATCCATAACTTGATTTGATCAATGGACATAGGTTTCTTGGCAGATCTTTTTCTGCATCTGGGATTGTTTCATCTGATACGGAACATAATCCGACAACTGCTGCACCCATGGCATTTGGAATCTCTCTTGGAAGATAGGTACAAAATACACCGACAACAGGTATTTCTTTTTCTTTAACCTCCTTGATCGCGAGAAAGGAATTCTTTCTCTGTTCTGCAAATTCCTCAAAAATCTCTGGTAACTCTTTCTTTAATTCAACCATTGTTTGAATCCTCCTGTAAGTAAAAATTATCATTTTATTTTGCGGATGCCTAAAACGGCAGCTCCAATTGCTCCTGTGTATTGACATAATGAATCCGTTGCTACTTCTTTCACTCCTAAATGCTTGGCTAATGATTGTTTGAGCACATCGAATTGTGCTAGTCCACCAGAGAAAAATACTTTTGGATTCGCTGGCGCCAATTTCTGTGCAAATGAAGCGGTTCGCTGACAAATAGATTCTACACAACCAAGAACAATATCACCAGGTGCAATATCCTGTGCCAATAATCCAACGATTTCACTTTCTGCAAATACAGCACACATACTGTTGATCTTCGCAGGTTTGGAATCTTTTACAAAAGTGTCGATTCTTCCAATCTCACTTTCGACTCGTTTCATCGTCATCTCAAGGAATCGTCCAGTTCCAGCAGCACATTTATCATTCATTAAAAAATCTGTGACACATCCAAGATCGTCAATGGTGATCACTTTGCTATCCTGCCCACCGATATCTATGATCGTGTCACAATCTGGATTCATAAAAAATGCTCCAGCTGCATGGCAAGTAATCTCCGTGATCTTGAAATCTGCCTGATCTAACAGATTCCTTCCATATCCAGTTGTTACAATAACATCTATTTCTTTATGTTGTTTTTTTATCTCTCTGTAAAGAGCTTCTAGAGATTTCCTTGGACTGATCGATGTTGGGATCATCTTTGTATCTATTATCTTCATATCTTCTAACAAAACGGCTTTTGTCATAGACGAACCAGAATCTAATCCTAAACTTATCACTGTACATTGACTCCTTTTGGAAAGTTTTTCGGGTAAATTTTATCATGAAAATGGTGTGGTTGCAATGTAAAAAAACATGCTTAAAAAAAAGAACTATACATTTTCATTCAAATCCTTTATAATAGTATGCTGTGAAAAATAGCAGTATAAAACTGCTCATCATGCATTAAAAAAAAGGAGACGAAAGAAAAATGAATCAAGAGAAAAACAAAGGTGCGGAATACGACTTTTACGGGAAACTTCCGCTGCAAAAAGCGATTCTCCTTGGTCTGCAGCATGTATTCGCTATGTTCGTAGGTAACCTTACTCCAGTCCTTATCATTACAGGGGCTTGTGGTATTGCTTCTGGAACCGAATTTGCAGACGGTCAGATTGCGCTTTTACAAAATGCAATGTTAATTGCCGGAATTGTTACACTGATCCAGTTGTACGCGATCGGACCGATCGGTGGAAAAGTTCCAATCATCATGGGAACGAGTTCAGGATTTATCGGTGTCTGCAGCAGTGTTGCATCTGTTATGGGTGGTGGAATCCTTGGATATGGTGCGATCATGGGTGCTTCCATTATCGGTGGGTTATTTGAATCAGTATTAGGATTTATGTTAAAACCACTTCGAAGATTTTTCCCAGCTGTCGTAACTGGTACGGTTGTACTTTCCATCGGATTATCACTGATCGGTGTTGGTGTGAATTCTTTTGGTGGAGGAAATTCTGCTAATGATTTCGGTTCAATCGAGAACTTGTTACTTGGAACAATTGTTCTTGTGATCATCATTGCATTAAAACATGGAACGAAAGGTATCACAAGTGCTTCTTCTGTACTGATCGGAATTATCGCAGGATACATTATCGCAGGAATCATGGGTGTTGTACTTCCTACAACTGCTGTCAATGCAGATGGTGTAGAGTATACAAAAGCATGGGTGTTAAACTGGGATAAAGTTGCTCAGGCTGGATGGTTTGCCATTCCAAAATTTATGCCTGTAAAAATCATTTTTGATGCAAGAGCGATCGTCCCTGTACTTATCATGTTTATCGTAACTGCTGTAGAAACAGTCGGGGATATTTCCGGAGTTATCGAAGGTGGTATGGATCGTGAAGCTACAGATTCTGAGCTTTCTGGTGGTGTTGTCTGTGATGGTATCGGATCTACGATCGCAGCATTCTTTGGTGTTTTACCAAATACATCATTCAGCCAGAATGTTGGTCTTGTTACTATGACAAAGATCGTAAACCGTTTTGCACTTGCAACAGGAGCAATCTTCTTAATCCTGTGTGGATTATTTCCAAAACTTGCTGCATTGATCTCTATCATGCCACAGAGCGTATTAGGTGGAGCAGCTGTTATGATGTTCTCTTCTATCGTAATCAGTGGTATTCAGCTGATCACAAAAGAACCATTAACAATGAGAAATATTACTGTCGTATCTGTAGCTCTCGGACTTGGATATGGAATCGGTGCAAACAGCACAGTTCTTTCTGGACTACCTGAAGGAATTCAGTTGATCTTCGGAGGATCTGGTATTGTACCTGCGGCACTTGTTGCAATTATCTTAAATATTGCATTGCCAAAAGAAGATTAAATAAACTAATAAAAACAGCACTGCATTGGGAATTTTATTCCTGTACAGTGCTGTTTTTCTATATGCTTTCCTGCGTCTATTATCAGCTCATAACACCAATTTCATCCGGTACGATCACATCAGCTTCTGTGCATGCAAGGATATCTTCTACACTATATTCTTCTGCAAGTTCCCTTAACACGAGACCATCTTTTGTAACTTCAAAATAGCAGCGTTCTGTTACGATATCTGTTACACAATGAACTCCCGTCAAAGGAAGTGTACATTTCTTTAATATCTTAGACTTTCCACTCTTTTCACAATGGTCTGTTGCTACGATGATCTTCTTCACTCCGGCACACAGATCCATGGCACCACCCATTCCTGGCACCATCTTCCCTGGAATCGTCCAGTTAGCGATATTGCCTTCTTGGTCTACCTGAAGTGTACCAAGAACTGCTGCATCAATATGTCCGCCACGTATAAATGCAAAAGACATCTCATGATCATACACGCTTCCACCTTTGATCACAGATGCAGGCTGTCCGCCAGCATCAATAACATCAATATCTGCTTCATCCCAGCTTGGGGTTGGTCCACTTCCGACGGTTCCGATCTCTGCTTCCAGCCACAGATCCACACCTTCTGGGAGATAATTTACACACATCAGCGGAACTCCGATACCAAGATTTACAAAATCTCCATCTTTAAAAAACTTTGCACATCGTGATGCGATCAGCTTTCTTCCTGTCAATCCTGCCATATCACTGACCTCCTTCCGCTTTTGCTTTGGCTCGCTGCCACATTGGACACATTGGTCGTTTCTCACCGGTTCTTTCATAGATCATATCGATCACAGGTGCTGGAACATCGATCTCTTCTGGTCCTAGTTCACCCACTTCCACGATCTCTTCGACTTCAACGATCACCGTATCAGCAGCCATAGCCATCGTACTGTTTGTTGCTCTGGAATTCATTCGGAATGAAATATTACCTGCAGTATCTGCTTTCGTTGCTTTGATCAAAGCAACATCTGCACGCAATGGTAATTCCAGAAGATATTCTTTGCCATCGATCGTTAGTTTTTGTTTACCTTCTTCTACTTCTGTACCAAGTCCTGTTGGTGTCAGACAGCCTCCTAAGCCTGCTCCACCACAACGGATTCTTTCTGCAAAGGTTCCTTGCGGACTAAATTCTATCGCAAGTTCTCCTGCAAACATCTGATCCTTGGCGATCGGGTTCAACCCAATATGTGTTGTGATCAAACTCTTAACTCTGTGATCTTTGATCAGCTTTCCGACTCCTTGATCTGCCATTCCAGCAGATACAGCGATCGCATCAATGTCTTTGATTCCTTTTTCTAACATTCCATCAATGATCTCATCTGCTGCAAATTCTCCATGCCAGTCTCCAAACATGATCGTCTGTCCATCATGAATTCTTGAGAGCGCTTCCTCTCTTGTTACAACTTTTGACTTCAAAGGCGTGACCTCCCTTCTATGTTCATGGTTTGATCCTGGCTTTATTCTCCTTTGAATTCAGCCTTTCTCTTCTCCATAAAAGCTTTGACTCCTTCTATAAAATCAGAAGATGCCGCACATTCACGCTGTGTCGGAATCTCACATTCATCCAGGTATTTCTTATAATCAGCAAGCCCTGCCTGATAAATCTGTTTCTTGATATTCTTATAAGAAAGTAATGGTCCATTAGCAAATTTCTTAGCAAGTTTCATAACGGTATCATCTAATTCCTCCGCTGGAACTACATCATATACCATTCCGGCATCTTTTGCTTCCTGTGCTTTCATTGGTCTTCCTGTAACACACAGTTCCATTGCTTTCTGAATTCCAAGACTCTTAACAAACAGGTACGTTCCGCCGGTATCTGGAACTAGTCCAAGATTCACAAATGCCATAATAAACTTCGCATTGTCTGCGCATACAACAAAGTCCCCTGAAAATGCAAGACTTACTCCTGCACCTGCTGCCGCTCCACTTACACTTGAGATCACAAGCTTACTCATACGCTTCAGACCATCGGTTACATTGCCAACTTTACTGATCAGAGAATCCATATTCACTTCTCCACCTTGTTGGATCAGGTTATAGAAGTATCCAATGTCTCCTCCTGCTGAAAATGCCTTTGGCATTCCTTTTAAAACAACAACTTTTACATTCGGGTCATTCTCACAAGTATCTACTACGTACATCAACTCGTCTGCCATCTGATCATCAATTGCATTAAGATTCTTCATATAGTTCATTGTGATGATACCAACTCCATCTTCTACAACGAACTGCAATTTCTTTAGCTTCATAGGCATATCCTCCTTTAAGTTGTTTTGATAACTATATTGTATCATTTTTTGTACAATTTGTGAAGTTTTTCGACAAAATTAAGGGGTTGACGAATCTCATTTTCTATAGTATCTTATAGCCATAAGGTCATATAACTGACGGAGCACGTGGAATTAACCACATGGAAGTATGATCATTAATCGCCGACCGTCTGGGCAATCTGTCTGGACGTGCGGCGTTTTTTTATTCTATTTTTACAACGCTTTATCGTTCAGATATTAATCCTGTTAACTTTTTACGTACTTGTCCTAAGTACGTATCATCCATAAGGAGGAATACTATGACAGTTGGTCATGTCCATTCCATCGAATCGATGGGTCTGGTTGATGGACCAGGGATACGAACCGTTATCTTTTTACAAGGATGTGCTCTAAGATGTCGTTTCTGCCATAATCCTGATACTTGGGAATTATCTGGCGGGACCGAATACACACCGGAAAAACTTGTTGCAAAGATCCGACGATTTAAACCTTATTTTAAAGAAGATGGTGGTGTTACTTTTTCTGGTGGAGAACCTTTATTACAACCTGATTTTTTAAAAGAGACATTAAAACTATGCAAGAATGAAGGCATTCACACTTGCATCGACACTGCAGGTTATGGACTTTCTGATTATGATGAGATTTTAAATCATACAGATCTTGTTCTTCTTGATCTGAAACACATCCATAAAACGGATTATGAGAAAATGACAGGAAGATCAATGGATCGTTTTGAAGAATTTTTGAATGCTTTAAAAAAACATCAGACTAAGATATGGATTCGCCATGTCGTTGTTCCAGGAATTACTGACAGCGAAGATCATATGGCTCAGTTAAAAGCTTATATTCAAACGATTCCTAATGTAGAGAAAGTTGAGCTGCTTCCCTATCATTTACTTGGTACCAACAAATATAAAGTTATGGATATTCCTTATTCTTTAGAAGGTGTACCTGCCATGGATAAAAAGAAAACAGAGATGTTACAACAAACCTATTTTGATCATGTTTATTTTATGGAGGAAAAATCATGTTAAACGAATGGAATGGATTCAACGATGGTGTCTGGACAAAAGAAATCAATGTAAGAAATTTTATACAGAAAAACTACACTCTCTATGAAGGAGATGACTCTTTCTTAGCTGATGTATCTCAGAAAACAAAAAAAGTCTGGAATAAATGTGAAGAACTGCTTGCTGAAGAATTGAAAAAAGGAGGCGTTTTAGATGTTGAGACAGATATCATTTCTGGTATCACGAACTTCGCACCTGGATATATTGATAAAGAAAATGAGGTGATTGTTGGACTTCAGACAGATGCACCCCTAAAACGTATTGTCAATCTATATGGCGGTAAACGTATGGCGCACCAGTCATTGGAACAATATGGTTATAAACTAAATGAAGAGATCGACCGCCATTTTAATGAATACAGAAAAACACACAATGAAGGGGTTTTTGATGCCTATCCAAAACGTACTCGTCTTGCAAGAACTGCTGGACTTCTAACAGGACTTCCTGATGCTTATGGACGTGGACGTATTATTGGAGACTACCGTCGTGTTGCTCTTTATGGAATCGACCACTTGATCGAAGAAAAACAAAAAGATCTAGACTTTGAAGATGGACCTATGACAGAAGACCGCATCCGTCTGCGTGAAGAAATTTCTGAGCAGATCCGTGCCCTTTCTAAAATGAAAGAAATGGCTGCATCTTATGGTGTTGATATTTCAAAACCTGCAAAAAATGCGAAAGAAGCTGTTCAGGCGGTTTATATGGGATATCTTGCGGGAACAAAAGAAAATAATGGAGCTGCAACTTCCCTTGGACGTACTTCTACATTCCTTGATATTTATATTGAACGAGATCTTAAAAATGGAGTGATCACAGAAATAGAAGCTCAGGAATTGATCGATCAATTTATCATCAAACTTCGTCTGACAAGACATTTAAGAACTCCTGAATATGACGAACTATTTGGTGGGGATCCTACGTGGATCACGGAGTCTATCGGTGGAGTTGGTATTAATGGAAAACCTCTGGTTACTAAGAACTCTTTCCGTTATCTTCATACTTTATATAACATTGGAACTGCTCCAGAGCCTAACTTAACTGTTTTATGGTCTGAAAAACTGCCAGACAACTTTAAACATTTTTGCTCTAAAGTTTCTATTGATACGGATTCTATCCAATATGAAAATGATGATGTTATGCGCCCAGTCTATGGGGATGATTATGCGATCGCTTGTTGTGTATCTGCAATGAAGGTTGGAAAACAGACACAGCTGTTCGGAGCCCGCTGCAATCTGGCAAAATCACTGCTTTATGCGATCAATGGAGGAATTGACGAGAAAAAAGGAATCCAGGTTGTTCCTGGAATCGAACCGATCACAGATGACGTTCTTGATTTTGACAAAGTATGGGAAAACTATAAGAAAGTTATGACTTATGTTGCTGAATTATATGTTGATACAGTAAATATCATTCATTTTATGCATGATAAATACGCATATGAAGCCAGCCAGTTTGCTCTTCATGATACAAACTTAGAGCGAATCGCAGCTTATGGAATTGCTGGTCTGTCTATTGCCGCAGACTCTCTATCAGCGATCAAATATGCAACTGTAAAACCAATCCGCAATGAAAATGGTGTAGCAATTGACTTTGAAACCATTGGTGATTTCCCTAAGTATGGAAATGATGACGACCGCGCAGATGATCTTGCAGTTAACACAGTAACATTCTTCTCTGACGAACTAAAGAAACATCCAATTTATAGAAATGCGATCCATACTTTATCTGCTTTAACGATCACATCCAATGTTATGTATGGTAAGAAAACCGGATCCACACCAGATGGAAGAAAACTCGGAGAACCTTTAGCTCCAGGTGCAAACCCAATGCATGGACGAGACGAAAATGGTGCTCTTGCATCCTTAAACTCTGTCGCTAAAATTCCATATCGCGATGTATGTCAGGATGGTGTATCCAATACCTTTTCCATCGTACCAGATGCTCTTGGAAAAGATCAGGAACAACGAGTACAAAACCTTACAACAATCTTAGACGGATACTTTGTTCAAGGTGCACATCATTTGAATGTAAATGTTATGCATAGAGAAACTTTGATCGATGCTATGGAACATCCAGAAAAATATCCAACACTTACGATCCGTGTTTCTGGATATGCCGTGAACTTTAATCGATTATCACGCGAACAGCAGGAAGAAGTGATTCGTCGTACATTCCATCAGAGTATGTAGATTTTTATGAAACAGCAATGGTGCCTGATTTTTTGATCGAATCAGGCACCATTACTATTCTTCAAACATTTCTCCCTCTATATTACTTATCTGTTCAATAGGGATGATCGTCTGATCTGTCATAACAACTGTGTGTTTATATTTATCAATTTTCTTTACACAACCAGAACAGGTAATATATGCTCCCCCATCTTTCTTAGTATCTGGTACAAAATACGTGATCTCAACCATTTGTTGTGTACCGATCGTTTCAGCGATCAGATATAACCTTTTATTTAATTCTGCTATAACTTCTTCACTCAACACCTGTTTTGCATCTGTTTGTCTTACAGTTTCTTTAATAGCTGCTTCGTGTCCGGTAAGTGCCGCAAAAGGCGAAAACTGTGCTGCCCTGGCATAAAGTGACATACGAGGGTGCTTCTTTGAAGTTGGATGCGGCAGATTGATAATATCATCGTATTTATGATTGTACTGATCCTTCATAATCTTCCTCCATTGACACTGAATACTTACTTTCTATGCTTTATGTCCGCCGATCTGCTCATTACGGTCTTTTGCTGTTGCTCCCTCCTGAAGGTTCATTCCTTTCAAGATAGCGTTTTTCCCAAACTTCTTTTTGATTGTGAGCATTGTCTGTTGCATCCGTTTCTCACGCTCTAAAACGGCCTCTTCTTCGGCTTGTTCCTGTTCCTTTACCGTATAATCTGTAAAAAGATCAAGCTGCTCATACGTTTCTTCTTCCTTTGAAAAACTTTCATCCACGAGCTTGTTCGCTGTGATATTGATTCTTCTGATCAGCAGATTTTTATCCACGATCCGATCATATAATTCCATCACTGCATTTGTGATCAGCATGGTAGATGATGTCTTCCTTTTCAGGTTTGTTGTTCCATGAGCGTGTTTTGGAACTTTCCTTCCATATCGGTCGATCGTAACAGATCCCTTGTACTTCCTATATCTATCTGGATCCGTTAGATTTTCTATATCATAACCTACAGTCAATACGATCTGGTCAGTAACAAGTCTCTTATCTACCAGATCAAGTGTCATAAGATCAGTCATTTCTTTTACAACCAACTTTGCCTTATCAAAGTCATATGGGCAGTGAAGTACTTGCCCGGAGCATACACTGTTGGTTTCCGGTTTGTACGCTTTGACTTGCTCCATAGTACAAGGCTCATATCCCCAGGCATGATCGATCAGCAGTTCCGCATTGATCCCAAACATCTTATAAAGCAGTTCTTCATTATGAAATTCATTTGGCTTTCCGACGGAACATCTTGCAACATCTCCCATTGAGAAAAGACCGTGTTCTTCCAACTTCTTCGCATAGCCTTTGCCTACTCTCCAGAAATCCGTAAGCGGTCTGTGATTCCATAGTTTCCTACGGTAAGACATTTCGTCTAATTCGGCGATCCTTACGCCATCCTTATCCGGTTTAATATGCTTTGCTACGATATCCATCGCAATCTTGCACAGATACATATTCGTTCCGATTCCGGCGGTTGCTGTAATTCCCGTTGTTTTTAAAACGTCTCGTATCATAGTCATGGCAAGTTCCCTTGCAGTCATCTGATAAGTATTCAGATAATCTGTTGCATCTATAAATACTTCATCAATTGAGTACGGAAAAATATCTTCTGGCGCAATATACTTCAGATAAATATTATAAATCTTGGAACTATATTCCAAATAGTATTCCATACGTGGTGGTGCAACAATATAATCAACCTTCAATGCCGGATTTGCATTTAATTCTGTGCTGTCATCCGACGAACCTGTAAATGTTCTGTTTAAAGCTTTCCACCTGCGGGTATTATTGACTTCTTTAATCTTTTGCACGACTTCAAACAAACGTGGTCTGCCTGGTATTCCATAGCTTTTCAGCGATGGAGATACCGCAAGGCAGATCGTCTTCTCCGTCCGGCTTTGATCTGCAACCACAAGATTTGTCGTTAAAGGATCGCGATTTCGCTCCTTACATTCCACAGAAGCATAGAATGATTTGAGGTCAATCGCAATATAAGCCTTTGTCTTTGTCATCGTTCTATGCTCCTCTATTTGCATAATGAATCAACCATCATAGCGAACCACATCATACAAAACATAAATAAAAAACACAATAGTACAGAACCACACCCAACATTTGATTTCCCATCATCGGATGATTCCTTCTTCCCTTGGCTATGCTTCGATGCATCATCTTCTTTTAATTTGTTATAAAGATAATATTCTCTGGCATTGTCTTTCCAATCTTTTTTCCCATTTCGATCATAGTCAAAAAAGGCCATATTGATCACTCCCCATTCCTTAATCTATTCATGTTTTTTCTATTTACTAGAGCTTGGAAAATATGGGCTTAATACTCCAGCTACATTACTGATTGGCATTGTTTGCAGCCATACTTTCCCAGGGCCTGTAAGTATTGTGTTAAACACTCCTTCTCCACCAAACAACATATTCTTTACACCCGGAACACTTTTGATCTCCATCGTACAACTTGCTGTCATCGCGGCCAAATGTCCAGTGTCTACAACAATCTGCTCTCCAGCCTCTAATTCATATTCCACAACATGACCATCAAATTCTGCAAACATGATACCATGGCCAGATGCTTTCTGCATAATAAAACCTTCTCCGCCAAATAATCCAGCTCCGATCTTTTTATTAAAGAATGCAGATAACTCAACTCCATTCTCACCGGCAAGATAAGCACTTTTTTGTAATATCATTTCCTGTCCAGGTGCAATTTCAAATGCCTTGATGGATCCCGGGAAGCATGAAGCAAAGGCGATCATCCCTTCTCCGCCTTGTGCTGTATAAACATTCTGGAACATCTTTTCTCCTGAAAACGCTCTTCCAAAGATCTTTCCTATTCCCCCATTCGAAGTTGTTTCCATTTTCATATTTGGAGACATCCAAGACATTCCTCCACCTTCTGTAACCATTTTTTCTCCAGATTCCAGATAACAGATAACTACTGGAAGTGTTTCACCTAAAATTTCATATCTCATAATGTTTTCCTCCTTACTCAACATTTGATTTGTTATTCTTCTTTGCATTTACAATATAAATTCCAACACATACAAGTGCGAGTGCAATCAGACTTCCGATATTAAATGCCTGTTTGACTTCTCCCAATACCAATGCCGACAAGATTACACTGCATAATGGATTCACAAATCCGAAGATTGCTACCTTTGACACGTCATTATATGCAAGTAATACAGACCAAAGTGTATAGGCAACTGCAGATACCAATGCAAGATACAACACGACCGTAATTCCACCAACTGTTACATGATCTAAATGTCCACCCATTGCGTTTCCGATTAAAAATAATACAATTCCACCAATAAAAAACTGAGTTCCACTTAATATAACTGGTGATACTTTTTTTGAATAGTAATTGATCAATATCGTGGATGTTGCATAGGCTAACTGTGAAATCAAAACGAATCCTTCTCCCATCATCGTAAAGCCGAAATCAAAAGAATTCCCAAGAAGATTGATCACGACAACTCCTGCAAATCCTAAGATGCATCCTGTTAATTTTCTTCCCGTTAGTTTTTCATTTCGTACGATCAAACATGACATTAGGATAGCAATAAAATTTCCTAAACCTGTAATGATTCCACCTTTCACTCCAGATGTATGTGCCACGCCGATATAAAAGAAAAAATACTGTCCAACAGTCTGTGCAAGGCAGACAGGAACTGCATATTTTAGAATCTTTCCATCAGGCAGTGTCACTTTCTTTTCCTGTATAGAAGCAAAAATCAAGACGAAAAGTCCTGCTAACGCAAATCTTATTCCTGCAAATACGATCTGACTGGCTGTGTTTGTCGTATCTACTTGTAACAGTCGATATCATGTCTTGATCATCGGAATAGCATTTCCCCGTGAATTACCCCTCCCATGCGGTACAGTAGTTCCTATGGAAGTGGCTTCTAACAGTCGTGACAGTTACCCATTTCTGACCAAAAGATTGGCTGTCCGTACCAATCAAGGCATATTCACTTATGCCGCTATCCCTTTGACGGGAATACCTTTCGGATTCAGTTTGTGGAATCCATACACATCAGGAGCAGAAAGAAACTTATAATCTCTGGTATCTTTCCAGATATCAGGGATCGCTTTCCGCATGATATTTGCTGCTGCGTGACAATCCGCATTTAAGATCATTCCGTTAGAGCAACGGTATAAACCACGTTTGATCCTCTTTCCAGAAAACGAAGCATCCTTATCATCGACACCATAGGTTGGGATCCTGTCATTTGCGATCAGATCCGCTTTGGAAGTATAACTTTCTTCCTGCTCTATGATTCTGATGCCGGCATTCAGAGCTTTATATGTGATCATTGTCCGCAGGAGAGTGATCGGCATGGAGACAAAATTCTGGTTGTTGATCTTATTCATATTGGATCTCTGCTTCCAGAGCAGATTCACACCAAGGATCAGTGTTCCACACTGGTGTTCCATACAGAAGTCAATGATACTACGACTGATCTTGTGGCACTGGTCCTTCACAAAATTGGCATAATGGAAAGAAAGGTCTCTTAACCGCTTGGAAACAGCGTGTTTCTTTTCATGACCTTTTGTGATGATGGAGACATACTTTGCTCTCTGTTTATGGAACCATTGGATCTTGGATAAGACAGCTCCGCCTTTGTATATTGCGGATGAGTGATCATCACATACGATCGCTGCGAAGTTATCTGTTCCAAGATCAATGGCACATACATGAGATCCGGAAGGATCAAATGCAACATCTGGTTCTTCTAGTGTCAGACAGAGTAAAAAACGACCATAATACGGTTTGATCTTGACTTCTTTTAATACAGGATCCGAAGAAAGATTTGAAAAGTACAAGCGTTGCTTTTGCAAAGGCAGTTTTAAGGACATCCCGATATCGTCCCGATACAAGACAGCATCCTGGTTTGTGATGATCACAGTCGTCAGGTCACTTTTCTTATAGCGAGGCATCTTAGGCTTACCCAGATACTTTTCTGGATGCTTTTTATATTCTCTTAAAGAAGCAAGCCAGTTTTTGAAATCTGTGACTGACTGTTTGACCATCTGCTGTGCTGTCTGTCTTGGAAGTCCGGAAAAGAAATCCGGATTCTCTGTGACACGCATCATCTTTTCAAGGTGTGTATAAGAGATCACTCTGCGGACGTGCATGTTTGGATAAGATCGTTGTAATAACGCAACTTCTTGAAAGACTTCGACTTCGTTCTCTGTCCGATGTTCTTTGTCATAACCGGTAAAGATATTCCGCACACGAAAAAGAGCTGCATTGTACAACAGCTTGGACTTTCTGCACAGATCGTCAAAATATGGATATAACAGATCATCCGAAGAAATGATTCTTTGTGTCACACGGTATGCCATATGGTTGTCTCCTTTCTGATATGTTGAAAATATCGTACTTTTATAGTATAATTATACCAAACATATGTTTAGCTGTAAAGGAGATACATCATGCGAAAGAAAGATAATACAGATTATTATATAAACCGGCATAGTTGCTTTTTATTGCAATACCATATCGTGTTTGTTACAAAATACAGACATCCAGTCTTAACAGGCAAAGTAAAAGATGTTGTTTATGAACGTATCCACTATGTAGCAGATCAAAGAGGGTTTCACATCCTAGAGATCAATGGCGAATCGGATCATGTCCATATCCTGATGGAAGCTGATACAACAACTTCACCGGCGGAACTTGCAAATGTTTTAAAAACACAAACAGCACGAAAAGCACGAAAGTTGTATGGCGAAACCATTTTAAAAAAATATTACTGGAAACCTTATTTTTGGTCGGATAGTTATTTTATTTCATCTGTTAGTGAAAACAGTCTGCACACAATAAAACAGTATATTCGGAATCAGGGGAAACGATAATGTGTCCGTCAGGACGCATTCACCCACGCCCATATTAAAATATGGACGTGGTACTCTGCTTAGATTTATAGAATACAGCATAAACTTGCCAGCGCTGCTACAACCCAAGTCTTTGTTAATGTATGATGCTCTGTCTTCATTATCTTTTTATATGTCCTCTCTTGTATAGTACTTTATTTGTATTAATTCTATCATATTTTCATATCTTATCCAATCCATACATCATTGATATTTTTGTAATGATAACAAAAGACTCAGAAGTCCACGGCTCCTGAGTCCTTTAAAATTATCATATATCTATTGCATTACTGCATTCCGTTTGCTGTCTTATATTTATATAGCATTTCGGCATGATTCTGTTCTTCTACCTGAATGTCAGCCATCAACTTTCTAAGATCACTATCCCCAAACATAAATACATTTGTATTATACTCTCCGGAAACCAATTTCTCTGTTCCAATTGCATCAGTTGCAAGAAATGCATCATGCATCTTATCTTCGGACTGGCTCGCTGCTGTATAGATTGCTCTTGGTTCATAGTCTCTTCCATCACTGTCATTGCAGTCACTTGACGGTACTGTTCCATCTAAGACCTGTGTGAGTGAATCGTAATGTGTCTGCTCTTTTTTGTGTAACTGTTCAAAAAGATTTTTAAGTTCTGGATCGATCGCCTGCTGTGCGTATTTTTGATACTTTTCTATGCAGCTTTTCTCCTGTGTTCTTAGGTTTTCAATTGCTGTTCTTTCTGTCTCTTTTAATACCATGATATGAGTTCCTTTCTACTTTGGAAATTTTTATGATGGTATTATCTGCTGTTTGATGCATTTCTATGCAACAAATGGCGAAAATTTAATATTCAATTACATTGAAATTCCATCGTACCATCCGTCTGTAATTCTGCTTGATCGGATAAGTAAAATTCCAAAGTCATAATATTTTTTTCATTCAATTCCAGTTTTTTCACTTGATACTTTACCATTTCACTCACAGAAAATTTACCATCTTCTTTATAGATCGTTGTCAAAATTCCTTCTGTCTTTCCATTGTTACTTTGTAATCGGATATTTGCAAATCCTCCGGAACTATTTTGCTGTAACAATGTTATCGTTGTTGGTTTTCCAGCTTTTGTTTTTTCATAAAATGTTTTCAATTTCTCACCATGACTTGTCTTGGATGGTTTGAATTTTACTGGTGCATTTTTTGTACTATGTTTTTCTTCCCCAATCTGGGCAACAGGATAACCTTTGGATGTTAATGTATCATATAACGTTTGTAAGTCTTTTTTTGTAACTTTATTCTCATTGATTTTTATGTTTTGACAAATGTCTGAAATTTGCTTAACTTCTTTTTGTGCCTGAGCTTTTTCTCGCTTTGTTATCACCAATGGTTTCCACTTCTTTGTCTTATGATCTGTTTGTTTTGTTGTTTCTTTTATATTTGATGATCTACATGCTGTAAGTGTTGTGATACTTGCGAGTAACAAAATAGCTAGCATTAATTTACTACATATATTCTTCTGATATTTTCTTTGCTTTTCTGACCACATATTCTTCTGCCCTTTTAAAATCCTTATGAATAATCCCATATTTCATATCCTTGTCGACGTGCGGAATCATATACAGGTATCATATTCTTTTCAAGTATATTATAAAACATTTCTTTTGAATTTCCTTTTCGATATAATTCCTGTCCTGCCCAGATAGAATGAAGATTATCCTTATAACAGCCTTTAAATCTTTTATAGATTCCCATATCATCATAAATCATTTGATACATCAGATATTGATTTTGTGCAAAATTCTGAAAAAACGGATTCCATTTTGGTAATCGATTACTCTTTGATGAATTTAGTGATGCATCCATCGGCATCAGATTCCAAAGTTCATCATTCATAACAAATGACCATGGAATAAAATGATCAATATCGTATTTTTTCTTCTTCACAGGTTGTCCAGTAAAGACGTCTCTGATTTCTTGAACTTCCATGATATCTTGCCAGAGATCTCTTACTTTTTTGAGCTTTCGTACCTTTTCTTCTGTTGGGGTTAATTTATATACCAGACCGGGAACTTCTGGATTATTGTTCTGCAACCATTTTACCTTCTCGTATTGAATCCAGCCTAGAATATTGACTGTATGATCTTGGATCATCTTGATCCAGTCTTGTTGGAAATATACTTCTTTTTTTAACTTGCTGCTTGTTCCTAATATGTATGGAAGAGTTAAGACTTCTTTATTAAATTTCTGAATATACACTGTCATGCGATTTGCACTATTCCAATTTACTTTTTCATTACTCCTCGTAAAAAAGCCTGCTAATGCTCGGTATGGAACCATATGAGTCAGCTGTTCTTTCGTCGTTTTTAATTCCTTGTTATACTGCTTGATCGCATTTTTAATCTCTACTTTCGAAGCATTCGCTGATAATTCACTAAGCTCTGTTAGCAAAAGAACTGCTCTCTCCAATCCATCCTTGATCTGCCCGTCCAGTGGCATTCCACTTAAGTGAATATGGAACTCTCTTACAGAATACCATGCATTTGTGATCATTTCATCTATGATTTCATCAAATGTCGATTCTGTTTTTCCCTCAGAGATTAACTGTATGATCGCTTCCAGCCAATAAAATTTATAGCAATAGGATGGACTTTTCATCATTTTAGAAAATCCATCGATATTTAGATTGTTATAATATTTTGGCTCAATTTCTAGGATGTTTTTCCCTTGCAAATCAGGATATTCAACCATCGTTCATCACCTCGTCCTTCTCTGACATCTCCTGTTGTCCATATTTCTTTGATCTGTAATTGAGGGATTTGCAAGATAAATTCTTTCAATGAATCTTCTGTAAAATCCGTAAAATAACGCCCATTTCTCTCCCCTTCGAATTCACCATACTTAAATGATGTATAAATGATTCCATTTTCTTTTAATGCTTTGTTCATCTTATGAAATACACGCAAAAGATCATTTGTTGATAAATGAAGGATTGATGCACATGCCCAGATTCCATCATAAATATTCTGGGCATTTAATTCTTCAAACAACATTTGTTTTACTTTGATTCCTGTATATTTTGAAGCTTCCTTACAAATCTCTTCGGATCCGTCAATCGCCGTTACGTTATAGTTTCGCTTTAGGAAATATTTTGTATCACGACCAGAACCGCAACCAAAATCCAAAATTGATGCACCCGATGGAAGATAAGATAAAAATTTATTTTGTATGTTTGTAAAGTCTACGGATCTTGTTGTTTGTATGAATGATTTAGTGTATTTGTTATAATAATTTATGGTTTTGTTGTTCATTGGAATCCTCGCTTAAGTACATTCTAATAACCATTTGACAGCTTTCGATAATCTCTTTTGGGCATCAGCAAAATGTCCGCCGCTGTTAAATTCTAATGTTGTATGCTTTACCTTAAGATCATTGCGCAAAATTCGTTCCTGTGTTCTAGTTCGATCTCCAACTCTTGCCATGACTGGATTCTTTGTTTTTTCTTCTTTTCCTCCAAGGCTTAAGTAGATATTGCTTTCATGCTTTATTTGATGATGCAACACATATTCATCCCATTGTTCGAACCATAAAGAACCGGAGCAGCTTGCAATTGCTGAGAAGATATCCGTTTCATATGCTGTCCATAGAGCAAACAATCCTGCAAGGGAATATCCGATCAGATAAATTTCTCTGTCTACTCCGTAATCTGCTTTTAATTCTGGAATCAAATCATTCATTAACCATTGTAAAGTCTTTGGACCATTTCCTTTAAACTCTTCATCCCCAAAGGCAGCAGGTGACTTCCATGGAGAAAAATCACCATTCCAATCTTTTACCTGAAATGCACAGAAAAGAAAATCCTGATTATTGACTGTCTCCATCAGACAATCCCACATATGTGCTATTTCATTTCCACGATGAGGATACATTCCCCATAAAATGATCGGACCGCCGGAACCATTTTGCTCTATATAACATGTTTTCTGTCTTATCTGTAATTTCTGCATAAATACACTCATCTCCATAAATTTTTCTGCTTTTAATGGATTTATTTTCATGAATTTGGGCTTATTCCCTAGTTGTAGAATCCTCCAGTTCTTCTAACGCGTCCATATAATTATCCATCCATTCCATCTGCCATTGTCTGGGGTCTGTTTCTGATATCTGGCTTAACGGATCGATTTCGTCAAACATTCCAAGATTCTCTGCCATATCTAGCGGAAACAAAGTTTCATCTGGACCGATTATTACCTGATCTCCAATCCCTAGATTCCTGTCATAAGCTGTTAATTCTTCCATCGAAATCTCTTCTGGTTCATCCATAGAATCTTCTTTTACATAAAAAGTTAACATTGGAATTTCTGCTTCTTCTGCTTCTATTTTTATGATCGTATAAATTGGTATTTCATTCATTGTTTGTAATTCAATCATATCACAATCCCCTTGCAATGATCAATTTCATGCTGTATGATCTGTGCTGTCCATCCAGAATATTTTCCATGCTGTTTTTTAAAATCCTGGTCCAGATAATCTACTTCTATCTCCTTATATCTCTTACAAGGTCTCACTCCATCCAAAGATAAACATCCTTCTTCTGTCTCAAATACGCCTGATCTCTTTGTGATCTTCGGATTGATCATTGCAAACTGAAATGGTCCAACTGCTACTACGATAATGTTCTTTTTAACGCCGATCATATTTGCTGCCATTCCAACACAATGATCCAAATTAGCTCTTAGTGTATCTAACAGATCAACTACTACCTGCTGATCTGCTTTTGTTGCATCTGTTGATTTCTGTGCTAGAAACAGTGGATCTTTCATTATGTCTTTTATCATTTTATTTTTACCTCCTTTATTTCCTTTAAAAATTCTTCTGTAGAAATATATAAATTTTCTAATATTGGTATCAAATATTTAGATGGTCTGAGTCTGTCTACTGCCCCATCTCAAAAATCATAATGCGTTCTCTCTCACTATTTCCACCAAACAAATCGGAACAATCAATTTCATCGGTAAACATCATCTCATCCACCGTCATCAGATATGTAAGATATTCATCGGATGGATAATAGAAGAAACATAAAATCTGTCTTGGATGTTCATAGTATGATTCCATGATCCTTGCCATCACTTTTCTCAAAATCTCTACGGAAAATGGATTAAAAAAATAGATGCGGTCTATCTGTTCTGGGAGTTGAAATTCTTCTGCATTCGCTAATGAAAATGATACCCTCTCTTTCGATACGGCTTCTTTCTTATTTTCCATTACTTTCTCATAAATGCGTTCGTCATATTCAACTCCGAGGCAACGGCATCTTGTCTGGTAGGATAAGAAAAAGTCTACCCTTCCTTTACCACAGCCATAATCTAAGAGCATATTGTTCTTCCTTATAAGTCCTGTATTTGCTAATCGTTGCAGTACAGAATATGGAGTTGGTTCGTATGGATAGCGGTATTGATCGGATTGAGAGTCGTCTCTGCCCATGGTTTTGATGTGCAATAGTTTGTCCCATTTGTTGTCTTGTGTATCGTTCATAAATTGATCTTCCTGCCTTCCTGTTTCAATTATTGCAACAATCTAAAAGACTCAGAAGTCCATGGTCCCTGAGTCTTTTAGAAAATACATTTTTAAATCCAATTGCAGTCTCCACCCGTGATAGCAAGGCTTAGTAAAGCATCCATCTTTTCGACTTCTTCTTCACCCTCGATTTTCTGAAGTAACTGCGCAGTATCTAAAATATCTTCCATACTTTCATCTGGTCCAATCTCATAGTCAATCTCTGCCTCACAGTCTGGACATGGAATCTTCTCCATCGTCTGTAATGAGAGGAATCTATTCCCACATTTTTTGCATTCATAATATCCGCATTTTTTTGTTCCATCTGGTACATAATACATTGTTCCTATCTCCTTTTTTGCTTTATTATCACATATTATACATCTAATCTGGTCTGTTGTCTTAGTTTTTTTGTGAGATCACAAGCCCAATAAGGATTAATACAGTTCCAATGATAGAAATCACTGTTATTTTTTCATGTAAGATCAACACTGAAAGTATTACGGTTATAACAGGGGATACGTAAATATAGATACTTGTCTTGATTGCGCCAATCCATTTTGTCGAAAGATTCCATAACAAAAATTATAATACATTCTTTCTCACTATTTCCACCGAATTTCTTGAAAAATAGAATATTCATGCTAAAATAAATGATTGAATTATGAAATCATTATAAATGAAACAATCATCAAAGAAGGTAGTATTATGAAATCAAAACTTAAAAATTTTTCCTTACTTACAATCAGCACACTCATTATGGCTGTCGGAATTTACTTCTTTAAATTTGCAAACAATTTCACATTTGGTGGTATCACAGGTATTGCCGTTTTAGTTGCAAAATTCCTTCCTATTTCTGCCAGTGATTTTTCTTTTGTTGTGAATATTTTATTGCTGATCATTGGATGGATCGTCTTAGGTAAAAGCTTTGCTGAAAAAACAGCTTACAGCACGATTCTTTTATCTATAAGTTTATCTCTTTTAGAGCGAATTTATCCTATGAGTCATCCACTTACCAATGAGCCATTATTAGAGTTGATCTTTGCAATCTTATTGCCAGCGCTTGGTTCAGCAATCTTATTTAATATTGGAGCTTCTAGTGGTGGTACAGACGTTATCGCTATGATTCTTAAAAAATATACAAGTGTAGATATCGGAAAGGGCTTAATGATCTCTGATCTTATCTTTACTCTCGCAGGATTCCTAGTGTTTAACGTCAAAACAGGACTTTATTCTTTGTTTGGTCTGATCATGCGTTCTGCGTTGATCGATAACTTTATTGAAAGTTTTAACCGTTCTAAATACTTTCATGTTGTAACTTCTAATGCAACATGCATTTGTGATTTTATCCAAAATGATCTACAGCGCGGAGCAACCATTGTAAATGCGACCGGAGCCTTTACAGGGGATGATAAATATATTATCCTGACGGTTCTTAGTCCTTCACAGGCAGTGAAACTTCGAAACTTTATCAAAGAACAAGATCCAAAAGCTTTTCTTTTAGTTTCTAATACAAGTGAGATTATCGGAAAAGGCTTCCATTCTGTCTAGGATGGACAGCCTTTTCTCTGCTTTCTTCTGGTATATAATACATTGTTCCTATCTCCTCGTATAATATCTTTTATTGGATTTATTTTACAAAATATTTTTCTTAAATTATCACATACTAAGAAACGAGGAGGTTTCAATGCATGAATAATAAGAAGAAGAAACGAGAACTTACGAACGAAGAAATTGATGAAAATATCTTCGAAATGTGCAATATTTGTTCTACCACGGATTGTACTGGATTGATCCAGGTTATTCCAAGAACAGAAGCCGAGCTTGAATCTTACGAAGAATTGTACCACTTCCGACCACCGTTTTTACCTCGTGATGATGATTAAGTCGTCATCCATTTTCTCCTGTAACAAGATCTTATGGCCTGTTATGACTATAAGGTCTTGTTTCAATGTCAACTTTCTCTTCTAATTAGTCTGACAAAAAATATCATCTCTTATTGATTCTAACATAATTGTTTGTGGTGTAGCATCATAATTTTCATCCATCCAAGCTACAGACTCATCGTCCAAATAATCCATGAAATCAATATATGTATTCTCATCATCCATTTCGAAAATTCCTTCTTTCTCAAAGCTCAAAACTCTCTGAATCAGCTTATTATCAGGATACGTCTTTTTAAGAAATTCAATTTGCTCTTTTTTTAGTTTAAATTTTATCATACTTATCACTTCTTCCTTTTAAAATTTCTCAAATAATCAATTCCACTTTTTCCAAACATCTGGTTGATATCCTAGTGTTGATTGCTTTCCATTTCGAACAACTGGTGTCTTGATGACTTGTGGATTTTCTAATACTTTTTCAAGTTTATCTTCATTGGCAATATATTTGATCAGTGCAAGCAAGTTCTGATCTTTGCCTTCCCAATTGATCATATGATCTAAACCACCATTTGCCTGAGCTACTGAATTGAATTCGCCTTTGCTCATGCCTTTTTTCTTCATATCAACAAACTGATATTTGATTCCACGTTCTTTGAAAAAACGTTCTGCTTTCTTTGTTTCGTTGCATTTTTTTGTTCCAAATATTTGTATGTTCATGCTGGTTTAAAATCCTCCATTTAGATATGCTCTAGTTTCTTTATCTCATTCATCATTAAGCGCTACAGCCTGCATTTTGCAACTTTTTGACTTCATCTTTGTATTCAGATTTCACAAGGTTTCAACTCAGGAATGCTTAAGTTACAAAACAGCTTTCTCATCTAATCAGCTTTTATTACACCAGTAAAATGTGATTCAACAATTCTATCCATCTGTGCTGCAATCTCTACAAATGGCAAATTCAGATCAAGTGTCTTAACACTTATTTGACTGCCATGCATCTGATACACATTATCAGGCTGGATTTCTTCTTCCGTCTTGGCATAAAGAAGCATTCCTGAAACTGTATTATCTTCTTCTCCAAATTGATAGCTTCGATTTTTTACATAGGTAAAAATCTGATACAAATTGTTTGAATGAAGCTTATGTTTATCAAAATGAACCTGTGTAGTGTGACTGTAATATTTCGCATCAATGATAAGCACTGTATTACCACGTTGCAAGTGAATATCAGTTTGCATAACCGGCAGCATCGTTCCAACACCATCGTCTAGTGCCCACGGAATCTGCGATGCACTAACAGACAATTCTGGATAATGTCTGCTGTAATATTCCAGAATAAATTTTTCATACAGCCTGCACATACGCTGCTCGTCTACAAAGGATGCTAATCTATAGTTACCTGCATCTGTTGTGATCAGCATTCCTTCAATCATCAACTGACAAATACTAACTAACATTCTATATGTTTGATTATTACGCTGAAAACGAATCGATGACCATTTAATTTCTGTCGGTTCTATAGAATCTACATTCGAAAAATACAACATTTTCTTCTTCAGATCATCTTTGTATTTTGCTTTTACTTTGCCGTTTCGCAAAAGAAGCATGACTGTTGTTTTCAAGATTTGATTCAACATGTTATTTTCTGAAAGCTCATCAAAATCACAGGTGAGTACTTGTTTATGCAGCAGTTTATTTTTAATTGTACCTGGCATATTTATTTTACCACGCATAACCGTTAGCTCTTCCTGATGACTTATATATTCTCTGTAAAGTCCCTGCTTCAACTGCAGCCCTATGCCCTTGGCTAGGATTGCAGCCAGCAGATTATACATCTCATCAAAAGATTCTACTGCAACATCCTCATATGTCTCTTGCTTCAGTGTCTGAAAAGCATAGGAAAGCATATGGTAAATATTATTGATCAGAATACTCTTGTCCTTTGTCATTGAAATACCCCATGCAAAATGTTCTCCCAACGCTGTAGTTTATCTGTATCATCAAACCAATACTCTGCTAACATTGGTAATATATCAAAATCAACTACATCTTGCATCCACTCATCTGTACATTCTTTCGTATTACAAAAATAACTATGTCCAATACAGAATCCTTTACCTAGAGATTTGTCGTTTGCAATTTCTCTGTTTAGTTCCTTAATACGGTCAATCAACGTATTAAATGTATCATTTGCAAATGCTTCCTGATATTTAATAAATCCTTCCGAATCAAACCCAGGTTCCATATCAAAGAAGCTAAATCGGCGGCGAAGTGCATAATCAATCATTGCCAAACTTCTATCAGCCGTGTTCATCATACCAATGATATGTAAACGTTTTGGAACGGAAAAGCTGAGACCATTATAGGCTAATGTTGTCTTTGTCTCTCGATAGTCAGCCTCAATCAACATCAATAATTCGCCAAAGATTTTACTCATATTGCCTCGGTTAATCTCATCAATGATAAAGAAATAATCTTTATCTGGATGGTTCGCTGCTTTCTGACAGAATCTATAAAAAATTCCATATTTCAGTTCAAATCCATCCTCAACTGGCTTATACCCCATCATAAAATCTTCATAGGAATAATTTTGATGAAACTGTACAAATTCAATGCGGTCGTCATCTTTCTCTCCCATCATTGAATAAGCCAGACGCTTAGCTGCATAAGTCTTTCCAACACCAGGTGCTCCTTGTAAAATGATGTTTTTCTTCCTTGTCAGAACAGCTACGAGACGATCATATTTTGCTTCTGTCATGTAAACCTGATCTAAGAATTTTTCTTTCGAATACTCATCTTTATTTTTCTCAGCTGTTGGCACTGGATTTTCTTCACGGATTAAATCAATAATAAATTCGTATTCATCCTTTGTTAATTTAAATAGACTTCCCTGAATGATACTGAAATATTCCATTTTTTCCAATTCAGGACAGGCTTTCAATGTTGCAAAATCAATTGGTGATGAGAGTCCTTCTAACTTTTCAAAATATATTCTCTCTCCATCCTGCTCTGCATTTACACGAAATATAGCGACAATTTGCTTCACCGGAGTAGACTCATATCCGATTACCATGTCTCCCGCCTTTGCATCAAGGAAGTTTTGGAAGATTCTACGCTTATTTCCATTGTCATTAAACAAAGTATAATTCTGAACTTCTCCCACTGGCATACTGGACATACTCCATATTTTTGGATTTGCATTCAAGAACCAATATTGCTGTCCATCATCTTCTTGAGGTTGAGCATGAAGAGGAACATTTGTTGAATCTTCCTTGTTCCAATAACGAAAAATGAAAAATCCAACATCTATTGTAAGTGTCCGTAACTCGGGATCCGCATAACAAGACGACGTAATCTGAGAATTTAGCAGATTACTAAGCTCATCGTCCTGCTGTAATTCTGCACATATCTCATCATATAATGCCATGAAATTTCTAATATTATCTACATAAGCACCCTTCTTAAACCGATAGTCACTTTCAAGTTCCGATGAGACAGCTTTTACTTCACTGAATTTATAGATATAATATTTGTCTGGATAGCGCAGCCATAAATATGCCATGATTGCATTTTCATACTGATAGTGCTGCGCAGCTCCATTTCCGTAGCGTTCTAACAACTCATTAATGACGGAGATACCGCAAGGCAGATAGTTTTCTCTGTCCTGCTCTTATCTGCAACCACAAGATTTGTTGTCAAAGGGTCACGATTTCGCTCTTTACATTCCACAGAAGCATAGAATGATTTGAGGTCGATTGCGATATAGGTCTTTTGCTTTGCCATCATTCTATGCCCCCTTTTAAAATTCCTTTGAGTAAATTATGCTATCGTTGCAATATAAAGATTGTCCTTGTCCACTAATAACTGCACCGGATTATTATTCAGCCGATTTACAGTATCAATATTATCAATAAACGGACGGACAAAGTTACTCTGTCGTTCAATCAACTGCCGCATCTGTTTGCGGATTTTTTCTGTTCCTATGTCGCCAAGCTTTTCCCCTGCTGCAATGAGCGTTTCATCAGCCTGCGTATCTCCAACAACTGGTATCCGCTCTACAATCTTACCGACAACTTTCGTTGTCTTTGATAATCCTTTCAGCAGAGAGGATTGTATAGAAGTAGAATAATATCCAGATATTTCTTCATAGCACTGCGTATAAAGTTCTCTGTATTTCATCGAATAATCATCCAATTTTTCTGAAATACCGGACAAATACTCTTTGTCATAATTTCCCACAAGCATTACATCCAAGAACGAGGAGAATGCAAGTGTATATAATGCAAGCTGGTAATCTTTAAATTGGTCTTGTACCGCCTGCAACTGCTTATTTACCGTCTGGTCACTATGAATCAAAGATTTCTTATTTACTTTGGCAATTATCTGTTCACGGTAAAATACTATCTTTGCTTCTGCTTCTTTTTTTATAGCAAGCACCATTGTATGATTGCTATTCTTATACATTTCATTATTCCAGTTATATTTGTAATTATTGAACACATCATACAGAAATGTAAGATTTCCTTTTAATTCGGCCTTTTCCTTCTGAACAAGAAAATCCATCATTTCCTGCTGCATTTCTTTTATAGAATCCAGTTTTTTATCAATATTCGCAAGTGCAGCCGCCATAAAAAGCATTGTCGGGTCAAAAGCAAGCGGCATCATCTGAGCCTGTCCTCCGCCAACCAAACCTGCTGATGTTTTCAGAGAACCGATAAAATTGCCTGTTTCCTTCATCTGAAACATTGTTTTTCCGGCTGTATTAACATAGTACAATCCACTTCCACCAGCTCCGGTTACTGCGGTTTGCACAGCAGTTGTCAATGGTTGAAACGCTGTTCCCAAAGCTGCCAATCTTGTTACTGGCAATTTTGTGTAATTGGAAACACCAACTTTTGTTTCCTCTAACAATGGACATAGCGATGCATCGTTCATTATTGCCATTATCTCATTATCTTTTCCATTATCCATTCTTACAATTTCGCCCATATTCATACCTCTTTTCGGTCTGTTATTTTAGTTTCATAACAGACCTTGTAAATTTTGCGAATATACAGTGATGAGATGCCAAATCACTCTTAGTGTCAATCCTCGGTATAGAAACCATCCAATACATATGTTGTAACTGGCGTTATATATAATTCATATTTAATGACCAGTCTGATTAAATCATTTCCGTCAATCAATGTTATCGGCGTACCTTCTCTCGCAGCCTCTCTTGCCTTATTGGTAAATCGGCTATTAGTAATAAATACTCCATAATCGGCTTGATATTTGTTCATTGCCCCAAGAAATTGATTGATATCCGGCTCACTCACTGGATTTGAATTAAATCTTTTACACTGAATAACCACTCTGGTTGTTCTAAAATCATCGGCATCTACGTGATATCCATAACCATCAATACCACCATCATTTGACACCTGAACGCCTTTGTTGGTAAACTCCACTCCCATCTTTGTAAGAAGTGCTCGTGAAAATTGTTCAAACTTTGCTGGAGACATATTAGCGATTGCACTCTGAAGTTTTACCTTGAAATCATCTAACAATTCGTCATCTGTGGATTCATTCTCCTCGTCTTGAACCTCCAGTGTTTCTACTGGCTTGTTTTTCGATTTGTTCTTAGTCGAATGTTCCTCCCAATAGCTTCGTGCCTTATCCCTTACTTCTGTCTTAACATCAAAATCTGTTAAATCTACATTTGCTCCATCTTGAGTAAGTGTAATCTTTGGATTGAATTTCACATAAGATATGAGTCCGACATAACTAAGCTCTTTAATAGCAAAATTAAACTTAAAATCAAATTTTTTGTACTGATTTCCTGTTTTATTAGATGTATATAGTTTCTGTTCAAATTCAGCAATATGCTCATCTAACTCACTAATTCTGTCTCTAATTTCAGAACGCTCTAACTGTCCACCTGCTTCCTGAAGGACTTGAAGGATTGGTTTAATAAGGTATGATACTTGTTCTTCTGTATTTAAATCGTCATAAAACATATTTACATTTACACCTCTCATTTACTGTGCATACTTCTTGAAATTCTCTGCCTGCTCAAGAACTTCCTTGTAAACATCATCAATGGTTACTGGCGGATAGCCGAACTCATCAAGCAGCAATATCAAATCCACTTGCAAGTTTGCCTTAATATCATCACGGGCAGACCAATCGGTATAGCGTGACTTATCATCAACAATCAGCTTTATCCTCTTGGATAGTTCAATCATTTTATCGTCCGGATATTCAAACTCAAACTTCTTGGAAACTGCTTTCAGAATATCATAGAAAGCTTTTTCCTCATAATCTATACCCATATTCTTGAAGGAGTTCTTTTCTGTTTTCAGTTCAGACAACAACTGTGCAAGCTGCTCCGCAACATCATCAAGGACTTCGTTGGCATACGCTTCATCACGACGTCGGTTATTATACTCATCAACAACTTTCTTAAGTCTGTCTGCAAATTCCACACCCATAATCTTATTAACTTTCTTAAACTCGTCAATTGCCTGAGAAAGAAGTCTTTGAAGTATCTTGATTTTCGTATTCGGTAATTGAATTGCATTTATCTTATTCATATATTCATCACTGAAAATATCAACTGATATATGCTTTCCAGTTTCAAACAACTCCTCAATACCATCGGATTGAATCGCCTCCTCAATCATTCTACGAACACGTACATTCATCTGATCAATATCCGGTGATTTCTTAATGTCTACGGGACCTCTCTGTATATTGCGTGTTTGTTATAGTAGTTTATGGTTTTGTTGTTCATTGGAATCCTCTTGGTAGTAACCAAATTATTTTGCTATCTTTCATATTTACTCTGTCTGCATTAGATGATGAATGAAAATTGTACCTATTAATATTCTACTGTACATATTATATACACTTTAAGTGTATATGACAACAATACATAATCTACTATTTTTTCATTAATATCGTATGTTTTTTCACCCTGTAAACTATTATAACAAACTGTTAGTTTGGTTGAAATTCCATCTTTCCTACATAATTCCTGTAAAGTTTCCATATACGCATCAAAGGCTACCTGATCTTTTATATAGAACCATGCCTCTTGTGCTGCTTGCCCATGTTTATTAAAAAATGATTTATTAATAGTCACATCCCTTATTTTTAAGTTTAATATATCATCTAAAAATGTATCCCAGAGATTATCACTCTTATATTTATACGTTATCCGTTTTTTCGAATTAACAGTCTCATATTTTCCTTGTTTAGCATATTCCAATAATTCTTCTTTTATTTTTTCATACGATGTTTGTGCAGAATTGACTCCATTTGCATATGACTCCTTTTCCCTTTCACTTAATACATCTTCTGGTGTCTTTGTGACTCTATTTAATTCATCTTGAAATGACATAATTAATTCTCCCTCTCTATCATCAGTAAATACGTTTTCTTATTTAATTACAATAAGCCATATTATTGACTAGTTCTTGTATAAAATTCATGATATCACTTCCTTAAGTATTTCTTTTCTACTACTATCAATATCTGTAAATGGAACAACGTATACATAAAAATCATGGCCTTGTAAACCATACGTTTTAATTTTTTTATCAATATAATCAATACACTTTTTAACTTCGTCTATTATTCTTATATGTATTAAATTTCTAAAGTCTTGATTTTTCATACATTTTTCATTTTCGCTCACTTTTATTTCAAAGCCAATAAATATACCAAAAGCATCATCAACATAAAATTGTTGATTTTCGCTAGGGTATATTAAACTTTTTAAAAATTTTTTCTCATCCTCACTAAATGTTTCTTTACAGAGATTATCACTAATTAATTACTTTTCATAGTTTATACCGCTTTTAGATTCGCCATTTCCATTGATTTCATTTTTAAATTCATATAATGATTTCAATGCATTATCAAAAGCTTTTTTATATCCACATACATTTTAGATTCACCAAAAATCAGCTGATAATTCCCATCTTCTAATTTCAAAAAATGCACTCCATCGGCACCATTAACATATAATCCAGATGTCGTTTTCAATTCCAATTTACTCAATATTTTGGGAGCTTTAAGTTGTGACTCCAAAAAACAAAATAATAATAATTCTCCTAATTCTCCATCATTTTTTGAATATTCTTTAAATTTTGTTCTTGCTTTTTTTGATAATGATCCCGGTCGATTTGAATATTGTTTTTTCACTTTACGAGAAATAGCATAATCTATCATAGGATCTACTAACTGTTCTTCTAAATTATCATAATTAAATTCATTTGCATTAATCTTTAACGCATATAAATTTAAGCTATCTCTCTTATTTTTATCAATTGTAGTTTTTAATAATAAATCAAAGGAATTTAAAAAGTCCGTATTTTCTAATGCAATATCCAAAGTTATTCACCATCACTTTCTTCCTACTGTCACTATTACTTAAAAGGAAAATTATATGTATTGATAATAAAGTAAAAATTCATATATCAATTTTATAATTTATCATACTTATCACTTCTTCCCTTAGCCTTCTCAACAGGATATTTCCGCTCATTGATCTTAATCTTCTCTTGTATAATTTCATCTAGATCAAGTTCACAAGCATCTGCCATCAATACACAATAATTCACTACATCTGCTAATTCTTCCTTGATTTTATCCTGTTTTCCTTTATTCGACACATCTGCACCGCTCCATTGAAATACTTCAAGAAGTTCTGCTGCTTCCAACGAAATTGATATTGCAAGATCTTTCGGATTATGAAATTGTTTCCAATCCCTATCATCTCTAAATTTTAAAATTTTATTTATCGTCTCTTCTCGCATCTTAATTCTCCACTTCTATGTACTGGCTCAAATATTCTCTTAGATCATCATCACATACATAAAGAAACGTTCCTTTAATGCCTCTTGTCATTAACACATAATAGATATTTTTAATATATTCTAATAATTGTTCATATGTTGTTGACCGTTTACCATTTTGATCAAAATATAACTCTTTACGAATAATGATCTGTTTCGTATTTTTATCGTATCCTATATCTTTACCTAAGATAACAAATGCATAATTTAAATCATACCCTTGTATCGAATGAATACATCCAACTTCATCGATTGCCTCCGATGTATGCACCCATCCTTCTGTACAATGATTCCACTTGCGCTTGATTCCTTGAATTTCGATGTCTTTTTTCGTTTGATCTTTTTTACTGATCCATGGTCAGGCATATCCTGCAACCATTCTGGATAATCCTACTTCTGTTTCTTTTCTATACATATCCTTTTCAAATTTTGAAAAATCAAGATATATTTTAAGATCATATTTATCTGATTTATATTTTCCAGTACATGATTCTTCAAATATACTTTTCACAAAATCTATATATGCATTTCCACCTTGTACTCTCATCTGTGTTAATAATGTAAAATAAGAAGTCATACGTTTTTCCAATGAAGTCTGCATCTTTTGGTCAAATCGCTGATAATCTATTCCTGATGGACCTACTACCTGCATTGCATCATAGAATAAAATAGTACAATCTGATTGTTTTATAATCCAATCTAATTCATCAGCTTCTGTCGTCAATCCAAGTTTTTCACAATTTTTCTTAAACGAGCCCATATAAGATATATTTTTATACTGATGCAAACGATGTGCTTCATCCACCAATAATATATCATATTTTTTCTTTGTAATATCTGATGGCGATAATACCTGTGATGGCCGTAATCCATAAATACTTTTGAAAATAATTTTCATAGTTTTTCTAAGAGATGTCTGTGGAACAACAAATCCTATTTGCTTGTTTTGAAATTCTTCACAGTCCGTTAGATATTTCATTAAGTAAACTGCTACTATTGTTTTTCCACTTCCTGGCATTCCATTTATTACAATTCGATTTGTATCCTCTTCCCTGATTCTCTGAATAATTGTTTCTACTGCATTTCGCTGATTGTCATTTAATTCTTTATACGGGGAATATTTAAATAAATCAGAGTTCTCAATCTCCTCTAAAGAATGTTTTACCAATTTTTCCCTTTGCAGTTTTCTCCAAAGTAATTCAAATTTCTTATCATATTCCTGTTTTTTATAATATTGTTTATCTGCAATTCCAGAATTTTTATTTGTCACTTGAAAAAGCTCGTCCGCAACAATATATTGTATTAACTTTGATTCATAGTCAAATGTTACTGACTGATTAAATATTTTGGAATAAATAAAATGAACTTTGTCAAAAATCTTTTTTTCTACATTTGAACTATGTTGTGTCATCCTTGTTTTGACATGATTTGACTCTCCAATATATATTTGTTTTCCATTTTCAAGAAGATATAACATTGGCCAATTATCAAGATATTCTTCATTGCCATAGATATTATTTTTAAAGTCGCCTTCTATAATTTTGAACATTGTTATTCCTCACTTTGTACTCTAATATAAAGATTATCCTTATCTATCAAAAGCTGAACTGAATCATTGTTTAATCTATTCACTGTATCTATATTTTCAATAAATGGTCTGATAGATTTTGTTAGATCCCTGAGATTTTACGATTCCTCTTGTCTGTCCGCAGTCAATCAATCCTTGTTGGGTATTTCGCTAGTTTCCGGTCGAGCACCTTCCGTAGCTGTTCGACCTTTTCGAAGGAAAGCTCGCTGAGATTGACAATTTCCTAGTCGCTGTACTTTCCACTCTTGATCATCTTGGTCGCTGTAGATATAGCCATTTCCAAACGGATATTAGCTCGTTCTTCGGATTGCCCTCCTTGAGCAACTTTTCCATTGCTTCGTACATCTCGTTTCGTCCCTCCTTGCTTTCTTTGAAATATCTTTAGGTATTTGCAAAACGCCCAAAGTTTTGATTTTACAGGCTTTTTCTACTGTTTAAAATAGAATAAACTCCTCACAGGCATGTTATAATTGAATTGACACGAAACAATTATACAAAATCCTGAAAGGAGTTATCTTATGGCTATTATGCCATGTAATCAACTTTCATTGTCAGATATTTTTTCAGATTGCCAAGAAATTTATAAATCTGACAAACCTGAGTTTCTATCACTTCTTCAATTAAACATCGATCTTGATGAGATTATTCCTGATTCCCTTACGGAATCATTTCTATGCATCAATAGACAGATCTTAAGCTCACTACTTGCTTTTGTTTCAACCATAAAAATGCCATCAGCAGTTTCTACAATGAAGTTAGGTTCATATCTGCTCATATCACTCGGACCGTAATATATATATTGAACTGCTTTGGTAAAGGTCGCATCCATTTATTTTTGATTTCTTAATATCTAGAGAACATTAAGAAATCCACTTATTCTTTTGCTATTTCAATAGCCATATGTCGTATCCCTGTAATTTTGCTGAATCGTATACAGGATGCAAATTATGCTCCAGAATATTGTAAAATTGCTCTTTTGAATTTCCTTGAACATATAGACTTTCTGAAGCCCAAATTGCATTGATATTATTTTTACGACATTTTTCAAATGATTGAACTAATCGCTCTGATTTATGTTCTATATCATTAGGAAAAATAAGATTGTAAAGATGATATTGATATCCAGCAAACGGTTCAAAGAACTTATTCCATTCTGGTAGCTTATTATTCTTACTTGAATTTAAAGTCTTCTTCATAGGAATTAAATTCCACAATTCATCATTAGAAATATATGATCTTGGAATAAAATGATCTATGGATAATTCTTTAATTTCAATTTCATCACCTGTATATATTTCTCTTATTGGTTTACCAGTAATATCAACAGTAAGCTTCCATAAATCTCTTGCTTGATTCAGTTTACGTGCATCAACGTTATCTGGTCGGCATAATTTATATATAATACCAGGAACACCAGGATTACGATCTTGTAAAAACTGCACTTTATTATACTGAACCCAACTTCGAATTACAGAATAGTTTTTAAGTAATAATTCTCGCCAGTATCGATTTAATCTAATTGTTTTGTTCAATCCAGATCCATCAAGGATTGTGTAAAAAACATTTTCATTTCCAGATAGCTTTGCCATATATGCAATCAAACGACTATGCTTGTCATTTTTTATGTATTCTAGCCCCTCTTTTAAATCCTCTGTATCAAAAAAAGGATATAAAAGCTTGTAAGGAACATAGTCTGTAAGTCTAGTTTTATCTTTTTTTAAATCAACTCCACATTCGCTAATTGCACTTAGTAGTTCATCTCTAGATGGATTCTGTGAAATCCAATCAACCTTCTTATTTAAAGTATTAATGGCGTGCTCTAAAAAATTCTCTGCATTTCCATTAACCCTTGGACCTAATCGCAAATGATAATGTGTAACTGTATGCCAGGCTTCGCATATCATCTCATCAATAATTTTTTCAAATGATAAATCTTCATCAGTTTCTTTTGTAAGATTTAATATAGCCTCGAACCAATAAAATTTGTAACTTTGAGATGTATTATTGAATATACGGGCAAATGTATGCGTATCTAGATTGTTTTCGTAAACAATTTCAAAACCAGTCCCCATATCTACATCTCCCTAATTTGCCATCAATTTTGCTACATATAACAGCTTTTTAAAGTTATCTACTACTTCTTTTAAATCAGAGTTCGGTCCCCAACTTAATCTTAAAGATGCTTCTATACGTGAACCGTCAAGTCCCATAGCAGCTAAAACATAGCTTGGAGAATAATTAGATGATGTACATGCTGAACCATTGGATATTCCACAATATTGCTTGCTAGAAATCATTAATGCCTCCGATGAAACACCATCTATCGCAATATTTAATGTGCTAGATACACACACATCTTGATTTCCATTTATTTGATATTTCAATCCAGATTCTTCCAACACGAATAATATAGCTTCTTTAATTTGAAGAGAATGTCTCTCATTTTCTTTATACTCATGTTCAGCAATTTCACAAGCTTTACCACATCCAACAACCAATGCTACTGGAATTGTTCCTGGACGTATTCCCTGTTCCTGCTGTCCCCCATACATAATTCCTTTAATCGGTGGGCGTTTATACAATTTTCTTTTTAAAATTAATGCTCCAACACCTTGTGGTCCCATTAATTTATGAGCACTAAATGATAACATATCATATTTTAGATTTCTAATCTCTTCAACCAACTTTCCACAGCTTTGAGTTGCATCTATATGGAATAATATTCCTCTTTTTTGTATTTCTTCACCAAGTTCTAATACTGGCTGGATTACTCCTGTTTCATTATTAACGTGCATAATACTTACCAAGAGTGTATCTTCACGTAATTTTTCTAATACTTCTTCTATGCTTATTTGTCCAGATTTGTTAGGATCAATAAAATCCACTTCATAGCCGTTAAGTTCCATATATTTAGCAGTTTCAAGAATAGATTTATGTTCTATACTAGTGGTTATAATATGCTTTTTACCTGTTTTTTCGGCATATTCTTTTAATCCCTGCAAAGCAATATTATTACTTTCTGTAGCTCCACTAGTAAAGAATACTTCATTTGAAGAAATTCCTAGTAAACTCGCCACTTGTTTTCTTGCATTTTCTACCACACTTCTGGCCTCTTCACCAAAAAAGTGTGTTCTACTATCCGCATTTCCTACTTTATTTTGATATGTAAGAATCATTTCATCCAACACTCTTTGATCTATCGGAGCTGATGCATTATAATCTAAATACACACTCATACAACTACCTCTTTATTGCTAGTTTAACTAAATCATCCAAATTTTTTATAAAACCTGTACCACACAAATGTGCGATGCCGCGTTCTAAATTAAGTCTAAAGTACTTTGAAACGGTTTCATCATCTGTTGGTAAATTCATTTTTATACACCATGCTTTAACAAGTGCTTCATATATTTCGTAGTATTCTCCACCAAATGTAAACCATGACATTTCAAGATTACTATCCGCTACTATTTGAATATCTGTTGGCAATGTCTTTTCACTAAGTGAATAGCACAATGCCCATCTACATAAGACATTCCAATTTTTTATTCCTGTTTTACCTTTAAGACGAGATAATTGATTTTTCGCCTGTTGTGACAACCTTACCTGTTTAATAATCATACCTTCACTCCCATCAAATATCCTCGTTTTATAGATGTACTCTTTGAAATTTCATCATATTCCAAAGTAAACTCGTCACCCACATTCTCTTTCATTAGTTCATAATAATTTGCATCAATTTCAGAATCCGTTGAGAGAATAATAGTTTGTTCTCCTGCATTAGGAAAATATGTTGTAATTAATGCTGTTCTATGTAAAGAATCTAATCTAGATAACGGTGTATCAATAATTACAGGTAATTTTTTCTTTGAGCAAATTGCTAATGCCCATAATATTGAAATAACCATTAACTGCTGTTCTCCAGCTGAAAGGGATTCTTTAGGCACTTCGTTATTGTTTTCAGATAAATACTTTACATTAAGCGTTTTTGCATCCATTTCAATTTTGTTAATTAAATTCTTCTTGTTTGCTAATTGTTTATAACATTTAGTAATTGTCTTAGACAAAACATCAACTTTTTTCTTCTGTAAAGCCACTTGATATTTCTCAATTATTTTAAGGGCCATATTTGAGTATTTAACAGTTCGATCCAAACTATCCCTCAATTCAGCTGTAGCCAAATATGCTTCAACATATTTGTTAAATTCAGATGAAACAGAATTGAGTTTAGATGTGGCCTGTGCATGCTTCTGTTCCAAGTCTGAAATAGCCACTTTATCTTGAATGATTTTCTCTTCCACTTGCTTAATTTTCTTGTAAATGCGTTGTAATTCTTTATCATTAATATCTAATGTCAAATAGCTATCTAATTCTGCAATTTGTTTAATTAGTAATTCCTTTTTATCAAAGATAGTTTTCATTTCTGCACAGCTATTATCAATAGTTTTTTCATTTAATGAATTCACTTGGAAAAGAGCTTGATCTGATAATTCATATATAGGTTCTTCTTGATTAATCTGAGTTTGTTCTTTTACGAAATTGATGAAATCAATACTCGCTTTTGTATCCCCGTCATAAATTACAGAAAAATCTTCTAATAACATATCAAATTGAAGAATAGCTTCTTGCATAATAGCTTCTGTATGCTCGTCTACTGCCTGTAATTTTATATCTTGAATTAAATCTGCAACAAGAGCTAACGGTAATTCATTAGCTGCAATTTCATATGCCCTATTTTCCTCTGCTTCTAATTCAGATTTTAGTTCTACACGTTTTTGAATAGTTTCTTGTCTTTTTTCTACTGCATCACCACCTTTTGCAGTATACAACTTGTGCAATGACTCTAATTCATTATTGTGTTCTATCAAAATGTCCGTTGTATTTTCCAATTTTGTTGTAATCTCTTCTAATTCGATAGCAGCATAATCTTTTTTGCTCCTTAAAGCTTCTAATTCTTCAGATGTCTTATTACTATCTGTACCCTTCTTGCTAACTTTTTTTAAATTTCTTAAAATATCATTTTCAAGAACATCTAAGACATTAATTCCTAACATAGATCGAATAGCATTTTTTAATTGTACGTTCGTACTATCAACTGCCATTTCAGCGATTTTTTCTCCATCAAAAAAGAAAAAACTAGATAACGCACTTGGTAAAATATTCTCAACAAACATTGGCCAGTTGTTAGTTAAAAACTCATTAAACTTACCATCCTTGTATACAAATATTTCTTCTTTAGTTTTTTTGGTTAAAATATCCCATTTTCTTTTAACAACGTAGTTTTCTTTAGTTCCATTATCTATTTCGAATTCTAATTCGACGCTACATTCTTTATCTTCCGCATTTCTATTCACAAATGATCTTAAATATTGCAAATATGATCTGTATTCACTTTCAGAATATGCAACGGAGTTAGAACCATAGAGTGCTAATAGCACAGCCTCTAAGAAAGTCGTTTTACCTCTACCATTCATACCACCCACTAAAACAATGGGTTTATTACCTTCAAAGAGAAATCTATTGTCTCCTGCATATACACCGAAATTATGTAATTCTAATTTTTTTATAATCATCGACTATTCTTCCTCTTCATCAAATTCGGATTCCAATGGCTGATAATCCAAAAATTTTTCATTGTACTTACCACCATTTTCTTTTTTTCGCTGCATCATATTTGTATAATACTCAGTGGCATCCTTTTCATTTTTATAGCAAGTTTTTCTAATAATACTATTTACATTATCAAGAATACCTTTTCTCTGGTTAACGCCAGATGCCTTGTTTTCAATGTCTATCAATGAATACATCATTTCAAACGTAAGTTCTTCATCTGGAAACATCTCTTCACAAACTTCTTTTAATATATTCCACTCTTCAGCTTCAAAATTCTCATAATGAATCCATTCTGGATCCTCAAATTCTTTTCCAACTACTTTCTCATATATTTTAGGCAATGAATCGTCAAATTCATGTTTGTCATTAACCCAAATTCTACGAATGGCTTGTAGCTCTGGGATACGAATCAATTCAAGATTTGAAAACTCTTCAGGTCCGTTTTCTTGAATTTCTTTTTGAATATTTAGAAGTCTTTCTAACCAATATTCTCTAACTTCCTTTTTATATGGACCATGAAACAACTTGCCATAATTTCCTTGAAGATTACCTTTCATTCTGCGGAAGCTTCTTCTCTCGCGATCACCATCCTCGTTTCCAAACTCATTTCTAAACTGTAACAGAGTACTCATCCATTCTTTTTCCTGATCGTTAAAAATCATTGCCTCCATAGATTTATCTTTTTCAACCATTGTACATACCCAACACCCAAATCTACTTTTTCCACAAGTTGGAGTCGACTTGTCTATCTGTAAAGGGCATTCATTATCAGCAGTTGCACCTCTATACATTGTCATTAAATCCATATTTGAATAATTCCATGGATTCTTATACTGCAATAAGAAAGACCATACATCATCATCTGTCCAATCTTCCATTGGAGAAAAAACAAGTTCATTTGCCAACGTAGGATTAGGACTTAATAATTCACGTACTCTTTTCTTTTCTAGATTTGTCATTGTTCGATTACGTCTAGAACTTTCTTGCTTTCTTGTTCCTAAAACGAGAATTATTTCTCCATGTTCTGCAATTTTATTCTTAATAAAATTATTCACTGGCTGAATTTTTAATCTATCCGTACACCATCTATATTTCTTTCTTGGGAATGGATATCCTCTGCCAATTAAATTAACCCAAAAAGTATTATTGTAATCTGGAATAAGCTTAATAGGAACAAATGGTAATCCTTTTTTTTCTGATTCATCCTTCATAAATTTAAGAGACTTATCAACCCATTTAGATACAACCGGTGATTCTACAAGTGTATCCGTATTCATAATATAAATTGTTTTCTTTCTGTAACGTTCAGGAAGCTGTTCAATTGCCATCCATACTAACTGTACCGCCGCTGTACTATCTTTTCCTCCTGAGTATCCAATCATCCAAGGAATATCATCTGTCAAATATAAATTTTGAATTGTGACAATAAGGCCATCTATTAATTTTTTTGTAATTGCCATTTTCTATCCTCTATTTTCTATAGTTTTTTTTAATTGAATTTCAGCATCCTCTTCTTCTTGCGAAAGTGGAATCCCAATTTCTTTTTTAATAATGTTAGAAATCAGTAATGCTGCTTTCTTATTTGTAATAATACGTCCATTCTTACCTATTGCACGCATATACCACTGTTTTGCGTTTCTGCTCCAATTTATTTTTTCTAATTGTTGCAAAATCACATCCATATTATCATGGTTTGTATAAAAATAATTACCAACTCTGCCAAAAGCTTGGATTACTATACTTTGAGTTGCAATAAAGTTCTCTCTTAAATCCACTTTAGTTATTTCTCTGCTCTGCAGTTCTTGCCACTGTTTCATATGTTTTACAATTAAATTCCAATAATTTAGCAAAAATTCTTCTGATCGGGAATTTATGCTTTTTCCTATAATAATTTTATTCGATGTATAAAAAGTGTTAAGTGTAAATAAACTTGAAGAGTATTTACCTAAAATGTCCTTTTCCTTGTCAGTATACGTATTTAAAAATTCAATATTCCAAATTATATTCCTAGTTAATACAGCCATTTCATCTCTTGAATCATATAGTTTCGAAATAGAATTTGAAGTTTTTACTGCATTTTTATTTAAATCTGTAAAAATCTGTTGACTTCTCTTGAGTCCTTGATCCGCATAAAAAACAATAGATATAGTTTCGTCACCTAATGTCGAATCTTCTTTTAAAGCTGCTATTATTGCCGATTTTCTATGTTGTCCATCATTTATTAGAAAATGTGCATCCATTGATACTTCTAACATTCCTGTATCCACATTGTCTGCATTAGATTTGAAGGAAAATTCTCCATCAATTGATGCTGCTAACGCCGAGAAAACATAACTGTCTCTATTTTTTAAGATATATTTACTTATAATTGGAATTCTTGTTTCATTAAGTTTTCTTTGAGCTCTATATTCAGGTAAAACAAACTCTTCATCATCTACCGGGAATAGTTTTGCTAACATTTTAAGTGGAACCATTGCAATGTAGTATTCTGCTCCAGCCTGTGTTCCTCTAACTACAGGAAATCTATATACATAATCCATAATGCCTCCAAGCAAAAAGAGATATACTTAAGTATCTACTTAAGTATATCTCCACTAAGCTATAGTGTCAATTTATTATCTTTAATTTTTGAAATTGATAACGAATTTTTCAATTAGTTTTTCTTTAATAATCCAATTAATAATATTTTCATTAACGTCAGTGACCCTGGCTTTTCCACTTGTTACTTTTACAAGAAAATCTTTTATTTCTTCGCTAAGATTTAAGCTCTGCTCTAACTGATTAACTTGATCTATTCCATCTTTTAATAATTCTAGTCTTGTATGAACACCATCATCTCTTAACAGCAATCCATCCCATTCGCTTCCATTGTTAATATTGGCTCGAATTGCATCAATTTTATTTTTATCTGACATAAGACTACCTATTGATGATAGTTTTCCAGACATCCCACTTGTCTTTATTTTATGAAACGCTTTCCATTCCTTTGATAACGCTGGATTTACTTTTTTGGTAATATGTTGTTTCATTTCTTTCAATGCCGATTCGTCTACCACCATTGAATTAATTATATTCTCTAATCCGTTTACACTGTCATTTAAGTATTGAATAGTCTCATCAGTTAGTTTAAACACAAATACATTTTTAGCCTCTTTTATTATTTCCATAGAAGCTGTAAATGAAAGGACTAAAGAGGTGAAATCAGCATCGTTTTTTTGTCTTCTCTCAGCATCTTGTGCAGCTGACTCCATTGAATCTAATTTTCTCATTCTCTTAATTTCTTGTTTAATGTCATCAATTAGCATTTTATTTCACCTCCGCAATTATTTTTTTACATTCCTGCAGATTTTCTTTTTCTGTATTATATTGATCTGTATTATTTCCTTCGCTATCTGAAATAACATTATTCATTCTTTTTTTAACTTCCTGTTTGGCTATAACCAAATCTCTATTGGCCAAATCAACTAGTCTTACAAAATTACTTAATGCAAATACTGGATCTTTACTAAATTTCAATAACAATTCTTGTGTATCAGTAGTTTCTTTTATCTGATTTGCTGTTTTGATAGCAGACACTATTTCTCTTGCATTTTTCTTACAACTGTTAATCAAAAAATCATCACAATGTATTGCCACGCTTATATGACTAATCTGTGCTTGATTATAAAACTTTTTAATTGACATAATAATATCTTTGATATCTTCTTCATCATCAATATCATCTAAGTCAACCGCTTTTCCTAATGCCTCAATAACCTCATTTAAAGCACTCTTTTCCGCAGATAGTACAATATCAATTCTGTCGAGAATATACTTCAAATACTCACTCATGAGACGCCTTTTTCTAACAGGATCATCTAACTGTAAATCATCAATACTATACTTTAATCCTGTATTTATAACTTTTCTTACAGCTTTATTAAATGAAATATAATCAAACTCATAATTCGTAGACTTAACAGCCGTACCTTGTGGTAAATTATAATATTGTAACACACAATTCCTTGCATCATCACCATCCGAACCATTCATTTTTTTCAAAAGATCATTCCAATTCTTTGTATGACCATTTCTAGCATTATCTACTATATTTTTTTTCAAAAGCATTTCCACATTAAAATTTTGTGGCTTTTGAAAGTTCTTACATTGGCCATTAAAAATCAATCGATAGAACTCTGCAGCTGTTGCAAATGAAAAGTAGTCTATTTCTGTTTCTTCATATCTCATAATTGATTTTACAATTATAGGCTTAATGCTCTCTGTCCACTTTTGTACTCTAAATAAGTAATCTGTAGAACCTTCAAAATTCCATGATTTTCCACCAACTTCACTCCACCGTACAAATGCTTCTATGATTTTTCTAGACTCTATAGATGCAGGCAAAACAACAACTGAATCGCTCTTCATTGTCTGGCGTTCAAATGAAACTAAAAACTTATTACTTGTATCTCTAACTCTAATCATTGCATCAATAGGAACCCCTTCTGATTCCCAGTCTATTACTGCATACAAATATGTATTCATATTCTTTCTAGCATCATTCAAAGCTCTAACATTTGCAGTTGTTTGTCCTATATTTAATTTATAGTCTATATTCTCTATCCATTTGTCTACTTCTTTTAATGCAATAGCCACTTGTTCATTTTCTTTAACTATTTGTACAGGTGGCTTTTCTATAACTGGCTTTGGTAGATCATTCTGTGAAATATTATTATCTTCAATAGTCGGTGTTTCTACTTGCTTTCCATCAAGCACTGGTAAGCCTAATTGTTTGTAAACACTATCTGCTATTCCACCAATATATCTAACACCATTTTTTGAATATACATTATTAGTACCATTACCCCATATATACATGAACTGTGTCAATCTGATTTTGGTATTATCATCAAGATCATTTCGATTGTATATTGTATTTTGTAATTTGGTATCCATTCCCTCAAGAGATGATCTTCTCTGAGGATAATCTTGTAAATCTTCTAACGCATTTTCGATATATGGTTCCAAAATATCTCTCATCAATGCTCGTGGATGTCGCATATTTACGTCTTGTTTTTTATACAAAAAGGTAATTGCTCTTGATGAAAAAGGAAACAGATTTATCTTAGAACCACCTAATTTATATTCATCCCAACCCTTACCAATAGTTACTTCATGCACTGGATAGAAGTCTGGATTAGCTTTATTATCTAACCACTTTTCAATAGCATCTTCAGACAATGATATTGTATTCAAGTACCTTGCAAAAAATTCAATTAGTCCATTTACGTCATTATTAAACATATCATCCGATACATTAACAAAATTTTCTATTCTACCTTTAGTATTTACACGAAACTTATCAATATAATAACCATCTGTCGATCCTACTATAGAATTAATCCTACATAGATTTCTATCAGTATATGCCCTTTTATTAGTCAATAAAGCATCTAACAATGAATCATCAACTCCAGACGTTGCTGTAATATCCTCAATCAGAATAGTTAATGTTTTTCCTTGTTTATACAATTCTTGTCGTATTTCTTGTATTACAAGTCCTAAATCTCCTGGTTCCAGACCAGCACATCTCTGGATTACTTTTTCTACAAATAAATTTATATAATCTACTATTTTTTTTACAAAATCCTCATTATCAATAAGTTTACTTGCAATTTTTCTAGCTTTTTCATCTGCACCAGAATCCAATAATTCATTTAAAAAAACTGAATTAAGTTCAAAATCTGTAGTTATGAATTCTGCTGCCTTATCATTAACTTCAGTAGTCTTATTTTCTGCAAATTTACAATATATTCTTTCGATAGGTCCATTTTCTGACATTAACTTTTCTTTAAATAAAGAATTTTGAAGAAGTGCTACTAAATGCTGACGGTTTACTCGATTTATCATTCGTTCAATATCTTCGCCAGCTCTTCCATCATCGCTCTCAATTAGATTTACGAATGTATAGTAAATTGTATTTTTTAATTCTATTTCGGGCATGGTTATTGATGCAGATGCCAATTTTTTATAAAGCTCTTTATTAGGCATATTTTGGACCTCTGGCATTTCTATCAACTGTTTTATCGTCCCTTTTAATGTATTATCTGCTCTTCGAATAGGTAGTACCACTTCGTTTTCACTCTTACGAAGTTCTAACATTGTATAAAACCATCGAATTAAATGAGACTTTCCAGCACCACTTGCTCCCTTTACCAAAACAAATTGGTCTTCTTCACTTGAAGAAAAGAATTTATCAAAAACTTCTTCCTCAGTCATCGGGTGTTTTTTATCTTGTGGAGTAACATCTGCATGAGATGTTACATATAGATTTTTCATAGGTACATGCGTAGCCAAAAAGTCACCTTGTGTATTATTCATTACATCAGGGCGAAAAACATTTTTATATCGTTGTTTTGCTATTTGAATATTCATTATTTAACCCCCTTATAAATAATTGCACCAATAGGATCGTTGAACGATTCTTTCGACGGATATAAAATCCATTTGCTTCCTTTATCAGAAACATACTTTAAAGATATTTCGCCATTTTCGTGCAGTTGTCTTAACGCACTAGATAACGCAATATTTAAATTTTTTTCATTTTTAGAATTACTTGACAGTATTTTCCCATATTGGTTAAATCTTGTCATAAAATCATCAATTTGATATTCTTTCTTCTTTTCTAACTCCATAAGTTTTATTACATCTTTAACAAAAATATAAGCATTTGGAAGAAAAACAAAACCATTCATATATCCAAACCCCAAAAACTGTGCCCAGAATCTCCATCCTCTGGCCATTGGTGCAGTAATCTGTTGATTGGATTTTTGTGATAAATAATTAAGCATTTCATTGTCTGAAATCGATCTATATTTATAAATTTTTTCATCTAAATTCACAATCGCATTTGTACATTTATAAAACTGTTCTTCTTCATAATTATCTAGCTTTGAAATTATATACATTCTTAAATCTTCTATTGTTTTTAATTTTTCTTCCGGAACAATAGCCGTTACATAATTATCCTGTACATCAACTAATTTTAATTCAATTGCTGTTTTTAGTATTGTAGAAAAATAAGAAGTTCCTTCATATATTTCTTTTGGTTCCATTAACCCTTGTAAAGCTAATCGAGAAATATTTTTTTTTGATGTTACAATTTTATATAATGCAAAAACCCTTGCAGGTATCGCTTCTGTAACCATTTTCCCTGTAAACATTTTTTCCTCCTATCTGATTACAGTTCCATCAATTTGATCTGCAATCATTTTTTCTGTATCACTCGACACGCAAAAATCATGTTTTGAAACATGTATTACATATCTTTTTTTGTTTAAATACTTATAAATAGTTTGATACTCTGTTTTAGCTTGATCTTTATCATCATCATATATTGCCATTACTAATCCCGAAGTATAAAATCCATTATCATGAACTTGAAGAGCTCTAAATTCTTGAAAATTCATATAGTTAATTCCAACAATATTTGATTCATTGATATTTTCTAGCGAATTACTTACCACTACATTAGGTTTATATTTCTGTATTAATTCACTCGGATTTTCTTCTGTAATAATCAAAGCTTCATTTGTATTTGCAAAAAAATTAACCATTTCATCCGTCAATTTCTTCTCAGGCCCTTTTACATCAACAACTAACGGGAAACGATTACTTTCTGTAATTATCATATTTTCATGACAATTACAGCCTGGACAACATTCAGATACTAAAGGATATGTTTCAAAAAACATTTCTGACCAACATAATCGATCAGATTTATCAATTGCATCCTTTATTGTAAAAAATGCTTTTTGAGATTTCTTAGATTCTTCATCTCTTATTTTTCTAAAAATTGCTTTAGCTTCACTCGTTTCTTGTGTAATAACATCATTTAATATCTTCACAGTGAAAATATATCTATTTTCAGCATCCAAATCTAACCCTGTTATTTTGATTTGTTTTTTTCTATTTAACAGCAATAATACATTGATATTCCACTTCTCATCGGTATCATTACCTTCTTCAAAATAATTTATTTTATTATAATTAGGCTTTGTAGATGTCATAATTGCAATATTACCACCTTGCCACTGATTGTTTGGGTTACAATACATACTCCACCATCTTCCCCAAAACTTATCAGTTGTAAGGACTTTACTCACATGATTAAAAGCTCTTGAAACATCATCTTCAGCAATACACATAACACTAATACAAGGAAGTCCGTCTCTTCCGCCTCTTCCCAATTCCTGATAATATGTGTCTGGACTTTCTGGCATATAAAGGTGAACTACACTTCTAACATCCGGCTTATCTACACCAACACCAAACGCAGAGGTTGCTATCATTAAATCAAATTTATTGTTTACCCAATTATCAATTAAATCTCTTCTTTCGTTTGCCTTTGTGTCACCTGTAAAAGTGTTAATATTAGAAAATCCTTTATTTTCCAGATAATCTTTCCATTGATCTGCTTCATACGGAGCATTAACATATAAAATCATTGGATGTGGAAGCTTATTTACCATATCTAAAACTTTTTTTCGTTTATCAGAATAGTTTTTTGCTTTACTATATATAAAACGTGGTTCTTTTCTCAATGAATCACATCTTATTTCTATCCAATCATTATTTATTGCAAAAAGATGTTTTAGTGATAATACCGTTTCATCGCGATATGTTGCTGATAACAAATATGTCCGCAACTCGGGATTAACTTTTAATAACTCATTTCTCCATGGACTTACACACTGATAATCAACTCTGAAAAAGTCCCCCCATGCTACTACTATATGAGCTTCATCAATAATAATATTTTTGAGGTATCTATCCATATTTGCTTTTGAAATCAATTCACTAAATTGCTCGTTCTTTATCAATGCTTCTGGAGATATGAAGAGTAATCTTGCTATCCTTTGTTCTATAGCCGTTTTTATTTCTTTAAAATTCTTTATCCCATTATAATAACAGTAAATTTCTCCTTCCTTATAACATTTAATATTTGTTCGTGCTGCTCTTTCCTGATCTATTGCCAAAGAAACTGTTGGAACAATTACAACCGATAATCCATTTTTTTCATATCCTAAAACGTGAGTTACTAAACTTTTTCCTCCACCTGTTGGCATTGAAATTAATGATGTGAATCCCATTGGCGTATTAAGTGCCCCATATACGCACAATTTTTGTTCAAATGATTTAAAACTTTTATATCCTGTTGTCTCTTCTATAAATGAATTTACCTTAAGACTATATTTCGAATGCATTACAGAAATATCTGTACTCGCAGTAATGAATGAGTCAGATACAAATTTCTTATGTATTATAAATTCTGGAATGTCAAATATCGCATAATATTTTCTTTCGAATGAATCATAATAGATTCCATAATCAGATAAATTCGAAAAACTTTGCGCGTTATCAAATCTAAGTGAAACTTGATAAGTTAACATAAATCCGCGAATAGCAACTAAATAATCTGCTCTCCCACACATTCCCTCATTATACCTTATGTAGGTATTCATCAGGCGATATGCTGTATTTAACAAAAACTCCTCAACCGAGGTTTTGGGAGAAGCATTGGCAAGTAGTTTTAAGTCACAAGGCTCATTATTTATTAATTTTTCAATTAAATCTACGATAAGTTCTTTTTTCATTTTTTCACCAACCACATAAAGCAAGCAGATTCCAAACAAATAATAGGATTATACAAGCTCTCAAGTATTACTTCATACTGTTTTCTTAGTTCTTCTATAGATTCGTTTCCTTCAATTCCATAATATCTTTTTCTAGATTCCTTCATGGATAAAATCTGATCAACCATTTCTTTTGCACTAAGCAAATTAGAGTCTTTTTTAAATCCTGTTTGTGCTTTTTTTTGAGCTATTTGGCTACTTTGCTCAACAAGACTTTCCCACTTTTCCTCGGAATATTGACTTCTAAACCAATCAATATTGCTTGCTCGATACTTAGAAAAAATACCTAAAAAACCGTTTTCTTTTCCTCTTCTTCCCAAATGCTCAATTGAATCTGAACAATCAAAATATCCCATTTGTGATAATCTTTTATGCTCAGATATTACCATTTTATCTGAAACTTCACTAAATGATGAAAAACCAACAGGAATAACCTGTATTGCTGATGACAAATACTGTCTAAACATTCCAAGTGAATATAGTGACATTCCAGCATCAAGCAAAAGTCTTTCATTAGGTTCAATTGAATAAGTATAAATAAATCCCTTCCAATTTATACTTGATTCTGCAGCCAAAGCTGTGCACATACCTTTATACGAATCCATAGCATTTTTAACGATGCAATCAAAAATCTCATCACCTGGTGCATAAAAATGAATATAATCATTTTTTATTGCCACTTGCCTGTCAAATGACCCCATTATCGTTCTATTATTATGATTAATATTCTTTTTTGTTTCCTCTTCAAGACCTCTTTGTGCTTTTATGATAATCTCATTTTGTTTTTTTGACATATAATAATCCCAGTTTGGCGGAATCAAAAATGAATTCTGCGCAGATCTTACTGAAAAATTATGCTCGTCAAATGCAACAAAACCATCATTTGCACCATGTTTTAGTTCTCCAAATCCTGCAAGTGATGCCCAACTCATCATTGTTTCTGCAAATAATTTATTTTCATTGAATTGATAATTATGTAGCAATTTTTCCAATTGCAAATAAAGCGGCCTGAATCTCATTGCAGCGGTATCAAATATTTGTTCACGTTGTACAGTTTCACGCATTTCTTCAGCTTCTTTAATTAATTCCGGTATCAAACGATATAATCCAAATTCAAAATCAGTTTTAATAGATTCAATTATTTTATTATTTATATCATTCATAATGATTTCTAGACCACTCAATGATTGACAAAATACGTTTAGTCCATCATTCCAAAACTTAAAAAGTTGTTCTTCATAACTATCTACTGAATGAATAACAACAGAAGTCACAGGTTTTTTTACATTTCGTCCCATTCTATCTAATCGACCAATTCGTTGTTCAATAGTATTGATGTTCCATGGCAAATCTATATGTATTACATAATCAGCAATTTGTAGGTTTCGGCCTTCACCACCTGATCTGTCACAAATCAACATTTTGCAATTTGGATCCGACTGGAATCTATATATATTAATCTCCGCCTTATCTCTATTGATTGATTCAGCAAATCCCGTAACTTCATCTCCAAACGCATCTTTAAAAACCTCATAATATGCATTAAAGGTTTCTATCTGATCTGTAAAAACAACTATTTTTTCGCCAAACAGTTCTTGATCAATATAATTAATCAAATTGAATAATCTTGATGGGTGAATTTCAATATCATCCATTACATCTGCAAGGTTGTTAACTGCTGCTTCTTCCTCTTCGAGCCATCTTGAAGCTGTCCTAATTACATCTAAAGGAATTGCATATTCACCCCCTAGTTCTGTAAGTCGTGCTTTATAAGCCCATGGTGAGCTGAAAAATGCTTCTATCAGAGGTTGAATAATATCTTTTACATTAGAATCTTCTAGATTCCCTTCTTGAGACAAAATCCACTCTTTAAGTTGACGATATGCCTCATTTTCATAATAATTCTTTTCTTCTGAAATTTCATATGTAAGTTCATGAACTGCTCTTTCAGCAAATTCACCATCTTCGTTTTTAGGATAAACACCTAAAATTGCTCTTCTTCCACGAATAATATTTCGCTCTAATTGAAAGTTATCACAAATATAAGAAACTACTACTTGTATATCATATATTCCAAAATCTTCTTTTGAAGTATCCACGCCAGATACTAACTCAAATAATTTTGTATCAGCAATTTCGTCTGCTAAATCATTTAGATTTTCTTCAATTACTTCTAATTCATCTTGAACATCTTCATCTTCATGCGGATTTTCTGTTTCAATTTCAGGCAATAATTCATTTTTAAAACTGTCCAACTCATCTAAAAGAGAATATGTTAATCGGGAAATTCTATTCTGCTTGCCTACCAATTCGCTAAAATTCTCAATTGACATATCATCATATTTATCAGGAAGAATCAGTCTTAATAAGCCCAAATACTCTTCTTGTCTTTGTTGAATTGGAGTTGCACTAAGTAAAATAATGTTTTCCGAATGACGACTTATTGTGTGAATAAGTTCATATCTTTCTTTTCGATCTAAATAATTATGAATCTCATCAACAATAACAAAATCCCACTCTACGTGACAATCTACGCTCGATAAGTTTTCTACTGGAAGAAGTTTAATTGAATTTCCATTTTCATCATTTCCTTCTAACAATCCAAATTTAAATAATAATTCCGTTCTCCACTGAGCAATTAATACTTTAGGTACTGTTATTAATACCTGTTTTTCTGAATTATTAGATAAATAAATTTTTAAGACAGCACAAGCTTCTATTGTTTTTCCCAAACCAACCTCATCTGCCAACATATATCTGCAACATTCGCTTTGTAAACATTGCATTATTGTATTAAGCTGGAAAGCTTTTAAATAAATTTTACATCCTGCTAATTCTTTGAATCCTAAAATTGAATTATTTAATACATTCATAGTGTCTTTTACTACCTGACGTCCTAAATACCAACAAGGATTCTGAAACTCATATTTTTTTAATTGCTGTATAGGATTCGCTCTACCAGAAATAAAAGATGTAACTAAATCCACCTCATTTACACATCTATATTCTTTATTTACACTATCCTGTAAATAATATTCAAAAAATCCTATATCATTACTGTTATATTCAACTACCTTATATGTTTTTCTTTCCCATTTCACTAAAGATTCTTTAAATAAATAACAATGCTCCAATGTAGCTAATGGTGCTTCCTCAATTTCATCTGGAATATATTCAAAATATTTTTTTTGATCAAACGGATCTGAAAATTTAATATAAGCTGTTTCATTAAATTCATTTATACTCAATACTTTACCTGTTACAAATATTCTAGGATCATATGGATATTCTCTGTCTATTGGACATCTCACAAACATTCCTTCCTTAATCATAATACTCCCCCTATGCTTGTTTAGATTTGAAAAACTCTAAACAAATATCTTTTTCTGAACATGTTGAACACAAAGGATTTAACATTTTCCTATAAGCAACTTCAAATAGCGTGTTTTCATTAAGTGTAGCATTTACCTCTTGTTGTGTAGAATTCTTAAAAATTTCTTTGGTATCTACTTTTGAAGCTGTATTAATTTTTGTTGTAAGAAAATCTTCTCTTTTAATCATGTGATCAAAATCTTTTTCTTTTAATTTCATAAATTTTCCATTAAATAAAGCATATTTTTGAATGTATATGCAGACACTCCTTACAATATCTATTGCTTCTGCATTATCAATAAATACAAAGTTTTCTTTAAGCTCCTCCATTTGAGTATTTAAGTAATCAAATACAATATTTTTAACAAATACTTTTCCTTCAAAGAACCTTCTAGTTCTGTGTTCTAATATAATTGTTAGATATTTTTTTAATAAGAACACATCCTTATATACACTTTTCCCTTCTATTACTGATTCCATTAAAAATCTATATTTACAAAGTCTGTATCTCATAAGATCATACTGATTAAATTCTTTCATTTTAAATCCTTCAATCTGAATGTAATCAGCTTTTTTTCGATAATTATCTTTTATTTCTGGTTCATATGGTGATATTTTTGCACCTAATATTCTTAATAGATAATATAACTCTGATTCTCCATCTCTTTCATTCTTTATATAGCTTAATTTAATTCCACATTTACTAAATGCTAATCCGTATATTAATGCATATCGTTTAAAGTTCTTATACTCTAATCTTGATGTTACGAAAACCTGATATTTCCAATCTACTGGTGCCTGTGCAACTTCAAAAAAATTAATGTCTAATGGCCATGGAAACTCATCTTTTCTTGTAATACTCATATCTCGATCTGATAAACAAGCAAAATGGTATATTTTATTCTGGTTATTCTGATTTTTTCTTAAAACGTCACCGTCAATCTGTTCAAAATTTCTAACAATCCAATTTGCACCTTTCCCCTCTGAAGGTATTTGTTGAAGATATAATTGCATCGTTTCTCTTAAACAATCAAATGACGCATTTGCTTCTACATCTTTAACTTCATTTAATCTTTGTAATAATCTTTCTACAATATTTTTAAATTCTGAATCTATCTCTTGAACATCTAATACTTTCGAAACAAGTACATCTCTAATTTTTTTATAGAATAACTTAAAATCATTTCCTTGGTCACTAAAATCGTCATAAAAGTATTTTGTAATAGCATTTAATTCTCGTAATGCGCTTATCATAGTATCGATTTCCGAATTGGAGATATCAAAATATTCAACACGTTGAATTTCCCGTTTTTCATTATCATCATCTACAATTTCATCTATACGATTTTTCAGTTTCTTCAACTTCTTAATTATTCCTTTTATTGAGGTTTCTTTATCATAATAAAGCTTTGTCTTATCTAATATTGAAATCAATTCCCCATGCTTTTGTTCAAGTATAATTCCACAAGATAAACATTCATATAAATCATTTATATCTTTAATACATAATGATTGAGAATTGGGATCCCACATATTAGTTATTGATAAGAAAAAATGCCCTATCGGATAGTCTAAAAAAGCTCTTTCTCCAAATTGTTCAGGAAAATATATTTTTAAGATATTATTCACTTCACTGTTTGCTGCATACAACTGTTCATCCATATAGTACAACGCTGAATGAATATAGTTATCATCTTTTCTTAATGCTTCTGCTGTTTCAAATTTTTTTGCAATATACCCTGCAAATTCTGTGACATTATCAAATTCTGTCACTTCAATTTTATTTGAAAAGTCAATAACACTTGTATTGCCCGCAATTAATGATGCTATATTATCTGCAATCTTTCCACCTTCGAAATGTTGAGTATTATTATTCAAATTTTTAGGTGAAAAAATGATTTTTGATTCAAACGAAGAATATACATCCAACCATGTTTGATATACATTTTTATAATCAGCTTGATAATTGAAAAGAATTACTACTAACTTATATTTGCTTAACTCTTCTATCATTTTTAACATAATAGGTGTGAATTGATGAATTCCGTGAACTATAATTGAGTCTTTTCTTATTTTTTTAGAATCACATTTTCCTCTGGAAACATCCTGAATAGTATTCTCAATTGCTGTATCAATTTCCTTTTCTTCAAAATTTTCCTTTATTTTAAAAAACTTGTTATTTGTTAAAATCAATTCTTTATATATTTCAACTATACACTTCTGATCATATGATAATTTTTCATCTCTGATATTAGCCGGATCCATCCCAAGTTCAAACATAGTTCGAACACTTTCAACAACTTCACTTCTATTTCGCTTAAGTGAAGATATAATATCTGTATTATCTATATCATTTACTATTGTTGAAAAATTCATACATTCAATCAAATTATCAATAGATGCGCGTTGACTAATTGTAATTGAATCACTTTGCCAATCCTCATATAATGTGTTAATAAATTTTGTTACCGTAGTGAGTTTTCCCTTGTAAAACTCCTTATACTGGTCACATAATCCGTTTACTAATGTTTGTGATACACACAAATGAAAACAATTTTGAATAGAAGCCCAATACGGCTCCTTATGTATTTCATATGGATTGCTATATGTATATATTGTAATTGCCATTATTCAATAACCTCCATGAAATTCCCCCAACACTGCTGTACGGTGCTATCTAAATCCTTTACCCATACTACATTTCGAATCGCTCTTGTTAATGCAACGTATAGAATTCTAGATTCTTCTTGCTCTTGTTCCATAGATTCATTATCAATCATGTAGCCATCACTATAATCCATATTTCCATGACCAGATCCATAACTATAAATTAATTTACCACTCACATAATTTACACTAAGACCAGAATGATATGTACTAGAAATATCATCAGCTGTATAAGGGAGAATTACTGTCCCATATTCAAGACCTTTTGACTTATGTATTGTCGTACATATTATATTTACCTCATCTGTTTCAATCTCTTTGCTTCTTGATGCCTCTTCTTGATAAGTAGTTATATTAATTTTTAAATGTTCTCCAATCATATTAACTGTCAAATATTCTCTAGAATATTTTTGTGTTATTTTTTCAAGCAAACATTCATAATTACTTTTATATTCTAACTGCAATTCTTTATCGCTAGAATAAGTAATCCATGGTTTGGTTGCTTCATATATTTCTCTTAATACTACTAAAACCGGTCTTGTTTCAAAATCCGATATTATCTCGTCCCATTTTTTCCCAAGAAGCAACATAAAATATTCATCCAATATTCTAACTAGTTCATCTAATTTTTCTTCTGAATTATATCCATTAAAATTTGATAACTGTAATTTCATAGAAACATAGTTTGATTCTATGAAATTAACTAGATAAACTTTATTGTACGAATGTGTAATAGCAAGAACTAGTTTATATAAATCTCTAGTAGAGGGAAGTCTAAACAGATTTCCACCTTCTGTATCTTTAATAACTAATTCTGTATTTTCTGCAGCTTTTACCAAATTTGAAATCTGGTAGTTATATCTTACTAGAATTGCTATTGTCATTTCCTCTTTACTTAATTTTTTTTGTTTGGAAAGCTTTTCAATTTCTTTTTTTTGAAAACGAATCTCATTAAACAAATCTTCAATAAACTTCTCTTTATCTTTTCCATGTGTTTCCACTTTTCTAACTAACAATTCATCTGTGTATTCTTTTATTACTCGACTTTTTAAATGATCCTCATTTTCATAAGGAAGCAATCCTTGTGCTCCCATTTTAGTAAAGATCACATCAAATATATCTAGTAATCTTCCATCTGTTCTATAATTTCTATTTAATGAATACTCTTTCCATAAATCACTATTAACCCCCACCTTCTCAAAGGCACTTAATGTAGCACCTCTAAATCTATAAATACTTTGTTTAAGATCTCCAACAACAAATAATCTACAATTATTTCCAAACACTTTTTGAAGGCCTAGAATTGTTTCTATTTGTATATCATCTGTATCTTGAAATTCATCAATAAAAAGATACTTATAGTTAATTCCAATACTTCTAATACTGTTATTTTCCACAAATTTATGAATGTTTATCATACAATCTCTTAAACTAATCATATTCTTTTCTTTTAGATCATTTGCATATTGTATTTCTGATGGAATAATAACACGCTCTATTAATTCATTAAAATAAGGAATTGATTCGATTGGATTCCCTAATAATGATGTATCAATAGATTTTATATCTATGCTACGATTGTACAACTGATCACAAAATTCAATTAACATAATTTCTAGTTCATATGAAGGAATAGTTAGCTGATGTACAAAATTGGGATTTTCCTCTGTTTTTTCACTCAAGTATATATCTAATTTTGAGTGATAAATATTTCTTCGCTCGAATGTTTCACTTGATATTTGACTATCAAAACCGATGCCCATTCGCATACATTCTTTACGTAATAATGAAATTGCAAATTTATGAATTGTAGCAATCTGAATTTGACTCATATCCTCAATCAAATGCATATATTTTTCATTAGATGTAAGTACAAAATAATTCATAAACATACGTTTCAATCTGCGATTCATATTTTCAGCAGCATCTTTAGTAAATGTAATCATTGCAATATCACTAACAATATCGACTACAGCATCTGCAGTTCTATTACATAAATATGCAACTCTAGATACCATAGAATATGTTTTTCCAGTTCCAGCTCCAGCTGCAACCATAATATTGCTAGATGATGGTGCATGTTCTATTTCAAATTGTTGAAAATTAAAAGGAGTCATTTCTGCTAATAACTTCAATAAAATTTTTTGTTCATCATCAAACACACCTTCCTCAATTAGAATTGAATCATTTACATACGATTTTATATTATTAAGAACGTAAACTTCAAAATTAAAAATGGAATAAAAATCTTTTAAATTTGAGTCATCAAATGTTCTGGTTCCAACTACTAAATTTCCCTTTAATGGTACTAATTTCTTTCTGAATAAAATCTCTTCTACCTTATTCGCTAACAAACACATAGATTCCCGTGAATCAACAAAAACTATTTCTTTAATTCCCTTAAAATATTCTTCAACAATCTCATCTGCTTTATCCTCACTTAATAAGTTTTTTTCAATTCGCAATCTAGAATATCCTGGATTTAAATTTTCTTCGCTCTCTTTCAAATCAAAGTTAGGTTCAAAATGATGTCTAATAAGTGCAAAACGTTTTGTATCTAAAATATCATGTGGTGTACTCTTATTAATATTGTAGCGTCCCATTAGTTTTTGAAATAATAAAGCAGGTTCTTCTAAATCTTCTTTAAAAATAGTTTCAGTCTCATCTGAAACAACATCTAACCGCTTTTCCAAGTATTCATTTTTACTAATCATGGGATAACAAACTAAATCCATAACTAATGGATTCCAGACTGTAGACAAACTAGGTGCTGGGATCATCCCAGCACCATTTTTTCCTTTAAAGTTAAATTGTATCCAAAAATTTCTTAGAAATCTTCGCTTTTGTCCATTTAGCAATCCGTTCTTACCAAGAAATCTTGCCAGTTTTTTTAGATTCATACATGCAAAAGTAAGCCCGGCTTTCATTTCCATCCGTGCTTTTCCTATGTATTGTGTATATCGAAATCCATGGTGTTCTTTTGCTGTTCCAAAGATTCTTTCTATCGTTTCTTTTCGTTTCTGATAGATTGCTTTATTCCCTCTTACATGTCGGATATCTTCTGCTTTTTCTATATATTTTTCCCAAACATGACGTGTTATCACTTTTACATGATTCTTGCTTTCTGTACATTTGGATATCTGTGGACATTTTTCACATTGATATCCACAGCTTTTATATTCTCTGTATCCATCCCTGTTTGTTGTACTGTATCTTAGAATCTGATTTTCTGGACAGATGTAACAATCATAGTATTCATCATAAACATATTCATATTTCTTAAAAAATCCCTTTTTTGTCATAGGTCGTTTATATGGAAACAATGGTTCAATCCTATCTTTCAGAAGTTGTCTGGCAATCGCTGGTGTCTTGTATCCTGCATCTGCCACGATCATTTCTGGTTCAAAACTTTTCACCTTTTCATAGATTGTTTGAAATGTTCGGCTGTCATGTTCATTTCCAGGATGAACACTATATCCAAGGACCCATCCGTGTTCATCACATGCCGTTTCTACTGCATATGCAAAAACATGTTTATGTTCTCCTTTGCGAAACCATCCGCTTTCTGGATCTGTAATACTGCTCTTTTTGGTTTTTATATCGTCTGGTATCTGTTCAAGCTCATTATGTTGATCATTCCTAGATGTGGGAGGTGTTGGCGGATTCTTCTTATTTTTATCTTTTAGAGGTTTTTTCCCATGTGCCTGTCGGTCTTCATTGATCTCTTTTTGTAATTCATCTTCATACCAGAGTGCCTGTTCATGAGCAACTCTTTTTCGCATTTTTTTACTGTTGGCACATGCTTTTACATGAGTTGCATCAACAAAGATCTCGTCCGTATTGATCAACTTATACTTCATACATTCTTCCAGAATCTTTGAAAATATCTGTTCAAAAAGATCCGTGTCTTTAAATCGGCGGGAATAATTCTTTCCAAACGTTGAAAAATGCGGTACAGGATCCAGCATATCCAGACCAAGAAACCAACGGTAGGCAACATTTACTTCAATCTCTCGGATCGTCTGACGCATACTTTTGATTCCATAAAGATATTGAATAAATGGAATTTTAATGAGCATAACAGGATCCATACTTGGACGACCATTGTTTTGACAATATTTATCTTCTACAAGATCGTAAATAAAGTTCCAGTTGATTGCTTTATCAATCAATCTTAGCATATGATCCTGCGGAACCATGGAATCCATTGAGAACATCATCATCTGTTCTCGTTTCTTGTCTGCATTTTTCGTCATCATAAAAAACACCGCCTTTCTGATAATTGTATTATACCAGAAAAGCAGTGCTCATAGTAAAAGTCCCGGCAAATACCGGGACTTTGTCTACAGTCTGAAATCCATAACTAATGGATTCATTCCTAGCTCTTGTTTTAACAAATTAATCATATTAAATCTGTATCCGCGCACTTGTTTTCTTGGACTAGATTGTGGCTGTTCCTCTCCCGACAAAATTATGGCATCCTCACTGACAACATTAAATATATTTCGTGGTAACCATCCCTTTACCTCAATAATAAATAATCCAACATTTTCTGCCATTACACAAAAATCATATTCCCACCCTTTGATTGAGCGATTATTATACACTATATATTGTTGTGGAAGATTCTTCGATAAGTATTCCCAAACCTTCTTTTCCCCCTCATATTCTGGTAATTTATCAATCATTTTAGCCATATCTTTATCCCCATAACTTTATTTCTTCATCTGGTAAAACTTCTACAATTTCATCCATAGTACATTTAGTGCATTACATATTTTAACTATCACGTCCATGATAGCATTTTCATCTTTGACTAATTTAGTCATAGTATTATTACCTATTGATGCTATTTCCTTTAAGTCTTTCTTTTAAAGAAACGCATACGAATCCGTTAATTTAAGTATACCATATATTTCTTATTTAATGGTTTTTTTCTTGTAAATTAAATATTTATTTTTATGGGATTGTAACATATTTTATGTAAACGGTAAATCAGTGTTCCCTACAAAATCCTAAAATAATCTGAGATAATTAACTCAAGATTTTAAACAGTGTCAAAAATGTTAAGCCTTAACTTTTTTGACTTGTAAAAAAGTTTGAGTCTTAACATTCTTGATTTTTTAGGAGGCGATATAGTTTATGTCAAAAACAACTTTAGTCACGCAACAGGTTCAATTGCAGGAATGGTTTCAGATGATGAAGGAATCCAAAGGGCGACCTCAACAGATTCCTCTGGATGAATGGTGTAAAGAGAATTATGGGATTTCTGCAGCTGGATATTATTACAGGGTCAGAAAGGTAAAAGAAGCTTATCTGGATCAAGTATCTGAAGAAAAACTTCAGGAAAATCTAGCAATTGTACCAAAAGAACTGTTTCATAAAGATCAGAGTATACAAAAAAATCTCTCAAAACTTCAAACCACAGATTCTTTCCTTGATATTTTTCAGGATGATCTTCGCATTCGTATCTATGAAAATACGGACGGACAACTTCTTTCCCGTGTGCTGAGAAATCTGAAAAATGCTGAATGATGCAAAAGATCTTCAGGCTGTTTATATTGTGTGTGGTTATACAGATCTAAGAAAAGGAATCGATTCTCTTTCAAACATCATTTCTCAAACCTATGGGATGGATCCTTTTCAGCCCGGAACCCTGTTTATGTTCTGTGGACGTAAAACAGACCGGATCAAGGCACTTATATGGGAAGGTGATGGATTTTTACTCTGTTATAAACGGTTAGAACAAAAAGCCAGTAAATTCCAATGGCCCAGAAGTCAGGAAGAAGTATGTAAGCTTACATCCCAGCAGTTTCGATGGCTGATGGAAGGTCTGACGATCCAGCCTAAAAAATGTATTCAGAAAATAGATCATCCACGTTTCGTCTGAACATTCTGTGGATAAAGTATTCCTGTCAAAATGACTTTATCCACGGATTTAAAAAGTTGTCTCATATCTCTTTACGTGCGTTTATGTTCTATGATAGTGTTGTCTTATGAAAAAGATCATATTTAACGAGGGACAATTAAACAGATTTACAAAGAAACAGATCATCGAACTGTTTCTTTCTCAACAGGAACAGCTGCAAAAACAGACAACACAGTTGGAAGAACTGAACCGAAAGTTTGACCTGATCTATGAACAGCTTACCATGTCACGAACAGATCGTTTTGCTCAGAAAACGGAGAAATTTGACTATGATCAGTTGACTCTGTGTTTTAACGAAGCTGAAGTTACGATAGAAACAGACTGTGCAGAAGAACCATTGATCGAAGAAGTCATTCCTGCATATAAACGTAAAAAAAGACCGAAAGGAAAACGTGATGAAGATCTGTCAGGACTTCTAGTCCGGAAAGAATATCATGAACTTTCTGAAAAACAGCTTTTTGAGCTGTTCCCAAATGGATATCGGAGACTTCCAGACAGGATTTATAAAAAAGCGTCTTCGACACTTCAACTCCCCTGCCCCTCATTCTTGAGGGGTGGGTTTCTTTTTTTGTCTTTTTCCTTCATAATAGAATCATGAATATCCTACAAGAGATCTTTACAGATCATTATGAAGAAATCAAATATACTCTTCATCCCAGACCTGCTGAGATGGAAAATATCGATAAGATGATCAACTGTGGTGATCCTTCTTATGGTGGTGCCATGTATGGCTGTACCCACTGCGGAAATCTCAAGTTTGTTCCTTTCCGTTGTCACAGCCGTTTCTGCCCTACCTGCGGTAATAAATATTCCATGGATCGCACTACCTCTATGTCCTTTAAGCTCGTTAATGTCAGACACCGTCATTGCGTTTTTACCATTGATGCATCTCTCCGTGATTTTTTCCTGCAGGATCGCTCTCTCCTTAACTGTCTCTTTCATTCTGTCTCCAGTGTTGTCCTTCGTTTATTCTCTAAAATGAACAAACACAAAAACTTTACCCCTGGTTTTATCATGGTCCTGCATACTTTCGGCAGGGATCTTAAATGGAATCCTCATATCCATTGTCTCATCTCTGAAGGCGGTTACAGTGATGATGCTTTCTGGCGTAATGTCTCTCATTTCAACTATACTTTCCTTCGCAATGCTTTTCGTACTGCTCTCCTTAAAGAAATGTTACTCCGCATTAGTCCTTCTTTTAAAAAAGTTTCTGCCAGATGTTATCTTGAACACGAACACGGCTTCTATGTTTATGCCAAACCGAACCGTTGTGACCCTAAGACTGTTACCAAATATATCGGTCGCTATCTTGGTCGCCCTGTCATTGCCACTTCCAGAATCGATTCTTATACGGGCGATCTTGTCTCTTTCCATTACAATCGTCACGAAGATGACCAATACGTTCAAGAAACCATTCCTGTCATGGATTTTATCAAACGCCTTATCCGGCACATCCCTGAAAAACATTTCAAGATGATCCGTTATGGCGGCCTTTATGCCAGACATCGTTCCATTGATAAAAAACTCCATCTCGCTATTTCGAAAGAAAAGCAGCAGACTTTCCGTAGTTTTAACCGGTGGCGTACTTCGATCCTTTCTTCTTTTGGCTATGATCCTCTGATCTGTCCTCATTGTAAACAACAGCTGGTGATCCTGGAAATATATCAAAACCATCGCCGCGTACCTCTTGAAGAATTATACGAGAAAGCAATGTCCCGCTCCCGTGGAAAGCGTTCTTCTGCATGACCACTTCTTTTTATGCTATAATCCTCATATAAAGGAGGTACCCTACCATGAAAAAGAATATCAAAGAGCTACGCGAAAAATATATTTCAAATCCTCCAGAAGGTATGACATCCGAGGACATTCGCCATATGAGCGAGGATGACCTGCTGGATATGGATTATTTTCTAAATGAAGATGTGTTTGGTGATGATTTTGGTGAAGAAGGTTTTTATATTTTCTAAAACCATGATCATCTGTTTGCTCTGCCCACTTTTATGTGGGCTATTTTTCTTTTGGAAAGGAGCCAAAGGCGAACTTTCCTATAAAATGAAAAATATGAATCTGCTCTATATGCAAGTTTTACATTCTACTATAAATTCTATCACTTCTCCCAAACCCAATCTCCAACAACTCCGCCGCAACATCAATATTCTTTATCCTCATCAAATTATCCCAAACATCTTCTTTTCCAAGTAAATTCACTCCTCCATGCCAAACCAATTCATCGTCAATTACGGCAAACCTTTCTTCAACTTCATCTTTTAAATATATATCCACTCCCTGAGATTTCATCCTTGTAATAAGTTCATATAATATCTCTGGATTTCCATACATAGTGCTTTCTGGATTTCTGGTAATCACACGAACATTAACCCCAGCTTCTTGCCTTTGTTTTATCAAATATAAAAATCTTTCTATTTTATCCTGATAAATATCTGGACTTGATATTACAACGCTTTTATCAGCTTCTACTATATCCTGTTCAAATTTTTCTGAATAATTTCCTGAATCATAAATAGCATTGATATTTTGTTTTACTTGGAAATCTCCTGTCCATAATGTAAAACCGGTTCGTTTATATGTTCGTAATCGTTTTATGTACATATTATCAAAAAATTTTATATGTGAATCGATATAATCATAAACATAAACTGCTTCTTTTCCTTCGTAATCTCTATTTAACCTTCCAATGTACTGTTCCAATCTTCCATCAAACGAAACAGGTGCTGCAAGCATTAGTGTATCTAGCCTTGGGCAATCAAACCCTTCTCCAATTTTCTGTCCTGTTGCAACTAGAATTAATGACTCTTCTTTCTTCACCTGTTTTAAACTCTCTCTTATCTCCAAATTTTGTCGATCTGTATTATCTCCGTACAAAAGGAAAATATTATCTGCCACACCTTCCAACATTTGATAAAGAACTTTTGCATGTTCCTTATATCTTGTCAATATAACTGGTGTTTGCCCTAAATGGATGCTGGATTTTACATCTTCTATTATCATTTGATTTCGAGCATCATTCTCACTGATATTTTGATATGCCTTATTAATGTTTTGTTTACTTTCTTCGGTTTCAATCATTCTTGTGTATCTTGGTATAAAATAGTGTCCTATTCCTTGTTGTTTTGCTCTGTCTAATGCAGTAAATTTATGTCTTTGAGGACCTAATAGCATATATATTATACGATCAAGATGATCACCTCGTTTTGGTGTAGCTGATACTCCATAAATATATTTCGCATTGATCTTTTGCAACAACTGTATTGATGTTTTAGAGGCTGCATGATGACATTCATCCATAATTACCATTCCATATGAATTTAACATATCTTGATATTTTCCTTTTGAATACATAGAACCCACCATTGCTACATCTACAATTCCTGTCAGTGTGTTTTTGCTTCCATGTAAAATACCAATCACACTTTTTCTCTGTCTCTTTCTTCCACTCTTCGTTTTATAAATTGGTGGTTTCTCATCAATATCCAAAAACTTATTCAGCTCTTCTACCCACTGAAGTAATAAATCTTTGCTCTGCAACAAAATCAATGTATTTACTTTTCTTTTGGCAATCAAATAACTGCATACAACTGTTTTACCAAAAGCTGTCGCTGCATTTAAAATCCCATCCGAATGATGTAATAATTTTTCTGCTGCCTCATTTTGTTCTTCTTTCAATTTTCCTTTAAATTTAACTCTGATCGGATGTCCTTTTTCTCTTTCATCAGAAACATCATAATCAATACTAGCCGTTTTACATTGTTCTATTACTGCTTCTCGTAATCCTCTTGGAATTCGAATATATCCGTTGATATCTTTTCCCAGATAAACAACACTGTAATTATAATAATTAGAATATCCCATACGTTTATTTTTATAAAACTCTGGGTTATCAAATGCTGCCATACTTCGGATCTGATTTTGTAATCTTGGCATAATATTTAATGTGTCAAGATAAACTCCATCACTTAAGATAATATGTAAATTCCCTGTAACATCTGTCTTTGAAAACATTTGTTTTTTCTTCCATGGTTTGGGTCTGTCTTTTAAATTATCATTGTTAGCAATTCCTTGATATTGTATCAATTCTTGCTTCCATTTTTCTATACACATATCAATTTCTTCAACTGCTAACTTTTTCGTTTTATTTAAAAGGATATCCCATTGATCAGGATATGCATTCCAGTTATCATCTACAAACGCACTATTTCCATTTTTTAACGCTAATCCCTGAAGTGGTAATGCTACTAGATTTCCAATACTATTTGCCATATCTTGTGATGGATACATACGATCATAATAATGAAATGATTTTAAATTGACAGATGATGCACCCTTATCTAATAACATAAATCCAAAATTTCTTGCCTTTGATGCAGGAATTGCTTGTTGAAAGATGATCCATACATGAGCGCCTCTTCCTGATCTAGATCTTTCCACTAATGGATGAATTCCATTTTGTTCACACATCTTTCGTAATGCATCGACTTCATCTTTCCATTCATCATTCTGATTTGCAAAATCTATTTTCTCCGCATCTTTTTCATGATAATCAAAGTCAAATACAAGAAATCTGCAAGTACCATCTGGTAAAAGTGGATATACTCCTATGACATCTGATCCATCTTCTTTGTATCCTAACAAATGTGTAATGATCTTTTTTACATCAAGCTTTGTCCATTTCCTATTGCTACATTCATCACAATATACTTTCTTCTTTTGTTGTTTAGGACATAAATAACTATTCCATCGGTTATCACATTGAGGAAAATAGCCACCATTTCTTGCTCTTTTGGCATAGACATCTTCTCTTCCCCAAAACATAGCGAAAAAACGTTTTGCCATATTTTCTGTGATATATCCTGGATGAATAATACGGCCACCTTGATCTGGATCGTATTCTGCTGATTTATTGATTGGTTGTTCAAAAAGATTTATTTCTTCGTATGGTATATTGGCTTCATCTAGCTTTTCCTTTAATTTTTTATTTTCATCTTGTAGATTGCGGACTAGTTTTCGTAAAGTATCTGTGTTAAAAGCTTCTATATTCATTTTATATTTCACCTTTAATGTTTAAAACCTGATTACAATCCATAGTGCATAATCCATTATATATGCCATTTCAATTCCGTATTTCTTCTTGTGCTTTATCATATATTCTATATTTTAAAGGTTTAAAGGAAAAAACTTGTTTTATCCTCTTTTTTACCCCAAAATTCCTTGTCCAGCCACTTTTCTTGTCGGCTTTTAAATATAATAACCGAATCCAATTCTGTATCAATATACGGTTTCATTTCCTGTTGCAATTGTACTAATTGTGGTTTACTTATCTCTCCCTCAAATACAGAATTTTGTATATGTGACAGATATTTTTTACTTATCTTGAATACCTTTGACCATCGTTTTGCACCATTTTTCTCTTGACTAATATCATAAACTAAAACTACATACATATTTACCACCACATTTTAAATCCTTCATATTCTTTCTCTCCAATTAGATGTTTTATTAATTTATATGCTTCTACTCTAATCAAATATTGGTAAGATACTTTTCTATGCAAGTCTTTATGCATAATTGTTGCCTGTAATTTCTTTTCAAGTTCATTTACAATTAACTGAGATGCTTCTTTCTTTAAATGGTGGAAATTTAACTCCCTTGTAAAACTATTTTCTGTAATCTGCTTTTTATTCAATAATGAAAATATCAAACGATCTCCAATTAATGGTTTAAAGATTTCCGATAAATCTAAGCATAATGAATATCGTCTGCTCCCTGGTTCATGTAAATAACTGATCGTTGGATTTAATTGAGTATGGTATATTTCTGTAAGTGTTTTTGAATAAATCAGAGAATTCACAAAAGAAATTAGTGAATTAATCATATTATCTGGTGGATGCATCACTCGTTTTTCAAATTCAATCTCTTGGTTTATAATAACACTCCATGCTTCGTAGTATTTTTTACGAATATTACCTTCTATTCCCATTAATTGATCAATTTCTTGTGCATTGGGTATTTTCTTTTTTAACCCTTCAATATATCTCATATGTTCCGTTACATCTTTTCCTCGGCTATTATAATATCTTAAATTTCGATAAATATTTTCTGCTGCCGCTTCAATAAATTTTCTCGCAATAACGATTCTTTTTTCTTTATCTATGTAATGTTCCACTTGTTTTACTAATAATTCTCCAGATAATAAACTTTCTCTTGGATAATAACTTCCTGTATAAAAATGATAATAATTAAAAAAATGCATCGGTATTCCATATTGTGATATAAAGTTTATGAACTTCGTATTAAATGATAATTCAGACATTACATAAATATCCGAAATTCTTTCAATTGGAACGTCTCTTTTTTCATCGTCATAAGTTGTAAATCGTAATGTATTATCTTTTCTTTTCAAATCTCCGCAATTGTATATATATAGACTCTTTTTCATATGCATTCTCCCCTTAAATAAAACAAATGTCATAATATGCACACTTTTTACATATCTTTTTTGAATCATCCAATTCCGGTATTGCCTGTTTTCGAATTTGAATAATATGATCTATAATATTTTTCATCTGTTTCTCATCTTCTTCTGATAAACTGACTTCAATATTTTTCTTTAACAGTGGATAGTCTATTTGTGCTTTTGAAATATCAACCCCCTTTTTCTTCAAATAATATAAGTAATATTTTACCTGCCATATTCCAGCTTCTTCTATGGCCTTACTCTTTTTTACTTCGTGAATTTCTTGAAAATCTTTTATGAAATCAATGTTTATTGTATCATCAATATTAATATGTTTCTGATTTCTTCCATAACTAGTCTCATCCAATAACTTTCCTAATTGAACGTTCTCATTTTGAGACACGTTTTCCATTTGTATGTCATGACAAAAATACCATAATTTCCGTTTACATACAAAGTAATAGTAAATCATAACCCCTGTAATTCGTTCTTCCATAGACACCTCTTTTAAAATATCATCGCATCTTCTCCTACCTTTTCATAATTTAGTGGATAGAATCCCTTGATATCATATTGACAATCCATAACTTCGATATGTTCATATTTACTAATATTAACAGTTTCATATGTTTGATATACTTTTTTATAATATTTATGATATTCATAATACGGAATTTGTACAATAAAGTCTCTTAACCTCTCCTGGATTTCTATTCTTTCTCTGAATAGATTCTCTTTTTCTTTCTGTTTAATTTCAGAATCTTTCAACTTTTTGGATATTAATGTTTGTTTCTCTTCTAATAATATAATTTCATTTTTATTTTGGTCATATACTATCTTAGGTACAATTGATTTTGTAAAAATATTTCGCATTTTTATTTCATCTCTCTTAAATTCACCAATATCTAGTCCTGAAATCCAATCAAACGTATCTTTGAATTGGTGCATATAGTCACTTGATCTTATAGCTTCAAATGTAAAATAATCATTAATAAGTTTTGTTTTTTCATTTTCCTCAAGAATTCCATCTACTGTCTTCAATGCTTTCTTAGATTGTTCATAAAATACAGGATCTAAAAATCCTTTTTGTCCCTGTTTGACATCACTTCCATCGCAATAAACAAAACAATTGTACCCCTCTAACTGCTTTACTCCTTTTCGATTACATCTTCCCATTCTTTGAAATAATCCATTTAAATCAGTTAGCTCTGTAAATAAATAGTCAAAATCAATATCCAGACTTACTTCCACAATAGATGTTGCAATCCAGATATCATTCTGTATATCTATTTCATTTCGTTCGTTGTATGTCTTTCCAAACTCTTTAATCTCATTTTCTAATTTTTTTCGATCTTCTCGATCAAATCTGCTATGAAATACATGTGAATTTAATGTCCCATCTTTTTCTTTGATTTGATCATACATCTTCTGAGCTTTCTTTATCGTATTGCAAACAACTAATATTTTATTTCCTTTAGCTTCTTTTATATTTTGGTTATAGCATTGAATAATATCATCCTCACAAATCGATTCATCCATCACTTTTACAGAATGTCTTTTTAAATCATTTGTAAAATCTTGTTCTTTAAATTCTATATTTCCTATACTTTTATCTTTCAATAATTTTTTGATAAATGGTGGTAAAGTAGCTGTGACAATTGCTATTTTCCCGCCTAATTCATGAATACGTCTCAGCCCGTAAATTAAATATGCCAACATTTCTGCATCGTACATTTGAATTTCATCAATAACTATTTTTGAATAGGATAATGTTGCTAACTTCATTTCATATCCTTTGTATTTGAAAACAAAATCAAATAGCTGATCTAAGGTTGATATATTTAATGGTAACGATAACACCTGTCCCCTGTTTCTATAATCCAAAATATCCATTTCTTGTCCTACATGACTTTCATAATAAGACAAACTTTCTGAATGCAATAAACCTAATCGTTCTTCTAATTTTTCATCTTTTAAAATTTGATTCTTGATTCTATCATAGATTGCATTTATAGCAGTTCGTATTGGAAGTATGAAAAAGCCTTTATTGTCACCAATCCATAATAAGCCGGCTTCTGTTTTTCCCATCCCTGTTGGTGCTAATGCAATAATATTCTCTTCCCGATTCTCTATGCAAAACTCCTGTAGTTCATTCCAACAACTATCTTTTTTCTTTTTCTGCCATTCATTCATCATTTGTGCTAATCCAGCTTCTAAAAAATCATTCGGATATTCTATCTCATAATTTCCACTGGCACTATAATCACATCGGTGTAATAATCCTTTTACTATAATTGTCTCTTGTTTTTTTAAATAATTATTACAAATATTTTTCAGCATCCTTCTACTTGGCTTTTGATTATATTCAGGAATTAATAATGAATTAATTTGTGACGTACGTGTTTTTATAACTAATGGCTCATTACAATAATCATGATGAAATAAAATACAACATGCTACAATCAAATAATCATCGGTGTTCTCGTCGAATTCGTTCTTATCTAAATAATACACTGATAAAATATTGTGCAATATTTCTTTCGTTTCGTCAAAATGCAATTTAGGATTTAGAATACGTTTTAGAAACTCTTTATTTGCTTTTCCCAAATCATGCCCTTTACATGCTTGTATGAGTAAATTGTATATATGAATATCTTTAATATATCCTAATTTTCTTAAGATATTAGCCCGAAATATTAAATCTTCAACATGTTCACCTATAGTTTTATCTGGTTTTGCCAAATAATCATATAAATCTTTTATCATGATTTCCCCTTCTTAAAACCTACTATATTTTCCATTATGCTTCTATTACTTTATTTTTACTTTTGTAAAAAATTAACTATATATTGTTCATCTCCTGCATTATCAATCCATACATTTTTACTCTCCTCATCTATGCTATGATTAGATACATATACTACAGGAACTTTTTTATCTTGAAGGAAAATACGTTTTCCTTTTTCTTTTTTGTATTCAGTTCCCATATAATATTTTGTTCCTTGTATTCCTTCACTAGTGAGAACAATAATATTTCCATCTCCAACATTATTTATTGGCTTTGTATCTCGATAATTAACATACGCTGAATAAGAACTTATAATTTCTTCCTCTGGTTCAACCAAATCAACCAATTTTATTTCTTCAACATCAACGAAATCTTCACTTCGTCCTAAGCTTTTTAAATCATAAATATTTTCCATAATATCTTGTAATACACTTTCTTCCGCCTGAATATGCAGGATTAATGTAATATTGTTCAATATTTCATAAGTTTTTACAGATTTCGTTAAAGATCTAAATTTTGCAATTGGTTTTTTATAATGCGTTTCTTCATATTCCTTTATTTTGTTTTTCCAATCTTTTTCTTCTTGTTTTAATTCCTTTTCTTTTTCAACAAGATCTGTATATTCTATTGATTTTTTATCTAAGGTCTTTTTTTGTTTCGTTAATTGTTGTTTTTTTGTTTTGTACATAGCAACTTTATCAGTATATTCTTCTGATTTTTTCCATAATGCTATTTTATTTCCCATTTCTTTTAAGTTTCTGTATTCATCTAAAAGTCCCTGATTATATACTTGTATTGTAATCCCCTTTAAGAAACTATTACCTTGAGATTTTTTTGCTTCAGCCACTTTATCATACGCAGTTGATAACAAGTTTTCATTTTTCATTTTAACTAACAATCCACGATCATCCATTGTTGAATTTAAAAAACAATGATGTGTATAAATCTTATTTTGCATGGACTGGTAATTTCCTTGAATACTGACTAGCATCTTATGGTACTCTGTATAACCACAAATGCTATGTAATGCACCTGTTACCGTTGAAATAGGAGGTAATGGATAAGTCATTTTATTATCGATTGTCTCCTCTTTTCGATAATTTGCGCTTGTCTGATGCAATTTAATCCGTAATGCCTTCATAATTACACCTACCTTAACCTATTTTAACCTAAGTAATATTCTTTAACTTCTTGACGAAGTTTATCAAACATTTCTGTGATTGTTAATGGATGCAATTCTTCTTCAATCTCTTCTTCGTTTTCTAAAAGATTTCCCTGAAGAAGTCCTGCATAAAATCCCCTATCAATCTTATTTTTTAAATCACTTGATATTATTAATTTTGCTTCTTCTACATTGACCACATTTTCAAAATAATGTGTTTTTCTAGGAGAGAGACCTCCTACTGCAAAAATTGGCTCCGCGTTATCCAAATTTCCTTTTACTACTAAAGATAAGTTTTCAATTGCATCTAATAAACAAATAACTCTATCAGCTTTTTCTTTTGCATCTGCTTCACCTTCAAAGTTTTCATCTTTTCCTATCATTTCTAGATCTATGGTAATGCTATATATTTTTAATGATTTATCATATTCATACTGATATGGCATCAATCCAATATTATTCTTTCCTGGTTCTTGAACAGATAACCCTTTGCTTTTTGCATAATTTGTTGCCATATATAAATTATTATGGAATCTGGGTTCACTGATAAAATGTTCTGTTGAAATTGCATCTGTTACATAGAAAGAACTTCTGCGAACATAAGTTGTTGCCTGTGTGTTCATATAGCCACCTTCCAAGGCTCTACAGTTAATGGCATTCAGATCTTCATTTACTTTCTTTTGTGTAGCACCATCTACTTCTGTTTCCAAATCATCATACCATCCACTCTGTATCATGATTGCATTTTTTAAACTTTCTCTACTTCTCATAGAATATATTCTTCTGTTTTTAAACACTTTTTGCACACTTGCAACATTTCCTAATCCTTCAGAATAATTAGATGTCATATTTGCTACTACTGTTAATGTTAATGCTTTCTTATTCATTATCTTTACCCTCCTGATTATTATTTTTATATCGATTTAAACTATTTACAAATGTGTATGCAATTTCTTTATTTCCTTCAAAATCTTCAAATAAATCATAAGCAAATCCACATGGTACTTCGGCATAATTAGATAAATTAATCAGTATTTTTTGGAATTGATCATAATCATCTAAAATTATTGCATTAATTAATTTCGTGCAATAAGATTTTAATTTGGTATCGGATACTCTAGGTTTATTTCCATCTTTTTTATCAACAATCTGTTTCGCACATGCAAACGCAGCTTTCATTGTATTTTTCATCTTTTCGTCTCCTTTCTTAATTTCCACATTTACTTTCAATAATTTGCTAATTACATATGAATTTCCACCCTCTCTAGAGTCTTTCAATAATTTATTAATTAAATTATCTAATAAAGTAAAATTAACGACTGCGTCAAAAACTTCATTTAATATATTAATCCAATAATCATCACTTATTTTTATACTGAAGCAAAAAGCTTTATAATATGATTTCATATTTTTCAAAATTTCTAAGCTTTCTTTTCTTAAATATAATGTTTCAAAATATGCACGTTCTGGTTTTTTCACAATAATCTCTATATCACTTTGAAGAAAATCTTTTGCTTCGATTAAGCAATCTATAAAAATTCTTTTTGTATTAACTCTCTCACCCTTTTGCTTTAACTCTTCCATTTGTGCTTTTACAGTGCGATTCCATTGATTATTTGTTTTTTGTAATCGATTTAAATCAACATTGTCATTTATAAAAAACTTTTCTCGACATCCACTAAATGCAAACGGGATAAAATCAAATTCTGGAATATCATTTCCTACATAGTTTGATTTATCAAATGCATATGAAGCAGATTTTCCTTTTTTTGGCATATCTATGTAATATCCATTCAATCTGCAACATTCTTGTTCATCCTTAAATAATTGATATGGATTACAATAATTTTTATATAAATTACTTTTATTTTTAAATGTTTCAAAAATTATTTTTTCCCGATTTTGGTCAATAATCTTTTGTATTTTATCTTGATTTTGTCCATCGTATTTAATTTTCTTAAATAGATTCTTCAAAATTATATTAGCTTTCATTTTATCGTTAACAAAATTTATTTGTTTTTCTGAAGGTTTTTTTTCTTTTAAATTATTTTCTATTTCAATATGATGCATATCATCTTTGAAATAATATTCTGCAAATTTTAGGAAATCTTCTTTATCCAAATATTTCTTATTATACTCAAGAGTATCTTCTGTTATTATCAAATTAGGTTCTTCATCAACACCTAGCCATTCTAGATATTTTCGCAACCCAACAATAGCTGCAGAGTATCTCCAATCAAACGGCTCTAAACAAACCATTTCATCTTTCATTCATCTTCCCCCTGTCTTATCACATTGAGACTTCCAAAGCCCGTTGCATGATGACTTCCAGCACCGCTTTGATATAAATATTGTAATGCATTCATATCTCCTGATATTTTTAAAACACCTACTGTCGAATCTATAAAAATACCATAATGTTTTACCACTATTTTTTTGCAATCTACTGGTTTAACTTTAATATCTTCGTATTGCTTTTTATAAAATCCTGCCATTTGAAGCTGGTTTTTTATGATCAATTCTGCTTTTTCAGAAAATTCTTTATCTTCACATGTAATAAATGTATCTCTATTTGTTTCTCTATTATGTTCACGCACACATAGCCCATTTCCTAACATTGTTTGAAAATACACAACAGGTTCTGTAATTAATACTTCTTTTTTTTGTATTATTTTTCTCAATATCATATGATTTTCATTTGCTAAAGGAAATTCCATATGCTGAATTGATAAAAATGCTGTCTGAAAAATTAGTCCCGTTCGATTCCTATCACTACATGAAAATATAATTTTCATTTCATTTTTATCAAAATAAATCTTTTCTTTTGTGAATCTCGGTTTACTAAAAACTGTTGAAAAACAATAATCTTTAACTATGTTATCTCGATTCTTATAAAATTTTTCGAAAAATCTTCCCCCTTCACAATGTTCTAATGCAAATTTTAGATAAGATATTATGATTCTACGATAATCAATATCTATCTCTGGTTTCAATAATTCCATCTGTAATTCTAAACGCATAGGTGTTATTTCTCCTTCCTGTTTTTAGAATACTCTTTTACTTATATTTAGTCAACCCTTATACTAATGAGATTTTTATTTCGTTATTGCTTTTTGTAAATCTATCTATTATAATATCAATGTAATTTTTCATATTGAAATTTAAATTATACCAATGAAATTTAATATTAATCGTCCATATTGGAAAACTTTTTATACTAATTTAAATTTCAATAAAATTCTATTATTTTCCATAAAAATTCTGTTTTCATGTTTTTTATAATATCCCCCAAAATTTATTCTTGACTTCCATTATTTTTGTATTAATTCAGATTGAGCCTACTATATAACTAATAACAACTTTTATACCATATCTATATTTCCAATATAACATTTTCCAATATGATTCTATTAATAATTGGAGTGGGGATGCTCAATTTCCTGCTTCCTGCTCCTTTAAATTCCATTATGTTTCTATTAATTCCACATGTCTCACTCGGACGAGGACCGAGAAGAATCCTTTAAATTCCATTATGTTTCTATTAATTCCATTTGCATAATTCCATCTAAGGTATCCTTTATAAATCTTTAAATTCCATTATGTTTCTATTAATTCTAGATTACAGAATTGTTGAAAATATAATTATGACTCCTTTAAATTCCATTATGTTTCTATTAATTCTCTAATGCAAGTTGTAGTAGATCCTGTCGTAAGAACTTTAAATTCCATTATGTTTCTATTAATTCCTTCGCTTCGCTTTCGTTTACTCTGTCGCTGAATCCTTTAAATTCCATTATGTTTCTATTAATTCTGCAGAATAATCATCTAACATCTCTTGCGTATATGCCTTTAAATTCCATTATGTTTCTATTAATTCCTTGTCTGATATATGGGCAAGCATACGAGAAAGGAACTTTAAATTCCATTATGTTTCTATTAATTCGAGATAGTTCAGAAATACCTTTTGACACAATTATTCTTTAAATTCCATTATGTTTCTATTAATTCGATTGCTTAACGCCTATCCTATTACCAAATTCTGTTCTTTAAATTCCATTATGTTTCTATTAATTCAAATATCAAAAAAGGAACAAAAGAACAACAAGCACATCTTTAAATTCCATTATGTTTCTATTAATTCTCCAGTATCTGTTCCTTGATCTTCTGTGCCGCTTTATCTTTAAATTCCATTATGTTTCTATTAATTCTGGGTTAAAACGGACAGGCTGTTGCGGATGTCCGTTCTTTAAATTCCATTATGTTTCTATTAATTCCAAGTTAACATTTTCAGATATAGAGGAAGATAACGACTTTAAATTCCATTATGTTTCTATTAATTCGTCTGTTACCATACAATGTTTGCAATCAATACATACCTTTAAATTCCATTATGTTTCTATTAATTCGATTATGGCTGTAAAGCAATTAAACAAATAAGGATCTTTAAATTCCATTATGTTTCTATTAATTCGTAAAAGCAACAAGAAATGCACTGATTATTAAAAAATCTTTAAATTCCATTATGTTTCTATTAATTCTTAACATAAGGTTTGCTTCAACTTGTTCTTTCGTATCTTTAAATTCCATTATGTTTCTATTAATTCCCGTCCCAAAACCAACTGCTTATTTACTCCACGAAACACCTTTATTCTGTCGACCTCTTCAAAATATATCATTTCTTTCTCACTCTTCATCATATGTTTTAGCAACACCTCCTATTTTAGCCATTTTTTACTTCTGTCGATTCCCTGCGTTTTTTACACTATCACAGGTCGACAGAAATCATTATATTTTTATCATATCAAGTTTTTTATTAGCTTGACACTTCCTATTATGAATCCAATCAATTAAATATGCAACCATAATATACAAATCCATATATAAACATAAAATTCTCTCTGAACAATATTCAAAAATTGCCCAAGAACATCATCCAGAGAGAACCCAAAACCTCTATTCCATATACACTTCTACTCTTCCGTTTTAATACTACTAATTACCACATCCCCCAACTGGCACCCCACTTTCCGAACAACAATATCCTCAATCTGACTCCTCTCAACCTTCGACAAATCCTTCTTATTTACCAACACATCCACCTTCCCATTCGTAATCGTAACAATACTATTCAAAAATCCCTTAGCCCCCAACAGATTCTCCGCTGCCGTCTCCATCTCCATCTGTTCTGACAACATTGCCAGTTTATCCACTGCATCTTGTTTCACGCTATCTTTCACCGTCTTATCCTTAATGATCCCCTCTAATGTATCCTTCGCCTTGCTATGCACCTGCTCCCTCTCTAATTTCGCTTTCGCCACATAATTACTAACCTGTGCATTCGTCAGTACCGCTTCCCCAACATCAGTCACATCATCGGTTACTGCTGCCGCACTTTCTTTTGCCACGTTCTTTGAAACTGTCTTCGTCTTGCCATTCTTCGTCCCAGCCGAATCGTATTTCTGACTATAATTTACATACCCTGCAACAGCGATCACAACCGCTAAGGTCATGATGATCATCTGATTTTTCTGAAATACTTTTTTCATTGTTAGGAATCCTCCATTTTTAAGACTTTCACTTTATAAGATGAAATATGAAATAACACAGAAACTGCTTCAACGATCTGATTCTTTATAATATCATTCCCGCCGCCTTGGGCGACAACAACCACTCCTTCGACGACTGGTTCTACTTCTTTGATCACGTATGGAACTTTCTTTCCGTCTTCTTCGACTAAGACGGTCTGTTCATCCTCTTTGACTGTTTTTTCTTTTTCACTGCTGCTTTGTTCATAGGGACTGTCTTTATTTACGACGGCTTCTTTTGATGAATTAACGGTGATCATCACTTTTACTTTTCCGACTCCTTCTACATGTTTTAATGCATTGACCAATCGTTTTTCCTGCTTTTTCACATAGAGATCAGTAGAATCTTCTTTTGCTGTGGTTTCAGTGCTTTGTGTGTTCTTCTTTGTCTTCCCGGATGGGATGCTTACGATGATCAGGCTGATGCCAAGAAGTAAGATCAGGCAAAGTTTTGGAATGCCGATATTTTCGATCAGATGTTGTAGTTTTTCCCTCTCTATCATATTTCTTCTACTCACTTATATTTATATTAGATTCCTTCATATTATAGAAGTTTGAAATTGCGGTTTTTAGTTTCTTTGTATGACGAAGCTTGTCTGTTTTGATATTAATCTTCTCAATAGTTCCTTTTTTATTTACCTTTGGATCAACATCTAATACTTTGAGATCGTACTGTGAAAATAATGTTGTGATCTGTTCTTTGATCTGATTTTGTTTTTCCTCTTTTGCACCATCTAAAAATGCAGGGTTATTTTCTCCTTTGACTGCTGTTGAGATTGCCTGTGTCACGATATCTTCGTTGGATAAATAATAGGATATTGGCTGCATCATTAGGGAGATGAGCATAAATCCTGTCATTAGCCGAAGATATGGCCGGTAGATGCTTTTGTCGCAGAGCTGATCGATCAGTGTTGTTAAGATCAGAAAAAATATGATCATTTTCAGATAATCCATAATCCTTACCCCGCATAATAATTAACGTTGGTTGAGAATGCGATCAATGCCACGGACAGGATAAATAATAGTGCCATCGTAAAGATCATCGAAAGCATTAATTTTCCGCTTTGAATGACTGCATCCATCGCTCCGGTGATCCTTTTGTCGGATATGGGCTGGATCATGATCCCTGCCAGTAGATAGGTAAGAACAACTGCTGTGATTTCTATGACTGGTGGGACGATGATCACGATCAGTACAAGGATCCCAACGGCTCCGATACTGTTTTTGATCACAACTGCCGAACCGATGACCATGGTCATTGCTGAATTTAAACCACCTCCGATTCCTGGAATGGCACTCATTCCTTTTTGGAGAACTGTATTTTTCATGGAATCAACGGCTGGCAGGATCATCGACTGGATCAGCTGAACTCCTAACAAGACACTTAAGAATCCTTTGAGCAAAAACTTGATCACACCTTCGAGCGTTTTACATAGTCTTGAAAAATGTTCTTCTTTTGATATATGGTTGATGATCTTTAAGACAAATAAGATCTTGATCATCGGAAGTAATACAACATTTGTAAGGGTTGTCATTGCATAGATCAGCAGAAGATAAAATTCATAAACTGTCGTTGATGTCGTGATCCCGGAAGTTGAGACAACAGCCAGTGAATATGCCATGATCATTCCTTTCATATAATCTGCCATTAAGGTAACAAGCTGCGTCACTGTTTTGTTTAAATAAAAAAAGGAATGTACCATGACACCGCATAGGATCACATAAGTAATATAAAATGCACTATTGGCTGTGCTTTGCTGAAAAAAGGAATCGGACAGATTTTTAAAGATGGCTGCGGTAAATGCGATCAGAAGGATTTCTCTGATCAGGTCTTTTTGGATCAACATACGGTTTAAAAAGACCTCTTTCATTTTGGCTTTGATCGTATGCAGAACACCTTTTACATTTCCGTGGATCAGCTGTTTTACTAATTGTGTATAAGATAGATCGATCTCTTTGTCTTTTAAAGTGTTTTCCACATTGGTAAACATATCTTCGTTGAGTTTTGTTTCTTTGGCTGAAATATCATTTGTTCTTGTAAGGATCAGTAAAAATAGCAAGGTTAGCAGGAATATTCTTTGTTTCATGTGCCATTTCCTAATAGTTTCTGGATCGTTCCAAGCAGCGATTCAAAGACTGGAAGTCCAACGATCAGGATCGCTAATTTCCCTGCAAACTCAATCTGCTTTGCAATCGATGCCTGTCCTGCATCTTTGCAGATGTTGGATGCAAACTCGCAGATGAAAGAGATACCGATCAGTTTTAAAAGGATCTGGAAGTAGCTTTGTGGGATTTTTGAATATGACCGGATCATCTCAAACACGGTTAGTATTTCCTCCATTTGTTTTAGTCCATACATTGCCAGAAGAATGCTTGAGATCACTGCGATCACGACTGCGATCTCTGGACGGATCGTTTTGATCTTCATGGCGATCAGACTTGCAACGATTCCAAAGACTGCGACTTTTATCATCTTAGTATCCGCCTCCAATCTCTAGGATATCGTAAAAAGTGTCTGGACGCTTTCAAACAGATCATAGATATACGGGATCACCCAGCCAAGGACAAGGATCAGACCGGCAAGTGTGATCAAAAATGCCTGTTCGTCTCTTCCGGAATGTTTTAAGACCTGCACAAGAATCGTTACAAGAATTCCAACAGCTGCGATCCGAAAAATGATATTGACACTCATAACCCCTCCTTGTCATAAAAATGTGTGGTAGTTGCTTTATAGTAAGATGATCACGATCAGAACGCTTAGTGATATACCAAGGCTTCGGTACATCTTGCAGTTCTTTACTACTTGATCTTTCATAAGGAAGATCTGGTCATCAAGTTGTTCGATCGTCAGCAGGATCGTTTTCTCCTGCATCTGTTGGTCAAGATATCCGATCGTTTCACCCATGTTTTTTAAGATTTCATAAAACTTTGGTTCATAGATCACTTGTTTTAATTTCTGCTCAGCGGTCTGCTGCCATATTTTAGCGAAAGATTCTTCACTGTGTGTCTCTAACTGCTTTGCCACCTTTTTTAGAAATGGCTGATATTCCTTCTCTGTCTTTGTCGATATTTTTAAAACAGCTTCTGGAAGTGGAGTAAATCCGTAGCGGATTTCTCCTTGCAGAAGGTATAACATTCGTTTGATCGCAATTCCCTGTTCCAGACGTTTTTGTTCTTTTGCGGCTTTGTGAAATCCAAATCCGATCCCTGAAAAGATCACGATCAATGATCCTAATATCTTGATCAATTTAGGACCACCCCGTTTTCATCTATGATCTGTGCGATATAGCCAGGCTGGTTTCGCTGTTCTAAGATCACGTAGCGCTGAAACATCTTTTTGTTGATAATCTCCCGCATATAGGGATTCTTGGATAACGATTCTTTGTTCTTTCCATGGGCCGTTGCAAGAATGCTGCATCCACGGTAGGCACAGAAAAATAAGGCTTCCACATCTTCTTTGCTTCCGATCTCGTCCACAGCGATCACATCGGGAGCCATGGAGCGGATCAGCATATTCATGCCCTGTCCTTTTTCACATGCATCCATGACATCTGTCTGAATCCCGAGATCATTTTGGGCAACGCCTTGGTAGCATGCTCCGATCTCACTTCGTTCATCGACAACTCCGACGGTCTGTCCTTCATCAGAGATTTTTCGGATCATATCCCGAAGCAGAGTTGTTTTTCCACAGCCGGGTGGTGATATGATCAGCGTTGGAATGAGTTTCCCCATTCTGGTGCAGCGTGAATATAAGATGTCCGCACATCCTTTCACTTCATGTGCGACTCGGATATTTAACCCGGAAATATGTCGGATCGTTTTGACTTTGTCATGATCCATGACAACGGTTCCGCAGATACCAACTCGGTGTCCGCCTCGGATCGTTAAAAATCCTTGTTTTAACTGTTCGATATAAGCATACATCGAATAGCTGCTGATATATTCCATGGCTTGTCTGATCTCTTGTGAGGTTACGATATGTAATTGTTCTTTTCTTGTTGTGATCTTTCCCTGTTCGGATAGATAACAGGTTTTTGCGTTGTATTTTAAAATGACTGGCTTTTGAATACGCAGGCGGATTTCCTGAAGTTCGTCCCAGTTGATGCCTGCCTGCTTTATGATCGTTCTGATATGTAATGGAAGGATTCCTAAGATTTCTTCCTCTTTCATAAATTTAAAAACACCTCCCCATTTTGGTATAATCCAAATATATGTGATGGAAGGTGTTTTTATGAATGTTATTTTATTTTTTCTTCTGATAATATGGTGCGATCTGATCAAAGGATTGTCTGAGCTGATACTGGAAGTTATTTTGCTTGACAATATTTGTCTTCTGGGTGACAAACTTGTCTAACTTCTGCATATACTCTTCTTCTGTGACACTTCCTTCTGCCACATAAGTAAGACCTTTTTCCCAGCTTGCGGTTAAGGTTGGATTTAAGAGTGATCCAATGGATGCACTGACAACATTGACGATCATCTCTCCGGTTAAAGTCGGTGTTACGATCTGTGTCTTTTTATTTAATGCAATGTATTTATTGGACACTAATTTCTTTACGATCTCTGCTCTTGTCGCACTCGTTCCGATCCCGCTTCCTTTGATCTGTTCTCTTAAATCTTCATCTTCGATCAGCTGTCCTGCATTTTCCATCGCAAGGATCAGGGAACCTGAGTTGTATCGCTTTGGTGCGGATGTTGTTCCATCTTTGATCGTATAGTCTTTCACTGGAAGAGGCATTCCTTTCTTCAAAGATGAGATCGCATGGATCTGTTCTTCTGTTAATTGGGCTTCTTTCTTCTGTCCGCCCATTCCTGTGACTTTTAAATATCCTGGGTCTTTTAACATCTTAAAGTTTGCAAAGAATGCTTCGCCTTTGGTCTGTGTCTCTAATTTGATCTTTAAGTACACAGCTGGCGGCATAAAAATGCTTAGGAATCTTCTGGCGATCACATCGTAGACTTTCTGTCCCATCTCTGAAATTCTTGATAAACTGCCTACTGCCTGTCCGGTTGGAATGATCGCATAGTGGTCGGTGATCTTCTTGTCATCTACGTATTTCGACTTGATGATTCCCTGATACTTCTTGCTCTGCATGATCTCATTTGCAAATCCTGATAGTGGAGCGTAGTTGTTTAATCCCCCGATATTTTTATAAATCTCTTTGGCGACCGCACTGGATAAGACTCTGGCATCGGTTCTTGGATATGTAACCAGTTTCTTTTCATATAGGTCCTGGACCACTTTTAATGTCTCATCTGGACTTAGCTTGAATCGTTTGGAACATTCATTCTGAAGTTCTGCCAGATTATATAATAACGGCGGATTCTTCTTTTCCTGTCGTTTGGATGAGGATACTACGATCGTCTCATTGTTACTTCCATCTTCTAAATATTGGATGAATTCTTGCGCATCTTTCTTGTCCAGGAATCCGTTATCTTTATATAGTTTCTTGGACTCAAAGTACTTCGATCCTTTTACTGCTTTCCATTCGGCCTCCACTTCAAATCCCTGGCAGTCAAAGTGTCCTAAGATTCTGTAAAACGGTGTTGTCACAAAGGTACGGATCTCTCGTTCTCTCTTGACGATCATTCCGAGAACGCAGGTCATCACTCGTCCAACTGCTACCACTAAGCTTCGTTTTTGATTTAAATAGTTACCGAGTGTCCAGCCATATTTGAGTGTCAGGACTCTGGAGAAGTTGATCCCCATCAGATAGTCTTCTTTGGCTCGCAGGTATGCGGCGGCTGCTAGGTTGTCGTATTCACTTAAGTCTTTCGCTTCTTTTACCCCGCGGATCACTTCTTCTTTTGTTTGGGAGTCGATCCAGACACGTTTTTTCTTCTTGTCTTTGCTGACATTGGCCTGCTGGTCTACCAGACGGTAGATGTATTCTCCCTCTCGTCCGGAGTCAGTGCAGACGTAGATCGTATCAATGTCTTCTCGATTAAGGAGTGAAGATACAATATTAAACTGTTTTTGTACTCCTGGGATCGTTTCATATTTGAATGTATCTGGAATAAATGGAATGGTTTCTAAGTCCCATTTCTTCAGTGCAGGGTCATACTGGTCTGGATAAGACATGGTAACTAAATGTCCGACGCACCATGTGATGACTGCCTTGTCTCCTTCCATGTATCCGTCTCTGTTTTTTGCATTTATATTCAGTGCCGCTGCGAATTCTCTTGCGACACTTGGTTTCTCTGTGATAAATAGTGCTTTCAAAAAATTACCTCTTTCTAAAAGTTTTACGATATATTATAACATAACCATTGAAAACATGATATAATTAAATCTAGTTCTTGTGGAATTCATATTTGTAGAATCATGATTCCACATAAAATTTATACTGAAAGGATGATGAGTATGTTTTTAAATGAAGCAACCAAACTTCGTGCAGAAACAATTATCAAGGGACTTGAAAAAAGAAATATGCATGGTGTTTTCTGTGCAACCAAGGAAGACGCCCTAAAACAGGCTCTTAGTTATATCAAAGAGGGTTCTTCTGTTTCTTGGGGTGGTTCTATGAGTGTTTCTGAGATTGGACTGATGGATGCCTTAAAGGAAGGAAACTATCATCTGATCGATCGTTCTGTTGCAAAGAATTTTGATGAGCAACGTGAGATCTTTTCTAAGGCTGTCTTATCTGATTATTTCCTGATGAGCTCTAATGCGATCACCTTAGACGGAGAACTGATCAATATCGATGGAACTGGTAACCGTGTTGCGTGCTTAAGTTATGGTCCTAAACATGTGATCATGATCGTTGGTATGAACAAAGTTGTCAATGATGTGGAAGATGGTATTAAGAGAGTTCGTAATTTTGCCAGCCCTCCAAACACCCTTCGTCTCGGACTGAAAACCCCTTGTTCTATGACTGGACGTTGTGGTGACTGTTATGGAGATACCTGCATCTGCAGTCAGATCGTTGTGACAAGACGTCAGAGTGCAATGATGAAAGATCGTGTCAAAGTGATCCTTGTTGGTGAATCTCTAGGTTATTAAGGCACTAGCTCTTTCTATCAAATATCACAGAACACAGACATTTTATCAGGCATTTTCACTGGATATTTTATCGCCATTCCAGTGAAAATGCCTTTTCTATTCTTGAATTTTTATAACAATCATAGTAAAATCAAACTATATTATGACACAATTCGACATTTTTTATAACAATATTGATATTATGGGGTTTTTCTATGAATTATGATATTTACCATTCATCGATCACTTATTTTCCACTGCTTCCGCTTTCTAAAACGGCTTCCTTTGAGCGCAAGGTACTGGATATCCGACAGATGCCTGCTCAGGTTTTGTTTCCTCATTGGGATGATGAATTTGAGTTTATATATGTTCTCTCTGGCATGATGGAATTTCGTGTCCGGCAGAAGGCTTTTCTGGTTTCTTCTGGGGAAGGTTTCTTTTTAAACACTGGGGAGATTCATTCCGCTTGTACATATCAGTCTTATGACTGCCGCTTTGTTATCTACCGGATCTGCCCTTCTGTTCTTTTTCAGACAGAAGATAATCCTTTATATCAAAAATATATCAAACCTCTGGTCAATCATCCTTCCTTTGGATTTTTAACGTTCGTTCCAAAAGTCCCTTGGCAGAAATATATCCTTGAAATGATCCGCAAAATGAATGATATCTGTGACCGTCCTGTTGATGGTTATGAATTGAAGATCAACCATTTTGTAAACGAGATCTTTTATTATATCTTTCATAATGTGAATCTCTCTAAAGAACTGTCCTTAAAAGAATCCAGAGATTTGGAACGTATGAAAGATGTGATGATATATCTTACTAAAACGATCGACCAAAAGCATACACTCGCTGATATTGCTTCTTACTGCCATCTAAGCAATAGTGAATGCTGCCGACTCTTTCAAAGAAATGTTCATCTAAGTCCTGTAGATTATCTGAATCAGCTTCGTATTCATATGAGCTTATCTGAGATCATCAAACATGAGAAAAAGATAACAGATATCGCTAAGATGTATGGTTTCTCTGGCAGCAGTTATTTCTCTGAAATGTTTAAAAAGACCCTCGGCATAACGCCAAGAGCCTTTTATAAATCTGTTCTTCAGCAACAAACTCTTTCTTCTAACGCTGATCCCATTCACGGAAGGCGATGAATTTCGTCTTCCAAAGAAGGCTCAATGCTGGTGTTAATGCCCAGATCATCTTTGTCCCTTCTTGCATGATCAGATCGATCTTTAATATTCCCGCATACAAAATTACCAGTAGTAACGTAAAGATCACTAGTAATCCATATGCAACAGAATAAGAATTATGTACTTTCTGCCCGATCTTCTCACTAAAATAAAAACGATCCAGTGTCAGAGAAATGATTGAAATCACTGATAAAATGATATTGATCGTATAAAATGTATGCATATCCATATGATTAAACCAGGTTGCCAAAGCACCTAGAAAGATCATGATCTGTGCATACCATAATACTTTTTCCTGTTTTTCATATTGATTTCTCATTGATTGAAACCTCTTTTTCTTTCTTTTAATAATGAATAAATACAGGATCTCCGATCTTCGTCAGGTTATATACAGATCTTGCATCTGATAATGTTAAGTTAACACATCCATGAGATCCATTTGTCTTATAATATGTTGGTGACCAGCTTCCCCAGTCTCCTCTGCTGCTGTAATGATATCCTGTTCCTGTCCACATGATCCTTGTCCAGTATCTTGTTGGAACACTGTAATCCGCACCTGTTAATGTCTTTGTAAGTTTCTTCTCTTTGATGTCATAAACACCGGTTCTTGTGATACGATCTGGTGTTGCTTTTCCAGTGATACAGGTTGTGCTGAATACAAGTTTTCCTTTCTTGTAGACGAAAACTTCCTGTGCTGACAGGTCAACTTCACTGTAGTTTTGTGTATCCCAGTCATTTTGCTTGTTCGTATAATCCATACGATATCCTTTGTGGCTGTAGACTGGTTTTAAGCTTGTAAGTAAAGCCTGTTCATTCTCCTTGGAAGGGTCTTTCTCATAGGCTTTGATCGCAGATTCATCTGGTGCTTTCTTTAACGCTTTCATTGTCTGTGCGATAACTTTGTCATAATCGATACGCCATCCATAGTCTCCACCACTGACTTTGATCTTCTTGCCAGAATGTGTCTTAAATGTTCTTGCGATTCCCTGTGTCTTGTATTTTAAGCAAAAGCTTTCTAACCATTTCTCGACGGCAGGCTGATCTAATTTTACAGTATGTCTCTTTGTGTTTACTTTGATGCAGTCTTTTAACGCATCTGGACCTAATGTTTCTTTGACATTATTGCCCATATCCCACTGAATGAAATGTAATAAATACTCATTGTAGGTTGTCTGCATCTGTTTTAATTCTTCATCATTATGATACAGACCAGGCTTTTTATAGACGTCCGGATTCTTCTTTTCATCTGTCAGATTCAGTGTGTTACTTAAAGACTCTATGGATTTCTCTACTGCGTCATAAAATGCTTTACGGTTTAAGTAATTTCCTTCATCTTCCTTCTGGATTACACCGTATTTCTTATCTGCAGAATATACGATCGTTGCATCCACTGGTTTTGTGATCTTATATGTATCACTGCCTTTGATCAAAACGGATTGTTTTAATTTAGCCTTTAATTTCTGCTCAGATAATGCAACTGCTGTCACTTTGGTTTTTTTGCCACCAAAGATCGTTGAAAATACACTTTGGCTGTGCTGCTTTTTGTAAGCATCCTTTACATGTGATTCTGTCTTAAATGCAAGATCGATCTCCTTACCGGAAATCACTTTCTGTCCGTTATTTCTTCCCTTGATCTTTAACTTGTAAGAATCAATGGATTTCTTTACTTTCTTCACTGATTCTTCGTATGTCATTCCTGACACATCAACTTTGTTAAATGTACTCCCCGGATACCAACGGTTCTGATAATGGGCATGGACACCGATAGCGGCTGCTATTAAAACAACCGCTACGGCACCTCCTATGATTCCCCCTTGTTTCTTTGTAATCCTCATATTGATTTCTGCCTCCAAATACGACTCTGTGATGGATTATTCATAGAGTGGATATTTTTCTGTTAATCCTAATACTAATTCGTTTGCTTCATCAAGTTTCTTGTCTAATAATGTCAGACGAATAGCTTTTGCGATCACTTTCATATCGTCTTCTTTCAGTCCACGAGTTGTAACAGCTGGTGTTCCAAGACGAAGTCCTGATGTTACGAATGGAGATTTTGGATCGTTTGGTACAGTATTCTTATTACATGTGATATGTACAGAATCCAGTACTTTTTCAGCTTCTTTTCCTGTCAGATCATATTTCTTAAGATCTACTAACATTAAGTGGTTGTCTGTTCCTCCAGATACGATATCGAATCCTTCTTCGATCAGTGCATTTGCAAGAGTATCTGCATTCTTCACAACCTGTGTCATATATTCTTTGAATGATGGGTCTAATGCTTCTTTGAATGCTACAGCTTTACCAGCGATCACATGCATTAATGGTCCACCCTGGATTCCTGGGAAGATTGCTTTGTTGAAGTTGTATTTTTCGTTCACTTCATTGCTGCACATGATCATTCCACCACGAGGTCCTCTTAATGTCTTATGTGTTGTTGTTGTTGTTACATGAGCATAAGGGATTGGGCTCTGGTGTAATCCTGCAGCTACTAATCCTGCGATATGAGCCATATCTACCATTAAAACTGCCCCAACTTTGTCAGCGATCTCACGGAAACGTTTGAAGTCGATCGCTCTTGCGTATGCACTTGCACCAGCAATGATCATCTTTGGTTTGCATTTTAATGCGATTCTTTCTACTTCATCATAATCGATGAATCCTTCATCATTAACTCCGTATGGTACGCAGTGATAGTTCTTACCAGACATGTTGACTGGGCTTCCGTGTGTTAAATGTCCACCGTGGTCTAAGCTCATTCCCATGTATGTATCTCCGACATTCAATACTGCGAAGAATACTGCCATGTTTGCCTGTGCTCCAGAGTGTGGCTGTACATTTACATATTCGCATCCAAATAATTCTTTGGCACGTTCTCTTGCAAGATCTTCTACCACATCTACATACTGGCATCCACCATAGTAACGTTTTCCTGGATATCCCTCTGCATATTTATTTGTTAAATGACTTCCCATTGCAGCCATAACAGCTTTGGAAACAAGGTTCTCTGATGCGATCAACTCAAGATTTGTTCTCTGTCTTGTTAATTCGTTTTCCATTGCTTCTGCTAATTCTGGATCGTAGTTCTTTACTTCGCTAAAATCAAACATTGTTTTCTCCTTTATATATTTATGTAAAATAATATTGTGTCTCGTATGTTGTGTCTTATTCTTATGATCATTCGATTGCCTGATCTATCTGATTATTCCTGGAACTGTTCTTTTAATGCTTCTACTGCACGTTCTACACGGCTTTCTTTGATCAGAACAGTGATCTTGATCTCTGATGTGTAGATTAAGTGAATGTTGATTCCACGATTATACAGTGCTTCAAACATCTTAGAAGCTGCTCCGCTGTTAGACATCATTCCAGCTCCGACGATAGATACGATTCCGACTTCTTTATCACTGATGATATCTTCGTAATCTGCTTCATCAAATGCTTTCTTTAATGTTTCAACGGCATGATCTGCTTCATCCTGTGCTACAACGAAAGAAATATCTTTATTCTCTCCACGTCCGATGGACTGAAGGATCAGTTCCACGTTGATTTTTTCTTCTGCAATGGCACCAAAAACTTTTGCTGCGATTCCTGGCTGGTTTTTGATTCCTTTGATTGCGATCAGTGCAACTTCAGAGTTAGACTGAACACCGCTAAATAACATTTTCTCCATCTGATTATTCCTCCTCTGGTGTTGAAAGTTCAATTCCAAGTTCTTCTAGCTGTAATGTATCAACCGGTCCTGGAGCCTGTGTCATCAGGCAGGAAGCATCTTTTACTTTCGGGAAGGCGATGACATCACGAATGCTGTCTTCTCCTGTTAACCACATAACAAGACGGTCAAGACCATAAGCTAAACCAGCATGTGGTGGTACTCCAAATTTGAATGCATCTAATAAGAATCCAAAACGGTTGTAAGCATCTTCTTTTGTAAATCCAAGAGCTTCAAACATCTTCTCCTGAATATCATCCTGATGGATACGGATTGATCCACCACCAAGTTCTGTACCATTTAATACGATATCGTATGCTTTCGCACGGACATCTCCTGGTCTTTCATCAATGAATTCAAGATCTTCTTCAAATGGCATCGTAAATGGGTGATGCATTGCTGTGTAACGATTCTGTTCATCGCTCCACTCAAGTAATGGGAATTCTGTAACCCATAAGAACTTATACTGGGATTTGTCGATCATATCGTACTGTTTCGCAATGTGAAGTCTTAAGTTACCAAGTACATCAAAGACAACTTTGTCTTTGTCTGCGGCAAATAGTAATAAGTCTCCTGCCTGTCCATCCATTGCTTTGATCAGTGCATCCATCTCTTCTTCTTTCATGAATTTAGCGAAAGATGATTTCACTGTTCCATCGCTCTTTAACTGAATATATGCAAGTCCTTTCGCTCCGAAGTCTTTGGCGTAGTCAACGAATCCATCGATCTTCTTACGTCCAAGATCTCCTAAACCTTTAGCGTTTAATCCTCTTACGGATCCACCATTCTCTAATGCTCCTTTAAATACCATAAAGTCGCATCCGGCAACTGTATCGGATACATTCGTAAGTTCCATTCCAAAACGCATATCTGGTTTATCAGATCCGAAACGGTCCATTGCTTCTTTATAAGTCATGCGAAGCATAGGAAGCTGTACATCAATATCTAATACTTCTTTGAAGATCTTCTTTAACAGACGTTCATTTACATCGATCACATCATCGACATCAACAAATGAAAGTTCCATATCAATCTGTGTAAACTCTGGCTGGCGGTCTGCACGTAGATCTTCGTCACGGAAACATTTTGCGATCTGATAGTAACGGTCGAATCCAGAGCACATTAAAAGCTGTTTAAACAGCTGTGGTGACTGTGGAAGTCCGTAAAATTCTCCTGGATGTACACGGCTTGGTACAAGATAATCTCTTGCTCCTTCTGGTGTACTCTTTCCTAAAACTGGTGTCTCGATCTCTAAGAATCCTTCATCCCCTAAGAAGTTACGTACCATTCTTGTTACATCATTACGAATGCGTAAGTTTCTCTGAAGATTTGGTCTTCGAAGATCAAGATAACGGTATTTTAAACGAAGTTCATCTTTGACTGTCTGATTCTCGTCAATTGGAAATGGAGGAGTTTCTGATTCTGATAAGATACGTAATGTATGTACCTTGATCTCGATATCTCCTGTCTTCAAGTTCTCGTTGATCGCTGCACTTCTCTTCTCTACAGTACCTACTGCTGCAATGACATACTCACTTCTTAAAGAGTTTGCCTTATTATAGTCTTCCTCAGATAATACTTCCTGATCAAAAACTAACTGTAAGATTCCTGAGCGGTCTCTTAAGTCTACAAATATAAGACTTCCTAAATTTCTTCGTTTCTGTACCCATCCCATGACAGTGACTTCTGTTCCGATAAGTTTGTTGCTTACCTCTGTACATCGGTGGGATCTGGCTAAACCTGACATTGATTCTGCCATGATATTTCCTCCTTCATCCTTTTCACTTTGTACGAAAGGCAGAGCCCGTATCTTCGGTTCTGCCTTATATATTCTTTTATGAATCTTTTCTTACAAGGATCTGTTCGATCTCTGCAGCGTAAAGTACGTGATAATCCTTCTCTGGATACCACTGTTCATCTAAAGATTTATCAACAAATCCTTCTGGATCCATTGGCTGAGAATATAACTTCTTACAGATCAGTACGATCTTTGCTTCCTCAAAAAATGGAATTCCATTCGCATCTGTTGGTGTCAGACGTGTCTTCGCGATCTTGTCTTCATCTCTTCCAGATACACTTCCAAGATAGCTTAAATCCTTCTTAAAAGTATCATCATAGAAAGATAATGTAAATGATTCTGACTGGTCAATGAATTCTTTTGTATATCTTTGTGGTCTTAAGACTGTCACAGCAACATTCTTACCCCACATAACACCTAAACCACCCCATGAGGCAGTCATTGTGTTAACTTTTCCTTCCTGATTCTTTGCAGTAACAAGCATCCATTCCTTACCAATCAGGCGAAATACGCTTTGGTCGAAATCTTCTGGTGCCACGATCGCATATTCACTCATGCATGTTACCTCCTTTCTTGTAATTATTACTCATTATATATGATTTTGTCAAAAATGTCACGAACTAGTATAAGAAAGCATGATTTTATTTTAAACAATCTGCGATCTTATCAAGCGAAATGGTCGTAACTTCTCTTGTTTCCATATTTTTGACATTTCCTTCATTCTTCGCTAATTCGTCATCACCAATGATGATCGTATTCTTGGCATTCAGCTTATTTGCATATTTCATCTGTGCTTTTACGCTTCTTCCAAGATAATCTGTTTCTACGACAAATCCCTGATCACGAAGATCTACAACGATCTGGTAAGCTTTTGCTTTTGCTTCCTGTCCAAGAATTCCTACATAAAGGTCAATATCTCTTGTGCATGGAAGATCTACTTTCTCTTCTTCTAAGAAATAAAGGATTCTCTCTACACCCATACCAAATCCAACAGATGGCATAGAAACTTTTCCATCGATCTCATGAACAAGATTGTCGTAACGTCCACCACCACATAAAGTAAATCCATCTTCATTTACAAATTCGAATACGGTCTTTGTATAGTAGTCTAATCCACGAACGATTTCTGTATCAACTTCATATGGAATATTTAATGCATCTAACAGACTCTTTAATTCTTCAAAATGTGCTTTACATTCATCATCTAAATAGTCGATCGTTCTTGGTGCATCTTTGACGATCTCTTTGCATTCTGGAACTTTACAGTCAATGACACGTAATGGATTCTTTTCCATACGTTCTCTGCATGTAGGACATAAATGTTCTTCATGTTCTTTTAAATATGCTAATAATGCTTTGTTGTATTCTTTTCTACAATTTTCACATCCAATGCTGTTGATGTGTAATTTTGCATCTTTTAACCCAATTTTCTTAATAAAAGTGGATACTAATGTGATCAGCTCTACTTCTGCTAATGGACTTTCCGCTCCGACAAATTCAACTCCGAACTGGTGGTGCTGTCTTAATCTTCCACTCTGTGGTTTTTCATAGCGGAATGCTGGTGTGATATAGAACATCTTGATCGGCTGTGGCTCATTTGCCAGACCATTCTGTAAATATGCACGGATCGCTCCTGCTGTTCCTTCTGGTTTTAATGAAATGCTTCTGTGTCCTTTATCTTCAAATGTATACATCTCTTTCTGGACAACGTCTGTTGTTTCTCCAACACCTCTCTGAAAAAGCTCTGTATGCTCAAATACTGGTGTGATGATCTCGTGAATATTATAGGATGCGCATAAATCTTTGAAAATATTCTCTAAATATGTGCGCTGGTCCATATCTTTTCCAAACCAGTCTTTTGTTCCTCTTGGTGCCTGTGTAATCATTCTTGTTCCTCCTCAAATAATTCATCCAGATTGCCTTTTTCCATCACAGTTTCCATAACTCCGTCTGAAAATGCGACTCTCTGGAATGCTAAAAATACTTTCATATCAAAATTCTTTACTTCATCGATCATGATATCAAGTGCAGTCTCAACATCAAATCCTTCTCTATAATCCCTGTTTGAGATCAATGCTCCGAAAATATCACATACATGCATGATCCTTCCAACTAATGGAATCTGTTTTCCTACCAGATTATGTGGATAACCGGTGCCATCATAATGTTCATGATGATATAGAACTGCGTCTAAAACCGTCTGGTTATAATCGTAATCTGCAAGGATCGCATATCCAATGGATGGATGCATTCTCATATATCTTGTTTCGTCAACAGCCAGAATCTCATCTTCCACTTTCTCATTCATATAGAAATTAAGTCTTACTTTTCCAAGATCATGTAACATTCCTGCAACCGCAAGATCATAACACACTTCTTCTTGTAATCCTAATTCCTTGCCAACAAGATAAGCCAAATTACTGACAATGATACCATGACTGATCGTTTCTTTTATATCCGCATGGATCGGTGTCTCAATATCTGTTCGTCCATAACTGATTGCCATAATCAAACTCCTGTTTATATCATCTTTAATTCTTTTCTATGAATGATCTCATCAATTCGTGTAATGTATTGCTTTATATCTTTAAGATTTTCGATGCGGTCCACCTGATGGTCTTCCTGATGGACGATCTTTGAAGATGTACCAGCACCAACTGCTATAATATCATGTAATTCCTCCATAATCAAAATATTATAGAGACATTCTTTTCCTTTTTTTGAAAAACCGACATTCTCAAGGTTCCCTGGAATGTTTTTCTGCCGGTATAAATAATATGGTTCCATATTCATATCCCTTGCACATGAAGCGGCATAAGATACCATCTCTTCACTCGCTCCAAAGTGATATGTATCTTTCATTCGATTCAATCTCGATGAACGCTTGACTGCAAGTGCATGAACCGTTAAACTCTCTGGATCAAGTTTTTTGATCTCATCTAAAGTATAGGAAAGTTCTTCCATGCCTTCTTCTGGAAGCCCACAGATCATATCCATATTAATGTTATCGATCCCAGCCTGTCTCGCAAGATTAAATTTCTCTTTGATATCTTGTGCGAAATGATTTCTTCCAATGAGTTTTAATGTCTTATCGTTCATTGACTGTGGATTGATACTGATCCTTGTCACACCATATTTCTTTAGAATCTTTAATTTCTCGAAATTCAAGCTGTCTGGCCGTCCTGCTTCCACAGTGATTTCCTGGATCTTTGAAAATGGGAATCTCTTATTAACCTCATATAACAGATATTCCAGATCTTCTTCTTTTAAAGATGTTGGTGTTCCACCGCCAATATACATCGTTTGAAGTTCTTTGTGCGCATAAGTCTTTGCCACAAAATCCAGTTCTTTCAATAAAGCTTCAAGATAGTCTTGTACAATATTCTCAAATTGATCGATCGAATACGATGTAAAAGAACAGTACAAACATGTGCTTGGGCAAAATGGGATTCCTATATATAGACTGTATCCTTCTTTGTATGGAAATGCTTTTAGAAGTTCTTTCTCTTTCTGAACGGTTTCTGTACATAATCTTGCTTTTTCTTCGGATGCCAGATAATCCTTTTGAAATCTGTGAATGATCTCTTCACTGCTCTCACCCTTTTCATATCCATCAAAAGCAATCTTTGTCGGACGGATCCCAGTCAACGTTCCCCATGGAAGCTGTTTGTCTAATGCTTTGGAAAACAACTGATAGATTCCTTGTTTCATCCGGTTTTTAAAAATCTTCTTATTTTCATAATCACCAAATAACTGGATCTCATCTTCTAACTCGTCCTTTTTATATAGATTCATGACGATTTCCTGATCTTTATAATCCACGTCCAGTATAAAATCATAGATAGAATCAACGTGATCCGTCAATTCTATCTTCTCTCCAAGCATAAATGCCAATATTAAACTTCGAATGTCATATTCATAAATGGTCTTGTTCTGAATTAATCCAATCATAATCTATTGCAGAAACGGATTGCATCTGCTTTCCTCCTCGATCGTCGTTGGTGGTGTATGACCGGATAGTACCTTTGTCCATGGTGGGAGTACGAATAATTTCTCTCTGATCGCTGTCAGAAGATCATTCAAATTGCCTGTCGGAAAGTCTGTTCTTCCAATGCTCATCTGGAACAGTGTATCTCCAGAGATCAGCCATCCATAATCTGCAAAATAATAACATACTCCACCTTTTGTATGTCCTGGAACATGGATACATTTTACCTTTGTTCCTAATACATCTATGATCTCTCCATCTTTCACCAGATGATTCGCTTTTAATGAGAGATCCATTCCCATCATCGCTCCGAGATTGAGCTGTGGATCTGCCAGAACATCTGCTTCATCTTCATAAAGATAGATATCAAGATCTGGTTTTTGTTCCATCAGATATGGAAGGGCCATTACATGATCAAAATGCCCATGTGTCAGACATACGCCTGCCAGTTCCATTCCATCTTCTTCTAATGTATTCATAATACGTTCTCCCTGATCTCCCGGATCAAAGACGAATGCCTGATTTGTTTTTGTATTCTCAACAATATAGCAGTTTGTCTGCATCTGCCCAAGACAGATCGTTACCATCTTAAGAGGTCTGTCAAGTCTTAATGTTGTTTCGCTCATATTTTCACCTATCCTGCTGTTCTTTCTATGTCGATCACGCCTTCTACATTCCTGATCTTCGCAATAATACGGTTCAACTGCTCTACGCCTGTAATATCAAAGGACATACTAAGCGTTGCTCTTCCTTTCTTATTGTTTGATACGTTGATCGTTATGATGTCAATATCTAATTCTAAGAAGATCTTTGATACTTCTGCTAACAATCCCTTTCGATTATTGGCATAAATATTGATCTCTGTCGTGTAAGTCTGTGTTGTATCTGCTTCACTTACCTGCCATTCAGCTTCAATAAGTCTTGCCCTGTCAGATTCTGGCATATTCAGAAGGTTCACACAATCTGTTCTGTGAATCGAGATTCCTCGTCCTCTTGTAATAAATCCAACGATCTCATCTCCTGGTACTGGATTACAACACTTTGAAAAACGAACAGCAACATCATTCGCTCCACGTACAACAATTCCTCCTTTGGATTTCTCTTCCTTTTTCTTCTCTGGATTCGCTGCTGCCGCCTGTGCTGCTTCTGTTGTTTTCTGCAAGATCTGTTCATCCGTGATCTTTTGTTTCTGGATCTTACGGTCTTCTTCCTGCATCTTATTGATAACCTGGCCTTCTTTTAAACCACCATGTCCAACAGCTGCACATACAGAATCCCAGTCTTTAAATCCGTATTTTAGTTCAACCTTCTTAATGTATTCAGGTTTCATGAGTTCTGGGAGCCTGATGCTCTTGCTCTTACAGTATTTTTCTAACAGTTCCTTACCTCTGACGATATTCTCTTCCTTGAACTGTCGTTTAAACCACTGATTGATCTTACTTCTTGCCTGTGCTGATTTTACGATTCCTAACCAGTCTCTGCTAGGTCCTTTTGAATTCTGTGATGTAATGATCTCTACACGATCACCATTCTGCAAATGATAATCAAATGGTACCTGTCTTCCATTGACCCTGGCTCCAACCATCTTATTACCGACTGCACTATGGATTGAATATGCAAAATCGATCGGTGTCGAACCATTCGCAAGGTTTTTGACATCTCCATTCGGTGTAAAACAATATACCTGTTCTGCAAAGAGATCCAAGTTCGTCTTCAGCAAACTTAAAAACTCTTTGTTATCATCCATATCACGCTGCCATTCCAGCACTTCTCTTAACCAGCTTAACTTTTCTTCCTCTTTGTTAAGTCCCTTGGTATTATTATTTTCTTTATATTTCCAATGGGCTGCGATACCATATTCAGCAACACGATGCATCTCAAATGTACGGATCTGAATCTCAAATGGATGTCCTTCTGGTCCGATCAATGTTGTGTGAAGTGACTGATACATATTCGGTTTTGGCATCGCGATATAATCCTTGAATCTTCCTGGAATCGGTTTATACATCTCATGAATGATCCCAAGTGCCGCATAACAGTCCTTAACCGTATCAACCTTGATCCGGACTGCAAATAAGTCATAAATCTGATCGATCGTCTTATGCTGATTGACCATCTTCTTATATATACTGAACATGTGTTTCACACGGCCATCAATCTCTGCCTTAATTCCAGCGTGGTCAATATGTCCTTTCACTTCGTCAACGATTTCCTGAATGAATGCTTCTCTTTCTTCCTTTGCAGAATCAAGAGAGCGTTCTAAATCTTCATAAACATCTGGTTTTAAATATCGAAGTGCCAGATCATCTAATTCAACTTTGATCTTGGAAATACCAAGACGATGTGCGATCGGTGCATAAATATCCATCGTCTCTCTGGATTTCTCTTTTTGCTTCTCTGGACGCATAAACTGCATGGTACGCATATTATGCAAACGGTCAGCAAGTTTGATCAGGATCACTCGGATATCTTTTGCCATTGCAAGAAACATCTTTCGTAAGTTCTCCGCCTGAACTTCGATCTTGTCTTTGGAATAGCTTAATTGTCCTAACTTTGTTACGCCATCAACTAACTGGGCAACTTCTTCCCCAAAATCTCTTACAATATCTTCATGGGTTGTTTCCGTGTCTTCTACTACATCATGAAGCAGTCCTGCCATAATCGTTTCTTTATCAAGTTCTAATTCTGCCAATATGATCGCAACACAAATAGGATGAATGATATATGGCTCTCCAGACTTTCGTTTCTGTTTCTCATGTGCCTTATATGCTACTTTATAGGCACGTTCTACAGCCTCAATATCTTCTTCATCATAAATGCTTTGCATGGTTGTGATCAGCTGTCGTTTCAGTTCCTCAGGCGGTGTGAAACTATCTGGACTGCTGATATCCTTCTTTACACGATTAATGTTTGTTCTGCTTTCTTGTTTCATGCACGGATACCTCTTGTTTCTTTTGATTATTTTTTAAGCTTTGATTCGCAGTAAATACAGCGATATACTTGGTGTTCTCTGTCTGTCAATTTAAACACATGATCGATTTCTTGTTCTACAGATGTAATACATCTTGGATTCTTGCATTTTGCAATATTCACGATCTTCTCTGGAAGTTCTACTTTGTGTTTGGACTTTACACTGCCATTTTCAATGACACATACCGTAACTTCTGGATCTATATAACCTAAAACATCAAAGTTCACTTCAAATGCATCTGAAATCTTAATGATATCTTTCTTGCCCATTTTGCTGCTTTTTACATTCTTAATGATCGCAACACTGCAATCTAACTGATCTAATCCAAGACTATTATAAATCTGCATTCCGCGTCCTGCGCGGATATGATCTAATACGATTCCATTCTTAATGCTATCAATGTTCATCTGCACTTACCCCCAGTAATTCCATGATCAATGCCATTCTTACATGTTTTCCATTCAATACCTGTTTAAAATAGCAGGCTCTTGGATCGTTATCAACTTTTACAGAAATCTCATTCACACGAGGTAATGGATGTAAAATAGAAAGATCCTTCTTGGCGATCTTTAATTTATCCATATCTAAGATATAGCTATCCTTCAATCTTACATAATCAGCTTCATTAAAGAAACGTTCTCTCTGTACTCGTGTCATATAAAGAATGTCAAGCTGTGGCATCACATCTTCCATCTTATCAACTTCTGTAAATGTGATTCCTTTCTTCTCAAAAACATCTTTCTTCAGATACTCTGGAATCTGGAGTTCTTCTGGAGAAATTAAAATATAATTGATTCCTTCATATCTTGATAATGCTTTGATCAGAGAATGCACTGTTCGTCCAAATTTTAAATCTCCACAAAATCCAATCGTGAAATTACTTAAACGTCCCTTTTCTCTTCGAATTGTTAAAAGGTCTGTCAATGTCTGTGTTGGATGATTATGACCACCGTCTCCTGCATTGATCACAGGGATATTTACATACTGTGACGCTACATATGGTGCTCCTTCCTTTGGATGACGCATCGCAATGATATCTGCATAACATTCAATGACTCTTGCTGTATCTGCAACACTTTCTCCTTTAGATGCAGACGATGAATCAGCAGAAGAAAATCCAAGAACACTTCCCCCTAATTCAAGCATTGCTGCTTCAAAGCTTAATCTTGTTCTTGTACTTGGTTCAAAGAACAGCGTTGCTAATTTCTTGTGTTTGCACACTTCCTGATACTTCTCAGGATTCTTTGCGATGTCATCAGCGCGGTCTAATAATCTATCAATATCTTCCACGCTTAAATCCATCGGATCAATCAAATGTCTCATTACATATTCCTCCTAATGGTTTGTCCTACCTTCAATTCTACATTTTTAGGCACCTAGTGTCAATTCTTTACTTCTGATTTTAGACGAAGAACGCCCTTGTCTACCATAAAGACTGGTCGATACGATAATTTTGACTTTCTAAGTCCCTCTTCTCCTGCATCGTCTTCTCTGTTCACATATTTGAAATCTTCCATCTCATGGATCACAAACTGTTGATTGATCATCGGATAAGCTCCTTGGATATCTGCAAAAGCTTTTTCAATATGAACGATAAATGTGTCCTCATTTGATGCACGTTCACCGATTGAAAATCCTACGACCTTTCCTTCCGCACGCAGAACACCTCCGACAAGTCCTAATTCTTTATAATTGATCACACAATTTTTAGAAACACAGATCTCGTCATGTTTCTCTATATCTTCTGGATCACAATTTTGCATCTTCCATTCCATCAGCATTGCCAGTACTTCTAACTGATTTTCATCGGAAAGTGGTTCATAGGACCATTCATGATTTTCTTTAAAACGATTGATATGATTTCTCTTTCCATGAAGTTTCTTTCCTGATAATGTTGCGAGTTTTTCTCTGTCATAAATATATTCTGAGATATCTCTGTCATATTCAATCTCATAAATATCTCCAAATATTTCACGAAACTCTTCTTCCATCTCATGAGTTACACCATGTAATACAAACGGAATCTTTTTTTCTTTGCAATCATCCATAAAATATTGCAATACTTTCTTTTTATTTCCTTTTCCAAGTGGATAACAAAAAGAACCTCCCTCCTCATCAGTATGAGATACAAATAATCCATCTATGATCGCATACTTTACTTGATAAAAAGGACTCCATAAAATAATATTCGCTGTTGCATAATCACAACTTCTTGTATCATCTGCTAAGATACATCGATCAATTTCTTCCTTATCTTCAATTGTTGGTGTTTTAAACTTCATCTTTATCAACTCCATTCTAGTGTTTTCTCGTAATATTTTTATTTGTGATATGGCTGATGATTCAAAATCCGATAAGCACGATAAATCTGTTCTAATATGATCGTGCCTGCCAGCGAACCACTTTGTGTAAATGACGATACATGAAATGGCTTTGCTTCCTCTGATCCTAAATCTCCAATATAAAAATGAAACTTTGAAATTCCCTGTACAGAACTTTCATTAATCAGCTGTGCAAGCCCCGGACTTGTCATACTGTCTCTTCCAGGTAGGATATGATAATGTTCTCCCGGTTCTTTTAATATTTTCTCTACTTGTTTTGCATTCTTCTTATATATTACAGAAACTTTCGCGTATGCACCAAGACGTTTTAGATACTCACCCATTGCTTCCTGATACATCTTAGGATCCTGTGATTTCTTCTGCAGAATATAAATTTCAAATTTCATCATATCTTTTAATTTCCTTCAAAAAATTGTTTTAATTTTTTATCTTGTTTTAAAGCCAGCTCATATCTTTTGTTGATCTGTTTTGTAAGTTTTTTAATTTCTTTGCTATTCTGGCTTTCTTTTTTTGCATCTGTGATCTCATCCGTATCATGTTTTTGATTATTATAGATACAGAATGTATTCCCTTTCTTCATCACATAATACGATGTCATCCCCGGTGCAAGTGTTTTAATCTTGCGGATCTTCATCTCATATGTTACATAAACGATATAGGATTCATCGTCTGCTCCTTGTTTGATCAGATATGTAAGATTCTTATATTTCTTCACATACTGATGGATTGCCTTTTGATCCTCAGTTAATTCATTCGTATCTTCTACCATATTCTTAAGATTTTCCAGATCATTTTTCTGAACTCTCTCATAATATGTTTTCATAAAATCCTCAACTGCTTTTTTCTCAGTCTCTGAATCTTTCTTCTTCGTTTCCGCTGCATCATTTGTTTCTCTGATCACGCCTTGTGAGGTATTCTTTTGTGTTGTTTGTTGAAAAATCTTTTCATTTGTAAGTCGTTCTTGTTTCATCTGGTCCAATTTCGCATATGCCAAAAAAGCTGCAATAAAAAATAAGATCCAGCTTGTAATGATAACAACAATTGTAGATTTTCTAAGCTTCACGCACATCCCTCCAATCCACCTACAGCAAATTTACAGTATATTATACCTTACCTTGCGAAGCAAGTCCAGTCCGAAGGACTATGCATTCACGAATGCCCTGTGGGTATACCTTATCGAGCGAAGCGAGTCCAGTCCGAAGGACTATGTTATTGTATTAACGACGTTTGATAGAATCAAGGAAATGTGGTACACTTTGTGTAAAAAATAAAAGCAAAGATAAAACTACCCAAACCGTTGGAATATAATTATAAAGGAAGGTATCGAAACACATGAAAATCCAAATGATCTGTGTCGGAAAAATCAAAGAAACATATTTAAGAGAACTGATCGATCATTACACAAAGATCATCCGTAAAAAATATAATTTTGAGATCATAGAACTCCCTGATGAGAAAACTCCAGATAATGCCAGTGACAAAGAGGAGTCAAAGATTAAAGAAATTGAAGGTCAAAGAATTCTTGATAAGATTCCAGAAGGATCTTTCGTAATTCCTCTCTGTATAGAAGGAACTCCTTACTCCACCGAACAATTCCAGAAGAAATGGGATCAGTGGAACAAGGAGTCCATAAACAATATCACATTTATTATTGGTGGTTCCCTCGGATTATCACCAAAGGTTGTATCCAAAGGAAAATTAAAATTAAGTTTCAGTAGAATGACATTCCCACATCAGCTAATGCGGTTAATTCTAATTGAGCAGTTAAGTTATCTTTAATCCAAAGCATTTTCGAACATTCGGTAAATTTCCGGATGTTCTTTTTTTACGTTGATCGGTTTTAAATCTTTTGTCACCATACCATGTGTTGTTTTTCCAGTAGCGATCAGGTCCCCATCTCTTGTAACCTTATAAGAGAATTCCAGACGAACCGGAGACAGCTTTGTAAGACTTGCATGAATCTGTAACTGGTCTTCATAGAAAGCTGCTTTTTTGTATTTACATTCAAGACTCGTTAATGGAGTGATGATTCCTTCTTTTTCTACATCTGTATAAGAAATGCCAACAGCCTTGATAAAATCAGTTCTGGCAACTTCAAACCAGACGGCATAGTTGCTGTGATGAGCAATTCCCATCTGATCTGTTTCTGCATAACGAACTTCAACGGTTGATATATGTCCCATAAATTTTACGCTCCTTTTTTCTTTTTGTTTATTGTAAGCGTTTCTTTACAATCTGTCAAAATTTAGTCAATTTTTTCCTGATTTTCCGATCAACTGGTAATAAAGAATAAAAGCTATTACAGCTGTAATGATTTCAGCAATCCAGAAAGCATGCCATACACCATGCACTCCAACTGTTTTGCTTAATACAAATGCAGCAGGAATGATCACTACAACATAACGTAAAAATGAAATCAGAAAAGACTGGATACCTTTTCCTAACGCTTCAAACGCACCTGCAGAAACAACAGAAACGGAAGAAGCTATAAATCCTGCACAAATAATACGAAGAGCGATCGCACCTTCTGTCAATGTTTCAGGATTGTTTGTAAACATACTCATCAGTGTCTGTGGCACCACAAAACAAATAACCGTTCCAACAGCCATGATTCCAACAACGATTTCAAACGTCATAAGATAAATCTTACGAACACGATCTGATTCCTTTGCTCCATAATTATAACTCATGATCGGACGCATTCCCTGGATCATTCCATTTGCTGTTAGATATAAGAATGTTTGTAATTTGTAATAAACACCAAGCACAACAACATATGTTTGCGAAAATGATGCTAAGATCGCATTTAAAGCAGATACTAAGAAAGATGGCAGTGCCATATTTAAAGTTGCTGGAATTCCGATCGCATATAAACGCTTAACACAAACAGCTTCTAGCTTTAAGTAATCTTTTCTGATTTTTACATGAATTGGGCGTAATATATATACAATCAGATAAAGGATCAATGTACTGCTTTGTCCGATACCTGTTGCAAGTGCTGCACCCTGAATTCCAAGTTTCGGAAAGAATCCAATTCCAAAGATTAAAAGCGGATCTAACACAATATTTACAATGCAGCCAGTCATTAAAGCAATCATAGTGATCACCATATTTCCAACTGCTTGAAAAATCTTTTCAAAGGAAATACTTGCCATAATGATCGTTGAAAACATTAATGCAATTGTCGAATACTGTAATCCCATCCCAATAACAGTTTGATCATTCGTAAACATTGCAAGAAATGATGGCATGATTATTAATCCAACGATCGTAAGCAGAATTCCATGAATGACATTTAAAAATAATCCCTGAGTTGCAGTTTTATCGGCTTCCTTTGCTTTTCCTGCACCAAGAAACATGGCAATGACTGCATTAATTCCAACACCGAATCCAACCGCAATTGAGTTGATCAGATTCTGTACTGGATATACAAGAGATAATGCGGTCATTGCATCTTCACTGATCTTGGCAACGAAAATACTGTCAATGATGTTATACAATGAGTTTACAAACATTGAGATTACCATTGGCAGAGCCATTGATAGTAATAATGGTAAAATTGGTTTTTCTTTCATATACGTCTGATCCATAAAATGATTCCTCCTTAATAACAAAAAAGAGACAATAGACCTGCTGTTTAGTAATCAGAAACAGTAAAATCTATAGTCTCTTATAAGACGATATTAAATTGTATTCGTTGATTTTATCTAGATAAAGTATGCACCAGGCGGGAGTCGAACCCGCGGCCAACAGCTTCGGAGGCTGCCACTCTATCCACTGAGTTACTGGTACACAAGCTATATTATATTACAATAAATATGATGATTTTTCAAGAAATATTTTTATTTTTTGTAATTTTATTAAAAGATGGTACTTATGAAGATATCATTCCTCATTATCTAACTTTGATCCATTCCTGATCTTCTTTTTTTTCAAAGCTGCCATCCCCGATTCCTAATGCAGATTTTGCTAACATATCAGCATAATCATTATATTTATCATTAGAATGTCCTTTCACTTTCACGAACTTGATCTGCACATACTGTTTCATTTCTTCATAAATTCGCTGATACGCCTGTGTTCCTTCTTTTTTCGCTGCCCATTCTCCTGTGCACCATTTCTGGATCCCTTCATAATCATAATGAATCGCCAGCTTTTTATAGCCATTTTCTTTTGCAAAACACATGGCTGCTTCAGAACCTTTGATCTCGCCTGCTACGTTGCGCATGGTTGCTAATTCTTTATTCGCATAAGGATATGCAAAATAACGTTCTACCCCATCATGCATTAATACCATACCATAAGAAAATCTCTTCTGAGAATGATCATAACTTCCATCAACATATGCAACTAATGTATCTTCATCAATCTGCATCAATTCATTTGCATCTGGATTTAAGAACGCTTCTGCTTCTGCCTTTGTCTTAAATCCTTTGTATCTTGCATTTGGGAATCCCATGACCTGTGCTTTACATGCATCCCATGACATATAGATTCCTGGTTTTCTTCCTTTTTTTACTGCGTAAAATTTTCCTGCCATATATTTCCTCTTATTTCTTTAATAGTCTTAATCCTTATATTATAATTTTCTTTGAAAAGAAAAAATCCTGCAATGCAGGATTTTCCCTAACCTTATGATTCTAGTCGTTATCTCTTCCACCAAATAAAATGATCAGACGAAGCAAGCTCAGAAGTGCTGATGCTGCACCTGCTACATATGTCAGTGCAGCTGCTGATAAAACCTTCCTTGTCTGCCCCACTTCATCTTCGTACATGATCCCTGTACTTCCAAGAATTCGTAACGCTCTTGAAGAGGCATTAAATTCCACCGGAAGTGTTACTAATTGAAAGATCACCGCTAATGAAAATAATAAAATTCCAACATTCAATAATGTCTGATTCATTCCAAGGATCACTCCACCTAGAATAAACAACCAGGAAAGATTGGATCCAAGATTCACAGCTGGAACCATAGCCCCACGGATCTTCAATGGTGCATATCCTTGCTGATGCTGTACAGCGTGCCCACACTCATGGGCTGCAACACCGATCGCTGCGATCGAATCAGATCCATAAGTTGCATCTGATAATCTTAATACTTTATTCTTTGGATCATAATGATCTGTAAGATTCCCGCTGACACGTTCTACCGAAACATCGTAAATTCCTGCCTGGTTTAAAATACGTTCAGCAGCCTGAGAACCTGTCAGTCCGCAATGACAACGGACTCTTGAATATCTTCGAAACGTTGAATTCATCTTGGAAGATGCGATCATCGTGATGATCACTCCGATGATGATCAAAATATACGTTGGGTCAAAATAATAACCATAACCGTATGGATACATAAATATCTCCCTTCTTTCTCTGTAACATGTAGATGATTATATCGTTCCTCCTACATGAAATCAAGGCAGTTTAGAAATATTTTATAATCATTTTATTGAATGATTAATTCTTCATATTTTTATAACAAAGAAGCTCTTAATTCGTCTCCTGATTTCGCACTTAAATATGCTGGTGCGATATCAAATACAGTCTTACATCCACTCTGTCCTTCTTTGGAAAGCTTATATGCAGCTCTTGCATATGCAACTAAAACACTTGATGTAAATTCTGGGTTAGAATCTAATTTTAAGCTGTACTCAATGATATGTTTGTTTTCTTTTTCCCATCCTGTACATCCACTTCTTAATACAAATCCACCATGAGGAATCTTGCTGTGGTCACGATCTAATTCTTCCTGGCTGATGAAATGTACAGTTGTATCATAGTCTGAGAAGTAGTTCGGCATTGTCTTGATCTCTTCTTCAACTTTCTTCGCATCTGCACCTTCTTCAAGTACTACAAAGCATTCTCTTGTATGCTTCTGTCTTGTTGTAAGTTCTGGATCTTCCCCATTACGAACTGCTTCTAAAGCTGCTTCTACAGGAATTGTGTACTGTTTACCGTCTTTGACACCTTCCACACGACGGATCGCATCAGAGTGTCCCTGGCTGACTCCTTTTCCCCAGAATGTATAATCTTTTCCTTCTGGAAGGATCGCGTTTGCATACATTCTATTTAAAGAGAACATTCCTGGATCCCAACCTACAGAAATGATTCCAATATGTCCATATTCTTTCGCTACTTTATCTACATTTGCAAAATGTTCTGGAATTCTTGCGTGTGTATCAAAGCTGTCTACTACGTTAAATAATTTGGCATATTCTGGTGTCTGAACAGGAAGGTCTGTTGCACTTCCTCCACATAACATTAAAACATCAATCTTATCTTTCCAATCTTCTACATCTTTGACATTACATACAGCTGCACCTTCTGTTAAAATGCTGACTGTCGCTGGATCTCTTCTTGTAAATACAGCTACAAGCTCCAAATCGTCATTCTGTTTGATCGCGCATTCAATTCCGCGTCCAAGGTTACCATAACCCATAATACCAATTCTAATCATTGATTTTCTCCTTTTTGACTTTATTAAACATAGTATATCATCTCTGTGTTTTGCGTTCAATGTATTCTTTTTATGATTTTTTTGCTATAATGATCTTAAAAATTCCCGATGATTCCTGATCCCTCGGGAATATTCTAACAGAAATGAGGAATTTTATCATGTCATTTACCGGCATTTTCAAAGCAAAAAACGGCATTGTCGCTGTCGTTGATTCAAAGGCATCCAGAGTAGAAAACGGGCAATCTTATGAAGACGTTCACAGAAATCCAGAAAAGCTCTTTGTATTCCAAAACGGAATTGCAACAACTTTTGGTGCTAACCAGATCTTAGTCCAGAATCCTTTTGAATTTTCCTCAAAAGTCATTGCCATCGAAGATCTGGTTTATGAATATCTGCATTTAAAGAATATCTTAGATGCTTCTTTCTTCCAATCTCTGCTTGTAAAAATGACATCCAACCCAGCCAATACAGAACCTGTAAACTTTCTGGTTGGACGCAAAATCCGTCAAGAAGAATACATCTTAGAACATCATCAAGTACGTTATTGCGCCTACGCACAACGGCTCGCAACCCCAATGGAACATTTCTTTACTGGCGGAGATGAAAAATATCGGGAACACTTTGATAACCTTCCATATCTTTCACAGATCACCTCTGTTGATATATTGCAGAAAACTGTTGCAAAAGAATTGGATGGATTGATTCAATATTATGACCAGCAATCCGAATATAATCCTGTAGGAAAGCCTGTGAAATCTTATGTTTTAAGATAATGCTACTTTATAGTTTTATCTTCGAAAAAGCCTCCGCAAATGCATTATTGATCGGCTCCTGTGCTTCTTTTTGCTGTTTTTTCAAATATCTGTTCACTTCTTTTTTACTCATTCCAGAACCTTGTTTTTCTTTTCTTTGTTTAAATGCAGACAGTTTTTCTTTATACCCGCAAACACATACAAACTTCTGTCCTTCACCTTCTCCGACCATCTCCATCTTCTTGTGGCATACGGGACATCTGGCGTTTGTGACTTTTGAGATCGTCTTTTTATATCCACAGATACGGTCCTGACATACTAGACGTTTTCCGTGTTTTCCATTGACTTCCAATAAAAATTTTCCACATTCCGGGCAGCGGTGTCTTGTAACATTATCATGTCTAAATTTACCATCCGATGTTTTAATATCATTGATCAATGCCTGTGTATAGTCTGAGATTTCTCTCATAAATTTCTGATCATTTTGTTTTCCTTTAGAGATTGCTGTCAGTTTCTTCTCCCAGTCGGCGGTTAACTCTGCTTTTTTTAGATCTTCTGGAACAAGTTCTAACAATTGTTTTCCTTTGGATGTGATATGGATTTCATTTCCTTTTTTCTCAAGAAGATAACTGTTAAATAACTTATCAATGATATCGGCTCTTGTCGCAACCGTTCCAAGTCCTTTTTTATCCATCTGATCGATCAATGTTCCTTCTGTGTAACGCCCTGGTGGATTCGTTGTTCCTTCTGTCATGGAAATCGTTCCAACCGGATATTCTTTTCCTTTGACTGGGATATTTCCTGCTTTGATCGTGTCTTTTGTTTGAGTTTCCTCTTCGTAGAGTTCTCTCCATCCCAGCTGTTTGATATTCTCTGCTTTTGCACGGAAAAGTTCTCCATTTATGCTTGCTTTCACAGAGAGTTGTTCAGAAATTGCTGGTGCTGATAAAACAGCTAAAAATCTTGCAACAACCATATCATAGATCTTTCGTTCATCGGAACTAAAACTTGTCAAGGATGCATACTGCTCTGTTGGAATGATCGCATGATGGTCAGATACTTTTTTATCATTGATAAAACGGCTGCTTGCTTTGATTTCTTTTCTTAATAACGTTGCTGCTGCCTTTTTATATGATCCATTCTGACATGCTTTGATCCTGTCTTTTAATGTGTCTGTCATGTCATTGGTCAAATATCTAGAATCTGTTCTTGGATATGTCAATACTTTGTGATGCTCATAAAGACTCTGCATGATATTTAATGTCTGTTTTGGTGAAAAGCCATAACGTTTACTCGCTTCTTTCTGCAAAGTTGTCAGATCATAAAGTTCTGGAGCATAGTTCTTTTTCTCTTTTTTTGAAACCTCCGTGATCACAAGATCATGACCTCTTAATTTCTTACCAAGTTCCTCTGCCCATTTCTTGTCAGAAATTCTCTGATTTCCTTTCTGATTCTCCCATGTGAATTTCATTTCTGTTGCAAAAATCTTATAACCGTAATATTTCTGCGGTTTGAAACTCTTAATTTCCTGCTCTCGGTTCATGATCATTGCCAAAGTTGGGGTCTGCACACGCCCACAAGATAACTGAGCATTGTATTTACATGTCAAAGCTCTTGTCGCATTGATCCCGACTAACCAGTCTGCTTCAGCTCTTGATCTTGCTGCACGGAAGAGATCATCATATTCTTTTCCCGGTTTTAAATGTGCAAAACCATCTTTGATCGCTTTGTCTGTTACCGAAGATATCCACAAACGGTAGATTGGTTTCTTATTTCCAGACATCTGTAAGATCCATCTGGCAACTAATTCTCCTTCTCTTCCTGCATCGGTTGCAATGATCACATCTTTGATATCATTTCGAAGGAGTAATTTCTTTACTGTCTGGAATTGTTTGGATGTCTTCTTTAACACTGTTAATTTCCAATGTTTTGGCATCATTGGAAGGACATCCATATTCCACTCTTTGTATTCCTTTCCATACTGCTCAGGATCCGCCAGAGATACTAAATGCCCTAATGCCCACGTTACAATATGATCATTTCCTTCGATATAACTATGCGTTTCCTTCTTACAACCAAGAACTCTCGCAATATCACGCCCAACCGAAGGCTTTTCTGCTAATACTAATCGTTTCATTTTATTATTTAAACCTTTCTAAAATTGTCATCTCAAATTTATTATCCCGACCATTTTAACATATTTTGTGGTATACTGGAATAAAGATATTTTATCGTATTTTTACAGAATTGAGGTATTTACATATGAAATTAATGATCGCATCCGATATTCACGGATCTGCTTTTTACTGTAAACAATTAATCGAAGCATATAAACAAGAACAGCCTGATAAACTACTTCTTTTAGGAGATTTACTTTATCATGGCCCAAGAAATGACCTTCCTAAAGATTACGCACCAAAACAAGTCATCGAAATGCTAAACGCTATCAGCGACCAATTGATCTGTGTCAGAGGAAACTGCGAAGCCGAAGTCGACCAGATGGTACTAAACTTCCCTGTTCTAAGCGAATCCTGCATCCTATACATCGATGGACAAACCATCTACGCAACCCACGGGCACATAAACTCTCCAGCAAATCCTCCAAAATTACATAAAGGAGATATTCTGTTGACTGGCCATACCCATATCCCAGCCTGGGAAGAATATGATAACTTTTTATATTTAAATCCAGGATCTGTGTCCATCCCAAAAGAAGGATCCGAACATGGGTATATGATTTACGAAGATAAAAAGTTTTTATGGAAAACCTTAAAAGGTGACGTATATCATACACTTTAATTTTTTTGTTTTCTTATCACATATCTTAATGGTATTCTATAACCTTCATGTATATAAAACAAATAAAAAAGAGATGGAATACGAAACATGAATTTCATGACGGATTTTTTGCAAAACGCTGATCCGCCATGAAATTCAATCGTTTTCGTATTCCATCTCTTTTTTATTTGTTTTATATACTAGAAGATTATATAGTATCATTTGGATTTCCCATATAAATTCATCCTCTATTTCTTTCTTAACCCTTAATGATATCATCGATCGTGTCAAATGGGATTCCCTCATTTTCCCCGTTGTCTTTATGCACATGTACAATGTCATCTTCTTCTAAGCATCTTGCAAATTCAATCTGCATAAAAATACCTTTGATCTCTCTTCCATTTAATGTCTTTACGATCACATGATCATTTTGTGAAACAAAAAGTTCTTCCTCATTCCCAGCTTCATCTTGTTTTACCAATTTCACTCCTGGTAATACATTTGTAAATTCCATAAAAGTTGCTCCTTTATCTTATAATTTTAGAAAAAATTTCATCAATTGTTCTTTAGCTTTGTTATATGGCATATAACGAACTGGAATATCAATCTTATCTGATTTCTTTATGATACTCTTTTCATGCGTAAATGTATCAAAACTTTTCTTCCCATGATAAGACCCCATTCCGCTATTCCCAACTCCTCCAAATCCTAGATATGGAGTTGCCAGATGAATGATCGTATCATTGATACAGCCACCGCCAAAAGACAACTGTGAAAGTACATCTTGTTCTACTTTATCATTTTCTGTAAATAAATACAATGCCAAAGGTTTGTTATGATCTCTGATATACGAAACTGCATCTTCTAATTTGTCATATGTCATTATAGGAAGTAATGGACCAAAAATCTCTTCCTGCATCACCGTGGATTCTTCTTTTACATTCACAAGTATCGTTGGGGCGATCTTTCGAAGTCTTATATCTCCATAACCGCCTTCAACGATCTTTTCATGTTTCATCAATTCCATAATGCGCTGATAATGTCTCGGATTTATCATAGATGAATAATCTTTATTCGACAAAGGATGTTCCCCGATCATTTTATTGATCCAGTATTTTAAGTAGAAGATCAGTTCACTTTCTGCTTTTTTATCTACGAAAATGTAATCTGGCGCAACACAGGTCTGCCCACTGTTTAAAAATTTTCCAAAAACAATTCGTTTTGCTGCCAACTTAATATTGGCGCTTTCTTCTACAATGCATGGACTTTTTCCACCTAATTCCAAAGTCACTGGTGTTAAATGTCTCGATGCTTTTTCCATCACGATCTTTCCAACTCGTTCTCCACCAGTATAGAAAATATGATCAAATGACTGTTCCAGAAGTTTTTCACTGATTTCTACTCCTCCATTGATCACAGCAACGTAATGAGAAGGGAAAACTTCTCCAATCATCTTCTTTAAAAGACTGGCACAATGTGGTGCGTGTTCAGATGGTTTTAAAACACAACAATTTCCTGCTGCGATCGCTCCGATCAGCGGCTGTAAGGATAAAAGAATTGGATAATTCCATGGGGCTATGATCAACACCTTTCCGAGTGGTTCTTTGATCTTATAACTTTGGGATGGAAACTGGGCAAGCGGTGTTTTTACCTGCTCTGTTTTCATCCATTTTTTTAGATGCTTCTTTGCATAAGAAAGTTCACTTTTTACCATGCCAATCTCTGCCATATAGGACTCAAAAGATGATTTCCCTAAATCTTTGTATAATGCATGTTCCATATCTTCTTCATGTTGTTTGATCGCACATTCCAAGCGCAATAATGCTTTCTTTCGAAATTCGTATTTCTTTGTCTTCTGGCTCTGAAAAAAATGTTCTTGTCTTTTTAACATTTGATTGATTTCCATGATAACCTGTCCTTTCTTTCTCTACCTTCACCGCGTTTTATCTTAATTTTACCATATATAGTAAACTACCGCCTCTCTTTTTTATTTATTGCCACTTTTTAAGAAATTCGCTATAATAAATTTGTTTTACAATAACCATATCTTTACAATGAAAGGATTTATACATATATGAAACGTAATATCAGATTAACAATTGAATATGATGGTTCCCGCTATCAGGGTTGGCAGAGGCTTGGCGGTGATTCCAATGCGAATACGATTCAAGGAAAATTAGAGTCTGTTTTATCAAAAATGACTGGAGAAGATGTCAATATCAATGGATCTGGCCGTACCGATGCTGGTGTTCATGCTTATGGTCAGGTTGCCAATTTCCATACAGACTGTATGATGTCTGTTAATGAGATCAAAAACTATCTTACCAAATATCTTCCATCTGATATCGGTATTGTGGAAGTTTCTGAAGCTTCCGAACGTTTTCACAGTCGTTTAAATGCGAAAGAGAAAACTTATCTTTACCGGATTGCAATTCCTGGTGTATCGAATGTTTTTGAACGTAAATACCTTTGGTATTTCCCGGAAACTTTGGATATCAAAAAGATGGAAGAAGCTGCATCATTACTGATCGGAACGCATGATTTTAAAGGATTTTCTTCAATTAAGAAAACGAAAAAATCTACCGTCCGTAGTATCTATAACATCGAGATCAAAAAGACAAAAAAAGAAATCCAGATCTCTTATACAGGAAATGGCTTTCTTCATAACATGGTCCGGATTCTTACTGGAACTTTAGTAGAAGTTGGATGTGGAAAAATAAAACCAGAGGATATTACAAAAGCACTGGAAAGTACAAAAAGAAGCGATGCAGGGATTACTGCACCGCCTCAAGGGTTATTTCTGGTTTCTGTGGAGTATTAAGATCTAATCTTATTCTCCCCAGACTTCCTCAGCAATTTCTTTCACTAATTTTAGTTTTGCCCACTGTTCTTCTTCTGTTAATTTATTACCGATCGCACAAGAAGCAAATCCACACTGTGGGCTTAGGCATAGTCTTTCCAAAGGAATGTATTTTGCTGCCTGTCTGATTCTGTTGATTACTTTTTCTTTGTCTTCAAGATCTGGTTTCTTTGTCGTGATCAGACCAAGGACAACTTTCTTGTCTTCTGATACTTTCTTAAGTGGTGCAAATCCTCCAGATCTTTCATCATCATATTCAAGGAAAAGTGCATCAACATTTTCTTTTGCAAATACATAGTCTGCAACTGTATCATATGGACCACTTGTGAAGAATGTAGAATGATAATTTCCACGACAGATATGGGATGTAATTACCATATCTTCTGGTCTTCCTTCTAATGCAAGGTTGTTCACAGTAAGCAGCTGTTTCTTCACATCTTCAAGATCAATTCCTAATGCTTTATATCTTTGTTTCGCAGCATCTCCCACGATCGCTCCCCAAGTACAGTCATCTAACTGAAGATTACGGCATCCTGCCTTATAGAACTGTTTGATCACATCCTGATATGCAACACCAATATCCTGAATCAATTCTTCATTTGTCGCATAATATTTTCTTGTCGTTTCAATGTTTGTTGGAACGATCATTTGCTGAAACATCTGTGCTGGTGCAGGAATTGTATATTTTGCAATTGTATTTTCATCTTCAAACTGTTTTAAATATCTGAAATATTCTACAAATGGATGCTTTTTCGCTTTGATCTTTCCTACCAGATAAGTGTCTTCTAAAGAAGCTAATTCTCCATCGAACTGTACTCCACTTCCTGTCTGTTCATGTGCTACACCCTCAAATCCCCACATAAAATCTAAATGCCAGTAAGTTCTTCTGAACTCTCCGTCCGTAATCACATGATATCCTAATTCTTTTTGTTTTGCTACTAATTTTGCAATCTCTTCATTTACGATGTTATCGTATACTTCTTTTGTGATCTTGTTTTCGTTATATTGTGTTGTTGCTTTCTTTAATTCTTCTGTTCTTAAAAAGCTTCCTACATAATCATATCGAAATGGCTCTTGTAATTTACTCATTTTCTGTCGTCTCCTTTTTGCCTTGTTTTTTAAGTTGTATATAGTATATCATTTCAAAATCATCATTTCAAATATATATATTTAGCGGTTTGTTATAGTTTTAAGTTATAGCAAAAGTGTTCGCAGAATGATTCTGCTTTCTATCTGCATCCAGATATTTTTGTATTTCCATCTGCATCGACATATCTTAATATTCCTTTTGTATATGTAATCTTGTCATCTGATACCCCCTCCGCAATAATCTTCTTCTTTCCACTTTTTATATCGACCTGTGCAATATAATATTTCTTTTTCCAATAAATATACCCATCTGCTACAAAAAACCATTTTGTATCTTCTGCATCATTAAAATATTCCTCATACTGTTTTTGTTTCTGTATCATTCCAAAATAGTTTTCGATATTTTCATCTGTGGAATCATAGACTAACGTGTTATCAAAATTTTTAAGATTAATTTTCCTGACACATATGCCATTGCTCTCATCATTTTCAGAAAGATAGTAACACTCATTTCCATATATAAATATCTTTTGAATTATTAATTTTGATGGAAATACATCTCTGATAAGATTTTCCTTTTTTCCGCTTTCATCTGTATATATAATATTGTTATTATCCTCATCTATTTCGATCGTTTTTCCATTCCATATTGCCTTTTCCTGCGTATCTTCTTTGCTTATAGATACTCTAACTTCCCTATGATTCGTACTTTTGCTGCATCCTGTAGCAAATAAAGTTGATGCAATGAAACATAATGTTATGATTCCCATCATCTTTTTATAAATATGAATTTTCTTTATTCTCCATTTTGAAAAAAAGATAACACATAAAACACCTAATATTATTATTTCACCCAAACACATAGCATTGACTGCTATAAAACTTCCATGAGATATTTTTTTGAATGTACAGACTTTGACCAATTTGCTTCCAACATACTGACCGTCAAATTGAGATGCCCATAAATATCCTGCTGCTTTTAATGGTCCTAATGGTAAAGGTAACTCATAAATCATAGAGCCACTTCGAAAGATGATCGATGTCAGTACAATTGCTGCTATACTTATGATCATGCTAATTGTTTTTCTTTTGATCCATATGTTTATTAACATTATCATAAAAGAAAGCAGAACTGCCCCAATCAATCTCATGATAAATATCGTGACTACAGCAGATCTGAGTGTTATATGATAGGAAGAATTTTGAAAGAATTTCAAACTCTGGATTGAATAATTCCCGTGGGAAAATCCTACGCTTCCTGCCAGGTATATCATCTGAATGAGTTGAAATATTGCTGATAATACGACCGAAAGAATACCTCCTAACACTACTTTAGCAAACGGAGTCTGATATTTTCCTTTTTTACAAGACCTTAACATCATGTCCATTTGTGTTTCATATTCATTTCCCCAAAGTGCTGTCATAACAATGATAATACAGATAATTAAGGAAAAATCTAAACTATCATGTTCTAAAATGCTTTGCCATCCTCTAGTCTCTAAAATATATCCACTGCCTTTTTCTTTCTCATATGTAAACTGGTCATAAATCACCTGAAATGCTTTATTTTTCTGTTCAGATGCTAATAATTCATTACTAGATGAATTTATCTTTTTATATTCTTTCTCTATCTCTTTTTGTTTCGCATCTGTGATCTTTCCCTCATATTTTTTCAGATATTCATTATAATACTTTTCATTTTCATCGATCATATAATGAGAATCATACCCAGTTATACAAACAGATACCATTCTTACAGCCAGCAGAATCATAATAAATATCCATATTTTCTGTTTTGTAAACAATTTATAAATTTCCTGCATCAACATATTTTCTACCTGACGCTTTCCTTTCTGTTGCTAGAATGTTTATATCTATAGTAAGAAATACAGATCAGCAACACTTCAAAAATCACCTGTATTACAATACAAACATTAATCCTTAATTCAAAGTTACCAAACAAATCTAATTCATACAGTGATTTAAAAATATTAAAACCTTTGAACAATGAAAATGGACTAGCAATTGCAATCACTACTTTTTGTACATTGTCGCTACAAATATATCCACTACAATATAATCCAAATACAGTCACTCCAATAAATATGATAAACAACATCATTGTGTTTTTTGTCATATTGGATATCAGACACATCAATGTGCTTACAACAATGAAAGCCATACATTTTAGTCCCTGTATAGCAAAATATGCCTGCAGTAATGTCAAATTATATGGTGAATATTGGAATTCTTCTAATGCATATATGGGCATTTGAGATCCTTTCAGCCCGTAAGTTATGTAAAATACAATATAATTCACACACGCAATCACTACCGTACACATTATAATTACTGCTATCACTGAAATATACTTCCCTGCAACATATGTTTTTCTGCCTTTTTTGGTCGCCAGAATCATATCTTCCATCCCATAGATTTGTTCTTGATAAAATAATGGCAAAGCACATAAAAACAAAAAAATCATGAGAATCACATCTGAAAAATTATAATCAAGCAGTTTCTGAAATCCTGTTGTATCATAAAAATCATAGATCACTCTATCTTGATATTTCTTTACAATATGTTGATTCTTCTTAAGTTCATATCGATTGTCTGCTTTTTTATAAAACTTTATATTTTCTTTTGCCTGATCTACCAGTTTCTTATTTTTCTCAGCATAGGAAACTAAATTTTTGATCGGTTGATAAAAATTTGTTTCAATCAGCGAATAATCGCCAAAAATATATCCCGTCCCTGCACTCTTTGTATATCCTTTTTGATAGTCAGCATTGTCTATTTTTTCTTTCAAATTATCATAGAGTTTAATGATCTTATCCTGTTTTTCTTCCGTTATTTCACCGTCAAATTGTGCATGTAATTCTTTATAATACTCCCATTCTCTAGCAGATGAATGATACCGATTAACCTCACTGGAAAATGGATCATTTTGAAATCGGTACTGTGCATAAATTACCATTACATTCACGATCAGCAAAATGACCATTGGTATGATGATCGTTTTTCTTAAAATATTTTTCCGAAATTCAAATAATACAATTTTCATATTATATCCCTGCCTGCTCACAAAATACTGTTAAAAACACATCTTCTAACTGCGGTTCTGACATTCTGGCATTTTTTATCGGTTTGTTCTTGCTAATGATCCGCATAAGTACATTTTCATCAACTCTTTTTATATTGGATGTCAAATAATTTTTCATCAATTCTTCTGCAGTCATTTCATCTACATTGACTTTCCAGACACTTCCCTGAATATCATTGCACAGTCCTTCTACGGTACCCATCCTGTTAAGTTTTCCCTCTTGTAGAATCACAACCTGATTTGCAATATATTCTATATCTGATACGATATGTGTAGAAATAAGCACCATTCTGTTTTTGGCTATATTAGAGATAATATTTCGGAATCTGATTCGCTCTCCCGGATCAAGTCCTGCAGTTGGCTCATCTAAAATCAAAATTTTGGGATCATTTAAGATTGCCTGCGCAATTCCAAGTCTTTGTCTCATTCCTCCGGATAGTTCTTTGATTTTCTTATTCATGTGATCACAAAGATTTACTTCTTCCATAATCTCTGGCAAGATTTCTTTTGCTTTCTTCTGTGGAATGTCTTTGATACTACACATATACATAAGAAATTCTTTAACCCGAAAGTTTGGATAAAACTGCGGATATTGTGGAAGATATCCTATTTTATCCAGATATTTTGTTCCCATATCTTTTATATCACTGCCATCAAGTTTTACCTGTCCAGATGTTTGCTGCAGAATTCCTGTAATGATACTGATCAAAGTCGTTTTTCCAGCACCATTTGCTCCTAAAATGCCATAAACACCATCGCTAAATTCTATATTCAAATCTTTTAGTGCATATTTGTTCCCATATTTTTTACTTACATGATCTAACAATAATTTCATAATTTTCTCCAATGATTATCGCAATTCAAACTCTTCTAATTTATCTCCTTGATCCGTACTATAAATAATTCCATATGATTTTCCGTTATTGATGGAAATAATGTCATTGACATGAACGGATTTATGAAAATCGTATTTCTTTTCCTTCAAAACCTTTTCATTTTTAATATCATATTGCCTTACACGGAAACTTTTTTCATCTGTCTGACTGGCTGCAATCATATATTTTCCATCTTCTGTGATCCTTGCTTTTGCACTCTCAATACCATCAAGATGAACCAAATGATTTTTCCCTGTCTTGATATCTATGACTGGTACTTTTCCACTTGCTGTTTTCGTATTTGGATTTTCTCCATCATTGATCCAAATATATCTCTTATCTACATTTAAAGAAAAAGCTTCATATTTTTTCTCAATAAATGTATGTATTTTTTTATTCTTTAAATCGAAATATCCATAACAAGTATCTTCTTCACTTTCTCCCTTCGTTCCATAAAATGCTAACTTATCATTTCCTGCAAATATAATATTTTCTGCTGTAATATCTTTCTTCGTAATCTGGTTGTATTTTGTAAATTTCTTTGTTTCTCTGTTATAACACAAGATGTTTTCTCCAGTATTCCATGCAATCTTCGTACCATCTGGACTTACTGTAAAACTGGTCATTAAAAAATCTTCATCTTTTCTTTCTTTTGCCAATCTAGTAATATCAACGGTATCTGTTTCTTTGAGCTTTTTATCAAAGAGTTTTATAGAAGCCTTTACAATTTCACTTTCATCTGGTGTATCTTCTACCACAGCACCCTGAATTACTTGATTTTTCAATTCCCTGTTTGCTTCATAAATTTGTACGCAATATCCTTGATCAAGTTCTATGATAGAACCTGTACACTGTTTTTTACCTAGTTTATATTTATTCACAACTTTATAATTCATCAGATTTTTCAAAACCAATTCTTTTCCTTTTGTTGTTAAGCGTAAAACTTCTTTTTGTTTCTTTTCTTTCACTACACTTTTTTCTTTCCCGCACCCTACCAGTGCAATACAAATGCAGATCATACAAACAATTATTTTCTTCATTGATTCCTACCTCTACTTATCTATTTACTTATTGATCAAGAGTAAACTGTCCGTTTTAGAAATATCCTGTATTTTATAATCTCCTTCGCTCGTCATAACAATTGCATAAATTGAATTGATCCGGTCATATCCTGAAAGATCTAAATTTGCAGTAACTGTGATCATTTTCCCTTTTTGAGTTTTCACTTTTATATAATCTTTTTTATCAATTTTTACTGGTTTATTATTGATAAAAATTGTAATCTTCTCATTCACACTTGCTCCACCATACAATTTCAAAGTGATTGGAACCTTTCTATTTTTTCCATATAAAATCTGTTTGTCCTTGACACTTGATTCCATCTCAAAGTTTACAGATGTATCTAAAGAATCATATTCATCACTTACATATGTATTTTTCCAATCGTTTAAAATTTCTTCTGGTATATCACTTACTTTTACATGTTTCTTCGTTGCCTTTAATTGATTCGTTCCATTACTTTTCATTTTAATTTCTAATGGAACGTTCGCACTTAACTGTTGATTATTTCCCCAACTTGGATTTTTTTCATTTGGTAAACTGTCTGGATTCCATATCGTTGCTGGAATCACTCCAACTTTGTCTCCTTTTTTACCTGATACTGGCTTAAATATCAGTTTAAACTCTTTTCTTTCTTTTGGTTTTAATGTGATTTTTTGCATTGTTTGTATTTTGCCATTTGCTTCTATTCTATAATCCTGTATATTTCCATCAACGAACAATAACAATCCTATCGTTGCTACACTTTCATTTTTATTTCCCTGATTTTCCAGATAAAATGGTATTTCTACATCTTTTCCATTGTACTCATAGACATCTTTCTTCTCATTAAGATATCCAAAAGAAATCTGTCCGCTAGACTCTTTTTTTACATTTTCAATATTTTCATTTTTTTTCTCAAATCTATTTTCTACGGCTGTTTTATTTTCTTTATCATTCTTATTTTTATTTCCTGTTTTACAACCTGTTAATATAATTGTTGAAATCAATAATATACACCCGATTCGTTTCATATATGCTCCTTTTTATACAAAGTGGGAGCACTCCCTATATGCCCCCACTTTGAAATTATTTTAAAATATTTCGGCTTTGTATTTTACAACATTCGTTTTTCCACATGCTTCATGAGTAGAAAAAGCTGCTAATTTTTTATTCGTATTCAATAATATTCATTACCTCTTTTCTCTCCCCCTTTTCTCTAATACTATTTATGGAATTCCATTTTCATTTTTGCACTTTTTAAGGCCTTATCCACTGCGCAATTAAATATTATCATGTAAATTGTATTTAAAATAAAATGTTGTTTATTTTGTATGTTTTTGTGTTTATTTTGTATCTTTATTTCATAAAGAACGCTAAATTATTTTGCGCAAAATAAAAATGCCGGTATCTAGCCGACATTTTACTCATATCCTTTATTTAATTTGGAATCAATATTTTGACAACCACCTCGGTGCCCTTTTTATCAATCGAAAACTCTCCTTCATATTTTGTAACAATGCTTTTTACACTTCTGATGCCTATTCCATGAAACTTCTGCTTCTTCTTTGTTGTCTTTAAATTTTTAGAAAAATCTCTGCTATATTGATTGATGATCTTAATTACAAGAAATATTTTCTCCTGTCGGATTGTCAGATCAATATATGGTTCTTCTTCCCCTTGGCTTGCTTCCATGGCATTATCAATCAAATTCCCTAATATATTTGACATATCTATTTCTCTTACACAACACTTCTTTGGAATTGCTGCATTTACTATAAATGTGATACCTTTTTCCTCTGACAACCTTTGTTTTGTATTAACAATTGCATCCACAACAGAATTTCCTGTTTTTATGTAAAACATCTTTTTCTGAATTAATTCATTTTCACAATTCAGGTATTCTTTTATGCCTTCCATATTTTCATCTGCTGCAAGTTGTCGTAATGCTATGACATGATTTTTATAATCATGGACACTTCTTCGCCATAATTGAAATGCCTGCTCTGTTTCATCTAACGATTTTTGAAGCATGGTATTTTTCATGTCGATTAATTCATTTTTCTGCTGTTGCTCATAACTTTCTCCTGTTTTTATGATAAAATAAAGCACCAAAAGTTCAATCGATATAGAAGTAATAAAAAATATTACAAGAAACAATTCTGTTTCAGGGCTTCTATTTTTTATATTCAATTCCACCATAATATGAAGTGAAACTAATAGAAACGCAGAATAAATACACATAATAACTATATATTTTTTTATAAATATTATTGATTTTCTCAATAACTTACGTATTGTGACTACTGTTAATATCAACAGAAACTTTGACATCAAGATGCACAAAACTCTTGAAAAATTTTGATGATTCAATAAATAGTTTGCATCTACTTGTAAGATCAATGCTGTAAAATATGAAACCGCAAAATCAATGGCAGCTAAAATTACTGCATAAATCAATGGAAGTACAATACATAATCCTATTTTCGCTTTATATAAAAATAGCTGAAACAAAATAATTACAAATAAAACGAATATAGAATTAAAAACTGAAAATATCTCTATTTTATTTAATCCTGTGATTAACAATGCACTAAGTGCCGCCCCTGCAAATGCCAGATATTTTCGATCACCAAATTCCTCTTTTACTAGAAAAGTCCCACAAAAAACACAACACATGAAAATTTCAATGAAACTTGCGATGTATTCTATAATCCAAAAAAATGTCGTCATACCTGATTACCCCAATAATTCATTAATGCTATTTTCACACTTTTTATTCTGGTTCTGCTTACGATCAGATGCTCGCCATTATCTAATGTAATATCATGATTCGAGTATTTCCCAATATATTTAGCGTTTGCAACACATCCACTATGTATTTTGATAAAATGCTCATCATTTAATTCCTCATATAATTCTTTGATTGTTTTTCGTACAAATAATACCTCTCCATTCTTTAAATGGATTCCTATCTTTCTTGCACTTGTCTCAAAATACATAATATCTGAATGCTTCACTCGAACTTCCGCTTCTCCTGTTTTCACAATCATATAAGAATCCTGCATTTCCTCAAGTCTTTGGTATGCTGCCTTCAAACATGGCATTAATTCTTTTTCGATTCTGTTTTTTCGAATATATCGAAATGGATTATATTCAATCGATTCAAACACATACTGTTCATATGCTGAAATAAAAATTAATATGATATCTAAATGTTTCTGTCTTAATTTTTTTGCAACCTCAAGTCCTGAAACATCTGGCATATCAATGTCTAGGAATAAAACATCAAAATCTTCTTTTTCATTGTAAATTAAATCTAATACTTTCTTTCCCTCTTTATAAGCGTAAGTTTCAATTTCAATCTTTAACTTGTCAGCTATATGATATAATTCTTTCTGAATCATCTGTAAAGATTTCTGTTCATCATCACATATTGCAATATTTATTCTCATCATAATTCCCTCGTTTTCCTTTTTGTATGAAAGATATTATACCATAAAAAATATAATAATAAAATTAGACTAAACTAGAGACTTACTCCCAAATATTTTAGAACTGTTTATACTTTCTTTAGAATTGTTCATACTTTGTATATTGAATGAAGATGAGATTTTGATATACTTAAGACATAGTTTTTCATATATATTTTTTAATCCTCTCTTTTCAGAAAAGCAACCGCTCACAAGATTTGTGAGCGGTCTTTTTATTGTTAGGCTTTAACCTTCAACATACACACCCACTAGTGGTTTCGATCACTGAATTTATTGAATATTATAAAAATGGTTATCTGTCGGCGACCGTAGGAACACGTCTGCACTTAGCGAGTGGATGGTCGTAAAGACCATTCAGGAGCTTAGTACAGCTACGTGTGAGTCGAGCGAGAGCGCGTCGCAGACAGATAACCATTTTTAAATATTCTATCAATAACTTCAGTTTATCAAACTATATTTTATACAGGGTATGCTTCTTCATTTCCTTCTGTAACATCAACTTTCTTTTCCTGTGCATCGCGATATTTAAAATACTCTGTAGCAACCTGATGGAATAAAGCATAACTTAATACATCTTCATCCTGTTCTTTATAAGCTGCTACCTCCTTTTCTTGTTCTTTTGTATTTTAATTTTATCGTGGTATTTCATCGGAATTTCCTATGATATAAAGTTAAAAAAGGGCCTGCCTATCCTACGGATATGCAGACCCTTTTGTCATGCTTTACTTTAAAAATATATGATCCAAAATTAAAATAATCCTTCTTCATTAAAATAATCAATTCTCATCGCATGACGCACATCTTTCATTGTTTCCTGTGCTTTTGCCCTTGCAGCTTTTGTTCCCTTCTGAAGAATTTCTGCAACTTCTGGAAGTTTTGCTTCCCACATCTTTCTTCTCTCGCGGATTGGTTCTAATTCTGCCTGAAGTACTTTGTTTAAGAACTTCTTCACTTTGACATCTCCAAGTCCTCCACGCTGATAATGGGCTTTTAATTCATCTAAGTTATTGTATTCTGGCCAGAACTCTTCAAAGTATTCTGGTTTACAGAACGCATCTAAGTAGATAAATACTGGATTACCTTCTACCTGTCCTGGATCTTCAACCCTTAAATGATTTGGATCTGTAAACATGGACATTACTTTCTTCTTGATATCCTGTGGTTCATCAGATAAGTAAATACAGTTTCCAAGAGATTTACTCATCTTCGCTTTTCCGTCGATTCCTGGAAGTCTTAAACATGCCTGATTGTCTGGCAATACGATCTGTGGGTCTGTTAATGTCTCTCCATATACAGAGTTAAACTTGTGTACAATCTCTTTGCACTGCTCTACCATTGGCATCTGATCTTCTCCTGCTGGTACGACCGTTGCTCTAAATGCAGTGATATCTGCTGCCTGACTGATCGGATATGTGAAAAATCCAACCGGAATGCTTGCTTCAAAATTCTTCTGTTTGATCTCTGCTTTTACTGTTGGGTTACGCTGCACTCTTGCAACTGTAACTAAGTTCATATAGTAGAAAGACAGTTCTGTAAGTTCTGGTACCATAGACTGAATAAAGATATTGACTTTCTCTGGATCTAACCCACATGCAAGATAATCAAGTGCTACCTGCATAATGTTCTGTCTTACTTTCTCTGGATGTTCTGCATTATCTGTTAATGCCTGGGCATCAGCGATCATGATATAAATTTCGTCGAATTTACCAGAATTCTGCAGTCTCACTCGTTCTTTTAAAGATCCTACATAATGTCCAACATGCAGTCGTCCCGTTGGTCTGTCTCCTGTTAATATTACCTGTTTCATTATTTTCTCCTTTTCCGCTTTCCGTATAGACTTTGTACGTCTTCTCTTATGATCTATACTCTTATGTTTTATTGTAAAATCAAATGCGTAAAGTGTCAATATTTCATTGTGAAAAGATTTTTGTGTGTCCGCACTAGAAAGACATTCATTTCCGTAAAAAAGACATTTTGTATTGACTTAAGGAATAAAAGTAAATATAATAAATAAGATTGATTCTTTATTTTTAAGAAAATATGATGTAAGTATCAAAATATCACTTAAAAATAAAAAAATAATGAAAGAAGGAATTTTTAAAATGAAAAACTTATTACAAAAGTGGAATAGCTTAAGTCTGATCGTAAGAATCTTAATCGGTCTGATCATCGGTGCTATTCTTGGTGTAGCTGCTCCAAAAGCAACAGGGCTTGCTCTACTTGGAGATTTATTTGTTGGTGCTCTTCGTGCTGTAGCCCCAATCCTTGTATTTGTACTTGTCATTGCTTCTTTAGCAAATTCTAAGAGCAACGGTGCAAAAAATATGCGTATTGTTATCATCCTTTATATGCTAACAACTTTTATTGGTGCTGTTGTCGCAGTATGTGGAAGTTTTCTCTTCCCAATCACATTACGTCTTGGAAAAGCTGCTACATCTGAAGCCGCTCCTCCAACGGGTGTGTTAGAAGTATTAAAGAACTTATTAATGAATATCGTATCAAACCCTGTTGATTCCCTTGTAAAGGCAAATTACATCGGTATCCTTGCATGGGCTGTTGTTTTTGGACTTGCATTAAAAGCTGCAACTCCTGGAACTAAAAAAGCTCTTCATGATATCTCTGCTGCAGTTACAAAAGCTGTACACTGGATTATCAACTGTGCTCCATTTGGTATTCTTGGACTTGTATATAACACTGTATCTACAAATGGATTAAGCATCTTTACTGATTATGGTAAACTTCTTGCCCTATTAGTTGGATGTATGTTATTTACTGTATTTGTAACAAACCCAATCATCGTATTTAGTATGCTTCGCAGAAACCCATATCCACTGATCTTAAAATGCTTAAAAGAAAGTGGTTTAACAGCATTCTTTACAAGAAGTTCTGCTGCAAACATTCCTATGAACATGGCTCTTTGCGAAAAACTGGGATTAAATGAAGATAACTATTCTGTATCTATCCCTCTTGGTTCTACGATCAACATGGATGGTGCTGCGATCACGATCACAGTTATGTCTCTTGCAGCTGCTCATACAATGGGTATCTCTGTTGATATTCCTACAGCAATCATCTTAAGTGTCTTAGCTGCTGTTTCTGCATGTGGTGCTTCTGGTGTTGCTGGTGGATCCTTGCTGTTGATCCCTCTTGCATGTTCTTTATTTGGTATCTCAAATGATGTTGCCATGCAGGTTGTTGGTGTTGGATTCATCATCGGAGTAGTACAGGATTCTGTTGAAACTTGCTTAAACTCTTCTTCTGATGTATTACTTACAGCAACTGCTGAGTTATATCAGAGAAGAAAAGCTGGGGAAGATATTGTATTGATCCCTAATAAATAAAAACTTATGAATAAATAAAATTTGTGGAAATATATAAAAAATAGATTGTTTCCCTTGGACCCACTCTCGTTCAGATTCGCACGTAGCGGACACTAAATTCGACAGCGACGATGAATCGTCACTGCTCATTAAGTGCCGACGAGCTCATATGGTCCAAGGGAAACAATCTATTTTTTATATATTTAAATTTTGTTTATTGATAAGCTGTAGGTATGAGTGACTGCTCATGAGTATTGGATTTTAACTTTAGTTTTATAATAAAATAAAGATTTTAAATGCTTGTTCTCATTCCCAGGGTACAATGTTCTAAAAGTTTTTCACTATTTATGATTTCAATTTGTCTCCTTGATAAGAGAAGCTCTCGCCATTGTTACAAGATCTGCTTTGTCTGCTTGTAAAACACTTTCTGCAATTTCAACATCATTGATTCTTCCTACTGCGATCACTGGAATATCTACCACTTTTTTGATCTCTGCTGCATTTTCTACATATGCTGCTCTTGGAACAACAGATGGTGGAATGATCACATATGTGGATGCATAAACACCCTGTGAACAATGAATACAATCTGCTCCTGCTTCCTCTACCAGTCTTGCAAGTATCTTAGATTCCTCGATTTCTAATCCACCTGGGACATATTCAACCGCTGACATTCTGTATAAAACTGGATAATCTTTTCCGCATTTTTCCTTAATATTCTCAATGATCTCCATTGCAAATCTTGCACGGTTTCGGATCGTTCCTCCGTATTCGTCACTTCTCTTATTGGAAAATGGAGAGGCAAATGCTCCAATCAGATATCCATGTGCCCCATGAACTTCAACTGCATCAAATCCAGCTTCTTTTGCTCTTCTTGCGCAATCTCCGAATTGCTCAACCAGTTCATGAATTTCTTCTACTGTCATTTCTCTTGGTGTCTCTGGCATTGTTGGATCTTTTAACGCGGAAGGTCCGATTGGCTGTTCTCCTGTGATCGCACTGCTTGTCTCTCTTCCTGCATGATAAATCTGTGCTGCGATCTTTCCACCTGCTTCATGAATTCTTCTTGTTAACTCCTTATGGCTTTCAATCTGTCCATCTTCCCATAATCCAGGAAGCTTTTTAAATCCACCTGCAGTTGGTGTCACTGCATAATCTTCTGTGATGATCAGTCCCCATCCACCTTTTGCTTTATGTTCATGATAGGCAATAAATTTCTCTGTTGCCATTCCATCCTCAGAACAATAGTTTGTTACCATTGCTGATACGACCATACGGTTTTTAAGCTCCATCTGATTGATTTTAAACGGTTCAAATACTTTCATTTTACTGCTGCTCCTTCCTTTCATATCCGCTATCCTTTTGATAACTTTACTATAGTCTGATTCCTGGAATTGTTCTCCCTCATATGAGGGAGAAACGAAAAAAAGTAGTTATACCAAACATTTTTGTTTCATACAACTACTTTTGTTTATATTATTCATTTTTCTAATAAATTAAAATTCTTTTTTTAGCATAATTCCTTCAGCTATTTTCAATGACAGGAACCAAATGACAATGGAAATTATATAGATAGAAGCCCATAGTGTAATATTTTTTAAATACATTTGATTCATCACGATGTCAATCAGCTCAATCCCTGCCGTTTCAAACATTTTGAAAAAGAAGATAACAACAAAAACAATCCCTCCGATCATAGCTGCTAACGCGATTCTTCCCTTCTCTGCTTCATATTTTAATAGAAAAGGAAGGGCCATTGATTGAAAAATCAATAGCATTGGAATATTGAGTAAGACTGCCATCACAATTTCTTCTGACCTCATTAACAATGTACCTTTTGCTGCTGTAACGATGCCTACTAACAATATACCTCCAATGACTGTTATCATTCCCCAAAAGAGGCTAAACAGATATTTTTCTCTTGTATATTCTTTTCTGCTAAATGGAAGCGTAAATAAAAACGCATTGCCATTATCAAATGTATCGTAACTGATCGTACTGATTGCTGTCATGATTGTAATCACAGACGTATAGCTAATTGCAAATGATATTTGATCCGTAGCGATTAAGATTCCTGCTGCAACTAGCCAGATCACTGCCAGATTTTTTTGTTGTGATGAGATTAATCTGATGTCTTTTGTCCATAATCCTTTCATCTTCTACACCCCCTGTATCATTAATGTAATGATCTGATCGATCGTTCCTTTTTCTACCACGATCTTTGGATAATTCTCCAGATAAAATTGTTTCTGATCTGTAAGACATGCATATCCATAGGATTCTTTCTTCATTTTTATTATATATTGTGGATCTAGTGTTTTTGACTGTTCTTCATCAACCTTTAAGATCGCATAATTACTTAATAACCGGTCTGTTTCTTCGTGCAAGATGATATTTCCTTCATTGATCATATAAATATTATCACATAAGGTTTCAAGATCTGTTGATATATGAGAACTTACAAGAATCGAACGTTCTTCATCTTCTTCCATATAATCTCTTAACATATCAAGCATCTCATTCCTTGCCATGACATCAAGCCCTGCCGTTGGTTCATCTAAGATTAATAGTTTTGCTTTGTGGCAGATTGCTGTAATTAACTTTAATTTTGCTTTCATTCCAACAGAAAACTGTTCTAGTTTTTTGTCTGTTGGCAACTGATATTTTTCTATATAGTTAGTAAATAACTGTTCATCAAATGCTTCATATGTATTTTTTAGAATATCCTTGATGTCTTTTACTGTAAGATATCTGCTAAAACCAGAATCAGAAAGTACGACACCGATCTGTTCCTTATCCTCTGGTTTTATATCCTTGACATTCTTTCCAAAAATCTGAATATCTCCTCCATCTATGTAAATCAATCCAAGCACTGCCTTTAAAGTTGTGCTTTTTCCAGATCCATTCGGACCTACAAACCCAGTGATCATCCCCTCTTTTACTTCCATGGAACAGTTGAGGGTGAAATTCTTATATTGTTTCTTTAATTTATCAATTTTTAACATACCTTATCCCTCCAATATTAACTCAAACAAGGTTTTGATATCTTCATCACTGATGCCAAAACGCCTTCCTTTTAGAATTGCTTGTTCTAAGTCCTGTTCTACTTCCTTCTTTTGCTCTTCCATCATCAACTCCGTGTTCGCCGCTGTCACATAGCTGCCTTTTCCATGAATCGTTACTGTAAAGCCTTCTCTTTCCAGTTCATCGTAAGCTTTCTTTACCGTTAAAGCACTGATCTTTAATTCCTTTGACAATGCCCGGACAGATGGCAGCTGGTCATTCTGCTTTAATTCTTGCTTTCGGATCATTGTTTTGATCTGGTCTATGATCTGCTCATAGATTGGAACCATGGATGATGTGTTGATTATGATCTTCATTTTGTATCATCCTCCTTTACTTATAAACAGTGTATAACAGCATCAAACTGTTGTCAACTGTTATATGGTGTTTGTTTTAAAATAAATAAAAAATAGAATTATTGCATTATCATAATAAAAGTTCAAAAAGAACTATAGATAACGCAATAACTCCATTTTTATGTTTAAATTTTATATAATTTAATAATATTCTTCTACATATTTATCAGCAACTTCTTTATCCAAAGAAAAGTCCTCCATGATATTTTTTATTGTATCTTCTCTTGATGCTTCCATCTTCTTATAAATTTTAATTGCACCCTCTACTCTTCCTTCTATCCTTCCTTTCTCTCTTCCTCTTTCTTCTAATTCTTCTAAGGCCTTGCACATATTCAACTCAACTCCTTCCTATTCTAATTTCAATGAATCCTCCCCATAATATATACAAATCGTAACAATCGGATGCAACCGATCTGTCTTTTGAAATTTTGATAAGAATTCATGTTTTGTCTTATAATTCTTATATTTTTTATTCTTGGCTTCCAGTTCCTTATATTCCTTCAAATAACTGAAAGCATCTCCTATCATATGCCTTAATGGCATCGCATAATGTATCTTAGATTGATTTTCAAGTCCCAAAATCACATAATCAACACCATTTCCATTTAAAACAATCTAATTTTAACCAACGTTCCTTCGGGTATAAATAAACACAAAAATAGAGATGGAAATTCATTTTTCGTACTCCCATCTCTATTTATACTTGATGAATTACCGTATTTTCAACTTAATTCTTCTCATCCATCAATCCAAACTGTATCGTCACACAAGTAGCAATGATCAATCCAAACATATAAAATGAATATTTTAACACATTAAGTGGTGACACATCTGCGAGTGCCGTGATCATTAACATACCTCCATCATGTGGCATCAATGAGATAAATGCACAGGCAAAAATATCTACCAGACTGGCAAGTCTCTTTGGTGCAATCTTGTATTTTTCACCGATTTCTTTTGCGATCGGACAAGTAACAATAATAGCGATCGTGTTATTTACCATTGCCGCGGAAAGAATTCCTGACATCAGCCCGATTCCATATTCTGCACCGCGTCTGTTCTTGATCTTGCCACTGATCGCTCCTACCAGCCACTCAACTCCGCCATATTCGCGAACAATACCAATGATTCCAGATACCAAGATCGCAACCATACTGATACTAAACATATCACTCATACCATTTCCAATTGCCTGAATCCAGTCAAAGAATCCGCAGCTTCCCACACAAAGTCCGATAATACCTGCAGAAAGGATTCCTACAAAAAGTACAACTGCAACGTTAATCCCCATCAATGCTGCTCCAAGAACAATAAGATATGGAAGGACTTCAATGATATTGTAACTTCCTGCCTTGATTGCTCCACTTCCAGTACCTCCGACCACTGAATAAAGGATCATTGCCACGATTGCAGCCGGTAATGCGATAAAGAAGTTCATCTTAAACTTATCTTTCATTTCAGAACCGCATCCTTCTGCTGCTGAGATCGTTGTATCAGAGATCATGGAAAGGTTATCTCCAAAATAAGAACCTCCGATCACTGCTGCTCCAACGATCGCAACATTTAAGTGTGCTCCCTGTGCCACATTGATCGCGATTGGTGCCATTGCTGCAATGGTTCCCATGGATGTCCCTATCGATGTAGAAATAAAACAGCACATTAAAAATACACCTGGAATCAAAAATGTTACTGGAATCACATGAAGACATAGATTAACAACAGAATCTTTTCCTCCCATTGCCGCTGCTGCTCCCTGAAATCCCCCTGCCATCAGATAGATCAAAACGATCATCATAACTCCAGAATTTCCCATGTTTGTCGTCATAATGTTTAATTTATCTTTTACATCCATACTTCTATTTAAAAGAAGTGCTACCGCACATCCTGCCAAAAGTGCGACATGACGTGGAAATTTTCCAAATGGGTCGTCTGCTCCCATCAAGGTAAATGTAATTCCACATCCTACATAACATACTAGAAATACGATCAGTGGAAGAAAGGCCACAGATCCTAGATTTTTCTTTTGTTTCTCCATTTCTTTTCCTCTCAATCCTAATATATATCCAGATAAATCTGTCTTATTTCTCTGCCAGATGCTTATCCAGTGCATTTTTTAACTGTGTCAGTGCCTGCTCAACCGTCACTCGTGGACACGCAACGTTGAAACGCTCAAACTGTGCTGTCTCTGGTCCAAAGATGATTCCAGAATCCAGCCACAATTTTGCTTCTTCTAACATTAAATGTTCTAATTCTTCATTGCTGAATCCATATCCTGAGAAATCAACCCATACTAAATAAGTCCCTTCTGGTTCTACCATCTTTGCTTTTGGAAAGTTCTCTTTTACATATCGGCTCATATACTTTACGTTTTCATATATATATTCTACCAATTCATCTACCCAGTCAGCACCTTTTGTGTAACATACTTTCACAGCAAGCTGTCCCATTAAGCTTCCCTGACTGTAAGCTGCCTGTGTATTAGCCCATTGATATTTTTTTCTTAATTCCTCGTTTGGAATAATGATATTTGCTGGCTGTAATCCTGCAACATTAAATGTCTTTCCTGGCGAGCTGTAAAGTGCAATGATCTCATGAAATTTTTTATCCAGATTCATACAGCTTGTAAACTCATGTCCTGGAAAAATAAAATCACAATGCATCTCATCAACCATCCAGATTACGTTGTATTTTAAACAGATTTCTGCGACTTTTTCCATTTCTTCTCTTGTCCAGACTCTTCCTACTGGATTGTGTGGGTTGCAGAAGATCAGTGCTTTTACATTTTCTTCTTTGATCATTTGTTCCATTTTTTCAAAATCAATGGAATAACGATTGTTTTCATAACGAAGCTGACAGTTTACCAGTTTTCTTCCATCATTTTTGATAACTTCACTAAATGGATAGTACACTGGCTGCATAACCATCATGGCATCTCCTTCTTCGGTAAATGCCTTAACACTTGTTCCAAGTGCATAAACAATTCCTGCTCCAAGTGTTACCCATTCTGGTTTGATCGTATATCCGTATCTTGTTGAAAACCAGTGGTTCATTGCATCAAAATATTCATCTAAGGGATCCGTATATCCAAAAATCCCATGATCAATTCTTTTATGAAATTCATCAAGAATCTCATCTGGCAGACGAAAATCCATATCTGCTACCCAAAGAGGAAGCAGGTCATCTCTTCCTTTTCTCTTCATTCCAAAATCGTATTTCAAACAATCTGTTCCATGTCTGTCGATTACTTCGTCAAAATTGTATTTTCCCATTTTCTACTCCTGTGTTGTTTTTTCTGTCTTTTTATACTGGAACATATAATATTTCGTTTTTACCACCACAGATCATGCCAAGTGTTGCACTCTGTGCATTCGATAGATCATATTTTTTTCTTGTGATCTCTTTCATCGATGGTGCTTCTTCCATAACAGTTTTTTCTAAGTTTCCTCCACCAATACTTCCAATAATTCCATCTTTTGTGACAAGCATCATACTTCCAACACCTCGTGGAGATGAACCGGATTTCTTTGTGATAATGCACAGCACTCCTGATTCTTTTGTCTCAAAAAGTTCTTTACTCATCGTACTTTCTGTTTCGTGATTTTTGATTGCGATCATCTCTGCTGCGATACTGATTGCAATCTCTTCTGGCGTTCTTGCACCGATCTTTAATCCGATTGGTGCATGGATCGTGCTGATCTGTTCTTCACTGTATCCTTCTTCTTTCATTATCTCGAAGGTTTTTGCAACTTTTCCTTTGCTTCCGATCATTCCAAGATAGAGATATGGTCTTCGTAATACCGTTTCTGCACATAATCTGTCATTTGCATGTCCACGTGTGACAACCACATAAAATGCGTTATCTTGTTCTGGCAAAATATCTTCTATATCATGAAAATCTCTGCAGTAAACTTCATCTGCTTGTGATAGTTTCTCTGGATCTGCAAATTCCTCTCTGTCATCGATCATAATCGTGTAGAAATCTAAAAATTTCGCAATCCGGAGTAACTGGATCGCTACATGTCCAGCCCCGAAGATAACTAATTTCGGCTGAATTTTAAACCAATCTTCCTTGATCTGTGTGACATCTTTTTCTTCCTGTAAGAATCGAGCGATCACTCTTTGATACAATGTGTCTGCCTGTCCTGGATATACTTTGATTTTTGTATCTTTATATTGTTCTCTCAATGGTCCTAGATATCCTTTCTTCAGTAATTTTTGTAAATGCAGCGGTGTAAGGATCGTATCTTCTTTAATCTCTAAATCCTTATCCGCTAAGGAAAGTCTGTGAACAACCTTGCTGGCTGGTTTCCCAAGTGCTGACATTCCGATCACAATATGAATCTCATCGATATTTTCAGGGATCACTGGTTCATAATCCGCTGGAATCTTTGCCGGCATTCCCCTGGAACCATCGGCTTCTATCAGCGTGATATCTGCTTCTTTTACTGCAGTTTCATAGAAATCTTCTGGTAATGGTCCGATTTTTTGTACTAACGCATTTTCTGGCGTCGCAGGCATTCCCGCCATACAATATCCGGTTTCATTTAATTGCTTTCGAATATCTTCTATATTTTCAGGGATCACGGTATCGGATTCCTTTTTCATATGAGTTGTCGTTGTGACAAAGACTTTCTTTCCAAGACTTCTATAATACTGTGCTAACTTATGAACTCTCGTTGTTTTTCCACCGGAACCTGCAACTGCAATGATCATATCTTTTCCCTCTTTATTCTTCTGCAAGAATCTTAACTGCATTTATTATCTGGTTGATTTCTTTCATTGTTGTCTCATGTCCAAAACTGAATCTTACCATTCCCTGCTCTATCGTACCGAAATGCTCATGTACCAATGGTGCACAATGAGCACCTGATCTTGTCTGTATCTGAAAACGTTCCATTAATTCATCACTGACACTTCCGGAATCATATTCTTCCAGGTTGATCGAACAAATGGCGGTTTGTTTTGTCAGATCTAATTGCTTTTCATGGTAAATTTTAATTCCTTGGATCTTCTGAATTTTTTTATAAAATATTTCAATAAGATTCATTTCCCGTTCACGGATCTTATCGATTCCATATATATTGATGAAATCAATTGCTGCTCCAAGTCCTGTGATCCCGATTCCATTTAATGTTCCTGCTTCCAATGCCTGCGGCAGCACTTCTGGCTGTGTTTTCGAAAATGATAGGATTCCAGTTCCACCTGTTTTTAATGGACGGATCTCAACGCCTTTTCTAATACAGATTCCGCCGATTCCCTGTGGTCCCATCAAGCCTTTATGTCCGGTAAAACATAATATATCGATATTATCTTCCTTCATGGAGATTGGAATCACTCCAGCACTTTGAGCAGTGTCAACGACAAATAAAATTCCTTTTTCTCTACAAAGTTTTCCAACACTTTGGATATCAAACATTTCACCTGTCACATTGGATGCATGCGTCATCACGATCATCTTGGTATCTTTTGTGATCGCCTGTTTGATATCCCCCACATCTGGTGAAGTGATCGTTAAGCAAACTCCTTGTCGTTCCATCTCATATAATGGACGAAGAACGCTGTTGTGCTCCATAAACGTTGTGATCACATGATCACCATGATTTAAGCTTCCTTTGATCACTGTGTTTAAGCTTTCTGTAATTCCACTGGTAAATACAACTTGTTCTGCTCCATAGCCGTCAAAAAACTGATCTACTTTCGTACGAACTTCGTAAATCTTTCTTGCAGCATCCAGAGAACTTTCGTTGACACCTCTTCCGCTGTTGCCAAGTGCCAATGCGTTCATAACTGCATCCTTGACACACTCTGGTTTCGTGATATGCGTTGCTGCATAATCTGCATAAATTGTTTCTACCTTTTGTTTCTCATGGGTACATATAGAAACATTCGGTTCTTCCTGCTGATCGGAAAGATTATTTTTCAAATATAATAATGCTTCCAAAACACCACCTGCAATGCATCTGGCTTTATCTGAAATTGTAAAGCAGTTATCGTATTCTTCAGCTCTCGGATCGATATCTGCGATCTTAAATCCTTTTGTCACCGGATATCCATCACGAATTAAACCTCTCAGTAATCCATCCATACTTGCAGCTACATCAACAATCGTACCTTCTGGTGTTTCTATCTTTGCTAATAACTGGCCTTTGCTTACCATATCTGTGATATGACAGATATTTCTTAAGATCCCTTTAGCTGGGGAATGGATCACTCGTTCTTTTCCAAAGCCCTTGATCACTCCTGGAATTCCTGTGTTCGGGATCGCACTGCCTTCTTTGATGATCCTTCCAAGCCTGTGTCCACGCATCGTCTCGATCACAACATCGACATCTTCCCCTGCTGTAAATCCAGGTCCTAAAGCGATCGTGATCGGTGCCATATCTCTTGTTGTACCGAGATTTTTCTTCGCAAGAATGGCATCAACAACTGCGATCGGATGCAACTGTTTGATCATCTCTCCATTTGGATCGATCATTAATGCCGGATTCCCTGCTTTCATGATCTGTTCTGCTTCTTTGATATCATATACAAGATGGCAGGTCATATCCTCAACCTGCCACTTTTCTTCATAAACTGCTTCTGAAAATGCAACATTTCTACGAATTGCAGATGGATGTGCAATTTCTAAGATCAATACATGAAAACCACTTTTTACCAATTTATAAATTGTACCTGTGGCGATATCTCCACCGCCTCTTACAATGATTAAATCTTTCATAGATATTCCTCAAGGTTTGATCACTTTTCCTGCTTTTTCCATCATTTCTACGATATCATACATATTTGTGATGGAACCAACCGCTAATTTATCTGTAATATCATAGAAATTTAAGCATGTTCCGCAAGTATATATTTCGACCCCTTCTGCTTCTAATGTTTTTAAATCTTCTAAAGAATCAGAATCTTCGCATGTAAGATATGCTCCTGAATTATAAAATAATACCTTTGATGGAAGTTTATCCTGTTTTGTTACTGCAAATAAAAACGCTTTGATCAATGTCTGACCAAGAGCTTTCTCTCCTTGTCCCATCTCGTTGGATGATACAGCGATGATAAAATCATCCTTTGCAGATGGTGCACAGACAATCTCTTCTTCCTCATCTGCTGGTGTATAATTCTCTGCCATGATCTCAATCTTAAATTCATTGTCTGAGATCTTCTCGCTTTTAATTTCGCAGTTTTTACCTTCTGCAAATCTTGTAACATTCTGGACAGCTGGTTCATTATCTACCAGAACGATTAATTTTGTCTCTCCATCCATTGATTCTAATGCTTTCTTTGTGTGTACAACCGGAATCGGACAAGCATTCCCTCTTTCATCAATCTGTTTCATACCTAACCTCCAATTTAAATTTCTACCTGAAATACCCCTTGTGGGATGATTTCATGTTCTGACATAAATTGTACCACAGATGCTTCATTTTCTAAAGGGGTCATCCATGCCATTCCACATCCTGCTGTGATCTCTTTTGGTACTGGGATCAATCTTCCTGCGATCTGATGTTTTTTGCAGGCACTTTCCATACCGATCGCCTGTGTTGTTGTCTCAAATGTGATCACTGTTTTTAATTCTTTTTTTCTCATGATATTTTATGATTCTCCTGAATTTCCAAAGTTTTTTATAAAAGAACGTTTTACTGCTTCAGCAACTTCTTTCTGAAAGTTTTCATAACGATTCAGAATATCTTCGCCTTCTGGTGTAAGGTGTGAACCTCCCCCTTGCTTTCCGCCGGATTTTCGTTCTACTAATTTGACTCCAAGGTCTGCTTCCGCACGATTTAAGATCTTCCATGCTTTGCTTGCAGCCATTCCCATGGATTTATATGCAGCAGATAAAGAACCTTTCTCTCTTGTTAATGATAATAACTGTGCAACTCCTTTTCCAAAATCTGGTTCTTCCATAAAAACTCTGACCCTGAAATCAAAACGTTTTGGTAAATATGATTTCATATCTACCACCCTTTTCCGAATCCACAGTTTGGATAAGTACAAACTTTACATCCAAGACATAATCCGCCTTCCCCAAGGTGTGCAAGTTCTTCTGCACTTACTTTATCATCTGCCATGATCCTTGGCAGAATAAGATCAAAAACAGTTCTCTTTGAATACATAACACATCCTGGAAGTCCCATGATCGGAATTATCTGATCTCCTTTTTTATAATATGCAAGTAAAAACATTGCTCCTGGCAAAACAGGTGCTCCATAAGATATGATATCGGCTCCTGTATTCTTGATCGCAAGTGGTGTCTTGTCATCTGGATCAACACTCATTCCTCCTGTGCATAATACCATTTCTGCCCCATTTTCGATAGCTTCTAAGATTGTTTTTGTTAAAAGTTCATTGTCATCTGGCAACTGTTTTGTACTGGTCACTTCTGCACCGTATTCTTTGATCTTTTCTGCCACAACTGGAGTAAATGTATCCTCAATTCTATGATAATACACTTCATTTCCTGTAGCTAAGATCACGGCTTTTTTCTTCTTATAAGGCAGAAGAGACAGGATTGGTGTATCCCCAACCCTGTCTTTGACTTCCTGCATCTTATCTTTTTCAATGACCAGTGGAATGATTCTCGTACCTGCTAGTTTGTCCCCTGCTTTGACTGGAGTATTTCCAGATCTTGTCGCGATCATCATCTGTCCGAAAGAATTGACGGTAAATAGTTTTTCTTTGTCGATCTTTAAGAGTCCGTCATATTCGGCAGATAATTCAATCTTACCTTCCTTAACTTCTGACTCTTTCATTCCTTCATTCTTGCACAGATCACAAAGGATCCTTGCTGCATCATTTTCATGAAGCATATTGTCTCCGGCTTCCCAGACGTATAAATGATCTTTTCCAAGGGATAACAACACTGGGATATCTTCTTCTTTGACTACATGACCTTTCCTGAATCTTGCGTCTTTTGTAACACCTTTGATGATCTGTGTGATATCATGACATAGCACAGTTCCTACAGCATCTTTTGTATCCACTAATTTCATTGTTTTTCACCTTCTACTTCTTATTTATTAATTGTAAATCCATAAGATCTGAAGACTTTTAATGCTTTTTCACTCTGTAAGAATTTTACGAATTTATCAGCTGCATCTTTATTTTTACTTTTCTTTAATGCTGCAACTGGATAAATAACTGGCGTTTTTAAAGCATCTGCTGGTGCTTCTGCAAGAACTTTTACATCCTTGTTACTTGCTGCATCTGTTGCATATACAACACCGCAAGAAGCACTTCCTTTTGCTACCCAATTTAAAACTTCTGTTACATTTGTTCCAAAGCTTGCTTTTTTCTTCACATCATTCCAGTTCTTTAAGTTTGTAAAGATTTCCTGTGCATACTGTCCAGCTGGAACGCTCTTAGGATCTCCTAATGCTATTGTATCAGCTTTTGTGATATCTTTAAAGGATGAAACTTTTGCATCACCTTTTTTAGGAGCGATCAGTACAACTTTGTTTTCTAATAATTCTACAACATCCCCCTTGCTGATGTATTTTTCTTTGACAAGATTGTTCATCTGTTCAGTCGCTGCTGACATAAATATATCCGCTGCCATTCCATTTTCAATCTGGCTCTGTAATTTTCCTGAACTATCATAACTTCCTTCTACTTTAATTCCTTTATTTTCTTTTTCGAACATTGGAATTAATTTCTCTGTGTAGCATTTTTCAAGACTAGCTGCAGCTGCAAGTGTGATGGTTGTTGTTTCTTCTTTCTTTACTGCCTCTGTTGTGGATTTAGAGCTGTCCTTACTGCTTCCACATGCTGTTACCCCAAGAACCATAGCTACTGCTAATAACACTGCTAAAAATTTCTTTTTCATTTGTAACTTCCTCACTTTCTTAAAAATGCTATGTAAAATTTCATAGTAATGTGGCTTTTTCCATATGACCTCTTTGAATATGGTATTTTTTGTCACATAGATTTTCTACTTCCTTACTGCTGTGGCTCACCAAGATCGCTGGTTTATCCAACATTGCCAGCATATTGGATAATTCATCTTGCATCTGTTCTCTTAAGTATTCATCCAACGCTGAAAATGGCTCATCCATCAAGATGACTTCCGGTTCACACACAAGCATCCTTGCTAATGCTGTTCGCTGTTTTTGCCCTCCTGAAATCTGTCTTGGATATCTTTTTGCTAATTCTTCGATATGAAATCGTTTCATCATATCATTTGTCTTTTGTTCGATTTCATCCTTCGGAAATCCTTTTGCTCTTAATCCTATTTTGATATTCTCTTCAATCGTCATATTAGGAAACAGTGCATATCCCTGAAATAAATATCCAATCTTTCGTTTTTGTGGTGGTAGATCGATCTTTTTCTCGGAATCATAAAGTATTTTCCCATCTAATACAATTCTCCCACTATCTGCAGTTTCCACGCCTGCGATACATTTTAAAGTAATGCTTTTTCCACTTCCAGAAGGTCCCATAAGCCCTGTACAACCTGTTTCTACATTAAGTTCTGACTCTAATGTAAATTCTTTTAGTTTCTTTTTGATCTTTACTTCAAGACTCATACATCTCTCCTTACGCTTCCTGTTTCTTCTTTTCCATGATGAGGTAAATATTCATGGCTGCTACGATTGCAAAACAAATGATCACGATCACAAGTACATACTGATATGCTGCATCCATATTTCCCGCTGCGACTTCAGAGTATACTGCAAGTGGCAGAGTTCTTGTTCTTCCCGGAATATTTCCAGCAATCATTGCTGTTGCTCCGAATTCACCAAGTCCTCTGGCAAATGCAAGCACTCCACCAGAAATGATCCCTGGCAGTGCATTTGGGATCATAACTCGAAAGAAAATGCTCCACTCACTCATTCCAAGTGTTCTTGCCGCAAAGATCAGATCTTCATCAATCTGTTCCAGGGCACCTCTTGCAGAACGGTACATCAATGGAAATGACATCACAACTGCCGCAAGGATCGTTGCGCCCCATGAAAATGCAATCTTGATCCCAAGATAATTTTCAAATAATTTTCCTACTGGTCCATATGATCCGAAAAATACAAGCAAGAAAAACCCTGCAACAGTTGGTGGTAATACTAATGGCATCGTAAAGATCCCATCCCAGAAGATTCTTGTTGCGTCTGATTTACGATATAAGATCCATCTTGCTGCTAATAGTCCTAAAATAAAGGTAAATAAAATCGCGATCGTTGCCGTTTTCATCGATATGATGATCGGTGATATATCCATACATTGTCTCCTCTCTTAGTTTCTTCCGCAATCTTCTGTGTTTTCCCTTAAAGTATCTAATCCATGTGGCAGCTGATCAATGATAAAAGAAAGACTCTCTTCCACTGCCTTTTTGCTTCCAGGAAGATTAATGATCAATGTTTTCTTTCTTATTACACTGACACCTCTTGATAACATGGCTCGTTTTGTGATCGTCATAGAACCTGCTCTGATCGCTTCTGAGATTCCCGGCACATTGCGGTCTGCAACAGCTAAAGTTGCTTCTGGTGTACGATCTCTTGGAGAAAGCCCTGTCCCACCGGTTGTAATAATTAAATCAACCTGCCGGCTGTCGCTTAAACGGATCAGATGTTTTTTGATCTGAGCTTCTTCATCCGGAAGAAGGATTTCTTCTACGATCTTAAATCCATGTTCTTTTAAGATTTCTGCTGCTCTTGGACCGCTTGTATCCACTCGTTCTCCTCTGGAGCCTTTATCACTCAATGTCATGACTGCTGCCATGTATGGCATATCTTTCTCTGGGTAAATGACCTCAATCTTATCTCCGACTTTGATCGTTCCGCTTTCTAATACTTTTGCAAAGATACCTTCTCTTGGCATGATACAGTCCCCAACACGTTTATATATCTCACAATGACTATGGCATTCTTTCCCAATCTGAGTGATCTCAAACTTTGCATCATTACAGATCAGTTTTGTTCCAACTGGAAGTTTCTTAAAATCAATGCCGTAAGCAAGAATATTTTCCCCAAAATCACCCTCGATCACGGAAGCACCTTTTTCATTGAATTCATCCACAATATCCGCGCTCAAAAAACTAACCTGACGATGCCATTTTCCTGCATGGGCATCTCCTTCTAATCCAAAGTCTTTGATCACATTGACTTCGTTGATATTTTTCTTCACGGTTCCTCGTTTTTCACTGATACAGACTGCTTTTATGATTCCTTCCATACAAAATCACCACTCTTTCCACCTGTTTTCTCTACTAAATGTATCTCTGACATAACCATATGTTTGTCAATTGCCTTGCACATATCATAAATCGTTAATAAAGCAATCTGTACTCCTGTCAGTGCCTCCATCTCAACGCCTGTTTTCCCTGTTGTTTTGACAAGACAGACTGCTTTGATCTCTTTGGTTTCTTCTAGCATTTCAAAATCAACTTTACACTTTGTAAGCATCAGAAGATGGCACATCGGGATCAGTTCAAATGTCTTCTTTGCCGCCATGATCCCTGCGATCCTTGCAGTTCCTAAGACATCTCCTTTTGCCATACTTCCTTCTTTGACTTTTTCAAAGATCTCATCATTAACTTTGATCTTTCCTTGTGCAATCGCTGTTCTTGTTGTTTCTTTTTTCTTCGTCACATCGACCATGACCGCATTCCCATGCTGGTCAAAATGTGAAAATTCTCCCATTTATCTTATCCTCCAATTGTATACATCTTGCTGTTTGACGGCATTTCTTCAAAATGATGTGCCTGTGGTTTTTTATAAATGATTTCTTTTAAAACCTGTTTGATCTTTTCGTCTGACGTTTCAGCCTTTCTTAACAAATCTCTTAAATTTCCTGCTTCTTCATAATAAAGACATGGTTTGATCCCACCGATAGAAGTCAAACGAATACGGTTGCATGTATCACAAAATTTTCCATGCAATGCCTCGATCCATCCGATCATTCCCTTATATCCTTCCATTGTTTCATAAACTGCTGGCCCATTTCCCATTCTTTGTTCGGTTTTGTGAAATCTGATCCCTTGATCTTTTAGGTTCTTTCTGATTTCATTTCTTGTTAATGCTATCGTTGTCTTCTTATTTCCAAGCGGCATTTGTTCAATAAATCGTATACAGATTTTATGATCTTTCATATAGTCTATAAATTTTTGAATATCCTCCATCGTCGTCCATTCTGTCAACACAACATTTATCTTTATATTCAATCCTATATTGACCGCTTTATTAATTACTGATATGACCTGTTTGTATCCATCGAATCCTGTGATCTTTTTATATTTCTCCTGATCCATAAAATCAAGACTTATATTGATCCCATCCACTCCTGCCTCTGCTAATTTCACTAAATCTTTTGATAATAAGATTGCATTGGTTGTTAACGTAACTTTATTAACTCCATCCGTTTTCTTTAATTCACGGATAAAATCTGAACAACCTTTTCGTACCAACGGTTCGCCACCTGTGATCTTAAATTTGTCAATTCCAAGCGTTGTAAGAATCTTACATACTCTTAGGATCTCCTCATATCTTAAAATCTCCCCATGTGACAACATTTCTTCATGATCAGGGCGGCAATAGGTACAATATAAATTACAACGATCCGTGATCGATATTCTTGCATAATCAATGGTTCTTTGAAATTGATCTTTCATCTCTTTCTCCTATCGTTATTCTCAACCAAGAATAACGCCTGCCTAAAATCAGACAGGAAAAACCATGTTTTAACATTCTTCCTGTCTGTTCGTTCTTCTATTCTAATATGATTGATTTTTCTTCTTTTTCTTCTATGTACCCAATTATTTTAGCACATGGAATTGTATTTTGTAAATCCTCTAATAAATTTTTTGCATCATTTTCGCTAACTGCGATCATCAATCCTCCAGATGTCTGTGGATCATATAAAATATCTTCCAATGCTCTATTTATTTTTTTAGTTTTTGAAACACCTTCACTTGCATATTTACGATTTCTATAAGCACCTTCCGGGATCATTCCAAGGTCTGCCATAGAAAGAGCTTCTTTGTGATATGGAATCTCTTCTGTCATAAAATGAATCGTTACATCACTGCCCTGTGCCATCTCATAACCATGTCCAAGTAATCCAAACCCAGTAACATCCGTACAACTGTGCACTTCATATTTTACCATAATATCTCTGGCATATTTATTGAGCTGTCTCATCTGATCATAGATCTTATCCATTACTTTTTGATCGATAAATTCAGCCTTTGCTGATGTTGTTAAAATTCCAACTCCTAACGGTTTGGTCAAAATTAAAATATCTCCAGGTCTTGCCCCGCTGTTTGTCAAAAATTTTTGAGGATGTACAAATCCAGAAACAGATAAACCATATTTGGGCTCTTGATCGTGAATCGTATGTCCACCTGTGATGATCACTCCTGCTTCATATGCTTTTTTATAACCACCTCGTAAAATTGCCTGAATGCTTTCTTTTGGCATATCTTTTGTGACACACATGATATTTAAGGCAAGCTTTGGATCTGCTCCCATCGCATAAATATCACTGATCGCATTCACTGCTGCAATCTCTCCGAACATTTCCGGATCGTCAACGATCGGCGGGAAGAAATCCAATGTCTGAACAAGTGCTGTATTTTCATCAATTTTATAGACAGACGCATCATCACTTTTATCAAAACCAACTAATAACCGTTCATCTGATCTTGTTGGAATTCCGTCTAATAATTTTGCTAAAGTTCCAGCTCCAACTTTTGCCCCACATCCTGCACACTGGGCGAGTTTTGTTAATTTCACTTCTGTTTCCATAGACCTTATCCTCCCGTAAATGTTCATGATCTCTCTTAAACATTATCTCTCGTTACATCTTTTAACCACTTGAAACTGCGATATCTGATCAATGTGATCGGTACTTTGATCAATTCATCACTCATCAATAATACATAAACTGCCGGCACACTCCAATGTAATACAAATGCAGCCAATGCTCCTAATAAAATCGAACATCCCCACATCGTTGATACATCCATGATCAAGCCAAACTTCGTATCGCCGCCAGATCGGAAGATTCCAACGACCATTGTTGTATTAAATGCCTGTGCGATCACAAAATAAGACATCACATAAAACATCATTTTCAGATAGTATCTTGCAGTTGCACTTAAGGATAAGAAAGAAATTACAACTGGAGATGCAATTAAGATCAATCCTCCTCCAATCACTCCCATCACCACACTTAAAATGATAAACCGTTTGGCATAGGCTCTTGCATGATCGAATTTTCTCTCACCGATCGTCTTTCCAAGATAGATCGCTGTGGCGCTGGATAGCCCAAAAGACACAACCGTTGCTAACTGTCTCGCCACCTGTGCAACAGAATTGGCTGCAACTGCAGAACTTCCCATATGTCCAAGAACTGCTGTATTGGCTGATGTTCCAAGCCCCCACATTACCTCATTTAAAACAACTGGGAGGGAATAGACTAAGAAATCTCTCACTAACAGTTTGTCCTGATGAAGGAAATAGTGAACTCTGAATTTTACATCTTTATTATATATTTTTGCATAACCACAAACCAGAACAAGTTCCATAATCCTTGCGATCAATGTCGCAATCGCTGCTCCACGGATTCCAAGAGCTGGGAATCCAAATAATCCAAAAATAAAGATCGCATTAAAAACCACATTGCATAAAAATGATACTAGATAAACAACTGTTGCCACGATCACTCGTTCAATGCTTCGCATGACATATAAATATACATTGGTAATTCCCATGATAATATATGAACATGCAACGATCCTTAAATACTTAACTCCTTCTGCGATCACCTGTGGATCATTTGTAAAAATTCTCATCAACGATGCTGGAATTGTAAATGCTGCGATAGTGAATATCGCAGTTATGATCACTGCTGATCTAATCCCTAATGCCAAGATCTTTTCAATCGCTGTCTTGTCACCTTTTCCCCAGTATTGTGCAGTAAGAACGGTTGCCCCCGATGTTAATCCAAACAAAAACAGTACCATAATGTACTGAATCTGGCCAGCAAGAGAGGCCCCTGATAATACTTTTTCACTGACTTTTCCAAGCATCACAACATCGGCTGCTGTTACTCCAACGTTGATCAGATTCTGCAATGCCATCGGAACGACCAGTGCAAATACATTTTTATAAAAATCTTTCCATTTGATGCTTAAATCATTCAATCTTTTTCTCCTGTTCTTTTCATTTCCTCATAATAGGATATAGAAGCTTTGTCTGCTTGTCAAGCACATATTGCCTGCCTGTATTTCATTTAGTATCCCCAAAAATAAAAAATAAAAACCACTTAATAAAATCATCTGCAGATTCATCATTGCGATATTTATTAAATGGTCTTTACCTTTATAATTAGAATTTAATTTTTTGGCATTTATAGATATGTAGTTTATTCTTCGATTTTTAATGCTTCTTCATTGCTGAGCTCTTTGCCATCTTTTGTTGTTGCAACATAGTAGATATCGCCTTCTTCTGGCTGATAATAGATATCTAAATTTACGATCGTGTTCATTTTAACACCAGCTGCTTTTAAATTTTCTTTAACAAGTTTCTCTGTGTCTTTTACATCTATGTTGCGTTCCTGAAACTGTACTTCGATTTTTGTTTTCATACTACTCTCCTTCTTCTTGATCATCTACTCTTTATGTCAACTCTTGATGTGATTATTATTAGATTCTTGTATGCGTACATTGTATTCTACATACGATTTATAATTCATATTATAGCCTTTTTTTCCAATTTATTCAACTTGAATCTGATTTAGTACAAAATCTATCTACTTTTCCTTGATCTTTTTTCCATAACTTTTTGGATGATCATATCTGCGATCCATCCACATAAGAGCCCAATGATCAAACCTCCTAAAACGTCCGTTGGATAATGAACGTATAAATACATTCTTGAAAACGCGATTAAAACAGATACTATCAAAGCTCCTGCTGCCATTCTCTTTCTTCCCGCAAAATACAGCGCACTGACCGATGCAAATGATGCAGCTGTATGTCCCGATGGAAAAGAATAATCCTTCAATGGTGTGACCAACAGCTGGACCGTCTGATTAATGCTATATGGTCTTATTCTTGCCACGATCGGTTTTAAGATCACATTACAAATGATCAAATCTGCAATTAATGCAACTGCCATGTATACTCCTGATTTTCTTGTTTTTGGTATCAGTAATAAAATGACTGTTAAAATGATCCATACGATCCCTGCATCTCCCAGTTTCGTAATAGCTACCATAAATCTGTCTAATAATGGAGTATGGATCGTTTGAAGTTTGTCTAAAATCTGAAATTCAAATCCCATAATGATTTTACTCTGCCTTTCTTTTTCTATTATAACATTGATTCTTTGATTTTATAAAACATTGATACATAGGTTGTATCCTTAGATTCTAAAATATGCCGTACTCCTATTTCTCGAAGCTGCTTCGTTGTCTTTTCTCCAATACTGATACACGGAATATTCTCTATCCATTGTTGCTTTTCTTCTCCTATCTGATCAAAAAATCTTCGAGCTGATGATGCACAGGTAAAAGAAACACTTCGTATATCTTTCATTTCTGGAATTTCACTTAAAATCTTTCTATTATTTTCATACATGACCTTTTCTGTTACCTGACAGATCGGTGTAAGGGCTTTTTTTAATTTTTCTCCACCAGATATGCCTTTACAGTACCAGACCACATCCTTTGCATCTACTTCCTGTTTCATAAGTTCGGAAAGATTGATCTCTCCTGCTTCTTCTGGCATAAGATCTGCTATAATCCCATATTGCATCAAGACATCTTTCGTCTTTTTACCTACAACGACCATTTTTTTATCGAAGAGATCTCGAAGATCCAGATTCGAAGATTTCATCTGTTTCATAAAACCATGAACTCCATATCTGCTTGTAAAAATCAGATAGGTCACTTTCGCTAATTCCTCTTTGGAAATCCGGTCATATCTATAAGAAATCTCTCCCGTCTGAAGTTCCTTGATCTTATATCCATGATCTTTTAATATCTGCGCTAACTTTGATGGCTGATCTCCTATTTTGGTAACTAAATGACAGGTTGTATCTTCTGGTTTTTGAATCTGTTTTTGAAGTTTCACAACCTCTCCTACAACAATGACTGCTGGTGATGAAAGTTTTTCTTGCTTTACTTTTTTATGAATCGTATTTAATGTTGCTTCACACGTTTGCTGCTTTGTAGATGCTGCACTAGAAACAACTGCAACAGGTGTATTGGCATCCATTCCATTTTTTAATAGATTCGTTGTGATCTCTTCTAGTTTCGAAAGTCCCATTAAGAACACTAAGGTTTCTTCAGACGTTGCCATAGATGCAAAATTAAGATCAGATAACTGATTTCTTCGATCATGTGCTGTCACAACACGGAATCCTTTGGAGATTCCTCGATGAGTTACAGGAATCCCCGCAAGTTCCGCAGCTGCGATACAGGAGCTGATTCCTGGAACAACTTCACAATAAATTCCATGATCGGCTAAATATATGGCTTCTTCTCCACCTCTTCCAAAGACAAATGGATCCCCACCTTTTAAACGCACTACGATATCATATTGTAATGCTTTTTGTGCTAATAATTCATTGATCTGTTCTTGTTTCATCGTATGATGATGATTTTCTTTTCCAACATAGATATGTTCGCATCCTTCTTTTGTTTCATCTAATAATTCTTGTGGAATCAATCTGTCATAAATGACACAATCCGCTTTTTTTAAGATTTCTTTTCCTTTAACCGTGATAAGTCCTGGATCTCCCGGTCCTGCACCAATTAAATATACGATTCCTGCCAGCTGTTTTTTGACATTTTTTACTGCCGTTTGTGCTAAAATCTCAGGGCATGTTCCATAAACTTTCGTATATGCCTGTTTACTTCCATCTTCATTTCCAAACATAGCATATAGTTCGTACCCTTGATCTGTCTTTTGACATCTGGCACCTGCCGGAGTATGACAACTGCCTCCCATTTGTTCTAAGAAATTTCGTTCTGCACATACTTCGTTCATTGTTTCTTCATCACAAAATACATCCAACATCTTTTGCAATTCTTTCTGATCTTCTCTTACTTCCAAAGCCAGAGCACCCTGTGCTGGTGCTGAGATCATGTCTTCTGGCGCCAGATATTGCGTGATCACATCTTCCATTCCTAGTCTTTTAAGACCTGCTGCCGCAAGAACGATTCCATCTAATTGTTGTTCCTCCATTTTTCGAAGTCTCGTATCAACATTCCCTCGAATATTTATAATCTGAAGATCTGGTCTTAACTTTAATAACTGAAATGCTCTTCTTTTGCTTCCTGTTGCTATCACAGCACCTTCTCGTAATTCAGACAGATGTTTCGCTGTTCGAAGGATCAACACATCTCTTGGATCTTCCCTTTTCCATACTTTTGTAAAAACAAGGCCTTTTGCCGGGGTTGACGGCATGTCTTTCATGCTGTGAACTCCCATATGGATTTCCCCAGAAATGATCTTTTCTTCAATCTCTTTGACAAACAGACCTTTTCCACCAATTTTATCTAATGGTTTATTCTGAATCTTATCACCTTTTGTTTTAATGATCTGGATTTCAAAAGTGTGTTCTGGATAAGCTTTCGCTAATTTTTCCTGAACATATTTTGTCTGGATCAGTGCAAGGCGTGATCCTCTTGATCCGATGATATATTTCATAGGTCATTTTCCTTTCTTTGTCTCTATCCCAAAAAGCTGTTCTACCATCTTCTTATAATCTGCTTGTTCCTGTCTTGTTTCTAAATGTTTTAATTCCTGAATCGGTTCTTTGATCATGCGCTGCAAGGATGCATTTAACACCTTCTTTAGAAGTTTCTGCTCTCTTGTTCCAAAATCTATTTTTCTTGATAAATATGAATAACTATCTTCCACGATCTCTGTACATTTTTCCTGCAAGGAGCGAATTGTTTCTTCCATTGGTGCCTGAAACAGCCACTGCATCGTTTCTTCTTTTGCTTTGCTGATCATCGTATTGCTTTGTCTGCAAAGTTCTTCACGTTCTGACTGATTTGCTTTAGAAATCTCTTTGATCGTATCTAAATTGATCAGATTTACCTTTGAGTCATCTGAAAGTTTTGGATCAATATCTCTTGGTGTTGCAAGATCTAAAAATGTAACTTGTTTTTCTGGCGTATAATATTCTTGTTTTACAACCACATGTGGTGCTGATGTTGCAGATACTACAATATCACATTGTTTCATGATCTCATATCTTTGTTCATAAGAAATGATCTCAATCTCTTGAAACTCTTTCTGAACATTTCCTGCATGTGCCAGTGTTCTGCTGCATAAATAAATCTTGCCTGCTTCATATTCCTGCAGATAACGAAGTGCAAGAACTGCAGTATCTCCGCTTCCGATCACCAAGACCATTTTGTCTTTGATATCACATATTTTCTGTAATTCACGGATTCCGATATATCCAACAGATACTGGTTTCTCACTTATTCTAAACGTTGTTTTTACCTTTTTTGCACAAGTAATAGCATCTCTTACGACTTTATTTAGTTCTTTCTTGCTAAATCCCATGGTTCTTGAAAAATCCAAGGCATCTTTTACCTGTCCAAGAATCTGATCTTCTCCTAGTACCATAGATTCTAATCCTGCGGTTACTTGAAACAGATAAGAAACTGCTTTATCTTCTTCGCAATGTCTGATATATTGCTCGATCTCTGCTTTATCGAACATATCACAGTATATATTTTGTATTTTTTTGATCTGTTGTTCATCATCAAAAAAATAATAAATCTCACTGCGGTTACAGGTCGATAAGATCATCACCTGTTCAACTCCGATTTTCTCTGCTTTATGAAAAAATTCAAGCTTCTTCTGATCCGTAAATGAAATTTCATCACGAATGGTAAGATCTGCATTTTTATAATCAATTCCTAGAAATCCAAACTGCATAGAGCCTCTCCTGCAAGTTTACATGTTTTCTCAATATCTTCTTCTGTATGTGCGTTAGAAATAAACATTGTCTCAAACTGAGATGGTGCAATATAAATTCCGCGATCTAGTAAATATCCAAAATAATCTGCATACTGTTCTGTATTGGATGTCACAGCACTTTCAAAATCTCTGACTTTCTGGTCTGTAAAGAATACACTCATTAAAGATCCAATCTGATTAACACAAATATGTCCTTTTCCTGCTTCTCTTGCTGCATCAGCAAGTTTTCTTGTTTTTTGCTCTAGTCTTTCGTAAATCTGCGGATCATTTTTTAAGATATTTAATGTCTCAATTCCTGCCGTTGTTGCAACTGGGTTTCCTGACAATGTTCCTGCCTGATAAACTGGCCCATCTGGAGAGATCATCTGCATGATTTCTCTTCTTCCGCCATACGCACCGATCGGCATTCCTCCACCAACAATTTTTCCAAGTGTTGTGATATCCGGCTTGATATTATAATACTGCTGTGCTCCTCCTAGAGATAGCCTAAAACCTGTAATAACCTCATCAAAGATCAATAATGATCCGTGATCTTTTGTGATCTCTCTTAAAAATTCGAGAAATCCTTCTTCTGGAAGTACTAATCCCATGTTAGCTGCCACCGGTTCTACGATCACTGCTGCGATCTGATCTTTATTTTCATCAAATAGTTTTTGTACAGAATCTTTGTCATTGTATTCTGCGACTAATGTATTCTTCGTATCATCTTTTGGAACTCCAGCACTATCTGGAACAGATGTTGTAAGTGCTCCCGATCCTGCTTTTACTAACAAACTGTCGGAATGTCCATGATAGCATCCGCGGAATTTAACGATCTTATCTCTCCCTGTAAATCCTCTGGCTGCACGGATCGCACTCATAACAGCTTCTGTTCCAGAACTTACCAGACGGCTTACTTCCATAGACGGGATCAATTCACTGATCAATTCTGCAAGGATCACTTCCTTCTCTGTTGGTGCTCCGAAAGTCAAACCGTTTTCACAAGAGTCCATGACTTTTTTGATGACTTGAGGATGAGCATGTCCTAAGATTCCAGGTCCCCATGAACATACATAATCGATATATTCATTTCCATCGGCGTCAATAATACGGTCTCCTTTTGCAGATTCCATGAATCTTGGAGTACGATTTACCGCACGGAATGCACGAACTGGACTGTTTACCCCTCCCGGAATATGTACTTTTGCTCGTTCATATAATTCTTTTGATCTTGTATCTTTCATTTTATCTTTCCTCTTCTTTCAGCCATTTTGCAACATCAAGTGCATGATATGTAATGATCATCTTTGCACCAGCACGTTTTAATCCGACCATATTTTCCATAACGATCTTTTTCTCATCGATCCATCCATTGGCCGCAGCTGCTTTTACCATAGCATATTCTCCGCTTACATTGTATGCAACGATCGGAATATTGTATTTCATAGATGCTTCTTTCATAATATCCATATAAGCAAGTGCTGGTTTGGCAATGATCAAGTCTGCTCCTTCTTCGATGTCTTCCCCGATCTCTCTTAGAGCTTCCTGTCCATTTGCCGGATCCATCTGGTATGTTTTTCTATCTCCAAATCCTGGTGCAGAATGTGCTGCATCACGAAATGGTCCATAGTATCCTGACGCAAACTTGGCACTATAAGACATGATCGGTGTGTATACAAATCCTGCTTCATCTAAAGCTTCACGAATAGCTTTCACTCGAAGATCCATCATATCACTTGGCGCAATGATATCTGCCCCTGCTTTTGCATAACTTACAGATGCCTTTGCAAGAAGCGGAAGTGTTTCATCATTTAAGATCACTCCGTCTTTCACAAGACCACAGTGTCCATGAGATGTGTATTCACAAAGACATACATCCGCAATGATCAAAAGTTCTTCATACTCTTTTTTGATCTGGCGGATCGCCTTTGGCACAATTCCATCTTCAGCATATGCACCGCTTCCAACTTCATCTTTATGATCTGGGATTCCAAAGATTAAAATTGCTTTGATCCCCGCTTCTTTGATCCTGTTAATTTCCTCTGATAAACGATCCAGCGAATACTGATAAATCCCTGGCATAGATTCTACAGGATGTTTGATATTTTCTCCTTCTGTAACAAAGATTGGATAGATCAATTCGTCAATTCTCACATGATTTTCTCTTACCATATCTCTCATATAGTTGCTTGTTCTTAATCTTCTTGTACGTTCCATTTTTACTGTTCCTCGATTTCACTCTGATATATATTTTTGAATGATTTCATTGATTCGTTGTTCTTCCAATGAATCAATATCCTCTAATCCGATTTGTAATAATTCTTTATAAAATGCCTTTCGTTCTTGTTCTGTGGCAATGCATGATTTTGCAAGCTTTCTCAGACTTCCCAAGATCTGTGCGAGTTGTCCTAATTCTTTATTCAAATCTGGTTTGATCTTTTCTTTTAAATACTGTGTGATCAACGGACTCTGCCCGCCACTTGAAAATGCAGCGACAACTTCTCCTTCTTTTACATAGGATGGAAAAATAAAGCTGCAATCTTCTTTCTGATCGACCGCATTGACAGGAATCTTCTTTCGTCTGCAGATCTGGCTGATCTCATGATTTGTTTTTTGATCATCGGTTGCTGCGATCACAAAATCTGCCTCATTAAAATCTTTCTCCATAAACGTTCGAAAGATTCGGCAAATCTGATCGATCTGCCGAATCTGTGTTATCATCTCTGGTGCGATCACGGTAATATCTGCTTCAAAATCTTTTAAAACTTCAATCTTACGAAGTGCGATCTTACCGCCGCCGATCACTAGACATTTTTTCTTCTTTAGTTGTACAAACATTGGAAAATATGCCATTATCTCTGTGTCCTATTTTATATATTCTTTTGCGATTTCCTTGATTCCTTCTGGATGTTTTAAATTCCACTGTGAAAAGTCAAGTTCTTCACTCTCAACTGCCTGTCCTAATTTTACCAAGAACTGTGGAATATCTTCTTCTAAAATGATCCCAACTTCTTCTCCCATCTTCTCTTTTCCCTGAAGATCAGATCCATTGATATGAAGTACAAATGCAGAATGAGCAACTTTATCAATTACTTTCATACTTCCGTGGAATCCGATCTCTCCGATCTGATGTGTTCCGCAAGAAGACATACATCCAGAAATATGAATCTTAGGCAGTGAACCATCCTTTAATCCAGCTTCTCTTTCTGCTTCGATCACTTTGTGTAATAATCCTTGAGAATCTCTTAATCCAACCTGACAGATCGTTGCTCCGATACAAGATACAGATGTCTCAAACAACGTTTCTGCACCATCATCTGTCGCATCTAAAACTTTCTTTGCTTCATCTCCTGTCAGATTGATGATGTACATTGTCTCATCTGGTGAAATTCTTGCTTCCACTTCATCCATATCTTTGATCACATCATAGATCTCTCCTAATTTCTCAGGTTTTGGACAGCCACCGAATGGGTGATAAGAAACTGCATATAATCCTTCCTGTTTCTGATCGATCACTCGTTTACCAGATACTTTACTTCCATCTCCCTGTTTCTTCACTTCAGAAATTTCTACATGAAGATCAAGATCCTGTCCGGATGCGAAAACTTCATCTAATTTCTCATGGAAAGCTTTGATATATCCTTCTTCACCTAAAGTCTCCTGCATATAACGCGTTCTTGCTCTTCCACGTTGTTTATAATTTCCATGTGCGATGAATGTTTCTCTCATTGCACAAATATAATAAAGAATCTTCTCTGGTTGTACATTCTCAGCAACTTTCAGTCCAAATCTCGCATTGTTACCAAGTCCTCCAGCACTGTAAACATCAAAGTTTCCATCTTCCCTTGCCACAAATCCAAGATCACGAAATGTTGCATGTGTCTCATTAGCTGGCCCGTTTGAAAATCCAACTTTTAATTTTCTTGGCATAACTTCTTTTTTGATAAATGTCATCAAATATTCTCCAGCTGCTTCGGCATATGGAAGAACGTTAAAATATTCTCCTTTTTCAACACCTGACAATGGAGATACGGTTACATTACGTGGAAAATCTCCACCTCCACCCATTGTGACAATACCATGATCTAATCCACCTTCCATGATTCCATAAATTGCTTCTGGCTGTAAGTTATGTAACTGAATCGTCTGACATGTCGTCAGGTGAACTTTATCTACATTATATGTTTTAATACTGTCTGCGATAAATTTTAATTTATCTTTTGTTAAATGGCCACCTGACATACGAAGACGGATCATACTTGCTTTTCCATCTTTCTGTGCATAACTTCCGTAACCACCGGAAAATCCTTTGTAATCTGCTTTACTTAGTTCTCCTGCATAAAACTGGTCTGTCTTTTCTTTAAATGCTGGCAGGTCTTGTTTCCATTCCTGTGGATTGATCGTTTCCATATGTAAAATTCCTTTCTGAACATTTTGTTTCTTTTATTATGTGAATCCTTATAAAATACTACATTTGTCTTATCATACCACATTTACATAATTGTTTGAATGATTTCTTTCCTTTTCTACAAGAAATGATTCGATGGCTTCTGCAAGGTTTTTATGTCCTTTTTCATTCATATGTTCCATGTCTGCCTTACTTGGCTTGGCTACATCACTTGCTGCAAGGAAATCACATCCGTACTTCCATGCAATCTTTAAATAAGTCTGTTTTAATTCCTTGGATACTTTCACAGAATGCTGGTCAAATTCAAGATCAAATCCTGGTTTCCATACATCTTCTCCTAATTCGATCGGAGATACTAATAAAATATCGATCGCTGAATCAGCTTTCCTGATCTGCTGGATCAGTTTTTCGATTCCTTTTCCGATGCGATCTGCACTTGCATGGTTATATGTTTTGCAGTCATTGGTTCCAAGCATTAAAACAACCTGGTCAAGTGGTGCGTGTGTCTCTAAGAGCATTGGAAGTACTTTCGCTCCATTTCTTCCATCTCTTGTCGCATCGTCAAATACACTGGTTCTTCCACATAATCCTTCTTCTATAATTCGATATCCTTTATCGTAAAGCTTCTCTGCTAAAATTCCTGTCCATCTTGTTTCTCTGTCATATCTTCTCGTTGTACCTGGAATCAGTCCATATGTATTGGAATCTCCAAAGCATAATATCTCTTTCATGTCTGTCACCTTCTTCGTTATATTTCATATAATTCTAATAGGAATAATATGATTATAAGAAATATGAGTTTGATTGTCAATAGGTTTTAAATAGAAAAATACCCTATAGGATATAGATTTTTCCTATAAGGTATTATACGTTATTATTATACGTTATTATTATATGAGATTAATTTATAAAGGTCTTAATCATTCTTCTTCCCAAACAATAAACTTACGATCACACTTAAAACAATTGTGATCACCATATCAGGAAGTGTATTTCCAAGGATCGTATCAACCCCCATTAACCAGCGATATGCAATAAATCCAACAACCCATACAAGCATGTTCTGGATACATACAGATTTTCTTGAGAAATCCTGATGAAGGATAAAGAAATCTGCGATCTGTACAGCGATCATTGGTGCAAAGACTGATCCGATCAGATATAAGAAATCTGTGATATCGTCCATCGGATAAACAATTGCCCCAATCATTCCGATCACTGTTGCCGCGATCGCAATCCATTTTCCATTAATATTCTTAGATAGGGATTCACTGGAAATTCCGGCAGACCAAGCATCTAAGAATGTTGTTGTTACAGTTGAGAATACGATAATTAATAATCCTGCAATTCCAAGTCCTGCTTTTACCATGATCTGTGCGATATCGGATTCTCCTGTAAAGATAGAGATTCCCATACCGATCACATACATCCAGCAGCTGACCAATCCATAAACGATCACACTTGCCCATGTTGCTTTCGTTGGTTCTTTAGCTTCTCTTGTGTAGTCACTGATCAGTGGCAGCCATGATAATGGCATGGCAACTGCAAGTTCTACAGCTGCTCCGAAAGTTAATCCATCATTTGCAACCGGCTTTAATGAACCATGTCCGAAAATAATAAAGCTTAAAACTAATGTCAAAATAAATAATGCTGCCATTGCAACCGTATTGATCTTTCCTAGATTTTCAATTCCTACCAGAATCCAGATAATGATCAATCCTCCGATAATGACTGGCCATACCCAGTTCGCAATATTGAAGATTCCTGCTGCTGCTAATGATCCGTCATAGATCATGATCGCTGTCCATCCAACTAACTGCAGGATATTTAACACTGCAAATAACAAAGCTCCCGTTGATCCAAAACTCATTTTTACCGTTTCCATTGCACTTTTTCTTGTCTTTCCACCGATAAATCCGGCAAAAAACATCATACCACATCCAATGATATGTCCAATGATGATTGCTAATAATCCTGTAGAAAATCCTAAGGATGCGAAATATGTACCTGTTAAAATTTCTGCCAAGGACACTCCGGCTCCAAACCAGATCAGTCCGTTTTCAAAAATTGATGTTCTTCTATTTCCCATTTATTTATGCCTCCTCTTTCCATTCATCTTTTAAATCAAATGCATGATTCATTGGTCCGCTTCCAGCTCCAAGATCCAACATATCTGCCAATGCTCTTGAAATATAGTCTTTTGCACGCTGTACAGAAATCTTAAGGTCAAAACCTTTGGCAAGATTTGCTGCGATAGCACTTGAAAGAGTGCATCCTGTTCCATGTGTATTTGGGTTATTGATTCTTTTTCCTTTAAACCAGGAAACTTCTTCTTTTGTATATAAAAGGTCATTTGCATCGTTAATATTATGACCACCTTTTAATAACACTGCGCATCCAAGATCTTCATAGATCGCTTTTGCAGCCGCTACCATGTCTTCTTCTGTGTGAATCTCCATTCCACAAAGAATCTCAGCTTCTGGAATATTCGGTGTAATTACCGTAGCGATCGGTAATAATTCTTTCTTTAATGTATCTACGGCATCTTCTTCTAATAATCGTGATCCGCTTGTTGCTACCATCACTGGATCAACAACGATATTTTCCGCTTTATAATGCTGTAATCTTTCTGCGATCGTTTTGATCAGTCCGCTTGAGGAAACCATCCCGATCTTGACTGCATCGGGTCTGATGTCTTCAAAAACTGCGTCGATCTGTTTCTTTAAGAATTCTGGATCTGCTTCTAATATTCCTGTTACGCCGGTTGTATTCTGGGCTGTCAGTGCTGTGATCGCACTCATTGCAAATACACCATTCATTGTCATGGTCTTTAAGTCAGCCTGAACTCCAGCGCCTCCACTGGAATCACTTCCAGCGATTGATAATGCTGTTCTCATAAGTATCTCTCCTTTTCTCTCTTATGCATTATTTTTCTATTGCGATCAAAAGTGGTGCTCCCAGTTGACCGCATTGTTTCGTATCATTGTAAATTCTTCCATAATAGGAATCCTTTATCATACGAAAAAAAACGGAAAGCTACTGATTTTGTAACTTTCCGTATGTTCGCGACTTATCATCTTCGTTTCCTACGTTGGCATTACCCAAATCAGGTTCAAAGGTCGAAAGTTTTACTTTCCTCTCAGCCTGTTTAACAAGCTCCCTGTTTTTATAACTTAATAAGTATATAGCAAGTTTCTCTAAAAAGCAAGTTTCTATTTTCGTACTTTATTGCTTTTTTTAATTTTTAGCTTATTTTTCTTGCCTTTCTTGGAAATATCGTTAACCCTAACTTTTTCATAATAAATTCTTTCCCCAAAAATAAATTTTAAATCTCTTTTCCCTTTGTCACGATCACATGAATGATAAATGGAACAAACAATGTGATAAATGCTGCATATCCAAGGTACGCATATCCCTGTTTTACAACAGCCAACAATCCAAACTGTGCGATCGCAAATGCTAAAAATGTAAAGATCAGTGTTGCAATGGCATTTCTTACTAAATGTCCATTCTGTCTTTCCTGCTCAGATTTCATACGACGCTCTACTGCATTGACACATCTTGTTACGATTCCAGAGATCATGTTTACCGCCGTTGAAATAGATCCAAGGATGATCAAAACAGAGATGATCGGTGTTAATAATCCTGAAGATGCTCCATTTTGTACTAAAACTAACATAGGAACTGTTGCTGTTACAAGGTCTGCTGCGTATGCAACGGCTAATAATCCGATGATGGATAATTCCATTGCAAAGAAATTAAATACAAAAATCTCAATGGCTGCTTTGTTGATCTGCTTCTTATCTGTCACAGGTTCCATATGCTGGTACATAACAGATACAGATGCTAACTGGAAGAAGAAATATAAAACTGCAGAATATAAAGCTGGTCCAAAAGCTCCGCTTTCTCCAGAGATCACAGGCATCTTTCCTGATACTAAGTTAGAGATTGCTGCTGTGATCGCATCCCACTGTACGATGATATTTGGTACTAATACAAGAACTAATCCGATCAAGATCAGTACACTTAAAGTAGATGCACATTTTCTTACGACACTTGTTCCAAAGAGTGCGATCACAAAAATAAATGCTGCTATGATCAATGTACATACCCAGTATGGGATTCCAAATAGCATTTGAAGTGTTGATCCGCCTGTTGCAAATGCTGCAGCGGATGCCGTTCCGATCATGATCAGATAACAGATTTCATATAGATTTGACATGATCGGTCTTGTCTTTCCATATAAACTGTCAGAAAAACTTCTGTAATCATATGTTTTATGTTTGTATGCATAACGCATTCCATACCAGAAAAATAATGCATATAATCCTTGTGTGATCAATGGCATTAACAGACACCAGATTCCGTAGTTGATAAAATACTGATAGATCTGTGCTCCGGAAGCAAATCCACCTCCGAACTGTGTCGTAAATGCCACGAATGCGATTCCCATGGCAAGAGGCATCTTACTCTTGTCAACTAGTAAACTTTTTTTGCCGCTCATTTGGTCGTCCTCTCTTTTCTCTTAATGTAGTCTGATATTCTAGTTTTCATCGATCTTGATCATTTTTCCTGGATTCAAGATCAGCTTATCATCAAATGCACGTTTAATAGACTTATATAGTTCGATCATTCTTGGTCCCGCAAATTCCTCTAAGAAATCAAGACGTCCGTTTCCGATTCCATGTTCTCCGGATAACTGTCCACCAAGTTTTTTTGATAATGCATATAATTCTGTTAATGATTCATGGGTTGCCTTCTTCCAATCCTCATCACTCATCTCTGGTCCACGAAGCATTTCGGTATGAATGTTTCCATCTCCGCAATGACCACATGGCTCTACGCGGATTCCATGTGCAGATGCAATCTTCTTTGCCTGTTTTACATATTCTGCAATCTCTGATCTTGGAACAACAACATCACATTCTTCCTGTGCAACGGAATCTGCCTTCATTCCTTCAAGAATTGCTCCTCGTACTTCCCACACAGATGCCGCACGTTCTGGCGTTCCTGCGATATTACAATCTAAAGCTCCATTTTCTAATGCCGCTTCTGCAGCTGCTTCTACTGCACGATCAAGTTCTTCTTTGCTTGATGCATCATACATAACGATCAATACCGCTTCTCCGTGTTTCACTGGAAACAGTTTATGTAGACTTCTTTCTACAATATCGATCAATTCTCTTTCCAAAAATTCAATCGCTGTTGGAACAAATGGCAGATCTAATACTTTTGGCACCATATCAGCACATTCTTCCAAGCTTCTAAATGGCATAACCAATGTACTTGAACATGTTGGTGCAGGCAATAACTTTAACGTAACTTCTGTCAAAATACATAAGATTCCCTCAGAACCAATCACTAAATCTTTCACATCAAATCCTGTTGTATTCTTTACGACATTGGATGAGAAATTCATGATGGAACCATCTGGCATAACTGCTTCAATACAACGGACAAAGTCTCTTGTAAGACCATATCTTACCGCTTTCATTCCACCTGCGTTGGTAATGACATTTCCACCGATAGAAGCTGTTTTTTCTCCTGGATCTGGTGGGTAGAATAATCCTTCTTCTTTAGCTGCCGCCTGAATATCAATCAACAATGCTCCTGGCTGTGCCGTGATCGTCTGGTTCTTGTGATCCACTGGAAAAATCTTATTCATACGCATCACAGATAACATGATTCCACCGTATTTACAAGTTGCTCCACCTGCAAGTCCTGTTCCAGCCCCACGGCAGACAACTGGAATATTCTGCTCGTAAGCATATTTCATGATTTCTGAAACTTCTTCTTTATTCAATACTTCCACGTATAATTCCGGTGGAAATACTCCATATTCCGGCATCTCGTCTTTGTAATATTCTTTTGCGATCTCATCGCCGACCCATACACGTTCGTTGTCTGTGATCTCAATGATCTTATCAAAATCTTCCTGGGTCATCTTCTTATATGGATATGGCATCTTATTCGTCCCCTTTCTGTTGTTTTACTAATTCTGTCAGATATGGAACGACTTTGTACAGATCATCAACGATACAATAGTGTGCCACATTGAAAATCTGAGCTTCTGGATCATTGTTGATCGCTACGATGCATTCAGATCCTATCATACAAGATGTAAACTGAATCGCACCAGAAACTCCACAAGTAATGATCAGTTTTGGACGAACAGTTCTTCCAGATAATCCAACCTGATGTGCAACATCCCCAAAACCATTCTCGATCATCGGTCTTGTAAATGCTAACTGTCCACCTAAAGCTTTGGCTAATTCTTCGCACATTTTCACATCTTTTTCATTGCGGACCCCTCGTCCTGCTACAACTAAGACATCTTCATCTTCAATGTTCTTTGTCTTCTCGATCACTTCGGATTTTAAGATCTCGATCGGAGATTGTTTCATCTCTTCCTTCACTGAACAGACAATAACCTCTCCTTTTGTGCTCTCAACCTTCTGTGCCGCATCCATAACTCTGTATCTTACAGTTGCAAACTGTGGTCTTGATTTTGTGATAGAAATCTGAGCCATGATATTTCCACCAAATGCTGGACGAATCTGTACCATGTCTGTGTTTGACTTAATATCAAGGGTTGTACAATCAGCTGTTAATCCTGTATGGAATCTTGTTGCCAGTCTTGGGGCTAATGATCTTCCAAGTGCTGTTGCCCCAATCAAGACAGAACTTGGTTTCTGTGCTGCGATACATTCTGCAACAACATCTGTATAACAGTCTGCTCTGAATCCTTCTAAGGATTCATCCTCATATGCAAAGGCCTGATCAACTCCATAGTCTAGAAGTTTATGTGCATTCTCAATGGTTCCTGCTCCACCTGCGATCACGCATTTGACTTTAAAATTTACTTTCGAAGCCATCTTTCTTGCTTCACCGATCAATTCAAATGCAACCGGATGAATGTCTCCACGTTCCTGTTCTACAAAGATCAAAAAATCTTTCCATTTGTCTTTATCAAATGATCCTGCTTTCTGCTCAAAGCTGATTGCTTTTTCCGGACATTGTCTGACACACATTCCACACATTCGGCAAGTGTCCCCGACAACAATCCCATTATCTTCAAAACTTAATGCCCCAAACGGACATTTTTCCACGCATTTACCACATAGACTGCAGCGTTTTGCATCAAATTTTATTAGTTCCATGTCATCTCACCTAAATCACTTTCTTATTCACTAATACGTCAAATAATTGTTTTGTCTTTTCTTTTGCATCTCCGTCAAAATAAACCTGCTTTTCTACTTCTGGCGGTGCAAACATTTTCTCTACTGCGGTTGGTGATCCGACAAGTCCATATTTGCTTAAGTTCTGATCTGCCATATCTTCAAATGTCATGATCTTCACTGGGCGGTCTTTGGACTGTTTCTGCAGTAAATAAGATGGTAATCTTGGTACACACATGTCTTTGTCAACTGTGATCAGACATGGATATGGAATCTTTGAAGTCTGTGATACACTAACTAAATCCTGTTTTACCTGAATAGACTCGCTGTCTGCATCTACGATCTCAGACACCCATGCTGCATGTGGGATTCCTAAATGCTCTGCGATCGCTGGCCCAACCTGAGCGGTATCTCCATCGGTTGTCTGCTTTCCACAAATAATAAGATCTATATCTCCGATCGCAGTGATTCCCTGAGATAGTGCATAAGATGTTGCAAGCACGTCTGCTCCTGCAAACTTGCGGTCAGATAAAATGACTGCATCATCTGCTCCCATCGTATACGCATCTCTCATCATCTCCTCAGCCTGTGGAGGTCCCATGGTGAGAACTGTAACACTTCCTCCTACTTTCTCTCTTAATTGTAATGCTGCTTCCAGGGCAAATAAATCATAAGGATTCGTTCTTGTCTCCCCGGATAAACGCTTCATTGCCCCTGTTTCTGGGTCAATGTCAACTTTAGTACCTGCCGGTACCTGTTTCATACATACTAGAATTTTCATTGTTCTGCTGCTTCTTTCGTATTATTTGTTACTCTTTCACTTTAACTGATTAACGTAACACTATTTATTATACGACACCATTTTTTTATTGTCGAGTTAATCATACAAAAAAATAGCATCTGTTGTTTATTTTTTCGTAACAAATGCTATTTCCTTATCTATTTTTTCTTCTATTCGTCATCGTCACCGACGATCACTGGCTCTTTTTCTATCACTTGTTGTGGTTTCATCGCCTGATTCCCAACTGGTGCTAATAATACTTTTCCTGTTCCACGGTATACATTAACCAAGCCTTCTCCACTGGCCGCAGAACCAAGCAAAGATTTTCCTGCTCGTTCTACCGTAAAATCAAGACTTCCGCTCCATGCGATCGCCAAGTTTCCGTCAATCTTTACAACATCATCTTCTAATGTGATCTCGACTAATTCTTCTCTTGAACAATCAGATTCTATGCACACAACTCCACTTCCTTTTAATCCAAGATTAAAGAATCCTTCCCCGCCTGCAAATGCAGAAGAAAATGTCTTTCTTCTGACTGCTTTTTGTTTTAACGTAGATTCACATGCTAAAAACAATCCGTCATCTAATACGATCGAATTGCCCCATTCGTCAAGATCTAATAAAATGATATGTTTATATGTAGGTTCTAAAACAAGAGTTCCATCTCCAGTATATTCTGGCTTGATCACAGATTCTCCAGTTACTTTTCCTCGGATCGTCTTGGATAAGAAATCTCCTGCTCCTTTAATTCCTGTTGTCGCAGAGACATCTCCTGCCATCCACTGCATGGCACCTGACTGAATCGTTACATTTCCTCTGGATAGTTCGCATTTTAGCTGACGTTTTCTTACATTCATCTGACTGCAGAAGAATGCTAACTGGGCATCTTCTGGCATGACACTTAAGTCTCTCTGATATTCGATAACTTCAAATGGTCCTGATTTGTCGATGATCTTTACATCGTCGTTGTCACTGAAATTGCTGATTTTATACATAATCTTTCCCCTTCCTGTTTCTTCTATAAACTTTTGATCTTTTTCTGAATAAATTTCTTCATAATATTCATAAAACTTTTGCATTACCAATGGCATTTGCAACATTCCAGATACAATAAATTGATTTCGATCAGATGATACCTTCATATACATTTGATTATTAACTGCTGTTTCTGATAAAAACATATCATATAACTGTGTTTCAAAAATCCGATTCGATACTGCTACAATCCCATTTTTATCCTTTAAGAAGCCAAACGTAACTCCCAAATCTATAATCGGTGTTTCTCGTTTAAATGGGAAGTCAACTCCTGCAAATAAAATGTTTTGAAGCATTTCTTTTAACTGTGGATGATCTAACAACTTTTTGGTCATATCATCAAACAATGTGTTTGGTTCTTTTAACAAAACCTTGACTGCACTTAAAATTCCTTCTCTTGTCCACACTTGAACATCGGATACTCTTTCATCTAATAACTGACATATCTTTGAAACCAAATATGGATATCCTGACGTATAATCATATAAAATCCGACTGATTTCTTTTACATCCATACCTGTACGATGTTCCTGCTCGTATTCTTGTATCATTGTCTGAATATCACTTACAGAAAAGCTCATCTCAATATTAAAATCAACTGCGATATTCCATGGACTGTTATATTTCGATTCTTCTTGTGGATGTAGTTTTAACTTTAATGTTTTAATATCGTAAACACCTGCAAGAATTACAGAATGAAATGTTACATCTTTTCCTTGCTGACATTTTAAATATTTCTCTCTTAGAAGTCCAAGGAAAGATAAGAAAATCTGATTGTCTGAACTTTTGTCTACTTCATCGATCATTAGAACTACCTTTTTACCGCATTTTCTGCATAGGTTGCTGATTTTTGTTCCTAATGATCTCATAGGAAATCTCTCAGAGATTGAATGATTCCATTCCTCTAAAACTTTTTCATCTACATTCTGCTCTCGCAAACACTCTTCAATATCAAGTGAAAGTCCTTCGGCAAGACTTCCCAGAGATTCAAAATATTCATCGGCAGCTTCAAAACTTAAACTCAAAACCAGATAATCTTGTTTTCGCAATTCTTTTTCCAGAAGATAAAGCAAGGTTGTCTTACCATATTGTCTGGCTCGATTGATCGTAAAGTATTGTCCTGATTCGATATATTGATTGATAATCTGCTGAATCCTGTTGCTAAGATCAACCATATAATTTTTCTCCGGGATACATGTTCCTGTTGTACAAAACTTCTTAGCCATAAACCCCAACCTCCTTTCTTGTCCACTCTCTATTAATTACACCCTTATTCTACAATTCATCAAAATCAAATATCATTGGGATTATGCTTTCCTGATAATATTTCTGTTCTTTTTCAAAATAAGCTTCTAATCCTTTATAGTCTTGTTCGTGCTGTGCTTTATTAAGATATCGATTATATTCTGCTTTATGAATATCACGGATGATCACTGGAACAATATTATGATCCAGACATTGTTTTAGAATGATCATACGCCCGACTCTCCCATTTCCATCCTGAAATGGGTAAATATTCTCAAACTGTGCATGAAATTTAGCAATATCGTATAATGTAATTTTCTCTGCGTTATGATACTTTTCTAATAACTGATGAATCTTTTCTGGAACTTCTTGTGGCAATGCTGTCTGAATATCACTGACTCTGTTTGCACGCTTTTTCCACCCACCAATTGCATATCCATTTGCTCGATCTTCAAAAACACCTTCCTTTAAATTTTTATGCATATTTTTTATGATATCTTCTGACAAAGGTTTTTCCATACATTTCATTACATAATTAAACATTTTGAAATGACCATTCATTTCTTCTATATCTTTTGTTCGAAAAATCATGTCTGGATCATTCACATATAAAGTTCCTGTTTCAAACATACTTGCTGTCTGTTTCTCTGTTAAGGTACTTCCTTCAATTCGATTGGAATTATACGCCATACTCCTCTGTGTATAACCGTATACTCCGCTTCGATCCTGTTTTTTAAATTCTATTTGCAGTCTGTCTTTTAATCGTTTCATATATGTTTCATTTTCCATGATTTTATCTCACCTCTTTTATTTAATCTGTTATTTTTAAGTATAGCATGAATTATGAATTTCTACATCTATTCTTTTAGAAGTCTATCCAGTAATACTTCCCGATTATTTATAAACATCTCCGTAATCTGATAACTTTCCGTCTCCTCATACTCACATAAATGAATCCTACCATCATCAAAACAATAAATGTCAGCGTCTGGAATTCCTAGTAAAATCGGTGAATGTGTAACAATAAAGAACTGTGCTCCTTTTCTTGCACATTTATATATCTCCATTAATAATGTTAATTGTCTTTGTGGTGATAATGCCGCTTCTGGCTCATCAAAAAGATACAATCCATTGGGCTGTAGATTATTTTGTGCTAATGCCAAGAAACCTTCTCCGTGTGATCTCTCATGATATCTGGCTGAATCTATTCCACCATATTCTTCTTCCTTCGTTGCAACATTATAGAAACTTTCTGCTCTAAGAAAATATCCCCATTTTTCCTTCCGATATCCTTTTACAACTCTGATGGCATCGCATAATTCGGAGTGTGTATCATGCGTAGAAAATACATAGTTTTTCGTTCCACCTTCTGGATTAAATCCATGAGCTATGGCAATTGCTTCTAATAAGGTGGACTTTCCACTTCCATTTTCTCCAACGAAGAAATTGATTGAATTTTTAAATTCTAGCCTTTCAATATTTTTTAATGCTTCTATTTGTTTTAGATAACTGTCATCATCTATTTTATTCCAGTCAAATATTACGCCTTGTATAAACTGATCATTCATTGGATTTTCCTTTCTATCATGATAAGCTTCTTCCTAATCCTTTTATATTTTATCAAAAAAAGATATGACACGAAACTGTCTTTTCATATCATATCTTTCATATTTCTTATATTTTCATTTTTCTACATACTCAATAGCCTATAGATAATAAACTATCCTACATTGCTTTCCTGTATATCTCAGCAATTTCTTCCTGTGTAAATACAACCGGATTGTTCTGAATACTTGCCGCAGATACTTTCATACAGTTCTCTGCCATCCAAGGAATATCTTCTTCGGATAATCCAAGGTCAGATAGTGTACAAGCAAGGTCGATATCTTTTAACAGACTTCTTAATTTACCAGAAAGATCTTCTGCGGTAACCCCGCCAAAGATTCTTGCAATCTTAGCAAATTTGAAATGGTTTCCTTTATGGGATGCTTCTACGATTACTGGTGTTAATGCTGCAAGTCCTTGTCCGTGGACGATATCTTTTAGTCCGCTGGCTGGATGTTCCATTCCATGTGCCAGAGTGACACCTGCTGTATTGATGACCATTCCACCAATCGTTGATGCCAGTGTGATCTTCTCCCATGCTTCTTTGCCGCCTTCACCTTTATATACTTTAACAAGGTTTCCTGCGATCAGTTCCATCGCGTATAAACTTAGAGCATCTGTAAATGGCTGTGCGATCTTTGACGTGTATGCTTCCATGCAGTGACATAATGCATCGAATCCGACAGATGCAAGTACATGTTTTGGCATTGTCATCATGCATTCTGGATCAACAATGGATACTTTTGCAACGATCGCATTGCAACGTAAGGATTTCTTATCTCCATTTTCCGGATTTGTAAGAACTGCAAATCCATTTCCTTCGGATCCTGCTCCACATGTTGTAGGAATTAAAATCAATGGTAATGCTTTATCACTTTGTAATCTATTATAAATGTAATCGTTGATATCTCCGTCATTGATACTTAAGAATGCGATTGCTTTTGCACAGTCCATGATGCTTCCGCCACCGATTGCTACAACGACATCACATCCATTTGCCTTAGCAAAATCAGCACCTTCCATCGCCGTTGTTGTTAATGGATTCTGTGCTACTTTATCAAATAGTACATGGTTAATTCCTGCTTTAGACAGACTGTTTGCTACTTTATCATATAAACCGGATTTCTTTGCACTGCTTCTTCCAGTTACGATCAGTGCTTTCTTACCATATGGTTTTGTAAGCTCTCCTGTTTCTAAGACTTTACCGCTTCCAAATGCAATATTGACTGGAAGGAAGTAGTTAAAGTCAATTGCTGGCTGTACTTCTACTACATTTCCGGTAGCATTGACAGCTCCAAGTGCTTCTTCGAAAGTATGATCTTCTTCCACTGTTTCTTCTTCATCAACGGCAACATCGATGTGAGATCCAAATTTTTCTTTGTATTTTAATTTACATACAATGAAGAAGATAATTCCAAGAACAGCCCATCCACCAGCCATTGCCCATTCCTGTGGTACAAGGTTTGACCCTGATCCTGGGATAATATACATCGCGACCATAAATCCTGACATTAAGACTGCCAATACACCAACAATCTTATAATGTTTTACTTTGTATGGACGTGCCATTTCTGGTGCTTTCTTTCTTAAGATGATGAAAGATAAGGAAACCGTACAGTATGCAAGACAGCATCCAAAGTTACCTGCATCGACGATCCATACTAACATTTTACGTCCAAATAATGGAGCTAATATGGATAATCCACCGATCAAGTATAATGCATTAACTGGTGTTTTGTGTGTTTTATGTAATTTGCGGAAAGTTCTTGGAATCATATAAGATTCAGCCATGGAATACATTGCACGGCTACCACCAATTAAAAAGGAGTTCCAACTTGTAACGATTCCACACATACCACCGACGATCAATACTTTTGACATGATACTGCTGTGGAATGCTTTTGCCATTGCATCAGCTGTAACAAGTCCTGATCCTGCCTGTGAAGATGAAATATCAGATGGACTCATAACATAACCAACACCTAAGATGATCAGCGCATAAAATGCAACTGCTAGTACGATAGATAAGATCATGATCATACCGATTTTTTTAAGCGGCACATTGATCTCTTCTGCTGCCTGTGGGATAACATCAAATCCAATAAAGAAGAATGGTGTCATAACCGCAACACTCATGATCGCTTTCATAGTAGTTGACGCACTATCTCCTGCAAATAATTGTGGTGTTAAATTGCTGGCATCTCCACTGACTACAGATGCTACGATCAGAAGGATTCCAACTCCACCAATAATCACTGTTAAAACTGTCTGTAAAGTTGCAGCTGTCTTCGCACCTTTGATATTGATAAATGTGATAAAGAATGCTACGATCATCGCAACTGCAAGCCATGATGCATAAATATCAAATCCTGCAACAGTATACAGATATCCTTTTAAGAATCCAGGATAAATATAAGTGATAATTGTAGGAAGTGCACATGCTTCAAAACATACAACACTAACATATCCTAAAATGATCGCCCACGTACAGATAAATGAACCAACCGGTCCCATTGCCTTGTAACTAAATACATGTTCTCCTCCACACTGTGGCATTGCTGCAGTAAGTTCTGCATAAGTAAGTCCTACAAAGAATACCATGATACCACCGATCGCAAAACCGATGACAGCTCCTAAAACTCCACCTCGACCGATCCAGTCTCCGGTTGAAACAACCCATCCCCAACCGATCATAGCGCCAAATGCAATGACAAGAATGTCCCATGCACTAAATACTTTGTCAAATTCTGATTTTTTCTTTTCCATTATATATCATTCCTTTCTTGCTTCACATTCTGTTTAAAGTTTCGAAAGAAAAAAGGCGCTAAAAGATCCTTATCTCTTAACGCCTTTGTTAGAATGTAAATGTATTTTATTTTAGTTTTCAAATCGCAGGTCAATTAACTGCATGATATATTTTGCTGTTTTTTCAAGTCCAAGAATACTAGAATCGATCATCATATGTCTGGTACGACAATCTCTCATATCAGAGCTTGTCATATATTCATATCTTGACTTCAACATCCCATCATTATATTTTACAAGTTTTTGTGCCTCTTTTTGTGATACACCTTTTTGTTCCATGATATGTTTCACTTTATATTCTTCTGGTGCATATACAAAGATATTTAAGCAGTCATCCCTGTCTTTTAATATATAGTTACTACATCTTCCGATAATGACACAAGATGATTTTGCCGCCAGTTTATGAATAACCTCAAACTGTGTGTAAATAACACGGTTTGTAAGATTCGCATATCTTGGTCCAAAGGTTGTGTCAAATTCATATTTGACATTTTCTTCTCCGGAATCGGCTTTTTCTACCAGATCCCTGTCAACTCCAAGTTTCTCTACGACCTGATCTACTAAATCTCTGTCGTAAAATGGAATTCCAAGTGATTCGGCAACCATCTTTCCAATGTCCGGACCACCACTTCCGTATTCACATCCGATATTTATGATAAAATGTTTCATTTACATTCCTCCCTGATATTTTGATCTTTTTTCAAAGATATTATTTTATGCTAAGGATTCTACAGCCTCCTTCATGATCGCAAATGCTTTATCACATTCTTCTTCTGTTACGATCAATGGTGGGATTGTACGGATCACACTGCTTCCGATGGCTGTAACTAACAGTTTTCGATCAAAACATGCATGTTTAATATCAACTGCGTTTAATGTGTCATCAAATTCGATACCTGTTAATAATCCCTGATGTCTGACTTCTTTTACATGAGGAAGTTCCTTTAATTTCTCAGCGAAATAATCTCCAACTTTCTTTGCATTTCCAGCCAAGTCGCGATCGATCAGTTCATTAACTTCTGCTAATGCTGCTGCACAGCTGACTGGATGTCCACCAAATGTTGTTCCATGAGATCCTGGTGTAAATGCTTTAGCAACTTCTGCTGTTGCACAGATTGCTCCGATCGGCATTCCTCCACCTAAGCCTTTTGCCATGGATACGATGTCTGGTTTGATTCCATAGTTCATATAAGACATCACTGCACCTGTTCGACACCATCCTGTCTGAACTTCATCGATCAAGAGTAACATATCATTTTCATCACAAAATTCTCTTAATCCTTTCATGAATTCCTGTGTTGCTGGGTGAACACCACCTTCACCCTGTACTGGCTCGATCATGATCGCGATCGTATTTTCTGTACATGCATCTTTAAATGCCTGAAGGTTATTATATGGTGCGTATGAGAATCCATAAGTCATTGGTCCAAATCCGACCTGACATCCATTTCCCGGCTGTCCTGTTGCTGACATTGCTCCGAATGTTCTTCCATGGAATCCCATCTTCGCTGTTACGATATGATAATGGTTTGGTCCGTATTTTTCGATTCCGTATTTACGAGCCATCTTGATCATTGCTTCATTTGCCTCTGTACCAGAGTTCTGATAGAAGATCTTATCCATTCCAATTGTTTCACATACTTTTTCAGCAAGCAGTGCCTGAGGAATTGTGTATGGATAGTTGAATGTATGCATGATGTCGCCAACCTGATCTTTAACTGCTGCTACAACCTTTTCATTACAGCTTCCTGCGTTATTTACTGCGATTCCTGCATAAAAATCAAGATATTCCTCACCATTTTCATCGTACATATACATATCTTTTGCTCTCTCCGCAAGGAAATCAAAACGTTCGTATGTCTCGATCATATATTTGTTTACTTTATCTTTAATATCCTGACTTGTTAATCCTGTATCTTTTAATCTCATATCTGCTTCCTCCTCATGATGTTATTAGTTATTTAACTTCTCTGGGCCAGATTTTGTTTATCTTTTTCATTGATAAACTTTAAATAATAAAAAGAAAAGCAAGGGAAACTTATCCTGTTGGTAAGCGCCCTTGCTTAATTTCTATCCTTTATTTTGTACAACTATACAATAACACTAGAGGATTGAATTGTCAATATATCTTTGTTATTTTTTGAAATTTCTTTATTTTTATCTTTTATAATATATTTTATTATTATATTGTATATTTTTTCTTAGTGTTTTATTGTTTTTTAATTTTTTTGTAAAATATTATATATTACATCTGTCCATTATATTGAACATATCATTTTATCATCTTACTACTTCCGTATGATACTTACCGATAATCTACAAACACACAGATAAAACTTGTCTTTTGTTGTGTTTCATTTTTATAATTATGTTTTTTATCTGTTTCAAATCGATAGATTTCCCCTTTTGTGATCTTCTGAATATCTTCACCACACTCAATCGTAAGTTCTCCATCTGTAACTGAAAGATATTCTCTTGTCTTCTCTCCATGGCTGCCACTGATATATTTGCCCCCTGGTTCGATATCAATGCGGTAAATCTCTAATTGGTGATTATCTTCATATGGAAAACATGTCCATACTTTGTATTCACCGATCATTTCTTTTGTTGGTGTCATCTGATCTGGTGTTACAAGGCAAGATTCCATTGGCGGAGCATCAATTAATTCTTGGAATTCGATTCTTAATCCGCTTGTGATCTTTCCTAAAACACCTAACGATGGATTTGCTGTTCCTTTCTCAATCTGAGCTAACATACTTTTACTAACACCTGTTTGTTCTGATAGTACATCAAGACTCATGCCCTTGGAAGTTCGAATTCTTTTTAGGTTGACAGCTACATTGTGAGATAGGTATGATTGATAATCCATAGAAGACTCCTTTTTGCTTTTATTATCAGTTTCTTCATTTCTGCGTGTTCTAATGCAAGTATTATTACTATCCTTATGTTATCTGCAATACTGCTTTAATGCAAGTGCAATTTTTTACATAACCATTCCTTTTTTTAATGCAAACAGTTGCGAAAGAAAGAGGTTTTTATGTAAAAGCTCTTTCAAACGTCTATTCAAATTATGACGTTTGATAGAGCCTTGTCTTTCTGCTGTCATTTCGTTATAATAGGATTAATCGAACATATATACGGGAGGAATTTTATTTTGGATCAATTATTATGCCAATTAAACCAGGCACAACTAAAAGCTGTTACATCTACAGAAGGTTTTATCCGAGTGATCGCAGGGGCCGGTTCTGGAAAAACCAGAGCGTTATCTCACAGATTTGCCTTTTTGGTTAACGAAATTGGAATTTTGCCAGGCAATATCCTTTGTGTTACTTTCACAAACAAAGCTGCTAACGAAATGAGACATCGGATTCATAATCTCATTGCTGATAACGATACTGGTTATATTAATACCTTCCATGGATTTTGTGTATCCATTCTACAGGAAGACTCCCATGCCGTACAATATCCAAAGAATTTTCTTGTTTTAGACAATCAGGATATTGATTCTATGTTAAAGATCATTTATGAGGAACGCGGACTTACACTTCGTCATAAGACATTTTCAAAGGCAAGAGATATGATCGAGATGTATAAATTAGAACGATATCCTAATTATTATCTTGATCTGATCACAATGTCCCTTGATACATTACGGCAAAAATATTTGAGGGCTACCGATGTGAATGATATCATTTTTTATGGATATTTATATCAGGAGAAGAAATGTTTTGGTCTCGATTACAACGATCTTTTGAAATTTTCTCTTTATATTTTTGAAAAGAATAAAGAGATCCGTTTAAAATGGCAGAAACGTCTGGAATACATCATGATCGATGAGTTCCAGGATATTGATAAGATTCAATATCAATTAATGAAAGTCTTATGCGGATATCATAAAAACCTCTTTATTGTAGGAGACCCAGATCAGACAATCTATTCCTGGCGCGGTGCAGATATCAACTATCTCCTTAATTTTGACAAAGCTTTCCCTGATGTCAAAACGATCATGATGAATGAAAATTATCGTTCTACTCCTCAGATCTTATCGGTATGCAATTCACTGATCGATAAGAATAAAAATCGTATGAAAAAGGACCTTCTGCCAATGTGTCATAGCAAAAATTCAGTGCTTTATTATCACGGAGATACTTCAGAAGAGGAATCTGATTGGATCGCAGATCAGATCATAAAATTACATAAAAAAGATATCTCATATAAGGATATCACGATTCTTTATCGTGCTCATTACGTTACCCGAACCTTGGAAGAGACATTGTTAAAAAAGAAAATCCCATATAGCATCTATAGTGGAATTCAATTTTTTGAGCGAATGGAAGTAAAAGACGCACTGTCTTATCTGCGTATGATCACATACAAAGATGATCTCTCTTTTTTAAGGATTGTGAATGTTCCAAAACGAAATATCGGTAAAAAACGAATGGAATTTCTTCAAGCATATGTAAATGCTCATCACTGTTCTTTTTATGAGGCATTAAAAGAATGTGTGGAAGATCCAATTTTTAAAGGAACAGATGCAAAAGATTTTATCTCATTGATCGATGCTTTTTCAGTGACTTATGAGCAACGAACAATTTCTGAAGTTTTATCTGATATTTTGGATCGAAGTGGTTATGAAGAAATGCTTCGAACTACTGGAAATCAGGAACGTCTTGATAATCTGGCTGAATTAAAACAAGCTGTTTATGATTATGAAATATCTTGTGGCGAGGAAGCTCTGCTACCTGATTATCTTGATCATATTGCCCTATTTACGAATAGTGACGTTACTGATGATTCTGACAAAGTAAAATTGATGACCGTTCATGCTGCAAAAGGATTGGAATTCCCACACGTATTCCTATGTGCATTAAATGAAGGAATTTTTCCTTCCAAGAAAACCTCTACAATTGAGGGAATGGAAGAGGAACGTCGTCTTGCATTTGTTGCAATGTCACGTGCCATGAAAAGTTTATTTTTAAGTGAATCGCACGGAAAAAATTTTGATGGATCAACCCGTTACCCATCTAGATTTATTTTAGATATCGATCAAAAATTTTTAGAATACGTTAAAAAGCCAGAAGATACTCTGATCGCAGAAACCAAAAATTACATTCATTACAGTAATCGCTATTTAGATGGTTATGTCGCTGAACAAACTTTTCAGGTTGGTGATAAGATCATTCATAATGTCTTTGGACAAGGTAGGATTAAATCCATCCTTTCTGATCGAAATGCATATATGATCAAATTTGAACAAATAGAAACACCTCGGATCATTTCATTTCGGGTTCCAATAAAAAGAGCTTAAGTTTTATGTAAAAGAATCCTGAGTAAATTTTTACTACTCAGGATTCTTCTTTGTATAAAGAACTAATCGTAAATATCCTGCTATCTCTGATACAGCTTCTGTCATTTTGGTACTTTCATATAGGTATAATAAAATTGCTCGAAGTCCATATTGGATAAAAGATGTACGCCATCCTAATGATCCTTGTGGATTAATTGATGCACGTCCGACTGTTTCAAAATCTCCTGTATAAAAACATAACATGTAATATAGATATTCGTCATCGGTTTTATTTAATAGTACTGTTCCTCATATGTACCACTACAGTCAGGATAAGAAGCAGAACGATCAGCACGGTTATAAAAACCAAAACTGCCATGGACTGCGGTTGCTTCGGAAATCAATTACAGCCAGTTTTCCAGAACATCATTCAGCTTATTCATATCCAGCGGTTTCGCGATATGTCCATTCATGCCTGTATTTTTGGCCAGCTGTACATCTTCTGCAAAAGCATTGGCAGTCATGGCAACAATAGGCAGTTTTCCCTTTTCACCCGAAAGACTTCTGATTGCCGCTGTTGCCTCATAACCATTCATAACAGGCATTTGGATATCCATAAAAACAAGATCATACGAACCTTTCGGAGAAGCTTCCACTTTTTCAACTGCGATTTTTCCATTTTCTGCTGTTTCCACTTCTGCCCCTGTCATCTGCAAAATTTCACCAGCAATTTCTCTGTTCAACTCATTATCCTCAACCAGCAGAATCCTTTTTCCTGTGTAGTCTGATTCTGACAACTTCTCCAAATAATTTCTTGCTGTTTTTTCTTTTCTTCCTGAAGTAAACTGCCGCAGTGTAGCCGTCAGCCGGGAACGGAACAGTGGTTTTGCAATAAAAGCATCTATGCCCGCCGCCTTTGCTTCTTCTTCAATCTCGCTGAATTCATAAGATGTCAGTACAATGATGGTGATTTCTTTACCTATCCGCTTCCGGATCTGTCTGGCTGTTTCTATGCCATCCATATCCGGCATCTTCCAGTCTAAAATAACAGCAAAGTAATCATCTTTCAACTCATGCCGTGCATAACAGCACTCAATGGCTTCCCTGCCAGAGAGAACCCATTCACCCATAATACCGATTTCCTTTAATGTTGCAACTGTACTTTCACAGCATGTCCTATCATCATCCACAACCAGAACCGGCAGATTCATCAGATCTCTGTCCTGTTCTTTTTCTTTTTCCTGAAGCTCCAGATAAATTGTTACTGTGATTTTAGTTCCCTTGTGCAAGGTACTGTCCACTTTAATAGTGCCATTCATCAGGTTCACAATATTTCTGCTGATTGCCATTCCCAGACCAGTTCCCTGGACTCTGGTTGTCCGGTGGTCATCCGCGCGGCTGAACGGATCAAACATGATTTTCTGGAATTCCGGTGACATACCAATCCCATTATCCTCAATCGTAAATTCATAGCATCCAAGTTCTGAAAATCCATTTGGCTTTTCCTCTATGGAAAAAATAATATTCCCACCATCCGGTGTATACTTGATCGCATTACTCATCAGATTCACAAATACCTGCTGAATCCTCAAGCTGTCACCACAGACAGCCTCATGTTCAATATGATTGATGTGTATATCAAAATTATGTTTATGTTCATCAAGCACCGGTTTCGTAATTGTAATAAGATTATCTACCAGATCTGACAGATTGAAATCTTCCTGTGCCAGTGTCATTTTTCCACTTTCAATACGTGCCATATCCAATACTTCATTGATCAGCCCCAGCAGATGGCGGCTTGATTCCGTAATCTTGCTGAGACATTCAATGACTCTGTCCTGGCTCTCAACATTTGCTCCTGCGATTGCCGTCAGACCCACAATCGCATTCATTGGTGTCCGGATATCATGGGACATATTGGAAAGGAATTCTGTTTTCGCACGATTTGCATTTTCTGCGGCCCGGTAAGCCTCTTTCAGTGCCTGACGGGATTCAATCTCTGCTTTCTTCTCCTGTGTCACATCCATGGATGCCAGCAATACCTTTTCCAGCTTTCCATTCTTCCATTCCAAAGGAATATAAGAAGCGATTTTATAAGTCTTTTCATCCATGCTACAATACTCAAACTTATAAATATCATTTTCACTTTTCAGTTTTTTCCGAATATTATCCGGGGCTATCAGGATATCTATAGCTTCCAATGGTTCCAGTGTCTTATATTTTTCAAGAACCTGCATCTGAAAATCATGATAAAATCCCAGAGGTTTATATATCATCTGTCCATTCAGATTGTAGAATTCATATCTGTCATTTTCCAGATCACAGACAACAAAGCGGTCAACCAGACGCACAATACTCTGAATCAGCTGCTCCATGGAAGCATTATCCGCTGCCATCTGCAGATGCCGTGCGCTCTCTACCTTTGCCTCTGTGATATCACGCAGAAAGATCATGGCATATTCTGAATCCTCTATTTCGCCACGTATGACCACATTGCGGACCCATCGTTCTTCTCCATTCAGAGTGATACGGCACTCTAAAGCCAATTCGGTTTCCAGACCCTTCAACCTTTCTGCAATATAACCACGGTCGTAAAAAGAGGATACCGCCTTCTTATCTGTCTCCACAACATAGGAATCCACAAAATGACGGATCAGTTCATCCCATGTATGACTCTGTTCAAAAACTGTCATCAGGGACGGTTCAACCTTAAAGGTATCAAAAGTATTTGCTTCCAGATTCACATAATACTCGCACAGATCTGCTTTCGTAAAAGCCCGGTGGAAAGCAGCAGATTTTTGTGCCTGCATGATTTCTTTTTTCTCCGCATCAATGTTAATAAAAATCCCGGCAATCCTGCTGGCAGAACCATCCAGACGGCGTATTACTTCTGCCGATGCCCGAAACCACTGGTATTGATTATCCTTCATTTTCATACGATACTCTACCTGGTATTTTATCTGATTCGTCTTATCCTTAATTGCCGCCTGAAGCTGCATCATTACTCTTTCTTTATCCTGTGGATGCAGAAGATCTGACCAGGATTCCAGTTTATTCGGAAAGTCCAGAGTATCATGATAGCCGAGCATTTTTCGGAATTCATGACTCCAGTTTGCATTCACAATCTCACTGTTTTTGTCACAGTCAAAATACCAGAAGCCGGAATAGATAGCCTCATTGAGCAGTGCCAAATTTACATGATCCCAGTTGACCTGTACGGACATAACCCAGATCTGTCTGCCCGCCTCATCTGTCGCATCCTCTTTACAAAGCCGTACATTATTCACTGTACCGTCTGCTGCAAGAATCTGTGCTTCCCCTGTTCCGTGAAGCTGCAAAAAACGGTCTCGCTCCAGTATATCTTCCTCGTCATAAAAGAAGTTTCTCAATGAGCCTTTTGTCTGTTCCATGAAAGTATCGAATGTATATCCTGTACTATGCAACAGAAGATTATTCACAGACAAAATAGACAGGTTTTGGTCATAAGATCCTGTCATTATACCTACCCCGCCATTATTTTCCAGTGTTTTCTGTACGGCCTGTGACGTGGCCTGTGTCTGCCTCATTACAGTCTCACCTAAGGAATATATTTTGTCTTCATAATTTTTCATTTTATAAAAATCCTCTCTCCGTCTTATGCCTTCTTCATCTTGCTTTTATCTGTATACAGAAAACCTGTCCCTGCTAGTTTTGTTACCCATTTTTGCATACAAAAAGGACACTTGCCAAAATCTGCCAGTGTCCCTACTATATTCTTTAAAATCACACATCTATATAGTATAAAAGGTATCAGAATCTCTTCTGTTCAAACATCTTTTCCATATATTATGATGATATGGAAACAGTGGCAACCGGCTGACATGGTCAAGCTTTCTGACTTTAGTCCCTTCTGGCTTTGCGCCCCTGCCTTTCAACAGGTTTGCCTTTAAAATAATCTCTTTCTTCAAAAGACCATACCACACGGTTTTCCGCACGTCAATAATTTTTTAAAAAATCTACACATATTTTACTTCATAAAAAATCTAAATCGATGAATCCTAAAAACCTAACATTTTTTTCATATGAAGCTCATTCATCATTTATAGTGCTATTCTCTCCCTTCCCCTCTGTCATGCAGCTGTTCCAGCACATCCTTCATCTTCTGCGGAATCGGCAGCCCCAGATGCCCTGCATTCTCCAACAGGTTCACGCCCTCATTGGAAATATAGAAAAAGATCACCGCTGTCCTCAGCACGGATCCGTTCCCGATCTATAATGATATAACAAACAGTCCCTACTGTATATTTTAATCCAATTTTGAACACATTCTCTAATTTCTTTCGGTATATTTTTACAAAATTTCTGTATCCACGTTTCACGTAATTTACCTTTCGATGCTTTGATTTTTTAATGCCTAAGGATTTCCACTCTTTGGTTCTTTTACCCTCTTTTTATTCCTCTATAATTGGTAAGCGATTTATATTTCAAGCCACGTAACCACCTTTGGATGTCCGATGAATGAAAAAGATTTATCCAAAATTGATAAAAGTTGTTCTTTCTAAGCCAATAGCTTTCCTTCTTTATATGAACACTCGATATAATCTGGATTCTGATAATATAAATCGGTATTAAAATCAGATATTTCATCACTGATAAATGAAGTAAATATCTTTATAAGTTCCTCTGCCTCTTTTCCTTCTTTCGCACAATCTTCTATCATAATACTATATAATTTTCCAATATCTAAGAAACTTGGTACATCATATTGACATTCTGAAATCGTGTCAAATTTGCCTTCTTTTATCTTATATACTTCTACAACTTCATCACATACCTGTTCAAAACTTAAGCAATGATTGACTTCTGCATCATATAATAAATTCTCAATTCCTTCCTGTCCAATACATTTGACAATATATCCTCTATGATTCTTGGTTTCCCGTGCTATATATTCTATCAATGAGCAAACATAAAAATAATCATTTCTTTCTTTTTCTGTCATAAACTACCTCACTCTTTTTATATGTCAAACAATCAAGTGCTGACAAGGTATGAAAACTGATCTAATGTGTTGGATGTTTAAATTCTGCTAATATTCAAAATTGTTTCCTACTAATTCGTCCTGTAAGAAAATCATTTACATAATTCCATACTGTATCATCTGCCATAGGTCCTTCTACAATATCATAATTATGTGTTTTTCCGTTTCTACATTGTGCAATAAAGTCTAACCACTCATCTGACATTTCTGGAAATTTTAATATTTTCAAACTATCGTTTGGTTTGGATTTCTTAATGTCCCAGTGATCAATGTCCTATGCCCACTATTTCTTCAAAACTCTATCAAAAATTCTATAATTTCGATCATCTCTTGGAGAACAATACACCGCAAATTCAATATTTTTGAAACTATATAAGTATTCTCGAATTACATTTTTTGCTGCCTGAGCAACAATCTGAGGATCATTCATAAATGCACCACATCCAAATGCCCCAAGAATTATCGTTTCATCATCTTCTGAAAGTGCTGTATCCAAAATTCTTTTTAATCGCTTTTCATGTAATTTTAATAATTCGTCATTTGTCATCTTTTTCGCATTATTATATGATGACTTGCCATTATAATTATTTTTGACTCTTAGATTCGGAGCTGCACATGTAATTACATCTACATTATACCAATCAGATGCATCCATGATCTCTGGTTGTTCAGTATCTGTTTTAAATACTGTGACTGCAGGTGTATAAATGATATCATCATTATAAATTGGATTATGTGCTTGTCTGTGTGGAGAATAGAATCCATCCCACATTGTTTGTGTACTTAGACAAACATATAGTCCTGAACATCTGCACAGACATTCTTCTTGTGCATTAGATCCTCTTTTTACTCCACCACCTGGATTAGTTGCGGAAGCAAAATTATGTACCGCTGTCTTAGTATTTTTATATGCCGATGCTGCTTGTAATGTTCTCTTTTTTGATACAATAATATTTGCAGGTTTTTCATATCGTTTCTGGTTATTGCTATTTATTCTTTGATTTTGGAGGATTAGTTTTTGGTTACATATTGAATTTTTGATCGATTGTTTTAAGCTTGAATTTGTTTTACATAATGTTTCTGTATCTTCAAATATTTTTATATTTTCTTGTTTTCCCATAATCTAATTTCTCTCTTTTTCTTTGTTATATGTATAAACTAGGATAAATACAACCTATTTTTACAATAAAAAGCCATTGCTATTAATACTCCCAAGGAGATATTAAGTAACAACAGCTTTAATAAATTTATTAATTAATGGGTATTTTGTTTAGAATTTTTCGGTTTATTCTGATTAATTAATGTCTACAGAATCTTAATTATTCCCAGTGTCGTGATTTCTTAATATCTGCGGAAACCTTAATTGCCGCGGTAGCTTTTTGTTATTTCATTTTTTCAACTAATTTCTCAAATTCTTCTTCATTCTCAATAAATGTATAAGGTGCATATTCTCCATATGCTGTAGGTCTACTAATTGTATTCCTTTTGATGCCACTTGCTGATTCATCCTTCTTTTCATTTCCACTAAATGACTTCCATGTTGAGTTTTTAATGCATAACATCCATGCATATTTTTGCCGTATCTAATGTATCCATTTCTATATCAAATGCTAAATCATATACCTGATTTTCTATTTTTTTAATCTCATTATCTGACATTTTTACCAGAATCATAACATAAACATCTGAACTTGAATTATAATCACCTCTGGCATAAGAGCCATAAACAATAACTTTTGTTAATTTTGATCCCATTATGTCTTTTAGTTGCTGAGAAAATTGATAAATTATATTGTGTATTCTATATTTATTTTTTATACATTGATATTTTATCATATCTCGATCACTATAACAACGAAAAAGCCATTGCACACCATCTACTCTATTAATTGGATGATGATTTACAATGACCTTCTTCTTTACATTAAATGATTATTTTGTTTAGAATTTTTGGAACAATTTGTTCTTATTTGTACAATTTATTTTATAAACTGATTTCTTAACGTCCCTGGGACTTAATATTTATTATAAGTTTTTTCCAATATTTTCAAGTTCTTTTATAGAATCCTTGTTTTTTGCAAGTTCATCACTGGCTGTTGCATAATATGATTTTTGGAAAATCATATCCCATGAAAGATATTTCGCCATGCAGTCGAACTGTTTGTCAATTAACTCATACTGGATACTATCCACCGGAGATCCTCCCACAACGATTGTTCCAACTTTTTTATTTTTCAGCTGCAAACCGCGGCAGTAGCACTTATCAATGATAAGTTTCAACTGCGCAGACATTCCCCACCAATATACCGGAGTAGCAAAAAGAATCACATCTGCAGCAGTAATTTTATCAATCGTGGGATTTGTATCATCCTGATCAATACATCCTTTATAACATTGACAGGCCCCACATCCCTTACAAGGTGCTATATGAAGTCTGTCTGGTTGGATGATTTCAATCTCATTCTTTTCTGATGCCCCTTTTACAAATGCGTCAATCGCCGTCAGCGTGTTTCCCCTTCTGGCACTTCCGTTAATAATCACAATTTTCATGTATGTTTCCTCCAGCTTCTGATTTCATGAAATCATTATACCTTTTTTCGCTTATCCTGTCATCACATTTCATCAGATTAGAACCTGTCAAAATCCTCCTGTGTGGCGGATATGACGCACATCCCCGTCAAACTCAAAAAACAGGGCAAACAGTGCCAGTTCTGCATCAGAGTTTTCAATCAGAACACCCTTGGCATCCAGCTTCTCTCTCAGCACATCCGTCCGGAAACTCTCCGGAATCAGTGCAAGTTCCAGACCTCCGACTTATTATAAAAAATCCCGGCATCATCCAGAACTGTTTCCACCAGAGCTTCTGCCCCTGGATCCTTCCGGTCCGTGTAAAGCTCTATCCTTACTTCACTGATCCGGAAGTATACCCGCCCGTCTGCCGAAAAATTATCACTGCCGGGAAGCAGATAACAGATAAACGGCGGATCCGGGCTTTCCCCTTCTGCAAAATGATCAACTTCCAAATATCTCGCAAGACTTATCACTTATCCGTAACTCCCCTGCTTTAAATTGTATTCTTTATACTTTATTGCTTTGTATGGAAATTCAACTGATTGTCTATGTCCCGTCCAGCATACATTACTCTAAGTATTGTTACAACTTTTTTATCACTATTTGGAATATATAGTATTACATAATTATCTACTGGTAATATATGAAGTTCACGACTTTTCCATGGTTCTTTTTCATATTTTCGATAACGCTTCGGCATCGCATCAAGACTTAATATCTGTTCTTCTAGACGATCAAGTTGTCCGATTGCATTTTCTGGTGATTGTAATTCAAAAGCAATATATTCAAAAATTTCTCTCAAATCACGGTCTGCCTATTCAGATACTTCTACTTCATATATCATAAGCCATAATCCTTGCGAATATCAGCAAAAGCTTTCTTCGCATTTTTTGTCCGTCTATCATGCATATCTGCATATCCTTTTTCCAATTCTTCATTGAATTCTACTTCTGATAATGTGCTGATATCAACAGGTCTAGCGGATGGTATTTTTACTTCAAATGGAAGTCCTCTCTGTAAGATAATCTGTTTATAAAACATATTGATAGCACTAGAAGCAGGAATACCAAGTGCAGACAAAATACTTTCTGCTTTTTCTTTGACTTCTGGTTCAATCCTTGCATATAAATTTGCTGATTTTGTAGCCATATAAAACATCTCCTTTCGTGAGTAGTTTTTCTATCTATTTTATATGCAAATGTCCGCACAATAGCAATACTAATTTTACCTTTCCGTTTTCCAATAGCTTTTATATCACCATTCCTTGAACTTATTCTATATTGCCATTTACATTTTGGGGAATATATCTGTATGACAAATTAACACCTATTATAAATTAAATGAATATTTTGTTTAGAATTTTTCGGTTTATTCTAATTAATTTATTATTTTACTTTGTAAACTGATTTCTTAATGTCCTAGGAAGCTTATGGACATGTCACAGTTATTCATCAGATATCAAAATTTTACAGTCATATATATCTGAAAAGCTCCTAGCAAAACCTATGTATTCTTCATCATCACAAATAAATTCTATAATCATCTTTTTATTTTTTACAAATACTTCTTTTGTTATTACTACATTATCTTCAATTTTCTTTTTAAATTCTTGCAAATCCTTATATCGAATTTCTTTTGCATTGTTTTTATATAAATACACAGAACATCTTCCAGTTTGCTCTCCCCCTGTATAATATGTATTTTTTTCATTCATAAAACTTCTTAAAACAGCACTATATATCAATGTTGTTTGATCTTTTTGCCATACAAATGCACCTCTATATTCACATGCAATATAATCATAAATATCTTGATAATTTTCATAAACATCCTCATTTTGCTCTGACATATAACCATACTGTTTAATCAATTCTTTCAAAAATTTTCCACATATCTCTATATTTATTTCATCTTTACATATTTGTTTGATAAAATTAACAGCATCTGTTCTTAATACTTTTTCTGCCGTTGAAATCTTTATTTGTCCTATTCCCACAGATATATCCTTTTTGATAGCAACTGAACTACAATATTGACAAATAAATTTCTCCAATAATTTATTATATTCCCTACCTCTATAAAAAATTTCTAACCTCAAAATTGTTTCCAACAAGGTAACATTAATATCATTTTCTTTCGCCACTTTTTCAATTATATACTTATTTTTTTCTATCACTTGACATTCCATATTTAATTGACGTTCTAATATATATATTTCCTCTTTTAAAGTATCTATAGTCTGTACAATTACAATTCTTGCAAATTTAGATATTATAGCTTCTATTGAAACTGGAACGACCATTAATCCTAAAGATACAATTAAACTTATTGCCTGATTGTCAAGCCAATACAAAGTTTTATTTCCTTCTAATATTGGTATAAACAATTTTATTGTCATAATCTCTACTAATATAGAAATTATTATAAAGGCTATATATCCCATTAATATCAACCATTCTGTTTTATTTTTTCTTACTTTTAATAATTGATTTTGTATGATTGCTGGCCAAACATTCAAAAAACATGCAATAAATATTCCTATCCCTATTTGTTTCCCAGACAAGCCCATTTTTTTATTAAGAATGTATGTTCCAATAATTAAATATATTATTCTAATGACTGTACTTTTAATTGTTTTATTAACATCTTCATCCTCTTTAAATTGTAAAAACGAACTATATTTAGATGGAACAAACACTTTATGTGCCATAGCCAATAATGAAAATGCTATGCACGCTATTAAAATTGGAATTATATCATAAAAATATATTAAAACCATTGCTATCCTCTGTAAAATTTCTTATTGTCTGATTTCATAATATTTCAAAACCTAATGTGCTCATTTTAAGTAAACGGTAAGTCTACGTTACCGTTTACAAATATTCATAATCCTCTTAGTCCATTGATATTCCAAAACAATTTTAGTTTACATTCCTAAACACTCAATAATCTTTCATCTTATCATAAGCCGCTAGTTTTGTCCACGCTCTCATTTAAATTTGTTCTTAATGTCTGCAATACATTAATTTTTATACTTACTATAATATAAATTATTCTCATTTTTTGATAATAAAGGACTTTAAATAAAAAAAGAAACCTATTATTTAGCTAACGTAAATTCATTTTATCATAATACGTATCTACTCGACGCTGCACTCCTCCATCATCAAATTCATCTATTGAAACTAACCCATTCATCAATATTTTCTGAAAAGATGACATTTCTCCGCATTCTCTGAAAGTTCCATTTTTCTCCTTGTAAATTCATTTCTTATTGTCTATTGAACCTTAATTGCCGCGGTAACTTTTTGTTATTTCATTTTTTCAACTAATTTCTCAAATTCTTCTTCATTCTCAATAAATGTATAAGGTGCATATTCTCCATATGCTGTAGGTCTACTAATTGTATTCCTTTTGATGCCACTTGCTGATTCATCCTTCTTTTCATTTCCACTAAATGACTTCCATGTTGAGTTTTTAATGCATAACATCCATGCCAATTATTAAGCTGTCTATCATATAATGTATTAAATTGAATTTCCATCGGACAACGTTTACTATTTTTCTGAAAATAAACATGCACACCCCTATATCCATCATCATGAGACTTTCCATTTGACATATCTGCTATTCTAAAATTATCTTTATTTAAGTTTAAAACAGAACTATATGAATCGCAAAATGCTCGAAAGCCTAAAATATCATTAAAAACTTTTCTTACCTGCGTTTCCAGATAATAACGATCATATTTGCTCGTTATTGATTCCATACTTTTTATCCGATAATCCAATGCTACCTCTTCTAATTCTAATAGTATCTGTTCATCGTACCATTCTGCCATGTCAAATAATTCTTTTAACAAAATATCTCTAGCAAAATAATGCAGATTTTTCTTTATTGACATTCCTAACTTAGATTGATAAAAAAGTTCTTTCAGTATTTCAACTGACAGGCCATTTAATTCCAGTATATTGTCAATCATCTTCATATTCAGAATTTCTTAAATACCTATGATTATGAGCATAATCATAAAGAACTCTCATTAACTCTCCCATAATTTCTAAAACTTTTTGTTCCCATCTGTCAAACTCTTGTTCCTCTATTCCAGATTTAAAATTTCCATGTGCTATTGAATTTCTTCTATTAACTAAGCCATTGATATCATTTTTTACATCATTAAATATATCAACTGGCAGTCCTATTTTATACAAATTTTTTTGCAATACAATATACCATAAATTTGATTCTGTATCTATTAAACTGTCTTGGATATGTAGTTTTTGATTCATAAAATTATCGAGTTCTTCCATAAAATCCACTCTACGAAATAATCTATGTAATTTGGCATCTTCTGGTAATTCTTTACGAAAAATATCACATTTTCGATCCAAATTTTCATACGCTAAAAATTCTTTATTCATTCCTGCAACCATCAAACCAAAATTTACATCTCTACGATCTAAATTTTGAGAATTAATATACTGTATATATGTCTGTAAACATATTTTTGTATATCCTTCAAAATGTGAATATAATATTAGAACTAAACTCTTTCTATATTTGCCTTTTTTATCTTCCGTTACATAATTTAGCTGATTCTTAAAAAAAGCAATTTCTTCTTGTCTCCATGCTAATTCTATTTCCATCTCAGCTCTAAATTCATCTGTCGTCAATAATACTGTTTACCCCTTCCATAAATAATTTTATTCTTGCCTTTACTCCACTGACACTTCCTGTTTTATATGATTTAAGTTCATTTCCTTCTTTAATATTATTTATACATTCTACAATTTCTTTTGTTTTATCTTTATTTTTTAAAATTTCTTCTATTAAAGAAGCAATAGATACTGTAATTCCATCAAAATAATAAAGCACAAATTCATTTTTTATATTTCCGCTTCTTGTTTTTCCTGAAAATGCATCTTTCTCCCAGTTATCTTTTATAAATTTAAAAGTTTGTTCAAAAATCTCCCTTTCTTTTTCGTAATCAAAACTGTTATCTCTATTTAAAGTAATTTTTTCTAAATATCTCGTTAAATATTCTGTTACTGGATATTTATAATTATCCAGATCATTTTTCATTGCAAAGAATCGCAAAATAAGTTCCTGATCATATCTTAATTTTTTCTTTTCTTCAATTAATCTATCAATAACATATTTAAAATCAGAATTTTGACTACATTCTTCAAGAAACTCTATACCATCAGAACCTAATAATCTTATCGTACAATTTCTAATTTCTTGTGCTGATAAAAGTTCTCCTCCCGTATTTAATCGTTTAAACATATGATATTTTAATGAAGATTCACTTTCTTTTTTTATAACCTCCATCCTAACAAAACTTCGTTTTATTTTTATTTGCAACGCTTTGGGTAATTTATCAAATGTAATTCCATTTAAATCCTCTACTATATCACATCCTTGCAAAACCAAGAAATCATCTGCAGTTTTCCCTAAATGTTCTCCTCTAAAATGCAAATAACTAGAAATTCTTTGAAGACCATCAATCAATTCATATACTCCTTCTTCAGTTTCTATAACAAAAATAGGAGGTACTGGCATTTCTAATATAAGTGATTCTATAAATCTAGATTGCTTTTCTTCTTCCCATCTAAATAATCTCTGATAATCTGGTGAAATAGTTAATTCCTGATTTTGGTACATATCATATAATTCATTAAATGATACATCTAAACTTTTAGTTCTAATTTTAATAATTTGACTATCTACATTTTCTATTAAATTTTCTATTGACATTCAAAACTCCTTTATTATTTTTTAATATAACATCCTATTTTCAAACTTATTTGCTCCGTCTGAAGAACCCGACTTATCTATTTTGTATGTTTTTCAAAAGTTTAATCTTCTTTATACTAATTATTGATTTCTTAATATTTACAGGATCTAAGTCTTACTTTGATGTCTCTGGTATCTTTAGTCCTTTATAGTACTAGATTTCACTAGCATTTCCTCCGCATTTTGGACAACTCGGAATCATTCCTAAGCGAAGACCACCATTTCCATATCTGCGAAATCTATTTCCGCAAATATTACATCTAAAATCTCCATAATCATTTGACGAAACGCCTCTCCCCGAACCACAATTTGGACATGGTGGACAACCATACCCATTAAAAAGTCCATCTTTATCCAACTCCATTGACCATTTATATCCACATTCATTGCATATCAAATCTTCCATTAACTTAACCTTTCTATTTATAATATACACAAAATTAGTTTCTTACTCTTTCTATTAAATAATCAGCTTCTATTACTTTTATACATTTATATTTTATCATCTTCTAATTATTACGACAACTGATTTCTTAGGTTTTGCAAGGCCTTAAGTTCACATTGTTGCATATAAAACTTTTCCTTCCCCGATTATCGAGTGCAAAATCACCAGTGGAACAGAAATGCGAATTGCAAAAACTACTTTGCTTTCTTGCTCATAATATACATTTCTAGAATTTAGCATTTTTTCTTGATTCAAAAAGTATGCTATTAACTTTTTCTAACTTCTATAACATCTATCCCCTTGAATATCAAGTAAATTCATATTTTTTATTCTCACAGCTTATTTATTCCATAATTGCCTATTTATCATAAATATAAACAATACATACATCAAAAAAATATTATCTGCTAAACTACTTATACCAGTAGCAGACAAAATATTATATACTATATTTCTATTTATATTAGCCTTTAATTTATTTTTCATTAACAATAATATACACCCAATAACAATATTAACAATTCCAAACTTTACCGCAACATTCAAATAACCTTTTAAAACTCCTAATTCTGATTTTCCACGTAATTGTTTATCCTGTGTTTTACTCATTTTATCGGCTAATTTTGATGATACAAGACTTGAGAAAGAAGTCATATATATTGCTAAGATAATTGAAATTATTGTTATCCCCTCCGATGCAATAATAGAATAATCTACTTTAAATATAAATGATATTCCCCAACACAAAAGTGTAACTAATACCAATATAGTTTTATCAAGTCCATACATATAAAACTCACCCTATCTTTTCAAAAAATCTATCCTCTACTTCTTTATCATTATACCTGTCATCTTCATTTTTATTAACATTTATTTCAATATTTTTTATTACAGATCTAAAATCAAAGCTTTGTTCTATACCAAAATCATCTTCTCCTATTACTATAATATCAGTAAAAAGTCCTTGATCCCTTTTTTGTTTTAACTCTTGCATTCCATTCTTTACTTTACCTATTAAAGTATCTGTATATTCTACTTGCATAGTTATTTTATCTGGCAAATCTAAACCCAGTATGTTTGTCTGCTGCATAAAAATAGACTTTTTATCTAACGTATTTACTACATTTCGATATTGTGTAAATTTTACTTTTTTTAGGAATTTCACTCCTTCTTGAAATTCCTCCAATGAAGAATATATATTTTTTATTATAGCTTCTTTTTGTAATGTATCAGATACATAAGACTTTATAATACCTTTTTTTGTATAATCATTTATGTATAATATTTGACTATCAATATCAAATGCACAAAACAATTGCTTTCTTAACTCAATTTCATTCTTTCTTCTTTTATTTTTTAATTGTTTTTCGTTTTCAGTATCAAAGACAACATCACCATATAATTTCGAATTATCATACTGACAATACATCCATAAATAGCGATCATTTATTATAATTTTATTTATTAAATATACTTCTTTATTATAATAATATTTATTCGATCCATACTGAACAATACTTTTAATATCATCATATAATGAGTTATGCCCGTCTATTATCATCTGTAAAGTCTTAAATTTCACACTTATTCCTTCTTTCAATTTATTTTTTGATACTTATAAATTTTTAGATTCTATGTATATATTAAAAATGGAGAATATTAATCTTTAGCATAATATTCTCCATTTCCCATTAATGCAAATTTATCTTTTCGTAATATGTATCCACTCGACGTTGTACTCCTCTATCATCAAATTTATCTAGTGAAACCAACCATTCATCAATATTTTCTGAAGAGATGGCATTTCTCCGAAGAATATTTACAATATCTGTCGCTGATATCACCAATATAGGATGTCCATCTTCTATAATTTCCTTATATGCCTGCTTATGAACATAACTTGTTGTTATTAATACACCAAATTGTCGATATCGTATCCTAGAAATTAATCTCGACATTTCTCTAACTCCAACTGCATGATTCTCTGCATAGCATTTTGCTTCCATTGCACAATCAATACGTAACGGATAATTTGCCTTACTAGCTGATCCGATAACATAATATCCCAATGCATCTCTACCGCCATCTCTCCATGGTCGTGTTAAAGAAAAATCCTGAAACTTATCATCCATTTTTTCAAGAATAGCTTTAGCACAATTTTCAAATCCATAAGGATTATTTTTATAATAACTTCTAATTTTTGTCAGACATTTTTGACCATCTTCATTACTTTGTAATTGATCATATTTATCTGGAATTTTAGGAAGTTTTTTTGCGATTAATGGAATAATTCCATTTCTCCCTCTTTTTATAAAATTTTTCCAAACATCTGGGGCATACTTCAAACTATTATCATGATCATAAATTAACATATTCAACCATTTTTTATCTATTTCACTTGTATTTAAAATAGTAAAATATGCCTCATAATTCTGAAATCGTTGCCCATTCATAGTTCTCCAAAATGCTACAAGATCTTTATCTGGAGAAATTCTTGGATTTCCAGGTGCTGCTAAACCAAGAAATTGTACATCCCATCCTATAGCACCTTTTTTGAATATTAAAAATGGGGGCATATTTTGAATTGATCCATCCTTACTATTTAAACATTCAAAAACTAACTCTAATAATTCATTACCTTTTCTAGGTGTATCTAGAATTGACTTTCCCGGCGTTCTATTGTCTCCATAATATCTAAATATACCAGTCTCCTCATCTAAATAATCTGGCCATGCTAACTCACTCATCGATGTATATAATACAACATATGCCGGTAATCCACTGTTATCTTTTCTCATAACTTTTCTGAATCCACAAGAATTGCTGCAACCCGGAAGTAATTTTGAAAGAACTTCAGATGCTTTTCCTTTCAAATTTCCACCTTTATAAATCGTATCAACAATTAAATCAGATTCTTCCAATCTTTCAAATGGTATCTCTATCATGTATTTCTCCTAATATTTTCATATTTCATTCCTATATCTAATGAACTTTTAAATCATAAATGATAAGTCCCTATAATCAAAGCTTCATTATATTTAAAATAATTTTACTTTATTATTCTTACACTTTTCTATTGTACTAAATATTTTACTTATTGTAAAAACACATTCTGATTATGCCATCTTAAAAAATTTTTTGATGGCATTTCTACTATTTTATCAGGTAATATAAACAATTTTTGCCCATGATATTTATAATAATCCTCTCCATTTCCATAATCTTCATGAAGCCTCTTACTAACATCAATCCTATAATCTTCATTAACAGTAATATATCCGCTATCAAATAATTTGTGAAAATCTGCTCTTAATAATAATCCATTATTAACATAATTGGGACCATTTTCTGCAAATGATTTTATATGTGCTGCTTCCAATACTGGTAATGTTTTCTCCCCTGTAATTGCACACCTTCTTTTATAAGCATCCATAACTGAAATGCGAAATGCTCCTTGACCTAATCTTTGTTTAGTCATTGATTTTGAGAACTTTTGTTTATCTGCAAATTCTTTAATATATGATTTAGAGCGCAAACGTTCCATTATCATTTGATATAATCTATATCCTTCTTCCTCTTCTGTATAATAGCTCTTTCCCTGCACAATATTTTTACTAAAACTTTTTGGTACCGGAATCCAATCTTGTTTATCAAAGTAAAAAACATTTCTTAAAATTATACATCCCATTTGGAAATTTTTTTCTTCCATATGATGTTTCAAACGGTATCCTAAAATAATTTCATTTAATTTCTGTAGAGAATCTGTTCCATTATTTTGTCCAAATACGCTCCATGCTAAATAAGTAGGCAAAAAAGAATATTTGACAAACAAACCCCCTCCAACAATATAATTTTGAGGTGAATGCAACTTAAAAAGGAAAAGTTCATTCTCATTCAACGCTTTAAAAATTTGTTTTCCTGGTCTCCAAAAATTAACTTCCTCTGCTTTTTGACCTTTTAAAAATTCAAACCATTTGTAATCTGTTACCCCAACATACATTTTCATATACATTTCTCTATCTGTTCTATATTTATAAGTATTGTTCCTTTTATAATGCTGCCTATATATCAATTTACCACTCATTATGCTGCCTATATATCAATGCTTATATTCCATAAAATATTATAATGAAATACAAGGAGGTGAAAACAAATGAATTTGATAAACGAAAAAGAAATCTTTGGCCATAATATTCAAATCTTAATCAACCAGCGTAATTGGTCTATTCAACACGCAGCAAAAGAAATTAAGTACGATAGAAATAAACTGTCAAAAATCCTTATTGGTCAACAAAATTTTAAACTTACAACTGCAATCAAATTTGCTCGTTTTTTCAACGTATCTGTATTCTTATTATTCGATCGAGTTTTTGAAAATAGTCAATACCGTGATCATTTTCCCTTCATAGAATCTGACTATATGTTCGTTTTTAGAAAGAATTTCAAAAATACACAGTTTAAACAAGCAAGTATTCACTCTCTGGATTCAGCTATCGTTTCGCATATTATTTCTGGTCATCGCAATGACATTACAATTAATACTCTGCATCGTTTTTCTCAAGATTCAGAAATCCCACTCTCTGAATTACTAAAAACTGAAACTGATAAACACACACAACAGCTACTAAGAACTAATAATTAGTAAAAAGGAGGTTTCTATGATTTTTACACCATATGAAGATGAATTACGCGTTATTAACAAAATACAAAAATTTCAAAATACAGATTATGTATTATTACGTTTAACCCCCACCATGATTGAGAAAAATAATATCGATGCAAATCAATATTTACGAGAAATGCTATTGCACGCAAATATCGTAGATTATGAAACTCTTGAAAATGGAGGTTCCAACGGTCTTGAATTTCCAAGCACACTCATTTTACCAGATGAAACCAAAAAAGTAAAATTGAAATTTTATAGGGTAAATAACTCGCGTGGTGACAGACGTTTTTCAATTGAAACAATAAAACGAAAATATCAGAATGGCATTTTCTATTCAGGAGATCTCCTTTACATTTCTTTATCTATTGATATATATGAATCTCCTTCAATATTTATTGTAAATTTAACTCATAACATACCTTCTGAAGAAATGCTTAAATCAATCATAGGGTTTGATCCAATAACTCAAAAATTTAATGAAATCAAGCCTCATCTCGTGGAAATTATTCATGGTGGATTTTATAATAATTCAAAGGGTAAAGGTAAAATTGCCCCAAAAGACGTCGGTGATACTTTAGAGAGTTTACTTAAAGTTCCAACTAATAATAATCCCGGTGCAGATTTAGATGGTCTTATTGAATTAAAAACTAAATATTCAAAAACTCTTGACACTTTGTTTACACTTCGACCTTGCTTTGAAGGTACAGAAGTTGCAACATATGAAACAAATGATCGCAGTAGAGTTTCAGCATTTACCAGACTATATGGTTATGATTCCGACAAACATCCTAATTGTAGTAGTTTATATATTACAATAGGTTCTATCGATAATCCCCAAAACAAACAAGGATTCTTTTTACATGTTGATGAAGATAACCTTAAGGTCTCTCTTATGAAGACAGATCCTTTTAAAAATTCTGTTGTTGAAACTGCTTTTTGGACTTTTGATGCCTTAAAACAACAATTATCAATTAAACATCCTGCTACTCTCTGGCTTAAAGCAAATACACGTGAAAATAACGGAGTTATTCAATTTAAATATACTGATATCAAATTTTCAAAAGCTCCTCAATTTATGACATTTTTATCTCTCATTAAATCAGGCATCATAACTTATGACTGGCGTGGTTACACTTCGAAAGAAGGAAAATATAAAGGAAAAAATCATGGAAATGCTTGGAGAATCAAACCTGCTGCAAAATCAAAATTATTTGGTGAAATAGAAAAAATTGAATTATAATATTTTCGAAAAATATCTTTTCTAACAAATAGCGGATGATAATATCTTCTTCATCCGCTATTTATCTCTTATTCATAATTTTTATCGTATAAACAAATCAACTATATTTTCTGCCCTCATTCAACATCTCATTTTATATTTTTTAATATTTCTTCTGCAATAGCTCGTGCCATCAAAGGTGGAACAGCATTTCCAACTTGTGTATACTGTGGAGTCTCAAATTTTCGACGACCACCACCTGTGGTACGTTTTCCTTGAAAAACAAAATCATCATCAAATGATTGTAAGCGAGCCATTTCTCGAACTGTAAGCGATCTGTTTTCTGCATAATGACAAAAATCATCACCTAAAGTCATTATAGTTGGACTTTGTTCATCGGCATGAAGACAATGATAATCCCTTTTATCTGTTTTCATCGAAGGTTCATTTGCATATTTCTCCTTTGCAATGTCAAAATCACCACATTCTCTCATTAATTTATATCTTTGTCTAACTATTTCACTTTGATTTGACATTTGATGATTCGCTAATTTATATTCTTTATAATCTTTTTCATTAGCATCTGCCCAAAAATTAATATTGGTATATGTTGGACATTTCTTATTTGGAAAACGATTTGTATTTAAACGCCCTGTTCGAGACCAATCCATATAACTTTTTCCATGATTTATATCTGTGATTTTACCATCAACTGTACGAAATGGTTTTCCTAGAATTGCCTTAGTATAAACCTCTGAATTATATTCTGTTTGCATAGATCCATTTTTTATACCTCTTAAGTCATCAATAGCTTCTTCTACTGTAACCCTTTCGTCTGGATCAACGGTTGCTGGTATATTAGTAATTAAAGGCTGATCATTTCGACATCCTATAAAAATTACTCTACGTCTATCTTGAGGTACTCCATAATCAGATGCAAGTAAAATTTGCTCCGATTTAATATTATATAAACGAATCTTGTTTGAAATTTTTTCTAATTTACTAGAATTTTTGATGGATAAATGCTTATATAAAATACTATTTAAACGTTCTATTGTATCAATAGTTAATTCATATAATATATTGATAGCTAACTTTACTTCCAAAATCACCTTCCTTATCTTTTGGTCTTCTATTTTTTCATATACAGTTTTACATCCATCATTAAAAATTTGTATAATTGTATCATTTTCCAAAGCTTCTACAGCCGCATCAAATTGACATTTTGACGGTGAGTTTGTTAAATGTGCATCATTTATAGATTTTTTTAACTCCATTTTTTGATTATATAGATTTTCACTTTGCTTCATTAATGCAAGCGATTCACGAACAATATTCCTATCTTTTTCTGAAATCACTTTATTATTTCGAAAGGCATCAACCCAAATATCAATTAACTTATCCAAATAATTATCTAAAAGATTATGAGAAGTATTTTTTTTCTCTTTCAAAAGTGCTGTTTTAATAAATTCATATTCTTCTGAAGTTAATTCATTGTTTTGAAGTTTTTTTATACATGACATATATTTATCACTCACATAAGATTTTTGATTCTCTTTTTCTAAAATAATTTCTAACTTTTTTATACAATAATTTGCTGTTTTTTGCTCATCCTCAAAAACATAATGTTGAATTAGATTTTTAGTAAATGCAATATATTTTTCTAATTCTTTTACATCTATAATACCATTTATCTCCTGAAGAATACGTTCTTTAATTTTTCCATTATATTTTGTTATGATACCATATACATTTTCCATTACAAAATATTTTGGACGGAGCATTTTTATTACTTGTAAATAATAAGAAAATAAATCATCCTTTTTATCGTTAGTTTTTCTAACTCCTGCAAGACTAAAAGATTGACATGGTGGTCCTCCAACTATAACATCGACATCCTGAGTTCCTATCTGTTCTTTTAATGTTTCTAAAAAATCAGAATCCGTAATATCTTTAGTTAAAAATTCAGTTGCAAGTCCTAGTTGATAATTATAGCGCATACGATGCGTAACTTCACAAGTAGGATTGATATCATTAGCAAGTAAAAAATCAAAATATTTATCTCCCACTTCAGCTTGTAAAAAACCTTCTGAAAATCCACCCGCACCTGCAAATAGATCAATAAAAGTTATCATATTATAAATTTTCTCCTTTAAATACAAATTAGTAGTTTATCTTAATTCCATACTGCTATCTCGACTTTCAACTATATCACATATATCACAATCGAGAGCATTACATATTTTAATTAGTGTTTCTGTACTAACATTTTCGTTTTTCCCTAATTTAGTAATTGATGCAGAACTAATTTTAGCAGCCTTTTGAAGATCCTTTTTTTTCATATCTTTATCAATTAGTAGTTTCCATAATTTCTTATAGCAAATAGTTTTCATAAAATAAATTCCTTTATATTGTTTTATTAATTAGATGACATACGTGCTATAATACCATATAACCTTTGATTATACAAGAAAAATCTTTAGTTTCACTAGAATAAAGTAAAATTATAACTATTATATTTAATGGATTTTAATCATCTTATATCAACTATATAAAATGAAAATAATGAAATTATTTAAATTTCTAGAAATCTAATAATTTAGATTAAAAGAATCAACTTAGATTTGTAAATTATCAAAATCGAAAACTTAGAAAATGTTAATCACTATTGCTTGGTGCACCTATTATTCAAAAAGTTTAATTCCTTTTTGAATAATTAAACTATATCATAAACGATTCAAAAGAACAAGTGTTCTTTTAACTATTTATTTTTAAATATTGAAAAAGGACATACACCCTAAAATACAAGGATATATGCCCTTCAAATCTCACTAAAAAAATATCAAATTAACTCTAACAAAGAATCAATCAATTATTTCAACTGAGCAGCAACCTCAGCCGCAAAGTCTTCTTCTTTCTTTTCAATACCTTCACCAGTTTCAAAACGAACGAATCCTTTGATTGTAACATTAGCTCCGTTTGCTTTAGCAACCTGTTCTACGTATTTTCCAACTGCCTGTTTTCCGTCTTCAGCTTTAACATAAGCCTGATCTAACAGACATACTTCTTTTAATTCTTTGTTCAGACGTCCAACGATCATCTTTTCGATGATGTTTTCTGGTTTGTCTGGGTTTTCGTTCATAGCCTGAACTTTTAAGATTTCTGTTTCATGTTCGATGTAATCTTTAGAAACTTCATCTCTGCTTGTGTATTTTGGAGAAATAGCTGCAACCTGCATTGCTACGTTTTTAGCCATCTCTTTGATCTCGTCGTTAACTACGTCTGTAGCAACTTCTACTAATACACCGATCTTACCACCAGCGTGGATGTAAGATGCAACAAATCCGTCTGCTGCAGATACTTTAGCGAATCTACGGATGTTTAAGTTCTCTCCGATAACAGCGATCTTACCATCTAATGCTTCTTTAACAGTTTTTCCAGCTTCTGCTTTAGAATCTTCTGCTAAGAATCCTTCGATGTCTGTTGCTGCTGTTGTAAGAGCCTGATCAGCTACTTCTGCTACGTATGCTTTGAATGTATCATTCTTAGCTACGAAGTCTGTTTCAGAGTTAACTTCAACGATAGCTGCTTCTTTTGCATCATCAGATAATGCTACTGCAACAAGTCCTTCAGCTGCGATACGTCCAGCTTTCTTTGCTGCTTTTGCAAGACCGTTTTCTCTTAAAAATTCAACTGCTGCGTCCATGTCTCCTTCTGTCTTTGTAAGAGCTTTCTTACAATCCATCATTCCGGCACCAGTCATTTCTCTTAATTCTTTTACCATTGCTGCTGTGATAGCCATGATTCTTTTCCTCCTAAAATGAAAATGTGAATAAATTATTCAGCGTCTTCTGCAACTTCTTCAGAGTCTGCATCGATTCCCTGGTTTGCTTCGATAACTGCATCAGCCATAGCAGATGTGATCAGTTTTACTGCACGGATCGCATCATCGTTTCCTGGGATGATATAATCTAATTCTTCAGGATCGCTGTTTGTATCTGCGATTCCAACAAGAGGAATTCCTAAAGTATGTGCTTCCTGTACACAGATGCTTTCTTTCTTAGGGTCTACAACGAAGATCATGTCTGGAAGTCCACCCATTTCTTCGATTCCACCTAAGTTCTTCTGTAATTTGTCTTTTTCTTTGTTAAGTTCTAAAACTTCTCTCTTTGGAAGTACATCAAATGTTCCGTCTTCTTCCATCTCTTTGATCTTTTTCAGTCTAGCGATTCTAGATTCGATTGTCTTGAAGTTAGTCATCATTCCACCTAACCATCTCTGGTTTACGTAGAACATTCCGCAACGTTCTGCTTCAGCCTGAATAGAATCCTGAGCCTGTTTCTTTGTTCCTACGAACAGAATCTTTCCACCCTGTGCTACACAATCTTTTACTGCGTTGTAAGCATCGTCAACCATTCCTACAGATTTCTGTAAGTCGATGATATGGATACCATTACGCTCTGTGTAGATGTATGGTGCCATTTTAGGGTTCCATCTTCTTGTCTGATGTCCGAAATGTACACCTGCTTCAAGTAACTGTTTCATTGAAATAACGCTCATTTTAAATCTCCTTTAGTTTTTGCTTCCGCTATTTTCATCGTTCTGACAAACCTCTTGGGCACTTACCAGAATTCCAATAGCGTGTTTATTTTTACCTATGACAGTATATCAAACCTTGTCCTTCTTTGCAAGAACTTTTTCTTTAATTCTAAAAGAATTAATCAAGCTTTGTGATCTCGTCAAATATAAAGTCATTCACTACTTTAATATATGTTCCCTTCATACCAGAGGATCTTGTCTCAACAACTCCGGCACTTTCTAGTTTCCTTAGTGCATTTACGACAACAGATCTTGTGATCCCGAATCTGTCTGCGATCTTACTTGCAACTAAGACTCCTTCATTGCCTTCTAATTCTTCTAAGATATGGATCACTGCTTTGTGTTCTGTGAAGGATAACGTACTGATCGCGGAATCAACGATTCCTTTCTTTCTTCGTTCCTGTTCCACTTCTTCGCTTACAGATCTTAACATTTCAAGTCCGACAACGGTTGTTCCATATTCCGCTAAGATAATATCATCAATGGAATAATTTTCTCTCTGGCGGTACATAAATAATGTTCCGAATCTCTCTCCTGCGATATCGATCGGTGCGATGATCGCATAGTAATCATCAACGTCTGACTCAAATCCCAGTGTGGAAAGGCTGACATTTTCATTGGTGGAAAGGATCGTTAATAGTCTTTCATTTAATGAAAAATCAACATAATCTTTGACATTTCCTGAGATCAGCTGATGAAGCACTTCGATGTGGTCTGCTTCATTTTTACCTAAGATCTTTCCTTTTTTACTGATGACAAGGACGTTTGAATTCATTACTTCTGTCAGAACTTTACAGATATCGTTAAATACAACTTTCTGTGAATTGTTATTATGAAGTAATTTATTGATCTTTCTTGTTTTATCTAGTAATTGTATACTACTCATCTATATTTTTTCTCCTTATTTTGACACTGACTCCCCAGAAGTCTCTTTCTCTTTTGCATCTTCTGGCATGCTGCATACGAATCCACATTCCTTGCTAGAGCATACAAGCTTCTTACCTTTTTCGATCATATAGCTTCCGCATTTTTCACATTTGACTGTGGATGGTTTCTGCCATGACATAAATTCACATTCCGGATTATTTTCACATCCGTAATATTTTCTTCCTTTTTTCGTTTTCTTTAAGACAACTTCTCCGCCGCACATTGGGCATGGGATTCCGACTTTTTCAAAATGTGGTTTTGTATTTCTGCATTCTGGGAATCCAGGGCATGCAAGGAATTTCCCATATGGTCCGTACTTCACGACCATATTTCTTCCACATTCATCGCAGATAACGTCTGTGACTTCGTCTTCGATCTTGATCTTCTCTAATTCTTTTTCTGCATTCTTCACTGCGATCTCAAAGTCTGGGTAGAAGTTCTCAATGACAGATTTCCAATGGACTTTGCCTTCTTCTACCATATCAAGCAGGCCTTCCATCATTGCTGTGAAGTTCACATCGACAATACTTGCGAATGCTTTCTTCATCATGTTGTTGACTGCTTCTCCAAGCTCTGTGACGTATAAGTTCTTCTTTTCTTTGACAACATAACGTCTTGCTGTGATCGTTGAGATCGTTGGTGCGTAAGTACTTGGTCGTCCGATTCCAAACTCTTCTAGTGTCTTAACTAAAGATGCTTCTGTATAATGAGCTGGTGGCTGTGTAAAATGCTGTTTTGGTTCTAAATTATTCAATGTAAGTTTGGTATCTTCATCGATGGATTTTAACATTACATTTCCTTCGGATTTCTCATTGTTAATGTTATATACGGATAGGAATCCATCGAAGGCGATCTTACTTGCGGATGCATTAAAACGATAATCTCCGGCAGCGATCTTTACGGATGTATTCTCGTATTTGGCTGGTGCCATACGGCTTGCCATGAAACGGTTCCAGATCAGCTGGTATAAACGGAACTGATCTCTTGATAGTTCATCTTTGATGCTTGCTGGTGAGTTTGTCATGTAGGTTGGTCGGATGGCTTCATGTGCATCCTGTACTTTCTTGTCGTCTTTCTTGGCAACAGTTCCTGCTCCAACGAACTCGGCTCCATAAGCTTCCTTGATATATTCTTTCGCTGCGGCATCGGCTTCTACAGAGATACGTGTGGAATCTGTACGTAAGTATGTGATCAGACCGACGGTTCCCTGTCCTTTGATATTGACACCTTCATATAACTGCTGTGCGATACGCATTGTTTTCTGTGGTGCGAAATTTAACTTGCTGGATGCATCCTGCTGAAGAGTACTTGTCGTAAATGGAAGTGGGCTCTTCTTTAATCGTTCTGTGACTTTCACTCCTTCGACGGTGAATTCTTTTCCTTTTAAATAGGATAAGATCTCATTCATCTCTTCTTCGCTGTGGATCTCGATCTTCTGTTCTTTATTGCCGATCAGTTTGGCTTCTAATGGCTTTTTACTTCCTTTGACATCTAATAAGGCTTCTAAGGACCAGTATTCCTGTGGAATAAACAGATTGATCTCTTCTTCTCTGTCACAGATCAGGCGTAGAGCTACGGACTGAACTCGTCCAGCACTTAAACCTCGTTTGATCTTTGCCCAGAGGATCGGACTGATCTGGTATCCTACGATTCGGTCCAGAACACGTCTTGCCTGCTGTGCATCGACTAAATTCATATCGATGTCTCTTGCGTGTTTAATGGAGTCTTTGACAGCTGTTTTTGTGATCTCATTAAATGTGATTCGGCTGTAGTTTTTGTTCTCCAGTTTTAATGCGTAATATAAATGCCATGAGATGGCTTCTCCTTCACGGTCCGGGTCAGTCGCGAGGTATACTTTGTCTGCTTTTTTTACCGCTTTACGAAGAGCTGCTAATACTTCACCCTTCCCACGGATCGTAATGTACTTTGGTTCAAAGTCATTCTCGATATCTATTCCTAAGGTACTCTTTGGCAGATCGCGAACATGCCCGTTGGACGCGATCACTTCGTAATTCCTGCCCAGGAACTTTTTGATTGTTTTGGCTTTCGCCGGTGATTCGACGATAACTAGATATTTTGGCATATAGTATTACCCCTTGTTTACATTTTTTTGATATATAAGTTCTGATGGATCTGTTTGATATATCCTTTCGCTTCTAATTGAAATAAAGCTTGAATCACTTCTTCATAAGAATCTTGGGATGTACTTAAGATCTCATCAATATATTTCGGTTTCAAACTCAACATATCATACACCCTTTTTTCTGCCTTTGCAAGAGATTTTGCACTATGCTTTGGAAATTTTCGTGAAAATCCCGTGAATTCTGAAAATTCTGTTAAAATATCGTCGACATTTTCAACTAATTTTGCACCTTGCTTGATCAATCCATGACACCCTTGGCAATGTTTGTCTGTGATCATTCCGGGAACCGCGAACACTTCTTTGTTCTGATCAAGCCCGCAATCCGCCGTGATCAGCGATCCGCTCCTTGCTCTGGCTTCTGTGACGAGGATTCCGTCACTTAATCCACTGATGATTCGGTTCCTTTCTGGAAAATGCCATTTGAGCGGTTCACTGCCTGGCGGGTACTCAGAAATAACTGTCTGATTCGCATACATTTCATAAAATAACTGAAAATTTTCTTTTGGGTAAATGAGATCGATCCCACATCCCAAAACCCCAACAGCCTGTCCTTTTTTGTCGATTATTTCACGGTGAACCGTCCCATCTACGCCCCTTGCGAGTCCACTTACAATCTGTACGCCTTGCTGAGCCAGCTCTTTTGCGAACTTTTTTGAGATTTCGAATCCATAAGTTGTCGGATATCTTGATCCAACGATCGCTATTGACAGTTCTTTTTCTTCATATGGCTGACCTTTTTGAAAAATCCCATACGGAGCATCGTAGATCTTCCTCAATCGATTCGGGTAAGCAGCTTCTTTTTGAATGATAAAACGGATATTTTCACGATGCAAGGCTTCATAGCCTTTCTTGATCGCTGTTTCATCTCTTGAATGAACGAAACGATCATATTCAAGTTGTGTCATGTGTTCTTTTAAGATTTCGGGGTTGATCTTATAGAGTTCTTTTGGGTGAATGAAGATATCCATCAATTCTTTTTGCTTCTTGATCGGCAATCGGACTTTGCCGCATAGCCAGTACCAATATAATTTATCTTCCATATTCAAGCACCTCTTTGATAAATTCTGTATTTCTGAAGGTCATGGCTTCCATCAGGTGGATCGGTTTAATCTCTGATTCATTTTCCATAAGCATGATCGTCAGTGCTACTTTTAAAATCTTATCCATTCCTCGCCTTGTGATCTTGCCAGATCGATAGGCGATATCTAAAATCTCTTTGCATTCTTTGGATAAATGAAGGAGCTTGTTTAACTGTATGTGGCTTAAATGGCTGGTATCACTGCATTGATAGTTTTTTAATAACTTTTTTTCTCTTTGGATGGTTGTTTCGATGCGTTCTTTGATCTGATCGGATGTTTCTTGACTCTCTTTTTGTATCTTCTGTGTATCAGTCTCTTTTTTACTTAGACATAGGACCATGTCAAAACGGTCTAAGATCGGACCGGACAATTTCTTTAGATAACGCTTTTTTTCATGATAAGTACATCGGCAGATCCCATCTTCCAATCCATAACCACAAGGACATGGATTCATGGTGGCGATCAGTTGAAAGTCTGCCGGAAACTTGTGGTAGATCCCATTTCTGGTGATATCGATCGTTCCATCTTCCAGTGGCTGTCTGAGTGCTTCGATACATTCTGTTTTAAATTCCATAAATTCGTCCAGAAATAAAATGCCATGATGTGCTAATGTGATCTCTCCTGCCGTCGGCGTCTTGCCGCCTCCAAGGAATGCGGCTTTCGGGATCATTGGATGTGGCTGGCGAAATGGTCTGGTATCATCTTCTAAATACCGTGGAATTCCAGTGGCATCATAGATTGCCTGAACTTCCATCTTCTCTTCTTTTGATAGTTGTGGGAGAATGGTCGGGATCCTTCTGGCTGCCATTGTTTTTCCTGAACCTGGGGAACCAATGATCAATAGATGATGTCTTCCAGTGACCGCGATCTCCATCGCTCTTTTTAAATGTTGTTGTCCGATGATGTCACTGAAGTCTTCTTCTGACTCTTCCTTTTGATAAGTTGTTGCACTTCTGCAACTTTTTTGATGATATGTTCCATGAAAATAGTCCAGGACATCCTGTAAACTGTCCATAAATACCACTTCAATATCTTCAATCCCTCTTAGAGAATTCTCATCTTCACTTGCCGCAAAGAACTTGTGAATTCCTTGTTTTCTTGCTTCTAAAACGATCGGAAGACAGTTTCCTACACCTCTGATCTTGCCGTTTAGTCCTAATTCTCCCATGATACAGATGTCATCTAACTTGCTTGCATCGATTAAATTCAGGCATCCTAAAAAGGCCACGGCGATCGGGAAATCAAACGCGGTTCCGTTCTTTCTTATATTGGCTGGGGATAAATTAACGGTGATCTTCATCGACGGTAAGGGATGGCCGATGGAGCGCAGTGCTGATGCAACCCGCTCTTTTGCTTCCATAGATTCTTTGGAAAGATAGCCTACCATTGTAAAATATGGCAGGCCGTTTCTGATCTCTACTTCTACGTGGATGAGCTTTCCGCTCACTCCACTGACGATTCCTGTGATTACTTCCTGATAAATAATACTCAACTCCTTCTCTTCTCAAAAAGGAAGCTGGTTTCAAAATGATATGGTTAGTTTATCACAAAAGTAATATTTTTACAATCTTGTTTATTCAAAACAATTGTGATTATTTTAATAATTTCTTTAATTCACTCATAAATGTGTTCACATCTTTGAATTCACGGTAAATGGCTGCAAATCTTACGTATGCAACTTCATTCAAATCCTTTAATTTGTCCATGACCATCTCTCCGATCACAGATGTTTCGACTTCTCTTGTTCCCATGTTATAGATCTTTGTCTCGATCTCATCGATCGCTGCTTCGATCTGCCCCATGGATACTGGGAGTTTGTGACAGGATTGTACGATTCCATTCCGGATCTTGTTTCGATCGTAGAGTTGTCGTGTCTTGTCTTTCTTGATGACACTCAACGGTTCTGTCTCTATCTTCTCATAAGTTGTAAAACGTTTTCCGCATTCGTCACATTGTCTTCTTCTACGGATCGCATTGTTGTCTTCTGCCGGTCTGGAATCTACGACTCTGGAATTCTCACTTCCACAATATGGGCATCTCATCTTCTTGTACCTCCGTGTTTTTACTGCTTGAAGTATATCATTTTTTTTGTAGAAAAGAAAGCTTTTCTTTTATTTCAGGCATTCTTTTTCGTTGATATCGACTAGAATCGTATCTCTGCCGATCCTTACAATGCATTTGTAGGGGATTTTGTAAACTTTATTCTTGCCAACGCATATGAGCATCTTCGTTGTTTTGGGAACGATCAGATAACAGATTTTACCCGTATGGATTTCAAATTCGAGGTCTAGGACAAAGCCTAAACATTCTCCTGTATTACAATTGATCACATCTTTTTGCCGAAGTTCGAGAAATTTCATGTCAGGAATCCTTTTTCTTCCTATTATAATAGTATTCTTTTTTTCCATGAATAGAAGCAGAAAAAAGCAGGAGATTCTGATCTCTCGAATCTCCTGCTTCTTTATTATTATAATGATATAAAGAAAGATTAAGCTTCTTTCTTTGGTGCTGGTTTCTTAGGAACTAATTTCTTTCCTGTAATGATTCCTTTTGGACATTTACCTGCACATAATCCACAACCTACACATTTATCGTAATCAATCTGTGCGATGTTGTTTTCAACTTTGATTGCTCCAAGACGGCATACTTTTTCGCATGCTTTACATCCGATACATCCTGCTTTACATACAGACATAACGTTTTTACCGAATTCTTTAGAGCTGCACTGTACTCTTGTTTTCTTGTTTTCTGGTACAAGGTCGATCAATGCTTTTGGACATGTTTCTGCACATTTTCCACATCCTACACATGCTTCTTCATCGATGTGAGCAATTCCGTTCACGATAGAGATCGCATTTTCTGGACATACTGCTGCACAGCTTCCAAATCCCATACATCCAAATTCGCATCCTTTTGGTCCTGCACCTGGTACGTTCATCGCTTCGATACAGCTCTGAACTCCTGAGTACTGGTATTTGTCAGATGCTTTTTCGCAAGTTCCGGCACATTTTACGAATGCGACTTTCTTCACGAATTCTCCTGCTTCTACACCCATGATCGCACTGATCTTCTCAGCTGCAGCTGCTCCACCAACTGGACAGCCGTTCACTGGTGCTTCTCCATTTGCGATTGCTTTTGCAAGTCCATCACAACCTGCGTATCCACAACCACCACAGTTATTTCCTGGAAGTTCTGCACGGATGGCTACTTCCTTCTCGTCTACAGGAACTTTAAATTTCTCTGAGGCAATTCCCAGTAAGATTGCGATAAGCAGACCGGTTCCTCCGACAACAACCATGGCAAGTAAAATTGCTGATATATTCATCTTCTTTACCTCCTAAATAAGTCCTGAGAATCCGAAGAATGCGATTGCCATTAATCCTGCTGTTAACAGTGTGATAGGCATTCCTTTGAAAGATTCTGGGATGTTGTTGTATTCCATCTTTTCACGGATACCAGCAAGGATAACAATAGCGATCAGGAATCCTAAAGAGATACCGATACCATTGACTACGCTGGCGATGAAACTATAGTCGTTCTGTACGTTTGTTAATGCTGTACCAAGAACTGCACAGTTTGTTGTGATCAGTGGAAGGAATACTCCCAGAGATTCATATAATGCTGGCATAGATTTCTTTAATACCATTTCTACGAACTGTACTAATGCTGCGATTACCAGGATAAATACGATCGTATTTAAGTATGTTAAATCTGTTGGTACTAATAAAAATGTATAAATTAAATTTGTAACTGCTGATGCGATAGTAATAACGAAGAGAACGGCTGCACCCATTCCGGCTGCTGTCTCAACTTTCTTAGAAACTCCAAGGAAAGGACATAAACCAAGGAACTGGCTTAATACGACGTTATTTACCAGCGCTGAACCGATGGCAATTAACAGTAAACTTTTCATCTTAATCCTCCTTATTTGTCATCTACAGTTGTATCAAAAAAGCTTCTGGAACCGCAAGCGCTGTTTCCGCAGTGAGAACAATCTCCGCATCCACCACTCTGTGCTTCTCCGGCTTTTTTAGGTTTTTTGCTCTTAACTTTATTCTGGATCGCTACTAAGCATGCAAGTACGAAGAATGCTCCAGGTGCCAGGATAAAGATTGTGATTGGTTCGTATGCAGATGGCATTACCTGCATTCCGAAGATCTGACCTGCTCCTAATAATTCACGGAATGCTCCTAAAATTGTTAAGGCTACAGTAAATCCAAGTCCCATTCCAAGTCCGTCAAAGAAGGAGTTGATCGGTCCGTTCTTTGCTGCAAAGGATTCTGCACGTCCAAGGATGATACAGTTTACTACGATCAGTGGGATGTATAATCCTAATGCGTCGTTAACTGCTGGAACATATCCCTGTAATAGGAACTGTACGATTGTTACCAGAGATGCGATAACTACGATATATCCTGGGATACGTACACGATCAGGGATGACATTTCTTAATGCGGAAATGATCATGTTAGAAAACATTAATACGGCTGTTGTTGAAAGTCCCATTCCTGCACCGTTGATCGCAGATGTTGTTACTGCTAATGTAGGACACATACCTAACATTAAGACGAAGGTAGGGTTTTCTTTTACGATACCATTAATCAATCGTTCCATTGGATTTGGTTTCATGTTTAATTACCTCCCTTCAGGCTCTTTGAATATGCAACACAGCTGTTAACTGCACTTGTGACAGCACGGCTTGTGATCGTTGCACCACTGATGGCATCTACTTTAGAATCATCGTTCTTACCAGATCCATCTTTTACAACTTCAAATTTGTCTGCTTTTTTGTTTTTAAAGTTACTCTTGAATTCTGGTTCTTTGGCTTTCATACCTAAACCAGCTGTTTCGCTGATGGATAATGTTTCATAACCATTGACTGTTCCATCATCTCTAACACCTACAGATAAAGATACATCTCCACCGTATCCTTCTGGGTTTGTTACAGAGAATACGTATCCAAGTTCTTTTCCGTTTTTGTCAACTGCTTTTACAACTTCAGAAATCGTGTTCTGTCCAAGATCATTTTTCTTTAAGACAGCTGCTACGTCTTTCTGGTCTAATTTTACTGTATCGAATTTCGCTGCATCTTTGAATACGGCTTTGTAAGCTTCCTGTTTTGTCTTTTCTTCCTGTGCGGCGATCGGTGCTTTTGTTACATTATATACGATACCTAAAAGGAGTCCTGCAATTAATGTGATCACACATAATTTGATACAATCCATTACGAGATTCTTATTCATTGCTCTTACCTCCTTTTTTTACGATTCCAAATGGAGTTGGTACTGTCACTCTCTCGATCAGTGGAACTAATAAGTTTGCAATGATGATTGAGTAAGATACACCTTCTGCCATTGGTCCGAACAGACGGAATAATCCAGTTAAAATACCAAGAACGATTGCATAGATGATCTTTCCGTTCTTTGTAATTGGAGATGTTACGTAGTCTGTTGCCATGAAGATCGCACCTAACATTAATCCACCACTGAAGATCTGTGCTGCCATGTAAGATAGATCAAATCCATGACCACCGAAGATCAGTACGAAGATTGCTACAACTGCAACGTAAACACATGGGATGATCGGAGAGATGACTTTCTTAAATACTAAGTATGCTCCACCGATGATCAGTAATAATGCAGATGTTTCACCAATTGTTCCAGGAACGAATCCTAAGAATGATTTCATAACATCTACGCTTTTTCCCTGTTCCATAACAGCAAGTGGTGTTGCTGTTGTTACACCATCATATGTAAATGTTGTCATTCTTGCTGCAAATGAGATCATTAAGAAACATCTTGCACCAAGGGCTGGGTTCATAAAGTTCTGTCCCAATCCACCGAACACCTGTTTTACAACGATGATCGCGAAGATTCCACCAAGGATCGGCATCCAGAATGGTGCTCCTGATGGTAAGTTTAATGCAAGTAACAGTCCGGTTAATGCCGCACTTAAGTCACCTACAGTGATTGGCTGTTTCATAAGTTTCTGGTAAATATACTCAACGACAACACAGGTAGCAACAGAAATTGCAACTGTCAGTGCCGCAGATGCTCCAAAGATATAGATACCAAAAATTGTAGCGGGTAGTAATGCGATGATAACATCTAACATAATCTTTTGTGTTGAGCCATTATCTCTGACATGAGGGTTGGCTGACACATGATATAATGTTTCGCTCATATGTATCTCTCCTTTATTTCTTTCTACGGTTAGCTAATACCTGTTTACGACCTGTCTTCATGGACTGTGCAAGGTTACGTTTTGCTGGACAGATAAATGAACAAGATCCACACTCAACGCATTCTGCTCCATAAAGTTTCTCAAACTCGTCAAACTGATTATGATCTGCTAATACAGATAATTTCGCTGGCATCAGCTTCTGCGGACAGACGCTTACACATCTTCCACAACGAATACAATTGCTTGGTTGGTTCGCAGCAACTTCATCTTTTGTGAATGCTAAGAAGCATGAGAATGTTTTGACAGCTGGTACGTCTGTTGTAAACATTGCCATACCCATCATAGGTCCACCAGAAATGATCTTCTCAGGCTGTGTTTTAAATCCACCGGCTGCTTCGATCAGTTCCTGTACGTTTGTTCCTGTACGTACTTTAAAGTTGCTTGGATTCTTGATCGCATCTCCAGTAACTGTCACAACACGTTCATATAATGGTTTACCATCTTTGACAGCTTCTTTGATCGCTACGATCGTAGCTACGTTATCTACGATGCATCCTGCATCTGCTGGTAACATGCTGGAGTTGATGCTTCTTCCTGTTGTTGCATAAATCAAAGAACGTTCTGCACCCTGTGGGTATTTTGTCTTTAATGTAGCAACGCTGATTCTTGCATCACCTTTTACTAATGCTTCTACTTTAGCAATTGCATCTTTTTTATTATCTTCAATACCAATGATACCTTTTGCTTTTGGGAACATATCAAGTACGATATTTAATCCTTCAATTAAAAGTTCTGGTGTCTCCATTAAGATGCGGTAGTCACCTGTGATATAAGGTTCACACTCAGCTCCATTTACGATGATATATTCGATCGCATCTGGATCTTTTGGCGCTAATTTCACATGTGTTGGGAATCCGGCTCCACCAAGTCCTACGATTCCAGCTTCTTTGATCGCTGCTAAAACATCATCTTTAGACATCTGATCATAAGGTTTTGCCTCAAAGACAGCCTCTTTGAATTCTCCATCATTCTCAATTACGATAGAGTTAACTTTTGCTCCGGCTGGAGTCATTCTTGGCTCGATCGCCTTTACAGTTCCTGAAACAGAGCTGAAAATATTCGCGGATACAAATCCTCCAGCTTCTGCCACCTTCTGGCCTACTAACACCTGGTCTCCCTTGCTAACGATTGGCTGTGCAGGAGCACCGATGTGCTGACCTAAAGGTAAAACAACATCTCCTTTTGGCAGGTATTCGGTGATTGGTGAATTCTTTGCAAATTCTTTACCATCTGCCGGATGAACACCGCCGCTAAATGTAAACAATGCCATTTTAAGCCTTCCTTTCTTCTTTACATTTTTTTCCATTGCGAAAAAAAAGAGTTCTCATAAAATGAAAACTCCTTTGAACACAAGACTTATAATACCATAGTCTTTTTTATTTTTCAATGTTTTTTTAACAATTTCTTTGCATTTGCATACAAAATTCTATGTTTTTCTTCAGATTTTCTTAAGATTCTGAAATAATTTACAATTCTGGCTTTTATATTCTATTATTTGCGGATCTGTCCATTTCCATAAATAATAAATTTGCTGGTTGTCAGTGCATCTAATCCCATTGGTCCTCTGGCATGAATCTTCTGGGTACTGATTCCGATCTCTGCTCCAAATCCAAATTCAAATCCATCAGTAAATCTTGTGGATGCATTAACATAAACGGCTGCTGCATCGATCTGATTTAAGAATTCCTGTGCATTCTGGTAAGAATCTGTGACGATCGCTTCCGAATGCCCCGTATTGTAATGATTGATATGTGCCACTGCTTCGTCAAAGCTGTCGACAGTTTTCACAGAAATGATAGAATCTAAGTATTCTGTTCCCCAGTCTTCTTCTGTTGCAGGAATGACCTGGTCATTTAAAGCACAAACCCTCTCATCTCCACGTACTTGCACACCTTTGGCTAATAAAGCTTCAATGATCGCTGGACCATGGCTTTCTATGATATTTTTATGTAATACTAGAGACTCACATGTATTGCATGTTCCAAGCCTCTGTGTCTTTGCATTGATGATGATGTTAACTGCCATGTCTTTCTGGGCAAATTCATCTACGTATACATGACAATTTCCTGTTCCTGTCTCGATCACTGGCACTGTAGAATTCTTTACAACACTCTGAATGAGTCCTGCACCACCTCTTGGGATCAGAACATCTAAGTATTCATTTAACTGCATCATCTTTGTAGCTGTCTCACGGCTTGTATCTGTCAGCAGCTGAATGCTGTATTTTGGCATATTGCAGGATTCTAGTGCACTCTGGATCACATTTGTGATCGCAAGATTTGAATTGATTGCATCACTTCCACCACGAAGAAGGCATGCATTTCCTGTCTTAAAACATAGTGCAAATGCATCTGCTGTTACGTTTGGTCTTGATTCGTAGATGATACCGACAACTCCTAATGGTACTGTTTTCTTACCGATCAAAAGTCCATTTGGTGTTTTCTGCATATGTTCTACAGAACCAATTGGATCATGTAGTTCAGCTACCTGACGAAGTCCTTCTGCCATTGCTTCGATACGGTCAGGATTCAGGGATAAACGATCGATCAACGCCTCGCTCATATCATTGCTTTTTGCATTCTCTACATCTTTATAATTCTCACTTAAGATATATTCCTGATTCTGTACCAGACATTTAGCTGCTTCTCTTAATACTTCATTCTTATCTTCAATCCCTGCTTTTCCAAGAATTATCGATGCTTCTTTTGCCTGTTTTCCTAGTTGTTCTAACATTATGAATGCCTCCTTTTCGGTGCGGTTTGCATCTATCTCCATCTGTTTTATCTGCTCTAGTTTAATCCTTTTGGTTTTAATGGAGTGATCGATCCATCTTCATTTTTGATACTTACATTATTAAGCTGTGCTCTTAAGTTTGCACGAACAGACTGGATGTATTCATGTCTTAACTTTCTCTGTTCTTCTTTCTGTTCTGGTGTTAACCCAATGGATTTATCCAGATTGTATAATTCATTAATTCTTTGAATATCTTTTTCTTTCATCTGTAATATTTCCTTTCTATATAATACATTGTTTTATCTTATTATGCCTTAAAATATGGGCGTTCTGTTAAATATTTCTTGAAATCAAAGTCTGGTCGTTTGTGTGCTAAGAATAATGTTCCGATCTCTTCTCCTGCAACAACTTTATTGACATTATTTAAATTATTGCTGTTTACGATCACCATATCTGCTCCAGCATCTGTTACGATATTGGCTGCTGCGATCTTTGTTTCCATTCCGCCAGTTCCGACCTTAGTTACAGCTCCTTTTGCCATTCTTCCGATCTTTTCATCTAAGACTGGTACTTCTGGAATCAGTTTGGCCAGTGGATTCTTGTGTGGGTCATCCGTATAAAGTCCGTCAATATCTGTCAGGAGGATCAATAGATCACCTTGTACAACCGCAGTTACGACTGCAGATAAGGTATCATTGTCACCAAACTCGATCTCTTCTGTCGATACCGTATCGTTTTCATTTACGATCGGGATCACGCCAAGTTTTAATAATTCTTCAAATGTATTCTTGGCGTTATATCTTCTCTCGTCATTGAGCATCGTCTCTTTTGTGATCAGAATCTGTGCAGATCCCTGATTGTATTCAGCAAACAGTTTCTGGTAGATCATCATTAACTGTCCCTGTCCTACAGCAGAACATGCCTGCTTCATTGGAAGGGATGTCGGACGGTTTTCTAATCCCAGGGCTTTAAATCCTACACCGATCGCTCCTGAAGATACCAAGATCACGTCTTTTCCGCTGTTATGTAAGTCTGTTAAAACACGGACTAATTTCTCTAATCGGAATAAATTGATGTTTCCTGTTGCTTTATGGATCAAAGAAGATGTACCTACTTTGACGACAATTCTTTGTTTATCTTTTAGTTTTTCACGATTATTCATTTTACATTCACTCCTTGAAAGGTATTTTACACTGTAACGAGGGCTTGTGCAACCTTAATTCCATCCATTGCTGCAGAAGTGATGCCGCCAGCAAAACCTGCTCCCTCTCCGCATGGGTAGATTCCTTTGATATTGCTCTCAAATCCTTGATCTCTCTCGATTCTTAACGGAGAAGATGTTCTTGCTTCAATTCCGCACAAAATCGTATCTTCTCGATTAAATCCTTTGATCTTTGTATCAAAATATTGCATTCCTTCCGAAATTGCTTCACTGACCGGTTCTGGAAGACAGTTTCTTAAGTTTCCAAAACTTGTCAATCCTTTGGTATTCGGTGTGATCTCGCCAAAGGATTCTGTAATCTTTCCTTCTCTGAAATCTTTTAATGTCTGAACCGGGATTCTTCCTTTTCCTTCGCTAAAAGCTTTTTCTTCCCATTTCTGCTGAAATCTTACGCCTGCTAATGCGTCATTTCCATCAAAATCCTCTGGTGTAACACTTGCGATGATCGCACTGTTGGAATTCTTTGCTGCTCGATCGTGATTGCTCATTCCATTGACCGTCAATCGTTCTGGCTCTGAAGACGCGTTGACCACGAAACCTCCCGGACACATACAGAAAGAATACACACTTCTTCCATTGTTTGCATGATATGTTAGTTTGTATGATGCAGCTGGAAGATCATATTGATCTGCTCCCTTTCCATACTGCGAATGATCGATCATCTCACGCGGGTGTTCCACACGAAGTCCGATCGCAAAAGCTTTAGGATTCATTTCCAGATTACGATCTGATAAGACCTTAAATGTATCTCTGGCACTGTGTCCCGGTGCTAAGATCGCTGCTTCTGTTTTAATTTCTTCTTTATCATTGATGATCAGCCCTGTTAATTTTCCATCCTGAATCACGAAATCTGTCACTTTCGCCTCAAAACGGACATCTCCGCCAAGAGATCTGATCTCTTCTCTGATCCCTGCAACGACATTTCTTAAAAGATCCGTTCCGATATGTGGTTTATTTTCATATAAGATCTCTTCTGGTGCACCATGTTCTACAAAAGTTTCTAAAACGAATCTATTCCTTCCGAATTTGTCTTTTACTACGGTATTTAGTTTTCCGTCTGAAAATGTTCCTGCTCCTCCTTCTCCAAATTGTACATTAGATTCAGGATTCAGTTCACCACTCTCCCAGAAATGTTCTACATCTTTCATACGGTTTGTGACATCTTTCCCTCGTTCTAAGACGATCGGATGTAATCCGGCTCTTGCAAGCATCAGTGCTGCAAACAGACCTGCAGGTCCCATTCCGATCACAACCGGTGGATATTTAAATTCCCGCTGATTTTCTGGAAATTCAAACTTCTTTTCTTTTACTGTCATGATATTACGATTCTTGTTCTTTTTGAGGAATTTCTCTTCTTGACCCTTACCTAATGTCACATCAACTGCATACACATAAGATAATTCTTCTTTTTTCCTCGCATCAATAGACCGTTTTACGATCTTGTATTGTTTATATTCTGTATTATGTAATGCTTTTTTTATCTTCTTCTCAAGTGCTGCCTCTTTGTGATCGATCGGCAGCTTGATCTGGTTGATTCTTATCATTGTCTTCCTATCTGGCTTGCAGCGATGTACCCAGATGTAAATGCCCACTGAAGGTTGTACCCTCCGCATGTTCCATCGACATCTAGTAATTCACCGACAACATAAAGCCCTTCTAATAACTTTGATTCTAATGTTCCTTGTATGATTTCTTTTGTGGATACGCCTCCGGCTGTTACCTGTGCCATATCATATCCTTTATATCCTTTGATCTCAACTTCAAAGTGTTGGATCATATCTAGGATTCTGTTAAGATCTTTCTTTGAAATCTGAGCAACTGGTTTTCTTGGGTCGATCTTTAATCTCTGTAAGATCGCATATACCAGTTTTTTATTTAAAAATCCCTGGAAGAATTCTTCGACTGTCTTATAATTGCAGCTCTTTAAGAATACTTCTGTTGTTTCTTCTAAGGTTACCATCTGTGGCATGAGATTTAAATAGATTTTTACTTTTTTCTTTCTTCTTAATGCTTCGATCGCAAAATGACTGATCTGGAAAATCGGGATCCCTGAAACCCCATATTTTGTAAACTGAACTTCTCCATGTTCTTTGGCGATCAATTCATTATTCGCGTAAACGCTGACATTACTGACATTTCGAACTCCAGAGGTGTCTTTTAAATATTTTCCTTCTGCTTCTAATCCTACCAAAGACGGGAATGTATCCGTGATCTTATGATGAAAGTCTTTGGCAAGCTTGTATCCACTTCCGTTGCTTCCTAAGTTTGGCTGTGCACATCCACCAGTTGCAAGGATCAGATTGCTTGACTGAAAACATTTGTCATTTCCATAGACATAAAATGTGGACTTACGTTTCTCTGCTTTCGTGACTTCAAATTCTGTCAGAATATCCACGTGCAGATGCTTTAATTTCTGTGTCAATGTATCAACAACAGTTGCTGCCTGCAAAGATGCAGGATAATAATATCCATTTTGCTCTGTCACAAGCATTCCGAGAGATTCAAAGAACTGAATGAGATCTTCTAATCCAAATTCCTCGATCATCGGATAGGCAAAGGAAGGTCTCTGCCCTCTGTAGCAATTCTCGTCCATGTAAGCATTTGACAGATTGCATCTTCCATTTCCCGTTGCTAATATTTTCTTTCCTAATTTATCCATCCGTTCAAGCAAGAGAACTTTCTTATGATGACTAGCTGCTGTGATCGCTGCCATCATACCAGAAGCCCCTGCTCCAACGATGATCACATCATATTTCATTCGTTATTTTTCTCCAAATTTTTATTTTAACTACTGTATGATTCCAGAAAATGATATACTTCTTCTCTGTTTTCAAAGATAAAATTCTCTTTCAGCATATTTTTGATGTCTGCTGGCAGATTCTCTTTCTTCATATCTGTATATTCAAAAACTTCTTTGGTCTTATTATTGATCACAGCCAGACTTCCATCAAGAATCTTCAGACTGTACGTTGCCTTAACCTTCTTGACTGCTTTGGTCTGTTTTTTTTCAGCTGTTGTTGTTATCTGAGAACGAACTTCCTTGAGGTTGTCCTTCTTTTCATTTGCTGAGAATGCAAGATAACACATACAGATGCACAAAACTGTGATCACAACCATATATATCATCAAAAATCGATTGATCTTCTTCATAATGCAACCCTCCTTTGGCTATATTGTTACCAAAGATAAGGGAATTTATACAAAAAGCCCAAATCATAGCAGATCTGGACTTTTTCTTCCTTTTATAAATGAAAGCCCTTACGATCCTTACAGCAAATGTAATTTCTTTGCTAATCTGACGATCAGATTTCCTTTTGGAATCTTAGTAAGTTCTTCTTCTGTAAATACTCTTAACTTAATGATCGCTGCAAAATAGATCAGTGCTCCAACTGGCACTGCAATGATCACGCAGACCGCAAAGCATACTCGCCCGAATGGAAGAACGCTTTGAACCGCATACTGAATCAGAAAACAGACAACACCCATCACTGCTGCACTTAATGCAGGCTTGATAAATGTCTTTGTGATCTCCTGATGAAAACCTGTGTATTTCTTGATGGAGTGTGCATTTAACAGACACATCACAAGGGAAAATGCCATAGTCGCAAATACCAATCCATATGTTTTACAATCTGTGTATGTTAATAAAAGCCATAATACAACGATATTGACCACAACGGAAATCGCAGAATGTCTGACTGGCACTCTCATCTTTCCCATTCCCTGTAAGATACCATTTGTCAACGTTGACAGGCAGTAGAAAATAACGGAAACTGCACCGATCCGAAGCATGGCAGCTCCTAATCCCTTAGCATATGTTGCACCGAAGATCAATCCATTGATCGAACTATTCAACACACCTAGTCCAACCGCACATGGGATCGCGATCATCATCGTAAAACGTATCGCCATCTGGATACTGTCGTTCATATCGTCCTTCTTGCCTAACGCATAAGCTGCAGAAACATTTGGCACGATCGCATTAGAAAGTGCAGATGCCATCGCAACTGGAACGTTGATCAGCACGTTATACTGACCGCTGAACAAACCATAAAATTCTGAAACTACTTTCGCCGTAATTCCTTTTCCTACTAAGATATTACTAAAGATCGTCTGGTCGATCGTTGCACTACAGTTATAGATCGCTGTACTAAAGATAACCGGTGTGATCGTTAATAATAAAATCTTTAAGATATTCCCATAAGATTCAATATATTTTGTACGGTCATGTTTCATCTGAATCTTGACCTTTGGCTGGTATGCACGATAAATGATAGAGCAGAAGATCAATCCTGTTAAAACACCGACTCCTGTACCGATCGCACTACCTGCTGCCCCATGTCTTGCGATCTCATATGTGATCTTGTTAGATGGCAGATATGGTAAGATCAGTACATATGCCATCAAAATACTAAAGATCGCATTCAAGATCTGCTCAATGATCTGGGAAATGGATGTTGGCACCATTGTATTATGTCCTTGAAAATATCCTCTAAGTACTCCAAGAATCCCAGAGAAAAAGATCGTTGGGGAAATGACCTGAAGGGCAAGTGCTGCACCTTTTTGATGTCCGACAAAGGTTGGTGCTCCAAAATATGCGATCATGGACGCGATACCACCAACGACAACTGCATAAACTAATGCTCCATAGAAGATTCTCTGAGCATTGATATATTCTTTCTTCGCAAGTCTTGCAGAAATTGATTTGGATACCGCAAGTGGAATACTAAAGGATGCGATCAGCAGAATAATATTGTAGATATTATATGCATAAGAATAGTACCCCATACCTTCTTTGCCGATGATCCCAAACAGTGGACTACGATATAATAATCCGATCACACGGCAGACAATGGATGCTGCGGCTAAGATCATTCCTTGCATTAAAAATGAGTTTTTGCTGCTTTTACTCATACTAAACCTCTTTCATCTCTTGTATATTTCGTCTTTGTCAAAATCTCTTCCTGACGTTTTTCCATATCTTTTCGTTCTTCCTCTTCCATATGGTCATATCCAAACAGATGTAACATACTGTGAGCGATCAAAAAGGCATATTCTCTCTCTCGGCTGTGGCCATAATTCTCAGCCTGTTCCCATACCTTGTCCATGGAGATCACGATATCTCCAAGCAGAAATTCACCGCTCTCTGGATCAAATGCCATCGGATCTTCTTCAATCTTTGAGAAATCCGCTGGTTCTTCGTATTCTGCCATTGGAAAAGACAGTACGTCTGTTGGCCGGTCGATCTCTCTTTGTTCTTTGTTGATCGCATGAATCGTTTCATTATTGGTTAGCATTAAATTCACTTCGCACTCATAAGGGCAGTCCACATAATCAATCGCTGCCTCGATCACTTCATGTGCGATCTTTTCATAAGGGATATTGATCTCCCCTTCGTATTCATTCTCGATTATAATACTCATAACATTCCTATCTTCTGTTCTTTTTGTTATTGTTATTCTTATTCTTTTTCGCAGATCTGGCTGCTTCATATTGATCATATGCTGCAACGATCTTCTGTACTAATGGATGTCTGACAACGTCCTTATTGGTAAGCTCACAGACCCCGATCTCCTTAACTTTTCTTAACACTCTTAGAGATTCTTCTAATCCTGAAATACTGTCAAATGGCAAGTCTTTCTGTGTTAAATCACCCGTGATGATCGCTTTGGACCCAAATCCAATACGTGTTAAGAACATCTTCATCTGAGCAGGTGTTGTATTCTGTGCCTCATCTAAGATAATGTATGCATTATCCAGTGTACGTCCTCTCATGTAAGCCAATGGAGCGACTTCGATCAAGCCTTTCTCCATATTCTTCATAAATGCGTCTGCCCCAAGGATCTCATATAATGCATCATATAATGGTCTTAAATATGGATCAACTTTACTCTGTAGATCTCCAGGCAAGAAACCTAGCTTCTCTCCTGCCTCAATTGCTGGTCTTGTTAAAATGATACGGCTGACTTCATCATTCTTAAATGCTGTGATCGCCATAGCCATTGCAAGATATGTCTTACCAGTTCCTGCAGGACCGACTCCAAATGTGATCATCTTATTCTTGATCGCATCGACGTATTTTTGCTGTCCTAAAGTCTTTGGTTTGACTGCTTTGCCCTGGATCGTATGACAGATGACATCTTTATCAAGCTCCAAAAGACTTGGAGATTTCTCTTCCATTGATAACGATAACGCATAGTTTACATTCTGCTCTGTGATCACATTTCCTCGTTTGGATAATTCGAGTAGTTCATCGATCACGGAGATTGCATGATTAACTGCCTGCTGTGTTCCAATACATTTTAAATGGTCACCTCTCAGGATCAGACTCACATGCAGTGTTTTTTCGATTTTCTTCATATAGGCATCAAACTGCCCGAATACATTCCCGCCATGTTCTGCCGGAAAATTCATTTCTATTTCAACTGGATTCATCTAATTCTCAGTCTCCTTCTTTGTGTATATTCCTTATGTATTCTACCATCTGTTACAAAGTTTTTCAACCTGAGTGGCAAAATCCATATGGCCTGATTCATAACTTTTATTTATTGCTGCGCTGTTGTTGGTGTGATCATTTCTTCTTGTTTCTTTGTTAATTTCTTGATATTTCGGATCTTTCCGACACTTTCTTCTTTGATGATCGATGCCTTAACTTCATATCGGTTGTTCTTTTTTTTATAATTTCCTTCACAGTGAACGATCTTTGCTCCTGCTTTTGCTTTCTTCATAAGATATCGTTCCAGCTGTTTTTTTAATTTTAACTGTGCTTCTTTTTTTGTCAAGATTTTCTTCTTTGGCCTGTATCTTTCAGTTATCTGCATCGTGATCCCAATGGGCAGATAAAAAGATTTCCCTATCTTTAATGATCTTCTCTTTGTCATAACATTTGTATGATCCTGTCTTTTCTTTTCGGGAAAATCGAATTGATACTGTCCAAAATATAAATTTTTGATACTCTTTTTCTTGCCTGTGATCAGCTTCTCGTAATATTCCATGGGAATTGAATTGTTGTACACCTCTTTAGTGCGCATCACGATCTCTCCGTCCGCTTTGATCTTATCCGTCTGTGTCACAGTAAAATCATCACTGTAGTAATAGATCAATCCAGAAATTAAAGTTGTTCCGCTTTTGACACTGTCCCCAACACTTACAAGCGGCGTTCCACTTTTGACCGCCATTTTTGTAATGATCCCTGATTTATTTGCCACGATATCACATGGTTTCTTTGGATTCTGCTTTGTTTTGCGATCTAAGGTCTCTTTTATCTCAATATGCAGTCTTGTTCCCTGAATCGAACAGGATGCCCACGCAATCTCAGCATAATCTTCCCTCAGATGGTCTTCCAATGCATCGCAGTCAATCTGGTATTTTAATGTTCCAATATGGTAGTAGTTATCCGTAACATACTTTAATATATCACTTTCTGAATATACTTCTCCTCCAGAAACTGTAATCTCCCATAAAAACTGACTCAGCGAAAGGATCATTAAACCGCACAAACACATGGAAAAAAATAATATTTTACGTTTTTTATGTTCTTTTAAGAAATATGGCAGTCCTTTTTGTCCTTGTAACGCAAGATCAACATTTGCTTTCTCTGCTAATGCTTCCAACATTTGATAAGAACTTCTTCTGATAAAAAACACATAGCCGTCTGATACTGGTTTTAATTCCCACAATACAAGATGATTTTTTGCACAGAGATTCAAAAAACGCTCTGTCTGATATCCTTTGACTTGAAAATACAGCCTTCCAAATATAAAGTGCAGAATTTTAAGCATTTCTCATGCTCCTTTCAAAGAATATCATACATATTCCAGCCTTTTGATCTTTCCTTTGATCTTCATTGATTCCTGTGAGTAAAAATCAACCTCCAGATCACATCCACAGATATTTAATATAACATGATTCCCCTGAATGGAGATCTTATTCTCATCATATGATACGATCCCCCTGTAATTTTCTATGTATGCTTCACAGTTTCCTGTCAAGGTTATAATGAAATCTCCAAACACCACATCTCTTGGAAGAGAAAGTCCTTTAGCAATCACTTCTTTTGGTTTCTTCTTCATGCAAAACTCCTTTTGTGGCATTTGGTTTAATATATGCCGAAAAAAAGCACCATATACCTGTTCCCAGGTAAATGATGCTTATCTTTTCAATCAAGTAAAAATTATTTAGATTTTCTCTTACGAGCCGCTTCAGACTTTTTCTTACGTCTTACGCTTGGCTTTTCGTAATGTTCTCTTTTACGAATCTCCTGCTGAATTCCTGCTTTTGCACAGTTTCTCTTGAATCTGCGAAGAGCGCTATCTAAAGATTCATTTTCTTTAACGATTACGTTTGACATTCTATTCCCGACCTCCCCTCCAGTCTTGTACTTGTGCATAGGACTGTTTGGGTTTTAATTTTTTGCACTAGATTAGTATATCACATTTTAGATTTTTGTCAACTATGAAATTTGACTTTCTAAAATTTCTTTTACTTTTGCTACTGCTTCTGGAATTCCGGCTGGATTCTTTCCTCCGGCCTGAGCCATATTTGGACGTCCTCCACCGCCGCCTCCAACGCATCCGGCGATCGCTTTGATCAGGTTTCCAGCGTGTGCTCCTGCTTTCTGTGCCTCGTCTGTTACCATGGCAACTAAGAATACTTTTCCGTCTTTCTGGGAAGCAAGGACAATGACACCTTCTCCTAATTTCTCTTTTAAGTTATCTCCAAGTTCACGAAGTCCATTCATATCAACGTCTTCTATAGAAGTTGCAAGAAGTTTCACTCCTTTTACTTCTTCTACCTGATCCATAACATCTCCCAGAGCGTCTTTTGCAAGTTTGCTCTTTAAGGATTCGTTTTCGCTCTTTAATTCTTTTACTTCTGCAAGAAGTGATTCAATTCTTGTCAGCAGTGTTGCTGGTGTAGCTTTTAATGCTTTGGCTGCTTCTTTTAATTCTTCTTCCTGCTTATGGTAGTAGTTAAATACTCCCTGATCTGTCACTGCTTCGATTCTTCGAACTCCTGATGCAACACCAGTTTCAGATAAAATCTTGAATGCTGTGATCGCTCCTGTATTCTTCACATGAGTACCACCACATAATTCTACAGAGAAATCTCCCATGGATACAACACGTACTTCGTCTCCGTATTTCTCTCCAAACAGTGCCATAGCTCCTGTTTTCTTAGCTTCTTCCATAGACATAACTTTTGTCACAACTGGAAGATCCTGAGCGATCTTTTCGTTGACGATCTTCTCAACTCTTGCGATCTCATCATCAGATAATGGTGAGAAATGTGTAAAGTCGAATCTTAAATGTTCCGCATTATTTAAAGATCCTGCCTGCTCTACATGAGTTCCAAGCACTTCTCTTAATGCTTTCTGTAATAAATGAGTTGCACTATGGTTCTTTGCACCTAATGCTCTGTTCTTCTCATTCACTGTAAAGACTGCTTTGTCTCCTACGTTGAATGTTCCTTCGACTACATGTCCAACATGTCCAAACTTACCACCGGATAATTTAATGACATCTTCTACTTCAAAAGATGCATCTCCGCTGATGATCACACCTTTATCTGCTTCCTGACCACCACTTGTAGCATAGAATGCTGTCTGGTCAGCGACGATCGTTCCTTTGTCTCCTTTGTTCAGAGTTGAAACAACTTCTGTCTCTGTTGTCATAGCTGTGATCTCACCTTCACAAGTAAGTTCATCATATCCAACGAATTTTGTTGTCATGGCTGGATCTAACTGTTCGTATACAGTTGCATCTGCACCCATGTAGTTTGTTGTCTTTCTTGCAGCTCTGGCAGTCTCTCTCTGAACCTGCATTTCTTTTTCAAAGCCTTCTTTATCTACAGTAAATCCCTTTTCTTCTAAGATCTCGATCGTCAGATCTAATGGGAATCCATATGTGTCATATAATTTGAACGCATCTGCACCAGCAAGCTCTTTGCTGCCTTTCTCGTTCATAGCTTTTTCCATATCTGCTAAGATAGACAGTCCCTGATCGATCGTCTTGTTGAACTGTTTTTCTTCCTGAGATAAATGATTGAAGATAAATTCTGCTTTCTCTTCTAATTCTGGATATCCATCTTTAGATTCACGGATCACGACTTTACTGATATCTGTTAAGAACAGATGATCGATCCCTAATAATCTTCCATGTCTTGCTGCGCGGCGAATCAGACGGCGAAGAACATATCCACGTCCTTCGTTAGATGGTGTGATACCATCAGATAACATAAATGTAGCAGAACGAATATGGTCTGTGATCACACGGATCGATACGTCTGTCTCGTGGTCTGTACCATAAGTAACTCCTGCAACTTTACAGATTTCATCGCGGATCGCTTTGATAGAATCTACGTCGAAGATAGAATCTACTTCCTGTACAACGACTGCAAGACGTTCCAGTCCCATACCTGTATCAATGTTCTTATTCTCTAATTCTGTATAATGGTTGTGCCCATCATTCTCAAACTGTGTAAATACGTTGTTCCATACTTCCATATAACGGTCGCAGTCACATCCTACCGTACAGTCTGGGCTTCCGCATCCGTATTTCTCTCCACGGTCATAGTAGATCTCTGAACATGGTCCACAAGGTCCTGCCCCATGCTCCCAGAAGTTGTCTTCTTTTCCAAAACGGAAGATTCTCTCTGGTGCGATTCCGATCTCTTTCTCCCAGATCTCGAATGCTTCATCATCATCTTCGTATACAGATGGATATAATCTGTCAGGATCTAATCCGATCACTTTTGTTAAAAATTCCCAAGACCATGCGATCGCTTCATGTTTGAAGTAATCTCCAAAAGAGAAGTTTCCTAACATCTCAAAGAATGTACCATGTCTTGCTGTCTTACCAACATTCTCAATATCTCCTGTACGGATACACTTCTGACATGTTGTCACTCTTGTTCTTGGTGGTACTTCCTGTCCTGTGAAATAAGGTTTCAGTGGTGCCATACCAGCGTTGATCAGTAATAAACTGTTATCGTTCTTTGGCACGAGTGAAAAACTCTTTAATGCTAAATGTCCTTTACTTTCGAAAAACTCAAGATACATCTTCCTGAGTTCGTTGACTCCATATGCTCTCAACGTTTCATCCTCCTAGTGTCGTTTCATTATATTTAAGAAGACCTTGCCTTTACGGCTTTTTAGCTGCATGAGCCTGTATTCTCATGCAGCTAAATGATCTTCTCTTAATCATGTATGATCTTATGATTCTTTCTTCTTTGCCTTCGCACGACCGACTCCGAAATAAATTCCTGCCGCAGAGCATGCAAAAAGAATCGCAAACTTCAATACATAAGAGACTAATTCTGATAAAAATGCTGTCATAATCTTGCCTCCTTATCTTATAAAGTCGATTATACCAAATCGAACTTAGAAACACAAATATTTTCTCACAAAGATTACGTTCTTAATCTTCTTTTTCTAGTAAATCTGTGTAGAAGCAAGAATAATTTCCTGTATGGCAGGCAGCCCCGATCTGTTTTACCTTAGCAAGTAAGGTGTCTCTGTCGCAGTCAATATATAAATCTTTGACATACTGATAATGTCCGGATGTCTCCCCTTTGATCCATAATTCATCACGGCTTCGGCTGTAATAAGTCATAATCCCTGTCTCGATCGTCTTATCATATGCTTCTTTTGTCATATATGCGACCATCAAAACTTCATTTGTCTTATGATCCTGTACAACAACGGTTAACATTCCGTCGCTGTTTAATTTGAATTCATCAAAACTCATCTTGCTATTTAATGGTTTTGCCTCATTACTCATCTTATAAGGCTCCTTTCGTGGAAAGTACATCTGTGATCCTTGGATCCATACTGGTTGCTTCATCCAAAGCTTTTGCAAATGCTTTAAATGCTGCTTCGATCATATGATGATTATTCTCTCCATGTAATTTCTTCAAATGAAGATTCATCATGCTACCGTAAGATACTGCATAAAAGAATTCTCTTACCATCTCTGTGTCAAATTCTCCAACGCGATCAACCGTAAAATCACAATCCATCACAAAATATGGTCTTCCAGACAGATCGATCGCACATAACATTAATGTCTCATCCATTGGAAGCATAAATGATCCATAACGTTTGATTCCTTTCTTATCTCCAACGGCCTGTTTGATCGCTTCTCCAAGTACGATTCCGACATCTTCGATCGTATGATGGCAGTCTACATAGAGATCTCCCTCAACTTCCACATCAAGATCAAAAAATCCGTGACGTGCAAATGCATTTAACATATGGTCAAAAAAACCGATTCCTGTATGGATATTTCCATTTCCATTTCCATCAAGATCAATGGAAAGTTTGATCTTTGTCTCACTTGTATTTCTCTCAATTGATGCACTTCTACTCATATTTTTATCCTTCCTGGTTATCTTCAAATCTTACTTTCATGGAATTAGCATGTGCTGTCAGCTGTTCCTGATTCGCAAAGAATTCGATGTCTTTGTGTACTGGCTCTAAGGCTTCTCTTGAATAGTAGATGACACTTGATTTCTTGATGAAATCATCAACACTTAATGGAGAGAAGAATTTTGCTGTTCCATTTGTTGGAAGTACGTGGTTTGGTCCTGCAAAATAATCTCCTAAAGGTTCACAGCTGTATGCTCCGATAAAGATCGCTCCTGCATTCTTGATCCTTGTCATAACATCAAATGGATTTGCTGTCATGATCTCCATATGTTCAGACGCAATAGCGTTTGCCGTATCAATTGCTTCTTTCATATCGCTTGCAACAAGAATATATCCGAAGGAATCTAAAGATTTCTCCATGATCTCTTTTCTTGATAACTGATTTAAGAATCCGTCAATCTCATCAGATACTTTATGTGCTAATTCTTCGCTTGTTGTAACAAGGATCGCACTTGCCATCTCATCATGTTCTGCCTGGGAAAGTAAGTCTGCTGCCACATATCTTGGATTCGCTGTCTCATCAGCTAACACTAAGATCTCACTTGGTCCTGCAATGGAATCGATACTTACGTTTCCATAAACTGCTTTCTTGGCAAGAGCCACAAAAATGTTACCAGGTCCTACGATCTTGTCTACTTTTGGAATAGACTCTGTTCCAAATGCCATCGCTGCAATTGCCTGTGCTCCACCGACTTTATATACTTTTGTTGCTCCAGCTTCTTTCGCTGCAACTAATGTATTTGCTGTAACTTTTCCGTCTTTTCCAGGAGGTGTTGTCATGATGATATTTTTCACTCCTGCAACGTGTGCTGGAACAATGTTCATTAAAACAGAAGATGGATAAACTGCTTTTCCACCTGGTACATAGACACCACAAGTTTCCATTGGTGTTACTTTCTGTCCAAGCATTACTCCGTCTTCTCTTGTCTCAAACCAGCTCTTCTGAATCTGTTTTTCATGGAAATCACGAATATTCTTGATCGCTTTACGGATAACTTTGATCAATTCATCGTCCACTTCTTCGTAAGCTTCCTTAATTTCTTCTTCTGTAACTAAAATATTCTCTGCATTGATCTCTGCTTTATCAAACTGTGCTGTATAATCAAAGACAGCTTTATCTCCATTATCTCTGACATTTTTGATGATCGCATCGACTTTATCCTGAAAATCCCCATAGTTTGTAGGACTTCTTTTTAATAAATCTGATAAAATATTTGCAATGGAATCTTTGTTAACTTTTACTATTCTCATGTTTCTCTCCTCCGGCCTATTCTTTTTCATCCAAGATCTTCTTTAGTGCAACGATGATCTTGCTGATTCGTTCTTGTTCCATCTTCTGGCTTACCTGATTCACTACCATTCTTGCTGATAATGGGCAAACTTCTTCTAAGACTTCCAATCCATTTTCTTTTAAGGTTGTTCCTGTCTCAACGATATCAACGATCACCTCTGATAATCCAACAATCGGTGCAAGTTCAACAGATCCGTTTAACTTAACGATCTCTACTGTCTGTAATTTCTGATTATTGAAATATTCTTTAGCGATATGTGGGTATTTGGATGCCACACGGATGATCTCATTACTGTTTAAATATTTCTTCGCTTCTTTGGGTCCGCACACACACATCTTGCAAGCTCCAAATTTCAAGTCTAATACTTCGTATAGATTTCTTCCTTCTTCAAGGATCGTATCTTTTCCAACAACACCGATATCAGCTGCTCCATATTCCACGTAAGTTGGCACGTCACTTGCTTTGGATAAGAAAAATTTTAATTTTAATTCTTCGTTTACGAAGATTAATTTTCTTGTTTTCTCGTCTTTCATTTCCTCGCATGTGATCCCGATCTCTTCTAATAAAGCCATCGCTTTCTTTGCAAGGCGCCCTTTCGCCAGGGCAAATGTAATATATCTCATGGTCTTTTGTTTCCCTTCTTTTGCTCGATTTGTTGATTAGATGAAATAAAGAATTCCACCGAGGCGATGCTCTTTAGCAAATCTTTCATAGTCTGCTTTGCTGCACAGATCATTCTTTCTCTCTAAGATGACTTTCTTTCCTTCTTTTCTTAATTCTTCTGCTCGAAGGATCGCATCTTTCATTGTTGCTTCTTTATAAATGATCATTGTATCCATATGATCTGCTTCCATATGAATTCCCTGACGGCTTAATGCCATCATCAGCTCATCTAATACGATCGCAAATCCAACTGATGGGGCTTTCTTTCCGAACTGTTCGATCAGATTATCATATCGTCCACCTTTTAGAACTGCATCTCCTGTTCCATAAGTATAACCTTTGAAAATGATTCCTGTGTAATAATTATGCTTATTTAACATTCCAAGATCAAAACTTACATACTGCTCTTTGCCGTATAATTTTAAGATATCATATACATCGCGAAGTCTTTTGATCGCTTTCTTAGACTGTTCATTCTCAACCATTGCTTCTGCCTGATCTAAGATCGCTACATCTCCATTCAGTTCGTTAAAATGTAAAAATACATCTTTGATCTTATCAGACAGATCTAATGTCTCTACATATTCCATTAATCCAAAATAATTCTTATTTAAGATCAGCTCTCGAAGCTGTGTTTTGACTTCTTCATCTTTGATCGTCCGTGTCAATCCGTTGAAGAATTCAACTTCTCCGATAGAAAGTCTGAAATCAGTCAATCCAGCTGCCAGAAAACAATCAATTGCCATTGCAATAGATTCTGTATCTGCCTGTACAGACGCATCATTGACTAATTCTGCACCTAACTGGCATGTTTCTTTTAACTTCAACTGATAGCTTGAGTTATTTAAAAATACATTTCCTGCATAAGATAAACGGATTCCCATATTCTCTTCATTAAAATACTTTGCGATACAGCGTGCAATGGATGGTGTGACATCCGGACGAAGAACTAAGGTATTTCCTTCTCTATCGAAGAATTTAAACATCTCCCTTGCGGATACGGTTCCTTTTTCACTGTTAAATACATCAAAGAATTCAAATCCTGGAGTTCTGATCCCTTCATATCCGTAAGATGCAAAGACTTTGTTTAATTTTGCTTTCAGCTTACTTCGCTGTCCATATTCTGTTCCATATACATCTCTGACACCTTCTGGTGTGTGGACTCTCTTTTTATTCATATTTTTGCCGCTCCTTGATACTTTATCGAATTAAAGTGCTACTTAGGTAGCACATCAAATTATCTGTATTTTACCAATCCTTAACTTATTTGTCAACCTCGTTCACTCTAATTCATCTTTTGATATGTTACATGAAATTCCTACAACTGAGAAACAACTTCTTCGATCACCTGATCCATGATCTCTACCGGATCATATACAAGGTCCACGCTGCAATATTCACAAATATCCTCTAATGCTCCAAAAATCCATGGATTTCTTGCTTTGATCGTCTTCATTCTTCCATTCTGCTGCACAAAACTGATAAAGAATCCTAATGTTCTGCTGATCTCATCATCACCCTCTTCTAAAATATCCATTGTGATCACACCGCCATCGGTATTATCATATGCCATAAATAAAAGTGGATTCTTTGGACGCTCCCCTTCTTCTTCCCCTTCTACCATAACTGGAAGATAAGTAAAATCTAAAATCACTTCAAGATCGATCTGTTTTTGATCCTTTAATTCATCTTTTAATTCCTGATCTTCTAACATCACTGACGGAAATTCTTTTTCAGCTTCTGGTATCTCTTTTACAAACATTTCCCAAGTATCATTTTCAGTATTATAACGGCGAACGATTCCTTCTGCCTGTTCGATCTCTGGATTTAATTCTCCCTGTCTGACTGCTTCCACTGCCATATACAGGTTCTCATAAGTTTCTATAAGAAGTGCAACTTCATCTTCATCTAACTGATATGGTTTGTAACCTTTCTTATAAGAAACAAAGTAAATCCAGTCACTGATCGTCTTAAAACGAATATCTAATTCATCGATAACTTTTCTTTGTTCATCTGGCACATTCATCATGCTTCCCCAGAAGCATGTAAGACTTGTATGTTCATCCATCAGATACTGTGCTGGAAGATCCCCTTCTTCACTTCCAAGGATCATATAGAAATCTCCTAAGCCTTCAACTCCATCAAAGACTGCAATTCCTCTTTCTCCGCTGAATTTTCCCATCACACTGCAAAATACAGGTTCTTCTCTGTCTTTTAGCTGAATGGTTACAAGTTGTGTGTCACCAAGGTAATTCCAAGGCTCTAATTTGTCTAGTTTTAATGTAATGTCGTATAACTGCTTCCATGCATTCTTTGACGCTTCTTTTCTCAATGACTTGTCCTCCATAGATTATTTTATTGTACACTTAATATTCATTATAATAAGAAATGATTTTAATTACAACAAAATCCCGACTATCTTTCTATGATTTGTGAATTTGATCGTTTTTTCTTTATACTTTTTCGAATTTCTGATATAATTGTTTGACGGATTTATCTTATTATTTTAAATTAGATAACTGATTTTATTACCAGGAGGTATTTATCATGGCATTCGACGGATTTGTCATTTCAAATATTATATCAGAACTTAATAAACAGATCATCGGTGGCAGAATCTATAAGATTTATCAGCCAGAGGCCGACGAGATCACGCTTGTGATCAAAAAAGAGAGATTGACAACAAGACTTCATCTCTCAGCCAGTGCTTCTCTTCCTCTTGTCTATTTATCGAAAGAAGGAAAAGCCAATCCTATGCAGGCTCCAAACTTCTGCATGCTGCTTCGTAAACATATTAGTAGTGGAAGGATCATTTCGATCACACAGCCTGATTTTGAGCGCATTATCGAAATTAAGATTGAGCATCTGGATGAACTTGGAGATGTCTGCCAGAAACGTCTGATCGTTGAGATCATGGGAAAACACAGTAATATCATTTTTGTAAACAATGATGATGTGATTTTAGATAGTATCAAGCATATCTCTGCAAATATCAGTTCTGTCAGAGAGGTTTTACCTGGACGTACTTACACATTTCCACCGTCTAAAGGGAAACATCCTTTAGCAAGTCTGACTGCGGAGAATTTTTATCAGCATATCATCACCAAACCACTGAATCTTTGTAAAGCACTTTATACTTCCATCACAGGTATGAGTCCTTTGATCGCAAATGAACTTTGTTATCGTGCAGGGCTAGATGGGAATGCATCTACTGATTCTTTGACCGATGATAGTGCTGCTGGATTATATGGCCAGCTTGTAAAATTAAATGCTCTTGTAGAAGATGAGGCATATCAGCCAAATATCATTTATTCTGGGGAAGAACCTAAGGAATTTTCTTGTATTCCTTTAACTTCTTATCCTGACTGTACAGAGAAAACATATGATTCTATTTTTGACGTGCTGATCGGGTATTATTCTGAGAAGGAAAAATATACAAGAATGAAGCAGAAATCTTCTGACCTTCGTAAGATTGTGCAGACTGCTCTTGAGAGGACAAGCAAGAAATATGATCTGCAGCTTCGTCAGTTAAAGGATACCGAGAAACGTGAGAAATTCAAAGTTTATGGAGAACTTACACAGACATATGGATATGGGCTAGAACCAAATGCAAAATCTTTAACTTGCATGAATTATTACACAAACGAAGAGATTACGATCCCTCTTGATCCAACAAAGACTCCTTTGGAGAATTCCAAAAAGTTTTTTGCAAAATATAATAAGCTAAAACGTACTTATGAAGCTCTTTCTGAGCTTGTCGTGGAGACAAAAGCTGATCTTGATCATCTCGATTCGATTTCTACTGCTCTTTCTTTATCAGAAGATGAGAAAGACCTGCAGCTGATCAAAGATGAACTTTCTGATTATGGTTATATAAAGAGCCATGGGAAGAAAAAGGGAAAGAAACAGGCAAAATCCAAACCATTACATTTTGTCTCTTCTGATGGTTTCCATATGTATGTTGGAAAAAATAACTATCAGAATGATGAATTAAGTTTTAAGTTTGCAAATGGCGGGGACTGGTGGTTCCATGCAAAGAATATGGCTGGGTCCCATGTTATTGTACGAAAAGAACAAGCGGAGACTCTTCCAGATGCTACCTTTGAAGAAGCTGGCCGCCTTGCAGCTTATTATTCCAAGGGGCGTCAGGCACCGAAGGTTGAGATTGATTATGTTCAGAGAAAAGAACTAAGAAAGCCGCCAAAGGCAAAACCTGGATTTGTCATTTATCATACAAACTATTCTATGATGTGTGTTCCGAATATTGATGGAATTGAAATTGTTGAATAGACAGTTGTATTTATAATGCGAGAAAAAAGTGTCAAGAAATTGTTTCTTGACACTTTGTATTATGATTATATGAGTTAAGAAAAAAGGTTGTTAATTTGATTTTTGGTTGATTTTTATTGATATTATTTCGACTACATTGCTTCGTAGATTGCTACGACATCATCTAAAATCTTTTCATCTGTGATTCCAGATACTTCTTTTAATGCTGCTTTTACTCCGTTTGCTTTGATCTTATCCTGTAATTCTACGCTCTGTGGATCTTCAGCATTATCATATTTTAATGCTGCTGCCATTCCTGCTAATAATGCATCCACTGGAAGACCATATTCTAATGCTGTCATTGTTGGTTTTGTTAAACGATCTGTTGCACTTAATTTTCTTAATGGTTCTCTACCTACACGAGCTGTATCATCTACAAGGTATGGGTTTTTGAAACGATTTAAGATCTTGTCGATGTATTTAAAGTGAGCATCTTTGTCAAATCCATATTTGTTGACTAATGCCATACCACTCTGCTGCATTGCTTTTTTAACAGTTTTAAAGATTTCTTCATCAGCGATACTTTCATCGATCGTTTTGAATCCTTTGTAGTTTCCAAGATATGCTGTGATGCAGTGTCCTGTGTTTAATGTAAATAATTTTCTTTCAATATATGCCATTAAGTTATCTGCAAGATTCATTCCTTCGATCTGTGGAACAGCTCCCTTAAAGGATGCTTCTTCGACATTCCATTCATAATAGTTTTCTACAACGACGTCGATTGGATTATCTAAACGTACTGGAGGCACGATTCTGTCTACAGAGCAGTCTGGGAATCCTACATATTTGTCTGCATATGCTTTTTCTTCGTTATTTAAGTTTCCATAAACAGCTTCTTTTAACTGAGAACTTGCTTTGACTGCATTTTCGCAAGCAATGATGTTTAAGTATTCTTCAGAACCATTTTCTTTTCTTGCTTTGATTCCTTCTGCGATAGATGGAGCAATGATTGGAAGAATTCTTACTCCAACGGCTGTTGTGATGATCTCAGCCTCTTTTACTTCATCGATCAGTTCAGGTTTTGTTGAATTTACTCCGCTGATATCTGTGATCACGATCTCGCTGCTTTCTACGTCTTTTACAAAAATTGTATATTTCTTATCTTCGTTGATCTTATCAATGATTTCCTGATTTACATCTGCGAATACTACATGATATCCTGCTTTGCTTAACAGTCCACCGATAAATCCACGTCCAATATTTCCTGCTCCAAACTGAATTGCTTTCTTCATTTTCTTCACTCCTAAAATTAAAATATAAATTTATAAGTATATATCTTAGGTATTTAATAAGCGAGAAGAATTTCCCGCTTATTAAATTGACCTTTTTTTGTTTAAATCTTATTTAAACATTTCCATGATTTCGTCAACGTTTTCTGTTGTTTTTAACTGTTCTAATCTTTCAGGATCTTCGATGATCTCAGAGATCTTAGCTAATAATCCAAGATGTTCATCACCGATTCCAGCAATACCGAAGACTAACTGAGCTTTTTCTCCATCAAAGTCTACACCTTCTGGATACTGAAGCATTACGATACCAGTTTTCTGTACTTTCTTCTTGGCATCTCCTGTTCCGTGAGGAATTGCTACACCTAATCCCATGTATGTTGTAACTGTTTCTTCACGTTTTACCATAGCGTCAATATAACCTTCTTCAACATATCCAAGTTCATTTAACAGTTTTCCTGCTGCTTTGATCGCTTCGAATTTGTCGACTGGTTTTAATCCTGTTTTGATTCCTTCTTCTACAAGAATCTTTGCATTTCCAGTAACTACTGGTGTTTCAACTTCTTCAACAGCTGCAGCTGTCTGTGCTGATGCATCAACTTTTGCTGTCATCTGTTCATATAATCCATCTAAGTTTGGATCCTGTAAGAAGTTATTGATGATAACTAACTGTGCCTGTGGTGCAGATTTTCTGGCTCTGTCTGCTAAGACTGCCTGAACAACTGCGATATCACAATCCGCTGGGATGTTATCTACTGATGTATTGATCACTGTAAGATCTGGGCGCTGTGCTTTCACACGATTTCTGAATTTTGTAGCTCCCATTGCAGATGATCCCATTCCTGCGTCACATGCAAATACGATCTTCTTAACTTTATCTGCGTCTTTCTTCTCTCCTGGGTCAACTGTGATTCCTTTAGATTCTGCTTTCTTTGCTGCCATATCGTCCTGTGCATCTTCAAGACTCTTACCATCTGACATACGAATGATAGGTGATGCGATCAAGAATGATACTACAGTTGCGATCAGTACACCTAAGATCGTTAATGGAATCTGGCTCTTTGGTGACATTGATAAATAAGCGATGATTGATCCTGGTGAAGATGGTCCAATAAGTCCGCATTTTGTAAATGTGAAGAATGTGATCGCACAAATGTTACCAACGATCGGAGCGATGATCACGATTGGGTTCATCAGGATATATGGGAAGTAAATCTCATGAATACCACCGAAGAAATGAATGATGATCGCACCTGGTGCAGATGATTTTGTTACTTTGTCTTTAGAGAATACTGCATATGCTAATAATACTCCAAGTCCTGGTCCTGGGTTTGCCTCTAACATATACATGATAGATTTACCAGCTTCTTTTGCCTGTTCAATACCAATTGGTGTAAAGATACCATGGTTGATCGCGTTATTTAAGAATAATACTTTGGCAGGTTCGATAAAGATTGCTGCTAAAGGTATTAATTTTGCTTTTACAAGTACGTTAACTCCTGCTGTTAACACTGCTAATACGGTTGACATAAATGGTCCGATGATAAAGTATCCAATGATCGCTACGATCATTCCTAAAATACCAACAGAGAAGTTATTGATCAACATCTCAAATCCGGCTGGCATATGTCCGTCCATTGCTTTATCAAATTTCTTGATGACCCATCCTGCAAATGGTCCCATAACCATGGCTCCCATTAACATTGGCTGTCCATCAAATCCACCAACTCCAGCGATACAACCCATGACTGCGATCGCACCCATGACTCCTCCACGATCTCCACCAACTTGTTTACCACCTGTGTAGGCGATCAGCATTGGTAATAAGAATGTTAACATGTATGGCTGAATTGATGCTAACTTCGCATTTGGAATCCATCCATCTGCGATAAATAATGCTGTAATGAATCCCCATGCAATGAATGCTCCGATATTTGGCATTACCATTGCACTTAAAAATTTACCAAATCTTTGTAATCCATTTTTCATTTACAATATCCTCCTTTTGCTTTCTATCTTCTCTTCATTTTGTTTTCGTAATAGTTGCCAAGGCTTGTTTCAAGTTCTGCCTCAACTGCATTTCTGTTTTTGTCAAATAAGTAAGTGATGATCTGGTCTTTCTCGGCTAATGCTCCGCTTATTTCACTCATAACTTCGCGATAAACCTTACTTCCATCTCCCTGTGGAACAAGCATCAAGATCGCACCCTTGATTGGCTGCCCATCTTCAATGATCTCATCATTTAAATAGACAAAACCAAATCTGCAATGTCTGATGCCTTTTGTTTCACAATGTAAAAATAATGCATTCATACTCGGAATAAATGTGCTTGCGATATTCTCGCGTTTGTTTAATGCAAAAGTAATCTCTGTTGCTGTCGTTTCATTTCTTGCAAATAATTCTCCTGCATATTCGATCAATTGTTTCTTATTCTTAATGTTTTCACCTGTTGATATTTTAATGTTATCTAACACCTGTAAGATCTCTTCTCCAAGAAGTGTCATATACTCGATGTCTTCTCTTCCAATCCTTTTGACTGGTTTTACAGTCTTTATGGGATTTTTTCTTTTCTTCTTGTCGATATTTTTGATCATGGCATTGATCATTTTCTTATCTGTCTCTGTTAAAATAGAGTTCACATAGACATTTGGAAATGTCAGATTTAATTTTGCTGTGGAAACGATAAAATCAATTCCTTCTTCGATCAGCTCCTCTTCTTTGATCTCTGCTGTCGAGATGATCTTTTGTACCATCAGCTGCGGAAATTCTTTTTTCAGATGAACGGCTAGCATATGGGATGTCCCAACTCCATGTGGGCAGGCAACATAAACAGATAACTTTTCTTCTTTATCTTTTTGCTGTTCAACCGCTACACAGAAGTATAATGCGATAAAACCCATCTCCCCTTCCGGGAGTTTTTTTATATGTAATTCTTCTTTTAAGAACTCACACGCTTTGATCGTTGCCACATAAACTTTGGAATATTTTTCTTCTAAAAAATCAATGTATTGATTTTCCGTAAATACACCTTGTTTCATTCGATTGATCGCTGGTTTCATATGATTACATAATCCATCGATCAACACTGCATTCTCAAAAAATTCCATTTCTAAAAGTATTTCCATCTCAGCGATGATCCGCATGACCAACTGCCTGACTTTAAAACTTTCTTCATCAATCTTATTCTCACTTTTGTTTTTCCAGATCTTCGCTGCCAAAAGCTGCATTGCTATGTTATATACTTCTCCTTGTGAGAGCTGATGTCCTTCAAAGTTGCTTAACTTGCCTCCCAGCCATTTTGCAATCTGATATTCTGGTAAATGAGTGATCGATTTGACGTCTTTCTCTTCTTTGATCTCATGTCCCATTCTTACCCTGTTTTGTGTGATCAATAAATACAAGCTTAAATGCCTAATGGAATGGTCAGTATATTCTATATCTAACACTCCCTGCATATTTTTAATGATATCTCTTGTATCATCTAACACTTCTTGCGTAAGATTCGGAAACATTCGTTCTTTGAGTTTTTTCTCTTCATCAAACAATACTTTTAAGGAATGTCCTCTTAACTTTTGTCTCAATACCATTGTCACTGCCTGACGGTAATCTTCCTCTTTTCCTTCCCAGTAAATTCCCATTCCCGGTCTTCGGTAAAGAGTCAAATTATAGTGATCAAGCCATGTTTCAACCTCTTCCAGGTCGTTGCTTAATGTTGCATCCGAAATATGAAAAAGGGATGTAAAGTAAAAATATTTGAGTGGTTCGTTGATCGTTAACAGTTCAAGTAATATGATCATCTGGCGATCTGCTTTACTGTATACTGGCTTGTTCTCATCCATATCTACGAGTTCTTTAATATAGTTTCTTGTTTCTGTATCTTCATCCACATACATCCCGATTCTTGGTTTCTTGACTAGTTTAAAGTCATTCTCCTCAAACCATTCGTTGATGCGAGGCATTTCTCTTAATACGGTTCTTGAACTTAATTTCAGTTTTTCTGATATTGCCTGTATTGTAATTGGATCGTCAGCATTAAAAGCTGCTAACATCTCAATGATAAGTTTCTGTCTTTTTGTTAATCCGGATTTCTTAGACACTCTGTATCATCCCCTTTCACGTATTATTATATATACAATGGGTGGTTTGGACAAGCGATTGATATGATGGTTTTGACGACATTCAATAGTGACATTTTGTTGTCAGTATTTATAGTTTGTCAGTAATGAATAGAGACAATGTTTTGATTTGTAATGGTGTTGCATGTATGAGTCAGAAAGAAGATAAGAAGAACTATTTATAAGAAAAAAGGATGACACTCCGCATTTTTGAAAGCGTTTTTTACAAATCGCTGATCCGCGCCTGTTCCTTCGATAACTCACTGGCTGCGGGCCAAAATGCCCGCAGCTACGTTCAAACAATCGACCACAGGGCGCTGCGAATTTGTAAAAAACGCATTCAAAAAGTGCTCATGTTGTCATCCTTTTTTTATAAATAGTTCTTCTTATCTTCTTTCTGACTCATACAACGGAACGCTATTCAAATCACTACACATTGTGTATGTTAAATGGTATTGGCTGATAAGTTTTGAATTCGTTGACAGAAGGTCAATGAAATTTATAAACACCAATTTGTTGAAGTGTTTTGGAATATAATAAATATCTGTCTACCACTACAAAAATTGAAAACCAATAACGTCTAACATACACACCCTTCCGTTTGAAAATTCTTAATTTTATACGAGAATGTCTTCAGGTATTCATAAAAACATAAAAAAGATAGAGGTACGAAATGATAGAATTCCATAGGATTTTTTGCAAAATCGCAGCCAACACGGGCACTGTTTGAACGCAGTGAGTTGTGCAGGAGTGTTGGCGGATCAGCATTTTGCAAAAAATCCGTCAATGGAATTCGTTTTTCGTACCTCTATCTTTTTTATGTTTTTATGAATACTCGATACATTTCCGTTATACAATTACAATTTAATTAGTAAATACTATCCCTAAACACAATCTTACGATATGCTTCAAACTGTAACCAACGGTTAAAGAATTCGCTTCCTGGTTTATATCCTTGTTCTTTTAATTCTGCAAACAGTTTGTCTGCTTTTTCTTTGGAATCAACCAGAATCTTAAATCCTCGTCCATTGATCAGTGGCAGGCCTTTGTATTCGTATTCTTCGATTGGAAGAATTGCTGATACTTTTCTGTCTCTGATCTGTACGGCTACTTTGTCTCTGAATACGATGACATCAAAGTAGTCTGGATACTGATAGCTTTCTCCTTCTACTGGAATTTCATCTCCGATCGTGTAAGATTTTCCAGATGGTTTGATCTTTGTGACTGTCATACTTTCCATGTTGTAGTAGAATTCTTCAAAGATGTCTCCATTGGCTTTTAATTTTCCATGTGCAAAGACGCATTTTAGGTCTGTTTCTTCGTCAACTTCGGAATTTTTGATCACTCCGCATGCAGATGTCATGTTTGTGATACGGTCGATCAATATCAGCTCTCCTAAGGCTTTATGATCATCAAATTCGTCTAAGACAATTTCTTCCTGCAAGATAACATCACATACTGCGATCTCATTCTTTCTTAAGTTGTTTGCTGGAATGTATTCTCCTGTGTTGACATCGATCTTGTACTGAATATTTGTTACGATTCCTGGAATTTCTTTTGTTCCGATCTTTACGAAATATTCTTTTCCTGGTAACAATTCTCCGTCATCCATCCAAAGAACTGTCGCTGTAAATGATTTGCTGACTGGAAGTTCTGTTTTATTGGCCAGTACGCATCCTCTGGATACATCAACTTCACGGTCTAACTGAATCGTTACTGGACGGCCTTTTTCAGCTGTCTGTGCATCTTTATCACCAATTAATAAACTCTTAACCTTTGCATGTTCTTTGCTTGGTAATGTCACGATCTCATCTCCGACAGAAATCTGTCCGGATTCGATCTGTCCCTGGAATCCACGGAATGTGTGGTTTGGACGGCATACTCGCTGAACTGGCATGTAGAATCCTTCTTCTTCGGATTTCTCGCGAACATCAACAGTCTCTAAGTATTCAAGTAATGGTTCTCCTGTATACCATGGGATATTGTCTGATTTTGTTGTGACGTTATCCCCTTCTGTTGCGGATACTGGGATGATCTTTACATTTGCAAGAGATAATTCTTCCTGTAATTCTTTGATCTGTTCTTCGATCTTTCTGAATGTTTCCTGATCGTATTTTACAAGGTCCATCTTGTTGACTGCAAATACGAAATGTCTGATTCCCATTAACGCACAGATTCTTGCATGACGTCTTGTCTGTACTAACACTCCCTGAGATGCATCAATTAAGATGACTGCTAAGTCTGCAAAAGATGCTCCTACGGCCATGTTTCTTGTATATTCTTCATGTCCTGGTGTATCTGCTACGATAAAACTTCTTTTTTCTGTTGTAAAGTAACGATAAGCAACGTCGATCGTAATTCCCTGTTCTCTCTCTGCCATTAATCCGTCAAGTAATAGGGAATAATCAATCTTTCCACCACGGCTTCCGACTTTACTGTCTAACTCTAATGCTTCTTCCTGGTCTGTATATAATAACTTGGAATCATATAAAATATGTCCGATCAGTGTAGATTTTCCATCATCTACACTACCGCAAGTAATAAATTTTAATAATCCTATCATCTTAGAAATACCCCTCTCTCTTTCTTCTTTCCATGCTTCCTGCTGCTTCATTATCAATAACTCTGGTTGTTCTTTCTGAAGAAACCGCACTTAACGTCTCGTCAATGATCTCATCAAGTGTTGAGGCTTTTGATTCCACTCCTCCAGTTAATGGATAACATCCAAGGGTTCTAAATCTCACACTCTTGTATTCGATCTTCTCATCTGGTCTTAATTTTAATCTGTCATCATCGACCATGATGATATTTCCATCTCTCTCGATCACTGGGCGTTCTTTTGCAAAATATAATGGAACGATATCAATTTTTTCGCGTTTAATATATTTCCAGATATCTGTCTCTGTCCAGTTAGAGATTGGGAATACACGAATGCTTTCTCCTTTTTTGATCTTAGAGTTATATAATTTCCACATTTCTGGTCTCTGGTTCTTTGGATCCCATGCCTGATTTTCATTTCTAAAAGAGAAGATTCTTTCTTTTGCACGAGATTTTTCTTCATCACGACGTCCACCTCCAAATGCAGCGGTAAATCCATATTTATTTAACGCCTGCTTTAGGGCCTGTGTTTTCATGATATCTGTGTAAGCGGCTCCACTATCAAATGGATTAACCCCCTGTTTTACACCATCTTCATTGATGTATTCTAACATTTCTAATCCGTATTTCTTTGCTGTGTCATCACGGAATTGGATCATTTCTTTGAATTTCCATGTTGTATTAACATGTAAAAATGGAAATGGTGGTTTCTCCGGATAGAATGCTTTTAATGCTAAATGTAACATAACTGAGCTGTCTTTTCCGATAGAATATAACATAACTGGTTTTTCACAAGAAGCTGCAACTTCTCGGATAATGTAGATTGCTTCCGCCTCCAGCTGGTCAAGATGTGATAATTCGCTCATTTTGATGTCCTCCAATCTAATATTTGTTTGAATCTTTCTTGTTGATCTCTATGGTTTGTTCTTCTCCGGTATATTTTTTGATCTTCCAGAGAATCGTATCTTTGCTTTCGTTAACTGTCATTTCACTTCCCATTCCACCGATATCAGCTCCTAGGAAAAATGCGATGGCCCCTGTTTTACATTCTTTTAAGCAGGATGTACATCCCCAACAGTCTTTCGGATATTTGATGTATGCTTTGCCAGTTTCATCGGTCTTTATCAAACTTCCGGGACAGACGTCTAAGCATCGTTTGCATCCAACGCATTTATTTTTGTTAATTCTGATGCTCATATTGTTCATCCTCCTTTACTAGTTCTCGTAAAATGACTTTGATCTCTCCATCCCCTTTCTGTGTATTGCCGTATTTTTTCCAATCATCACTCTTTTGTGGATGATCAAGATTTTCTGCAAAACTGTGCCATCTTGTCTCTTTTCTTGCTTTTAAATGTTCGATCAGAGTCAGACAGATCGTTAATCGTTCTTTTAGTTCATAATAAAACATTAATTCATGGTAATCCTGAGCACTTAACTGTCCAAATAATGTGATCAGATTATTAATCTTTTCTTTTGCGAGATTTAAGCAGTTTTCATTAAACTGATAATGACTTGAAATTCCGCCTGCATAAGCATCCATGACTTTCTGCATCGCTTCTTCCATTTGCTCGATCGTAAAAATACTGTCTTTGTCTGATAAAATATTGTTGTATTCTTTGACTTTCTCGTCTAATAACTGTTCTTCTTTGTTATCTGTTATATCAAACGTCTGATCTTTTAATTTCTCTACGATATCCAGTGCTGCGAGCTCACCTTCTACCAAAGCTCCTGTCACATATTTCTGTGGGCATCCCCCTGCGACATCTCCGGCTGCGTACAGCCCATGGATTGTTGTCTCTCGATTTGTGTTTACCCAGTAACCACTGGCAGTATGTCCACCCACAATATATGGTTCCGTTCCCTCGATCTCTACACTTTGTTCACTTGGATCTTTGCCTTGCTCGATCCATTTTAAGGTCTGGCTTGGTGCCATATTTAAATATGCTTTCTTAAGGTCTGTATCTTTTTCCTTCTCAATTCCTTCGGTTCTTAGGTAACAAGGTCCTCTTCCTTCCAGATTTTCCTGTGTTGTTCCATAGACACGCTGAGAAGTTGTGATTCCGTATTTATCTTCGTAAATCTCTCCTTTAGCGTTTACCTGCTTTGCCCCGACTCCCTGTGCGATCGTTCCCGTTGGCGCGATCGTATCTTTACACCTTAATGCGATAAAACGCATCTCAAAGGTTGTCATCTCAGCTCCAGCATCAATTCCCATTGCGTATCCGGCACCAGTGTTGAGTGGTGGATACAACATCTTATGTCTTGAAAATCCAGGATTATTTGGCTTATAAAGCCCTGCTGCCCCTCCAGTTGCACAAAGTACTTTCTTGGCACGGATCTCATAAGCTGTTCCATTTTCCATATGGAAACCGAAGGCTCCTTTGATCGTATTATCTTCCACGATATAATCGGTGATATTCAAATGATTGATCACCTCTACGTTATCTAGCTGATTTACTGCATCTGCAAGGATTGGTTTGATATTTTCTCCATTGATCTTAATATTTCGATTTCCTCTGGCAACATATTCACCATTTTCATCCTTTAAAATAACCAATCCTAACTGTTCCATCTTACTTGTCACTTCATTTAAACGTTCTGACATGGTAAGAAGCAGGTCACCTCGTACGATCTCATCGGCATCTTTTCTTGCATAATCAACGTAATCCTGTGGTTTTCTTCCCTTTACGATATAAGCATTGATCGCATTAACTCCAGCTGCTAAGCATCCGCTTCGTTTGATATTGGCTTTCTCTGCGATGATGATCTTTGCATCACTTTTTTCCCTGATCGTAAGCGCCGCATAACATCCAGCTGTTCCACCTCCGATGATCAAGACATCGGTATGTATGATCTGTTGTTTTGTAATTTCCATAATCGGTCCTTTCTGGTATATTTTTTAAATATAGAAGACATCGCCTTCCTGCATTTCTTTATTCTCTAGTAAATAAGTTTCCTTTTCATCAAATACATATAAACGGTAAATGATGATATCAACTTCTTCTCCAACGGTTACTGGATCTTTTTCCAAAGATCTCTCAGCTGTCACTTTGATCCCATTGATATTTACAACTACATCCAGGCGACTTCCACTAAAGATCACATCTTCGACAATTCCTTTTTCTGATGCACTCATATATCGTTTTAATTCCCCTTTTTTTGCTAACTCAAGGAATTCTGGTCTGACGATCGCTTTCTGTGCATGTTCTATTTTTTCAAATCCTTTTAAGGATTCATAATTTTCTACGATGGATGATCTTCCAACAAACTGAGCTACAAATGGTGTCTTTGGTGATTTATAAATCTCTAACGGGCTTCCCATCTGTTCAATCTTTCCATGATTCGTGATCAAGATCTCGTCAGCAACCTCTACGGCTTCATCCTGATCATGTGTAACGAAAATGCTTGTGATACCAAGCTTTGATACCATTTCTTTTAGCCAGAGTCGAAGTTCTGATCTTACTTTTGCATCGATCGCTGCAAATGGTTCATCAAGAAGTAATACCTGTGGGTTTGGAGCCAATGCTCTTGCAAATGCGACTCTCTGTCTCTGCCCTCCAGATAACTGATTGGGATATCTGTTTTCAAGCCCTGCTAATCCTGTTAATTCCAGTAATTCAAAAACTCGTTCTTTGATCTGTTTCTTCGGCATTTTTGCAATCTCTAGTCCAAATGCGATATTGTCAAAGACTGTCATATATCGGAATAGTGCATAACTTTGAAATACAAATCCAATCCCTCGTTTTGCTGCCGGAATATCATTGACTCTCTTTCCATCAATAAAGATATCTCCTGCATTCGGATTTTCCAATCCTGCGATCATTCGAAGCAAGGTTGTCTTTCCACTTCCACTTGGTCCAAGCAATGCTGCAAGTTTCCCTTTTTCAATTCCAAAGCTTACATTATCTGATGCCCGGAAGTTTCCGTATTGTTTATAGATATTTCTCATTTCGACATACATTTTATCTTCCGTCCTTTCCCTGTTGTTTGTCCTGTGAGCGGTACCATGCGATATTTCTTAAGATCAGTACAACGACTGCGATCAATACTAAAACTGATGATACTGCAAAGGCTGCCGTGATCGATGATGATGTTCCTGACATATATAAAGCGTCAATCTCCAATGGTAAGGTAAATGTCTCACCCCTTGTTTTAGAAAGTGCATTGACTGCTCCAAATTCTCCTAATGCCCTAGCACTACATAAGATGATCCCGTAGATCAATCCCCATTTCATCTGAGGAAGTGTGATCTTTCGAAAGATCGTAAATCCACTGGCTCCCATCAGTGCAGCTGCTTCTTCTTCGTCTTTTCCCTGTGAGTTTAAGATCGGTATGATCTCTCTTGATACAAATGGAAAAGTAACGAAGATGGTTGCTAAGATAACTCCTGGGATTGCAAATGCAATCCGGATATTCGTTCCAAAGAAGCTGTTGATCGCTCGGATCGCTGGATATGTCCATCCAAGTCTTCCAAATGTCATCAAGAATGCAAGTCCTACGATAACTGGTGAAATGGAAAATGGAATATCGATCAATGTTGCTAAAACCTGTTTTCCTTTGAAACTGAATTTGGTCAATAAAAATGCTGCCATGATCCCGAAAAATGTATTGATCGCTACCGCAACAAGCGTTGCCAGAATCGTTACAAATAAGGCACTTTTTACATAATCCGTCGAAATGGAATTTACATAGAATTTAAATCCCTCGCTTAATGAATTTGTAATAACGGAAAATAATGGTAAGACCAGCATAACGATCATAAATAAAGCACTGATCGTGATCAGGATGATCTTCGTTCGCTGTTTTCTTTTTTCAAATTTCTGCTGTTCATTCATGATCTTCCTCCTTACTGTGCATTGACTCTTCTTGCCTGTCTTACCTGTATGATATTGATCACAAATAACATCACAAAGGAAATGATCAGCATGACAAGGGCAATGGCTGTTGCACTTTTATAGTCGATATAGTTTAATTTCTGCATGATCACATAAGAGATCATCTGTGTATGTTCCTTGGCACTGTTCCCTGAGATATAGATCACACTTCCGTATTCTCCGATCCCCCTTGCAAATGCCAGTCCAAATCCTGTTAATAATGCAGGTCTTAATTCGGGTAAAATAACTTTGAAGAATGTTCTTGTCGGTGTTGCACCTAACATATACGCTGCTTCTTCATACTGATCATCCATTTTCTCAAGCACTGGCTGAACCGCTCTTACGATGAATGGAATTCCAATAAACACAAGTGCGATCAAAAGTCCGATCCTTGTATAAGAAATCTTAATCCCAAAGTGTGCAAAATATCGTCCGATCATTCCATCTTCCGCATACATTTTTGATAATGTAATACCAGCAACTGCGGTTGGCAGTGCAAAAGGAAGTTCGATCATCCCATCCATTAATCGTTTCCCTGGAAATTCATACTTTACAAGCACCCATGCGATGATCAGCCCAAACACAACATTGATCAATGCTGCAATAAACGAACTTCCGATACTTGTGATAAATGCATTTCTTACTGTTTCTTTCGATATTAATGTGAAGAATTCATTCGGCGATAATTTTAGTGCGTATGCAAATACGGATGCTAATGGGATCAGTACGATCAATGATAACATCGTTACTGTCACCCCCATCGTTAATCCGAACCCTGGAATGACTCTTGCTTTTTTCGCTTTTTTTAATGTATTATTCTCGTTATTTGTATTACTCATCTTCATTCCTGCCTTTTTATTGGTTTGTATAAATCTTGTCAAACAACGCTCCATCTTCAAAATATTTCTTGTAAGCCTGATCCCATCCTCCAAAATCACTGATCTTATATAGTTTCATGTTCAGATTAAATTTATCTTTGTACTGTTTTAAGATTGTTTCATTCGATGGCCGGTATCCTTCTTCGGCTGCGAGTTTCTGTGCTTTGTCACTGTAGAGATATTTTAAATACTCTGTTGCGATCTTCTTTGTTCCATTGACCTTTACGTTATCATCAACAAGGCTGACACTTGGCTGTGCCAAGATACTGATGCTTGGTGTTATGATCTCGTATTTGCCTGGATAATTCTTAACTGTCTGAATTGCTTCATTCTCCCATGCGATCAAGACATCACCTTTTTTATTTTCTACAAAGGTTGTCGTAGAACCTCTGGCTCCTGAATCCATAACGGATACATTCTGATATAATTTTGTCAGGAATTGTTCTTCCTTTTTCTGATCGTGATAGGTATCAATCGCATAACCATAAGCTGCTAAGAAGTTCCAGCAGGCACCCCCGCTGCTCTTTGGATCTGGTGTGATGACTTCCACTCCTTTTTTGATCAAGTCTTTCCAGTCTTTGATGTTTTTCTTGTTTCCTTTTCTTACAAGAAAGACGATCGTTGATGTATATGGTGCAGAATCATTCGAAAATCTCTTCTGCCATCCTTTATTTATCAGTCCTGTCTGCTCGATCAGCGAAATATCATGTTCTAAAGCCAGTGTTACAACATCACCATTGCTTCCTTCTACTACTGATCTTGCCTGACTTCCAGAACCACCGTGGGACTGGATCACTTCGACTTTCTTTCCATATTTGTCTTTATAATATTTGATAAAATCTTTGTTATATTTCTCATAAAACTCTCTTGTTGGATCATAAGAGACATTTGTGATCGTAAAATTTTCTTTTTTCTTATTTCCACATCCTGCCATAGAAACCATAAGAATCATACAGAAACTTAAAAGGATCATTTTCTTACAGATATTTATTTTTCTGGTTCTTTGTTGTCTTATTTTCATGGTTTCTTCTCCTTTGTTTTAATTCCATACTATTTCTGTATGTTTTGTATGAATTGGATTATATAAGATTTCTGTATACATGTCAACAAATATCGTTATAGAAATTTATAATAGCTGATTCAAAGAAATTTTTATTATGTTCATCTTTGCTTATAAAAGCACGAAAAAAAGACGTTCTGACATATTTTTCAATACGTCAAAACGTCTTTTTTCATTTATTATTTCATGTATTTTTGCAGATTCTTCTTTTGTTTATCACTGATCTGATAAAAAGTCTGTTTTCCATTCTTATCTTCAATCCCAATGACAGTAGTATCTCCGAGAAGTAGTTTTGTTAATGTACCACTTGTATAAAAACGATACTCATTCCATGAGGCTGTATCCTGTGTGGCATCTTTTCCAGATAACTTCTTCGCTTTCTCAATAATCTTAGATACTTTGATCGCTGTATCATTAAATTTCATCTTCTTATCTGTTACAACGATCTGGGCATCTGCAATTCTTGCTGCTACATTACTGTAATTCTTCTGCTCTTTGGCATCGATCAACGCATCTCCAACGGTTGACGCACCATTATATGCATAAACATTCTCTGGAATCTCATCAAACACAATATAACTGTCACCATATACTTTGAATTCAAACGTTGTATTATCTTCATCGATCAACGCATAAGAATAACTTTGTTTATACTGCTTCTCTACATCGGTTGGTGTAATTCCGATCATTCGATTACATCCAGTTACAATCTTCTTTACATATTTGCAGACTGGAATATTCGTTACTGCAAAACTCTGATTCTTGATCGTATTCGTTGCAAAATCAACTTTAATGATCCTGCTGTCTTTGACACGACTTTTGTATTCTGCAATCTTTTGATCTCCAGAAGTTGCATGGATTGCTTTGATCTTCTTATTTAGTGAACTTGTTTTTTTCTTTTCTTCTTTTAACTGAACAGACAGTTTATCTCTTTGATCCTTAAGACTCTGATAATATTTCGATTCCACGACAGAATCCTTTGACGGCTTAAAACACCCCGTCATCATCACGCTGCTCATTGTGATCACTGCTGCTGTTAGTATATATTTTGCACCTTTCATATGGTTTCCCTCCATTACAGGTCTTATCGTTTTTGGGCGATCTCTCCTGCTTTCTTATAGATGCTGTTTGGTGCGATACATCCACGTACCATAGATAATGGATAAATATTGCTATCATGACCAACCACTGATCCTGGATTCAAGATAGTTCCGCATCCTACTTCTACACGAGAACTTAAGATCGCACCGATCTTCTTTCTTCCAGTCTCGATCTTTTCTTCTCCGTTTTTGATCACAACGTTTGTCTTGTCAGATTTTACATTCGATGTGATAGATCCTGCTCCCATATGAGATTTATATCCTAAAATAGAATCTCCAACATAATTGTAATGAGGTACCTGAACATTATTAAATAAAATATCATTCTTGATCTCTGTAGAATTTCCTACAACACATCCTGCCCCGATCAGCGCATTTCCTCTGATAAATGCTCCTGGACGCACTTCTGTATCTGGGCCAATGATCGCTGGTCCATTGATCGTTGCTGTCTTGGCGATCGTTGCACTTTTTGCGATCCATACATCTTCTTCCACCTGATCATATTCATCTTTGGACAATGTTGGTCCAATTTCCAAAATAAAATCCTTGATCAAAGGAAGAATCTCCCATGGATAGGTTGTCTGTTCAAATAATTGGGCTGCAATTGTCTGATCTAAATCCTGAAAGAACTCTTTGTTTGTTAATTCTACCATCTGATTTTACCTCTTTCTGTTCTTATTATCTATTTCAATCTACGGTCGGTAATTTTCATTTGAAATCCAACTCTATCGGACAGTGATCTGATCCCATCACATCTGTTAAGATCTTTGCATCACTGATACGATCTTTTAAGCACTCTGATACAATAAAATAGTCAATACGCCACCCTGCGTTATTCTTTCTCGCATTGAAGCGGTAAGACCACCAGGAATAAATTCCTGTCTGGTCTGGGTATAAATAACGGAAGGTATCGATAAATCCATTGCTAAGGATCGTTCTCATTTTTTCACGTTCTTCATCCGTGAAACCAGCATTTTTTCTATTTGTCTTTGGGTTCTTAAGATCTATCTCCTCGACTGCAACATTCAGATCTCCACAAAAGATCACCGGCTTTTTCTCTTCTAACTTCTTCAAATAAGCAAGAAAATCCTCTTCCCACTTCATTCGATAAGAAAGCCTTGCCAGTTCACTTTGTGAATTCGGTGTATACACTGTGATAAAGTAATAATCTTTAAACTCCAGTGTGATCACACGTCCTTCCTGATCATGTTCTTCTATCCCAAGACCATAAAAAACGCTGATCGGTTCTTCTTTTGTAAAAATGCCTGTTCCTGAATATCCCTTCTTCACTGCATAATTCCAGTACTGGTGATATTCCGGAAGATTCAGGTCAAGCTGGCCTTCCTGCATCTTACTTTCCTGAATGCAGAAGATATCGGCATCTGTCTCATTGAAAAAATCCAAAAATCCTTTCTTCACACATGCTCTGATCCCATTGACATTCCATGATATGAATTTCATCTAATTTCCTCCACGTCTCTTATTATAAAGAAACATAATCACTCCTGCTGCAATGATCACACAATATCCTACAAAACTCAGCATATCTGGAAGCTGTCCAAAAACGAAGAATCCCATAATTGCTGAGAACATGATCTGTGTGTAATCATATACAGAAATTTCCCTTGCTGGTGCATACGTATATGCCGCTGTGACTCCAAACTGTCCTCCTGCAGCAGCTAATCCTGTTAATAACAAAAAGAATAACTGCCCTGCTGAAATCGGATGAAAATCCATGATCAAATATGGTACACACGCCAACATAGAAAATGTTGAGAAGAAAAGCACGATCATTGGTCCTCTTTCTCCTCTAAGTCCAAGTTTTCTCACACAGGTATATGCAAAACCTGCACACATTCCTCCTGCAAAGCCGATCACAGCTGCTGGTGTCATCCCGCCTGCGAAACTTGGTTTTACAATAAATAAACTACCGACAAAAGCTGCGATCACGCATGCGCATTGTGTCGGTGTGATCTTCTCTTTCAGTACTAAATAAGAAAATACAATAACAAAAAATGGCGATAACTTATTTAGACATGAAGCATCTGAAAGCACCAGGTGATCTACCGCATAAAAGTTGCAGAAAATACCTAAGGTCCCAAAAAGGGACCTTAGAATAAACCAATGCAAATTTCTTTTCTGAATCTGAATCTTTTCCTTGTTGCGAATGATCATGATAAACGCAATGACCGCCGCAACTAAATTGCGGAAAAAACTCTTCTCGATCGCTGGAAGATCTCCTGACAGCTTTAAAAACAATGCCATAAGGGCAAAGGAAAAAGCTGACAGTATGATGCATATAATTCCACGATTCTTATCTTTCATAACAAGATTATACTCTTGAAGAATATTCTCCAGTTCTTGTATCGATCTTTAACGTATCACCTTCGTTAACGAATAATGGTACCATTACCTGAGCACCTGTTTCAACGATACATGGTTTTGTAGCACCCTGTGCTGTGTTTCCTTTTTCTCCTGGTTCACATTCTGTAACAAGTAATTCTACAGAGATTGGTGGCTCAACCTGGAATGCATTTCCTGCGTGAGAAACGATCGTAACGTTTTCGTTTTCTTTAACGAATTTTAAAGAATCTCCGATAACATCTGGTCCTAATGCGATCTGATCAAATGTTTCGTTATCCATGAAGTAGAATAATTCTCCATCATTGTACAGATACTGCATTTCTTTACGTTCGATATGAGCGTTTTCAAATTTCTCTGTTGGACGGAATGTTTTCTCAACAACTCCACCGTTCTTGATATTTTTTAATTTACAACGTACGAACGCTGCTCCCTTTCCAGGTTTTACATGCTGGAATTCGATGATCTGGTAAATATTATTCTCGAACTGAATTGTTAATCCATTCTTAAAATCTCCTGCTGTAACCATATTATAATTGTCCTCCTTAAATTATATCTTTTTTTATTTTATCTTAAATCTATAGTTGAATCAACTATTTATTTGCTAATTTATAGATTTCGTATATATCATTCTCATCACAGACCTTAAATGAACCGATCGTTCTGGTTCCTTCATAGGAACATCCATGTGCCATTTGCTTCATTTCTTCGTCTGTTTTTGAACCAATTTCTTTCGCCTCACGAAAACTTGTCGGCATATCAAGTGATGCAAAATATGTAACTGTTTTTCGGATTCCTTCCTGTGCTGCCTTCACATCGTCAGCTTCTTCTACATTCCAGACTCTTCTTGCATACTGCGCAAATCTGGCTGGTTTTGCATCATATACATAAGTTGCCCATGCTCCCCAGACAGCGGATAAACTTGCCCCATGTGCAATATCAAACTTCGCACTCAGTTCATGTCCTAACTGATGCACTGCAAAGTCTTTCTCAGCTCCAAGTCCTGTAATTCCGTTGTGTGAAAGACTTCCTGCCCACATGATCTCACTCATCGCATTATAATCGTGTGAATCCTTGATCGCAACCGCACCATTTCTGATCACTGTACGAAGCAGACCTTCTGCAATCTCGTCTGTCAGTTCATTATTCTCTGTCTGTGTAAAATAACGATCCAATGTATGCATCATAATATCCACAATGCCGCATCCTACCTGATACTTTGGTAATGTATATGTAAGTTCAGGATTCATGATCGCAAATGCCGGGCGGTTGAAATCTGTGGAAAGACCTCTCTTGATCTTCGTCTCTTCATTCGTAAGTACTGCTGAATCGCTTGTCTCACTTCCTGCCGCTGCAAGTGTTAATACAACTCCAACAGGAAGAGATTTCTTCACTGTCTGTTTCTTAGACCAGAACTCCCAGATATCTGTATCCGGATTCGCTGTTCCATGTGCAACAGCCTTTGAGGTATCAATCACACTTCCTCCACCTACTGCCAATACAAAGTCCGTTCCAAATTCAATGGATTTCTTCACTGCTTCTCTCGCAAATGAAAGCCTTGGATTCGGCTTCACGCCTCCAACTGTCATATATTCAAGACCGGCTTCTTCTAATGAAGCAGTTACCTCATCAAGTAATCCGCTTCTTACAACACTTCCTCCACCATAGACAACGAATACTTTGGAAGCTTTCAGGCTTTTCGCAAGTTCTCCTGCCTGCTTCTGTGTCTCTTTTCCAAAAATGATTCTTGTTGGTGTATACTGGGTAAATCCATGCATTCGCTCATCCTCCATCTGCCCATAAACAGGGGCAAAACTTGTATGTTACTGATTAATCTGCATCTCTTGTTAACTTCACAACGATCTCTTCTGCGATCTCTTCCACAGTCTTATAATCTGTGTTCACTACAACATCTGCTGCCGCTTCGTACTTTGGACGGCGTTGTTCCATCATATTAGAAATAAATTCAGTATTCTTATTCCCACGTAATAATGGTCTGTCATCATTGTCTTTGACACGCTCTAAGATCACTTCTGGAGATGCTGTTAATAAAACGACCTTTCCATTCTTCTTCATCTCAGCAACGTTCTCATCACGAAGCGCAACTCCACCACCACAGGAGATGATCTGGTTATTCTTCTTCTGAAGCTCAATCAAAAGGTTTGTCTCACAGTTTCTGAAATATGTCTCTCCATATTCTTCAAAAATCTTATTGATAGACATTCCTTCTTTCTTCACGATCTCTTCATCCATCTCTACCTGTGGAGATGCAAGGATCTTACTTAGATATGTAGAAACAGTACTCTTACCTGCTCCCATAAATCCGATCAATAAGATGTTATGTGTAAATAATGTCTTTGCCTGAATTCTTCTGCTGTTTTCTACAATATAAGTAAATATATCAAGAATCTCATCCTTATAGGTATTCTCATCCACATGTGTGAGCAGCATCTTACGCTGTCTCTTTTCCTGTTCTGGCTGAAGGATTGGCAATCCATTCTCTTTCTTGTAGACCATGATCTCTTTGATGATATCCATTCTCTCTTCTAATACAGAGACAATCTTCTTATCACACAGATCTAATCTCTCTCTAATCTCTTCTAACTGACTCATCTTCTTGTTCTTTCCTTTTCTATACTAAATGTCCCCATACTTCTCAGATAATGAAGTGTGGTCTTGTTCAGTATATCATACATTCCTATATTTTTTCAATTCATTGCCTCTATAATTTAGGCAAATTCACTTTGATCTGTGATAAATGAAATAAAATCTTTCACAACCGGTGTCAGATATTTTTCTTTTTTTAGTACAAGATATATATATCGTTCGATCTCTGGTGATATGATCGGACGAACACACACATCCATTGTATCAAGAAGCGGAATCTTTGGAACAATCGCAATTCCAAATCCTGCTGCAACAAGCCCTGCAACAGAAGAATCTTCTTCCCCTTCATATGCAATCGTTGGTTGCCTTTTAATCCTTGAAAAACAACTGTCGATCACTGGCCTTAATCCACTGTTCTTTGTAAAATATACGTAATCATATTCAATTGTATCCAGAAGATCGATTTCTTCCTTTTGAGCCAATGGATGGTCCTTTGGTGTGATCAAAACCAGTTCTTCCTGACCAACCGGAATAAATTCAAGTTCATCTTCCCCTTCCACATAAGAAGAAAATGCAAGATCATATTTCCCATCTTTTAATTCTTCCACGATTTTCTTCGTCGTTCCCTGTCCAAATGAAAAATGAATATGATTCTTCCCTTTTTCTTCCAGATAACCTTTGATCAGATTTGGAATAAAATGACTTCCCAAAGTAAATATATACCCCATATCAATAAATCCACCGCTGGTTCCTGATGTTTCTGTTACCACCCTTTTTCCTTCATCCAACATATCCAGCGACTGCTCCACATAACGTAAAAACAATGCTCCATATTTCGTTAATTTTGCATTTCTCCCCTGTTTTTCGAATAATTTCACTCCTAATTCACTCTCAAGACATGAGATCGCATGACTTAAACTTGGCTGCGTAATGGACAACATATCTGCAGTTCTAGTATAGTGTTCTTCCTTAGCTAATGCCCGAAAATAGTACAAATGATTCAAATTCATAATCTATTCCCTTTCAATTCATAAAATTTATTTATGGATAGTATACCATATTCTTCATTGCATTTATATATCTACTTTGCTATAATTATTTTTAGAAAACTATTAAACAAATTGGAGGATCATAATTATGGCAGCAAAGAATTTCCGTAAATTATTTGAACCGTACACAGTAAAATCTATGACATTAAGGAACAGAATTGTCATGACTCCCATTGGAACAAATTTTGCTGAGCATACCGGAGAAGTAAATGAGAGAATCATTGATTATTATAAACAGCGTGCAAAGGGCGGAACAGGTCTGATCACAATTGAAGCTGCGAGTGTTTATTCACCACAGGGAGCAAGCGGATCATACCAGCTTCGTATCGACCACGATAATTATATTCCTGGATTATACAGATTATGTGAAAGCATCCATGACTGTGGATCTAAGATCAGTATCTTACTAAATCATGCTGGTTCTGCAGCGAATGGTAAGATAACAAACATCCAACCAGTATCTGCATCTGATATTCCATCCAGAGTTGGTGGTGATATTCCTCGTGCTTTAACAACAGATGAAATCTACACGATCGTTGATAAATTTGCTGAAGCAGCAAAACGTGCAGTTACAGCAGGATTTGATGCTGTTGAGATTCAGGCTGGACATGGTTATTTATTAAACCAGTTCTTATCTCCAACAACAAATGACCGTACTGATGAATTTGGTGGATCTAAAGAGAATCGTGCACGTTTCACTACATTAGTATTAAAAGCTGTTCGTGAGACAGTTGGTGAAAATATTCCTATCTTCTTAGGAATCAGTGCTGATGAACTTGCTGAAGGTGGTAACACATTAGATGATACATTAGAGATCGTTGAATATTTCAAAGATTACGTTGATGTATTTGATGTTTCTGCTGGACTTACATGTTCTATCCAGTACCAGTATGATGCAGATTACCTTCCAGATGGATGGAAATCTTATATGTCTAAATCAATCAAAGAAAAGACTGGAAAACCTTGTCAGACAAGTGGTAATATCCGTGAACCAGAAGTTGCAAATCGTATTCTTGAAGATGGTGAAGCAGATCTGATCGCAATCGGACGTGGACTGATCGCTGATCCTGAATGGGTAAATAAAGTTCAATTTGGTAACACAGATGATATCAATCGTTGTATCTCATGTAACAATGGATGTACAGCAACATTAGGGGATGAACCTATCCGATGCAGCATCAATCCTGCTCTTGTTTCAGGTTCATTATATAAAGATAAGAAATTAAAAAAACCATGCAACGTTGTTGTTGTTGGTGGTGGTACTGCCGGTCTTGAAGCTGCATGTACAGCTGCTGAAGTTGGATGTGCAACTGTTCTGATCGAGAAATCAGGAGAACTCGGTGGACTTGCCAGACGTGTAGGCAAGATGCCTAACAAACAGCGTCTTGGATATTTCCCTCAGTACTTAGAACGTCGTGCAATGAAACTTAAGAACCTGTTTATCTGTAAGAATACAGAGGCTTCTATCGAATTTATCGAAGGTTTCAAGCCAGATATCGTTGTTAACGCAACAGGATCCGTTCCTCTTCTTCCAAATATCCCTGGATTAAAGGAGAACTTAGAAGCAGGTAATGTATCTACGATCTTTGATCTGGTAGATCACGTAGATTCTTATCCAGAAGATTTATCTGGTAAGAAAGTTGTTGTAATCGGTGGTGGTAACGTAGGACTTGACGTTGTTGAATTCTTTGTTCCTAGAAAAGCTGATGTAACGATCGTTGAGCAGAAAGCTCACTTCGGTGAGAACCTTGACTTTATCACTAAGACTGGTTCTATCGAATTCATGAATAAGAATAAAGTAAATCAGTATCCAAATGCTTCTTTATTAGAAGTTAAAGATCACAGCTTTATTGTAAGACATGACTATAAAGATCTTGAATTAGACTTCGATTATGGATTTGTATGTCTTGGAATGCAGTCTGCAACTCCTTCTCTTCAGGAATTATACAACCACTTCATCTATGAAGGTGTTGAAGTACTTAATATCGGTGACAGTGCTCAGACACGTCGTATCATCGAAGGTGTAAAAGAAGGTCGTGACATTTTAGTTGCATTAGAACGTCAGGATTTCATCTAAAATCATAATTTTGATTTCAAACCTTTCTTTAAAAGATAAGAAATATATTGTAAATAATAAAAAACATGGACCAGATAACAAAGATCTGACCCATGTTTTTTATTATTTCATTAATGTTTTTTCTTACGGTACTGCCACAACACAATCTTTTCAAAATAACGCTTTATGACGATCTGAATCTCTTCTTTCGGATTCATCGGTGTTACAAGAATACTATGTATACCTGTTCTGTTCGCTCCATAAACATCTGTAAACAACTGATCTCCAACGAAGAATGTATTCTTCTTATCCGTTCCCATCAATTTCATTGCTGTCTCATATCCTTTGATTGATGGTTTATTTGCTTTGTATACATAATATTTCCCACCGACTGCCTCGCAGAACGCTTTCACTCTTGGTTCTTTGTTGTTACTTGTAAAACAATACTGCATCCCCATCGCATCCAGTCTCTTAAATAACTTCTTTGCACGTTCATCTGCTGGTGCATTGTGTGGTACTAACGTATTATCGACATCAAAGATCACTCCTCGATATCCTTCTTTGTAGTATCGTTCGAAATCAATATCATAAGTACTTCTGATATCTTCGGACGGGTAGAATTTCTGAAACATAATTTATCTTCCTCTTTACATCTTTACATTGTTCAATCTTGTTTATTTTATAACAGCTTTTTACAATTAGCAAGAACAAAACAAAATATGAGACCAGTTTTTTCAAAAATTCTAGTCTCATATCATTCATTTTATTTCTCTGCACCGCTTAAATATGCATTATAAATATCTCTTGAGATATTCTTCTTGATCGCATCATAAACTGGCCGTGCCTGCTTACGCATCTCTTTCTGTGTCTTTGCATCAAGTTTCACAATCTTTGTACCACTGTCTTCAATGGTTTTGATACGGTCTGCGATTCTCTTGTCAGATGCTTCTCTTGCATACACTTTCGCTGTCTGCGATGCCTGATCGATGATCTTCTGCTGGTCTTTTGACAGACTGTTATAGAATTCATCACTGACAATCAGCGAAATATAATGTGGCAGATGGTTTGTCTCTACAACATAATCCTGCTGCTCATATAATTTGCTGGAAACGATAACTTCGTAAGGATTCTCCTGTGCATCGATCGTTCCCTGCTGAAGTCCGATATAAACTTCGCTGAACGTCATTGGTGTTGGATTCGCTCCAAGTGTCTTCCAGAACTTCAAATGATAGCTGTTCTCCATCGTACGAATCTTCTGCCCTTTGAAGTCGTTAATACTCTTAACATTCTTATTGGTAGACATAACACGGAATCCCTGATCGGCATATCCAAGTAATTTGTATCCACCCTTCTGATATACTTTCTCCATCTTCTGATAGAACTCTTCATTATCAACAGCTGCTCGTGCCTGTTGGATCGTTGTAAATGCACTTGGCAGGTCAAATACTGCGGTATCTGGAAGGAATGTTACCTGTGGTGCAGTATTCTGTACGACAAATGGGATATCCCCATCTTTACAACTCTCAAGAAGCTCACGGTCTCCTCCGAGCGTACTGTTTGGATAAACTTCGATCTTCATCTTTCCATGACTTAATCTGGAAACTTCTTTTGCAAACTTCTCTGCATAAAGCTGTGTTACCGTATCTTCCGGACTGGAAGTTCCAAGCGGCCATGCATATCTTTGTACTTCGTCTTTCTTTTGTTTCTTCTTACATCCGGATAAACTGAATAATAAGACTCCTGCAAGAAGAACTACGACGGATCTTTTTATGATTTTTCTCATGAAATCCTAAACCTCCTTATAAAAGTGCCAGACTGATCTGTGGAATAAATGTGATCAGAAGTAATGCGATCAGGAAGCAGATAATCAGCGGCATTGCTTTCTGTGCGATCTTCATCACTGGAATATCCGTTAAGGATGATGCCACAAATAAGTTGACTCCAATTGGTGGTGTAACGAAACCAATTGCAAGGTTTACAACCATCATAACACCAAAATGAATCGGATTCATACCGATTGCTGTAACGATCGGTAATAAAATTGGTGTCAAAATAAGAATCGCTGGTGTCGTATCCATGACCATACCTACGATCAACAAGAATATATTGATCACAAGCAAGATCACAATCTTATTATGGAAGTTACCTAAGATCCATGCACTAATGGACTGTGGTACACGCATCAATGTTAATACTCTTGAGAATGCAATGGATGCTGCCAAGATAAACAGAATAGGTGCATATGTTCTCACACCTTCTACCATGATTCCCCAGATATCTTTAAATTTCATGGATTTATAGATAAATAAACTGACTACTAAAGAGTAAAATACAGAAATAACCGCTGCTTCTGTTGGGGATGCGATTCCTGTGTAAATACATCCAAGGATGATAACCGGACTTAAGATTGCAAAAAAGCTTTCTTTAAATACTCCAATAAATCCTTTTGCATGTAACTGATCGATCTCTGCTGCGATCTTTTCCTTATCTTCTCCATGTTTTTTACAATAATAAATGGCATACACCATCAATAAGGCACCAATCAATAATCCTGGTACAACTCCTGCCATAAACAGATCACTTACAGATTCCCCAGATGCCATACCATACATGATAAATGGGATACTTGGCGGTATGATAACTCCAAGCCCGCCCGCAACTGCTACGATTGCTGTTGAAAATGACTTGTCATATCCTAAACGAACTAAGATTGGAATTGTCATGCTTCCTACTGCTGCTACAGTTGCAGGTGCAGATCCTGAGATTGCTCCATAAAATAAGCAGGTTACAATTACTGCACATGGCATTCCTGCCGTTAATTTTCCTATAAAAAACGCAAAAACGTCAAAAATCTTCTTAGAGATTCCCCCTTTTGCCATGATCATTCCAGATAATACAAACATTGGAACTGCAAGTAATGGGAAACTATCAATTCCTCCAAGCATAGAACGAATGACAAATGTCCCACTTGCTGTAAATGATGGATCAAATGCTCCTGGAAGTACAGATACGATCCCAAGGGCGATCGAAATCGGAATTGCAATGATCAGACAAATAAAGAAGAGTAAAAATACGACTGCTGCTGACATTTATTTTTCCTCCTTTTCTTCATCTTTGCGGATCACAATCTTAAATTCAATGATCCAACGTTGGACGATACGAAATGCTACTAAAACAAAACTAAATAGCGGGGCTGCCTGAATATAATACATTGGAATCTGACATGCGGGACTTACCTGTCCACTTTCAAATGCACTCTTTAAATAAAGAACTGCATATGGAATCAGATATAAAAACAAGGCAAGTTCGATCGTGTGGTTCACCACTTTGAACAATGCTTTCCCTCTTCTTGGAAACATTGCTACAAACTGTTCGATTTTAATGGAAATACATTTCTTAGTACAATAACTAACACTGATAAAGCCTGACCAGATAAATAAATATCTTGTCAGTTCCTCTGACCATGAAAGGGACGCTCCAAGTGCATATCTTGCAAATACCTGAATTCCCATGATCACTGTCATGGCGATCAATAATGCTACCATTAGAAATTCTTCCAGATTCTCATCAAGCCATTTTAGCATGATTCACCTCTTTCTACTTTCTATAACAAAAGTCTTTATTTTCACAAACTATGGCAAAACTTTAACAATTTGCTCTACTAAATTATACTGAAAAAATAGGATTTCAGCAAATATTTTTTATGTATTTAAAAAAGAGGAAAAGAATAACCAAGAATCTTCTCCTCTTCTACATTTAATTTTTAAAGATTCAGTTCTTATAATCCCTGATTTTCATGAAGGAACTGAAGCATATTATTTAAGTCATTGACTGCTGCCTGTCCAGGTGCAGATGCTTTTTTCGCTGCTCCGAATGTAAGAGCAGATCCGAATACTTCACCGCAAAGACGGCTGATCAGCCCTGTTCCTGCCATAGACATTGTGATGATCGGACGATCTGCATGTTCTGTATACATTTCTTCTGTTGCACAGAGAAGTGTTAATACGTCACGTCTGCAAATTGGCATAACTGCGATCTTAGGGATATCAGCACCAAGTTCCTGCATTTTGCAAAGTCTTCTTACGATTTCATCTTTTTCAGGTGTTTTGTCAAAATCATGGTTCGATGCAACAACTTTTACTCCACATTCATGAGCAGCTGCTACGATTGCTTTTACGATCTCATCACCTGTGAATGCTTCTACATCTACAAGATCAACATATCCTGTTTTTGCAGCAGCGATGTTTAATTCTTTGTAAGGTTCTGCTTCGATTGCTTTTTCTCCACCTTCTTTTGATGTACGGAATGTGAAAAGAATTGGTGTTTCACCTAAAGCTTCTCTTAAGTCTTTTAATACGTCTTCTACTTTATCAAATTCGAATACTCCTTCGAACCAGTCAACACGCCATTCCACAACGTCTACAGGGATGCTGTCAAATGTTTTCGCTTCTGCGATGATTTCATCTTTTGTAACACCTACGATAGGTACACAGATTTTAGGAACTCCGCTTCCGATTTCAATATTTCTTACTTTTACTGTATTCATTGACAATTTCCTCCTATTGTCCGAACGTTCTCCCGAAGCATAAACCTCGGGAGTTCCTATTACCAATACTAATTAATTTTTAGATGCCTCTTCTGCATTCTTTAATAATACACCATAACGTACGTTTACGAAAAGTGCTAATAAGATTCCGATTGCTGTAATTACGATATTCATCATGATTACGCTTGTAGATGTCATTTTTGCAGCTGCTGTTAAGATTGTGTAGTTACATAAGCTAGATGCGATCATAACTAAACTTGTGATTGTTCCTTTGATTTTAGGGAACAGATCATTTACAACGGCTGTTGCCATCTGAAGTACTCCGCCTGCTGCTGCATATCCGATCACGAATGCTCCAACATAGCAGATCATAGGTGTCTTAATAATGTAAACTAATGCTAACATTACAAGAGAGATTGCTGGATAAATCACTAGGAATCTTACCTGTTTGAATTTTGTGATCAATACACTTGTTACGAATAATGCTACCATTGTACCTGCAGAATAGTATGTCTGCATCACAGATACGTTCTGAGATGGGATTTTTGCAATTTCAGTACCAAATGTCTGAGCACAGTTTAACCATAACTGGAATGTAGCTGTACTTGTGAATCCGATCAGGATCAATGCAATACTCTCGATAGAAAAATGTGCATTCTTTAAGTTGCTGATGAAAGATTCAGATTTTCCTGCTTCAGATGTTGCTGGGAATGGAGCAAAGATTGCTAAGATTCCCATGATACCGATGCATACACCAGCGATAACTGGAAGCATTAAGTATGACATGCTTGTTCCTGCTACAATACCTAAGAAGAAAGGCATTAATAACTGTGCAACAGAAATGAAGAATTTGATCCCCATTGTTGCGATACCTGTATATTTGTAAATAATTTCAGTTACAGCTGGATATGTTGCTGTATCTAAGAATGAGTTCGCGATACCACCAAGAACTGCTGCGATATAAGCAATTGTTGTGTTTGGTGAGAATGCGATCCCTACTAAGAAAATAACGTATGAAGCACATCCAATGATCACTGATAAACGACGTCCTAATTTGTCAGATAAAGGTCCTGCAAATGGAAGGGAGATCAAACGTCCCAATCCTAATGCTGCTGCAATGGAAGTTACTGCCATAACATCTTTTAATCCCCACTGGCTTGCGAGCATTTCTTTTACTACCTGCTGACTTAAGATGGAACATCCAATTCCATGAATGAAATAGTTCAGATAAAGAACTAAGGCACTTGGTATGTATTTTTTATCCATTTTAATAATTCCTCTCGTTTGCTATATGGTTATGACTGATCTTAGTCATATTTGATATCTAATACTTCTTTCATATGGTCGATCGGCATATGTTTTCCTGTCCATAAGTGGAAAGCAGCATCACCCTGGAATAACATCATTCCAAGACCGTTCATTGTCTTACATCCAGCTTTCTTAGCAAGTCTTAATGTTTCTGTCTCTCTTGGAGCGTAAACTGTATCTGTTACGATCAGGTCTGGACGGAAGTATGTTTCATCAGGAACAACTGTCTGTCCTTCTAATGGTTTCATTCCTACACCAGTTGCCTGTGCGAATAAGTAGCTGTCTGCAATTTCTTCTCTTAATTTATCTTTGTCATCAAGATCGTAAAGATTTACGATACAATCTGTGTTTTCACGGATCTTCTTTACTGTTTCTTCAGCGTTAGCCCAGAATTTATCTTTGATATTGAAGATTGACATTTCTTTGACACCGTCTAATGCAGCCTGAATCTCGATTGCTGTCGCAGCTCCACCAGCACCAGCGATTGTCATTTTTTTACCGATCACGTCAATATCGTTGTCTTTTAATGACTGCATGTATCCGATACCGTCTGTGATATGTCCGATCAGTTTTCCGTTGTCATTTACGATCGTGTTAACAGCTCCTGCCATTTTAGCTGCTGGAGATAACTCGTCTAAGTACTGTCCTACAACTGTTTTGTTCGGCATTGATACGTTAGATCCAACCATCTTTAAAGCACGAAGTCCCTTGACTGCATCCTCTAATGTGCTGTTGTCAACTTCGAATGCTAAGTATGCATAGTCAAGTCCTAATGTTGCGAATGCTTCATTATGCATTGCAGGTGAGCTTGAATGTCTGATTGGATAAGCCATTAATCCGATTAATTCAGTATGTCCTGTAATTCTCTCTGCCATAATTTTACTCCTTAAATAATATGCTTGTTATAAGTTTCATTTACCCAAAAGTTAATTTTTTAACAACCTTATGGTTATATTATATGCTATCTTAATTGATACTTCCAATATATCTTTTAGTGTTTTTTGATAGCTTCAGGCTATCAATCGTGTTATAATGAAAATAACTATTAACTGCTATAATAAGGAAGGTGTTTAACTGTTAAAATAGGCTTATAAAAAATTATAAATATATGTTGGATTTTATAATTTTTATTGGTAGAATAAATTATAAATATTATATGGAGGATTTGTTTATGAGTAAATATTATTCTATCAATAAATTTTCAAAAATATTAGGTATATCGGTTCAAACATTAAGGAATTGGGATAAAAAGGGGAAACTTCATCCACATCACACTTCCAGTAATGGATATAGATATTATTCGCATGAGCAATTAAATCAAGTTATGAATGTAAAACCTAATTTAGATAGAAAAGAACTTATGAAATGAATATCTCAAAATAAAGTGGACAAGGTGGTTGTTTTTTATAAAGACAGATTGTTACGATTTGGATTTGAATTCAAACGTGCCAATAAAGCAAGAAAACTTGTAAAAGAACTGATAGATGATGGTGGTGAAGAAGATGATAAAAACAATTCGAGTCATGCTGATCCCAAATAATAAACAGAATACAAAACTTTTTCGATATGCCAATACTGCCAGATTCGCTTATAACTGGGCGTTAGGAAGAGAAAAAGAAAACTATAAAAATGGTGGTAAGTTCCTATCGGATAGTAATCTGAGAAAAGAATTTACACAATTAAAGAAAACAGAGGAATATTCCTGGTTAAATGAAGTTTCAAATAATGTAACAAAACAAGCGATCAAAGATGCTTGTCATGCATATAAGAGATTTTTCAAAGGATGTTCAAAGTTTCCGAAATTCAAAAGCCGAAAATTTTCTATACCATCTTTTTATCAGGATAATGTAAAGATCCAATTTTCAGATACGCATGTAAAAATTGAGGGTTTTGCTGCTTCCAAAAAGAAGAATAAGCAAAAGATAAACTGGATCAGACTTGCGGAAAAGAATCGGATACCTACGGATTGTAACTATAGTAATCCCCGTATTAGATATGATGGGATCAACTGGTGGATCACAGTAGGCATTGAATATGAAGACTGTGTTACGGTTCCGTCCAATGATGGGATAGGGATCGATTTAGGGATCAAAGATCTAGCGATATGTTCTGACGGTAATAAATATAAGAACATCAATAAAACGAAAAAAGTTAAGAAACTAGAGAAACAAAAACGCAGATTACAGCGTAGCATCTCTCGTTCATACGAGAACAATAAACAAGGAAAGGAATACTGTAAAACGAAGAATGTGATCAAAAAGGAAAAACTTTTATTAATATTAAATCATAGACTAACCAATATCCGTCATGATCATTTACATCATATAACATCAGAGATCGTAAAACGAGAACCAAGTTTTATCTGTATCGAAGATCTAAATGTAAAGGGAATGATGAAAAACAGACATTTATCCAAAGCAGTTCAACAACAGGGATTTTATGAATTTAGGCGGCAGATGGAATATAAATCTGAGTGGAACAATATTCAGGTGATCATTGCAGATCGATTTTTTCCAAGTTCTAAATTATGCAGCTGTTGTGGAAAGATCAAAAAAGATCTGAAGTTATCAGAACGTATTTACAAATGTGAATGTGGAAATGTAATTGACAGAGATCTTCAGGCAGCTTTGAATCTTAAAAAATATGGAGAGGATGTTCTGAAACGATCTGTAGCATAATATGTTCAAGTGATTACAGATATGTACTGATACGTTAGTCAGGAATTAACGCCTATGGAGAGTACAGGAACTTGTGAGTAGTACATGAATTGATTCGTTACAAAAGCATACTCGTTGAAGTAGGAATGAAACATAAAGGTTTATAACTTTTTATAAGTTTTCAGTAACGGTATGTATGAATTTAAATCAACTATACTATTTTCAAAAGGTCGCACAATTACAACATTATCACCAGGCAGCCAAAGAATTAAATATCTCTCAACCTAGTTTAAGCCGTTCGATTGCTAATCTTGAAGAAGAATTAGGTGTTTCTTTATTTCAGAAAAACGGACGCAATATCGAACTTACCAAATACGGCTCTATCTTTTTGGAACATGTCAATCGTATTATAGATGAAATCAAAATTGCTGAAAATAAAATGAAATCCTTAGCTGGCAGTTCCAGCGGGCACATTGATATCGGATATGTATTTCCACTTGCCAAAAGTTATATTCCAAGACTTGTACGAAGTTTCTTAAATCAGCAGGAAAATCATGAGATCACGTTTTCTCTAAGTCAGGAGATCACAAAAAATCTAATTGCGGATCTGAAAAATGAAAAATATGATGTCGTTTTTGGTTCTCTCGTTGCCGATGAACCGGAAGTTGAGTTTGTTCCGGTTGTTAATCAGGAAATGGTGATCATTACCCCACCAGAGCATCCTTTAAAATATAAGAAGAAACTCGTTTTAGAGGATCTGCTGGATTATCCAGTCATTGGTTATGATAAGACTTCTGGTCTTGGACGTTTTACTAATTCTATTTACAAACAAAACCATATCAAACCGTCTATCGCTTTTGAATCTTCGGATGAAAATGCCATCGCTTCCCTTGTTGCAGAAGATTTTGGGATTGGTTTTGTTGCACATGTAGAATCATTACAGGCATATGATGTGGAAATCCTACATCTTAGTAATGTAAAACCTTACCACACTGTTTATATGGCTTATCTTAAAAATATGCCGATGATCCCTGCTGTTCGTAAATTTATTGAATTCACAAAAGAAACAATAGATATTTTTTATTGATTCTTCAAAAAAGATTTATTTGTTAAATAATTAACCGTGTGTTATACTAAAGCCATCATAAATCATTCACCCAATTTTTATGATTCTAACAACCTCGGATTATATGGAATTTAATTTTTTGATTTTTTGGATTTAATTTTTTGGAGGTTCAATTCTAATGAAAAGCAACTATAAAAACATTTTCACACCATTAACAATTAAGAACATGACAATGAGAAACCGCATCATGATGACACCAATGGGAACTAACTACGGTGAACAGACAGGAGAAATGAGTTTCTTACACATTGATTACTATACAGAAAGAGCAAAAGGTGGAGTTGGTCTGATCATGGTTGAAAACGCAAGTGTTGATTCACCACTTGGATCTAACGGAACAACTCAGATCCGTATCGATCATGACAACTATATGCCTCGTTTCTTCAAATTATGTGAAACATTACACGCTCACGGAGCTTGCGTTGGTGTTCAGTTAAACCACGCTGGTGCTTCTGCTCAGTCTAAGAGAACAAACATGCAGCCAGTATCTGCATCTGATATTCCTTCTAAAGCAGGTGGAGAGATTCCTCGTCCTCTGAAAGTAGAAGAAATTTATGAAATCGTTAAAAAATATGGAGAAGCTGCTGCTCGTGCACAGGCTTGTGGATTTGACTGCGTTGAGATCCATGCAGGACATTCTTACTTATTAAGTCAGTTTATGTCTCCTACAACAAACAAACGTACAGATGAATTCGGTGGATGTCCAGAAAACCGTGCCCGCTTCACAAAATTAGTTGTTGAAGAAGTTCGTAAACAGGTTGGACCTATGTTCCCTATCTTCGTTCGTATCAGTGCTGATGAACTGATGGAAGGTGGAAACACATTAGAAGATACTTTAGAGTTACTTTCTTACTTCCAGGAAGAAGTTGATGCATTTGACGTATCTGCTGGATTAAATGGTTCTCTTCAGTTCCAGATCGATGCCAACTACTTAAAAGATGGTTGGAGATCTTACATGGCAAAAGCTGTCAGAGAAAAATACAACAAACCTTGTGTAACTATGGGTAACATCCGTGATCCTCGTGTCGCTGACGATATCTTAGAGCGTGGAGATGCTGATATCATCGGTATGGGTCGTGGACTGATTGCTGATCCTCACTGGGTGAAAAAAGTTGCTACAGGACATGAAGATGACATCAGAAAATGTATTTCTTGTAACATCGGATGTGCTGGAAACCGTATCGGAGTTAACCGTCCAATCCGTTGTACAGTAAACCCTACTGTAAACTCTGGATTTGATTATAAAAAGAAAAAAGTAAATAAACCTTGTAACGTTGTTGTTATCGGTGGTGGTACTGCTGGTCTTGAAGCTGCTTGTACAGCTGCTGAAGTTGGATGTACTACATTCTTATTCGAAAAGAATGATCACCTTGGTGGATTAGCTGTTGAAATCTCTAAGATTCCAGATAAGAAACGTTTAAGAGACTTCCCTGACTACCTTGTACACCGTGCTTCTAAATTAACAAACCTGTTTATCTTCAAAGGACAGGAAGCAACTCTGCCATTAATTAAAGCACTGCATCCAAACATCATCGTAAACTCAACAGGTTCTAATCCTTTACTTCCACCAATCAAAGGATTACATGACCACATCGACAAAGAAGGATCTAAAGTAGCTTCTATCACAGGAATGATCAACCACTTAGCTGATTATCCAGAAGACTGCACAGGTAAGAAAGTCGTTGTCGTTGGTGGTGGAGCTGTAGGTCTTGACGTTGTTGAATACTTCGCTCCAAAAGGTGCGCAGGTAAGCATCGTAGAAATGATGCCTCAGATTGGTAAAGACTTAGATCCAGTATCTAAATGTGGAACAAACACATTAATGAGAGAACACAATGTAAATCAGATGACTGAAACAGCTCTTTGCGAAGTAAAAGCTGATGCATTCACAGTAAAAGCTAATGGAGAAGAAAAAGATCTTCCTTTCGATTATGGATTCGTATGCTTAGGAATGAGAGCAAACGCTCCTGTTCTTGATGAAATCCGTGAAGCATTCGCTGATACTAACGTTGAAATCATCAATATCGGTGACAGCGTACGTGCTAGAAGAATCATTGATGGTGTTCAGGAAGGACATAACATCTTAAATGTACTTGCAGATCATGAATATCTGTAAGATATAACCTAGCAAAATATATAATTAATAAAGCAGTTTTAATTTTAACTTGCTATCTTACCTACCTTAAAAATAAATATAAAGTTGCAAAAATCCCTGAAGAATTTGTCATCTTCAGGGATTTTTGTTGTTTTTGATACTCTCATTATTATATCTTAAGAAACATGAAAGAAAAACATCGACTTGTTCGTTTCTTTTCTTTGTTAAGATGATATCAGAAAAATTAAGGAGAATCTTTTGCGGAAATTGTAATTGTGGAGATGAAAATATGTATAGAATATATAGTACACTTATCGAAATGGTTGCTGTAAATTCCAGTTAATAAAAAAACGCCCGGACAAGCTATCCTACACTTATCCGGGCATTTTCGTTTTAAGGTCGAGATTATATTATTATTTTTTTAGGAAAATTGACATTTATGTTTTAGTTTTTATGTTTCACAAGAAAAATCTAGCCTACTGTACTGCTTTAAAAGCTTCCTCTAAATCTTCGATGATATCATCGATATTTTCTGTACCAATTGACAGACGAATTGTGTTAGGTTTGATTCCTGATCCTAATAATTCTTCTTCAGTCATCTGAGAATGTGTTGTAGATGCTGGATGGATGACTAAGGATTTCACGTCTGCTACGTTTGCAAGCAGTGAGAATAACTCTAAGTGATCGATGAAATCTTTTGCTTTCTGTGCATCACCTTTGATCTCGAATGTGAAGATAGATCCACCACCGTTAGGGAAGTATTTTTTGTATAATTCCTGCTGCTCAGGATCATCAGATACTGATGGATGGTTTACTTTTTCTACTGCTGGATGGTTTTTCAGGTATTCTACAACTTTTAATGCATTCTGTACATGACGCTCTACTCTTAAGGATAATGTTTCTAATCCCTGTAAGAAGATGAATGCATGGACTGGAGATAATGTTGCTCCTGTGTCACGAAGTAATAATGCTCTGATCTTTGTGACAAATGCAGCTGCTCCAACGTCTTTTGTGAAGCTTACTCCATGGTAGCTTGGGTTTGGTTCTACTAATGATGGGAATTTTCCTGATGCTTCCCAGTCGAATTTACCACCGTCAATGATCACACCACCGATTGTTGTTCCGTGACCACCGATGAATTTTGTTGCTGAATGTACTACGATGTCTGCTCCGTATTCGATTGGTCTTACAAGGTATGGTGTTGCAAATGTATTATCTACGATCAGTGGAATGTTATGTTCATGAGCGATCGCTGCTGCTTTCTCAATGTCTACAACATCTGAGTTTGGATTTCCTAATGTTTCGATGAATAATAATTTTGTGTTATCTTGGATTGCTGCTCTTACTTCATCTTCATTGAAAATGTCTACGAATGTTGTTTCGATTCCGTAATCTGGTAATGTATGCTCTAAGAAGTTGTATGTTCCACCGTAAATGTTTTTCGCTGCAACTACGTGATCTCCTGCTTTTGTAATATTTTCAATCGCATATGTGATCGCTGCTGCTCCAGATGCTACTGCTAATGCTGCAACTCCACCTTCTAATGCTGCGATTCTCTGTTCAAAGACGTCTTCTGTTGGGTTTGTTAATCTTCCGTAGATGTTACCTGCATCTGCAAGTCCGAAACGGGCTGCTGCATGATCGCAGTTTCTGAATACATAAGATGATGTCTGATAAATAGGTACTGCTCTTGCATCTGTCACTGGATCTGGCTGTTCCTGTCCTACGTGTAACTGTAATGTTTCAAACTTATAATTTCTTTCTTTACTCATAATTTCTATCTCCTTTGTTGACTTTTATTTTGAATTTTGTATGTTGTCTTTCTTGATTACAAACTTATCTTACCATTAGATTTCCTACTTGTCCAATATGAAAAGTCAACATCCAGTTATAGTCTCTGCCTATAACAGCCAGTCAGAAATAGACAAAGTTCTAAAACAGGATATCTTTATATCCAGACTCATCACCCATAGCTTTATACTTTTTGATCTCCTCTAAGTACTTCTCTCCTAATGGGCTGATCGCGACTCCTTTTCGCTTGATATAGCCAATCGTCATGAGCTCATCCGATTTTAGTTTCACAGCACAGTAATCATCACCATTTAAGCTTTCACAGATAATTCCTGAACATAATGTATATCCATTTAACCCAACCATGAGATTTAACATAGTAGCTCTGTCATTTGCTTTGATCAGACGTTTATATTCATAAGTACTTAACACTTCTTCTGCAAAATAAAAGGAGTTATATTCCCCCTGTTCAAATGACAGGCATGGATATTCTTCCAACTCTTCGATTGTAATCTCTTCTTTATCTGCCAGAGGATGCCCTTTCCACATATAAACGTAAATTCCACATTCCAATAATGGATGGAATTCAAGCCCTGATTCCTGCAGCATCTTGCTTAATACCTTCTTATTAAATTCATTTAAATAAAGGATCCCGATCTCACTGTGAAAATCTTTGACGTCTTTGATCACTTCGTATGTCTTCGTCTCTCTAACTGCAAATTCGTATTCATCCATACCAAACTGTTTGACCATCTCCACAAAAGCATTCACTGCAAATGTATAATGCTGCATGGAAACTCCGAATTTCTTCTTGATATTTTTCTTCTCAATATAGCGAGATTCCATAAGCTGATACTGTTCAACGACCTGTCTTGCATAACTTAAGAATTCCATCCCTTCTTGTGTGACTGATACTCCTCGATTGCTTCTCTTAAAGAGTCTTGTTCCAATCTCTTTTTCTAATTCTTTGACTGCAAGAGATAGACTTGGCTGTGAGATAAACAGGCTTTTTGCCGCCTCATTCATAGATCCTGTATCTGCGATTGCTATAATATATCTTAATTGTGTTAATGTCATGGTTCTTCCCTTCCTTATCTTTTCTGTCCGTGGTTTATTATACTTGATTTTTCGCCGCTTGTCTTATGATTTTTGAAAGAAACGCTCTTGACATATTGGTTTGCTTCGTCTTATAATAATGGCTGTTCCAATAGTTAGAATTCTAACTATTAACTTTCTAATCATAAAAGGAGCATCATCTATGTATGAATCATCTTATCATTATCTTCTGATGTCCAATCATTTAAGCCTTCAGAAGAAAATCATGGCTGTCTTAAAGCCACTTGGCCTCTCAACCGGCCAGCCAAAGGTCTTAGACCATCTTCGATATCATAATGGTGCCAGTCAAAAAGACATTGCTCATGCTTGTCATATCGAACCTGCTTCTTTGACTTCTATTTTAAATCGAATGGAAAAACAGCATATGATCGAGCGTAAGAATTTGAACGGAAACCGCCGATCCTTTCATATTTTCCTGACAGATTATGGAATGGAGCTGTCTGAATCGATTGAAAAAGCTTTCTTATCTCTTGAACAAGAAGTTTTTTCTGGGATTTCTAATGCAGAAAAAGAACAATTTCTAAAGATCTTTGAAAAACTATATAAAAATACTACAAAAGAGGAGTAAATCACATCATGGAAAAACTAAAACGTTATATCATCTTTTTTATTGGACTTTATATTAACTCTCTCGGAGTTGCCCTGATCACAAAAGCAAGTCTTGGTACATCACCAATTTCTTCCATTCCTTATGTACTGAGCCTTAATTTTCCATTTACACTTGGAAATTTTACCATTTTCTTCAGCCTATTACTGATCTTTTTACAGCTGTTGATCTTACGAAAGAATTTTAAACTGGAACACGTGTTACAGATTCCAATCTCTATCTTATTCGGATATTTTATTGACTGGTCTATGATCCTTCTTGGATTTGTAAATCCGTCCTTTTATTTGATGAAGATCATTTATCTGCTGATCGGATGTCTGATCCTTGGATTTGGTGTGTATACAGAAGTCCTTGCCAATGTTGCCATGCTTCCTGGGGAATCTTTTGTACGTGCCATTGTAATGACATGGCATACAGAATTTGGTGTCACAAAAATCTGTTTTGACGTATCTATGACTGTAATTGCCGGAGTTCTTTCCTTCGTATTCGCAGGTAAGTTAGACGGTGTACGTGAAGGTACAATTATTGCCGCTTTACTTGTCGGATTTATTGCACGTTTATTTGGACGTTTCTTATCTTTTGTGGAGCCAACGCTGTTCCCAAATTCAGATACTAACACAGATTTAGACACTGACACAGATTCAACAGACACTCCTATTGTCATTACAATCGCTCGTGAATATGGAAGCGGTGGACATGACCTTGGAGAAGCTCTTGCAAAACGTCTTGGATTTGATTTCTATGACAATGAGATTATTCAGATGGCTGCAGGTTCTACTGGTTATGATCCTGAATTCATCAAGAATAATGATGAACAGATGCGAAGTTCCCTGCTTTATGACCTTGTGAATCAGGTATATTCTCACGCACCACAGAACCCAGCTCCAAAAGATAATATCTTTGCGGCAGAATCTAAAGTAATCAATGAGCTTGCTTCAAAAGGAAATTGTGTTGTGATCGGTCGTTGTGCGGATTATATCTTAAGAGACCGCCCTCATTGCATGCGAATCTTCTTACATGCACCTGCCGAGTATCGTGTGAAACGAATTATGAGAACGGAAAACTTATCTCATGATGCGGCACTGACGAAAGCAATCCAGATGAACCGCAAGCGTTCTGATAACTATCATTATTATACACATCAACCATGGGGATTATCCAGAAACTACCATCTGACACTGGACACTTCACTTGGAGATGATTTTGTACTTGATAGCATTTGTGAAGGATTGAAACATATTCAGTAATTTATTATGATTTTAAAAAGGATAGATGCCTTATTAACTTTGGTATCTATCCTTTTCTACTTTCTAATATTTTTGGAAACTGAAATATAAAACTTGTTCCTTCTCCATTTTTGCTTTCCACATGTATTTGCCCGCCATGAACTGCTACGATAAAGTGAACCATCGAAAGACCAAGTCCAGTTCCTCCATTCTCTCTGGAACGGCTTTTATCTACCCGGTAAAAACGATCCCAGATCTTAGGAATATCTTCCTGATCGATCCCTATCCCATCATCTTTTACTTCTCCTATGATCATATCTCCTTGTTCTTTCCATAGAATATCAATATGACCATGTTCCTTTCCATAGCTGATCGCATTCTGAACAAGATTCATCATCATTCGTAATAATAATGTATGATTTCCCATCATCTTTACATCTCGATCACTGGAAACAGATATCTGAATCTTCTTTTTTTCTGCCTGTTCGTGCAATTCTTCTACGATAACTTCTGTCAATAGTATGAGATCAACTTCTTCCATATCATAAGATTCGCTCATCTCACCTCTTGCGATCATTAACATCTCATTGATCAATTTCGACATGCGTCTTGCCTGTCTTAAAATGATCATGATCTCTTCTTTTTCCTCTTCCTCTAATACTGGATCTTCGATCAAATATTCGCATTGAGAAATGATCACGGTCACTGGAGTTCGAAGTTCATGGGATACATCTGCTGTAAACTGCTGTTCTTTTTCAAAGGATTCTTCCAGTCTTTCGAACATTTGATTAAATTTATGAGATAATTCATACAATTCATCTCTTACTTTCGGCAATGGAAGCCTTTTGGTAAGATCCTTTCCATAACTGATATTCTCTACCTGATCACAGATCAGATCCACCTGCTTTAATGCACGTTTCAGCATAAAATATCCTGTCATTGCTATCAATAAAATGAACACGGGATATAAGACGATCATCATTTTTTGAGATGTTGTCATAAATACTTCGATCGCATGAATGGATGTGATCCCTCTGATCCATATAGCCTTATTCTTTCCATAGGTATGCACACTGTCATATACCATCCATTTGCTGCTGCCGGATGTAATGACTCTCGGTGTATGAGATTTTAAGATCATCTGCTTCGGAAATTTCTCTGGCATTGTGCCATATAATAATTTCCCGTTGTCATCATAGACACAAAACATGACTCCATCATGATAAAACTGAGTATCTTCTGATAAATAATAGGTTCCATCCTGAAATTGAAAGTTCGCAGAAAATCCAGTCACTGCCGCACTGACTTCTTCTTCTGTCGCTGAAATCCCGACTTTGTCGACAAAGTAAAACATAAAGACAAGAACCATTCCTAAAACAAGTGCAATGATCCCTGTATACCATAATGTGACCTTTTTCTTGATCGTCATCTGCTTCATCATTCTTCCCTCATCACATAGCCTGTTCCGCGTACCGTATGGATCAGTTTTTTCTCATATCCTGCATCAATTTTCTTTCGGAGATATCTTATATATACATCAATAACATTCGACCCTCCCTCATAATCATAATTCCATGCATTTTGTTCAATCTGCTGCCTCGTCATCACGATCTTCTGATTCCGCATCAGACATTCTAACACCATAAATTCTTTTGACGACAAACTGATCTCTTTTCCAGCTCTTGTCACAATTCTTGTATCCCGATCCAGAGTAAGATCTGCAATCTTTAACTGATTCGTTACAAATTGGGGTTTTCTCCGCATCATCACGCGGATTCTTGCGAGTAACTCTTCAAACGCGAACGGCTTGATCAGATAATCATCGGCCCCTAGGTCAAGCCCCTTTACCCGGTCCTCAATGCCATCCCTTGCAGTCAGTAAGAGAATTGGTGTATCATTTCCCATCTGCCTGACTTCCTTTAAAACCGCAAAACCATCCTTCCCAGGAAGCATGATGTCGAGAAGAACTCCATCATACGATGTCATCTCCATATAATCTAGCGCTTCTTCTCCATCTCCACAGACATCCACACTATAATGCTCTCTTACCAGACGTTTCTTTATAATATTTCTTAAATCTTTTTCATCTTCAACAACTAATATTCTCATAATGCCTTTATTATAATACAATCTGTTTTTTGAATCCAGCACCTATTTTTAATGTTATTTTAATGTTTATTGGTTATGCTATTTATAACAAAAGGAAATCTATCCCAACCAAAGAAAGGAGTTTACAATGAAAAAAATATTATATTTATTCTTCACATGTTCTATCATTTTTGCTTTTGCAGGATGCAGTCCTTCAAAGAAAGATTCTGCCGAGGCTACCACAACACAGGAAATTGCAACAACAACTTCCACTACAGAAAATACCACTGATTCTTCTACCTCTGATTCAGATGCCAAGAATGATTCTTATGATTTTTCAGCTTATAAAAAAAGAATCAAAAAACTCACTAAAAAAGTAAATAATGCTGCATCTTCTTCCAATGCATCTGTCAACGAAAAACGTTTTTACACTTTGAAAAAGGAACTTGATGTGGTTGATGATGAACTTGATCATCTGGATGATGAATTTGAGCATGCTTATGAAAACGGTAAACTAAGCTTCAAAGTTTATAAATCCAGAGAAAAGACAATAGAAAAATTGGAAGATCAGCTTGATCTTTTAGAAGATGCCTTGGAAAATAAATTTGGAATTGATGATTAGGTAAAAAAGATGCCATTGTAGTTTTGGCATCTTTTTTCCATCTCAGTAAAATTTATATAAAATCAGCCAGAAAACCCATGGTCTTTAGACCGTGGGATGAATGGCGTTAGACTACTTTTACTTGCGTCATTACAGTTGACCTTGCTGTAATGCGTTTGCAATTACTTAATTTTGGTGTTTTGTAGCCTCTTGGCATTGTGCTAAAGTCAATCTTATTGCCATCAATATCCATAAGAATTGCATATCCCGTAGACATTCTTCCTTTGATAAAGTAATCATTTCCAAAATACCGAACCTTATCAAACTTTCTAAAACCACAAATCTTATCTGTAACAATAGGTTGTTCAGAACGAATACCTTTAGTCTTTTGAAAATCACCATCAGAAACACATTTCTTTTTGTAAAGATTACTCTTTACATTAAAAGCATTTCCTTGTGTTGCGATAGTACAGGCATCATAATAATGTTCTTTGTCTACACCTAAATGCAAACGATTCGCTTTTGTTACATATCCAAAAGTTTCAATAGCATTTGGATAGAATCTGAAAAGCTGCTTACGGATAGAATTCATCTGTGTAGCATATTTAAGGTTACCCTTAACTTTACCACTCAATTTGGGGTTAATCTTTCCACTATGCAAGTCTTTATGGCAAGTATGACATAAAGTAAGTAAATTACTTTCTTCATCAGAGCCACCTTGACTGCGAAATACAATATGATGGACTTCTAATTTGCTATCCTTATGCTTGCCTTTACAACATTGACAAGTATAGTTATCTCTATTAAGCACCATTGCTTTGGTATTTTCAAATCCATAATTAGCACCTTTTTGGTATCCCCATGGTCTCACTTTTGGGTTGGCAAGACTTGGATTTTTCATAAGCTGCATATCAAACTGACCTGTTTCAAATACCATTTCTGTAACGGGAAGAATAGACTGAATGTATTCTATTTCCCTTACATGGCTGTGAAGTTTGCTCTGCATTGTAGGACTAAATCTATCTTTTTTGATAGAACTTGCACGATTTAACCATCTTGCTTTTCTATAACGAGTTTTACGATTTCGTCTATTTCTGCGATACTTTGCTCTTTGTGTCATTTTGTCAGTAATGTCGTTTCTTACAACAACTTCTGACATATAGACAATATCTCCATTGTCTTTACTTACAGCAGTGCCAATAGTTCCGCTTCCAGTATCTACACCAAGAGTTAAGCCTTGAGTGTGATTTGTTGTTTCGTAAGTTAACTTAATTGTAAATGGCTCACGCTTCTTAACTTTTGCTTTGCCTTGCTTAAGTAATAATCTTGCAATTGGATCACTACATGGCATTAGTGGTTTACCATCTTGTGAAATCACATAAACCATAAATAAGTTCCTCCTTATAAATACTCTACCAAATGGTAGGTGATGCGTACTTTGCTGTACTGTTACCATGCAACTGTTCCGACTTCAACTCGACAATGATATAAAGGCTTTTTCGCATACATATCACAAGGCTGTTCTTACTCTGACCTAACTTAAATATGTACGATAGAGCGACGGTCTGTTGCGTCAACCGAGGGTATCATGACCTAAATATCGTAGTATCCATTTCTGAATGCTTAGTCTGGTGAACCATTTAACAGAAGCCCACTACCTTTAGGTTGTGGGTAGTTCACACCCTAACTGTAAAATCTCTCTTGGTGACCCAGTTGCCGCTCCGTCTGCTCCGTGCATTTTTAATATCTCTTGTAATGCCTTCCATGCAAGCTCAAATGTCAAATTAAATTGTCCGATTACGCCTGTTCTGTAAATATCATTATTATCTGCCATTTCAAAATCTGCACTTTTTAACACTTCAAGACAATTCGAAAAGTTCTCAAGCTTTTTCATATATTATCACACCATCCTTTTCTATTTCTTGTTTTAATTCCTCTGAAATTGGCTTATCTGCTTCTACCACATCAAAACTTAAAAGAGAATGTACTTTTTCTTTAATATCCCAATAAAAAGAGTCAAAATCTCCGCCATATACAGCAATATCAATATCACTTCTCTCTGTATTGTCACCTCTTGCTCTCGATCCAAATAAAATTACTTTATTGATTGAATATTTTTTTGCAAATGCAGAAATGTCCTTTAAAACTCTTTCTGGAATATTGTATTTCATACCCTGCTGCCTCCTGATTTTTCTAGATTAAATGTAATCCTATGTCTTGGAAATATTATAACATCTTTTATATCTCCAGTAAATCTTCCAATTTGCATCCTAATAATGCAAACCAATTACATCTCCTTTTTCTTGATGATCAAAAAAAAGATGCCATTGTAGTTTTGGCATCTTTCTTTTTCCATGTATCTCTTTGCTATTATTGTTTTCTTATTTAAAATGTATGCAGATTATTCCACTTTAATCCATCTCTGTCTTTTGCCCATTTAATGTATGTCTTCTTTGCTTTCTTTGGCACATAGACTTTATTAAAGATTGGAAGAGCTGTGAATTCATTTCCTTTAAATTTGCTCACGATCACTGGTGGTTTTGTTCCGTGGAAATATACGGTAGCACTATCTCCAAAGAACATCCAATCTTCTACGACTTTCTTCACAGATTTTGGAATATGTACCTGATTCTTCGTGCCAATCTTGCCCATCACAGAAACTGTATCATCAATCACTTTTACTTTGGATGGAATTGTGATCTTCTTTGTCTTAACAAGCACTGCTGTTAATGTTCCATTGGATTTACGATAGATGCAGTTATTTGCCATCTTGTAAGTCTTATTTTTACTGCTTAAGCTTACTTTTGTAATCTTCTTGCTTTCTAATGCTTTGGCACCGATCTTCTTTACTGACTTTGGAATTACAATACTTGTTGCCTGTGATCCATTTAGGGCATTTGCCTTGATTTCTTTTACAGATGATGGAATTGTAAGCTTTTTCATCTTGTTTGGAACAAGTACTAATGTTTTTCCGGATCTTGTTGTCAACATACCTTTTTTCACCGCAAATGTTTTATTTGCTTTTGGACAACTGAATGTTTTTACCTGATTGCTCTTTACAAACGCTGTGCTGTCTATTTCGTTCATATTTTTTGAAAATGTTACTTTAGATAATGCACTGCATTTTGCGAAAGTATATGCTGGTACACTTGCTGTCTGTTCTGGAATCACGACACTTTTTAGTTTTTTCATACCACTAAATGTTGCTATCTCCAACTGATTTACTGTACCTGGAATTGCTACTGTTTCAATGGTCTGTTTGTTCTTATCATCATTTGACAGATCTCCATAACAGTTATGCCATGGTTCAATGGTATCTCCAAACAGATTTTGATAAGCATCCTCATCCTCACCTTTATTATATAATTCTTTTCCAAATCCTACTCTGGTAAGTTTTGCCTGATTAATCTCTTTTGGCAATGTTAATTTTGTGATCTTTTTGCTTAATTTAATCTGATAGATCCAGCTTTCTTTACCATCTTCTGTCAAATATGCAGAATACTTGATACCGTTTTCTTCTTTCGTGACTGATTTACTTGTGTTCCATTTGGTTGCTGCTTTCACATTGTTCGTGAGTGTGATTGCACTGATCGTTGCTGTTAGCAGAGTGATAAAACATAGTAATCTTTTTTTCATTTGATTGTCCCTCCTTGTTTATAAAATATATTTATTGCTTTCTTATATTATACAATTATTTAATATAATTATCTACTAATATTTATCATCCCATAATGTTTAATAACATTTTCATCTGTAATTTTTACTTGTGTCGCATATTTTGAAATATTAGCTATTCTATAGTATTTATTTGCACTATCATCCACATAGTAGCTTCCATCAGTATCTCCTGCTGCATGAAAATCATGGCAAACCGCAACATCACTGCGTTTTCCTTGGTATCTATATAAATTATTTCGTTCTATTCTATATAAATTATTTCGTTCTATTCTATATGCCATTGTAAATCTGCGCTTCTGAACATTAGAATCTTATAGTAACAACCATCCCCAAATGGTATAATTAAGTTGTCAAAATCAACTCACCGAAAGGAGCTGATTGTTATCTACCGTCAAAAAATTTTGAAAGACATTCATTTTGCTCATCTCTAATAATTTAAATACTTATTTTCATTATATCTTTAATCAGTTATTTGTCAATAATTATTTTGATTTGAAATTCTTTTTATTTTTAAATATTTTTATTGTAAATATTTAAAATAATATTATACTTTAATTGAAAGACAAAATAAAATATATAATATCTTTTTCTAATATCTTACCAATACTGTCTTAAAAGGGTAGATGCCAAAACGACATCTACCCTTTTTACTTTATATCTCTAACAAATCTTCCGATTTACATCCTAATAATGCAAGCCAATTACATCTTTTTTTCCATGTATCTCTTTGCTATTATTGTTTTCTTACGTTTGTTAAAATGTATGCAGATCATGCCATGTCAAACCATCTCTGTCTTTTGCCCATTTGATATAGGTATTCTTTGCTTTCTTTGGCACATAGACTTTATTAAAGATTGGCAGTGCTGTAAATTCATTGCCATTATATTCACTAACGATCACTGGCGGTTTCATTCCGTGAAAGTACACCGTTGCGTCTCCATAAAACATCCAGCGTTCCACTACCTTATTTACGGATTTTGGAATATGTACCTGATTCTTCGTGCCAATCTTTCCCATCACAGAAACTGTATCATCAATCACTTTTACTTTGGATGGAATGCTAACCTTCTTTGTTTTTGCAATTACTCCAACTAATAACCCATCGGACTTCCGATAGATGCAGTTATTTGCCATCTTGTAAATCTTATTTTTGCTGCTTAAGCTTACTTTTGTAACCTTTTTGCTAGATAATGCTTTTGCTTCAATCTTCTTTACAGACTTTGGAATTACAATGCTTGTTGCCTGTGAACCATTAAATGCCTTTGCTTTGACTGTTTTCACACTCGTAGGGATTCTGATTTTTTTCATCTTGTTTGGTACAAGCACTAATGTTTTTCCTGATTTTGTCATCAACATTCCTTTTTTGACTGCAAATGTTTTATTGGATTTTGGACAACTGAATGTTTTCACTTGATTACTGTGTAAAAATGCACTGCTTGCAATTGACTGCATGTTCTTTGAAAATGTAACCTTACTAAGTACCGTACATTTTGCAAATGCATAAGATGGTACCTTTGTAATCTGCTCTGGCATCTTAAGTTCCCTAAGCTTTGTCATTCCGGTAAACGAAGCTGCTTCTATCTGATTCACAGTATTGGGAAATACAATTTCTTGAATCGTTCTTTTATTCTTGTCATTATATGACAATGTTCCGTAGCATCCATGCCATGGTTCGATCGTATCTCCAAAAATATTTATATATGAATCATGTCCTTCCCCATATAATTCTTCTCCAAATCCTACTCTGGTAAGTTTTGCCTGATTAATCTCTTTTGGCAATGTTAATTTTGTGATCTTTTTGCTTAATTTAATCTGATAGATCCAGCTTTCTTTACCATCTTCTGTCAAATATGCAGAATACTTGATACCGTTTTCTTCTTTCGTGACTGATTTACTTGTGTTCCATTTGGTTGCTGCTTTCACATTGTTCGTGAATGTGATTGCACTGATCGTTACTGTCAGTAACATGGTAAAGCATAATAATCTTTTTTTCATTTGCATTACCCTCCTTTTTCCTATTGCACATCTTCTTTTCATACTACCCTGCCCCTGGTCATCACTTATTTCATAAAATCTTCTGATTCTATTGCTATTATATCATGGTATAATTATATCTATCAACTAATAAAATCACTATTTTCCATATGAAATAATTAATATCAACATAACCACATTTTTCAACAAATTTTTCTACAACTTTCCAAAAGAGATACATGATTGTTCCAAGAAATGTTGCTAATATTATCCATGCAAAACTCTGTATTACTATCCTATTTAAAATCAAAACCATCTAAAATGCCTTTCAATTCTTCTGTATCATCTTTCTTAATATTTCCACTGATCGCACTTATCAATTCTTTCGCTGAACCATCAAACCATTCTTCTAATATTTCTCCTGCTTTTTCCTTTTTATAACTTTCTTTGTCGATGATTACATTAATATATGCTCTTCTTTTTCTTACTTCTACTTTGAGATATCCTTTTTCTTCTAAACGAAAGAGATATGTTCGGATACCAATGTCATTAAGTTAAGATGCTATAATAGGAATCGCTATATCAGAAATGATATGAGGTTCCTTTTTTGCACCTTTTTACAAAAAATGCTTGCCACCAATTCAAAAATGTGCGGCCGCTTTCGCTATTGAATGAAAATAAGATTGCGAAAGCGGCCCTTGTAATTAAGTAAGAAATTAATTGAAAGGAGGTAACAAATGAATTCACAACAAATTAAAGAAATTTTATTATCTGAAATTCACGAGGTGTCTATCAACTATGAAAAATACTGCAATAATCCCAAACGTGATTTTTCTAGAAAACGCAAACTACCATTTGAACTAATGCTGAAAACATCATAGGAATGGGAAGCAAAAGTATTACAAATGAATTGATTGACATCTTTCTTTTTCCATGTACCTTTGTTATTATTGGCTATTTACATCTGATCGTGTATTCTCCATTCATCTTCGCACCTGATTTTGCAGTTTTGACGTAATAGGTACCTTTCTTTACACGATATGTCTTGGATTGCTCTCCTTTGAATGAAAGTTTTTTCAGCACTTTTTTTCTTCCTTTTTTGTAAATGCTTACTTCTAATTTACCAGAATTATTATTTGTACTGATTTTTATGCTCTGCTTCTTTGTTGCTTTTACTTTATACCAGCGGGCTGCTTTCTCTGATGTTGTATAAATATTCCGTACTGTTTTTCCTTTTTTAATTGTTTGTGCTTTTGCTTTCTTTGTCTGATATTTGTTGCTGACTGGCTGATTCTGAAGTGCAATCTGATAAATCTGACCTGTTGCAGCATTGGATACTAAACGATATTCTCCTTTTTTTAGTCCTGTATCAAAGGTTACCCTTTTATGATCATTTGCAACCGCTATCATCCTATTTGTAATTGTTTTCCATACACCTTTTTCCTTTTTTTGAAGGTAGAATGTAACATTTTTATTACTGTAATTAGATGGTTTGAGATAAATGCTTTGGCTGCTTCTCTTATCCGTTTTGAATTCTTGATAAATATTTTTATCCTGCCCTGACTGTGTATATAATATATTTGTCTGAAGTGGTGTCACATTATCTTTTTTTACACAAATTGTTGCTACAAATTCATCTTTTATCTGATCTGCCAGTTTTAGATAATATACTTCTCCCTTCTTTACATTTGGTACAAATACTTGTTGATCTTCTGTATCAAGAATTGTCGCTACTGCCTTTTTATCCTTATCATATACAGATACATTTGCACCAATTTCTAAAATACCATCTGCCTGTGGATAAACTGGAATCCATTTACTTTGTGATTTTGTTGAAAATTTGAACAAATCACTTGCTGATGCATCCATTTTCATGATGCTGACATGTTCTTGTGCCTTAACTTCTTCTGCATCCTGATAGGTTGCTGCAGATACATTCACTAAGCCTCCGAATGAACTAATCAAAAGACTCGTTGCAAGTGCATAGCTGTAAAATCTTTTTTGTTTCATAATGACCAACCTCCTTATTGGTTTAGTTATAGTTAATTGTTGCAAAATGTGCAATCACATTAGCATCTGATAAATGTACCTGTGTTCCATATTTGGAAATTCGTTTTACTTTGAACGCAGGATTTGATGGATAATATTTATCTGGATCATTTGCTGCATGGAAATCATGACATACTGCAACATCAGATCTTTTTCCCTGATAACGATATAATGTATTTCTCTCTGCACGATATGCCATATCAAATCTTTCTGGTACAAACTTAGAATTGTCTGCCTCATTTTTCTTATACTGACCTTTTTTTTCGTTAATTGCATGCGTTATACTGTACCATGTTCCATTGTAATAACGATAGGTTGAATGTGCAAAAGTATCTGTTGAAGTATGCATTGCCACTCCAAATACAAACGCTTTTTTATTTGCATTGCTATAATTTTTGAAAAAGCTCTTCTTTTGTAGATTCGCCATCATTGAACGGATTCTTGAATAACTTGTATCTGTTAATCCGGGAATATCTGCTTTCGATACAGATGTATATGTTTTTCCTTTTCCGTATTCGTTTCCTATTTTGATCATAAAACGATAGCTTGCAAGATAATTTACTTCCTCATTTCCTGAATGTCTTCTCTCATATAACCCATGAAAATCTGGATTTTCTGTCATTCCTGGAACACCTGAATCATCTTTATCTGGATACACTGCTCCATCTTTCATTGCTGGTATATTTACATTATTCTCTGTTAAATATTCCTGATGTCCTTTTGCTGACCATGTTCCAGAAACTTTATTCTCATCAGAGGAATTATTATAAGTTTTAATTGTTTTTGTATTATCCTTTAGTTCAATATCCTGTCCCTGCTCATATTGTTCTTCTGCTTTTGTGTATTGCTTCTCTGCATATTCATAGTCGATCAGTCCATTTCCATAGGATTCTTTGTCTCCTAAATTTCTTGCACTTTCTTCTAATAGATTTTTGATAAAATCTTTTGATTTACTTGTATCTTTCTGCCACAGAAGACTTGCTGCACCAACAACATGCGGAACTGCCATACTTGTTCCAGATGTAACCATTGTTTCACCAAATGCACCCGTTGCTCTTACTGCTTCTCCTGGTGCTACTACGTCAACTTCTTTTCCTGTAGAACTGAAACCACTTACTTCAGCTTTAGAATCTACAGAACCTACTGCTACAACATTTTCAAATGCTGCTGGATATTCAACATTATCTGTTCCATTCTCTCCTTGATTTCCTGCTGCTGCGATTACTAAGATTCCTTTTGCATTGGCTTCATCAATTGCCTGTTTTAAGGCTTCTGAATATTGATTTGTTCCAAAACTGATGCTGATAATATTTACTTTCTTATCAATGGCCCAATAAATTCCTTCTACAACTCTGCTGATTGGTGCCTGTTTATTTTCATCCAGAATCCTTGCTGAATATAATTCAACATTTTTATTGATTCCTTTTACTTTTCCATTATTACTGACAATTAAGCTTGCAATGGATGTTCCATGATTGGAACTGTCTTCAAACATTGGAGAAAATTCATTATCATCTTCTATTAAATTGACTCTTTCTTTTACATTTAATCCTTCTTGATAATCAATTCCTGAATCCAATAATGCTACTTTTACCTTTTCATCTGTTGCCGTATCCTTTGCTTTATCTACATGAATACTTTTCAGATTCCATTGACTGTCTGTTCCCTGATCTTCTTTTGCTGCTGTTGTACTTTCTGTTTCCGATGCATTGACCATTGTGTTCTTTTCTACAGATACAACTTTCTGATCTTTGTTTACGATATCAGCTTCTTTTGCTGTCATTTTTGATACTAATACATTCTCATCTTTTAGAAAATCTGTATTTTGTTCTTGAGTATCTATCATTGTATTGTATTTGCTTTCTACTGTTTTCATAGATTTTTTATCTTTTGTTACAATGATATATTCGCTTTCCTGACTTGCCGAAACATCTGCTGGCTGATATCCAGACATTGTCATCCCTGCCACCATCATTGCTACTAATGCTGTGGCTGTGTATTTTCTAAACTTTCTCATGTGTTTCCTCCTATACTGTAGTAAAATCTTGATTTTCTGATGTATTTTGCTATAATATAAGAATCCATGTGATACGTGTATCTGTATATTATACAGATTGTTGAAGATTCCCGTCTTTTGTATTACATGGATTTTTTAATTGTTCATATGACATCACCTCCTAAATTATTATCTTTATAATTCTTTCATCACTATTTTTTTTGATAATACCCCGTTGCATTTATTTTTGTATTTGTCATATTTTGTACAAATACATTATATGTATCTGCTTTAGTTATCGGAATTGTTTTCCTTACTGATGTTGTTGTCTCATAATATTTTTTTATAATACCATTTTCAATAATTCCTATCCTTGTTTTTTTCTCAGGACTAACTTTTATATTAATCACAATTTCGTCCCCGGCTTTTAATTTAAAACCTTTTGTTTTCTTTATGATCTTTGCATTAACCGTCCAAATAATATTTATTTGACTAGAACTTAATGTAATCAATCCATCTTCCGTTTCTTCTACAAACCCTTCATCCACAATCTGATCTGAAACAGTGATTTCGTCAGCCTCAACATTAACTGACAGCAATACGATACATATAACAAACACTATTGTATTAATTACTTTCTTCAAATTTCTTATCCTCCTCTTTTGTTATATATGGATTTATAGCGCAATAACCTCCTACATCTATTTCTTTTGTTCCATAATTTTCTACAAAAATTCTATAATTTCCATCTTTTTTGATTTTAAACCCATGCCATAAATTAGCATCATCTTGTACATATCTTTCTCTATTTTTAGAATCTATAATTCCAATCGCAATTTTATCACTTGGATTATCACCTACTTCTGTTGACACCGAAATCTCTATTTCTTTTATATTTTCTATATTTACATATAATTTTTTTGTAACAATCCTCTCTTTTGGCTTAATTTTTATATCTATTATTCCTGGATTGTTTACCTTTGGCATTATTTCAGATGTCGTTATTTTATTTATTTTTGTATTAGCATGATTCCGTATTTTCTCTTCTCTCTCTATTTTATAATCTATCACCTCACCTGTTTCTATCTCTGATTCCTCATCCATTGTCTGATCTGCAACATAAACATATCCTTTTGCAAATCCAATCGTAGATGCAGCCACAGTTATCGAACTTATACCCAATATGATCAATATCAAACTAACTGCTGTTATCCTTTTTAATGGCTTTTGATTTAAATAAGACTGCATTCTTTTCATTCGAAGAACCAAAAGTTCACTATTTTCGCATAATCCCATGCAATATGTATTACATTCCTTTTCTTCCGTTGCTATATCTATGATCACGTTGAAATAAGTCTTCATGCTTTCTATATAATAGCTAGCTGTTCTATCACAATATGCTTCTCCCCATTGGTCTAACTGTCTTATCAAATCTTTCATTCCTGGATGAAACCAATAAGTAATATGGACCATCATAAAGATTGCTTTCCATAACAGATCATGATGTTTATGATGAATCAATTCATGGTGCAAAATAATATCTATTTCTTCTTCACCATATTCAATTTCAGGCAAAACGATTCTTCGATGAAAAATCCCATATGCCATTGGAATTTTTATTCCTTTGTGTTTTACAATATCAATATTATTTTTTTGTCCTAATTCACAACAAATCTGCTGTTTTTTCTTGATGATCTCAGGCTGACATTTTCTTCCTTTCTGTAACATTTTATGCATCTGATGCATCTTTTTCATATATATGAAAGCCCTTATCACACTTCCAATAAACCACACGATTCCTAATACTGTTAACAGAATTCTAATTTTATTCGCATACCAAAAATCAAAACCATACAATCCTTTCTTCTTTATTCCAAAAAGTACTATAATCCCCACTGGACACAGAAATGCTAATAGTACGATCTTCCATATCCAATAATTAATCTCCACATATCCCTTGCTTTCTGCAAGTCTTCCAAGTAACTTCCAAATAATATATATGATCGTTCCTAATATAAAATTAAGCAGTACTGCTGAAAACAGCATCAGCATATTTTTATATAAAATCCATATCATCTAATACACCTTTTAGCCTTTCTTTTTCGCTTTTTGGAATCTTTTCACTTAATGCAGTAAATAATTCTTTTGCTGATCCATCAAACCAATTGTCCAGTATATCTTCTGCTTTTTCTTTTCGATATTCTTTTTCCGAAATAATCGGATAAACATAGGCATTTCTTCCCCTTTTATCTACTTTCAAATATTCTTTATCTTCTAAACGAAATAGATAAGTTCGTATACTTGTTCTCTTGTATTCCTTGCCATACCGTTCTTTTAACTCTTTTCCAATTTGTAAAAATGGAATCTCTTCTCCGTAATCCCAAATACATTTCATGATCATTTCTTCTAAATTTGTTAATTTTTCCATATTCTCCACCTCTTTAAATAACTTTTTTAGTTATTTTTATATTAACATATTTTAATCATCCATTCAACTTATTTTTTAGTCGTTCGTATAACTTTATTGATTTGCTAATTATATCAATAAAAAAGATAGATGCCAAAATGACATCTACCCTTTTTACTTTATATCTCTAACAAGTCTTCCGATTTACATCCTAAAACTTTCCCAATCTTCAATACATCAATCGCTCTTGTGTGATTAATATTTCGTTTTTTTTGCTCAAATAATTGAATCTGTCTCAGTGCAACACCGGACAAATCTGCAAGTTCTCTTTGTGACAATCCTGCAATTTTACGTAAACGTTTTAAATTTGTTTCTGTATAATATTGATCCCATTTTTCATTGATTGCTTCTACGAATTTCATAATATCCATTTCATGATATACGGAGTACATTTTTAAAAGATCTTCTATCGTTACTACTTTGTATATCTTCATAAACGGTCTTGCTGTATACCATTGATAATACGCCAATGCCCAGCCAGCCCAATATTCTGGAGATTTGTCCAAATACATTTCATCTGGAATTTCTTCCATTATAAGTCCTGCTGATCTTATTACTTCTTTTACCATTTCACAGCCATTTTTTCCTGCTATATATGTTGGATTTCCTTCTTGAAATTGTCTGGATACATCGGATACTAAAAACATTTTATAAAACTCGTCTGGGTCAAATTCATATTCATTTACTGCATAGTCTAACATATCTCCTAGAATTCTTTGTGCTGTTAGCAAATAGTCCTCAGAATAAGCGTGCATCTCCATTTTTATTTCCTCTTATTTTTATTATATCGCAAGTGCGATACTTCCTCAACAAAAATTAATATTTTCACTCCTCCAATCCCAAAAACTGCAATAAAATCTCCATCTTCAATCGATCCACATGATCCTCCCAATCAATCTTCACCAGATCATTCACTTTATCAATTCTCTTTCTTATCGTATTAATATGCACATACATCTTCTCCGCGGTCACACTGTAGTTCATGTTGTTTTCCAGATAAATCTTTAATGTCTTTAACAACTCAATATTCTTCTCTTCTTCCATCAACTCCCGATATTTCCTTAACATCTCTTTTAACTCATTCTCAGGAATCTCAATCCATGTTAAAGGTCCTAACATTTCGTATTCCCAGATATCCTTTTCAGGGAAGATAATGCTTCCCATCTTTAATACTTTCTGGCATTTCTTGACACATTCTCTGACTTCTAACAGTGTCTTTTCTTCCTGACAGATTCCAAATTCCAGTCTCATATCGGCAAATTTTAATCCGATGTATCTCTGGAATTCTTTTAATAGTTCCGTTGTTGTGTCTTTGGTCCAGGGTGTGCTGTTGTGGATCTTTTCTGCTTCTAATAAGATCAAGCCATCATTTTCATCCAGAAAGGCAATCTTTCCGATCTTCCCTAACTTGCTTTGCTGGAAGGCTTCCAAAAATGTGTTTCTTTCATTTCGTGCGTTGTATCCTTCATTGCATTGGTGAAATACAATGTATTGATAAGCTGTATTTACGGAAATTCCTTGGATATTTGCCTGATAAAAGAGTTTCTTGGCATCTTTTTCTGTGTAATCGAGGGCTAAATGAATGAAGTTCTCAAATCCGATATTTCCCATATTCTCTGCGATCATAATCTGTTCATAGACTCCTTGCAGTGTTAAAAATGCGATACGGATGGCAAATTCATCGTAGTAATCGATAAATTCTCTGGATTCCATTACGACAAAATATGCCTGCACGATATCTTCCATGACGATCGGAATAATGATCCAGCTGACACGTGGTCCTTCTAAATTGCCAGGATTGATCAGGCGGATCCTTGCCATATTGATGTAATCGCATAATGTATGTTTCGTATAGGGCATTGATGGTTCCCAGTAATCGCTTTCGGATAATCCGAAGGATTCTGTGATTCGTTTAAAATCCGGGGAACTGTAGTAGCTTTTTTCTTCGGCAAGATCATAGATAAATGCCGGAAATTTCATCTCGACTTCTACGGCTCTTAGAATCTTATTGATCTTCTGGACTTTGTAGGATTGATCCGATACTTGCAGATGATTATTGCTGTGGACTTTGAATCTTCGGATCGTTCGGTTCATCACTGCGGTATTGATCTGACTCATCAATTCCATCCATGGAACAGAAAATGGCATACTGATCAGTGGAATCTCGTATTGGTCAAACAAATCTATTAATCGCTGTGGTATCTCGTCAAGATAGCGGCCTCGTTTGATCATCATGGCAGAGGTTCCCTGCATGCTTCCTGACTTAAATGCTTCTTCGAGGCAGTCTGGTTCCTGAGCTAATACATATCCTGAGGAAAGGACCAGCTCTTTTCCTTTTGCCCAGCGCAGGGCATCGGGTGCTTCAAGGAGGGTTGTTCCCTGAATCTCTTTGTGTAAGCCTGATTTCCCTGCGATCACGTGATAGTCTTTAAAGTATTCTAGTGTCAGTAGTTCCTTGACAGCGATTCCCATTCTTTATTTCCTCCATTTTTATCGTGTTTTTTCTATAAATCATTCATCTTCTATCAAACATCCATATATATATAAGAAAAAATCCGATTCCTACTGCTCATAGGAACCGGATGCTTCTTTGCATATCGATCATTCTTCATACATCGGTGTGTATGGTTCTTTATTTCGTTCCCTAAATTCTTTTGTAATCTTCGCTAAGACCTGTGGTTTTGTAAAGAGATCATATACGATTCCTGCTGCCACTTTAGATGCATATAAGGCTCCTTTATCTCCGATGGAAGTCCCTCCGCTTGCGGTTGCCTGCCATGTGTGTGGAGAGCATCCGATCGGCCAGCATGCAGTTGTAAACAGACAGGTTGGCATGATCCTGCTGACATCTCCTGTATCAGAAGATGCACTTAGTTCTGCTTCTTTCCATTTATCTCTTGGTGAAACACCTAAGATCATTGCTTCATCATAAACTTGGTGAAGATTTTTTCCTTTCTCTATGATACCTTGTTCCACGGTTTTCTGCAACTCTTTTGCAAATCGTAGTTCTTCTTTTGTGTATTTGGGTCCATCTGCTTCAATCAGGTTCGCATATGCAAGGTCTGCAAATGCTTCGTTTGTGGATAACTCACAGCATCCACATCCCATTTCAATATCCACTGTCGTCTCTGTCATCATCGCTGCACCTTGGGCTACTTTCTTTAAGCGTTCCATTGTGCTTTTGACATCCTTCATATGTGGTGCTCTGACAAAATACCATGCACTTGCTTGGTCTGGCACGATATTGGGTGCAAATCCACCGCTGTCTGTAGAATAATGAATTCTTGTGCGGTCAATGACATGTTCTCTTAAATAATTTGCTCCAACACTCATTAATTCCACGGCATCTAAAGCACTTCTTCCTTGTTCCGGAGCAAATGCTGCATGTGATGATACTCCATGGAAATAAAAATGTGCAGATGCATTCGCAAGATACGCTTGATCATGTGCCATGTTTGTATCAGATGGATGCCAGCTCACTGCTGCGTCACATCCATCAAACATATGATGATATGCCATCTTTACCTTTCCACTTAACAGTTCTTCTTCTGGGCATCCATAGAATCTGACCGTTCCTTTTTGTTTCCCTTTTTCTAAGAAACGTTTGATCGCAATGGCTGCAGTTGTGGCTGCGGCACCTAACATATGGTGTCCACATCCGTGTCCGACACCATCTTCGGATACCATTTCTTTTTTAATATCTGCTTTTTGTGATAATCCAGGAAGTGCATCGTATTCTCCAAGAATTGCGATAACTGGTTTCCCTTTTCCATATTCTGCAATAAACGCATGTTCTAAATGTTCATTGTTCTCAATCGTAAATCCTTCTTCACTCAGGATTTTTCTTAAGAAATTGGCGGATTCTCTTTCATTTCCAGATAATTCTGGGTGATTCCATAAAGTATGACAGATTTCCTGACACAATGGCTCTAACCCTTGCACTTCATCATAAACATCCTGTTTGATCATTTTATCCCCTGCTTTCTATTCCTTTATTGTATTCTTTAATGTCGCCATTCCAACAGCAATACTTACGAAGACACATCCTAAGGTTCCAAGCCAGTTGGATGCCCCTGGCAGCCAGTTAAAGTATCCCATTCCGATCATAAAATATAAGATGATCGCAAATACAACCATGATGACGCTGTGTTTTTTCATTTTCATTCCAAATTGTACTAATAAAGCTCCAAATAAAGCTGGCAGCAAGTAGTTTAATGCGGCTTTGATCGTATCTGGAAGCATGGATAACACAGAAGTTCCAAGAATCGCTCCAATTGTAAGAACAGATACGTTGATCACGATAGATACTGCCATTCCAAGGGTTGCAACAACAGATCCTTTTTCTGTTCCTGGTTCTACATCTGCTGCCACCTGTGCCATACTTGCACATGGGATTCTCATATTAGAGATATTTCCTGATAAGAATGCCATATAAGTTCCAGCAGCTCCGACGACTGGAAAGTAAGAGATCGGTTCTACAAACCATAACACTCCAAAGGCACTGGCTCCGCTGATAAATGCAGTTAATAATGCAGCTGGTTTTGGTAAGATTCCATAGACAACAGCTAATACAAGTGCTGGAGTAAAGGAAAGAAGAACTCCAAGGTATCCTGTGATCTTACCGATCTTATTGACTTGTGGTACATATTCTTTATTATAATAATCCTGATTGTTCATCGTATCTTCCTCCTGCTTAGACTAATGCTGTAATGATCATGGCTCCAAGAATTGTGATCGTTAAAGACCATTCTTTTAACCATCCGATCTCTTTTTTATTTGCAACTTTGGTAAGTACAAACATGATCACGGCTCCAAGCACACATGCTAAGGCATTCTTCCATGCTCCGCTCATTGTGATCTGGTCTGCTTTCATCATCATAGAATAAAATGGTTTGGATAAATGGCTTGCGCACATTGCTGAGAATACACCGATGATCGCACAAGAAGCAATCGTTGTCAGTGTTCCTGTATTTCCTCTGGAAACTTTCTTTTCGATCTTATCCATCTTATTTGCAGAGAATGTTGCGAATAACGCCCATCCGATAGAGCAAAGGATCATGGTCCAGACTGCCATTCCTAAAGCTTCTGGTGTTAATGTGTCCGTTCCAAGCTGTACCCCGACAGCAGATGTTCCAAGTCCTGCTGCGATAGATTCAAACATAACGGAACCGATCATAGATAATCTCATCCATCCGATTGGTCCCCCTACAGATACTAACAGAGAAAGCATCGCACTTAATACAACGATGGATGGTCCGATCGATGTTACCGCACTGCTTTTCATTGCTTTTTTCATCTGTTTATCGTTAAGTCCTAGTTTCTTTCCTGATTTGTAAGCACCCCTTGCGAATAAGACTGCCTGTAAGATGACAAATGCCACTGGAAGTGCACAGGCAAGCCACATTGGGATACTATTTGCGATTTTCATTGCGTCCATATTTTTATCCTCCTTATCGGTCCGTGTGTTTTGTATGCAATTATATTACCTGTTTTGTGGGTGAAATGATATGAAAAATTTTTCACTTTTTGATATGACATCTTTGTTTTCGAAGATTTTTATGATTATTTTCTTTGTATAGTGAAGATTTTTTCACTTTATTAAATTAATAAAAGAAAAGCTACCATTTTCTCTTAATATCTAAGATATAAGTGTGTCATGTCTTTATTTTACTTTTTAATAACATCAGTGCTTTCTTTTCAATCCTGCTTACATAGGATCTTGAAATATGAAGTTTTTTTGCTACTTCTTTTTGTGTCATTGGTTCTCTTCCATAAAGTCCATAACGCATGATCAGTGTTTTCTTCTCCTTATTCATCTCCATTTTCTCTAATTCTTCATAGATTCTTTTGATATTTTCTTTCTGCTCGATCTTTTTGATCAAATCCGTTTCCTGTGTTCCTAGAATATCTAACAGATGAATCTCGTTTCCTTCTTTATCTATCCCGATCGGCTCATAAAGGGATGTGTTCTTTGATGTTTTCTTTTCCTGCCGAAGCATCATCAATAATTCATTTTCAATGCATCTTGCAGCATACGTAACAAGCCGGTGACCTTTGCTGATATCATACGTATTGATCGCTTTGATCAGCCCGATCACACCGATCGAGATCATATCTTCTTTTTCCCTGTCCAGATTATGATATTTCTTTACGATATGTGCAACCAAACGAAGGTTGTGTTCCACTAACAGATTTCTCGCATTCATGTCTCCCTGGCGGCTTAGGATCAGATAATGACGTTCTTCCTCTGGTAATAAAGGTTGTAAAAACTCTTGCAAAAGAAAAGCACCCTTCTAAGCCTTTTTATCATACTATGATACTTTGCTTAGAAAAGTGCTTTTCCATTTCTATTCTGAAGTTTTTGCCGATCTTATCTTAATTCTCTCCTTCGACTTCTTCTCTTCTTCGAAGCAGATATCCTTCTTTAATCTCTTCTCCAAAATCAACATAGATCATCTGTTTTGGATGTGGGGCGGATTCCATTGGTCTTCCGTCTTCATCTTCGATTGCTTTCACTATAACTTCTTTGTTTGTTCCGTCTGGGATCATAACTTCGATCGTCTCTCCGACAGAGAATTTATTCTTCTGTTCTAAGAGTGCATATCCTTTGTCATTATGTCCCTGAACAATTCCGATGTATGTGCAGTTCTTAATATACGTATTGCTGTCATATATCTGGGAAGTTTCGTCTGTCTTTCCAAAATAGAATCCTGTTGTAAACTGACGGTATGTGCATTTTGCGATCTCTTCTTTGTAGTAATCCATATTTGCTCTGTATTTTTCTACGGATTCCTTGCAGTCATCGATCGCTTTTCTGTAAGTTCTTGCAACCGTTGCTACATAAAGAGCTGTCTTCATACGTCCTTCGATCTTCAAGCTGTCGATTCCCGCATCTAAGATCTGATCGATATATTCGATCATATTCAAGTCTTTGGAGTTGAAAATATATGTTCCACGTTCATTTTCATACACTGGCATATATTCTCCTGGTCTTGTCTGTTCCATCACAGAGTATTTCCATCTGCAAGGATGTGTGCATTCTCCGCTGTTTGCATTTCTTCCTGTGAAGTAGTTACTTAACAGGCATCTTCCGGAATGAGAGATACACATAGCACCATGAATAAATGATTCGATTTCCATATCATCTGGGATATGAGCACGAATATCTTTGATCTCTTCCAGAGATAATTCTCTTGCAGATACGACACGGCTCGCTCCCTGATCATACCAGAACTTGTATGTTGCATAGTTGGTACTGTTTGCCTGTGTACTGATGTGGCGGTCAATATCTGGACAAACTTCTTTTGCGATCATAAAAACTCCAGGATCTGAGATGATCAGTGCATCTGGTTTGATCTCTTTTAATTCTTCAAAATATTTGCGGATTCCTTCTAAATCTTCGTTGTGTGCCACGATATTAGCAGTGATATAAACTTTCACTCCGTGTTTATGTGCAAATTCAATTCCTTCTTTAACATCTTCCATGGAGAAATTCTTTGCTTTGGCACGTAGTCCATACATCTCTCCACCGATATAAACGGCATCTGCTCCATATAACACAGCAACTTTTAATACTTCCAAGTTACTTGCCGGAATTAATAATTCAACGTCTCTCATTACTTTCTCCCATCTTGATACTGATTGCTACGCCATCACCTACCGGAAGGATCGTTGTCTCTAACTGTGGGTGATTCTTGATCGTATATAAATAGTCTCTCATTCGTTTATGAATGGTGCGGTCTCTTCGCTCGATCGCATAACGTGATCTGGCAACGTCTCCGTCTTGAAGTACGTTATCTGAAACCAGCACACCTTCTGGTGCCAGAAGTCTTAGTACATCATCAAGGAAATGAATATACTGTCCCTTGGCTGCATCTACAAAAATAAGGTCAAAACTTCCATCAAGTCCTTTTAAGATTTCGATCGCATCTCCTTCTAGTAAGGTGATCTGTTCTTCTTTTCCCTGATTTTTGATGTTCTCTTTTGCTTTCTTGATTCTTTTTTCATTTCGCTCAATTGTGATGATCGTTCCGCCTTCCGGCTGGTAACTGTTCATATAAAGAGAAGAAAATCCCACTGCTGCTCCGACTTCTAAGATCTTCATCGGTTTCTTTAAAAGGACCAGAGTCCTTAAGAGTTCCTTCGTCTCTGGTTTGACGATCGGAACATGATTGACTCTGGCCTCTGATTCAATATGGCTTAAATCGTTCTTCTCTTCTTTCATCAATGAGCGGATATATTCTGTGATATTTAAATCCACTATCATTGTATGATCTCCTCTGATACATGATCTCCGCATAAAATACCCATAATGTCATCCATTCCCTGAGACTGTGTAAATTCATATGTCCCTGAAATAAATGACTTATCTTTGTATTTTGAGAAATATTTGCGGATCACAAATCTAGTCTTTCCATAGATCAGCTTCTTTGAAACAAGGGTTTCGGCAACTTTCTCATCTGACTCATTCTGTGTAACAATGACCGTTACTTTCTTATGGCTTTGTGCATTATATGGCTGATTCGAAAATGTCTGTTCTGCCACAAAATACGCCCCATAGAAAATACAGAAGATCGCACAGATTAAAAATACTCTGCTTAATGTCCTAAAAAACAGTTGCCATCCTTCGGAATGAAAAAACTTCTTCTCTTCTGAAAGACTCATCTTAAACCTCTGTAATGATCGGCAGGATCATTGGATTACGCTTTGTCTTCTTCCAAATGTAATTACTAAGCTCGTCTTTGATCTTCGTCTTGATCCTTGCCCAGTCTGTGATATTACGTTCTAAGCATTCCTCTACCGCATCTCTTGCAACATCTCTTGCACCTTCCATCAAAGATTCTGATTCTCTGACATATACAAACCCACGAGATACGATATCTGGACCTGCCAGGATCATATTGCCATGTTTCTGCAGAGTAACTGTTGCAATGATCAATCCATTCTGAGACAGTAACTTACGGTCATTCAATACGATGTTACCAACATCTCCGACACCAAGTCCATCAACAAGGATTCCTCCTGCCTGTACTTTTCCAGTGATCTTTCCTTGCCTCTTATTGAGCTCCAGAACATCACCTTCTGCCAGTACAAATGCATTCTCCTTTGGAATTCCCATCTCGATGGCAAGTTCACGATGACGCATCAGGTGACGATATTCTCCATGAACAGGGATTGCATACTTCGGCTTCGTCAGTGCATAAATAAGTCTTAATTCTTCACGGCATGCATGACCGGAAACATGTGTATCTTCAAATACGATCTGTGCACCTTTTAATGCCAGCTCATTCATGATCTTTGAGATGTTCTTCTCATTTCCTGGAATTGGACTTGAGCTGAATATGATCGTATCACTTGGTACGATGGATACTTTTCTGTGAGTTGAGTTTGCCATACGGGATAATGCTGCCATTGTCTCTCCCTGGCTTCCCGTTGTGATTAAAACAATCTGATCGTCAGGATAATTCTTAATCTGATCAGTTTCTATTAATGTGTTCTTTGGAATCTTGATGTATCCTAATTCTGACGCTGTCGCAATGATATTTACCATGCTTCGTCCTTCTACTGCAACTTTTCTTCCGTACTTATGTGCAGAATTGATGATATGCTGTACACGATCCACGTTCGATGCAAATGTTGCAATGATCATACGTCCTTTTAAATGTTCTGCGAACAGATTGTCCAGACGTTTTCCTACATTCTTCTCTGATGGTGTATAGCCTTGTCGTTCTACATTCGTACTATCTGCCATCAATGCCAGAACTCCCTTACTTCCAAGTTCTGCGAATCTTGCAAGATCGATCGCTTCCCCAAATAATGGCGTATGGTCGATCTTAAAGTCACCTGTATGCACGATCACACCTGCTGGTGTTGTGATCGCAAGTGCTGCTGCATCTGCAATACTGTGATTTGTCTTAATAAATTCTACATTAAAGATTCCAAGTTTTACTTTGTCACCATGTGTCACAACATGGCGCTCCACGTTATTTAAAATACCGTGCTCTTTTAATTTGTTCTCGATCAATGCCATGGTAAGTTTTGTCGCATAGATCGGTACGTTCAATTCCTTCTCGAAATAAGGAATCGCTCCAATATGGTCCTCATGACCATGAGTGATAACCAGTCCACGAATCTTGCTTGCATTGTCCTTTAAATATGTGATATCTGGAATAACTAAATCAATTCCTAACATATCCTCATCTGGGAACGCAAGTCCACAGTCCACGATCAAAATCTGGTTATTGCATTCAAATGCTGTGATGTTCATTCCGATCTGGCCGAGTCCGCCAAGTGGAATGATCTTTACTGAGCTAGGCTTTCTTCTAGGCATTGGTCTTCTTCCCCTTGCCTGATAATTATTCTTATTGTATGATTTCTTGTTATCATTTGCATAATAATTATTTCGTTTTGGTCTTGCCTGCTGTCTTACTTGATTGTCTTTCAACTTTCTTCCTCCATATCTACGTAGTTCTGACAATCCATTGTTTTAAACACTCTTATATATTTTATAAACTCACTTCAAGTCCATCTAACAGTGCGTTAAAAATATCTGAGATCATATCCAGTTCTTTATCGTCCTCAACGATCTCATAGGATACATAGTCATCCTCTAACTGCACTTCTTTCATGATCAATACAACGCTCTCATCTTCACTCGATGCTTCGCAGTCTTCTACCAAAAGGTAAGTCTGACCTGCGATCGTTGTCTGTTCTATGACATTAAATTCGATTTCCTGTCCATCGTCATCCAGAAAAAGAATCTTGCTGTCTTTCTTGCTCATTGTCTGTTCCTCCTATAGGGAATCTAAATATCCCTGTAAAATCATAGACGCCGCGATCTGATCGATCACTTTCTTTCTGTTTTCGCGTCTTACACCGCTTTCCATCAGAACTTTCTCTGATGCTACTGTTGTCAGTCGCTCATCCCACAAGATCACTTCTAATCCTGTACGACGCACTAAGGCATCGCGGAAAGATAAAGTATCTTCTCCGCGCTCACCTACTGTATTATTCATATTCTTTGGGAGACCTAAAACAATCTTCTCAACATCATATTCTTTCACAAGTTCTTCGATCCTTGCGTAAGTCTTTCTTAACTTATTCGCATCTTTCCTTGTGATCGTCTCTAATGGCTGTGCTGTAACATGAAGCTCATCACTTAACGCCACTCCGACTGTCTTCGTCCCATAATCTAACCCTAATATCCTTCTCATAATACCACGGTCTCTACTTTAATCTTGTCTCAATATAGTTCTCAAGCAGTGCTTCAATGATATCGTCACGCTCGACTTTATTGATGATGCTTCTTGCATTGTTGTGACTGGTAATGTATGTTGGATCTCCAGACATAATATATCCTACCATCTGATTGACAGGGTTATATCCTTTCTCCTGCAGTGCCTCATATACACGCTCTAAGATCATGTGTACATCCAGTTCCTCTCTAACAACGGAAAAATGTTGTGTTTGATTATTATCCATAATTATCACGTCCCTTTCATTTATTAACCATTTTAATATAAAATGTATGAAATAGCAATGGAAATCATAAAATTTCACATCTGTTTAACACTCTGCCAATACATATCCATCATCTAAGATCTGTCTTAGCTTTACTTTCACGATCTTATTTTCCAATGGTTCTTCACTGTAAAGTACAACTTTTATATACTCCTTTGTATGCCCTGTATAATAATGATCTTTTCCATGCATCTTTTCTTCGATCAGTACTTCTTTGACCATCCCTAACTGTTTTGTCTCAAATTCCTTCTGGTGTTGTTTTGACATTTCTAATAAGACATTACTTCGTTTTGCCTTAATCTGATCATTGATCTGTGGCTTCATATCTGCTGCCTTCGTTCCCTTTCGAATGGAATATTTGAACACATGCATTTCATAGAGATCGATTTCTTCTAAAAATTTTCTTGTCTCTTCAAATTCTTCTTCTGTCTCTCCTGGAAAACCTACGATAATATCTGTTGTCAATGCTGGATATTGGAAATGTTCACGAATTGCCTTACATTTCTCTCTGATATCTTGTGTTGTATACTTACGGTTCATTCGTTTTAAGACAGAATCACATCCACTCTGCAGGGACAGATGGAAATGCGGGCAAAAACTTTCCATCTTAGAAAGGCGATCCAATGTATCCTTTGTGATAAATCCAGGTTCCAGAGATCCCAAACGGATTCTCTTAACTTCCGGGATCTTGGCGATCTCTTCTAATAGATCGATCAGCGTAACATCTCCCAAATCTTTTCCATACGATGTAACATGAATTCCTGTGATCACAAATTCCTGACATCCATGTTTTGTCAGATTCGTGATCTCTTCTAACACTTCTTCCATCTTACGGCTTCTGACTCTTCCTCTTGCATAAGGGATAATGCAGTAAGAACAAAACTGATTGCATCCATCTTGTACTTTAATATATGCTCTGGTATGTTCTTTTAACTGTTCTACATGCAAAGATTCATATTCCTGATCATGCGCAATATCAATAACTTCGATCGATTCTGCGGCTGATTCCTTCTCTCCCATATGCTCTTCTAAAATATGGATCAAGTCTTTCTTTTTATTATTCCCAATGATCAGATCAATATTTGTATCTTTTGATAATTCTTCTTTTCCAACTTGAGCATAACATCCAACTGCTACTACAACAACGTCTGGATTCTTCTTCTTTGCGCGGTGAAGCATCTGTCTTGATTTACGTTCTGCCATATTTGTCACAGAACATGTATTCACAATGTAGATATCTGCTGCTTCTTTCGGATCGACCATCGTAACGCCTGCTTCCTTAAGCATTCCATACATGGCATCCGTTTCATATTGATTTACTTTGCAGCCAAGAGTTACAATGGCCGCTCTTTTTCCTTGTAAATTCATACGATTCCTTTCTTGTTGACTTTTATGACAAATACGAGTACACTATCCTTGTTAATTGGAAGGAGTATTATCCCATGTATGATGCATTGATCAAACTAAATTCCATCAAAGACTTATACTCGTTTGTCGATATCCTTGACAAGCATTCTGGCACGTTTGAGATCGTTGCCAATGACTATGTCGTGGATGCCAGATCACTGATGAGTATGCTAAGCCTCGATCTTTCGAAGCCTTTAGAGCTTTCGTTTGATTCTGATGAGGCTTCTGACATACTGTCTCAGCTTCAGCCATTTATTTTACGTGAATGATCTCTGTAGAATCAATGGCTTCTTTCATTAAATCATCAATCACATCTTCCAGATGTTCTTCTGATTTCTTAATTCTCTTTAAATTACCCTTTGTAACTGGATGTTTTGCAACAAAGATCGTACAGCAGTCTTCAAATGGCTGAATGGATGTCTCAAATGTTCCGATCTTCTCTGCAATATCTACGATCTCCTGTTTATCCATACCGATACATGGTCTGAATACTGGCATATTACATACTTCATTTGTGATCGCAAGGTTATGGATCGTCTGGCTTGCTACCTGTCCGATACTTTCACCAGTGATCAGTGCAAGGCTTCCACCTTCATTTGCAAAATGTTCTGCGATCTTCATCATATATCTTCTCATGATGATCGTTAATTCTTCATGAGGGCATTTCTCATAGATCGCTAACTGAATGTCTGTAAAGTTTACAACATGTAAATTGATCGGTCCTGCATATTTTGCAACGATCTTCGCAAGATCTATAACCTTCTGTTTTGCTCTCTCGCTTGTGTATGGTGGTGCATGGAAATATGTTGCATCGATGTGTACTCCACGTTTTGCGATCATATATCCTGCAACTGGACTGTCGATTCCTCCGGATAATAAAAGCATCGCTTTTCCATTGGTTCCGACTGGCATTCCACCTGGTCCTTTGATTTCCTGAGAATAGATATAGATATATTTTCTCACTTCGATATTCACCATTACCTGTGGATGGTGCACATCTACTTTGATCCCTTCAAATGCATCTAGTAACTGCCCACCGATTTCCATATTGATCGCCATGGAATCCAGAGGGAACTGTTTATCTCCTCTTCTTGCATGAACCTTGAATGTAAAATCCTTGACTGGATACTGTTCATCAATAAATTTGATAACTGTCTCTGTCAAATGTTCCATATCTTTATTTTCTTCGATGACCATTGGACAGATTCCAACGATTCCAAAGACTCTCTGCAGTGCTTCCACAGCTTCATCATAATCGAACTCATCCTGTGCTTCGACAAACATACGTCCAGATTCTTTTCTTACTTTAAAATCCCCAACGGGTGCCATTGCATGGCGGATCTGTTTCATTAATGCGTCTTCAAACATATAACGGTTCTTACCTTTGATGGCAATCTCACCGTATTTGATCAAAAATGCGGTTACTTTCATAGTATTCTCCTTTATTTTCTTACTGTTTCTTTTCTTGTGGTCTTTATTTTCTTACAAATCTTCGAAGCATTGGTACTAATTCTTTTAATGCTTTGATCGTTTCATCAACTTCTTCTTTTGTATTCTCAATTGAGAAACTGAAACGAAGTGTTCCATCTTTAAATTCATCACTTAATGCGATCGCATTTAATGTTCCACTGACTGCCTGTTTTTTGTTCGATGAACATGCGGATCCTGAAGATACATAGATTTCTCTGTCTTCCAAGGCATGTAACAGTACTTCACTTCTTAACTTCTTAAAGCTGATACTTGCCACGTGTGGTGCTTTTCCAGAATTGTCTTTGATATCCTCAATCTCTTTGATCCTTTCCTGAAAATATTCTTTGACTTCACGGATCTTCTCAGCATTTTCATAGTTTTTACCGATCATCTTTTCACATGCGACAGCTAATCCTACGATTCCTGGTACATTTTCCGTTCCAGAACGCATTCCTTTCTGCTGTCCGCCTCCGAAAATGATCGGAGAGATTTTCGTTCCTTCCTTGATATATAAAAATCCGATTCCTTTTGGTCCATGGATCTTATGACCACTTGTGGATAATAAGTCAATTCCCATATTCTTTGGAACGATCGGAAGTTTTCCATATGCCTGAATCGCATCGACATGGAAAATCGTATTCGGATTCTTTGCTTTGATGATCTTTGCGATCTCTTCAATTGGTTCAATGGCTCCAATCTCGTTATTTACCATCATGCAAGATACAAGGATCGTATCTTCTCGGATACTTTCTTCTAACTGATCAAGATCTACGATTCCTTCTGAATCTACATCAAGATATGTCACTTCATATCCTTCTTCTTCCAGATGATACATTGGTTCATATACAGAAGCATGTTCTACCTTTGTCGTAATAATGTGCTTTCCTTTGCGGCGATTTGCCATTGCTGTTCCAATGATCGCTGTATTGTTTGATTCTGTTCCCCCAGATGTAAATAAGATTTCTTTGGGTTTGGCTCTTAATGTCTTCGCAATTAATTCTTGTGCAGCTTTTACTTTATTCTCTGCTTCAATACCTTTCATATGTTTTGCAGATGGATTCCCATATGTGACCTGCATTGCATCCTGCATTGCTTCTACAACTTCTGGAAATACGCAGGTTGTCGCTGCATTATCAAAATAAATCATGTCGCTTTCTCCCTCTATTCTTCTATCGTAAACATCAAAATAGATAAAACTGTCATTCCTGCTGTCTCAGTTCTTAAGATACGCTTTCCAAGGCTCATTGTCTGACCGCCTGCTGCCTTAAGCTGTTCGATCTCTTCCTTTTCAAAACCGCCTTCTGGTCCGATGATGATCCCGATTGATTTCTTCCCTTTTGCCTGACTGATCAGTTCTTTGGATGCCTGCATCCCTTTTGCCTCTTCATATGGAACAAGCATGAATTCTATATCTTGTACTTCTTCTAAAATATCTTTGAAATTTCTCACTTCACGAACTTCTGGAATGATCCCTCGTTTTGCCTGTTTTGCTGCGCTTAATGCGATCGTATTCCAACGGCTTACCTTCTTTGCTGCCTTCTTCGCATCAAGTTTCACAACACAACGTTTCATGGCAACTGGAACAATCTCTGCCACTCCAAGTTCCACCGCTTTTTGAACGATCATCTCCATCTTATCGCCTTTTGGCAGTCCCTGATACAGCGTGATCTTTACTGGGAGTTCTGTTTCCATGCCATGAACATCTTCGATCTTCGCAAGGATCGTATCGTCCGTCCATTCCAAAAGGCTACATTCATATTCTAAATCTGATCCGTTACTTAAATAAACTTTATCTCCTGTTTTCATGCGGAGAACGTTCTTAATATGATTGACATCACTTCCACAAATCTCGATCATTCCGTCATGAATCTGTTCTTCTTTTATAAAAAAACGGTACATCTCTTACCTCATCTTCGCTGTCATAGAAACCCAGTCTTTCATTCTTCTTGTCTCAATGACATCAAATCCATATGCATTTAATTTGTCTGCGATTTCTTTTTCTTTTGTATCAATGATACCAGAGATTACAAAAACACCATCTTCTGCCAAAAACTGATCTACGATCTCGATCAGTGGTGAGATAACATCTGCTAAAATATTAGCAACAACAACCGGATAACATTTTGATCCTAAGGATGCTGCAAACTCTTTATCATCTAAAACATTTCCCTGATATACTTCAAACTGATCTTTGCTGATATGGTTTACTTCAAAGTTCTCCTCAGAAGCTGAGATTGCATGTGGATCGATATCTGTAAGAACCGCATGCCCTGCCCCAAGTTTCAGTCCGATGATCGACAAAATTCCACTTCCGCATCCAACATCCAAAATCTTTGTATCTTCCTTAATATATGGTTTCATTCCTTCAATACAAAGTTTTGTTGTCTCATGAGAACCTGTTCCAAATGCTGTTCCCGGATCGATCTCTACAACGATCATATCTTCTGTCTGGTCTTCTAATGTCTCCCATGTTGGTTTGATCACAATCTGTTCATCCAGACGGATCGGTTTAAAGAATTTCTTCCAGTTATTGACCCAGTCTTCTTCTTTCGTCTTATCAAATGAAATTGTTCCAGCACCGATATCCATAAATCCACGAAGTCTTTCAAGCATTGCCTGAATCTGCATTGTAATGTGCTCTAAATTTTCATTCTCATCAAAATAACAGCTGATCTTTGCTTTTCCATCGTCTGGTGCGATATCATCTGGCAATAAATCCACATACATGACTTTCATCTCTTCTTCTGTCAATGATACATGGTCTTCAACTTCCACACCAGTTGCACCAAGTTCTGTAAGTTCATAACTGATCATGTCTTCTGCTGATGTCAATGTATCAATTGTAATTTTATTCCATCCCATGACACTGTATTTCCTTTCTCTTTCTATCTTATATTTTTATTTCGTATTCATAACATATCAATTAATTAGTGTATCATACAAAAAGCTGGAATACAAGAAAAAAGAGAATCCCGTCGTCTTTCGGAACTCTCTTTTATGATCCATCTATGCTTCTAAGATCTTTCCATCAATGGAAATTGTGTGAACCTGCCATGGAAGGAATTTGCCAGAATCCTGAATCGCTTTCTTCGCCGCATTTTCCAGCCCGCCACAACAAGGAACTTCCATTCTAACGATCGTTACACTCTTAATGTCATTGTTCGCAATGATCTGTGTCAGTTTCTCACTGTAATCTCCTTCATCAAGTTTTGGACAGCCGATCAATGTCACTTTATTTTTGATAAATTCCTGATGAAAATTTCCATAAGCATAAGCTGTACAATCTGCCGCGATCAATAGATTCGCATCCTTAAAATATGGGGCATTAACAGGTACTAATTTAATCTGCACCGGCCACTGAGACAGCTGAGAAGATACAGTTGCTGTCTGCTCTGTCGCTACCTCTTCTGCCTTATGATCCATGATCTTCATTCTTGTTCCAGGACACCCGTGGAATACCGGCTTTTCTTCTATTTTATTTTTTGCTGTCATTTCAGCTTTCTTCTTCATGTTTGCTTCTACCGCTTCTCTGTCATACGCAGCTGCCTCACGCTCTACGAAACTGATTGCTCCTGTTGGACAATTTGGCAGACAGTCTCCTAAGCCGTCACAATAATCATCTCTTAATAATTTTGCCTTTCCATCAACTATCCCGATCGCATCTTCGTGACATGCATCTGCACACAGTCCACATCCATTACATTTATCTTCATCAATTTCAATAATTCTACGAATCATATCTATTCTCCTTTTCTTGATCTCATATTCTTTACTGTATCGTTAGTATAATAGATATGATTTGGGAAATCCGTTGTTTTTACAACATTTTTAAAATTTTTTTAAAAATTGAAAAAGCAGAAGGCACTCCATAAACCTTCTGCTCTTTCGGTTGTTTATTATTCGAATATGCCAACAAAGACATGTTCTTCCTGACTATCCGACGAAACAACACTCCATATTCTCTTCGTAAAATCTGTTATACATCTGTCGCATCAAAGGAATCAGTTTATAAAGTGGTTCCGTCTTACGATGGTTAACTTCATCTTTGATCATCTCTTTGATGATCACTTCTTTTACCTCTCTTAGAGTACCATATACTCCAACTTTTTCCAATACTTTTTTGCAATTTTCTTTATTCTTTGCGCGTTTTAGTAATACAAAATCTCCATAATATTTTTTTATATAATAATTTTCTTTCATTCTTATCATTTTAAAGTTCTCCTTTTCACATACTGTGTTTAAAATCATTGAACGATTTCAAAAACTTTCTTGAACTGATTATTGGCATTATACTCCTTTTGTATACAGTATATGTTGCAAAAGAATTACTTTTTATTTAAGTTTTTCTTAATTTTTAATATATAGATTTCTATTATATCCTTATAGATATTTTTAAACTTGTATGTTGTATACAGTACTCGTCCATTTTTGACACTTTACAACCTACTTTCTTTCTAGTTATAATATATTATAAGTGTCACTAGTATAAATTCCGTTTGTTTCTACACAAATAAACAATTTATATTCAATGACGAACCAAACAACAAGAACGGATTAAAACATATAGAAAGGACACAATTTATGAAATACAAACTAATCGCCGTTGACTTAGATGGAACTCTTTATAACGACCAACTCAAAATTACTTCTGATACTTTAAATACCATGATTAAAGCTCAGGAAATGGGTATCCGCATTGCTCTTGCTTCTGGTCGTCCTCTCCCTGGTCTTTTTCATGCCAGAGATTTATTGAAACTAAATGAACATCATGGAATGCTCGTTGCTTACAATGGCGGAAAGGTTGTAGATACTACTACAAATGAAGTTTTATATGATAAGTACATCCCAGATGATCTCGCAATGGAGCTTTTAGAACATTTGAAAGATTATCCTGTAAATCCGATCATTGATGATGGGAAAGTTCTTTATGTCACAGACAAGAATGGATATCGCGTCAAAGAAGAGGCATTGAATGATTCTATGGAGTATGTTGAGGTTCCTTCCTTGACAGAACATCTTGATTTTCATTTAAATAAGATCCTTACTGCTGTCGATCCTCAAAAAACTTATGATGTTTTAGAAACGATCGGAATGCCATTTAGAGATCAGGTCACTTTTGTCCGTACTGCTCCTTATTATATTGAAGCAATTCCTGTGGGTACCAGCAAAGCTTCTGGTCTTTCCAATGTATGCAAAGGTCTTGGCATTGATTCATCTGAGGTCATTGCTTTTGGTGATGCAGAAAATGATCTGGAAATGATCCAGTTTGCAGGTCATGGTGTCGCTATGGGAAATGCATGCGATGCTTTAAAAGATGCTGCTGATGAAGTAACACTTACAAATAATGAAGATGGTATCGCACATACTTTAAATCATTTACTGGGCTGCCGTTAACGACAGCCCTCTCCAGCACCTGTTTCTCACAGGCATACCTCACTTCAACACAATCAGTCACCCATTAGAAACGTGTATCACAAACAGTTTTTTGTCATAGAACCACAATCACAACACAAATCATCAATATAATTGCTGTTATAAACAAGAATAAATTCTTTTTAGATACGTTGTTTCGATATTGGGTATACTGTTCACATAAAATTCCAATTCCGAAAACCAACAATAGAAAACTCTCTAAAATCCTAAACATTCCATAAACTCCTTCTAAAATTTACATTGCGATTTAATGGTATCTATTCCAAGTATAATTTCACACAGATTTTTAAATGAGCCTCCTATATGCCGAGCATACTTCTTCGCATCACCTGCGGCATAAGCCAACACAACCAATTTTGCAGCCTTTTTAACTCCGCCTAGGGTCTTAATGTATTTTACTACTTTTGCAACTTTCGCTGCCGCAATAACTGTACCCGCAACGATCAAACCGATTGCAGCTGCACATTTTGCAATTTTCCATGCAGATGGATCTGCAATAACAGGAAATGTCGTTTTTTCATCAAAATTAACAACCTGTGTTAAAATATTTTCGTTGACAACATAGTAGGTATCCACATCATTCCCATTTGCATCAACAGCCCATGCTGCATCAATAACTGTATCTATTACGTTATCTTTATTAACAATGTAAACTTCACCTGTATCATAATCATTTTCATTTACCGCTTCATTGTCAATTATATCACAATAATAATCTTTTGCAGTTATCAATGAATATCCCTCTGGTAGATCATAAGCAAAAGTATATTCTTTAGATGCTGTAGATTCATTAATAGTAATAAGTGTCCTTACTCCCTCAAAAGAAACATTACCAGTTTCATCTTTTAGCGGTTGCACACCTATTGTTACTGCATCATCTTCTTTACCATATATCATTGTTCCATTCTTAGTCAATATCCCATCATCATCACTAGCCTCAATGGGCAACTTCATCTCAATGGTCGCCCTATATATACCCATTCCGTAGAATGACTCGCAAGAATTTCATCTAAGTCTACTTTTGTTATTTCTTTGATATTTTTTGAGTCTGACGATTGTATTTTGATTTTTGAATTACTAGTAACCAAACATGCAATCATAAAAAGTACCCTCCTTTAATAAGAGAATATCATAATTCTGCATATTTTCCACTATAACTCCGTCAACGGTCGATTTTAAATTTAATATTACCTTTGTAGATACTTCTTCTCCATTACCTTCTAGAGAAAATCTTCCATTATTTCGACACACTATTTCACGCACATTTCTAAGTCCTATACCATGATTTTTTTATCCTGTTTTTTGGTCATTATGTTTTTTCATAATCCTCTATAAGCACAGTTGAACTATTTCTGATAGTAATCATCAAATAAACCTTTCCCGTCTTTATCTCAATTTTTATATATGGGTTTGTGCATGAATATGCTCTAAATTTCGAAATTCTACAACTGGTCCCGTTTTGAAATGATATCCACTGGACTCAAAAGAATCTGTCATATCAGACATTATATCTATAATTTTAAGATCATTTTCATTTTCTGGTAAAAGCAGATATTGTTCTGATCCTTTAAACTTAATTTGATCTGCTGCTGCCCAAAAACTGTTTCCTATATCTAAAGTTCCGTCTTTAAGAATATTAATTTTAATTTTCTCATTTTGAATCTGTCCTTTTTCTCCATATAAGATCATTGTCTCCTGAAGAACTTTCTCTCCCTGAAAAACTTCATCACGACTTGAAAAAAGGTCGATTTCTTTTATGTTCAATTCTTTTTGTAAGAAGCTCCGTACTTTCGTAAAATATTTTCCAGAAGTCCACGAACGGGGAGTAATAAAAACGTACTGTCCATTATCACGCAATAATTCTACTGCTTTTGCCATAAACAATCCATATAGGTTAGGCTGTCCATATACATATGCCTTCATTGCCGTTGCTTCGATAGAATCTTTTCTTACTTTCATATATGGAGGATTGCATATGACGATATCATATAAACAGGAGGATTCCCATAACACGAAATTTTGATCAATATAATGGATAGTACATTCTGCATGATATGATTCACAGATTTGTCTAATTTTAGTGATTGTATATTCTAAGACTGGTAAAATCTCTGTATCCGTTTCAATCAGTGTAATATCAAGCCGTTTATACCCACTTCTTAGTAATTTATCAATCACAGCAAAAGATAAAATGCCGTTTCCTGCTCCTGGATCTAATACCCTTATCCATTGATTCTTCGGATATTCACTTTCTACAGCAGCCATTCTCATTGAAACCTCTGCCGGTGTAAAAAACTGTCCTTTTTTCTTTCGGATTTCCTTTTGTGTTGTATCTTTATATTCATTTGTGTACATTTCGATTGTACGCAACATTATCAATAGACTCCTTTATATCATTGCAATAAAAGAGTCACACTGCCATAACATTTGGGAATGTGACTGTTTTTATTGGTTATTTGTTTCAATCCACGGTTGGTAATTTCACAGAGTCCAACATGTCGGAAATACCGACGTTGCTTGACCTTATGTCCGTAGGGGATACCGATTTCTCTCCGCCCGCTACTGCCGTTTCATTTCTTTTTGATAATTCCTCTCCTACCTATGTTTACACCTAGAAGTAAGAGATTCCTTATTATTTGTTTGTTAAATAAACGTATAAATTATCAGATGAACCATAATCAGTTCATTTACAGTTTATCATTAATTTTATTTTTGTGCAATAAAATTAATCTCTTTGCACCAAAAGAATATTTTTTTAAAAATCCCACAGCCAAAAGACTGCGGGATCATCCTTCTTACTCTTTCCACAAAATGAGAAGGCTCCTATAAGTTTTAATGTCTGTTCCAGTAACCGTGAATCGGTCTGATTACTGATCCGAAGAACAGCCTGTCCGATCTGAAGTTCCATTGAAGACTATTCATAAAGATCGGTTGACTGGTCTGGAATGCTCTCCATTTTTACAATTTCCTGATGGATCGCCTGAAACCTGTCTTTTTCTGCTAGTTCTGGAAATTCACAAGCCTGCTTGCGAAAACGACAGACCTAGTAAAAAAAGTCCCTGGATTGATGTCATGTTCCAGACACCACTGGTGATCAGAAAGTCCGCTCTGTCTGCATTCCATCATGATCTCATACTGTTCCTGTTCGGTACGTCTTTTTGTTCTCATTGTACTCCTCCACAATTCTTAATTCCCTCTTCTTCTTTTCTCCTTTCTTCTTCACTTTTTACTTTCTCAATTGGTATTTTCAAAATGATAACGTTGCTATTTTCTTCAAGTATTTTTAATATCTCTCTATATTTTATTATCACTAATTGACTCATACAAAAATCACATTTTTCTTCATATTCCATAAAACTACAATTCTTCTAGTATTTTAAAAACCAATAATGCACATGTATAGATTCTTTGAACTGCCTGATCACTGTCTTTTAGCAGATTCCTGTAATCCTTGATCTCTTTGACTTTTCCATAGGCATCATAAGTGTAACTTCTGTGACTTCGTAAGGTCTCAAGGAATGCTTAAGAAATTTTAAGATTCTGTGATACCTATAGAAAATAATAATTATCCTTATTTACTTTCATTTTTTTTATAATAAAACAATTCGGATATTCTTTAAATCCTGGAAGTGTTGATCTATATTTTTTCATTACACTTCGTGCTTTTTTCCAACTTCCAAAATAACCAATCATAAGTAAACTACCCTCATCTTCATATGTCAGTTGATATATATACATATTTAACCACCTCACTCCCTAAAAATATTTTTCCATCCAAAGTTTTCAATTTCATATTTTTGGTTTAAAAATTTCAACATATCTTCATATTTATCTATTTTATATAGAATCTTTCTTTGTTGTTTATCTAAACAATACATTTGTCCATTCTCAGTATTTTTTAAACACAAAAATTTTTCATGATCATAATAATAATCCATTTTTCCATTATACACTTTTATATTTTCTCCATATTTTACTTCTATATCATGATTTTCTGGATTATATTCTTCTTCTTTTTCGATCATATAATTATTTAAAAGTTTTATTATAAAATATGATTTTGTTGCTCTCCAAAAACCTTCATTCCACTCTGCTTCATTGATTTTATATTCATTAATTTCCAAAAATTCCTCTTTTCCTTTAAATCTTGGTTGTTGTGAAAATTTTTTCTTTCCTATTTCTGCCTTTTTATATGATGAATATACCGCAATAATTATTTCATCATTGTTTTCTGAATTATCCTCATAATACGAGAATTTCAACTCATAAATCATGAATATATTTGCACCTCCATTTATATTTTTACTGTATCAATTATCGTCCTCTATCTCCCCACTTTCTCAATTCGCTATATTCCTTTCCTTGCTTTCCTTTTCTTGCCCATTTTCCTTTTCCATAATGTTCATTCATTTTCCTAGTTGCATACTCATTTCCACTTTCCCCTTTTTTTGGTCTAGATCCATGTGCCCAACTTGGAATATCTGTCGCTCTTTCTTTTTTACTTTTTTTTGATTCTCTCTTCTTTTTAGTATTACTTTTTTTCTTACTTTTACTATATATTATCCTATCCACTACTCCTGCTGTAAGCCATACAGATACTTTTGTTTTAGAAATAATTTTTCTTCCTGCATATTTTGTTTTTGAACTATGATTTTTCCATGATGAATATGACACATAAGCTACTGCACCTCCAACAAGTACTAATTTTATAACTGTATACATTGCTGCCGCAAAATGCCCACTAGGATCCACATAATTCACCGGATTATTCGTACAATACACATACAAATGTCCAGTCTCAGGGTTCATTATCTCTCCACGATAACTATCCTCCGTCATAAATCTTCCATCTTCTGGATCATAATACCGTGCATTCAGATAATACAATCCCGTACTCTGATCATAGATTCCGCCAGTATAGCACACTTCATTTTTCGCCTGATCATCTCCATGAATAATTGTCTCTCCAAAATCCGTATACTGATAGGTTGCATCTGCACTTCCATCTTCTTTCACTAGGCTAGTTGTACTTCCCTGAATATCTTTATTATACAGATAATATTGCGTATCATCCCCTTTGAATCTCTCAGTTGCAAGTACATTTCCTTCTGTTCCAATCAAGTTCTGTGAGTTTTGATTTCCTTCAGCATCTGTCGTATAAGCTGCAATACCATCCTGATAATAATAGTTGGTCATCTCATCTCCATCGACCTTCTGGATTCGCTGTCCTTCTCCATTATAGATGTTCTGCTGGATCACTGCTGTCTTTCCGTCTTTTGTCACGGACACCTGACTTAATCTGTTTTCTGCATCATATACATAAGTCTGATTCTCACCAGTCTTTGTGTTCTTTACATCTGTCTGGTTTCCATTCATATCGTAATCATACTGACGAACTTCTTCTACCGCAGTTCCTTTTTCTTTCGTGGATGTCTTTAACTGATCCAGTCCGTTATAAGTATACGATATTGTCGTTGTTCCATCATCTTCTTTGAGCCGATTTCCAACATTATCATAGGTATAAGTGACCGTCTTTGTCTTATCATTCTTGTTATGATCTATTGTTACAGTCTTTGTCAGTCGTCCAAGTGTATCATAAGTATAAGATTTTGTCTCATTAACTTTGTTTGCATCTTCCTTCGGATAGTTGTTGACCTGCGTTTTCTTTGTGATATTAGAGTTCTTATCATAGCTGTACTGATAAGATTCCATCACTTTTCCTGTTTCAAGATCTGTGTAGATCATCTCTTTGACACGGTCAAATCTGTCATAGGTATAGACTTTTTGAACTGCCTGATCACCGTCTTTTAGCAGATTCCTGTAATCCTTGATCTCTTTGACTTTTCCATAGGCATCATAGGTATAACTTCTGAGGACTTTCTCTGTTGTCTGCCCCTTGGAATACAGTTCTCCTTTGATCTCCTGCAACCATCCGTTTTCATCATAAATATAAGATAATGACTGGATTCCGTCTTTGGTTGTCGGATAGGATACCTTACTGAGATTTCCATCCTCATTATAAGTATACCGGATCTGATGTGCTTTGATATCATCTGCCGTTGGCTGAGTATTCTGACTGATCTCTGCAAATGCTGTGATCCTTCCTCCTTGATCATAAGTATATTCTGTATAACGATACGCAGTCTCTGTTTCAGATGATACCCTGTAATCTGTCATCTCTAGCAACTGCCCATAATCATCATAACGATACCGACTGATCAGTGTTTTTGTTCCTTCTTTGTCATAAGACTGTGTTTTTGTAACCAGATTCCGGCTGTTATATTCATAAGTCTTTTTCGCCCCGTTGGCATAGACTTCTGAAATCTTATTTCCACGGTCATCATAGGTATACTTTGTTGTAATGGATTCACTGCCGTCTCCAAGATCCGATGTTGTTGTCACTGATCCGGATGCACTGGCTGTTTCCTGCTTGACATGTCCATTCGCATCTGTAACGCTTGTTGTCGTTGATTCGTCTGAATTCACCTGATAGGAAACTTTTGTCTTCTGTCCTCCCTGTGTGATCTCGGTTACACGATTCTGGTCATCATAAGCATAAGATATCTGATCTCCATTGCCATCGGTTTTTGTTGTCTCATTTCCCTTTGTGTCATACTCTGTTTTCTGTAAGATGGAACTGTTTCCAACCTTTACTGTGGCATCAGAAGTCCCTTTTGTAATCTCTGGATTTTGGATCGCAGCTGTCTGTTTTCCTTCTTTGTCATATAACTGCAAGGCAATCTTTCCATCTCCGGAAGTCTTTGTTCCAAGACTGATCGTTGCGATCTCTTTTCCGTCACTGGTGAACACATGATCCGTATATAATCCATGGCTGAAACTTCTGACGGTCTGCCCCGCTGCATCTGTCCATGACTTTTTACTGACACGTCCATTGGTCTTTGTTGTCTGAACGCTCAGATTCTGATAGTTTTTCGTTCCATTCAACGTATGGATCTGTGCATCTTCATATCCATAGGCAGTTTCCGTGACGGTATCTGTCCCATCTGCTGATTCTGTTGCTTTGATCACGCGGTTTAGTGAATCATAACGATACGCTGTCTTTATTCCTGATGCACTGGTTTCTGTTGCCACAGTTCCGTTATCATCATATGTTTTGGATTCTGTCTGTGTCACGCCATCGGATGTTACTTTCGTCTGTATCGCTCTTCCCATGAAATCATACGATGTTTCCGTACTGCTTAAGATATTTCCTTTCCTGTCCTTACTGGTATTTTCTGTTTCACGTCCCATGGCATCTGTTTTTGTCACAGATGTCTCTTTCTCTTCTCCCTGTGTCGTTGTTGTTGTCCGTGTCGTTCCCTGTACAGTATCCTGACATGTCGTTTGTTCTACAGAATCAGGGGCTCCTTCCTTTGTTGTCGTGACTGTTGTTGGCTGTCCGTGATCATCATAGGATGTGACTGTTTTGGTTTCTTCTTTTTCCTTGTCTGTTTTCAAAAATTTCACCAGTCCGGCAGCATCCAGCTCCTGATAATCCACTTCCGTTTTGATCTTTCTTACAAGATATTCATTTACCCAGCCATTTTGTTCTCCGCCTTTTCCTCCATCATCATAACTGTAACTGCTTTCAATTCCATTGGCATCCTTCTTTTTCAGGATCTTTCCTGTATTCTTGTCAAAACTCATGGAATCCTGTGCTGTTTTGATTCCGTCTGCCTTGTGGGAAGATACCGTCGTTGTTCCATCTCCATAAGAAAGCTGCTGGTATTCTCCATTCGGACGGATAAATCTTTCTGCTTTTTCTCCTGTATAAGTGATCTGGTACCCGTTCTTCTTTGCATCAATGATCTTGCTCATCTTCCCATTACTTCCATAAGCATATGCCTGATCTACGGAAGCTGTTTCTCCGCTGTTTTTGTGAGAAACATTTGCAAGTTTCCCTTCATCATATGACCGAGGATTCCCACTCTAGTTTCCTAACTATGATTATAGGCTCTCAACTCACAATTTTCAATAGCTTCTTTTCCTTTACTCTTGACGGAGAAAAGGCATCTATGATAGTATAAAGTTTAGTTTCACAGATTACGGACCATTTGAAAGGGATAACGACTGTGGGGCACATTTTTTGTGCTCCTGTCGTTGTCCCTTTTTTGTGCACATATTAAAGAAAAGGAAGGAAAGAGACATGTATTTAATGATTGATAATTATGACTCATTTGTATATAATCTGAAAGCTTATTTTGAAGAGCTTGGAAAGGAAATTGCCGTCATCCGCTGTGACAAGATCACGCTGGAAGAGATTGAAGATATGCAGCCTTCCGGGATTATTCTCTCGCCAGGGCCAAAACGCCCGCAGGACGCGACGCTTTGCATCGATATTGTAGAAAAATTCCAAGAGAAAATACCGATACTTGGCGTCTGCTTAGGTCATCAGGTGCTAGGACTCTGCTCTGGTGCAACGGTGGAAAAAGGGATATTTCCGATCCATGGGAAAATCTCTGAGATTTCCAACAATGGGCTTCGTCTCTTCGCCGGTCTTCCGACGAAATTCAATGTAACAAGATATCATTCCCTCGTCGTAAATAAAGACACTATTTCCAATAACTACAGCATCGATGCCACAACCGCGGACGGTGTTGTCATGGGGATCTCTCATAAAACGCTTCCACTATACGGCGTACAGTTTCACCCGGAGGCAGTATGTACCGAATATGGACATGCACTTTTAAATAACTTTTGCAAAATCGCAGAGCAGCGAGGATAATGGAGGATTTTTTTCATGCAGAACACGAATACAATAATTAAAAAACTAGATATGTACATTCCGGCAGCTAAGATTTTTCAAGTACTGCCTTCCGAAGAAAATGCGATTTTTCTCGATTCTTCTCTTGTAAATGAGCTTGGTCACTATTCCATCATCGGCCGCAAACCTTATCTGAAGCTTGAAAAACGTGAAGATCGTTTTTATATTAATGATACAGAAGAAACCTCGATTTCTTTCGAAAATTATCTGAGATCTTATCTGGATAAACAGAAAACTGCGAATTCTTCCCACCTGCCACTTGCGTCAGGTGCACTTGGATATTTTTCTTACGAATATGGCCGTAGACTCATGGGAATTCCATCTTCCCACAAAGACACAATCTCTATTCCAGATGCAGTACTCATATTTTACGATGCATTTATTATTGAAGATTGTCACAAAAAAGAGAGTTACCTCATTACCAATGGAATTACCGAACCTGCTGATATACTTTTAAAAAAATTGGAAGATGCCATTTTAAAAACAAGTGACAGTGAACCTGTAAAGCCTGTCAAAGAAAAATATCCGATCCAGGTTCATGCAAACTTTGAAAAAGAGGATTACAAAAAATCAATCAGCGATATGATCCACTACATTTACGAAGGAGACATTTATATCGCCAACATGACACAGCAACTGACGATTGAAAGCAAAAAAGCACCACAGGATGTATTTTACGATCTCCGTAAAAATAACCCTTCTCCCTTTGGCGGCTATTTGGATTTTGATCATTATCAGATTGTATGTGCTTCACCGGAGCGTTTTCTAAAACTCACTGACGGTCATGTAGAGACAAGACCGATCAAAGGGACCCGCAAAAGAGGAGAAACTGAAAAAGAGGATCTGCGTTTGCGAAAGGAACTGGAAAACTCTGAAAAAGATAAAAGTGAACTTCTTATGATTGTCGATCTGGAACGAAATGATCTGAATAAAATCTGCAAAAGTGGCAGCGTGAAAGTAACTGATTTATTTACCATCGAAGAATACGCAACAGTCTTTCATCTCGTATCCGGGATTGAAGGTGATCTGGCGGACGAGAAAAACTTTGCCGATCTTCTTATGGCGACATTTCCAGGTGGTTCTATTACTGGTGCACCAAAGTACCGCGCCATGGAAGTGATTGACGAACTGGAACATGGAAAGCGAAATCTTTACACCGGCTCGATTGGTTATCTTTCTCTGGATGGAAACTGTGATTTTAACATTGTCATCCGGACTGTCTTGCACGTGGACGGTCACTATCACTTAGGTGTCGGTGGCGGCATTACAGCGGAATCGGAGACAGAATTTGAATACGAAGAAACATTGCAGAAGGCAAAAGCTATCCTTGATGCCCTGCAGTAATATGGAAATGATAATACGAAAGGAAACGAACATGAATCTGCATATAGATGACGGAGTACAATTCGGATTGGGTGCCTTTGAGACGATCGCAGTGGAGAAAAACAAACCTGTTTTTCTTGAAAGACATTTACAAAGGCTTCAGCACGCAGCCGATGTATTTGACCTTGGAAATTTAGAAAACCGCCAGGTTACCGTAAATTCCATTGAAGATTATTTGAACAGTACTTATATTGAACATGGTGCACTGAAGATAATATTAACGAAAGAAAATGTCATTTTTTCTGACCGAAAATCACCTTATACAAGTGCTCATTATGAAAATGGTTTTACTTCCGCAATAAGTAGCATAAGACGAAACGAAACATCCCCCTTCACGTTTCATAAAACGTTAAATTATGGCGATAATATTTTAGAAAAAAGAGCTGCCATAAATGCTGGCATCAATGAGAAAATCTTTCTGAACACGAAGGGTCAGATCTGTGAAGGCACAGTGAGCAACATTTTCTTTGTAAAAGAAAAGAAACTCTATACGCCTACACTCTCCTGCGGCCTGCTACCGGGAATCCTTCGGGCATACATACTGGAAACTTATGATGTCAAAGAGACCATCCTTTATCCGGAAGATCTTGTGACATTTGATGAGTGCTTTCTGACGAATTCACTGATGGGGATTATGCCTCTTTTTCAGATTGAAAATGTGGCTTTTAAAGAACGAACGGTAACAAATCAGCTTCGTAAATCTTATCTGGAAATGTATGTCAACCACCCGGGGATGTAACCATAGGCATGCTGTACCGCATGTAGATGCTTTTGCATCCAGCGAATGAGTACATTTAAACATAAAAAAGCCTCCAATCCAAAGTTAGATTAGAGGAGGAAATTAATTTTCTGGTATTTTATGTGACATGCTCCCACCACTTAAATCCCTGATTTTGAAGTGGGGGCTTCTTGCTCAATGGCTCTACTGAGCCAAGTATCTACAAGCTATCCTCGCGTGCCCCGCGATTCTTTTGCCCGGACACGGGCATGTTTTCTTATTATCCAATTGTCCGGATACGGACAGTTTATGCTGTCAACATCCTTCTTACCTCTTCACGGATGTTGATCGCTGCATTATGATCTCTGTCCATCTTATTTCCACACTCACAGTGATAGATATGCCTTTTCCAGATGAAGCTGGACATTTCCAGTGCCAGCGAATCTACTTCTTTCAGAAATGGATATTCCCTTTTATACATGGCCGGTGTGTTTTTTAACATTTTCTTTGTCTTTTCATACTCTCGAATCTTATCATCAAGCATCTGATTGTACAGAAAACGACAACAGCCAAATGTTTTGCCAAGAAGTATCTTCTGTTCTTCTGTCGGATAGATCCGGAAACGATATGCTATGTTCAATACTTTTTCTCTCCCTGGGTTTCAATGTATTGACGGATCACTTCTACTGGAGTGCCTGCTACTGGCACTTTTATAAGCATTGATAAATTTACTAAGTTCTGTTCTCGGCTGCGCACGGAACATTATTACACTTCATTTTTAATACAAACATCCAATTTCTGATATGGTATCTCGATTCCTTCCTCATCAAATCGAATCTTAATCTCTTCATTTAACGCCCATTTGGTTGCTACATAATCAGATGTTGGAACCCAGCACCTGATCCCCATCATGACAGAGCTGTCTGCTAAACTGCTCACAAAGATATTAACTCCATCCTGATCAAGAATTCTTTTTTCATTTTTTGCTATGTCTGTAAGAATTCTTTTGACTTCTTTAATATCTGCATCATAAGAGATCCCAACTTCAATATCGATCAATCTTCGTTCCTGTTTTGTGTTGTTGATCAGATTTGAATTGCTTAACGTTCCGTTAGGAATGACGATCACTCGGTTATCAATTGTCTTAAGCTTTGTATAGAAAATATCCATCGCTGCAACTTCTCCTTCGCAGTCGGTTCCTGTTAATACGATGTAATCTCCTACCTGAAATGGTTTCAGGATTAATAGTAAAACTCCACCTGCTACATTAGAAAGTGTTCCTTGTAATGCTAAACCTACTGCTACACCTGCAGATCCTAATAATGCGATAAAGGAGCTTACCTCTACCCCCATATGTGCAACTGCCATAAAGATTACAATACAACGCAATCCAATCCTTATGAATGAGCAGGAAAATGAGATAACTCCATAATCGATCTCTGCCTTCTCAAGGGTTGTTTTTAACAATTTAATTAAGATCTTAATCAATTTAAATCCAATTGCAATGATCAAAAATGATACTATAACTTTTCCTATGATACTCATTGCAATTTCCAGATATTTTTCTAAAAACTGATTCCAGTTAATCTTGCCCAAGTCCACTACTGCGAACATCGCTTGTATTTGTGCTAACATAAACTCTCCTCTTTTTTTCTTGTGTTTCTTTTGATATCCATTTCACAAATATGCTTAACATGAAAGAAACACGTATTTCTACGTGTTTCTTATCATAGCAAGTTTATCTATTCATTACAATACTTATTTTTTTGTAATATATCCTTTTGCTTTTAATGTCTCAGCACATAAAACAGCTCCACCTGCTGCTCCACGAACTGTGTTATGAGAAAGTCCTACAAATTTGTAATCATATACAGTGTCTTCTCTTAAACGTCCAACAGAGATTCCCATTCCATTTTCGTAATCAACATCTTCTCTTACCTGTGGGCGGTTATCTTCTTCTAAGTACTGAATCATCTGTTTTGGAGCACTTGGAAGTTCTAATTCCTGTGGAAGTCCGCTGAAGTTTACTAATTTCTCAATCAACTGTTCTTTTGTTGGTTTCTTCTTGAATTTAACGAAGACTGCTGCTGTATGTCCGTTTAATACTGGTACACGGATACACTGTGTTGTGATCACTGGTGTTTCAGCTTTCACGATCACACCGTTTTCAATATGTCCCCATAAACGAAGAGGCTCCTGTTCGCTCTTTTCTTCTTCTCCACCGATGTATGGAATGATGTTTCCTTCCATCTCTGGCCAATCTTTGAAAGTTTTTCCTGCTCCAGAAATTGCCTGATATGTTGTAGCAACAACTTCATATGGTTCAAATTCTTTCCATGCTGTTAAAACTGGTGCATAACTCTGGATAGAGCAGTTAGGTTTTACTGCTATGAAACCTTTTGTTGTTCCTAAACGTTTCTTCTGGCTTTCGATCACTTCGAAGTGTTCTGGGTTGATCTCAGGTACTACCATTGGTACATCTGGTGTCCAGCGGTGAGCACTGTTGTTAGATACAACTGGTGTTTCTGTTTTTGCATAGTCTTCTTCGATCTTTTTGATCTCGTCTTTAGACATATCTACTGCACTAAATACAAAGTCTACGTGAGAAGCAACTTCTTCTACTTCATTGACGTTTTTTACGATCATAGATTTTACTGCTTCTGGCATTGGAGTATCCATTTTCCAACGTCCACCAACTGCTTCTTCATATGTCTTTCCAGCAGAACGAGGGCTTGCTGCTAATGTTGTAACTTCAAACCATGGATGATTCTCAAGTAATGAAATAAAACGCTGTCCAACCATTCCAGTTGCACCTAAAATACCAACTCTTAATTTTTCACTCATTTTTTCTCTCCTATAGTACACGAACACGAACGACTCCGTCGATCTGTTCCATTTTCTTGATTGTCTCTTCTGTTGGTGCTTTCTTTTCCATGTCAAACATAGAATAAGCCCATTCACCTTTGGATTTATTCAACATATTGGAAATGTTATGTCCATCTGCTGCCAAGATCGCTGTTAACTGACCGATCATATTTGGAAGATTCTTATGATGTACTGTAATACGAGCTGCTCCACTTGCTTCTCCAAGATCACAGTTTGGATAGTTTACTGAATTGACAATATTACCATTCTCTAAATAATTCATCAACTGATCCACTGCCATCTCTGCACAGTTTTCTTCTGATTCCTCTGTAGATGCTCCTAAGTGTGGAATTGTGATCACTTTATCTACTCCAGCGATTTCTGCACTTGGGAAATCTGTTACATAATGTTTTACTTTTCCTGATGCTAATCCTTCGATCACTGCCTGATTATCAACAAGTTCTCCTCTGGCGAAGTTTAATAATGTAACTCCGTCTTTCATCTTATCGATAGCTTCTTTGTTGATCATTCCTTTTGTAGAATCCATGTATGGAACGTGAATTGTAATATAATCACATGTCTCAAATAATTCGTCAATGGAAGCGATATGTTTTACCATTCTTGATAAGCTCCATGCAGAACGTACGGATACGTATGGATCATATCCATAAACTTTCATTCCAAGACGATTGCAGATATTTGCTACTAAAACACCGATTGCTCCAAGTCCGATAACTCCGATACTTTTTCCTTTTAATTCGTTACCTGCATACTGTTTTTTCTGTTTCTCAACAAGTTTTGCAAGGTTCTCTTCGGATGCATTTTCCTTAACCCAGTTATATCCACCGATGATATCACGAGATGCAAGTAAAAGTCCTGCAACAACAAGTTCTTTTACACCATTAGCATTCGCTCCTGGTGTGTTGAATGCTACGATTCCCTTCTTTGCATATTCATCTAATGGAATATTGTTAACTCCTGCTCCAGCTCTTGCAACTGCAAGAAGGCTTTCTGGAACTTCAAGATCGTGCATAGCTGCACTTCTTACTAAAACTGCATCTGCTTTATCTAAGTCATCGATCACTTTAAAATCTTCTGTAAATAAATCTAGTCCTTTACTTGCGATCGGGTTTAAGCATTTTACTGTATACATGGCTCCTCCTTATTTGTTCTCTTCTTCAAACTTCTTCATAAATGCTACTAATTTCTCAACACCTTCTTTTGGCATTGCGTTATAAATACTTGCACGCATTCCACCAACTGTACGATGTCCTTTTAGGTTCTCAAATCCTGCTTCTTTTGCTTCAGCTACGAATTTGGCATCCAGATCTTTGTCTCCTGTTACAAATGGAACGTTCATTAAAGAGCGGTCTTCTTTCACAACTGTTCCTTTAAACATTTCACTCTGGTCTAAGAAATCATATAAGATTTTTGCTTTTTCTTCGTTACGTTTCTTCATTGCAGTAAGTCCACCCTGGTCCTTTAACCATTTGAAGACTTTTCCACAGATATAGATTCCGTAGCATGGAGGTGTGTTATACAGTGAATCTGCATCTGCCTGTGTTTTCCATTTTAACATGGTTGGTGTTCCTTCTAACACATCATCTGTGATCAGATCTTCACGTACGATACAAACTACAACTCCTGCTGGTCCAACGTTTTTCTGTACTCCAAAATAGATCACTCCAAAGTCTTCTACATTAACTGGCTCAGATAAAATGCAAGAAGACATATCTGCAACAAGGATTTTACCTTTTGTATTTGGAATCTGCTGATATTTTGTTCCATAGATCGTGTTGTTATAGCATACATATACATAATCTGCATCTTCTGATACAGGAAGGTCAGAACAATCTGGAATATATGTATATGTTTTATCTTCTGATGAAGCTAAAATGTTTGCTTTTCCATATCTGGAAGCTTCCTGGTATGCTTTCTTTGCCCACTGTCCTGTGATGATGAAGTCTGCAACTTTGTTCTTCATCAGATTCATAGGGATCGCTGAAAACTGCTGGGATGCTCCACCCTGAAGGAATAATACTTTGTAATTATCAGGGATGTTCATTAATTCTCTTAAGTCTGCTTCTGCAGTTTTGATGATATCATCAAACATCTTGGATCTGTGGCTCATCTCCATAACGGACATTCCACATCCTCTGTAATCAAGCATTTCCTCTGCTGCTTCTTTTAACACTTCTTCCGGAAGTACTGCCGGTCCAGCTGAAAAGTTGTATACTCTTGCCATTTCTTTTTTCTCCTTTATATGAAAATAAATTAAAAATTACCTTGCCTGCGCCTCAAGATCCGATTTATCAAATGCATCTTCAATAGAACCTCCTGGATTAACCATCGGCCATACTTTGTCATCTAAGTCAATATGACAATCGAGAACTACTGGTTCTCCTGCATTTAAAGCTTCTTTGAATGCATCTTTGAATTGTTCGATATCCGTGATCTTCTTAGCTTGCACCCCAAGTCCTTCTGAAACTTTCACAAAGTCTACTTTGTCCTGAAGTGTTGTATACGAATATCTTTCTTCATAAAACAGATCTTGCCACTGTCTTACCATTCCTAACACGCTGTTATTGATAATAACTTCGATCACTGGAATGTTGTATCGCGAGGCTGTCGCAAGCTCATTTAAATTCATACGGAAACATCCATCTCCTGCAATGTTTACTACGATCTTATCTGGATTACCAACTTTGGCTCCAAGGCTGGCTCCAAGGCCGTATCCCATTGTTCCAAGACCACCAGATGTCAAGAATTTACGTGGTTTATCATATTTATAAAACTGAGCGGCCCACATCTGATGCTGTCCAACTTCCGTTGTAATGACTGCCTCACCTTTTGTAATATCATAAATCGCTTCCATGATCTCAGGACATGTTAATCGTCCTTTATCATAAGTTAATGGATATTTTTCTTTATATTCTTTGACCGTATCAAGCCACTCTTTGTGTTCCTGGGCTTCTAAACGGCGATTGATCACTGTTAATACTGCTTTTACATCTCCGATGATAGAAGCTGATACACAAATATTCTTGTTGATCTCGACTGGATCAACATCAATCTGTAAAATCTTTGCATTCTTTGCAAATGTTTTTGGATTTCCTAAAACTCGGTCACTAAATCTTGTTCCGACTGCGATCAGAAGGTCACAGTGAGATACTCCAAGATTTGATGCTTTTGTTCCGTGCATTCCAAGCATTCCACTATAGCGTTCATCCGTACCATTAAATGCTCCTTTTCCCATGAGGGTATCGCATACTGGTGCATCTACTTTCTCTGCAAATTCTTTTAATTCATCTGCTGCATCAGAGATCACAGCTCCACCACCAACTAAGATATATGGTCGTTTTGCTTCTCTGATCATGCTGATCGCATTCTGGATATCTACTTCTTTGATATATTCACTGGAACGTATGATCTTCGCTGGTTTGTATTTTTCATATAGGGTCGTTGCTGCTGTCACATCTTTTGGAATATCGATCAAAACAGGCCCTGGTCTTCCTGTCTTTGCAATTCTAAACGCTCTTCGGATCGTGTCTGCAAGTTCTTCTATATTCTTTACAATAAAGTTATGCTTTGTAATCGGAATTGTGACTCCGGAAATATCAACTTCCTGGAAGCTGTCCTTTCCAAGAAGGCTGACTCCTACGTTACATGTGATCGCAACAACTGGCACTGAATCCATATTCGCTGTTGCAAGTCCTGTAACGATATTTGTCGCTCCCGGTCCACTGGTTGCAAAGCACACTCCGACTTTTCCTGTAGATCTTGCATATCCATCTGCTGCATGAGAAGCTCCCTGCTCATGAGATGTCAGGATATGTGTAAAATCTTTTTTCTGTTTATATAATTCATCATAAATGTTTAAGATCGCTCCGCCTGGATACCCAAAAACGGTATCCACGCCTTGCTCTTTCAAACATTCTAAAACAATCTGAGCACCTGTCAATTGTTTCATCATTTGATCCTCTTTTCTTACTTAATTACTGTTTGATTTCTAAAACTGCTCCGCGGTTTCCAGATGTAACTAACGATGCATATCTTGCAAGATAACCTGTTGTAACCTTAGGTGTTCTAGGCTTCCAGTTTTCTTTTCTCTTTGCTAATTCTTCGTCAGAAACTTTTACATTTAATGTATTGGCATCGATATCAATTGCAATGATATCTCCTTCTTCTACTAATGCAATCGGTCCTCCAACTGCTGCTTCTGGAGAAACATGTCCGATACAAGCTCCTCTGGAAGCTCCGGAGAATCTTCCATCTGTGATCAGGGCTACGCTTGATCCAAGTCCCATACCCATGATCGCTGATGTAGGATTTAACATCTCTCTCATACCTGGTCCACCTTTTGGTCCTTCATAGCGGATCACTACGACATCCCCTGGTTTAATATCTCCACCTTTGATCGCCTTGATCGCATCTTCTTCACAATCAAAGACTCTGGCTGGTCCTTCCATCTTAAGCATCTCAGGAGCAACTGCAGAACGTTTTACAACACCTGAATCTGGTGCTAAATTTCCTTTTAATACAGCAATTCCACCAGTCTGGCTGTATGGATCGTCAATCGGACGAATAACTTCTGGATTCTTGTTTACGCATCCTTCAATGTTCTCTGCTACTGTCTTACCTGTTGCAGTAATAAGATCTGTATGAAGAAGATTCTTCTTATTTAATTCATTCATAACAGCATAAACTCCACCAGCTTCATTTAACTCTTCAATATATGTATGTCCTGCTGGTGCAAGATGACATAAGTTTGGAGTTCTCTTACTAATCTCATTTGCCTTCTCAAGATTCAGATCAACACCTGCTTCATGTGCGATTGCTGGTAAATGAAGCATACTGTTTGTACTGCATCCAAGTGCCATATCAACTGTTAAGGCATTCTCAAACGCTTTCTCTGTTAAGATATCTCTTGGGCGGATATTCTTCTCTAATAATTCCATAACCTTCATACCTGCATGTTTTGCAAGACGGATTCTTTCAGAATATACAGCCGGAATTGTTCCATTTCCCTGTAATCCCATACCAAGAACTTCTGTTAAACAGTTCATAGAGTTTGCTGTGTACATACCAGAACATGATCCACATGTAGGACATGTTTTGTTTTCAAATTCATCTAATTCTTCTTTTGTGATCTTACCTGCTGCATAAGATCCAACAGCCTCAAACATGCTTGATAAGCTTGTTTTACATCCTTTTACACGTCCGGCAAGCATTGGTCCGCCACTGACGAACACTGTGGGTACATTAACACGTGCAGCGGCCATTAATAGTCCTGGTACATTCTTATCGCAGTTTGGAACCATAACTAAAGCATCAAACTGATGTGCTAATGCCATACATTCTGTAGAATCAGCGATCAGATCTCTTGTCACCAGTGAATATTTCATTCCAACATGTCCCATGGCAATTCCATCACATACTGCGATCGCTGGGAATACAACTGGTGTTCCACCTGCCATAGCAACTCCAAGTTTTACTGCATCTACGATCTTGTCAATATTCATATGCCCTGGCACGATCTCATTATACGAACTTACGATTCCGACCAATGGCTTTCTCATCTCTTCTTTTGTGAAACCTAATGCGTTAAATAACGATCTTTGAGGTGCAAATGCTTCTCCCTCTGTAAATGTATTACTCATAAAACTAACCTCCTAGTATAATATATCTCATTCTATCTATGGTAAGCATCGAATTCTTATTTGATCTGATCAATGATCAGCTGTCCCATTTCTTTACATCCGACTTTCTTCATTCCATCTGACATAATGTCAACTGTTCTGTATCCATCTGCTAAAACTGCTTTGACTGCTTTTTCGATCTCATCTGCTTCTTTATCTAAATCAAATGAATAACGAAGCATCATAGCTGCGGAAAGAATTGTTGCGATTGGGTTTGCAATATCCTGTCCTGCGATATCTGGAGCTGATCCGTGGCTTGGTTCATATAATCCAAACTTACCTTCTGCAAGACTTGCGGATGATAACATTCCAATAGAACCTGTGATCATACTTGCTTCATCTGATAAAATATCTCCAAACATATTCTCTGTTAAGATCACATCAAACTGACGTGGATTATTGACTAACTGCATTGCACAGTTATCAACTAACATATGTTCATATGTAACATCTTCGTAGTCCTTGGCTACTTCTTCTACAACTGCTCTCCATAATCTGGAAGAATCAAGTACATTTGCCTTATCAACACTGATCACATGTTTTTTACGTTTTCTTGCAATGTCAAATGCTTTGATCGCAATTCTTCTGATTTCATTTTCATTGTAAGATAATGTATCAATGGCTGTTCTTACACCATCAATTTCTTCTGTATGTCTTTCTCCAAAGTAAAGACCACCTGTTAATTCTCTCATGATGACCATATCAAATCCATCACCGATCACTTCATCACGAAGTGGGCATGCTTTCTTTAATTCATCATATAAGTATGCTGGTCTGATGTTAGCAAATAATCCAAGGGATTTACGAAGTTTTAATAAGCCTGCCTCGGGTCTTAACTGTGCTGGAAGTTTATACCATGGAGATGTACTTGTATTTCCACCGATCGAACCCATTAATACTGCATCACTCTTCTTAGCAATCTCTAAAGCTTCCTCTGTTAATGGTTCTCCATGAACATCAATGGATGCTCCACCCATCAGTATCTGTGTATAAGAAAATGTATGTCCATACTTTTCTCCTACAGCATCTAAAACTCTCATTGCTTCTGTGACGATCTCTGGCCCGATCCCGTCACCTTTAATGACTGCTAAATTACAATTCATATCTTCTTCCTCATTTCTTCTTGATATTACTTATGTCTGTCAATGAATTGGCAGATTAATTTACCCTAAAACTACTAATGCAATAAATGCTCCGATACAGCTTGCACATGCAACTGTAACAATATTTTTTTTATTATATGCAAAAATCATCGCAATTGCAAATCCAATTGTCGATGCGATCAAATTTCCTGTCGCATAAAACACTGCTGGCATGATCATTGCTGCCAGTACTGCATATGGAACATAGTATAAAAATGATCGAAAAAATCTATTCTCTATCTTCTTCTGTATTGCAACCAATGGGATGACTCGTATTAGATATGTAGAAACTGCTGTGACTGCAATATAAACTAATAATCTGCTAAGCTTCATGAGTCTCCTCCTCTTCTACTGGGAATAAAATTGCTCCAAATGTTGCTGCGATCAAGGTACAAATGATGATCACGAACCCACTGGATATAAAAGATAACGCTTTGATATATTTAAATAATAAACTAACGATCATGGAAAGAATGATCACGATAGTTATATGCTTATCTTGTCTGGCTGGTGGAATGATAATCCCGATCAACATTCCATAAATTGCAAGTCCAAGTGCATTCCTTAAGATCAATGGTAATAATGTATTGGCCGTCGCTCCTAAAAGAGTTCCAATGGTCCAGCTGATCCATGGAATTGACATCAAAGCATAAAAATATCTAGGCGTAATCTCATGTCTCCCCGCACAGGATACTGCAAAAATCTCATCCGTTACCATAAATGCCATTGAGATCCGATTCCACAATGTCGACTTCTCACTTAATTTCTGTCCGATCGCAATTGACATGATCGAATATCTTAAATTAATAATGATCTGTGATAAAACTAATTCCACCAAAGATCCTCCTGCCGTCATTGTTATGACCGCTGCAAACTGTCCTGCAGAAGTTACACAGGTTGCTGAGATCAAAGTAAGTGCCCATACAGGAATTCCCTTAGACGCTCCTGAAATTCCAAATGCAAACGAAACAGCCACATATGCTAGTCCGATTGGAATTCCATCAATTAATCCTCTTCGAAATTCATTGTCTGATTTCATTATCTGCTCCTATAGTTCAAAATAATTCGATTCCTGTAAAAATATAGAAAATTTCCCCCAAAAATCGAGCTTATATATTAGAATACCACATTCTTAGACAGATTGGAAACTATTTTTCATTTTATAAAAGAATTCTTTTCAACTTTTCAGAAATTTCACAACATTCTAACCTAATCTCACAGAAAATATGTTCTCGTTGAAAAACTACACAAAACATATTATAATGGCACTAACAATCGACAATGAATATGAGGGGTATTATATATGAACAAAAAACAAATTTTATGTACTGGATTATCTCTTGCACTTCTTCTATCAAGTGTAATAACCACACCAGCTTCTATAGCTGCAGGGAAATATTTTAAGATTCAGTACATACATTCTAAGAAAAAAGTCAAAAAGAAAGCCATCAATGCCAGATACAATAATAAGGTTATAAGTACAAAAATTCCAGGATATATTGAAGGTTCTACTTCTATGTATTCTGCATACTGGATCTTCGGTCACTGTTCTTCTCTTGGAACAAAATATTCATATTCAAGTTCCAAAAAAAGAGTTACATTACAACGAAATTCTCAGAAACTTGTGATGACTTTAAACAGCAGAACAGCTACCTTGAACGGGAAGAAATTCACCCTTCCATCTGCACCTCGAAAAATCCGTTATATCGCAAAAAAGAAAAATTATATCATGGTTCCCGGAGATATCGTTGCAAAAAAACTAGGCTTAAATTATTCATGGAACAATCGTCTGTTATCAGGAGTGATCTCAAAGGGCAGTACTGCTAAACCTGCTCCTTCCACTCCATCAAATACAAAGCCTCAGACCTCCAATCCTTCTGGAAGTACAACAAAGATCACAGCATCTGAATCTGATTATTCTATCCGAATCAAAAAACCTGATGGTCTTTCATCGTCTTCTATAAGTTCCAACGATGATTACTGGAATAAGCAGTTACAGATCATCATTGACGGAGATTACCGCAACTTTTTTAACACAGCTTCTAACCGCACGATCAAAGATTCTTTAACTTATAAAGTTTCTTATCTAAATGGAAAAACTTATATCAATCTGATAACATCTACAATCAAAGGATTCTCTGTTACTCAGACAGATTCTTATATCTATGTCAAGTATGCGGCACCAAAGGATATGTTCTACAGAGTCATTGTTATTGATGCCGGACATGGTGGAAAAGACAGCGGCGCAACTGGAAACGGTTATATCGAAAAGAACATGACCTTAAAGATCGTTCAGAATATCAAGACAAACTTTGACTCTGATCCGCTGTATAAGGTTTATTACACCAGACTCTCTGATTGGTATCCTACTCTTACCGAACGTTATGATCTGGCTAACACCGTCAATGCTGACCGTTTTTTAAGTGTACATATCAATTCTGCAGACTCTGCCAGTGCAAAAGGAACTGAAACATTATATAAGGATTACAAAACATATGCCAGTGTCATTCATTCCTCTTCGCTAAGCGGAATGGGGTATACAAAAGGGTCTTCTTATGACCGAAGCCTTGTATACCGTCCTGGACTTGCAGTACTTCGAGGAACAAAAATGATGAGTGCCCTTGCCGAGATGGGATTCATCTCTAACAGCACGGAATCTGCAAGAATTGACGCTAGATCTGAGGCGATCGGATCTGCTCTTTACCAGTCACTCTGTAATTCTTTTAATTAATTTTATTTAATAATATCAGACTGTATCTCAGGAAATCCAAAGAGATACAGTCTTTTTATTGCATTAATATTACAAATATGTTACGATTTAATCTATGAGAAAGGGAGATAAACAATGAGATTACAAAAGTTATTTATTACAACACTATTATCATTTTCAGTCATTGGTACGGCAATACCTGCAAATGTATCTGCCGCATCCTATGCAACGACAAAACGCACATACACTTTAAAAGTTGCTGGTAAAAAGCAGAAAAAGAAAGCTCGCGGTGCAATCTATAATGGTAAGACGATCAAAACAAAAGCACCTGGCTTCTTACGTGGTGATACAACCATGTATTCCGCAAGCTATGTATTCCAGAAAGGATTAGGCGTTTCTTATTCTTACTCTTCTAAAACATGGAAGATCACTTTAAAAAAAGGTTCTAAGACGATCACCATGAAACGTGGCAGCAAATATGCTTATGTCAATGGAAAGAAAAAGAAACTTCCAACACCTGCACGCCGTGTATATTCCTATAAACAGAAAAAAAATTACATCTATGTTCCTGGTGAGTTCTGTGCAAAACATCTTGGATATTCTTATTCATGGAGCAGTAGTTCTTATGCTGGTACTTTCTCAACAAGTAACAGTAATAAGGCATCTTCTTCCGTTACAACGCTTCCAGCAACAAATGGAGAACATTATGTACAACTTGATAAACCAGAGGGCTTATCCGAGAGCGACATCTCAACAACTGACGATTACAATAACTATCGTCTGATCGTAAACATTAAAGGAAATTATTCTTCTTATTATTCCGATGCGTCACATCGCAGTGTTGTTGGTGATTCAAGCTTCTATTCTTATTCTGTAGCTTACAGCAATGGCTATACAAAGATATATATCAGGCCTCGAAAAGCTACGATCAAAGGATTCGAAGTAACACAGACAGATTCTTATATCAAGGTTCGCTATGATTCACCAAAGGCAATGTACAAACAGATCGTTGTACTTGATGCAGGACATGGTGGTTCAGACTCTGGAGCAGTTGCCAATGGATATAAAGAAAAAAACATGACATTAAAGATCGTTCAGGCTGCAAAGTCATACTTTGATGACGATCCAGATATCAAAGTTTACTATACAAGATTATCTGATACATACCCAAGCCTTACTGAGCGTTCTGATCTTGCCAATGAAGTTGGCGCAGACAGATTCTACAGTGTTCATATCAATTCTGCCGGATCTTCTGCTACAGGAACTGAAACCTTATATAACTCCAAAGGATATAAATCTTCTACAGGACTAACAAGCTATAATTGGTCAGCAACCATTCATCCTTATATCCGTTCTGCCACAGGATTTACAAACCGAGGTCTTGTAAACCGTACAGGATTAGCTGTTCTCCGTCATACGAAGACATCTTCTACCTTAACTGAGATTGGATTCATCTCTAACAAATCTGAAGCAAAGAAAATGAACTCTAATCTTACAAACTATGGAAAAGCTGTCTATAACAGCACAAAAGCATCTTTTAGTAAAAACCCAACTGGGCGATAATATTGTATTAAAGTATTTATATTCACAACTGGCAGTCATACATCAACCGTATGACTGCCAGTTGTTTATTTATAATATGGGATCACCAGATACATGTCTTCTGTGATCTTTCCATCATATATATGATTTGTCTGACATACCTCTTCAATATAATCGTCAACAGACGAATATTCATTCCCCATATATTTCTTTGCGATCTTCCATAATGTATCACCTTTCTGCACCTGAATGCTGGTAAACTGCTTGTCTTTTGTTTCCTGGGCCTCGATCAGGTTGTTACTTAAAAGGAAAGTACTCATTAGAAAAACAAAAACTACTGCTATGATAATTCCGATCACTCTTCTCTTACTTCTCATAATATCATCCTCCGCAAACTATAATCGAACATTTGTTTTGTTTATGTCTGTATTATAGTTCTCGAACATTTGTTTGTCAAGCTTTTTCCGAAACTTTGTTCGAGAACACTTGTTTCCATTTCGGATCTATGTTATGATAAGAATAGTTTATAAACAGACACGGAGGATATGATACATGGCCAAAGAACAATTAAGTGACAAACAACAACAGATCCTTGAATTCATCAAACGACGCATCCTGGATAAAGGTTATCCACCTGCCGTACGCGAGATCTGCGAGGCAGTGAATCTTCGTTCTACTTCCTCTGTCCATTCCCATCTGGAGACTTTGGAGAGAAAAGGATACATTCATAGAGATCCTACCAAGCCTCGTGCGATCGAGATCACCGATGATGATTTTAATCTGGCTCGCCGCGAGATCATCAATATCCCTGTCGTAGGTACCGTCACTGCCGGTGAACCGATCTTAGCGGTAGAGAATATTGAAGAATATTTTCCAATGCTTCCAAATCATATCAGCAATAAGAATACTTTCATGCTCCATGTCCGTGGAGAAAGTATGATCAATGCCGGAATTTTTGACGGTGATATGGTTATTGTCGAACAACAGCCAACTGCTGATAATGGTGATATTGTCGTTGCAATGATCGAAGATTCTGCAACTGTTAAGAGATTTTATAAAGAAGATGGATATTACAGACTCCAGCCAGAGAATGATACTATGGATCCGATCATCGTATCAGAAGTATCTATTATTGGTAAAGTCGTTGGACTTTATCGTTCAATGAAATAAAAAGAAGTCAGCTGCGAGATGCTTTCAAAGCATTCCCATAGCTGACTTTTTTTCATATGATTCTTTTTAATTTAATTCTTCGATCGATACTTCTTTTCCGTCTTTCCAGATTCTTTCAAGATCATAGAATAAACGGTTTTCTTTATCAAAGATATGGATGATGATATCACCAAAGTCAAGTAAGATCCAGTTTCCTTCTCTATACCCTTCCATCTGTTTCATCTCATATCCAGCTTTAAAAAGTTCTTCCTGTACATTATCTACCATTGCCTGTACCTGGTTTTTGTTATTACCATCTGCAATGATAAAGTAATCTGCAAGAACAGAAATGCTTCGAATATCAATAATCTTGATATCTTCTGCTAACTTGTCATCTAACGCATCATATGCGATCTTTACCATATTTAATGACTGATCCATCTTAATTCTCCTTTTTGTCTCTATAATACTTATAAGTCTCTACTGTCCGCTCATCAATTTCCTGTCCACATTCTGTCAGGTACTCTATCGTATTCTTAAGAATTGTTTTTGTACATTTATCAAGATCCTCAAATGCCAGCTTACGGACTTTTGAAAGTCCTGGAATCATCTTTCGATTTGGTTCCATATAGTCAGCAATAAAAACTATCTGTTCAAGCGGTGTCATACCGATCTTCCCTGTCGTATGACATGCGATTGCTGACAAAACTTCCGAATCCTGTTCCTTATATTCATCGCTTGCAAGAAATGGAGCGATCTCTTGATGCATCAGCTGCGGACTTTTGGTTAAAGTTCCCTCCAGACTGATATTATATCGTTTGCATAACGCTCTTTGCTCCTCCATTGAAAAGCCTTTGGCACAATCATGTAAAAGACCTGCGCGATATGCTTTATGAACATCCACTCCAAACACCATTGCCATACAGGAAGCTGTATAAGCTACTCCTAGTGTATGCCGGTATCTGGATGGTTTTAACGCTGTTTTAAGCTTTTCTTCTATCTGCTGTACTTCCATATAAATCATTTCTTTCTATATAATCAATCACATCTTCTGGAAGGAAGAAATGAATACTTGATCCATTGCTACATCTTTTTCTGATATCATTGGATGAAATCTCAATGCTTGGACTGCTTAAATGATAAATCTTGCCATCGTATTTCTCTTCCAGATAATCAATCTGAGCATCCAGAGCACTTCTTGAGTCATTTCTTGTAGCTACTAATATATCTGCCATGGTAAAAATCTGTCCTGGATCTTTCCATGTCTCGATCTGATAAAGCGAATCTGCTCCCATGATGAAGTAATATCTGCAATCTGTATCCTGTTTTGTAAGTTCTCTTAACGTATCAACTGTGTACGTTGTTCCTTCACGTTTTAATTCGATATCACTAAATTTGAAATACGGAAAATCCCTGATCGCCAGCTTGATCATATCGACTCTGTTTTTCTCACTGACACCGCCACTGATCTTTTTATATGCCGGATTCTTTGTTGGCATAACCAAAATCTCATCCAATCCAAACTCTTCTTTCGCTGCCTGTCCAAGAATCAGATGTCCATGATGGATCGGATTGAATGTCCCGCCAAGAATTCCTATCTTCTTCATGGCTGTCCTCCGATATTATTTCCCTGCTTTTGGCAGTTCAATTCTCTTATGATTCTTTGATTCCTTATATAATACGATCTTCTTACCAATAACCTGTACAACCTGGGATCTTGTTCTCTCTGCAAGAACATTTGCCAGTTCTTTTGGATCGTCCATACAGTTTTGAAGAACACCGATCTTGATCAATTCCCTTGCTTCTAAAGCATCTCTGACACCCTGTACAAGTTCTGGTGAAATACTTCCTTTTCCAATGTTATAGATCGGATCGATCTTCATTGCAAGGCTCTTTAAATAAGCTCTTTGTTTGCTTGTCATGTTATCCTCCATTCAATTATATCTATCTATAGTAGTCAAACTCCAGATTATACAAACGTACGGTGTCTCCTTCTTCGATTCCCATTTCTGTTAAACGTTCAATGACACCGTTTTCTTTCATGAATTTCTGGAAGAAGTCAAATCCACGCTCAGATTCCAGATTAGTATATCCAAGCATTCTCTCTACTTTCGGTCCTTCGACGGTATATAATCCTTCTTCTGGATGACCGATAAAGATTCCACCTTCTTCTTCTCCGAAGTTTAATTCGTATTCCTGTTCAAATTCTGTTGCACCTTCTGGTAATTCATCTAATAATCCCTGTACATGCCATAATAATTCTTTAACACCTTCCCCGCTTACCGCAGAAATAGGGAATACTTTGATTCCTTCTGGTTCAAACTCTTCTTTTAATAAATCGATCACAGTCTCTCTGTCTGTCTCAGACATAGCATCCATCTTGTTCGCTGCGATCACCTGTGGTTTCTCTAGAATCTCTTTGTTGTATTTCTTAAGTTCATCTGTGATAGCATGGATATCAACGATCGGATCTCTTCCTTCTACTGAAGCTCCATCTACCATATGGATCATAACTTTTGTACGTTCGATATGACGTAAAAATTCAAATCCAAGGCCAACACCTTCAGACGCCCCCTCAATGATTCCTGGGATATCTGCAATGACAAATCCTTTGCTTCCATCCATATCCACAACTCCAAGATTTGGATTTAATGTTGTAAAATGATAGTTTGCGATCTTTGGATTTGCGTTTGTTACTCTTGATAAAAATGTAGATTTTCCTACATTTGGGAATCCAACCAAACCTACATCAGCAATAACTTTTAACTCAAGCATAACTTCGAGTTCCTGCGCTTTCCCACCTGGCTGGGCATATTTTGGTGCCTGCATGGTTGGAGTTGCATAATGCTGGTTTCCTTTACCACCACGACCGCCTTTTAAAAGTACAACTGGTTCCTTCTTATTAGACATATCAAGGATAACTTTCCCTGATTCCTTGTCTTTTACAACGGTTCCTGCCGGAACTTTCAGGATGATGTCTTCTCCATCAGCACCGTGGCATTTTCTTCTGCCACCTTCCTGACCATCTCCTGCCTTGAATTTTCTTCTGTGACGGTAATCAGATAAAGTATTGATTCCTTCATCTACAACAAAGATCACATCACCGCCACGGCCGCCGTCTCCACCATCTGGTCCACCGTTTGGTACATAAAGTTCCCTCCGGAAACTTACGTGGCCATCTCCACCTTTTCCGGATCTGATTATAATATTAGCTCTATCTGCAAACATTGTCTTTTCCTTTCTGTGTCAAAAAAACAACTTCCAGTCACAAAAATATTTCATTATCTTATAATGAAAAACGGCCTCAAATATGTATTTGAAGCCGTAATTACTGAATCTCAAATGATCTGTTCCTGTATGCAATTAAATTATGCTACTGGATGTACAGAACACTGTTTCTTATCTTTACCTTTTCTTTCGAAGCGAACAATACCATCAACTAATGCGAATAATGTATCGTCACCACCGCGTCCTACGTTAACGCCTGGATGAATCTTTGTTCCTCTCTGTCTGTAAAGAATATTTCCAGCTTTTACAAACTGTCCGTCAGCTCTTTTCGCACCTAATCTCTTAGATTCGGAATCTCTACCGTTCTTTGTAGAACCCATTCCTTTTTTATGAGCGAAAAATTGAAGGTTCATTTTCATCATTTTTGTTACACCTCCTTAAAGATTACATCTAAATACTGTCCATGTTCTTCTTCTACTGAAGTCAGACCAAGGAATCTTTACCTTTTCTTTCGAAGCGAACAATACCATCAACTAATGCGAATAATGTATCGTCACCACCGCGTCCTACGTTAACGCCTGGATGAATCTTTGTTCCTCTCTGTCTGTAAAGAATATTTCCAGCTTTTACAAACTGTCCGTCAGCTCTTTTCGCACCTAATCTCTTAGATTCGGAATCTCTACCGTTCTTTGTAGAACCCATTCCTTTTTTATGAGCGAAAAATTGAAGGTTCATTTTCATCATTTTTGTTACACCTCCTTAAAGATTACATCTAAATACTGTCCATGTTCTTCTTCTACTGAAGTCAGACCAAGGATCAGTGATCTTAATAACAAGCTCCCCTCTTCGGAAAGCTCTTCCGTAAATACTACGTCAATTTCTGCGTCTTCCTGGTTCACATCAATCTGATAGTGATCATCTGTCAGTTCATCCAGAGAATTCACAAAATTAATTACCAGAGCAGACACTGCGGCACAGACAATATCTTGTCCTTCCGCACTGTAACCTGCATGGTCCTGTGAGTGGAAACCTTGAAAGGTTCCATCGACTCTCTGATAGAATGTTATCTTTGTCATAACTCTATCCTCAGGATATTATCCAACGATACTATCGATCTTAACCTGTGTAAATAACTGTCTATGACCGTTTTTCTTATGGTATCCAGTTTTTCTCTTGTATTTGTAAACGATGACTTTCTTACCTTTTCCTTCGCTTACTACAGAAGCTTCAACTTTCGCACCATCAACGGTAGGTGTTCCAACTTTAACAGTATCTCCACCAACTAAAAGTACATTATCAAATGTTACTTTAGCTCCTACTTCAGCGTCAAGTTTCTCAACTTTGATCACGTCGCCTTCGCTTACTTTATACTGTTTTCCACCTGTTGCGATAATTGCGTACATCACGGCACCTCCTATTATCAAATCTCGCCAGCTTTGGTGATTCTCGCATTCTTTAACCTCGCTGTGCGGCATACTCATATATAATAACAGCACTATTTCAATATGTCAATACTTATTTGTCGAAAAATTGGATTTTTTTCTTTTTTTCTTGTGATCTCCATAATTCCGAGCTTTGTAATATCTACAGCAACTGCTTTCTTAGAATCCCCATTTAGATAATGCTGCATTACCTGTAATAATTCTTTCTCATCATCTTTGGACTTCATATCAATAAAATCAATCATGATGATCCCTGATAAATTTCTTAAGCGGATCTGCCTTGCTGCTTCTTTGGCTGCTTCTAAGTTTATTTTCTTAATATGTGCTTCCTGGTTCTTCTTTCCAATGGATTTCCCCGTATTCACATCAATGACTGCCATTGCCTCTGTCTGTTCGATATACAGAAATCCTCCAGACTTCATAAATATTTTACGTTTAAATACCTCTGAAAGATAATGACGAAACCGATATCTTCGTTCAATGTCTCCTGCCATATAAGAACATAAGAATACTTCATAACCTTTTTCTTTCAGCTGTTCCCCTACTTCTTCCTGATCTGTCACAATACGATTGATCGATCCTGGTTTGATATTATGAACCAGCACTTCCAATGCATCGTAATTTGTATCAACAAGATGAGGAGCTTTGCGGTATTGCCTTTTAGATACGATCTCATGATATTTCGCAGACAACTGATCTGCTTCCATAAGAACATCTTCTTTGTCGGCTTTTGCAGCTTCTGTACGGAGAATAAAGCCATATTCCTGTGTCACAAGAGGCTCTGCCATTTCTTTTAATTCCTGTTTTTTTTCTTTCTGATGAATCTTATTGGAAATTCCTACAGACAGCTTATCTGAAGTCAGCACAAGATATTCCCCTGTTAATTCTATCTGATCTGATAGCATCGGACGTTTTTCTTCTGTCGCTTCTTTCTTTATCTGTACCAACACTTCATCACCCGCTTTATATTGCCTATGTCTCATGGAAAGGAAGCCTATTTCGTCTTGATCGAACTCAACAAAAGCCCCATTGATATTCTTGACAACATTTTTTACGACTCCTATGTAAATATTCCCAATATCAACTTTATTCTTCTCACTTACACATTGAAATTCTACCGGATGACCATCTTTTAATAACATACTGACCAGATGATCGCCAAACCTTGTGATCACAATCTCTGTATATGCCATTATTCTTTGATACTTGGAATTTCTACAACAGGATCTGTTTCTGCTTCGTAGTCGATTCCTTCCTCTTTAAATCCAAACATACGGTAAAAATCTTCCCAATAACCATCAACATCTGCAAGTTCTGAAACATTATCTGTATTAATCTCTTCCCAACGTTTCTTCACTTCATCCTGAATATCATCACGAAGTTCCAGATCATCCATACGAACCCATCCGTGTTCATCCGTGATCGTATCGGCTAATAATCTCTTTTCTTTAAACAGACGTTCAATCTGTTCAATACATCCTTCATGGACATTATTTTCCTTCATGACTTTATATAATACAGACATATACAATGGAACAATAGGAATCGCAGCACTTGCCTGTGTTACCAATCCTTTGTTAACAGAGATCAGCGCTTTTACTCCAACTTCTTTCGTAATCTCATCTGCTGTCTGATGCAGATGTTTCTTTGCCGCACCGATCGTTCCTTCAAAATAGATTGGATACGTAAGTTCAGATCCGATATAAGAATATGCGACAGTACTTGCATCTTCTGATAACACATCTGCATCTTTTAATGCCTGCATCCATAACTTCCAGTCTTCTCCACCCATAACTTTGACTGTAGCCTCTACTTCCTCTTCTGTAGCTGCAGGAATGCTCTTCATACCAATACTGTTATCCTTAAGGTTCAGATTCTTATTTGTAAACTCCTCCCCTGTTGTCTTTAATACAGAACGATATGTCACTCCATCTGGTGTTGTTCTTCGTGGTGCTGCAAGGCTGTATACAACCAGATCCACTTTCCCAAGATCTTTCTTGATCGTTTCGATCGTAAGATTTTTGATTTCTTTTGAGAACGCGTCTCCATTGATCGTCTTGGCATAAACTCCTTCTTCGTTTGCAAACTGTTCAAATGAAGCTGTATTATACCATCCAGGACTTGCTGTCTTTCTTCCATTAGATGGACGTTCAAACATGATTCCAAGGGTATCTGCATGACATCCAAAAGCTGCCACGATTCTTGATGCCAGTCCATATCCTGTAGAACATCCGATCACTAACACTTTCTTCGCATCTCCAGGAATCTCTCCTTGAGCTTTTACATAGGCGATCTGATCTTCCACATTCTTTTTACATCCTTCTGGATGTGCTGTTAAGCATAAATAATCTTTGACTCTCGGTTTAATGATCATAAATTTTTCTCCTTTAAAAACATCTGCATCCTATACAGGTGTATTGTTTATTATCAACTTATTCCTTCAAATTATAATATGTATCGGATTTATCTGTCAAATTTTTATAATACACTTTTTCAAATTTTGTTGGTTATCTTGGGAAGTTTTCAAAACTTTATTCTCAGCATCAAAAGAAGAAGGTATTTCTTTTTCTAAAAAATACCTTCTTCTTATCCTCTTTATTTAACGATTCTTCGTACTGTTACGATTCTTCTGTATCTTGCATTGTTTGAAATCTTAATTCCACCTCTTGGATATGGTGCTGAATTACTTGCATGTACGATCTTGTTGTTTCCCATATAGATTGCAACATGTCCGCTATAGCAGATTAAATCTCCTGCCTTAGCATTCTTGATCCCACCTTTTACTTTCTTACCATATCTTCTCTGTGCACTTGAGGAATGTGGAAGACGCTTTCCAAACTTCTTGTAAACTCCTCTCGTGAATCCTGAACAATCTGTTCCGTTTGTAAGACTTGATCCACCGTATCTGTATCTATTCCCTACAAAGTTTTTTGCATATTCAACAACTGCATCTCCTTTTTCTGATGCTTTTACTTCTTTTGAACTTGTATGTACACTCATTGTAACTGCGGCCGATGCCATTGCTACTAACATCATCACTCTTAAAATAACTCGTTTCATATTAACTCCTGATATATTACAATTTTAAATTTATTTCAAATATTTCTTTCAACAGTTGATATTGTACGATAAAGAGCAATAATTATCAATAGTTTTTTAAGATTATTTCGGTTTAGTTAATATTTTTGTAACATTTCTGTTTTTTCTCTTTAATAAATCAAGATGTCGTTTTACAAGATTTAGTTCATGTCTGGTAATATCCTTGTTACTGTACCTTGCTTTCTCTATGATCTCTGACGTCATGGAATTGCTGTTATTCCTTGATTTTGCGCCATTTTCAGCATATTTTTCTAACTGTTTTTCATAAAAAAGTACTTTTTCTTTATTTGTCATTTGATTCCATTTTCTTTTCTTTTGTAACAATTTTATGAACGCAAAAATCACTGCTAATATTATGACGATTGGAATCATTTGAAACATTTTCTTTACATTTGTTACGAATTGTTTTTTATTTGGTACAATCGCATTTCGTTGTTTTTCTTCCTGTTCCACATGTTTATATACACTTTCTCCAGTATCTCTTCCCGTTACTTCTACCGGAATCCATCCGATATGTTCAATATAAATTTCTGTCCATGCATGTGCCTCATAATCTGTCACCTGTGCTTTTCCAAGTCTCCACTGATCTGCACGGATCTTATATCCTTCTACATATCTGGCCGGAATTCCTGCTTCCCTGAACAAAAAAACTGCCGCTGATGCAAACTGGGTACAAAACCCTCTTTTTCTCTCCGTTAAAAATTCATTTACCGGATCCTTATCTTGCCCTGTTAAACCTGGTCGGTAAGTATATTGATAATTATTTTTTAAAAATTTTTGAATTTCTTCTATATTATATAAGATACTATTTTCTTTATTTACATGGCAACTCAGCTGCTTTATTGTCTTCTTTATCTCTTCTGGAATCTCCAGATAATTCTGCTGTACATAAGTTCCATACTCCTGCATAGAACGAACATAATTCTTTTCAAGCTCTCCCGCATTTTTCAACACAGACATCACGTCAAATCTCTGACTGATATCTAACAGGTTCTTGTTATTCTTGATCTGATAATAAGAAGTTGTATACTCCGTATCTGCTGTATTACGTTCTATCACACTGTCTCCAGCTGCATTTCCATTAATTCTGCTCGCATCTGAAAAATATGGTATTAATAAGAAACTCTCCTGCATCTTCTGATAATGAATCTTTATTTCTCTCTTTTCAGAAAATGCAATATCTTTTGGTGTCTGAATATATCCTTTCTGATAAACAGCAAAATCCTTCATAGAGAGATCTGGAAATAAATATGGCAGTTCCTGTGCCATTTCTCCACCGTAGACCAGGTTATTTTTCTTTTCCTTTGTCCATTCTCCATCTTTATATCTGCCACTAACAAATCCCTTCAGATACAGATCTGCATTTTCCGGGGCATACACCAGAAATAATTTTTCTCCTTTTGGAGAAACTTCTCCTACACTTCGAAGCTTTCCATTCCCGATTCCTCCGACTGCAAGATAGCCTTTTCCCTGTGTCCATTCCCTGATCTGTATCAGAATATTTCGTTTTATCATCGTATCTGTAGGTACATTCGTCTGATCATAAAAAAACAAAGGTACTGCGGCAGCCAGAAACATAATATACAATCCTGCCGCAAATCCTTTTTTTCCTTTTCGTATACTAAAATAAACAATCCATGAACCTAAAAACAAGAAAAACGCTGCTGAAATTCCATATGGCGCGATCATTAAAACGGCCATTTCCATAAGACCGGTTGTAAGAAACAAAGTCAATGGACGACATCTTAATATTCCAAGCACAATTCCTGCCACCAGCACAAAAAACAAAACTGCCAGTACGCTGTCCCTTCGACTATGTTCTAACGTCACCGAAATGTAATAATAAAATCCAAGATCCATACTCTGATTCAATGCTTCTGCCATCTTATTATTGATGATCTGAAATCCATTGATCAGCTGTCTGTGTGCAAGCATGCAGTATATGATACATATCACAACCATGACTACAATATTTCTCTTATTCTGATCAAGCAATCTACACATTCCGAGAAACCAAATGACACTTCCCATCACAAAAAGCCACTGAAACCTTGAAATCCGAAATCCAGCAAATATACTCCATACAACAGATGCAAAAGCCACTGCCATCATGATATATTCAATTTTTATTTTTTTATATCCACACATTATAACTCCATATCATATAAAAATTTCTGCAGATCTTGTCCTTTTTCACAAAGTGGAATCTTATAAAGATGCTCCATCGAATCCGATGACAATTCATATTTTCCACAAAAAATATCCGTAAACAATTCTTCATATTGTTCTATATGGCAAAGCAGATATTTATGCTCCCCATAATAGATTTCCTGTATAACTCCCTGCGATTTCAAAAAGAAAGAAATAGAATAAAAAGCTGCCATATAATCAGAAATACGGTCTTTTTCTATATCATCCAACGATAATCCGATCTTCACGCGTTCTTCTTCCTCTTCTTCATTTTTTCTCACCCAAAGTCCACCTGTCGCAGCATAGAGGTTCCAATGAACTCTTGAAATCCGATCTCCTTCCTGATATTTCCTGACTCCATCGTATTCAAAACCTTGTTCCATAAGATCTCTTCTTGCGATCTTTTCCTGCATAGATCCCATTTCATATCGTTTTGGCATAACAAGAAAAGATATTTGTTTGTTAAATTCTTTTTTTACTTTATACATTCCTGTAAGATCTTCCCACGAAACTGAACAAATCTGAATATGATAACTGTCACATTCCGTGATCATTTCAGACAGTGTGATCGAATCTCCTTCTTGTGGATTCCATACGATATTTTTCTTCTTTCGCATTCTTTGTTTTCGAAACTTGGATGTCATTTCATATTCCAATCGGAATGTATAGCTGTTTATCTTTGATGTAATTCCATGAATCCTCAATCGTATCTCTGCTTCATCGCCTTCTGTAAGTACTAATGAATCCATTTCTATGGTTAATATCATCTGTTTTTGTTCTGACTGACACCTGCAGACAGAATAAGCCAGCACAACAAATAAGGATGCCATAAGGCACCCTCCAATGAAATTTCCATAAATGATCCAATATATAAGCGCAAATATTATGACAAAAAAATACATCTTTATCCTTTCTGATTTCCTTTTGGAAGTGGTATCTTATAAAGAATCGCTTTTAAAATCTCTTCTTTCGTTTTCCTCTGAACCTTCGCTTCCTTGCTTCTGATCACCCTATGCTCGATAGTTTCAAAGAAAACATCTTTCACATCCTGTGGTATTACATAATCACGTCCCTCAAGATATGCATTTGCTTTTGCCATCGATAAAAGTGCGATCGTTCCTCTTGGACTGATTCCAAGTTCTAAGTCTCTGGATCTTCTTGTCTCATTCGCAATCTCGACAATATATCTTAAAATATCTTCATGCACAAATAATCGTGCAGCTTCTTCTCTTGCTTTTCGCAATTCTTCCACCGAGATCTGTTCTTCGATCCCAGAGGTCGTCATATCCACACTTCCTTGTGCTAACATCTTGATCTCACTCTCCATATCCGGATATCCAAGAGATGTCCGGATCATAAATCGGTCTAACTGTGATTCTGGAAGCGAGTGTGTTCCAATAGAACCAAAAGGATTCTGCGTTGCAATAACGATATACGGATCTGGAAGATCTCTCGTAATACCATCTACCGTGATCTGTCCTTCTTCCATTGCTTCTAGAAGTGCCGACTGTGTCTTCGGTGAGGTTCGGTTAATCTCATCCGCCAGCAAAAGATTCGTCATCGCTGCTCCTTCTTTGAATTCAAATTCTTCACTACCCTGATGATAGATAGAAAATCCTGCAATATCCGTTGGCATGATATCCGGAGTAAACTGAATCCTTTGATAATCCAGTCCCAATACCTTTGAAAAGGCTAATGCAAGTGTTGTCTTTCCTACACCTGGAATATCCTCGATCAAGATATGTCCTCCTGCAAGGATCGCTGTCATGATCTGATGCACCGTATGACCTTTTCCTTCCATAACACGGTTGATCTCATCCATTGCTCTGACTGCTTTTTTGTACATAAAGAAATTATCCATCTTATCTTCCTCGTTTTGCAGTTATAACAATGATCATCATAGCAAGTGCAAGGCTTATTGCTGCTCCTGCAAGTCCAATATATCCATTTCCTGTAATTCCTGACAAAATATATCCAACACTTGCACAAAGTGCCACTGTTAATGCATATGGCATCTGTGTTGCCACGTGGTCTATGTGCTTACACTGCGCTCCCGCAGATGAAAGGATCGTCGTATCAGAAATCGGTGAAATATGATCTCCACAAACAGCTCCTGCAAGAATCGCTCCTACACAAACTGACATCATCATATAATTAGCACTTAAGATCGTAACAGAAATTGGAATCAAAATTCCAAATGTTCCCCATGATGTTCCTGTTGCAAATGCAAGTCCTAATGAAATCAGGAAGAAGATAACCGGCATCACTGCGATTGCCATTGTACTTCCACCAACAGCTGCTTTAACAAATCCCTGAATATTTAAATACTCTGCTCCACAAACACCTGATAATGTCCATGCAAGACAAAGGATCATGATCGCTGATGTCATTGCTTTAAATCCCTGTGCAAAGCTTCCACAGAAATCTACAAATTCAAGAACTTTTCTTGGAATATACAAAATAAATGTAAAGATCAATGTTAAAAATGATCCTAATACCAAACTTCTCGCACTGGAGCAATTAGCAAAGGCCTCTGCAAGCGGAACCCCTTTGAAAAAGCCTCCTGTGTACAACATAAATCCAATACAAGAAGCGATCAAAAATAAAATCGGCAAGATCAGATCTTTTACCTTTCCATGTCCAACGATCGGTACTTCTTCTTCGTCTTCAACGATCTCTTCTAAATGTGCATTTAATTCATATTGTTTCATCTTTGAATAATCAATATTCGTAATGATCAAAAATGCCAAAAATACAAGTGTGAGCAATGCATAATAGTTAAATGGAATCGCTCTCAAAAATAAGGTAAATCCATCAATATTGCATCCTGCTGGAAGAGATGATCCTACAGCTGCTGCCCAGCTTGAGATTGGCGCAATAATACATACGGGAGCTGCAGTTGCATCGATCACATAAGCCAATTTTGCTCTTGTAACATTATGTTTATCTGTCACAGGGCGCATAACCGTTCCAACTGTCAGACAGTTAAAATAATCATCAACAAAGATCACAACTCCAAGACAGATCGTTGCAAAAAGTGCCTGTCTCTTTGTGCGGATCGCTTTTGCTGCCCATTTTCCATAGGCTCTAGAAGCACCTGATTTGGTGATCAGTGCTACCAGAATTCCTAATAATACTAAAAATATCAAAATATCGCAATTAGCTCCAATTTTCTCTCCCATGATCGCAAAAATGGTATCCATTGCTTTGATCAGATGAAAATTATGATACATCAGGGCCCCCGATGCAATTCCGATCATCAGCGATAAATATACCTCCTTGGTTATTAATGCTAAAACAATTGCAATCACTGGCGGAAGAATCGCCCAAAATGTACCTGTCATGTATATTTACTCCTTAATCTTTAATCTCTGTAATAATTGATGAGGCATCCTTTTAAGATGATCTCTCTCTCATCATCTGTTAATTCACCTAGTGTTAATGTGATCTCTTTCATTCCTTCATTTACCACATATGCTGGAATCTTTGTAAGCTTGTCTTCCACTGCTTTGCGGACATCTGGAACAAAAATGTAATCTTTGTTCTTAAATGGAAGTTCTCCTTTATCGATCGTAAATGGAAGCATTCCCCAGTTGATCAGGTTTGAACGGTATCTCTTTGTCGCATATTCATTTGCGATATTTGCCCATCCACCTAATACTTTCTGGCAAGAAGCCGCCTGTTCACGTGCAGAACCATCTCCTGGTTTCACTGCAAAGATCGTGCTTCCGATTCCTAAATTATCCTGAGTTACATCCGCGTAAGATTCTTTGACTGTCTCCAGGATATCTTTAACTTCTGGGAATGCTTCCGCTGCATCTTCTCCAGCTTCGATCGCTTTCTGTGCTTTCTGTACTTCTTTTGCAAGTCCTACATATGCAGGGTCTTTTCTTGATAACGCAAATTCTGCAAGTCCTAATGGATTAGAACGATAAGATGAAGTTTCTCCAGATGGAATCAATTCATCTGTTGTTGTAACAGGATCATGAATCTCTGATACAACTTTTAATAACATGTTCTGTGGAAGTGCAGACATCTCTGGCCAATCTTTGATGTTTGGTCCAAACTGAATCTCTACTGATGGATCTGCAACACCCTTGCTGTCAAATACACGATTATCATAAATTGTCTTGTCAAAGTGATATTTTGGAATAAAATCACTTGCTTCTACATCCGTTGCCGGTGTTAAATATCCTTTATTCGCTGCTGTTGCTGCGATAGAACGTGCATCCATTAATGCAACGGAAGAAATCTGGCCATTCTGAAGTTTAGAACCTTCACGGTTCGGGAAGTTTCTTGTTGAATGACGAATACTAAACGCATTATTTGCAGGTGTATCTCCAGCACCAAAACATGGTCCACAGAATGCTGTCTTAACGATCGCACCTGTCTGCATCAGATCTGCAACTGCTCCATTCTTCACAAGTTCCATATAAATTGGTGTACTTGCAGGATATACGCTTAATGTAAATTCATCAGAACCAATACTTGCTCCTTTTAAGATATTAGCCGCTGCACAGATATTTTCATATCCACCACCTGCACATCCTGCAATGATTCCCTGATCTACATAAAGTTTTCCATCGTGGACTTTATCTCTTAAAGAATAGTCAACTGCACCATCTAAACTTACTAATGCACGTTTTTCTACATCTGCAAGAATATCGTCAAGGTTTGCATTCACCTCTTCGATCGTGTATGTATTACTTGGATGGAATGGCATAGCGATCATTGGTTTGATCTTATCTAAATCTACTTCCACGATTCCATCATAATATGCTACTTTTCCAGGATTCAATTCCTTAAAGTCTTCAGACCTTCCATGAATCTCGTAAAATTCCTTGATCTTATCATCTGTTCTCCAGATAGAAGACAGACAAGTTGTCTCTGTTGTCATAACATCGACACCGATTCTGAAATCTGCACTTAAATTAGATACACCAGGTCCAACAAATTCCATAACTTTATTGTTTACATAGCCTTTTTCAAAGACTGCTCCGATGATCGCCAGTGCAACATCCTGTGGTCCGACACCTTTGACTGGTTTTCCTTTTAAATAAATTCCGATCACACCTGGCATATTGATATCATAAGTTCTGTTAAGAAGCTGTTTTACAAGCTCTGGTCCACCTTCTCCCATTGCCATGGTTCCAAGTGCTCCATAACGTGTATGGCTGTCTGATCCAAGGATCATCTTTCCACCGCCAGCTAACATTTCTCTTGCGAACTGATGGATCACTGCCTGATGAGGTGGTACATAAACTCCACCATATTTCTTTGCAGCTGTTAAACCAAACATATGATCATCTTCGTTGATGGTTCCCCCAACAGCACACAGACTATTATGACAGTTTGTCAATACATATGGTACCGGGAATTTCTCGATTCCTGATGCTCTTGCTGTCTGGATAATTCCAACAAACGTAATATCATGAGATGTTAATTTATCGAATTTAATCTGAAGTTTCTCCATGTTACCAGATGTATTGTGGTCTCTTAAAATACCATATGCTATGGTGTTCTTAGAAGCTTCTTCCTTGGATACCACTTCACCTGTAAGCTGCTTTAATGCTTCGGCTTCAGATTCTTTTACCAAAGTTGTTCCGTCTACCAGATATGCACCTTCTGAAAATAATTGAATCATGTATCTGTCCTCCTGCAATGCATTTTTCTAGTTATTATAACATACTTCTACACTTTATGGAAGTAAAACGTTAAAAAGGTGCAGACACCAAGGCTCTGCACCCTATATATTTTATTTATTCTAAATAAGGATCATATATACTGTTGCAATTGAAATAACGATCTGAATGATCGCAAATCTGAAAACAGTCTGTGTATTAGACCAACCGATTTTCTTACGAACGTGATCATGTAACGGCATCGTTGTATTCGCAAAAATATGTATCTTTAAGAATCTAAGTAATGCTACTTTCACAAGTCCTAATCCACCATCCAGGATCAGAATCAATGCAACTAATAAGAACAAGAAAGGACTTCCTGTCTTAAGCACTGCCAAACTGATAAAAATTCCCATGGCACGGCTTCCTGCATCTCCCATCATCAAACGGCTTGGTGTTGCATTGTACCATAAATATCCAAGAATACATACAACAAACAATAAAATAATATATGGAAACTGTGTTTCATTTCCACGGATCTGATCGATCACATAGATCGTTACCAGTGTAATGATCGTTAATGTTCCAGATAGTCCATCGACTCCATCAGAGCAGTTTGTTACATTGATCGCTGCCCATACAAGAATGATCGTAAGAATAAAGAACAACACTGGTGGAATATAGAATTTCACGCCGATCGTTGCAAGCTCTACATAAGTAGAATTAAAATGAATATAGTTAAGTGCTGCAACTGCTGCTACCAGAAAGTCAAGAATTCCTTTTTTGTATTCTCCCCATGGCTCATCTGCTGCATCATCCATAAATCCTGTTAACATTTCAACAAAAACAAGAACAAGATAAATAAACATCTCCACAGACATCTCGCCAAACAACAATGCTGCGATACAAAATACAGAAATAAAAATGATCCCTGCACCTCTTGGTTTTCCTGCGGATAACTTTCCATTATGTGCAAATTCTCTTCCCATATCTCTTGGCAGCCAATCATTTAAAAAGGATGTCAGGATACAGGTTGCAGCAAATGCAAAAAATACTCCGATAAATGCCGTGATTGGTAAAACACTTCCGGCAATCATATTTAACATTGGTATTCCTCCTAATTATCTTTTTAGTACACTCTTTTTTATCACACAATTATCTAGTATATCACGGATTTAAAATATTGCAATTCTTATTTTCATAAACTCCGCGTGTTTTGTTCTATTTCTGCTTCATCTCCTCTACGAGGCTTCTCAGCTGTTTTGTATCTTTTTTAATGTCCTTTGCAGCAAAGATTGCTGAAACAACTGCCACTCCATCAACATCCGTTCCTTCTAGTGTCTTGATATTTTCTTTTTTGATCCCGCCGATCGCTACCACTGGAATCTCTACTGTATGACAGATTTTTTTAATTTCTTCCTTAGAGACAACATTGGCATCTTTCTTGGTTGATGTTGCACAAACTGCACCAACTCCCAAATAGTCTGCACCGCCTTTTTGTGCTTTTATTGCTTCCTCTACATTGTGCGCAGAAACCCCAATGATCTTATCTTCTCCTAATAATTTTCTTGCCTCTTCTACTGACATGTCATTTTGCCCGATATGAACTCCATCAGCATCAACTGCCAAAGCCACTTCTATATTATCATTGATCACAAATGGCACCTTGTATTCCTTGGACAGTTCTTTCATTTCTCTTGCTTCTTTTATAAATTCTTCTTTGGAAAGATGTTTTTCACGAAGCTGTAAAAAGGTAATTCCACCCTCCAAAGCTTCCTTCACCTGATCCATCAAGGTAGTGTCTTTTACCCATGTCCTGTCTGTTACTGCATATAAAGTCATTGCATCAGCATTTACTCTCAATTTGACTGCTCCTTTCCATCCATTCTGCATTCATATTACTCATCGCATCCATCAGATGCACTTTCAATGTACCTGTTCCTTCTGCTTTCTCCTTTGCATATTCTCCACAGATTCCCATCGCACTAACTGCTGTCGTCACTGCTTCTAAGATCTGATCTGGATTAGCTCCGATAAATCCTGCGATCACACCATCCAACATACATCCGGTTCCCGTGATCCTTGACATATCCAAAACACCGTTATCGATCAAATAGATCTGCTGTCCATCCGTCACTAGATCTGTTTTTCCTGTGATCACGATCACTGCTTTGGTCTTCTTCGCCATATTCTTTGCCATTTGAATCACATATTCCAAATTGTCTTCTGTCACAGCATCATCTTTCTTCGCATCAACACCATAACCATCATCACTGCCCTCATATAAGGTTTTGATCTCTGATATATTTCCACGGATCACGTTAAAGTGGATCTGCTTAAGCAATTTCGCCGCTGTTTCTTTTCTGAATCTGGAAGCACCGACTCCCACAGGATCAAACACGACCAGATGACCCCGTTGATTCGCTTCTTTTCCCGCAAGAAGCATGGATCTCACTGTATTTTGTTTTAAAGTTCCCATATTGATCACGAGACTGTCACACATTGATGTGATCTCTCTAACTTCCATCCAGTCATCTGCCATGATCGGTGAAGCCCCGATCGCAAGGATCATATTCGCAACATCATTGATCGTTACATAGTTTGTAATACAATGGACCATTGTCTGATTTCTTCTGATATTATCAAAAATTCTCTCAAAATCTATTCTCTTCATCTGATTCCTTCTTTTCTCCTGTCTCCTGCATTCATTGCAGATTATACCACAAATATTAAAAAAGGTATACTGGCGAATTTTCTCACACTTTATAATTCCCAGAATACTATAAACTGTAAATAAATCTTTTGGAGGTTTTAACATGAGTGATTTAGCTGCAACTGGCTGTGGAGGATCTTGTGGTTCATCTTGCTTTGGAGGAAATAACAGCTGTCTGCTTCTTTTAATCTTACTTTGCTGCTGTGGAGGCGGAAATAATGATGGCTGCGGATGCGGAAACGGATGTGACAGCCTGATCTGGATCATCTTAATCCTCTGCTGCTGTGGTAACGGCAGCTTTGGATGTGGCAACAACAATGGCTGCGGATGTGGATGCTGAATTTAATGATTTCTGATAAAAGAGGATGCCTTTTGATTCGGCATCCTCTTTTTTATTGGCAGATCACCAGTAACAGCCAACAGATGATCCACATATTGTTCTGATTCCTTTTTTCTGGTCTCTTCTGCATCCGATAGTTATCATTCTCTTGTTTTTCCTGTTTCCTCTTTTCTTCCAGTTGTCTTTGTTCTTCTTTGTGCCTTAAGCACTCAGGATCCAGTTCATAAACTGTATTTTCTTCTTCTACCAAAATTTCATTCATAATTTTTTTCACCCCCTAATACTATAGGATATGAGAAAAAATCTGAAGGTTGTGACAATCATGGAACAAAATCAAACTTCCTGGGAAAATTTTTTCCGTAATGACTCTTCTAATATGTTAGAAGATGCCCTTCCATATCTCCCACCAAACTTAAAAAAGGTTGCTGCCATTTATATCAAATTAACCGAACTTTCCAAAATCTCTTCTGAATTTGACAACGAACAGACTCTTTCTGCCTGTGGTTTTGATCAAGATCCTGCTTCTATGGAATTATTACTAAATGCTCTGAAACTTCGCGCCCCGAAGGAAACCGCTATGCAGATCGAACAAATTCTTCAGATGATGCAAATGTTTGAAGTCTATCAAAATTATCAGCGTTTTGTCGATACGACTAACCATTCATCTCCCTCATCTTCTGACAGCCAAAACAATGATCTATTTTCAAAACTAATGCCTATGATGATGGCAAAAGACAGTCCTTGTACTAATACAGCAAAACCAAATTCTGACTTTATGAACCAGTTAAACCAGATTCTAAAAAAATAAAGGAGTTTTTTATGTCTGACGATCCTATTTCATTCGATCATTTATCTTCTCTTGACCCAAAAAAGCTGGAAATCATAAAATTTGTGATCTCCAGCTGCCACGGAAAACCTCTTGAATTAATTCTCCCAGACCTTATGGCGGCTTCAAGCCGTCTTTCAGAACAAGGTCTTTCTTTTACAAACGAAGAAATTTCCATGATCATCGATGGTCTGAAAGAATCCATGTCTCCAGAAGAACAGCAGCGGATCGATATGATCCGTCCACTGATCATGTAATTTAGGTTTAAGAAAGCATTTCTTTTGCTTTCTTTAAATAACCGCGGATCACATCACAGGAATGCGCAAATTGGCTTTTCTCCTCTTCTGTAAGATCAATTTCTACAATTTCTTCTATTCCGTCTGCTCCGATCACGGCCGGAACTCCTGCTGCCACGTCTTTCTGTCCATACTCCCCATCCAGATGGACAGAAAGCGGCCAGATCCTTTTCTCATCGTATACGATTGATTTGACGATCCCACTTAACGCGATCCCTATTCCAAATTCTGTACTTTTCTTACCGATGATCACTGTCATGCCCGCCTGTCGAACCTCGTCCTGTAGATCTTCGATCGTAATCTTGCCTAACGTATCAGGATACTCCTTTTGAAGTTTTGCAAATGGTTTCCCTCCGACAGACACACGGGATAATGGAACAATCTGAGAATCCCCATGTTCACCCATGCAGAATGCCTCTATGGAATTTCTGTGATATCCTGTTTTCTCTTCTAAAATTCTCTTGATCCTTAAGCTGTCAAGACTCGTTCCTGTGCTAAAGCAACGGAATCTCTCGATACCTAACGCTTTCCTCAAACATTCTCCTACTACATCCGCAGGATTTGTAATACTGATCAGAATTCCTCGAAACTTTGTATCTTGAATCTTTGGAATGATATCTTTCAATCGTTCCATGGAATCTCCGAACATGTCAAGTCTTGTTTCTCCCTCCTTGCGGCTTCGTCCGATCGCATTGACAAGAATATCCGCATCGTCAAGATCTTCATAACTGCCTGAACGAATCACAACTTTCGCAGGAAGACACGCTCCCATATCATCAAGATCTAATGCCTGGCTTTTTGCTTTTTCTTCATCTGTGTCGATTAAAACAATTTCATTTGCAAGACCACGAAACATCAATGACAATGCACAGTGTGTTCCGACATGTCCCGCTCCTAAAATTACGATCTTCGTCTGTTTCATCTGCTTTTCCTTCCATCTAATATCTATCTACATTCAATCACTGCATATGGTTTTTGTTTTTCATCACACAATGCTACCAGTGTCCTTTGTTCTTCCCTTGCATATCTTGGATATAGAATATCTCCTTCATACGCCTGTTTTTTATATTCGACCCTCAGCTGTCTGATCTCCAAATCTTGTGGCAGCTGTTCAAATGCTGTTTTGACATACCAGCTGTTATTGACATGATCATTGCTATCGATCCAGCTTCTTTGTACTTTCACTGGTTCTTTTTCTCCCCATTCTCTGGAAAGTTTGATCTTTCTTGGTTCATATTCCATCTCTAATGGGGCTTCTAATTTGTAGACATCAATTTCTTCTTTGGTTGGTCTGACTGGCATTCCTGTTTCTGTGTTTATATATACCCAGATAGAATTGGCATAAGCTAATCGTTCCCCCTGTGTTGTCTTCATGATAAAATTTCTCGTTGCATGAAACTTGTCAAATCCAGATCCCCATGTTCCAACTGTGATCTTTTCACATTCCTCTGGTCTTCTTTCCAAAACAATCTGCCATGAATTCAGTATCCATGCACGTTTTTTATTGGCAAGATATTCTACTCCAACACCAAGTTCTTCAGACTGAAATGCACTGCAGTCCTGGAAATAATCAACCACTGCCGGAATTGATAGTCTGCCACTTCTGTCTATTTCACTGTATCGGATTCTGCTGTCAAATGTATACATGTTTTAGCCTTTCTGATCTTCATATATCCTTACTGATCTTGAGAAAAAAACGACGCAGACACTGTTATCGTTATCTGCGCCATTTTATTATTCTATTTCTGAACGATATTTACAATTCTTCCTGGTACATAAATTTCTTTCACGATATTACCGTTTAATTTATCTCCAAGAACTTCCTTAGCTTTCGCAAGAACAGAATCTTTGTCTTCTTCTGCACCGATGACAAGTTTTCCTTTTACTTTACCATTGATCTGAACAACGATCTCTACTTCATCCTCTTTCATAGCTTCTTCATCATATGTTGGCCATGTCTGAGCAAATACGCTGTCCTCATGTCCCATTGCTTCCCATAATTCTTCTGCAATATGTGGTGCAAATGGTGCGAGTAATACAATTGCTGTCTCTAAAGTTTCTTTGTCAACTCCAGATTTCTTAGCCATTGCTGTTAATGTATTGGTATATTCCATAAATCCACTCACAACTGTATTCAAGCTGAAGTTATTTAAACGTGTTGTGATATCGTAGATCAGTTTATGACGTACTTTTAATAATTCTTTATCAGCTTCTACACCTTTGTCTTTCTGATCCATGATAAGTTTGTAGAATCTTGTTAAGAATCTATGCACTCCATCGATACCGCTTTCATCCCATTCAGCATCTAATTCTGGTGGTCCAACGAACAGTTCGTACATTCTTAAGGAGTCACATCCATAATCTCTTACAAGATCATCTGGGGATACGACATTTCCTTTGGACTTACTCATCTTGATACCGTTCTTACCTGTGATCATTCCCTGGTTGAACAGTTTGTGGAATGGTTCATCAAAGTCGATCACTCCGATGTCACATAAGAATTTTGTGTAGAATCTTGAATATAACAGATGCAATACAGCATGTTCTACTCCACCGATATACATATCTACTGGTAAGTATTTGTCTGCTTTCTCTCTAGATACTAATTCTTCATTATTCTTGTTATCGATGTATCTTAAGAAATACCATGATGATCCTGCCCACTGAGGCATTGTGTTTGTCTCACGTTTCGCATCCTTACCACATACAGGACACTTACAGTTTACCCAGTCTTCGATGTCTGCTAATGGAGATTCTCCTGTTCCTGTTGGTTCGTATTTCTCAACTTCTGGTAATGTCAATGGTAATTCTTCTTCTGGTACTGGAACTGCTCCACAGTCTGGGCAATGAACGATAGGAATTGGTTCACCCCAGTAACGCTGACGACTGAATACCCAGTCACGTAACTTATAGTTTGTTGTCTTCTTACCGATTCCCATCTCTTCGATGATCTTTGGTGCTTCTTCTTTTAATTCAGAAGATTCTTTTCCATTCCAGTCTCCGGAATTGATCATGATACCAGATGCTTCTGTGTAAGCTTCTTCCATGTTCTCAATCTCTTTACCATCTTTAGCGATAACCTGAATGATCGGAATGTCAAACTTCTTAGCAAATTCAAAGTCACGGTCATCATGCGCTGGTACACACATGATCGCTCCTGTACCGTAATCTGCAAGTACATAATCAGATAACCAGATTGGTACTTTTGCTCCATTGATCGGGTTGATCGCATAGCTTCCTGTAAATACACCTGTCTTTTCTTTATCCTGCATACGGTCTACAGATGATTTTAGGGATGCCTGATAGATATATTCTTCTACTGCTTCTCTTGTCTCATCTGTTGCAAGATCTTTCGCTAATTCATGTTCTGGAGCTAATACCATAAATGTTGCTCCGTGTAATGTATCTGGACGAGTTGTATAAACTGTGATCTCATCATCTCTTCCATCAACTTTGAAGTTAACTTCTGCACCGTGGCTCTTACCGATCCACTCTGCCTGCATCTTCTTAACTTTCTCTGGCCAGTCAAGTTTATCAAGATCAGCTAACAAACGATCTGCATATGCTGTGATCTTTAACATCCACTGTCTTAAGTTCTTCTTGGTTACGTCTGCACCGCAGCGTTCACACTTACCATTTACTACTTCTTCATTCGCAAGTCCTGTCTTACATGATGGACACCAGTTGATCGGCATCTGTTTCTCGTATGCAAGGCCTTTCTTGAACATCTTTACGAAGATCCACTGTGTCCATTTGTAGAATTCTGGGTCTGTTGTGTTAACTTCCATATCCCAGTCATAGATTGCGGAAATCTCATTGATCTGGCGTTTGATATTCTTAATATTGGCTTCTGTAGAAATACGAGGATGTGTTCCCATCTTGATCGCATAGTTTTCTGCTGGAAGTCCAAATGCATCCCATCCCATTGGATGAATGACATAGTATCCATTTAATAATTTGTAACGGCTCCATACATCACTGATCACATATCCTCTCCAATGTCCTACATGAAGGCCACTTCCTGATGGATATGGAAACATATCTAAACAGTAATATTTAGGTTTCTTACCGTCATTTACATTGACAGGATGTTCCTGCCAGTGTTTTCTCCACTTTTGTTCGATTGCCTTATGGTTATAAGGTGTTGCCATATTTTATTCCTCCTAGCCGTATCTATCTCTGGCCGTCTTCTTTCTATGCTTTGTGAAAACAGCTGATAAATTCTTTAATCTTATTTATTTTATCATACTGAAATGCCGTGTCAACTCTCCCGTCAAAAAACTTCGAAAAAAAGAAGAATGTATCGTTAAAATACATCCTTCTTTTTAAGATTCCTTACTGCTGTGGCTGTGCTGTTGACTCTGTTGATGTTGTTTGCTGTTCTGTCGTTCCTGTTGTTGCCTGTTCAAACTGAACTTTGATCTGTTTTGTCACTGTCACTCCATTCTTACCTTTGTAAGAAACATTCGCTGCTGTGACTGTTCCTGCCTGATCTTTGACTAGAACAACTGTAACTGTTGTATTCGTTCCTGCCACAACCGTTCCATTATCATTGATTGTTACAACTGCACGAACTGCATTGATCACTGTCTGATCTGTACTTGCTGCTGGTACTGTTACAATTTCAGCAGATGTATTGATCTGGGCATTTACATTTCCTGTTACCGTGATCATAATCTTCTTTGTTGCTGCTCTATATGGTTTGTTTGTATTCTTCACACTGTACTGTACCGCATATTGTCCAGGTTTACTAAACTTATATGCTTTGGCTTTTGCATATGTATAAGTTGTGTAAGCAGATGCTCCAGGTGCTTTGATCTTCACTGTCATTGCACTTGTTCTGTTAGCTCCACTTCTCATCTTCGCTGTTACACCTGTTACCGCGTTTGCTGTATTAACTTTCACTGTACGGTTCTTTGCTGTGATCACTGGTGCTAATGTATCAACAACTCTTACAACGATCGTCTTTGTTGTTTTAACTCCTAAAGAAGATTTCACTGTATACTTAATACGATATGTTCCTAAAGATTTTGTTGAAAATTTTGCTTTTCTGTATTTACCTTTTACATATTTTGTTGTTGTATATGTAATGTTCTTTGTTAAGCTCTTCTTTGTGATCTTGTCTTTGGCTGTAACTCCTGATTTTACGTTATAAGAAGTTCCATATTCTGCTGTTTTAGCTTTCTTCTTAGCTACTGTCAATGTAGCTTTCTGTTTACGGTATGGGTTCTTCTTGCTTGGATCTGTTGGATCCCAATACTGTCTTCTTGCTGTAGATACCTTGATCCCTTTTGGTTTTCCTAAAGGTCCCGGATTACTGCTGCTATATACAGTAACTTTCGTTCCTAATGCACAATTATCATAGATCCACTTTGCATCTCCTACTGATAAACGGATACATCCATGAGATGCAGTCTGTCCAAGTTTATTAAACTGAACCGTAGACTGTGTTGAAGGATTCTTTTCATAATACCACACGGAATGGAATAAGACTCCTCCATGGACTCTTGTACAGTACTGCCCATAACTTGGTCCCATTAGTGTCTGCCAACGGTACTTGGCTGGTGTATAAAATGTACCTGCTGGTGTATTGGCACCTCCACAAGATACCAGGAATGCTTTGATCGGTTTGTATGTTCCATTCTTTAACTGGTATACGGTTGCTACATTGGCCTGTTTGTTGACTTTGATCCAATACTTTGTATTGGCTGCTTGTGCAGTCTTTGGTGTTGCAAATGAGAATCCAAATGCTGTCACGATCATTAATACCACTGCACAAAGTTTTTTACATCTTAATCGAAATGTTTTCATGTTGCTCCTTCCTTTTCGTTCATTCTTCTTATCATTATATCTTTGCATTTTGTTCTTGTAAACACGTAAATTTGTTGTTATTATAATTTTAAAAAAAACTTAAGAATTGTAAGAAAGGATGTACATATGTTTCAATTTAATCACTTTAATTTTAACGTTTTAAATCTTGAGAAAAGTTTAGAGTTTTATAAAGAAGCTCTCGGACTTGATGTAGTTCGTGAAAAGGATGCTTCCGACGGAAGTTTTAAGATCGTTTATCTTGGGGATGGATCTTCTGATTTCTTATTAGAACTTACTTGGATGCGTGACCAGAAAGAACCTTATAATCTTGGGGATGAAGAGTTCCATCTGGCTTTGACTGCAGATGATTTTGACAAAGCACACGCACTCCATGAGAAAATGGAATGTATTTGTTTTGAGAATCATGATATGGGGATTTATTTTATTAATGATCCAGATGGATATTGGATTGAGATCATCCCTGCGAAATAGTATATTAAAGGATATTCTATGTTTTAGGTATTTTTATAAAAAGAAGCAAATCCAAGTGTTTGGCCGGGATTCAATTCCCCGATCACTACTTGAATCTGCTTCTTTTATTATGATACTATATTTTCCTGCAATTTTTCAAATCTTATCTGCAGTTTTTCAAAAATGCTTCATATCCTTTTTCCACTTCATAGATATCAGATTTGCTTGTGATCTCCCATGGTGCATGCATGCTTAACACTGCAACTCCGCAGTCGATGACGTTCATGCTGTAGGCAGCAGGAATGTAGGCGATCGTTCCTCCGCCTCCTTCGTCAACTTTTCCAAGTTCAGCTGTCTGGAAGGCTACTTTTGCTTCATCAAAGATCTTTCTTAACTGAGCGATATATTCTGGGTTTGCATCATTTGACCCTGATTTTCCTCTGGCTCCAGTGTATTTGTTTAATACTAATCCTTTTCCGAAATATGCACAGTTTTTCTTCTCCATTACACTTGGATAGTTTGGATCGAAAGCTGCGCTTACATCAGATGATAACATGTAAGAATTCTGCAGCGTTCTCCTAAGCCTCAGATCATTATAATCTCCTGTTAAAGCTAAGATTTCTGCGACTGTATTTTCAAAGAATCTGGAGTGCATTCCTGTTGCTCCAACACTTCCGATTTCTTCTTTGTCTACTAAGATGCAGCAAGATGTTCTCTTTGGTGCTTCTACATTTAACATAGCTGCTAAGGATGTATATGCACAGACTCTGTCATCTTGTCCATAAGACATGATCATACTGCGGTCTAATCCAAAGTCTCTTGCTTTTCCAGCTGGTACGACTTCGATCTCTGCGGATAAGAAATCTTCTTCCTCGATTCCATATTCTTCATCGAATAACTGTAACAACTGTTTCTTGACTGCTTCTTTTTCTTCGCCTTTTAATGGTTTGCTTCCGATCAGGACGTTAAGATCTTCTCCTTCTACAATCACATTTCCTTTCTTCTGCATCTGTTTTCCTGATAAATGAATTAAAAGGTCTGTGATTCCCACTACTGGATCTTCATCTTTTTCACCGATACAGATATTGACTTTTGTTCCGTCTTTCTTCACAACAACACCGTGTAATGCCATTGGAAGTGTAACCCATTGATATTTCTTAACTCCACCGTAATAGTGGGTGTCTAATAATGCCATCTCTGTGTCTTCGTATAATGGATTCTGTTTAAGATCCAGTCTTGGTGAGTCGATGTGTGCTCCTAAGATATTTAATCCATCTTCAATCGCATCTTCTCCGATCTGGAATAATGCGATCGTTTTTTCCATCCATGTGCGGTATACTTTGTTACCCGCTTTTAATGGTGTCTGGTTTTTGATCAGTTCTTCTAAATCCTGATATCCAGCTTTCTTTGCCAATTCGATCGACTGTGCTACACATTCACGTTCTGTCTTTCCATTGGATAAGAAATCTTTGTATTCCTTGCAAAGTCCTTCTAATGCCTTGATATCTGCTTCTTCATATGTTGTCCATGCATTTTCTCGATTCATGCTAATGTCTCCTTCCATAGTGCTTCTTTAAACCCGATCAACACAAAATCATCTCCTACAACCAGTGGGCGTTTTACTAACATTCCGTCGGTTGCAAGCAGTTCGTATTGTTCTTCTTCTGACATCTCTGGCAATTTGTCTTTTAACCCTAACTCACGATATTTCATACCGCTTGTGTTAAAAAATCGCTTCAGTGGCAATCCGCTTCTTTCGTGCCAGTCTTTTAACTCTTCGACCGTTGGGTTGTCTTCAATGATATGACGGTCTTCGTAAGATATACCTTGTTCATCCAACCATTTCTTTGCCTTCTTGCAGGTACTGCATTTTGGATATTCTAAAAACAGCATTGTTTCGCCTCCCTTGTTTTCTTATCTGTTTTATCATAGCACATTAGGTTGTCAGCGTAAATCTTTGAATTATTTTCTCAAAATAATACCAGTAGTCTTTTTGTTTTACGCTTTGCTTTGCGTAGATTGGAACGCTCTTTTGACTTTTTCCATTGATAAGATATTTGATCTCCCCGACTTTCTGTCCTTCTTTCACGGGTGCATCAATGAAAGAGGGTAAGATACTCTCAATCTTTATCTTATCTGTTTTCTTTACCAGAAATGCTGCCTTGAGATTTCCTGTTTTCAGCAAGACTTTTTCTTTAAGACCATTCTTTATACTTATTTCTTTGATCTTGCTTGTATCTGCAATGATCTCTCGTCTCTCGTAATGATCTGTGGCGTATTGAACCAGTTTCCTTACATCCTTCCATTTATAGGTCTTGTGCGGCGGCCACCCACTGGCAAGAACAGAAAATGTCATCGTCATGTTCTTCTGCTTTACAGCCCCCACATAGCAATATCCTGCTTTTGAAGTGTATCCTGTCTTCCCAGAAATCACTCCTTGCATGCTGGATAACAAGGCATTGTGATTATTGCAGATAAATCTTCTCTTTCTGCTGCCATCTGTAAATGTATATTGTTTTGTCTGCGTGATTTCAAGAAATTGCTGATTCTTAATACATCGTGCCATGATCTTTGCCAGATCCTGTGCTGTCGTTTCATGCCGTCCTTTCTTATCTATACCATCCAGACCATTTGGTGTTACAAAATGGGTATTCAAAGTACCTAGATTTTCTGCCATCTGATTCATTCTTTTTTCAAAGTTTTCCACACTTCCTTCTGCATGTTCTGCTAATACAACTGCACAATCATTATAGGACTCTAACATTAATCCGTAGAGCAGATCTTTGACTTTATACTTTTCCCCTTCTCTCACCCCTAATCTTACTTTCGGCTGCATCGCTGCATTCTTTGAAACTTCTGCCATCTGATCAAGATCACAGTGCTTTAAAATATATAAACATGTTAAAATCTTTGTTGTACTGGCATTCGGCATTTTTTGATCTTTGGATTTCTCATAGAGGATTTTCCCACTTTCAGCATCCATGATCACAGCTGCCTTTGCATTTAAGTTTATTTCTTCTGCTGACACTGCATATATCTGTATACTACATATTATCACATATAAAAAAACAGAAACAATGGTTTTCATATCCTGTACCCTTCTTTTTTGCTTACTTTAAGGTTCAATTTAATACAAGTATATGGAATCCATTGTTTCTTTATTATAATTTTATGATAAATACCGGCATTGGCGGATTGTTTTTCTTATTGGGGAAGTCCTGTCTTGCAATAAAATACTTACGGTCATCTAGCTGGCTTAGGTATTCTAGCACCCCATCACGTTCTTCAAAACCACTGTCACCGCCACTGTAAATACAGATGCTCATAATCCCACCTGTCTTTAGCATCCCAAGTCCTGCTTCAACTGCCTGAATCGTCGTGTTGGTCTTTGTCGCAAGATGATGGTCCCCACCTGGAAGATACCCAAGATTGAACATAATACAAGATACTGCCATCTCTTTGACGTATTCTTTCATATGCTCATGGCCATCTAAAATCAGTTCTGCATTCATTTTATGTTTATCCAGTTTTTCTCTGGTCTGTCTTAATGCATCTGCCTGCACATCAAAGGCGTAGACTTTTCCGCTTTCTCCTGTTTTGCTGCACAAATAATAGGTGTCTCCACCTTTTCCCATCGTTGCATCAATACAGCAGTCTCCTTCTTTGATATATTCATCTAGCACTCGATGAATCCAGTCTGTCATAGTAATTCTCATTTCTTTGGTTCCTATTTAATAATATGTTACAACCGGGTCTCCCTGACTTACAAGTTTGTATAATGTAGCCGCAGCATATGTTGGAAGATTGACACATCCATGAGATCCATTGGATATATATTCGCTTCCTCCAAAAGAACCTCTCCATGGTGCAGAATGAAAACCTACATTTCCAATGAATGGCATCCAGTATTTAACATCAGAACTGTATCCCTGTCCACTTAATGTTGCACTTGGCTGTTTATAAAGGATATATGCAACACACTCCGGTGTCTTACGGTCTGCTGTCATCTTACCTGTAACACAGGATGTTGTGAATTTAAGTTTTCCTTTTTTGAAATAGTAAACCGTCTGTGCTCCCATATCTACTTCTACATAAGTATCTCCGATATCACCATTGACACCATCGTAAACTTTTCCTTTTTCTCTCCAGTATGGCTCTCGTGTCTCTGTTGTTCCATTTGCTAACATCTTCTTCACAGAAGCCATTTCTTTATCCTTGCTGATACGCCATCCATAAGGTCCACCGTAAATCTTCTTTGTACGTCCATCATGTGTCTTAAACTTGTGCCATCCATACTGTGTATTATATTTGTACATGAATTTCAATACCCAGTTTTCCATGGCATTTTTATCTACTGTATATCCTGAATAGTCTTTCTTGATCTTCAACCAGCTGCTATATGTATTCTTATCAAGAACTACCACTTGTTTTCCAAATTTATATGTAATACTTCCTTTTAATTTTTTGTTCATATCTTTTGTCAGATTGATCAATTTATCATTGTCAGAAGTATACTCTGGATTATCATAGCAGTTTTCTTTATCCAGTGAGATAGTAGAAAGACCATCTTTCACTGCTTCTCCAATCTTCTTAGCTGCTACATCTTTTTTAAGTTCTGTTCCTTCTTCTTCTTTCTGAATCTCGAATTTGCCATCTTTGTATACTGGTTTTGCATTTGCGATCTTGATCATCTTCTTGTTGTTAAATGCATCCAGTTTCTTATAGGCTTTTGTGAAAGACCTTGTATCATATGAATACATTGTCACATTATCATAATGTTCTGAACCAAATAAGCCCTTGATCCATCCAAAAGATCCCTGATCTTCCTTAATCTGTTTAATCTCATCAGCACCTTCAAACTTTGTTCTGAGCTGATCACTTGTTAATGTCTCTGTCTTGTCTTTTCTTTCCTTGATCGTTAATGAATAGTCATTTGCTTTCTTATCAAACATCTCAATCACTTGATCCGCTGTCTTGCCAGCAACATTCATTCCATTGATCTTAGTTCCCCAGAAGAATTTATTACTGAAACTAAAACCAATCACTAAATAAATTACCAGTACCGCAACAACTGCGATTCCAAGGTAATGTTTCCACGTCAGTTTTTTATTTTCCATTTGTTTTATCCCTCCTAAATACAATTTCATATTATAGTACAATCTTTGTAAAATAACTACACTTTTTTTGTACTTTTATAAAATCAATTTTTCATCAAATATTTAAACTGCTTTGATAATTTTTTAACGTTTTCTCTTGTACTTACTGATACAAAATGTTAGAATATAACTAGTGTGTTAACAATGAAACTATCGTTTCATGGAATTTATTTTTAGGAGGACTTATTATGTCATTCACGCAAGAATATCAAAAAAAATTAACAACTGCTGATGAAGCTGTCAAAGTCGTAAAATCCGGAGATCGTCTGGAATATGGATGGTGTGTTACTACTCCAGTTGCTTTAGACGAAGCTTTAGCAAAACGTATGCCTGATCTTGAAAATATTCAGATTCATGGTGGTATCGTTATGCGTCCATTAGCAATCACTCAGATTGAAAACCCAGCAGATCATTTTACATGGAATTCATGGCATATGGGTGGTTTAGAAAGAAAATGGATCAACGAAGGATTCTCTTTCTACGCTCCGATCCGTTATTCTGAATTACCAAGCTATTACCGTGATTGTCTTCCAGGAACAGACGTTGTTATGATGCAGGTTGCACCTATGGATGCTCATGGATATTTTAACTTTGGTCCAAGTGCTTCTCATACAGCAGCTATGCTTGAAAAAGCAAAATGCGTTATCGTCGAAGTTAATGAAAATATGCCTCGTTGCCTTGGTGGTTTCGAAGAAGGTATCCATATTTCCAAAGTTGACATGATCGTTGAAGGAAACAATCCTGCTATTGACGAATTAGGTGGTGGCGGAGCTGCTACAGAAGTGGATCAGGCAGTTGCAAGACTGATCGTTGATCAGATTCCTGACGGAGCCTGCTTACAGCTTGGAATCGGTGGTATGCCTAATGCTGTAGGATCTTTGATTGCAGAATCCGATTTAAAAGACCTTGGTGTTCATACAGAAATGTATGTTGATGCTTTCGTTGATATTGCAAAAGCCGGTAAGATCACAGGTGCTCACAAGAACATCGACCGTTACCGTCAGACTTATGCTTTCGCAGCAGGTACAAAAAAATTATATGATTATTTAAATGATAACCCAGAGTGCATGAGCGCTCCTGTTGATTATACAAACAGCATCGCTACGATTTCATCTATCGATAACTTTATCTCTATCAACAATGCGGTAGATGTTGACTTATATGGACAGATCAGTGCTGAGTCTTCAGGAATCCGTCAGATCAGTGGTGCCGGTGGACAGCTTGATTTCGTTATGGGTGCTTACTTATCTAAGGGTGGAAAGAGTTTTGTATGCTTATCTTCTACTTTCACAAATAAGAAAGGGGAAACATTCTCAAGAATCCTTCCTACATTACATAATGGATCTGTCGTTACAGATACTCGTTCAAATGCTCATTACATCGTTACAGAATATGGTATGGCAAACTTAAAAGGTAAGTCTACATGGGAACGTGCAGAAGCCCTGATCAATATCGCTCATCCAGATTTCAGAGATCAGCTGATCAAAGATGCAGAAACTGCTCATATCTGGAGAAGATCCAACAAATAAGCTAACAATCGATTATTTTAATAATTGTTTTTTAAATTTTCCAAACCAAATAAAAATCCCGGATCTTTTACGGATCCGGGATTTTTATTTGGTTATTTAATTTTTACATTTTCTATATTCTTAATGATGATCGTACTGCCTCCGCCTGGCTCTTCAATGATCTCAACATTATCTTTGGTATTATATTCTTCCATCGGAATCTTGATCTCAATTCCTGTATCCGTCTCTAACATCTGATATTCCAGTTTCTTGACTGTATTTTCTTTTGCTACTGTAAATGTATCATATTGCATATCATATCGTTCAATCTTCTCATCGAATTCCTGCTTCTTACCTTGATGATTTCCAAATAGTTTATCCCCGATCTCATTCACCTTAAACGCCTGATTTTCCGTAAATTCTTCTCTTAATCGGCTTTTCATGTCCAAACGTTTCGCAATCCCATCTTCTGGATAATGGTTGTTTATATCGTTAATAACTTTATTTAGAATCTGAAATTTCTTCTTTGGTGCCAGATCTGCATAGCATTGTAAGAATCTCTCAGAAAGATAGTTGATCTTATCCCCGTTCAACATCTCATACTTTTTCTCTACAAGACGTACTTTGTATTCTGTCAGATCGATGATCACTGCTTCTGTAAGCTTTGCCGAATCCGTTGGCATAACTCTTTGTTTCACGATATCATTTGCTTCTGCATCTTCCTCTTCTCGATGTACATAAGTCACTTTGTAATTCATCTTAAGCAGTGCGATATGAATTACACTTTGTACCTGAAAAGTCACACAAAGAAGATCCGCTGCAGGAATCGTTACACTATCACACATGATATCAAACAGATTTTCTCCTAAAACTCTTGTCGCCTCTATAAAGCTCTCATCATCTGATTCTTCCATGCTCTCTAACAAACTTAATACTGGCGAAACACTTCCATTGAACTGACATCTTTTTGCATCATCACTTTCCATGATCTTAAAAATATGTCCTCTGACAAATTCCATTAAATCTGGTCCCATCTCCAAAAGCTGACTGGATAAGCCAAGATATCCTGTGTGGCTGTCCAAAATATGTAAAATTCCTTTTCTGATAATAATATCATCTTTCTGTATATGTTCCATGATTGATTGTCTCCTTTTTGTTTTATCCATTGTGTATCATTTTATCATATCGATCATTTTTACGCAAAAAGAAAGAATCCTGCTATACAGAATTCTTCTACGAAAATAAAAAGTCATGGTTCCCTACACCATGACTTCTTCTAATATGAAAAATCCCCATGTATTCCCACCAATGAAGAATCGGCAACCCCTTGCCGGTGATCTTACTGTGAACCCCTTCACAAATAAAATCTGTGGAAAACATAAAATTTCATATTCTAATAGGACCAACTTCTGATATTCTCCTCGGTATGGCAGATTCTATTATCTGGCTCCCTACTTCCTGGCAACAAAAAACCGTTCATAGAATTATCTCTTCTATAACGGCTGCCTCTATCTGGATTAAATACCCATATCACATTCCCTTAATGCTAAATGTGGCAACCGGCTGTCATAGTCCAATAAGACCTTAGACCCTTCTGGCTTTGCGTCCCTGTCTTTCAACAGGTTTGCCCTATGAATAAATATGAACTTTTAACTATGCATATAGAATATCACACTTTCCATAATGTGTCAATTATTTTTAACAATACATAAAGTCCGCGGAAATATTGATCCGCGGACTCTTTAAAAATTAAATTCTCAAAAAATGATTATTTAACAACTGCTCTTAATTTTTCTGTTAAAGCTGGAACGATCTTGTTTAAGTCTCCAACGATTCCGTAATCAGCTACATCAAAGATAGGAGCTGTCTCATCTTTGTTGATTGCAATGATGATATCAGATTCTTCCATACCTGCAACGTGCTGGATTGCTCCAGAAATACCGATTGCGAAGTATACGTTAGGACGTACAGTTTTTCCTGTCTGTCCAACCTGAATATCTCTTGACTGCCATCCGTTATCTACAACGGCACGAGAACAGCTTACTTCTCCTCCAAGAACATCTGCTAATTCTCTTAACATTCCGAATCCTTCTTCTCCAACTCCACGTCCACCAGATACTAAGATCTTAGCGTCCATGATATCTACTGTATCTGTAACAGATTTAACGATATCAACGATTTCAACGTATTTGTTGTCTGGAGTAAATCCAGGATTGTATTCGATAACTTCAGCTTTTGCTCCTTCGATAGGATCGATCTTCTGCATAACACCAGGACGAACTGTTGCCATCTGAGGTCTGTTGTCTGGGCAAGCGATTGTTGCGATTGTGTTTCCACCGAATGCTGGACGAGTCATTAATAACTGATTATGTTTCTGTTCTTTTCCTGGGATTGCTCTTAATGGGAAATCACCGATTTCAAGAACTGTACAGTCAGCTGTTAAACCTGTCTGAACACGTGCAGATACACGAGGTCCAAGGTCACGACCAATTGCTGTCGCACCAACTAACATAATTTCTGGTTTGTATTCATTGATTACAGATGCTAATGCATGTGTATATGGTTCTGTTCTGTATTCTTTTAATTCTGGATCGTCAACTACGATTACTTTATCAGCACCGTATTTTGCAAGATCATCTACTAATCCTTTAACGTCAGAACCTACAAGAACAGCAGTTACGTCTGTATCTAAGTCTTTTGCTAAGTCTTTTGCTTTTCCAAGTAATTCGAATGCGATTCCGCTTAATTCGTTATCTACCTGCTGTGCAAAGACGTATACGCCTCTATATTCTTCTAAACCCATTTTATTCACCACTTTTCCTTTTCACTAAATTACATGTTTTTCAGCTAATTTATCCATGATATAATCTACTGCTTCTTCTGGATCAAGTGTAACTTTTTCTCCAGCACCTTTTCTTACTTTGTCAGATGCTTTTGCGATCTTAGTTGGAGATCCAGCAAGACCAAGGTTAGAATCATCTACATCTTTAAGGTCTTTTCTTCCCCAAACAGTTACTTCTGCATCATATGCATCAAAGATTCCACCTGGAGTCATATATCTTGGCTCGTTCAATTCAGCTAATGCTGTAACTAAGCAAGGCATTTTAGCTTTTAAGATGTGGTATCTATCTTCATACTGACGCTGAACAACTACGCTGTCACCGTCAATTTTAATGTCTTCTGCATAAGAGATAACTGGAATATCAAGATGTTCAGAAATCTGTGGTCCAACCTGAGCTGTATCACCATCGATAGCCTGACGTCCTGTGATGATCAGGTCATAATCAAGATTTCTTAATGCTCCAGCTAATGTAGTAGAAGTTGCCCATGTGTCAGCTCCTCCTAATACTCTGTCAGTTACAAGGATACCTTTGTCAGCACCCATTGCCATAGCTTCACGAAGAACTTCGTCAGCTTTTGGAAGTCCCATTGTAAGAACTGTAACTTCAGCTCCATATTCATCTTTAATTCTAAGTGCTGCTTCTAATCCAGCTTTGTCATCTGGGTTCATGATAGTAAGCATAGCACCTCTGTCTAATGTACCATCTGGGTTGAATTTAACTCCACCTTTTGTATCTGGTACCTGTTTTACACAAACAACTATCTTCACGGTAAGTACCTCCCTATTTCAATAAGTTTCCAGAAATAACCATACGCTGAACTTCAGATGTTCCTTCGTAGATTTCTGTGATCTTAGCATCGCGCATCATACGTTCTACATCGTATTCTCTGATGTATCCGTAACCACCATGTAACTGAACAGCTTTTGTTGTTACTTCCATAGCAACTTCTGCTGCATATAATTTAGCCATAGCAGCTTCAACACTGTATACTTTCTGAGTAGCTTTAGCCATAGCAGCTTTGTATACTAACTGTTTTGCAGCTTCTACTTTTGTTGCCATATCAGCTAACTGGAACTGTGTATTCTGGAACTGTCCGATAGAACGTCCGAACTGTTTTCTTTCTTTTACATATTCGATTGTTCTTTCTAAAGCACCTTCTGCAAGTCCAAGAGCCTGAGAAGCGATACCAATACGACCTCCATCAAGAGTATGCATTGCGATACCGAAACCTTTACCCTGTTTTCCTAACAGATTTTCTTTTGGAATACGGCAGTCTTCAAAAATTAATTCATATGTAGCTGATCCGCGGATACCCATTTTCTTTTCTTTTGTTCCGAATGTGAAACCTGGAGTTCCTTTTTCTACGATGAATGCAGAAATTTCTTTCATCTTTCTTCCGCGTTTTTCAACAACACCTGTTACTGCGATTACGATATAAACGTCTGCGTAGCTACCATTTGTAATGAAGCACTTAGATCCGTTTAATACCCATTCGTCTCCGTCTAATACGGCTTTTGTCTGCTGTCCCTGTGCATCTGTACCAGCACCTGGTTCTGTCAGACCAAAAGCTCCTAATTTCTTACCAGATGCTAAATCTGGGATATATTTTTTCTTCTGTTCTTCTGTACCAAAAGTCTGGATTGGATCGATACAAAGAGATGTATGTGCAGAAACGATAACACCTGTTGTACCACAAACTTTTGATAATTCTTCAACACACATAACGTATGTTAATGGATCGCATCCCTGTCCACCATATTCTTTAGGAACTGGAATACCTAAGAATCCTGCTTTAGCCATTTTTGCTACAGTTTCAACTGGAAACTGTTCATTTTCATCCACGTCCTGTGCAAGAGGCTTTACTTCTTTTTCAGCAAACTCTTTGAAAAGAGTTCTTGCCATTTCATGTTTCTTACTTAATGTGAAATCCATTCTTTATTCCTCCATCATGATTTCTATAAAGTTAACTTTTGCATCCGGAGTTCACCATCTCCGGATGCAAAAGAAAAGCTCTTTTTCTTACTTGCTGTAATCGTAGAATCCTTTACCAGTTTTACATCCTAATAATCCTCCACGAACCATCTTTCTTAATAATGGATGTGGACGATATTTTGTATCACCAAATTCATTGTAAAGTACTTCCATGATTGCAAGGCAAACGTCTAATCCAATTAAATCACCTAAAGCTAAAGGTCCCATTGGATGGTTTGCTCCTAATTTCATAGCTGTATCAATACCTTCTACAGAAGCTACTCCATCAGCATAAATTCCAATTGCTTCGTTGATCATAGGGATTAAGATTCTGTTAACTACGAATCCAGCACCTTCTTCAACCTGTACAGGTGTTTTACCGATTTCTTCAGCGATTGCTTTGATCTTATCAACAACTTCTTTTGGTGTGTTGATACCAGCGATAACTTCAACCAGTTTCATAACAGGAGCTGGGTTAAAGAAATGCATACCGATCATTGGACGATCAAGTCCTGCACCAATTTCTGTGATTGATAATGAAGATGTATTTGTAGCAAAGATAGCATCTTTTTTACAGATATCCTGTAATTCTTTGAATGTCTGTTTTTTGATTTCCATGTTTTCAATAGCTGCTTCTACGATTAAATCGCAGTCTGTACAGATATCTTTTACACCTGTTGTGATCTTTGCTAAGATAGCATCTGCAGCTGCCTGTTCCATTTTTCCTCTTGCAACACGTTTTTCTAAACCTTTTGCGATTTTAGCTTTTCCGTTTGCTGCAAATTCTTCATTAATATCACATAAGCATACTTCATATCCTTCTGTCTGTGCAAATGCCTGTGCGATTCCGCTACCCATTGTTCCAGCGCCGATTACTCCAACTTTCATTATAATTCCTCCTGTAAAATTATTTTACTATGTAATTTTCCGGTCTGCGGCTGATACCGCAGACTGGAAATATATTAAACTTCATTATTATTTGTTCTGGAAAGGAACAACTTTTAATTTCTTAGATTTATCTTTCTCTAAAAAGTTACCCATTCCTGCTTTCTGGTCTTCTGTTTCAAAACAGCTTCCAAAAGCTTTTTCTTCAACAACGATTGCCTGATCCATATCTACCTGAAGACCTTCGTTGATTGCTTTCTTACATGCACGTACTGCGATTGGTGCATTAGATGCGATCTTGTTAGCTAATTTCTTAGCTGCTGCTAATAATTCTTCCTGTGGATATACTGCATTCACAAGTCCGATTCTGTAAGCTTCTTCAGCTTTGATGTTAAATGCTGTATAGATCATTTCTTTGGCTTTTCCAACTCCGACGATACGAGCAAGTCTCTGTGTACCACCGAATCCTGGTGTAATTCCAAGACCAACTTCAGGCTGTCCAAAGATTGCGTTTTCAGAACAGATTCTGATATCACAACTCATGGAAATCTCACATCCACCACCTAAAGCGAATCCATTGACTGCTGCGATAACTGGAATAGGGAATGTTTCAATCTTGCGGAATACATCGTTTCCTGTCTTACCGAAAGCTTCTCCTTCTGCTTTTGTTAATGTACTCATCTCTCCGATGTCAGCACCGGCAACGAAAGATTTATCTCCAGCACCTGTTAATACAACGGCTCTTGTTGCATCTAAGTCGATCGCATCAAAAGTTGCTTCGATCTCTTTTAATACTTCACTGTTTAATGCGTTTAATGCTTTTGGACGATTGATTGTTACAACACCTACAAAACCGTCCTGTTCATATGTAACGAATTCCATTCTAAGAATTCTCCTTTCCTAATTATCTATAATTAATTAGTCTCTTTCAACGATAGTTGTGCAACCCATTCCACCACCGATGCAAAGTGTTGCAAGACCTTTCTTAGCGTCTCTCTTCTGCATTTCATGAAGCAGTGTAACGAAGATACGGCATCCTGAAGCTCCTACTGGATGTCCAAGAGCGATTGCTCCACCGTTTACGTTTACTTTGCTCATATCGAATTTCAGATCTCTTGCTACTGCTACAGACTGTGCTGCGAAAGCTTCGTTTGCTTCGATCAAGTCCATATCGTCAATTGTTAAGTCTGCTTTTGCTAAAGCTTTCTTTGTAGAAGCTACTGGTCCAACACCCATGATAGATGGATCTACACCACCAAGAGCTCCTGTTACATATGTAGCCATTGGTGTAACGCCTAATTCTTTGGCTTTTTCTTCGCTCATTACTACGACTGCTGCTGCACCATCGTTGATTCCTGATGCGTTACCAGCTGTAACAACTCCACCTTCTTTTCCAGAGCAGCATCTTAATCCTGCTAAAGATTCAGCTGTTGTTCCAGGTCTTGGTCCTTCGTCTGTATCTACGATAACTGTTTTCTTTCTCTGTTTTACTTCTACAGGAACGATCTCATCTTTGAATCTTCCTGATTCCTGAGCTGCTACTGCTTTCTGCTGAGAAGCTGCTGCAAACTCATCTAATTCTTCACGAGTTAATCCCCACTGTTCTGCTACGTTTTCAGCTGTGATCATCATGTGATAGTGATTGAATGCATCTGTTAATGCATCGTTAACCATTGTATCTACCAGTGTTCCGTTATTCATACGATATCCGAAACGTGCTTTTGGTAATGCAAATGGAGCCATTGACATGCTTTCCATACCACCGGCAACAACGATATCAGCGTCTCCTGCCTGAATCATCTGTGCCGCCATGTTTACACAGTTTAATCCTGATCCACATACTACGTTAACTGTAACTGCTGGTGTTTCGATTGGAAGTCCTGCGTTTAAGGAAGCCTGACGAGCAACGTTCTGTCCTAATCCTGCCTGGATAACGCATCCCATGTATACATGGTCTACCTGATCAGCTGGAACTCCTGCTCTCTTTAATGCTTCTTTGATTACGATTGATCCCATGTCTACTGCTGGTACTGTGCTGAGTACTCCACCCATTTTACCAATCGCTGTACGGCATGCTCCTGCGATAACTACTTTCTTTGCCATATCAATTTTCCTCCATATTCTTGATTATTATACTTTAGCGATCTTCTCTCTCGCCGATATGTTAATACTATCACAATCTTTTCTCATTTTCAATTGCTATTTTTTAAAAAGATTTTCAATAAATTGTGCAAAGTGCCAAAAGCCGCATAAATACGTGTTTTTTCGATGTATACAATGTCCTTGTCGGATTGTATTTTTTTTAACACAATCCGACATAACTCATAACACTTTCTCACCGAATTGATAATTTTCTTGTATTTTCTATGAAATAATCCTGATTTTTTCGTGAAAAAAATAACAATTTTTACAATATAAATATATTTACACTCTTTATAAATTGATTTTTCGTTAAATTTACTTCACTTTCAACATGTCTAACTTAACACATCCCTGTATTTTTTCATTGAAAGAAAAAACTTTTTATTCCTATGAAAAATCCCCATATTTTTTAAAAACTTATTTCTGTACACGCAAAAAAGAGAGCTTGGTGTGTGCGTTAAAACACCAAACTCTCTTTTCTCTTCTATATTATTGTCTTCTGATCATTAACGATCCTGCATACTGATACAATCGATCGCTACCGGACCACCTCTGACTACTTCAATATTTGTATAACGTTCTTTAAACACCTTTAAAATAGAATCATTCTTTGTCTCTGTACGAATTGCTTCTATTAATACGCTGTCTTTTCCCATATCCTTGATCAGGAAACGGAACACTTCTGCCATCTGGAAGATCTCTGCCATCTGCTTCTCTGTAAGACTTTTCACTTTGATAAACATGATTTCCTTTGTTCGGATCGATGTATCTGTATAGTCAATAACTTTAATAACTTCCACGCTTCGATTTAACTGTTTCTTGACCTGTTCAAATGTCTTTTCATCTGCATCAATGCAGATCGTCATACGAGACATTGTTGGATCTTCTGTTTCTCCAACTGTAAGACTGTGTATATTGTAGGCTTTTCCAGAGAATAGTCCGGAAATTCTTGCAAGAACACCAGCACGGTTTTCTACGAACAAGGAAAGCCATCTTCTTTCCATCTGATTATCCATTTTCATTCCTCCTATTCTTCTCCACGTTCCATGATCAGATCTGTGATAGATCCATTTGGTTTCACCATTGGCATAACAAGTTCTTCATTCTCAATGATAAATTCAATGATCGTTGGCCCATCTGTTTTCGCTTTTGCTTTCTCAAATGCTGGGATAATTTCTTCTTTCTTAAAGACTCTGATCCCCTGTGCTCCATAACTTTCAGCAAGTTTTACAAAATCTGGTGTATATGGCGGACATTTTGAAAAATCTCCATCACAATGATGTTCACAACTCTTTCTTCTTCTTAAACATGTACCTGCATATGCTTTATCATAAAAGAGATCCTGCCACTGTCTCACCATTCCAAGATACCCATTATTTAAAATACAGATTGTAATAGGAAGTTCCTGAATCACAGCTGTCGCGATCTCCTGGGAATTCATCTGAAATCCACCATCTCCAGATACACAAACAACTTCTCTTCCTGGATTACCAATTGCTGCACCAATTGCTGCTGGAAGCCCATAACCCATCGTTCCGAGTCCACCAGATGTCAGCATCTGTCGTCTTCCATATAGTTGTAAGAACTGTGTCGTCCACATCTGATTCTGTCCAACGTCTGTTGTAACAATTGGTTCATCAAAGTACTCATTGATCGCATCAATAACCTGTTTTGGAACTAATTTTTCTTTTTCTTCCATTACTAATGGCTTTTGTTCATGCCATTCATTCATTCTTGACAGCCATTCATCTACTTTACATGGTTCTTCATTTTCTGCAATAGACAACATTAATGCGATGGCTTCTTTTGCATCTCCTACCAATGGCACATCAACCGTAACGTTCTTAGAAATCGCCGCTGTATCAATATCAATATGAATGATCTTGGCATCCGATGCAAATGTTCCAAGTTTTCCTGTAATTCGGTCATTAAATCTTGTTCCAATGGAAATCAACAGATCACAATCATTTACTGCCTGATTTGCTGCATAATTTCCATGCATTCCAATATTTCCATAATATAATTCATGATTTGTTGGTACGATCCCTCGTCCCATGATCGTTGTAACAACTGGAACCTTTAATGTTTCCATTAATTTGCACATCTCTTCTTGTGCCCCTGCGATCTTCGCACCTCCACCAATTAAGAATAATGGACGTTTCGCATCATAGATCATATTCATTGCACGAAGAATCTGTCCATGATGTGGTTTCGTGTTTGGTTTATATCCACGGATATTGACTTCCTCTGGATATTCATCACTTCCTAATTCTGCCATTACATCTTTTGGGAGATCTAATAAGACTGGTCCCGGTTTTCCTGTTCTTGCAATATAAAATGCCTCTTTGATCAGGCGATTCAAATCCTCTCTTTTACGGACAACTATAACAAATTTCGCGATATTTCTTGTAACTCCGACAATATCGATCTCCTGAAATGTATCATTACCGATCAGATTTGTGGCAACCTGTCCTGTAAAACACACCAATGGCACACTGTCATAATTCGCTGTTGCTATTCCTGTAACAAGGTTTGTGGCACCTGGTCCACTTGTTGCCAGACAGACACCAACTTTTCCTGTAGCTCTTGCATATCCATCTGCCGCATGGATCAACCCCTGCTCATGTCTTGGAAGAATCAGTTCTACTTGATCCTGCTTATAGATTTCATCAAAAATATCAATGACACACGCACCCGGGTATCCAAAGATCTTCTCTACGCCTTCTTCCTGTAATGCCTTTACCAGAAATTCATTTCCTGTCATTTTACCCATACTACATCTCCTCCATCTCTTCTTCCAGACTAGTCTCATCTAGTGTATATTTCACTTCTTCCTGAGCCTGTATTTTAAAATCTTCCACCTGTTCTTCTCCAACAACTGGAAGATCATCTGTTGATTTTACTCCAAAACATCTCAAAAATTCTTCTGTCGTACGAAACAAGATCGGACGCCCGATCGCATCCAGCCGTCCAGCCTCTTTGATCAGCCGGTATTCTAACAGCTTGTTGATCGGATGATCGCATTTCACACCTCGGATCGCTTCAATCTCTTGTTTCGTTACTGGCTGCTTATAAGCAATGATCGATAAAGTCTCAAGCATTACATCCGTAAGCCTTGGTTTCTTTGGATGATTCACAATTCTTATCAATGATCCATAATATTCTGTTTTGGTACAAAGCTGATAAGCATCATCCAGTTCCAATAACCGGATTCCTCTCTCTTCTTTGTCATATTCTGTCTGTAACAGTTTGATCAACTCATCAAACTGTTCATTATCTATCTCAAGTGCCTCCATCAGCTGCCGCCTTGTCACACTTGTTCCCATCGAAAATAAAATTCCTTCGATCGCTGCAAGTTTATTCTTCATAAATTCATTACTCCAGTGCCCGTATGAAAATATCATCTTCGATATTTTCCTGTTGAACGTAAATCTTTCCTGTCTTCATCAATTCAAGAACCGCCAGAAATGTGACGATCACTGCTTCTTTTGTCTCCTGTTCGTTTAGAAGGTCATAAAAGTTCACTTCTTTATATTGTATAATATAATTATACACTTCCGTGATCTTATCTTCTAATTTAATCTCTTCCTGCTTGATCTCCCCAAATTCGCTTCGGATCGGATCTAACTTATCCTGTCGTTTTCTCATCACAAACTGAAAAACTTCAGAAATCCTCTGTAAAGTTACCTCTGATAACATCTGCACAGGATCGATCTCTTCTCTGTATGCAAGTACTTGCGGTGGAATATCTGGTGATCTAAAAAAACTCTTCTCTGCCGTCATCTCTCGTTCTTTCAACTGTAAAGAGGCATATTTATAAATCTTATATTCAATCAGTCTTCTTACAAGTTCTTCTCTCGGATCTCCTTCTTCTTCCTCTTCTTCCTTCACTGGAAGCAACATCTTCGCCTTGATCTTTAATAATGTGGCTGCCATAACGAGAAAGTCACTCATCACATCAAGATCTTCCTCTTCCATAGAGCGGATATAATCAAGATACTGGCTTGTGATCTCAGAGATTGGAATATCATAAATATCCACTTTATTCTTCTCGATCAGATGCAACAGAAGATCTAATGGTCCTTCAAATGCATTTACCTTAATATCTATTCCCATAAATCAGTCTCTCTTCTTTAATTCAATGCATGAAATCTCTGGTTTATTAAACAATCTTAATTTGATGGAATGGTTTCCAAGTCCACGACTTAAGATCATCGTTGTCTCTCCCTCATGAAACTCTCCTGCATCGTATTTTGGAAAAATCTGAAATTGCGGTGAGATCACACCTCCAAATTTCGGAATTCTTACCATTCCTCCATGGAAATGACCAGCTAAGACAAGATCACTGCCCCAATCTGCATATGTTTTTAAATAGTTTGGGTTATGTGCTAATAAAATATGAAAAATGTTTCCTGGAGAACTTCCTACCACAGATTCCATATGAGAAAGCGGCATACGCGGTACATGAAATCTCTGATAATATTTCTTCTCAAGATCAAACGCAGTTAAAGAAATAAATCCAGTCTCTGACTGAATTACGATCGTTTCATTCGAAATGTGATGTATGTTATACTCTTTCAGACTATGAACATAATCTTTATAACGCACACCAAAGATTTCTTCATTCCTTGCAAGTTTCAATTCGTGGTTTCCATCCGCATAATAGATCGGATACTTTGCAGATAACTCTTTCATCAGTGCAAGCGGCACTTCCTCATTCGAAGATTCGCGGCTTATTACCATATCTCCTCCAACCAGGATCATATCCGGTCTGCATTCATCAATTCGTTCGATCAATTCCTGATTATTCTCTCCAAACTGTGCACAATGCAGATCTGTTAAAAACACGATCCGATATCCATCAAATGCTTCTGGAATCTTTTCTGACTCTATTTCGTAATATTCAACTGTCAATCTCTTATTTTCATAACTGCTTAAAAGCACTGCCACGGCAATCCCCACAACCAACAGCACTGCTATGATCCATATCCATAAAGGAATCATAAACACTCCTTCTCTCTGTTTCCCAATCCATCTTCTGATTCGTAAATGTCTTTTTCCTATTTTACTAGATATAGCAAAAAAAAACAACCCATAGCACAACATCTTTAGGAATATTGTACAAAAAAAGAGAATGCCCAGATTCTGACATCCTCTTTTTCTCATTATAATATTACTGTCTGGAAAGCAGCCTTATTTTACGATTGCGATCGTGCTTCCGATATCAAGTGCTGGAAGCTCGGCCTTTTCCATACAGATAGTTCCTGGAAGACACTCAGCGTCTTCTCCACCGAAGTTATATGTAACATGTCCTAAATTCTTCAGATTCTCGTTGGCAACTTCTCCAACTTTTACAATCTTGAATTCTTTACCGTCAATTACAAGTTTACATCCAGGAGTTACTTCTCCATCTACTGGATTTACATCGATGGAATAGCAGAAATCTTTCAGAGTATCTGGTGCGTTATCACCAAATGTAACGAAGATCCCTTCTTCTCTAAATGCGTCTACCATAGCTCCTTTTCCTTTAATCGTTACCTGATACATAATACTACTTTCCTTTCTCACTAATAATTATTTTTATTTTGCTGCATATAATCCAAAGCTTGCTAAGTAACCAACGATAACTCGAGGTACCCCAGTGATAAATCTTGAGTACAGTACAGCTGGTACACCAACTTCTACTGTTTCAGGATCTGCTTCTGCAAGTCCAAGTCCTACTGGAACGAAGTCACAAGCACACTGTGTATTGATTGCAAATAATGCTGGAAGTGCAAGGCTTGGTTCAATGTTTCCTTTACCAATTTCTACACCGATCAATGTTCCAACGATCTGAGCAATTACAGCTCCAGGTCCAAGCAGACAGCTTAAGAATGGAATAGAACAAATAAATCCTAAGATTACAAGTCCGATGATATTTCCACATAATGGCTGTAATAATTTAGCAAACCAGTTACCGAATCCAGATCCCTGAATGATACCGATCAGCAATGATACGAATCCCATGAATGGAATGATCGTATGAAGTACTGTGTTTGTAGATTCTTTCGCTGCACTATTGAAAGTAGCAACGACTTTACCAGCTCCCATACCAATTTTCTGGATCAAGCTTGATTTTGATGAGCTTCCCATTGTTTCAGATACTTTCTTATCTGCGCTGTATTTGAAGTCTTTTTCTTCTTTTGCAGGTGCTGCTTCTGAAATAGGTGCTGCAGATCCATCTGCCAATGCAATGTTATCATTTTTAACACCAGATACATAAATATCTTCTGTAATATATTTTGCCATTGGTCCAGATTTTCCAACTGGATTGATATTGATCGTTGGAATTCTCTTCTGTGGATAAATTCCACAACGAAGTGTTCCACCACAGTCAATGATCACAAGGAAGATCTCTTCTTCTGGAACAGATGTCTTAAATCCGTTAACTGGACGGCATCCTGTTAATTCTACGATTTTAGGTAAGATATCAGGTTCTGCTCCACCACCTGTGATATATAATAATACATCTTTTCCTTCTTTAGGTTCTACTGTTAATGGACCACCAAATCCACCGCTTCCCTGTGTGATCGTAATCGCTCTATATTCTGACATAGTTTTTCCTCCTAATTACACTCGTAAATCCATCTTATTTCAATTCGTTACTTAATTCGATTCCCTGCTGTTTCATAACCATCTTTGTTGTAAAGTCTGTTACCCATCCTGAGAAGAAGTTCATAACAAGACCAACTAACATATAACGAAGACCTAATTCTGTCATATCAAATCCAGCTTTCTGAACACCCTGTGCAATTCCAAGGTAGATAAAGATTTCACCTGGGTTAATATGAGAGAAAATTCCACTGTTTGTATGGCAATGATAAGAAGCTGATGCATAATAGCTTGGTTTCATTCTTTCTGGAAGGAATTTACCCATTGATAATGCCATTGGGTTTCCTAACATAAATGCTGAAATAAATGGTAATACTCCATATGCAAGGATTACGTTTCCTGAACATAATTTAGCAAATTTATTAACTCTTTCCTGTCCAATCAGGGCGATGATCGTATTCATTAGGATTAACAGTAATAATACCTTTGGTACGATTCCTGACACCCAGCTTATAAATGTTTCTGCACCTGTATCAAATAATCCCATGAATCCTGATGCACCTTTAATAATGATATTCATATAATTCTCCTTTCATTTCAGGCTTTTTTCTTATTGACACCGTAAATCTTGTCTCCAATTCTTGTAAACAGACTCGGCTTTTCTAAGACTTCGCCTCCACTCATAATCGTGTTGTAATTTGAGGAAGCATTAAGCACTGCTCTTCTTAAGGATACACCGATCGTTGCACAATCATCTTTTTTAATCGTTCCAACATCAATTCCATTAAAGAAATCCCAGTTTTTAAATCGTGCAAGCATTGTAAATCCTCTCATAAAGCAACCATCTATGATCACTCCATCCTGATCGATCGCAAACATAACGATCGCACCTGCATGAAAACCGCCTTTTGCCTTTCCTATGGCAACCCGGCCTTTTTTTCGAAGTTTTGTATAAAATTTATTAAAACTTTTCATCTGCACCATCTGAAATAAAAATTGCAGACAAAATGCTGCAAGCATCGCCACAGCTATGACCATAAATGACATCGTCTTCCTCCTTTTCGCTTACTCAAATATATTATTTTCTTCTGCAATATAGAGAAGAAATTCTCTGTAGCTTTCCATTTTCTGGATCTTAGAAATGACATCCGGTTTCTTGCCAATCGACAAAATATCATCATATAATCGGACAAGTACTGTGTCATCTTCCATTGATTCAGGAATTCCCAGTAAAATAATGATTCGGATATTTCCGTATTTATCATCTTTTAACATATCTGGAAACACACCCATTGCCAATGTTAATTTTGACAGCATATTCTTTGTATGTGGAAACGCAATATTCTGGTCAAGAACCATTGTTGAATATTTTTCACGTTCTCTCACTCTCTGGGCAAATCCTGCATCAAGTTCTCCCTGATTGGTAAGTGCCCTTGCCATCCGATCAACGTTCTCATCATATGAACTTTCTTGATCCAGAACAAAAAATCTCGTTTCATCTAATAAATTCATAAACAAAGAATCTATTCCCTTTCGGATTGTTCGTCCTGCTTCAGAAAGGTATCTCATATTTTCAAATTTACGTTGAATATATTCTCTATCGAATACTTCATCCATAAAAATGACCGGGGTTTTCGTATCCATATGTAATTCTGTCGTCGTAACAATATAATCAAAATCATCTTTGCGATTTTCATCGAAGATACCATAGAAAATTTCAAATTCCGGTTCTACATCAAAGATTTTCTTTAACTGATTCTCGATCAGACGTCCGATGATCTTTCCAGATCCACAAACGATCGCGATCTTGCATCGTTTCTTTTCTGGTTCCTGCTCTAATAAAAACACTCCAAAATAAGCAGCCAGAAATCCCATCTCATCTTCTGTCATCTCGATTCCTACACGTTCTTCCAAAACACCTTTTGCAATCTCCGCCATTTTATAGGCTACACTGTATTTGTTCTTGAAATCATCAACCATCGGATTATAAATATGAAAGCCATATTTTAGCCGATTGATCATAAAAAATACGTGATAGACAAAATCATCAAATAATTCATTTGCTACAACTGTTACATTAAGTTCTGCTTTGATCCGATCTAAAATTTCAATGATAAGATCTGCAACACCTTCCGAAATACTGATCTTTTGCTCGATCTCTGCTGTATTTGCCGGTGTTCTCATTCCTGCTACAGATATACTTAAAAACAATCGCTCTTCTTTGGATATCTTATATCCTTTGACCTGTTCAATTTCATTAAGGAACTCATCCACGATCATATATGCTGAACTTTCGTATAGTTCTTCATATTTCGGCTTCAGCTTTTTGATCGTATGACCGCTTTCCATTCTCTGGATCATCACAACAAAAAATCTGTAAAAGAAACCAAACCCTAGGGCATCCATCGATAATCTTTCCTGAAAATCATATAGTTTTTCACGAATTGTCTGTCCAAGTGGGAAATTTAAATACAGTTGTTCATAAATATTTTCTAAGATAAATAGGCGAATGTTAAACTCATCACCACAAAGAGCCAGTCCTGTATTTGCTTTTCCTTTGATCTTCAGGTCGTATTTCTCGATTGCCTTTCTTAATCGGTTCAGATCACCGATCGTTGTTGTTCTGGCAACTTTCATCTCCTCAGAAAGATCATCGGTAAGATACGGTTCCTCGGCATGCATCAGCTGCCAGAACATATATGCCATTCTTGTATGACTTGAATTAAAAAGGTCTTCCTGCTTGTAAATCTTATTGCGGATTTCTGTAAAACCTTTCGGTGCAAACACGATCAGTTTACATGTTCCTTTGTTATTGCTGATACATGCGTATCCTCCAAACAGGCAATTCAATTCCTTAATGTCATTGCGGATCGTTTTTTGCGACACATCAAGCTTTGCCGCGAGGCTTTCTACACTGCAAACAGATTGCATTTCGATATTCTTTAAAATAACTGCGATTCTGTTTTCATTGTTAAAAAGCTGTTTCATATTGATCCTCTTTTCTATTGATACAGGTTAATTGTTTTTAACCTCTTGTTTTTCCTCCTGCTACGTTCACTGTAACTCCATGAACATAAGAAGCTCTCTGACTTGCAAGATATACACACAGATCTGCAACTTCTGATAATTTACCAGATCTTCCTAGTGGAATTGTAGATGTTTTAGAATATCCAGCTCTTAAGTCATCTACTGTGATTCCTCTTGTATATGCTAATGCTGATTCATAAGCAATTGTACGAAGTCCTGTAGCTTCCATGATTCCAGGTGCTACTCCGACAACTCTGACTCCCTGTTTTCCAAGTTCTTTTGCCCAAGATCTTGTTAAAGAGTTTACAGCGTTCTTTGTTGCTGCGTAAACGCTCTGTCCTTCAGATCCTTCCAGACCACTTTCAGAAGACATGTTAATGATAACTCCTTCACCTTTTTCAACAAGCACACGTCCAACGGCCTGCGCACAGAAGAATACACCTTTTAAGTTTACGTTACAAACTTTATCCCATACTGCTTCATCTAATTCATACTGTCCTTTTGGATCTTTTGGATCTACTAACAAACGAGGGATGTTGATTCCGGCATTGTTTACTAATACGTCGATCGTTCCGAATGTTTCTTTGGCTTTTTCTACCATTGCTTCAACATCTGCTACTTTTGTAACATCTGTTTTCACATACAGTAATTTTCCTGCTGCTTCGTCCATCTCTGGTGCTTCAGGTGCCATATCAGAAATGACTACGTTAGATCCTGCATTTAAGAATCCCTGTGCAACTGCTTTTCCGATTCCAGATGCTCCACCAGTTACGATGACTGTTTTTCCTTCAAGATTTAACCAAGATTCGCTCATTATAATCCTCCTTTGAATCTGTGTTTCTTTGCTTCATGAGTTCATTATATAGAGCGTCAAGGAAAAATTTAATTCTTTCATTTTCCATCGTGAAGAAATTTTGTGGACTTATTACAAAAAATGGCTTAAAATCAAGAAATATTGAGTGGAAATTTTTTTAATCTGTGTCAAAAAATCTGCTTTATTTATTGTTTCTTGTGCCAGGATCTTTTCTTTATGGATCATAATATTACCTTTGCTATATTGAATCTCACCAATCTTCTGTCCTTTCTTCACTGGTGCTTTCACAGAATCTATCTTGATCTTTTTCACGATCTTTCCCTTCTGTGTTTTAATATCGATCAGATCAGCAGTCACCTTTTCCTGGCAAGATACTTCTGATCTCTGACCCTTTTGTACTGGAATCCTTCCGATTTCTTTTCTTGTAGTTTCGCTGTGTATCCGCTGGCAATTTGAAAATCCATAGTCCAAAAGAGTTCTTGCATCTTTGATCCTTGCTTTAGAGCTTTCACACCCCATCACTACCGCAATCATATGAATCTTATTTCTTGTTGCAGTTGCACTTAGACAAAATCCTGCTTTCCCTGTACTTCCAGTCTTCATTCCTGTACATCCATTGTAGTGGCGGATCAGTTTGTTTGTGTTACTTAAACCAAATTCTTTCTCACCTTTTTTCGTTTTATGTATGATCGTATCCATCCAGATCTTTGTATATTTAAAAACTTCTGGATATCTTTGTGCAAGTTCTCTCGTCATCAACGCAATATCATATGCACTTGTCACATGTCCTTTTGCATCAAGCCCGCAGGCATTTTGAAATATCGTATGTTTCATTCCAAGCTCTCTGGCTTTTTTGTTCATCCTTGATACGAACGCCTCCTCACTTCCGCAGACATGCTCTGCCAATGCAACAACTGCATCATTCGCACTTGAGATCACAACACATTTGATCAATGTTTGTACCTGCTGCTTCTCTCCTATTTCTAAAAACACCTGAGAGCCGCCCATAGATGCTGCATGTTCACTGACTGTAACCGTATCTGTAAGCTTGATCTTACCTTGCTTTAAGTCTTCAAAAATAAGCAGCAAGGACATTATTTTCGTTACACTAGCTGGTGCAAGTTCTTTATCCTTATCTTTCGCAAATAAGATCTCCTTGCTTTCCTGTTCCATAACTACTGCTGATTTTGCTGAAAGATCAAGTACTGGTGCTGCTGTTTCTAAAAATCTTGCCTCTCTTGCCATGACTGGACAATGAAAGCTTTGAACGAGTATTGCTGCAACGAGCAGTATCACTTTCCATTTCTGCATGCATCCACCTCAAACCTGTTTGTTATAGTTTAGTGGCAGATACTTAGATTTATACATAATTTCTTTGCAGTATATATTTTTTTTAAAAAAGAAAACCAGAAATATCTTCTGATCATATCTCTGATTTTCCTTCATTTATCTTGTTTTCTTACCCCAACGATTCGCAGATCTCAACTTTTTATATTCATCATATGCTTGTTTTAAGATCTCTTTCTCATTAGGAAATTTCAATAAGTGGTAAGCCTCGTGAAATTTGTAATACCCTGAGTCTACAAAAAACTCTTCCTTCTGAGGTTTTGAGTGATAGTTCTCGGATTCCATCAAGTACCAGTGTACACTCTTTATGATCTGTTCATGAAATGAATAGAAAGAATATTCACTTTTCCCTACATACTTGATAATTGATGCGTCCGCGTCTGTCTCTTCCTTTACCTCACGAAGTGCTGTCTGCTCGTGAGTCTCTCCTTGCTCAACAGTACCTTTCGGAAGTACCCAGCCATCATATCGGTTCTTATAACTTTTGTATAACAGCAAAATCTTTCCTCTAAATATTACGACACCACCACAGCTCGTTGCTTTTGTCACCAGTTACAACCTCCTGTCTCTTAAACGATCTTATTCGCCTAAGTATGTGTGTCTTTCTCTGACAAATATTATACATGGATTGTGAACTGATTTCAACTGCTATCTGTTTTACTCTTTTGAAAACATCAATCTAAAAATGCATGAAATACTTTATCTGCAATCGGTGCCGCAACTCGTCCTCCAGAGTCTCCACCCTCTACAAGAACACTGACTACGATCTTCTTCCCGCCTCTTTCGGCACATCCGATAAACCATGCGTGGGAATCTTTCGCGCTGTTATATTCTGCTGATCCTGTCTTTCCATATACATTATAGTGTGAAGAATAAGCTCTTGTTCCAGTTCCCTTTGTGACAACTTTTCTCAACATTTTCTTTAATGTCTCACATTCCGATGCCTCTAAAGGTTCTGATAGTTTTGATGCTTTTGTTTCCTTGATCACTCCACCGTCGATATTTTTGACATTCTCTACCAGATATGGCTGCATCACAACTCCATCATTGGCGATCGCAGACATGACCATCGCATTTTCAAGTGGTGTGATCAAAGTCTGACCTTGTCCGATCGAAGTGTGTGCCATCTCATTAGTTCCTGATTTCTTATCAAGAACAAAACGACTGCTGTTTGCAAGAAGATTGATCGGAACTTTCGAATTATACATCAGATCTCCTGCAAGACTTGCGAGTTTTCCTTTGTTGATCTCTTCTGACATATGCACAAACGCACAGTTACAGGATTTCTCGATTGCCTGTTCAAGATTCACCGTTCCATGTGCTTCTCCTCCATAACAATGAATCTTTAAAGTTCCAACCGTTGTATATCCAGTACAATGGTATTTGAAATTCTTATATGTGTTTTTATGTTCTCTCATATATTCTAATGCCGTCACGACTTTAAATGTTGATCCTGGCGGATATAATCCTTGCGTTGCACGGTTTAACAACAAAGAATTCTTGCTTGTATTTAATTCTGTCCAGTTTTCTTTGACGTAAGCTGGTCTGTAATCTGGTTTGGATACCATTGCGTAGATCTTTCCTGTCTCTGGATCCATCGCAACAACCGCTCCCTTTTGTCCCTGCAAGGCATAATATGCTGCTTTCTGAACTTTGGTATTTAATGTTGTGTATACATTATCCCCTATACTTTTCTCACCTTTTAAGCTGCTTGTGATCTGTGTCATCAAGTTCGCATCCGATTTTAATAGATCAAAGTTACATACAGATTCCAATCCTGACTTTCCTTTATCGTTATATCCTACAACATGTGCAAACATTCTGCCATAAGGATAATCTCTGATTTCTGATCCATTTTCAGTAAGTGTCTGTGCCAGCACTTTTCCATCACTACTGATGATCTTTCCTCGTACTACTTTCTCTGCCATAGACTGTAATCTCCGGTTATGCGCATTCGTGACCACATTTTTACTATCTACCGCAACAAAATGTGCAATATAAGCGATCAATGCCAAAAATGATACAACAAATATATAAGTAATCTGCAGAATCTGGCGATTTGCTCTTTTTTTCTTTTTCTTCTTTATCTTACTGATTCTTTCGGTTGTTTTGTCTTGTATATTGTTTTTCTGATTCTTGTGCCTTAATATGCTCATATTCTTCTTCCTCGCTATCTGCTAACATATGTAATCCTTGTATGATATTAAAAATGATCAAAGTACTGATCACAGAGGTTCCTCCATAACTTACGAGTGGAATCGTAACTCCTGTGGATGGAATGAATTTTGTCACACCACCGATACTTAAGAATACCTGGAATAAGAAACAAACTCCGAATCCAAGGCATAACAATTTGTTAAACAATTTTCTGCTTCTTGTGGAAATATCCATAAAGAGGATAAAACTGCTCATTAAAACGAAGATCAGGCAGATTCCAAAGATCACACCAAATTCTTCACAGATCACAGAAAAGATAAAGTCTGATTCCCTGACCGGAATATCAAACGGCCGTCCGTTTCCAAGCCCCATTCCAAACCAGCTTCCAGTTCCAATAGCAAATAAGGATTGACAGACCTGAAGTCCTCTTCCTTCGATCATGGAAAACGGATCTTTCCATACCGCTACACGGATCTGTACATGAGTAAAGATCTTATCTGCGATAATAGCAGCCACAGATCCTGCTGCCAAACCGCCAAATAAGTAACTTGCTTTTGCGGTTGCAACATAAAGCATCATCAGATAGATCACAAAATAAAGCAACGCTCCGCCTAAGTCCTTCTCAACAACAAGCACTAATACATAAAGTCCTGCGATCACTGTGATCTTTACCAGATCTTTAAATTCCTTTGCCTTAGAAAGTAGTGCTGCAACAAAGAACACAAAGATGATCTTTACAAATTCAGAAGGCTGAAATTTAAGTCCCGCAATGCTGACCCAGTTATACGCCCCATACTTGTTGATACCAAACACGAATACTGTAGACAATAGTAAAAATCCTGCCACTGCATAAAGCCATCCAAATTTATTCCAGATCGTGATCTTATGCATCATCAATGGAATAAAACTTGTCACGATCACACTTCCTGCCGCGATCGCAAACTGTTTCATTGCCAGATCAAATGATAATCTTGTTAAGATCACAAACCCAACTCCTAACAAAAAACAGGTGTTATTGATCAGCGGTCTTGAACATCTTTTATAGATTCTCGGAAATACGATCATCAAAATCTCGAAAAAGATCACTTGTGCCGCAAAAAAGATCAAGATCTTTAATTCAAATTCCTGCAAAAACAGTACCGTGTAACATAAGAACAAAAATACAAACATATAGATGACCTGATTGTCTAACAGGTCTTCCTTTCTATCTCTATTCTTTGGACGAAATACTGTATAACATGACAGTGTATAGATCAGACACATAATGATGATCAGATATTTTGCTATCGTAGTAATAATGTCTATCATATGGTTTTATAAAACTTCCCTCTTTAAATGCCCTGTCGTATATTCTGTGGCAAGAGAAGCTCTTTCCCCTTTCTGTATAGATTTCGCTGCATTTAAAATCTCCTTAACCTGCACCTCATTTTCTCTTGTAATATGAAAACGGATCACGGATGGATGAAGATCATTAAGAATTCCTGCTTCATTTCCAACCCACAATGGTTTTCCATTATAAATCTCATTGATGCAGTCACAACAACTTGTGTGAACGAAGAAATTTGCATTGTAACGATCCTTTAATGTCAGCCAAGATGGAGTCTTATCACATCCTCGAAGATTATTCTTCACGCATTGTGCAGACACCATCAATGGCTGATAACCATAGAGGAATAGGTCCGCATTCAGAAGTTCTAACTGTTCCATCTCTTTTTTATTTAATTCCGATGGATACGTCATTCGAATTTGAATACCTGATAATCTTTGGTATTCTTTGACAGCCTCTTTGTTATATCCATAAAACATGTAATCCGCGATCATTTCCTTTTGGTATCCTTCTTCGATCAACCATGAAAATTCTTCTAAATTGCGTACGAGCAGCCCATCAATTTCATTTGTAAATATAAGATCTTTCTTTGCCTTTAATTCTTCCATCTGACGTTTTCTTGCAATCTGTGGAAGCATCAGATAACACTGTTTTCCTGCAGTCTTTATTTTATTCAGGATAGATTGTGGATCCTCCTGCTGTTTGAGTTCCATCCATGAAAGATAGATCTTCATTACTTCCCTGTCTTCTGTTACAATATCCAGATACTCAAGGTTCTCCATAGAAACTGCAATCTGTATCTTGCTGTCTTCCTGTTCCTGACTGCTTGCTACATCATTTTCTTTGACTGGATCTTCGTAAGTTCTTCTGTATTTTAAAATCTTTGTCTGATCCATCTGTGCAAATGCTTCTTTTCTTAGTTTCTTGAGCACAGAACCTGGTACGAACAAGTTCTCTCCAAGATCAACTTCTAATTCTTCAAATGTATAGTGGGTCTGTCCTGTTTTCTTAAGAAGCTTCTCAATATCTGCTGGCATGGCACCATTTTTCTGTGCTTCTTCGATTACTGGACCAATTACTTCTACGTGATCTTCTCCGTCTTTGAGAATGAGTTTAGCACACTGATCTTTCTGAATTATGATTTTTCCCTTAAGATTTTCTTTCTTTTTCTGCTTTAATCCTTCATCAATCCGTTCGATCATTGGATGATTCAAGGTTCTTTTGATTTCCATGCCTTCATGAAGTTTCTTCATTTTCTGTCCATTTAAAACAACCTTGCTGCCTGCTTTAAATTCAGAGGGACTGGTAAGTTCTACTTTTTCTTCCGAATTGATACGGATCTGCAAAGCATCTCCTTTGTGGATATCTTCTTGGGCCGTAAAAGAAATCTTACCTTTCATAAGTTTGCTGATCTTTCCAACATATAACCCCTGATGATCTGGCCGTTTCATACTCATCATATCTTTTCCATGATATTCTTTATAATATCCGCCAGTAAATCCCCCACGGTTAAATACTTCCATCAAGATCTTCAGATCCTCGGATTCTACTTTATATGGTTTTTCTGAAAGATAAAGATCTACGTATTTGCGGTAGATTCTTGTGACTTCCCCGACATATCTTGGACCTTTCATGCGTCCTTCGATCTTTAAGGAATCCACTCCATGATCTAAAATCTCTGGTAAATGTTCAATGGTACATAAATCTTTCAAACTTAATGGATATGCATTCTTTGTATTCTTTGTCCCATCAAGATAAAATGGCAGACGGCATGTTCCTGCACATCGCCCACGATTTCCACTTCTTCCACCTAACATACTACTCATAAAACACTGTCCTGAATAGCAGTAGCATAATGCTCCGTGAACAAAACATTCCATGTCAAGTCCTGTATCATCCTTAATCTCCTGAATCTCTTCCAAAGATAATTCCCTTGCTGGAACAACTCGTTTTGCACCCATTTTCTTTGCGATTCTTGCTCCATGAACCCCTGTGATCGTCATCTGGGTGCTCGCATGAATCTCAAGTTTCGGAAAGTGTTTTCGGATCACGGATACAGCTCCCAAATCCTGTACAATCACCGCATCCAGTCCTTGCTCATAAAAAGGTTTTAAAAATCCCGGCAGCAATGGAAGTTCTTCTTCTTTCATCAGAGTATTGACTGTAAGAAATAATTTTTTACCATACAAATGTACGTAATCGATTGCTTCTAATAGTTCTTCCTTATTAAAATTCCCGGCATAAGCTCTGGCTCCAAACATCTCTCCACCTAAATAAACGGCATCCGCTCCATTTAGAATTGCTGCTTTTAGGCATTCCATGGAACCAGCTGGAGCTAATACTTCAATTGGTCTGTTCTTTGTTCTCATCTGTTATCTATCCTCTGGTATTGGTAAATGAAAATGCTCATATGCACTTCTTGTTACAACTCTTCCTCTTGGTGTTCTCTGAATCAATCCGTTCTGGATCAGATATGGCTCATACACATCTTCGATCGTTCCTGAATCTTCTCCGATCGCTGCTGCTAATGTATCAAGTCCGACTGGTCTTCCTTCAAATGTCTCCATCATCGTCTTTAATAAATTTCTATCTGTCTGATCCAGCCCGATCGTATCAACTTCTAAATGATTCAGTGCATCTCTTGCAATCTCTAATGTGATCTGTCCATCGTATTTTACCTGTGCAAAATCTCGCACACGTTTCAATAAACGATTGGCAAGTCTTGGTGTCCCTCTGGATCTTCTTGCAATCTCTAATGCACCCTCTGGATCGATCCCAATCTCTAAGACTTCTGCAGACCGTTCAATGATCGTCTGTAACTCTTCACTGTTATAGAAATTCAAGCGGTTTACAACTCCAAATCGATCTCTTAACGGTGCTGTTAACATTCCAGCTCTTGTCGTTGCCCCGACTAATGTAAATCTTGGCAGTTCCAGCCGGATTGATCTCGCAGCCTGTCCTTTTCCTACTAATATATCAATGGCATAGTCTTCCATTGCTGGATACAGAACTTCTTCTACCTGTCGATTTAAACGGTGAATCTCATCAATAAATAAGACATCTCCTTCCTGCAGATTATTAAGAATTGCCGCGATTTCTCCTGGTTTCTCGATCGCTGGTCCACTTGTTACTTTCAAATGTACACCCATTTCATTTGCCACGATCCCTGCAAGTGTTGTCTTTCCTAATCCCGGGGGACCGTAAAACAGTACATGATCTAAAGATTCTCCTCGACTTTTGGCTGCCTCAATAAAAATCTTTAAATTCTCTTTGACTTTTTCCTGTCCAATGTAATCACTTAACATTTGTGGGCGCAGATGATTTTCAATTTTGATATCTTCTTCCACAAGTTCTGTGGAAATCATTCTGTTTTGCATAATTACCCTCTATCTATATCATAATATTCTTCAATGCTTTTTTAAGAAGTTCTTCTGGGGTGAGATCTTTCGCATCTTCTACCTTGTTAACTGCGATCGCTGCTTCACTTTTTGAATATCCAAGACTTACTAATCCTTCGATCGTGATCATCACAGAATCACTGCTGTCTGCATATGTATCAAAGATCTCTGCTCCCACACCATCTTCTTCTAATTCCTCAAAGCTTAACTTATCTTTTAATTCTAAGATTAATTTCTTCGCTCCCTTAGGTCCAAGTCCCGGGGTCTTAGAAATTGTCTTGACGTCTTCACTGATCACTGCCATCTTAAGTTCATAAACGGACAGCGTTGATAATACAGACAATCCTACCTTCGGTCCGATCCCATTGACTCCGATCAGAAGTTCAAATGCTTCTTTCTCTTCTTTTGATAAAAAGCCAAATAAACTGACATCATCTTCTCTTACATGCATATGGGTATAGATCTTGATTTCTTGTCCGATCTTAGGAAAAGATTCTCCTCTCATCGGAACCATCATCTGGTACCCAATCCCATGATTATCCACAACCACCATCCCTGGTGACATATCTTCTAGTATTCCTTTTATATATGAAATCAATTTGGTTTCTCCTTATTCTGTCTTTTTCCATTCGTTTCGTATTATACCTTATCATGTCTTAACAGTCCAGTCTATTGGATCAGAATTCACAAATAATCCGTACATATGTTCTTATCTTAAATGATCATATGATGGAGTTTCATACTCTGGTTTTCCATTCATTGCAAATCCGATCAAAAGCCGATATAATAAATCTGTGGATATGATTCTTGTTCACAGAAAGGATTTTTATGGAACATAACATACAACAATCTTTATTTTTTGATATAGAAACAACTGGATTGAGTGCTGATATCTCAGCGATTACTGTGATCGGATGCTGTGATATGGATGGAAATGTAACACAATGGTTTAATGAAGACGGACTATCTCAGAAACAGATCTTAACTGATTTTCTTGCATTTATCCAACCTTATAATACACTGATCACATTTAATGGCAAAACCTTTGATCTTCCTTTTTTGACATCGAAGATCAAGGAGTTTAAGATCAATGCATCATTTGATCAGTATGAACATCTTGATCTTTATCAAATTTTAAAACCTTATAAAAATCTGTGGGGATTAAAGAATTTCCGGCAGAAGAATCTGGAAGAATATTTAGGAATTCAACGAACCGACAAACTTTCTGGAAAAAAACTTATCAAAACTTATCAGGATTATCTTGAGAATGGAGAGATCAAGAATAAAGAATCGCTACTTTTACATAACCACGAAGATCTTATCGGTCTACATAAAATTTATTCATTGATGTCTTATCCCGCATTGCTTGATAAAGAATTTACTTTATCATCCTATTTTATTGAAAATGATCATTTTGTCGCTCATCTGAATCTTGATATACAGATTCCTGTCAGTTGCAATTACGAAAAGTCTGGCATATCTCTGACTCTTGATCATTCAAATGCTATACTTACATGTCCTTTGGAAAATGGTCATCTGAAACATTACCTCAAAGATTATAAAAATTATTATTACCTCCCTATGGAAGATCTTGTGATCCATAAAAGTATGAAGTCATTTGTGGATACTACGAGTATCATTCGTGCCGATAAAAACAATTGTTATTCAAAATTTACTCCAGGAGATAGCTTCTTATCTGCAAAAACTGATGTTACCAATTATTGTGCTGACATTATTTATTACATTTTATCTGAAAAATAAAAAAACATCCATCTGAACTTTAATTCTCGATGGATGTTTCTATTTTTAATCTCTTCCGATCTTTCGGATTTCACGATGTTGTAAAATTTCTTGTTTTAACACATCTACAGAGCGATTCACTACTAGTTCTTCTGGGAAATTCATCTCTTCTAATAAGACTTCCACATGATCAAACACGCCAACCGCGCTTGAAAAATGCGCATCTGTCCCTGCGACTACCGGCACTTTCTTCTCTTCACACATCTGAAGCATGATCTGCAGATTCTGCCATGCTCCAACTCTTGATGACAAAGAATCCAAGGAACTGTTATTTATCTCTAGCAGTGTATGATTTTCTTTTGCCGCATCTACGATCGTTTCATAATCAATCGGTATTCTACTGTCATCTGGATGACTGATAATATCGATCATTGGATTCTCGATCGCTTTTACATAGGCATTCGTATTTTGCGTGACGGTTCCAACTTCATAACATGGAAGATGGATTCCCGCAATTCGGATATCCAATGTCTTCTCAATAATTTTCTCTTCCATACTTAAAGTTCCATCATGATCGATAATGTTGATCTCAGAGCCAAACATCAGATCGATCCCATACATCTTTCTTGGAATAATACGCATATTATGGAAATAAATCTCATCGCATGTTCCAGGAATTCCTTGTGCATGTTCTGTGATGCCTAGAAGTTTCAATCCTTTATCTGCCGCTGCTTTTGCCATCTCCTGTACTGTTGAATACGCATGTCCACTGGCTACTGTATGTGTGTGTAAATCTAATGTAAATTCCATTTTTCAAAACCTCGTTTTATCATCCACTTCTGATCTTTATGAAATTCTTGCAATCTGTTCTTTGACCTGTTCTAACATCTGCTGATATTTGGCAAGTTTGTCTTTTTCTTCCTGAACTTTCGCTTCAGGCGCTTTACTTACGAATCTTTCATTTCCAAGCATTCCTTCGCAACGTTTGATCTCGCCATTTAAACGTTTTTCTTCTTTTGCAAGACGTTCTTTCTCTTTTGCAATGTCAACTAATTCTGCAAATGGCATATAGATCACAGCTCCTGCGATCACACTTGATACTGCATCGTCTCCAATTCCGTCTTTGTTGTCCTGAATGATAACTTCACTTGCATATCCAAGTGTAGCAAAGAAAACTTTCCCTTGTTCAAAAATATCTCTGATCTCCGCATCTTCAGATACCACGTAAACCTGTGCTTTCTTCTTTGGTGATACGTTCATCTCTGCACGAACATTACGGATTCCTCTGACTGCTTCTTTGATCGTCTCTACAGCCTTCTCATCAGCCTTGAAGTTCCATTCTTCTTTGAACTCTGGCCATTTTGCTAACATAATAGATTCTTCATCAGTTAAATTACAATAAATCTCTTCTGTGATAAATGGCATATATGGATGTAACAGTTTTAATGCTTCTGTTAAAACTGTATTTAATGTCCAAAGTGCTGCTGCCTTTGTCTGGTCTTCATCATTGTACAGACGAGGTTTTACCATCTCAATATACCAGTCACAGAATTCTTCCCATAAGAAGTCGTTTAGTTTCTGAACTGCGATACCAAGTTCGTATTTCTCCATGTTGTCTGTAACATCTTTGGCAAGTGTATTTAACTTAGATAAGATCCATTTGTCTGCACTTGTAAGATCTTCTAATGTAATATCAGAGAAATCAGCCTGCTCTAAATTCATCATAATGAAACGAGATGCATTCCAGATCTTGTTTGCAAAGTTACGGCTTGCAATGACACGTTTTTCTGTGTAACGCATATCATTTCCAGGGGCATTTCCTGTGATCAGTGTAAATCTTAAGGCATCTGCACCATACTGTGCAATGACATCCAATGGATTGATACCATTTCCAAGGGATTTACTCATCTTACGTCCCTGTTCATCACGAACTAATCCATGGATCAGTACTGTGTCAAATGGACTCTTTCCTGTCTGTTCGTATCCTGAGAATACCATTCTGACTACCCAGAAGAAGATGATATCATATCCTGTTACCAGTGTATTTGTAGGATAGAAGTAATCTAATTCTTTTGTCTTCTCTGGCCATCCGAGTGTTGAGAAAGGCCACAATGCAGAACTGAACCATGTATCCAATGTATCTTCATCCTGTGTGAAATGCTTGCATCCACACTTAGGACATACTTCCGGTGTTTCTCTTGCTACGACAACTTCTCCACATTCATCACAATAATATGCTGGAATTCTGTGTCCCCACCATAACTGTCTGGAAATACACCAGTCACGGATGTTCTCTAACCAATGAAGATATGTCTTTGTATAACGTTCTGGTACGAATTTCAGATCTCCGTTCTTCACAGCTTCGATCGCTGGTTTTGCGAGTTCTTCCATCTTCACAAACCACTGTGGCTTGATCATAGGCTCAACCGTTGTTCCGCAGCGGTCATGTGTTCCTACGTTATGTTCATGTTCTTTGATCTTAACTAAATATCCCTGTTCTTCCAAGTCAGCAACAATGGCCTTCCTTGCTTCATAGCGATCCATACCTTCGTATTTACCACCATTCTTGTTGATCGTTGCATCGTCATTTAAGATATTGATCTCTGGCAGATCGTGGCGTTTCCCAACTTCAAAGTCATTTGGATCATGTGCTGGTGTGATCTTAACGGCACCTGTTCCAAACTCACGGTCTACATATTCATCTGCTACAACTGGAATCTGACGATTGCATAATGGCAATTCTAACATCTTACCAACTAAATGTGTATATCTTTCATCATCTGGATGAACTGCAACTGCAGAGTCTCCTAATAATGTCTCTGGACGTGTTGTTGCGATTTCTACATATTCACCTTCGCTTCCAACAACTGGGTATTTAATATGCCAGAAATGCCCTGCCTGATCTTCGTATTCTACTTCCGCATCAGAGATAGATGTCTGGCAGACTGGACACCAGTTAATGATTCTTGATCCACGGTAGATATAACCTTTTTCATATAATTTAATGAAAACTTCTTTGACTGCTTCAGAACATCCTTCATCCATCGTGAATCTCTCACGATCCCAGTCACAGGAAGATCCAAGTTTCTTCATCTGTTCGATGATCGTTCCACCATATTCTTCTTTCCAATCCCAGGCACGTTCTAAGAACTTCTCTCTTCCAAGATCTTCCTTCTCGATTCCTTCTTCTTTCAGTGCATTGATGATCTTTACTTCTGTCGCAATACTTGCATGGTCTGTTCCTGGTATCCATAATGCATTATATCCCTGCATCTTCTTAAAACGGATCAGAATGTCCTGAAGTGTCTCATCTAACGCATGTCCCATATGAAGCTTTCCTGTGATATTTGGAGGTGGGATCACGATCGTATATGGTTGTTTTGTCTCATCTACTTCTGCATGGAAATACTTGTTATCCAGCCATTTCTGATACAGGCGTTCTTCAATCGCACCTGGATCATACGTTGTTTCTAATTCTTTCTTCATCTCTAAACTCCTTACTCTATAGTTTCAGAATCTGCTTGTTCACCGATTCCTTCTAAAATCTGCTCATGCCGGATCAATTCCTGATTGCATATATCTTTTCTATCATTCAATGTATTCAGGTAATCCTTTCGTTTGATCAGATCATATAAAACCTTTGGATGATACATCCAGATTCCTGGATTATCCCACTGGTTCTTTTCTAATAATCGTTCCAGATCATTGGATGCCTCAAGGATCGCATCGCTAAATCTTAATCTGGCTGACACTTTACCACAAAAATCAAATAATTTCCACTGTTCCGGTGAAATATATGAAAATACTTTTTCAAATTTCTCATAATAAAACTTAAGATCATTGCCAATCTCTCTTTTATCATCTTCTAACCGCTTTCCAGTATAACTCTTGTGTGTGACCATCATCTCTAATAATTTCAGCTGATCACCAGCTTTCCTCTGTGACTGAAATAAAATCACAAGAAGCAATAATATGATCACTGCTCCTGCACTCAACTGCCACAGATAATCTTTGGCATTCATCTCAAAATGATATAAATATCCAGCACTCACTCCGCATACCGCTGCTGCCATGCAAAGAAATGAAATAAACAGTGCCTTTTTATTTCTTCTCTTCTCCTGTACTGCCTTGATCTTCCCATTCATCATGGTCTCATCTTCATTCGCATGCACAAGTTCCTTCTCTAACTGTTTTTGTTCTCCTTCCAGAGAATTGATCGAATTGAGTCCTGCCTTTAATTCTTCTTCGCGTTCCCAAAGATCAAAAAACTCTTCATCACTGACTCTTCCTTCACAAACATCATAAAATTCTCTTGCAAATGTCCGATAATAAAGTCTTGCTTTGTCCTCTACCTCTGGTTTTACATCAAAATCTTTCTGATCAAGTTTCTTAAGATCATGGATCTGTTTCTCAATGCTTTCTAACTCTTCTTTATAAAGTTTTACAAATCGTTTTTCACTTAAGATCTCACTATCATTCGACAGGTCATCAGATAGTCTGCGCTTTGTATTCATCTTTCCACTTCCCTAAAGTTGTCTTAATCAGGCGGCGGGTTATATTTTCGTCTGCCTTCTTTCTATGATAATCTATTTTACCAAGTTTATCAAACTCTTCTTTTTGAAAAACTTCTTTTTCTCTTTCTTTTATGTTCTGATAGATCATCTTACATTGATCTTCATCAAAAGAAATCTTTCTTCCTGCTTCCAAAAATGCTTCCTCATCTCCTGCCAGATATGCTGCTGTAAAATACGCTTCCTGTATCTGTTTATCTTCTTTGATCCTTAATGCCATTGCAAAAGATTCTTTTGCCTCTTCAAAACAAAACATCCGGCTTTGGCATAATCCCATATGATATAGTACCTGAATCTGTTCCGCAGCATTTAATTTCCCTGAAACTGTTTCAAGTTTCTGGTAAGCGATCAATGCTCTTACATACAATTGATGCTTTAAATACATATCTGCCAGAAGTTTTTGCTTCTTTGCAGCAGAATAAAGATAAGTTGTGCGTAATTTTTGCTGAAACTGGATTTTCTCATCTGAAGTAAAGTAATTATAGTAATTTATCACTTCCTTGACTTGCTGTACCGCATCATCACTCTTGATCACAATATCCAGCTTCTCTTTTAAATAATTTTTTAATGGATATTCAAAACCTTCTGTCAAGAAAAATATCAAGTAATGTTCTAACAGCCAGCAAAATTCCTCATAACTTTGAAAGCTTCTCCCAATCTTTGCGATCTTATATGGAACTTTCGCTGGTTTTGTCTCACACAAAACGATCTTACTCATGATAATCACCTCTTTCCAGCTGTATGACCTGCTGCCACGTCTGATAGCTTGCCTGGCGAATCTGTCCAAACCCAAGATCTGTGATCTTGATCTTACACTGATCTGCTTTGATGTATTCTCCCTGAATTCTTAATTTATATACAAGATTTGGATCTTTCTTCATTCCGTCTAATGACATACAGATCGAAGCTTTCTTGATTCCAGAACGATTTCTGACTTCAAAGATCAATCCATTCACTCCTGATACAAAAATTTCAATCTCTCCACGGCTTTCTTTCCATGGCTTTCCATCCATGATCAAAGGACAGAACATATCTCTTCCATGGTGATGCACGACCAGCCCGATCTGACTGATCGTAACATTTTGTGCAAACACAACCTCATCTCTGGAAACATGTTTATCATTTTCACATAAATACACTGCTCCACATGCAAACAAATGTTTGCTCATAAATACTCTTCTTCCAAGGCACAATGCTTTCGTAGACTGTTTAAACCAGCTTCCTTCAAAGCCCTCTCCACAAAGATAAACTGTAGCCGTCACACCTCTTACCAGTGCCTGTTTGATGATCTGTAAGAATGCGATATCTTTCTCTTCATTCGCCACCGCATCCTTGATCTGTTCCGTATAATCCCTGCTGTCAACTAAAACACGATCTTTTGTCTTGCGGATCTCATAGCAGATAAATCGTTTCTTGGTATAATCAAAAATCACTGAATTTCCACGCAACAGATTGTCTCCACGGAATCCCACAACTCCCAACGCTGCTTCTTCTTTGGTAAAAAATCTTACCCTTTCTTTTGTGATTCCTGCACGGATACACTGTTCTTCTGCTTGTTGTACGATCTGCGGCGCTGCTTCATCAAGAACAACTCCGATCGTTCCTTCCTTTTGTGCCTGTGCTGTCGAAATGACAAATTCCACTCTGGATCTGCCATAAGTGACAGGTTCTTCTTCCTTAATCTCTCCTTGATCTGACACACAAATATATGCCAGATCTCCTTCAAAATGTATTGCCGTCTGCATATCTTATTCCTCTGTCATTGGTTTTATAAATTGCACCATCATTGTCTTTACTGCATATTCCTCCATCATCATCTGGAGTTTTCCATCCTGCTGATGCCGGATCAGTTCATTTAGTTCATAAAAGCGGCTTCCCTTGCAGTACTTCAAATGATCTGTCACGACCACCTGGTCACGATATCTTCTTTCTTCTCCTTCTATGGTTACATAATGGTCATTTAATTCATGATCAAATATAGAAGCTGAGAATACATAATATCCAGGAAGCAGCTCTTTCATCACTTCCTCTTTCCATGCTGCACTTGTCCCATCCATAAAATGGAATATCACTGTCTGCCCACTCTTTGCACGAAATTCTATAAATGTTCTGGCACAAAGATACTTTGGAAGTTTTATCACATCCAGATATTGGAACAACACTGGAAGAACATGATCCGTCTGAACCACCTGATGATCTTTGATCTTCTCGATGCGTCCTTTACATCTGTCACTTAAATTCTCTTTTTTATCTTTATAATAATCAAGATAGAGCTGCTGATACATCCAGTCCATCTTTCCGATGTCGATCTTCTTTCCGATCAGTTCATAAAATTCCTCTGGAAGTATCTGATCTTGTTCATATGCAAAATTCACATATTCTACTAACATCGCATCAATCAATGCCGTATCTGTCTGTACCTGCTGAATATAAGTAGAAAATACCTTAAATTCTGTTCCATCCACACCATCTGCGATACAGGCTTTTAACACACTTTCCACAAAAATGCGGTCATACATACCACCTTTGTTTCCTGCTTCAAATATTGCCAGCATCTCTTCCTTGGTTCCGTGGAAATATCTTTGCAGATATGCAACGATCTCACTGTTTTCCTCTCCCCTTGAGAATGCATATTCACACATCTCAACCAACAGTTCTGAGCGTCTGGTACTTAATGTTGTCAGTGCATATAAGCAGATCGTACACAATTGCTGCTTATCCAAAAACTGATATCCGTATTGTTCGATTCCTTTCAAAGCCTCATTATACAATTCCCCTGCTATGAAATAGCGAATCATATGAATTCTGTTTTTGTCTTTTAAGTTCTTCCATTCCACATAAGAAAGTGCACGTTTCAATTCTTCAGACATCTCATGTTCCCAGTAATAATCCAACACTTTTTCAAATAACTGCTGTTCATAGTCTTCATCCAGTGCTCTACTCTTTAATGCAGATAACACAACTGGGAAGTCTTCGTCTTCTAATTGTTGTTTTCTTTCAAAAGCTGCACCTTTATATAGGACAAAATGCTCATTCGTTCCGTCTGCTGCCTCACAATATGCCTGGATCTGCTCCTTCGTCCAGATTGGTTTTAACTGATAAGCCACTGATCCAATGTATCTGTTTTCCTCACTGTCAAAAAACACAAATGATGCATGTTCGTCAAAAATCTCTACATAGATCTTTTCTTCTCTTAAGTAACAAACATCCAGATTCTTCTTCCATCTCTGACTAATCTCCGCTTTCTGGATAAATTCATTGTCACAGATCAACTGTCTGACAAAAATAATATTACCTAAATCCTGTCTTGATCTCTCATCTTCCAGCAATTCTTCAAAATAATACCGGTATAATAAGATCAGATCTTCATTGATCTGACCTCTTCTTAATTCTTCTCTTAAAAAAGCTCTGATCAATTCTTCATAATTTGCAAACACCTTATGGTATTTTCTTCTGTTCTGTACAACATTTGCAAACAGACGGCTTTGATCTTCTTTTCCAAGACTCTTACTATATGTAAAATATCTTAAGATCTCTTCTGGGAGCAATGGATATTGTCCCTTCGGAATCGTTCTTAAAAAAGCTTCCTGCAAGCCAATGAGCTGTACTCCTCTTTGAAGTGCTTCCTCATAATAAGGATGACAGTCCTCGTCCATACAATTGCCCTGGATCATCAGTGCACAGATTCCCTGAAGTACATCGCTCTGTCGGTATTCTTTATAAATACAAAGGAACAGCCAAAGGACTTCTTCGGAAAACACCTTGTTTCTTGAAATCAAAAAACAAATCCTTCCAATGAGTTTGGAATTCAGGATCTTCTCCTCTGCACCAAATTCAAGCACCCATAATTCATAAGAATCAATCTCATCCAACAGTTGTTCATCTTCGCCTAAAATACAGCATCCTTCAAATTGCAAGAGTGGATTTTGACATCCTTCCTGATATAATTCTTTGATCAATTCCATTCGAAGTTTAGCATCCTTCATCAATTCTTCGCTTAGATTCATATAAAGCCAGAACAGATATCCTTTGATTTTTCCATCTTCGCATTGATCATAGAGTTCTTTAATCTCATCTCTTGATCTTATGATCGTTTCTTCTTCCTTATCATAAAATGCCTGAAGATACCAAACATATCCCTGCGCGATCAAAAGCGGCTCTTTTGATGCATCTTCTGGAATCTTTTCTTCTAAGTCTCCTTTTCCTTCAAGAATAGAAAGATGCAGTTTCATCAGATCATAAATACGATTCTTAACCGGATCATCCGGCATCTTATCAAGAACCATATTTCCTCTCTCATAAAGCTGACTTGTTGTAATCCTTCCTGTACAGAAATCCACATATAATTCGATCAATTTCTTTTGACGGAATTCTTCTTCTTTTTTTCTTTCACTTTTCTGTTCTTTATAGACAACCTCGATCTGCAGAGTCTGATAAACAGTCTGAATGATCAGATGGTCGATATCTCCATCCTTCGGAATTGTTTTCATATCTGCATAGATCGTCAGAGTGCCATCTTCAAAATCCTCTGCCTGAAATGTATTCTTGTGAAGAGACAGGAAAGTTCCGTCACTTTTTATTCTCCCTACCAGATACCCCCATCCTTCTCTCTTGACTTTTATCTCCAATGGTTCATCAAGATTCATGATCGTTGCCTGATAGATCGTCTTTGCTGCACTCAAGAGAACCGGCTTTTTCTGTCCTGAACTCAACAAAAATTCCTCCAAGATCTGATTCCTGTTTCTCCCCAGCAAAAGCTGATGATAAAGCTCTTTTTCTTCTCTTCGATCTTTTAGATATTCTTCTTTAAACGCTTCAGAAAAAAAGAGTGTTTTTGCCTCTTTTATATCTTCTTTCACGATATTTGTAAAATTTTCCAATGATTCTGACATAATCTTATTCTGCTCCTTGCCAACCAAAAGATTTTGTGGGTATAATTATGATGTAAATATCAAAAATACAAATTCAAGTACACCCATGCGTACTTATCGCATAATATGTATTATACCAAATTTCGACACAATAGAAAAGGAAAAGAGGAATTACCATGTCAGAAAAAAAACAAGAATTTCACGGAAGTGATCTTGAGAAAGTAGAAGCTTATTATGGAATCAAAAAAGAAGATATCATTCCCTTTGCCGGAAATGTCAATCCGCTCGGAATTTCTCCTTTGTTAAAGAAAAGTATGGCTTCTCATATTGAATCAATCAGCGAATATCCTGACCGTGATTATAAAGAGCTTCGTTCCACCCTTGCACTTTACTGCAATGTCCCAATGGAACATATCATTGTTGGAAATGGTGCAACTGAGATGATCAGTCTGACCATGCAGCTGTTACGTCCAAAACATGCCTTGCTGCTTTCTCCAACTTATTCTGAGTATACAAGAGAGATCGATCTGGTTGGCGGACATGTAGAAGAATATTTTTTAAGAGAAGATCTTGATTTTAAACTAGATCTTAATGACCTGATTTCAAAGCTTACCGATGATATTGATCTTCTTGCGATCTGTAACCCAAACAACCCGACGTCCAGCGCTTTGAATACCGAAGAGATCACAAAGATCCTAACTCATTGTAAATTACATGATATCTTCGTTATGATCGATGAAACTTATGTAGAATTTGCACCTGATATTGATACGATCTCTGCAGTATCCCTAACAACAAAATTCGATAATTTCATGATACTTCGTGGAACTTCCAAATTCTTCTGCGCTCCAGGACTGCGACTTGGATATGGAATCTGTGGAAATCTTGCTTTCCTTGAACGTATGAACAGTATCAAAAATCCTTGGACGATCAATACACTTGCTGCTCTTGCAGGAGAAGCTATGTTTATGGATACAGATTATATTCAAACAACAAAGGATTATATACAATCTGAACGTACACGCTGCATTGATATTTTATCCAAACGCGATAACCTAAAGATTTATCCAGCTTATGCAAACTTTATCCTTGTAAAATTATTAGATGGCACAACTTCTTTTGAAATGTTTGAACGTTGCATTAAGTCTGGCCTGATGATCCGTGACTGTGCAAGTTTCCATGGACTAGACGGTGAATTTATCCGATTCTGTATTCAGAAGAAAGAAGATAACGATCGTTTTCTGAATTTATTGACACTCTGATCATAAATATTTTTATAAAAACAAGAAATCCCTGAGAATGAATCTTTTACAACTCATTCTCAGGGATTTCTATAACTCATCTATTTATTTTACTGCGATAACTTCAATCTCGATCAGTGCTCCTTTTGGTAGAGCTCCTGCCTGTACACAAGATCTTGCTGGTTTGTTATCTCCAAATGCTTCTTCGTAGATTTCATTGATTTCTGCAAAATCGTTGATATCTGCTAAGAACACTGTTGTTTTGATAACATTATCTAATGTAAGATCTGATGCTTTTAATACAGCACCTAAGTTCGCTAATACCTGTTTGGTCTGTGCTGCGACACCTTCTTTTAATTCCTGTGTCTGTGGATCTAATCCGATCTGTCCGGATGTAAATACGAAATCTCCTGCTTCTACTGCATGACAATATGGTCCTACTGCTGCTGGAGCATTCTCTGCATTGATGATCTTTGTATCCATCTTATCTTCCTGCCTTTCTCTTTGGTCATTTACTTGATCACTTTAATCGATGGGTAATACCTAAACCATGCTTTTCCTAAAACTTCATCTCTGGAAACATAATGGGTCTCCCATTCTCTGGCATCATTTGAATTATTTCTGTTATCTCCCATCACAAAATACCCGTTCTTTGGTACTTTATATGGTCCAAAATCTTCTACTGGTTCTTCTTTGATATATGGCTCACTGAGTGCTTTCTTACTTCCATTAATATATACTTTACCGTCTTTTACCAACACAGTCTCTCCTGGAAGTGCTATCACACGCTTAATAAACCATTCTGTCTCATCATCCGGATATTTGAAGATAATGATATCTCCACGTTTCGGATCGTTAAACCAATAGGATGTTCGAAGAGCGATCAGTTTATCATTCGTCATGATCGTATTCTCCATCGAACCACTTGGAATATTCGCATTGATAATTACAAAATTCAAGATAAATTCTGTCAGAAGAATCGTTACAACAATACATGCGATCCAGCTAAATACCTCACGCTTGAAACTTCTCTTCTGTTCTTTATCTGCATTTTCTTTGCTCATATTGATCTGTCCTTAATAATTAATCCTCAAAACCACGTCTGATGATATCATGTCTTTCTGGTCCGTTAGATATCAAAGTGATCGGATATCCAATCTTCTCTTCTACGAACTCGATGTACTTACGGCAGTTTTCTGGAAGATCTTCGTAGTTTTTGATTCCACGGATATCAGATTTCCATCCTGGAAGTACTTCTAATACTGGTTTCGCTTTCTCAAGTTTTCCTGTTGTTGGGAAATCTGTTGTTACTTCTCCATCGATTTCGTATCCAACACATACAGGAATCTCATCTAAGTATCCAAGTACGTCTAATACTGTAAATGCAACATCTGTTGTTCCCTGCATACGGCATCCGTATTTGGTTGCTACAACGTCAAACCATCCCATTCTTCTTGGACGTCCTGTAGTTGCTCCAAATTCTCCTCCATCTCCACCGCGGCGGCGAAGTTCATCTGCTTCATCTCCAAAGATCTCACTTACGAAAGCTCCAGCTCCTACAGCACTTGAATATGCCTTTACAACTGTAACGACTTTCTTGATCTCATATGGAGGGATTCCGGCTCCGATCGCACCATATCCTGCTAATGTAGAAGATGATGTAACCATTGGATAGATTCCGTGATCAGGGTCTTTTAATGATCCTAACTGTCCTTCTAATAAGATATTCTTTCCTTCTTTGATCGCTTCATGTAAGAACAGAGATGTATCACATACATATGGTGCTACCATCTCTTTGTATTCCATTAATGTATTGTATAATTCATCTGGATCAAGAAGTGGTTTATGGTATAAATGCTCTAATAAAACATTCTTCTTTTCACATACTGCTTTGATCTTTTCTTTTAAAGAATCATCATCAAATAATTCGCTTACCTGGAAACCGATCTTTGCATATTTGTCTGAATAAAATGGTGCGATACCAGATTTTGTTGATCCAAAAGAATTCTTTCCTAAACGTTCTTCTTCATACTGATCAAATAAAATATGATATGGCATGACCATCTGTGCACGATCTGATACTAAGATCTTTGGCTGTGGAACACCCTGACTTACGATTCCTTCGATCTCTTTGAATAATACAGGGATATTTAATGCCACACCATTACCGATCACACTAGTTGTATGGTTGTAGAATACCCCAGATGGTAATGTATGCAATGCAAACTTACCATAGTCATTAATGATCGTATGACCTGCATTTGCTCCTCCCTGAAAACGAACGATAATATCGGATGTTTCACCCAACATGTCTGTAATCTTACCTTTTCCTTCGTCTCCCCAATTGGCTCCAACGACTGCTTTTACCATATGTGTATCCTCCTAATAAAATCAATTACTTTGACTTTTTCTTATATTATTTATAATGCTGTTATATTTAACAACATGACAACACGTTTCATTCTATATCGTTTTGGGCACTCTGTCAAGGCAGAGTGTCCAAAGCTTTGATTTATTTTCCATCTTTTACACTAAACAGGTCTGTACTTACATGTTTCTTATCCATCAGACTGTTATACTGTAGATACTGATACTGTGTGATCAGTTTTGTATATTCATTATTCTCAGACAACTCATGGTTCTTTCCATCTTTATCAACATATCCATTGGCATTTAATGCTGGAACTTCATTTCTCATATTTAATAAGAACTCATTGTATCTTGACATCTTTAAGTTTGTCTGCTGTAACATCAGGCTTGATAAATAGTTTGCACTGACATTTTCCACATCGCTCTTTGCATCAATATCATAATTTGCCCAGATGATAAATGGAACTGTATATTTCTTCTGCAGTTCTTTTAAACTTAAGCTGTTTAGAGATTTTCCATATAACAGCTCATAGAAAGAATCCTCAAGTTTTGGCTGATGATCTCCAAACATTACAACGATCGTTGGCTCTTTCTGATTCTTAAAGTAGTTGATGATCTTCTCGAATGCTCGATCTGATTCATGGATCAGTGATAAATAACGGTTTGCTGTATCTGTTGCCTTCTCATCTTTGATCTTGATCTCTTCCTTAAAGTTCTTGTCTGCGATCAGATATCCACCATGGTTCTGGATCGTTACATTGAATAAGAATAATGGCTGTCCCGCTTTTTTCTTATTAAAGATATCTATGATCTTATTGTAATCTTCTGCATCACTATACCATCCTCTGAATTTCTCTCCATTTGGATTCATAGATGTCTCATCTAAGAAATTATCAAATCCAATTAGCGGATATACCGTATCTCGGTTCCATCCGTGTGCTTTGTATGGATGGAATGCCAGTGTATCATATCCCTGCTGTTTTAACTGAGATGCCAGACTTGGCACCTTATGTTTTACAAACTGTGTATATGCATTTCCGTTTAATGGAAGAGATGATACAGAGTTTCCTGTTAAGAACTCATACTCTGAATTACTTGTTCCTCCACCAAAAACAGATACCAGCATATGTCCTTTGATCGTATTTTCACTTAAACTATTGATAAATGGCATAACCTCTTTGTTTGTCTTGATTTTATTTACTACATTCAGATCTGAGAATGTTTCATTCATGATCACGACAACATTTGGTTTCTGTTTTAATTTCTTATTGGTTCCCTGTGTTACCTGATACTTATCTGCGATCTTATCTACCGCTTCTGGACTATATCCATCTGGCTGGGAAACGATCGTATACTGAATATTCATTAAAAAGCTTAAAATATATCCATTTTTTAAGTATCCTTTCTTCTGTTGCCAGAAGTTTACAGCAACACCTTTCTTTGACAAAAAGTCTACTCTTGTCAAGAAGAAAGAACTTCCTACTGTTACGATTGCTGTGATCAGTAATGCAACTAGACGTTTCTTCCAATGGAAGATCTTATATGTATCGAGTTTACATGCAAACACACATAATCCCAATAATACAACCGTCGCAACGATTGCTGGTTTATCATAACTTAATACATAATGATCTGCAACGTCCATTGCTGTTCCAAGTGCATAAATATCTGCCGGCGTGATCGGTGTTCCACGGAATGCTAATACAAAATAGTTTCCGATCGCAGCTGCATATAAAAATACATCTCCAACGAGCAACGCCCATTTCACACGGTTAAAGATCAGTAATAAAATGAAGAACAATATATAGTACCATAGGATGTTCATTCCAAATGCCAATTTATTCATCACACTGATCGGATTATAGAATACTTTTTCTACCATATAAAATGCGACCCATGGATTGACGATAAATAATGCCCATGTGAATCTCTTATTCCATTTTTCTGGAATCTTTAATGGTGTAAGAATTAAAATGATCAAAGCAAGTGTGATCGCTACTGTTAAAACAACTGCTGATACATCAATCTGTGTCGTCCACACTCTGGTTCTAACATGAAAATTCTTCTGTGTTACACCATTTAATTTAGCTGACTGATAGATTTTCCCCATATTGCTTGATGTATACAGATATAATGGGCGTTCGGCCTTAATACCCTTTCCTGTTATCTCGATCGTATAAGTTTCCCCTTTATTCAACTTCTGATTCACGACTACTTTGTACCATTTATTTTCATTACGCAAAGTACGACGCATCGTTGCTTTCATATCTGTCAGTCCGTCAACCTCTAACAGTGTTGGAGTAATGTGGAAAATAGATTTTCCTTTACTATCTTTTACATTCAGATCAATACTTCCAGCTCTTCCTGTCTGTTCGTTTCGGTCGATCATGATATCCAACTGTTCCATCGTATGTGAAACTGCTTTAAATTTCTGAACAACCTTATCACCATCTGTCACTTCAATCTTCGTCAGCTTATGTTCTGGTGTTCCTTTTGCAACTTTTTCGGAAAACTGGTCTTTGTTCATCAAAACCAATACGATAAATGCGATCAATGCTAAAACAATTCCATATTTCAGAACTTTTTGCATGACGCTGTGAAATTTTTGTAATTTCGTTTCACCATTTGTCTGTGTCATTTTACCTTACCTTCCATTCGTTTGTATTTCCCCAGTTATTTTTCCTTTTTCTCTCTTTTTCATTCTCTCTTAAAAATTCCCTAAGATTCTGAAATCTTTGGTTTCTTCTTTAATTCCTGCAAGGGAATTACGGATCGCAGGATCATCCAGATTCCCGATCACATCCACATAAAATCCGTATTCCCACTTTCTTCCTGGAAGTGGTCTGGATTCAATATTACTCATACTGACATTGTTAAACATGAAATGCGTCAGAATATTGTATAAAGATCCTGATTCATGTGGCACGCTAAAACTGATGCTGACTTTGCCCGCATCTTTTCTGTACTGTTTCTTCTTTGACATGATCACAAATCTTGTTGTATTATTTCCTTCATCATTCACCTCACGTTTCAAAATCTCAAGTCCATACATCTTTGCAGCACGTTCACTGCAGATTGCAGCTTTCACAGGCTTATTATCATCTGCTACTTTCTTTGCGCTGATCGCTGTATTTGCAACTTTTACCTGATCCCAGTCTGGATGTTCATCCAAGAATCCTTTACACTGCATCAATCCTTGTGGATGAGAATATACTTTTTCAATCTTATCTAAGCTCGTTCCAGGAATTGCAGCCAATACATGCCTTACATCTACAGATTCTTCTCCCACGACGCAAATGTCATAGTCAAGGATCATATCATAAATTCCACTGACTGTTCCTGCTGAAGTATTCTCTATTGGCAATACTCCATAATCAGCTTCTCCTCGATCTAGAGTCTTTACAACATCTTTAAATTCTGGTACAGAAAAATTCTTGACATCCTCTCCAAAATACTGTACCATTGCCTGTTCCTGATATGCCCCTGGAATTCCCTGATATACAACTTTGGTATCTTCATTGATATCCAGTGCTTCCACTTCTTCAAATGTCTGATCAATATAAGCATCTTCTTGTGATAACAGACTATACTGATATCTTCGGCTGATACTCATCATCTGAAGAAACATCTCTTCGACAGACTTTTTAATGATAAGTTCATCTTCGTCTTTTGTCAAGGCATCAATTTTCTGTCTTTCACGAACAGGATCATAAATTGCCTTTCCTGTTCCTCTTTTATACTCTGCAACTTCTACAGAACATCCCATTCTTTCTTTAAATAATGCAAGCATTTTCTGATCGATCTGATCGATCTGCTGCCTTATCTCCGTCAAATCTCTCATAAGTTACTGTTCCTCTTTTATCTTTTCTTTTAATTGCGTGATCGTCTGTCCAAGAAGCGGATGCATCAGATATGGAGCGATCTCTTCTAATGGTTCTAATACAAATAATCTCTTGTGCATCTCTTTATGTGGAATCGTCAGTCTTCTCTCATTCATCACCAGATCATCATACATCAGGATATCAAGATCTAATGTTCTTGGTCCCCAATGAATTGTTCTGACTCTTCCCGCCTGTGCTTCAACATCCATCAGAAAGTCCAACAGTTCTTCTGGCTCTTTTAATGTGTCAATAGCAATACATCCATTCAAAAAATCATCCTGTACCACACCGCCATATGGCTTGGTCTCGATCAGACTGGAAACATGAACAACTCTTGTATCATCCTGTGCCTCGATCGCATTGATTGCCTGATTAATGTATTCCATACGATCTCCCATATTTGATCCTACTCCAAGATACGCTCTGTGCCATCCTCTTTTGATCTTCACTGAAACATAGTCGAGTGGCAATCCAATCGGCGCCCATGGTTTTTTTACTTCAATCTCTAGTTTTCTGATCAATGAAAACTCAAGTAATAATTTCTTCGCCACTGTTTCAGCCACACATTCGATCAGGTTAAAGTCATTTTCTGTAAGGATCTCTTTGATCCTATGACATACTTTACCATAATCAACGGAATAATCCATCTGATCACTGACACCTGCAAGTTTCGTATCAAGCGATAAAATTGCAGATACCAGAAATTTTTGCCCAAGTGCTTTCTCTTCTTTATACAAACCATGATTTGCATAAACTTCCAAATCTTTGATTGTAATCTGATCCATCATCTGTTCTCCCTATTTTGCACAAATTGCTTCTATCATCTTCATCGCACGCATATTTTCTTTAACATCGTGAACCCTGAAAAATCTGCATCCTTTCATATATCCACTAACCGTTGTTGCCACAGTTCCTTCTACTCTCTGATCTGATGGAAGATCCAACGTTAAACCGATCATGGATTTTCTAGATGTTCCAAGAAGAACTGGTACATCCCACTGATTTAATAACTCCAGATGGTTCATAAGCTCTAAATTCTGATCAAGATCCTTGGCAAATCCAATTCCTGGATCCAGCATGATCGTTTCTTTCTTGATTCCAGCTTCCTTTGCCATCTTCATCGTCTCATCTAAATCTGCTACCACATCATTTAAATAATCCTTATAATCTGTATCCTTACGGTTATGCATCAAGCAAGAAGCAACTCCTGTTTCTGCTAAAACTGCAGCCATAGTTCCATCCCACTTAAGCCCCCAGATGTCATTGATCAGATCTGCTCCAGCCTCGATTCCCGCTTTTGCAACTCCTGATTTATAAGTATCTAAGGATACTGGCACATCAAATTCCTTTTTTAATGCTTCGATCACAGGTGTGACTCTTGCGATCTCTTCTTCATCAGAGATCAACGTGTATCCAGATCTTGTAGATTCTCCTCCAACATCAATGATCGCTGCTCCATCTCTGACCATCTCATCAGCATGCTTTAGTGCCGCATCTAAATGATCATATTTTCCTCCATCTGAAAATGAATCTGGTGTCACATTCAAAATTCCCATGATGTATCCATGATGTTTCGTATCAAATGTCTTATTTCCAATAATCATAGCATCTCTCCTAGTATATATACTTGTTGTTTTTCTTTTCTTCCGGCCAATAACATTCCTGTCTTGCTTTGCAGTGGATACAATCTCTTGAAAGTTTATCTGCACGATAAAAGATTGATGCAAAACTTTCGCTTTCTTCTTTCATATCTCTATGCCTTAAAATCGTATCTGTCATAAACTTTCTCTCTTCTCTGGTATATCCACAGTCCGTTAAGATCTCCTCGGCAAGAATCGCTCCCGCTTCCTCGTGAGAAATTCCCTTTTCATACTGATCAGCTCTCCCAAGATCATGAAGCAATGCAGTCGCATAAATGATATCTTTGGACACAGGAAGTCTTTTTTCAAGGATCATCAGATAACTGATTCTTGCCACCGACAAAAAATGTTCTATATCATGACCGCAAAACTTTCGATCTATTTCTAATTGTTGTAGTCTTTCGTATGTCTCCTTGTATTTCTCATGCCATACGATCTTTTGGAATCTTTCCACTGTTTCTATCCTCTATTTTAATTCATTCTGAAATGATAATGTACCACAGATTATGATCACGTCTTCTTTATCTGCTTGTTGTTTTACCTCTTCAAGACACTCTTTCAGTCTCTGTCTTTCTTCTACATCATGATGATATTTTCTTACACATTCTGCAAGATCTTTGCTTGATAAGGCCCTCGCATTATCTGGTGCTACCGTATAAACTTTTGCTGCCATCGGCGTAAGGATCTGTATCATCTGTTCATAGTCTTTGTCTGATAACACTCCCATTATATAGATTAATCGTCTATTTGTAAAATTATTTTGTAAAAAATTTAACAGACTTTTCGCTCCATCCGGATTATGTGCTCCGTCACAAATGACTAGTGGGTCCTTTTCTAAGATCTCAATCCTGCCTCTCCAGATTGTTTTGCGTAATCCGTCTTCTGTCTGAAATTCACTGATACAATAATAATTTCTTATCGTATTCAATGCTTCTAATGCCAAGGCAGCATTATTGATCTGATGTCTTCCAAGAAGCGGGATTTCTATCTTTTCATAGCATCTTCCATCAGATGAGCGATAAGAAAAGCTCTCCCCATTTAAAGATTCACTTAACACACGGATTCCTTCCGAATTTACAAAAGTAACCTTGCAGTGCATCTCTTTTGCTTTTTCCTTGATCACTTCGTTTACGGATTCTTGATTGTTATATGAAATAACTGGACATCCTTCTTTTATGATCCCTGCTTTTTCTGCTGCGATCTTTTCTATCGTGTCTCCAAGAAACTGCATATGGTCCATTCCGATCGATGCAATGATCACCGCGATCGGTTTCTTAACTACGTTCGTTGCATCAAGTCTGCCACCCATTCCTGTTTCCAATAACACAACATCCACTTTTTTATCGAGAAAATAAAGAAAACTGAGTGCCGTTTCAATCTCAAACATTGTCGGATGTGACATCCCGTCTCTCACCATCTCATCTGAAATTTTCTTTATTTTTTCCATATAAAAGCACAGATCTTCTTTCGAAATGTTCTCTTCATTGATGCGAAATCTCTCTTCGTAGCAAAAAGATGCCGGGGAGACATACCTCCCCGCACGATATCCACTTTCTCTGAAGATTCCTGCAAGAAATGCAAGTGTTGATCCTTTTCCATTGGTTCCGGCAATATGAACCACTTTAAGCTGATCCTGTGGATTTCCAAGTCTTTCTAATAATTCTTTGATATTATCAAGTCCTAAAACACTTCCAAATTTACTCGTATTTTGTATAAAATTCATTGCTTCTTCGTAATTCATCACTGCCTCCAGTTTCTATTTCCTTCGATCTAATGTACAAATGCTTCTTTGATCACCTGTGTCATAGTTTTTACATAGACGATCTCAAGTCCTTCGACAACTTCCTCTTCAAACTCTTTGACATCTTTTTCATTTGATTTTGGAACAAGTACTTTTGTAATTCCAAGCCGTTTTGCTGCGAGAAGCTTTTCTTTTAATCCACCGATCATAAGAACATCTCCGCGGATCGTAACTTCCCCTGTCATTGCCAGATTTCCACAGACTTTATTACCTGTGATTGCTGACAAAACGGCTGTTGTCATCGTAATTCCAGCAGATGGTCCGTCTTTTGGCACGGCTCCTTCTGGAATATGAATATGTATATCATGTTTTTCAAAGAAATCCTGTTTGATCTTATATTTTCTACTCTGGCTTCTGATATAACTGATTGCCGCCTGTGCAGACTCTTTCATGACATTTCCAAGGGATCCTGTCACCTGAACCGCTCCTTTTCCCGGCATAACATTTACTTCAATCTTTAATGTCACCCCACCAACAGCTGTCCAAGCCAGTCCATGAACAATTCCGACATGATCTCTTAGTGTGTCTTTTTCCCATTCATAAACAGGTCTTCCAAGATAATCTTTGATCACTTTCTTTGTGATCGTTACTTTTCTGTGTTTCTTCTGGTAGATGTCTCTTGTTACCTTTCTCGAAACTTGTCCAATTCTTCTCTCTAAGTTTCTGACCCCTGCTTCTCTTGTGTAATCTGTGATCAGAAATCTCAGGGCATCTTCCTTCCAGTGAATCTGTGTATTATTTAATCCATTTGCTTCCATCTGTTTCTTTACCAGATAGTCATTCGCAATGTGATACTTCTCATTCTCTGTATAACTTGATACCTCGATGATCTCCATACGGTCAAGCAGTGGCCTTGGAATCGTAGAAAGATCATTGGCCGTTGCAACAAATAAGACATCACTTAAATTCAATGCAACTTCCAGATAATGATCTGTAAAATGTTCATTCTGTTCCGGGTCTAATACTTCAAGCAGTGCAGACGCGGTATCTCCTCTCTGGTCTTTCCCTGTCTTATCGATCTCATCCAATAACATTAACGGGTTTCTAACTTTTACCTTCTTTAATGCTTCAACAATACGTCCTGGCATCGCTCCAACATAAGTTTTCCTATGTCCACGGATCTCTGATTCATCCCTGACGCCGCCAAGAGATAAACGAATATATTTTTTGTTCGTTGCTTTCGCAATTGATCTGGCAATAGATGTCTTTCCTGTTCCTGGAGGTCCTACAAGACAAAGGATCGCTGCATCTTTCTTTCCACTCATAGCACGTGCTGCTAAATATTCCAAAACACGTTCCTTGACTTTTTCCATTCCATAATGATCTAGATCGAGCACCTGTTGTGCATGATCTAAGTCTGTGGAATCTTCGCTCATCTCTTCCCATGGAACTTCAAACATTGTCTCGATATAAGTTCTTAACACAGAGCTTTCTGGTGTCTGATTTCCCATTGTTTGAAAACGCGATATCTCTTTTTTAAGCTTCTCTTTGACTTCATCGGATGCTTTTAGATTCTTAAGTTTCTCCATAAATTCATCCGCTTCATCTTCTACATTCGTCTCTCCAAGTTCCTCACGGATCACTTTGATCTGCTCTCGCAGCACATATTCTTTCTGATTTTTGTCAATATTCACTTTAACTTTCTGTTGGATCTTCTGCTTCAATTTCAGAACATCTAGTTCTTCCTGCAGCATGACAAGCATTAATTCACAGCGCTCTTTTAGATCCATTTCTTCCAAAAGTTTCTGTTTCTCTGGATAAGAAAATGGAATATGTGTTGCAAGTTCGTCCACCAGAATCTCCACATCTGTCAATAATAAAATATAATTTACTATATTCTGATCCAAATGTGGCCAGGCTTTCGCATAACCTTCAAATGCTTCTTTGATCATTCGAAGAAATGCTTCTCTTTCAAATTCCTCAAATGACTGTTGTTCTACATGATCATATAAAACCTCTACTTTATAGAATGGTTCGTACTCAACAGTTTCAGAAAGCTCTGCACGAAATAATCCTTCTGCAAAAACTCTCAAAATATTCTTTGGAAGCTTTACAACCTGTTTGATCCTTGCCAGTGTTCCTACACGATATAAATCTTCAATTCCTGGATCTTCTGCCGTCGGATCGATCTGATTATTTAAAAAGATCATCTGATCATGTTCCATAGCTTCTTCAATTGCTTTTACAGAACGGCTTCGTGATACATCAAAATGAATGACTGTATTCGGAAATATATACTTGCCTCTCAGTGGAAGCATTGGTAGTGTTTTTTTCATTCAAGTCTTCCTTTCATTTCTGAATTATTTGTCTGTAAATTTCATCAGACATGAAGAAAAACTGCTTTGACACAAGAATCTCTTGCATGAAAGCAGTTTTTATTTCGGCTAATCTATCTATGCAATCTCACCATGATTGCTTGTCTTTACCCGTTTCTTTGGCACTGCGGCTTTCACCTTCACTCCAGAATGTTCGATCATTGGTTTTTCTTTACCTTCTACGACATCTTTTGTGATCAGGCACTCTGATACATCTGTCTGTGATGGGATTTCGTACATTAAATCCATGATCACACCTTCCATGATCGCACGAAGTCCTCTGGCACCTGTCTTACGTTCTAATGCTTTCTTGGCAATTGCAATTAATGCATCATCATCAAACGTAAGTTTCACACCATCCATCTCGAACAATCTCTGGTACTGTTTCACAAGAGCACTCTTTGGTTCTTTCAAAATGCGCACTAAGGCTTCTTCATCCAATGGATTTAAAGATACATTCACTGGAACTCGTCCAATGAACTCTGGAATCAGACCAAACTTCACAAAATCTTCTGGCAATACCTGTCTTAACAGCTCACCGAGATCTGTTTCCTTCTGCCCAAATACATCTGCTCCAAATCCAATAGATTTCTTGCCAATTCTTGATTCGATGATCTTCTCTAATCCGTCAAAGGCTCCTCCACAGATAAACAGGATATTGGATGTATCAATCTGAATAAATTCCTGATGAGGATGTTTTCTTCCTCCCTGTGGCGGCACAGACGCTACAGTACCTTCAATGATCTTTAATAATGCCTGCTGCACACCCTCTCCAGAGACATCTCTTGTGATCGATGTATTCTCAGACTTTCTTGTGATCTTATCAATCTCATCAATATAGATGATTCCACACTGTGCACGGTCAATATCATAATCTGCTGCCTGAATGATCTTAAGAAGAATATTCTCAACATCCTCACCAACATATCCTGCTTCTGTAAGAGCAGTCGCATCTGCGATCGCAAATGGTACATTTAACATCTTTGCTAATGTCTGGGCTAATAATGTTTTTCCTGAACCTGTTGGTCCAAGCATTAAAATATTACTCTTCTGCAATTCCACATCAGAGTCTCCACCCATTAAAATTCTTTTGTAATGATTATATACAGCTACGGAAAGTACTTTCTTTGCTTCATCCTGTCCAATAACATACTGGTCTAGAAATTCTTTGATCTCTTTTGGCTTACGTAAATTGATCTCTCCGTCATTCTCTGCATACTGTTCAAATTCTTCTTCAATAATCTCAGAACAAATGTCAATACATTCATCACAAATATAAACATTCTTACCCTTTGGTCCCGCGATCAGTTTGCGGACTTGGTCCTGTGTCTTATTGCAAAAAGAACATCTTAATACTTTTTTTTCGTCATTATAACCTGCCACCAGATCACCCCACTATTCTATCACTATCTATTTTCCATAACCTTATCGATCAGGCCGTATTCCAGTGCTTCCTGTGCAGTGAGCCAGTTATCACGTTCTGTATCCTTGACGATTGTCTCGTATGGCTGTCCTGTATTCTCGCTTAAGATCGTGTTTAATTTCTTCTTTGTTCTAAGAATATGTTCTGCTGCGATCTCAATCTCTGTTGCCTGTCCCTGTGCTCCTCCAGATGGCTGATGGATCATGATCTCAGCATTCGGTAAAGCCAGACGTTTTCCTTTTGTTCCACCAGATAACAGGAACGCTCCCATGCTGGCAGCCATTCCCATACACATTGTGGATACGTCACACTTCACATACTGCATCGTATCATAGATTGCCATTCCGGCGGTTACAGAACCGCCAGGGCTATTGATATATAAATTGATGTCTTTATCTGGATCTTCTGATTCTAAGAATAATAACTGAGAAACCACAAGTCCTGCTGTGACATCATTCACTTCTTCTCCTAAGAAAATGATTCTTTCTTTCAGCAGTCTGGAGTAAATATCATAAGATCTTTCTCCTCTGCTTGTTTGTTCAATGACATAAGGTACTAAACTCATCCTTGCATCCTCCTAATGATAGTTAAGGCAGTTTATTTATGTCTGTCAAATAGAACATAAAGTTATAAAATGCCTTGCTTATTTTGCTTCACCTACAAGGAAATCTACAGCTTTCTGTACTGCGATGTCATCCATCATCTGGTCTTTCTGAGCTCCCTGAATGATCTTTTCAAGCTGCTCTGTTTCCATCTGATACATTCCTGCCATCTTTTCCAGTTCTGCTTTGAAGTCTTCCTCGCTTGCTGTGATATCTTCTGCTTTCGCGATTGCTTCTAATACCAGACGTGTTTCGATTCTCTTAACTGCCTGTGGTTTTAAGTCATCTGCGAATTTCTGTGCATCCATTCCAGAGAACATTAAATACTGTTCCATAGAAAGTCCCTGATAGCTTAATCTCTGAGCAAATTCATCTGTCATCTGCTGAACCTGTTCTTCGATCATAGCCTCTGGAATATCCATTGTAGCTGCTTCTACAGCTGCATCTACGATCTTGTTTTCTCTTTCAGTATTAGCTGCTTCTTTCTTTCTATCGCGGATCTTTTCTTTAATATCTGCTTTGTAATCTTCTAATGTTTCAAATTCAGATACTTCTGCTGCGAATTCGTCATCTAATTCTGGAAGTTCTTTTTCTTTGATTGCTTTTACTGTTACTGTAAATACAGCATCTTTTCCTGCAAGATCAGGTGCATGATATTCTTCTGGGAATGTCACGTTGATATCTGCTGTTTCGTTTAAATTCTTTCCTACTAACTGTTCTTCAAATCCTGGGATGAATGCTCCAGATCCGATAACTAATGTCTGATCTTCAGCTGTTCCACCTTCGAATTTCACTCCATCAACAGATCCAGAGTAATCAATTGTTAAGATATCGCCGTCTTTTACTGCACGATCTTCAATTGTGATCTCTCTTGCGTTCTGTTCCTGAACTTTCTTTAATTCTTCTTCGATTTCGTCTTTTTTCACTGTAACTCTTGTTTTAGGTACTTCAATTCCTTTGTAGTCTCCTAAAGTTACTTCTGGTTTTAATGCAAATGTTGCTGTGAAGATAAAGTCTTTACCTTTCTCTAACTGAGTAACATCGATTTCTGGTCTTGAAACGATCTCTAAATCTGTATCTTTCATAGCTTCTGCATAAGCGTCTGGAATTAAGATGTTTGCTGCATCTTCATAGAAGATTTCAACTCCGTATTCTTTTGCGATCAACTGGAAAGGTACTTTTCCTTTACGGAATCCAGGTACATTAAACTGTCCTTTTTTCTTGTTGAAAGCCTGTTTGATAGCGTCATCTAATTTCGCTGCTTCAACTTCAATTGTTACCTTTGCCATATTATGTTCTAAGTTTTCCACTTGCAAACTCATCTGTATAGATCCTCCTAAAAATTATTATCTTTTTTGTAATTTCACAAACATTCACCTATTATAGCATAAGATTTGCGCGTTATACAAGCATCTTTGCGTTATTTTTCACTTTTTTCTTGATAAACATACTCATTTGAACTGCTTAGTACCCTTGGAGCCTTGCTGACGATACTCACTTTAAAAGTATCCCCGTCTTTGAGATCTTTCTTCGATACCTCCAAAAGATGTTCATTATGGTAGGTTGTATTGATCTTTACATCGCCATTAAATACCTGACAGAAATTCGTAAAATTGTTTCCTACGATAAAGATGCTGTCCTTTGTCTCATATACCTTCGTCACCGTAAGCGGCCGAATTCCAAATTGAAGATCCGTTGCCTTAAATGGATTCTCCTGATTCCATACATACTGTTTTCCGTACAACATATCATACTGAAGCTCTTTCATGTCTTTCTGATAATTTTTTGTACCTTTTCTTGTCTGGTGAAAACTGTTCATTAGTCCTGTATGGATATTACACTTATTCAGAACTTCTGATCCAAGATCATACGCCTCGATCGTTCCGTCCTTCTTCTTCAATCCAATATTATCCCACATAAAATAACTTGTCTGATATTTATTTCCATATGTCAGATCTTCATCTTCGATCTCCAAACTTGGAAGATGATCTCCATACATACAAAGAATCGTTGGTTCTCCACGCTGTTGTAATGCTTTGACCAGTTTCCCGACAAATTGATCCATCTGATAAACCTGATTGACATAATAAGTATATTTATTCTTCAGTGCTTCATCCTCAATTCCTTCAACCGTGATCTCCGGATTCTCGATGATCTGTGTTGTTGGATAATCTCCATGTCCCTGTACAGAAATACAATAAACATAATCCTGTCCCTTCGTAGAATCCAAACTATCCATAATACAACCGGTCAGAATCTGATCTTTTGCCCATCCATTTTCTGTCCATTTCTTGATATTCATACTTTCTTTTGTTGTAAATGTATCAAAACCAAGCTGTGAGAATACCAGATCTCGATCATAAAATGCCGCACTGTTATCATGGATCGCGTGTGCCTTATATCCGTAATTCTTCAATACCGTCGCCATGCTCTCTGTCGTTGTATTCTGAAGCACTGTTTTATATGGATATTCTGCTGCTCCAAAATGGTCCAGATTCATTCCTGTGATCAGTTCAAACTCAGAGTTTGCTGTTCCTGCCCCATAAGACGGCATAGAAAGCTGTCCAGAGGAATACCCTTTCATATACTTATGGAAATTTGGTAATGGATCTTTGTTAAACTTAACTCCTTTGACCTGCGTAATATCAAAATGTGATTCCAACTGTACAAAGATGATATTTGGTTTCTTTACCTTTTCTTTCTTCATCTTTGCAACCTTCTTCTGTGTTCGTTTCTCAATCTTTTTGATCTTCTTTTCTGAATAATCTGATGATTTATCAATTCCATTCTTCAAGGCTGTAATACTGAAACAATACGGTGTTCCATAATCACTGAATGCAATTCGGATATTATGGATCTGATCTACCAGCATTCCACTCTTAAATCCATAAGAAGTAACTCCCGAAAATACTGCTATGATCACTATAACTTTTATAAATCCGCTCTTGCGGTTTAAGTGTTCTTCTATTGGAAGATACATGTAAGCCACTACTAACAATACCAATGCGATCAGTAACAATGCTCCCATTGCTCCAATCTCAAGTGGCGAGAAGTAATTATTCATAACTGGCAATACAGACTTCATCAACGTAATATCTACATACGTAAATGGAGTATTTCTTGAACTGAGCATCATAAAATTTACGATTCCAACGATACTCCATAGCAGTGTTACTATTATATAGGAAAATAGTCGTCTCTTAGTAATCAGTGTCACAGAGTATGTTACGAAAATAATAAAGATGCTATATAAAAACATCTTGCTTCTCTGATCCACAAATCCCACAGCACTAAGATCAAATGTCTGACGTCCCAAAACTTCCAATACAAACGCCAGCACAACTGACAATACAAAATTACATATCAATGGGTGTTTTCGAAGCTTCTTTACGATCGTATTTCCGATATTCTTAAAAAAAGTTTTCATGCTTTTCTCCTTTGCTCTTTTTCGCTATCATAGTATTATATCATTCAAAACAGAAAGTATCTAGTTATAACTTCTTAAATCTTTATTAAATCTTTTCATGTCTATCTTTGATTATCAACGCCTATTTACGCCATTTCTTCTATATTATACTACCGTCTTTGTTCATCATGTTTTATAGAAAGTGGTACAAAAAGTGGTACACTAAACCCACTACAAGGTAAAAAAGAAACCGCTGAATAATCAACGGTTAAAATAAGTTCGCTATCTTCTGTAGCTCTTTTGCTTTGGTATCTGGCAGTACATGGGCGTATAAATCCATTGTCATTGATAACGTACTGTGTCCTAAAATTCCTTTTAATACCTGCGGTGGTATTCCATTCTCTATACATCTTGTAGCAAATGTATGACGGAATGTGTGTGGTGTGATCCGTTCAAACTCATGACCATCTTTAATGATCGCACGTTGTATTTTATCTACTTTGGTTTTTAACGAACTTTGGTACATTGGCAGTCCTGATTCTTCCAGAAATACAAGATTTTCAAATCCCTTGACTGGTTGCCACTTATCCCCCATATATAGTTTTTTCTCCATCTGCTGCCGCCTTACTTTCTTTAGCAGGCGTTCCACATTTTCCAACATCGGTATATCTCTCTTTGATGTTCTGGTCTTTGGTTCATCTTTACGCCATCCAGTTTCCCCACTGTGGCATAATGTACCCGTTACATGGATCACTTTATTCTTGAAATCTATGTCAGTTTCCCAGTCTAAGCCTCTTAATTCTCCACTTCTAAGCCCTGTGGATAGGAACAATTCGCATATATCCGCTATTTCACTATCTTTTGCATATTCCATAAATAACTTCTGTTCTTCCAACGTCATAACTCTTGACTCCTTTTTGTTCTTCATTTTTGGGATTGTTGCCATTGATACGGGATTTTTCTGTATCATCTCATTCTTATACGCCTGTTGAAACATACTGTGTAAGATCGTTCCTGTTGTCTGAATCGTTGACTTTGATAGATCATGCTTTTTCATTGAATTATACAGCCTCTGAATCATTTCAGGGCGTACCTCTTTTATCTTCCTGCTGCCTAAAGGCTTTTTGATATGCTTTTTATAAATAATCTCGTATGTATCAATCGTGTTTTCCTTAACAGTTGGCTTTTTGTATTCGTCTATCCATGTACGAAACCAACTGTTGACCGTTACAACGGACTCTTTGCAGTAGATCCCGTTCTTGATCTCGTATTTCATCTTTTCCAGTTTGTCAGCACACTTCTTCATGTCCTGATCGGTAACGTTGTACCTGATTCCCTGATATTGAAAACGACCTACATACAAGCCGTCTTTTCGCTGTGTTACTCCGTTGGGTAGCTTTGCCATACTAATTCCCCCTTGTACAAAAAAGGCAGCAGGTTTTTTATGTCTGCCGCCTGTTGCTTTTAGGCTGAATTATGGTATAATTTAATCAGCCTATTACTTCGTTGATAGGTTCTTGTGTTAGCCCTGTAGCTCATTTGCCTGTGAGTGCAGGGTCTTTTTATTTTCTATTGCTATTTCTTTGATCCATGAAAGCGTTTCAAATGCTAATCCATATTCCCTAGTGTTACAGCTCTTTTTTAATGAATCTAGCGTTTCATTGATAGAACTTTCTATTTCGTCTATTTCAAGCTTTTCAAGTTCAATAAGCAATTCTTTAATTACTGTAAATAGTGAGTCATTTTCTTTGTTCATTACTTAGCCTTTCTCTGGTTCTTGTGTTAACCCTATGCATTCATTCCCGTAACGGAAAATCTCATTGTTTCCTGTTTCTTCTGGTAACTTTTATAAAGGTCCTCGTGATCCGCTCTGAATCTCTTAGAATCAAAACGATTAGATATGATCTTCTTGCATCTAACGATAAAGTTGCCTGCCTTTATCTGATCAATGCCTTTCTTCTGCATATCTTTCTTGATCTCGTCCTTTAGTTTTTCTCTCTCGGCTTCAATCTCTGCCTGCTGCCTGTCCAGTTCCTGAAGCCTACGGATTCTGTTTTGTATTGCTCTTTCTCCCATAGCTTACACTTCCTTTCTTTATGGTTCTTGTATTAGTTCAGCAACCCCTGAATCATCTTCTTGACTATTGCGAATCCCTTTGGTAGCTCACAAGGATATGGTTTCAGGTATCGAGTGCTTTCGGCTTTCCTCGGTTGCCTTTCCTTTACTGTAATTACATTGTACACTTTTTCGTGTCTTTTGTCAACACTTTTATGTTATCTTTTGTAAATATTTTAATTGCTTTGTACACTTATTTGTGTTATTCTATGAATAGAAAGGTGGTGTATTTATGCCTCTAACATTTGCTGAAAAAGTAAAAATTATATGTAACCGAAAGAACATAACTATTAAGGATCTGGCTGAATCTCTTGGAACAACTCGCCAAAATCTTACCAACAAACTAAGCCGTGACAACTTTCCTGAAAAGGAAATGGTCAAAATTTGTAAGGCTCTGGATTGCTCATACAATAGCATTATCACAATGAATGATACAGACGAGCAAATATAACCCCGTTACAATCAAATGATCAGGGATGCACCTTATACTTTTGTGTGCGTCCTTTTTTGGTGCATTTCTGTTTAATGCTTAACGTTTTTACAAATTCATATCAATCGTCTTAATATTTCTTTGTTTTAGTATATACAATTCAATAGTTCTTTCATCTTTTGGCATTATTGCGGCGATCTCTGCCTTTAATATATCTTTGGAAATTATTGTTTTATTTGTAACGGTGGCTACATGATCCTTTTCAGGTAGGATATAAACTTCTAAACGCACTCTATTACCTGTTGCTTTTAAAAAATTCTTTACTTTCATTTCTTTTTACTCCTTTATCTTTGTTATTAATATGCCCAACCTCACAGAATCGTTTTTTAGAACTTTTATATTAATCATCAGCGATTTATGCATTCAAACTATTAAAATCAATTTTTGCCCATACTACGTGAGTTCTAGCAATAGTCAGCGTTATAATATCAACACCTTTTACGTCTTAAAATTCCGATGTGGGAATATTTTGTAAAGAAAGGTGGGGCGTCGGTCTGGTTTGTTTTTCATTTTTTCAATCTTTAAATGCGGGGGGATACTGTGACATATCCAGATTTTCCAGTGTTTTATTAAGAATCCTGTGGGTGTGTGCTTTGTCATACCCTGTCTTTTCTGCTATATCATCCCACTTCATAAGCTCTATATATCTCATATGGACTATATCACTAGCTACACCATCAGGAATATTTACAATTATTTTTTCAATAGCTGCACACTTATTCAACATCTCGTTTTCTGCTGCCTTTACCATTCTTAATGTATCATCAAGTTTTATCATAATATCAGATATATCTTTATGTTTATTACTTGATGGCATCCCTGACAACACTGCAGCTCTTGGCCTGTTGATTATCATTCTTAAATGCTTCTCTTGATTCTTCAAGGCATGGTATTTCCTAACTGCTGCCCCATATGTATTTAATATCTTTTTCTTTTCTTCGATTGTTTCATTCATTTCCCTTGTCTCCGTTCTGTCTCCTAAATGGAACCGCCCCTTTAATCGTCTCCATATTTATTTTTAATTGCTTTCAACATGATACCAATATCTCTACTAGATAAAGTTTTAACAGTTTTCCCGTTACATCTACACCAATCATTCAGGCTGATTTTATGCTTATCACAAAGTTCTTTTATCGTTTCAAGCTGTGCATCTGTTGCTTTTTCTTCAGATACTGGCACATAGTCAATACTTTCCTCTTTCAACCAAAGATTAAAACCCAACCCTGTATTGATAGCCACACACTTAACGAATGATCGGCAGGCACTTGCCCACACTCTCGCTTGTGTCATAGAATTAGCTTTCACTGGATTCTTACCGTTCATTACTGGGGATTGCATATAATACACTTGATCATCTATATAAACTTTGATTCTTGTTTCATAACACTGATTAAGATTCTTGTTCTTGTCATAAAATTCCTGATCACTACAAAATAAACTGCTGCCTGTTTTCTCATTCTGACATAGTTCAAAGTAGACCTTTTCAGCTCCGTTTTTTCTCAAAAGGTCTATACATCTCGCCCAATTAAGGTATAAAAAACCCTCTCTTTCTTCACAATATGGTGCAACATCTACCTTTACCAACTCATCATAAGACTTTAACATTCTCAAAACCTCACTTTCTTTTTATTTGCTTATATACTCTTCATATGCTTGATCAATCCGCTTTCCTATATCCTGATCTTTTGGATCTATGTAGTGGGCTACCTGTTGAAAAAACCATTCTTCAAGCTCTACACGTAGCTTATTATCTGACGTTACCAGATCCCACATAAACTCAAACACTTCCTGTTTATCTTCTGCGTGTGTCCTACATTCATATTCTATTTTTTCAATCGCAGGTCTTCCGCTTTCTAAACACTCATAGCCAAAAGAACCGTTATACTCATATCCTGTCATATATTCCACCTGCCTTTATTTTCATACCACACCCCTTACAAAAAATTGCTCGCATCTGGAAAGTCTAGGGCTCTCACCGGTCTCCCCTAAAAAAACTAAACCCGTTTTTTTTCGTATGGGGGTACCATTATTTTTTTTGTCAGACTCTGACAAAGTTTTTTGTATTTTTTTGAATCCTAATGAAGTTTATTCCTCATGTAATAATAAAAAGTGCTATAAATGTTGTAGCCGCTATACTGTGGATCAATAAACTGCATCTTCAAATCATATCGTTGTTCAAAACTCTTTAAGCTCGCCATATATGACGTTGGTTTTAATTGTGTGTTATAATTGTGTTTCATAATGTCGTTGAGTCCTTGCGGATTCTCTACCATCAAATGAATACTACAACCGTTATTTCTAGCTTTTAAAAATTCTTTCTCGAATCTCTCCCGACCTTTTCCCAGATTGCCGCTTAATTCCTCTAAACTATTCTTTCGTTCTATTACAATCTCTTTGTGAAAATACAGTTCGTTACATAACAACCCGTCCACTTTTGGCAGCATAAAACTATAGTCTCCAAACTCCAAAGCCTGCTGCCTGTATGCGATATTCTTTTTATTAAAATAATTCAAGATATGATCATTGACTTTTTCTCTCGTGTCGATCAATATTACCATCTCTTTTGATAGCTTCTTGATCTGGTCATGTGTTAGTTTACAAATACTAATCAATGTGTTTACTCCTTTCTTCCAGATCCTGAATAATAACCATTAATAACCTGCTGCATAGGTTACTATTTTTGTATTTATCCCTGACCTTTCCACATTCATTTACAAGTTCATCCCAGAACTCATTATTATCCGTTACAAAGTAAAATTTCTTATAGACATTCCACACATCTTTGAACACTTCAAATTCTGTTTTCATCTCTTCATTTTTTGCCATGATTTTTAACCCTTTAAATTTTATTTTTGGTTTTGCAAATTTCAAGACTGATTTTCTCTATTTTTTGCAGTGCCGTAAAAGCACGTATTTATGCGGTTTCTATTACTAGTGGAACCTTTTGACCCTTTTCAGGCGTAAACTTTTATATAAAAACTCCTATATAGAATAGTTCACGCCATAAAAAGGTACTTTTGGTCCACCCTTATTTTTTAAATGGATTTGCATAATATCCTTTAATAACATTTTTATATTTTTTACCATTAATCCTACATTGGTTTCTTAATCTTCCCATTCTTCTAAAATAGTCAGTAAATTTCGTTTTCCCTAGTGCCTGATAATTATTTTTTGTACACCAGTTTTCATATATTGGATAAAGTTCACTGATTGTAACGGACTGTGTTAGATCTTCCGTTAACTCCTCACTAATGAACGCCGCTATCCTGTCACTGTCCATATGGTAGGATTCTATTTCTCTATCCATGGATTCTGTTGTTTTCAGTTCATCTTTCTGATATTTCTGATACCCTGCAACACACCAGTTAAAAAATCCGCTGATATTCTGCTTTCTTCTCAATCTGCGTTTTAAACCTTTGTCCTGCTCTTTCGCTGTAAAATGCTTCTTGAATGGAATTACTACAATCCTGCCACTCGTAAATAACGTTTCGTCTGTAATGATCGGTAAGTGGTTTGTATTGATCACTGTAATGAACACTGGCATGAATGTGATCTCTTCCTGATATATCTTTCTGGCTGTGATCATATCGTTCCCCGTTAACTGCTTGATCAGTGCAGCATCTAACCTCATACTCTGTGGTGGCTCTGGTGCATCTACAAACCTTACACCTTTAAGCCTTGCTATATCACTACTCGCAGATCTTGAATCCTTTTTTGATAATGCCAATGATTCAGGCTGCATCGTTGTGCCATAGTCCTTTATCATAAATAAAAATGTTTCTACCAGTGTACTCTTTCCATTTCTGGTAGATGGTCCGTAAAAGATAAATAACTTTTCTTCGTCTGTGTTACCCATCAGTGCCAAACCTAGAATCTTTTGAATGTACTCAATATTTTCCTTGTTTCCCTGCATGATCGTATTCATGAACTTTTCTATTTCCGTACCTGAGGCAGCAGGATCATAGTAAACGTTGCTGATCTTAGAAATATAGTCCTCTGGGTTGTGTTTTTGTAACGTTCCAGTTTCTAGGTTATATGTACCATTCTTGCAGTTGAATAGATTGGTGTTCTGATCAAATTCTTCCGTTTTCACTGGATATTTAGACCTTGCATCTGTGATCATGTTCTTTCTAACGTGCTGTTTTCCCATTTTTATAATGTGTTTGGTATATTCTTCTCGCTTCTTATAGTCCTCAATTGTTATTGAATAAATCAGCAAGGCATCTTGTAAGATTTTCGCTCTTTCTGCAACGATCAGATCAGAGCTATCCTCTTCCCAGTATTTCCCGTTATAGCAAAACCAACATCTGGCTGTGCTGTTAAATCTGCATACACCTTTGAACACATCAGCAAATAGATCTCCATTGCCTCGATCATCCAACGAGTAGTTAACCTCTGGCTTTAGCTCCGCGACTTTGTCCTTGATCCATTGCGGTATTTCCTTTTTCTTCTTTGGCTTGTCCACTTCCTGCCCCTGATTCTGTGGAATAGTTTTTGCTTCTCTTACTAATTTGTTGAAATCTTCGATCGTGTAGCCATCTTGGAAATAGTCCGTTACATCTCCATGATCCCGTTCAGATGTTTTTACTACCTTGATACTATTAACGACTCCGATCAGATCACTTATGATCCTTTCTGTTAGCTTCTCGCCTGCTTCGTCATTATCTGGCAGCAGGACCACGTCAGCCCCTGAAAAATACTTAGAAAAAAATCTACGCCAATCCCCAGAACTTCCTGCCGTAGTTGCGATCAATCCCAGTCCTCGCAACGTTTCAACATCCTTTTCGCCCTCAACATAGTAAATTGTTCGTTTTTGTGCTGCTGCCTCTCTGATCTCTGGCAGGTTGTAAAGAGTTTTATGTATTCCCTTTAATCCATATTGAAACCAGTCTTTTTCTTTGTTGAGAACTCCGTACAGCATTTCTTTCTTGCCGTTCTCATCCTTTTCAAATCTGATCTTGCTGTATAGGTATTTACCGCCCTCGTCCACATAATCATAAATTTCCACGATCTTCTTTTTCTTGCTGTGTTCTAGGCGGTCTTTCCAATCCTGCTTTACCTTTGTAACGTTACTATCGTAAAATAGATCACTCTCACGAAGCCCGACAGCCTCTAGGATTGATTTTGTTTCACACCCTGCATGACAATGTATCAATATTCCTTTCTTGCCCTTAGATACGGTCATGCTTGCCGTGTGATCATGATGTACGGGGCATTTGCATTGAAAACTGTTGTCCTTAAATCTTGTTACTCCGTTAAAATATGTGCTAACTTCCTGTAAATTCATTCTTTGTCCTTTCTCCTGCTGCCTGTGTTTGCCTGATCTGGCAGCAGCCTTATAGATGCTTGTGTTAACCCTGTATAATTTCTAATCATTTGATTACTCAACGCCTGTCAGCTCATTCAAATATTGGTCAATCTTGACTTTATCCCACAATGTACGTCTACCCATTTTGATTTTTGCCCCTGCTTCAATTCCTAGCTTTGTAGCCATGTTTTTTCCTAAATTGGTATAGGCTCTAAGCTCTGTTGTGTCCATTAATCTAGATTCTCCTTTAATCGAAATATTTTCTCTACTATTCATGTAGATACCTCGCTTTCTTGTGTATGATTGTCTGTTGCCTTTGTTATGACTTAATGTTATACTGTTTTCAAAAGAATAGCTAATGTTATTTTTAATGTTTTTTAACCATTTAAAGATGTAATTTTAGCACTATTTAACGCAAATTTAGAACATAAATGATTAATATTTAACATTATAGGAGAGAAAAAAGATATGAATTTAGAATACTTTAAAAGAAAATTTGACACCTTATACAAACAAAGTGACACAAAAAGAGAAGATATTGCTGCAAAGACTGGAATTGATAAAAATAAAATAACTAAATTGCGAAAAATTAAATACAATACTCAACCAACCGTTGACGATCTAATTGCCATTTCTGATTACTATCACGTTACCATTGATGAATTAATACACCCTCAGAAAGAAGCTGAACAGATTGAAAATCAGGAAATATATTTTAATTCTCTAGGGGATATTGTTGACGCACTATTTGAAATTGATGCAAATGTTGGACTACATTTTCGAATTTTAGAATCAAAAACACCAATTTGTATGATTTATTTTGACAGTGAACTTATGAACAATTTTCTTAATGAATGGAACGATATACGAGAAACAACCCTAAAGATGAGAAGTGGACCTAAATTATATTATTTATGGCAAAGTGACAAAACAAGAGAATACACTATGTATGATTTTAGTGAAAATTATCTTTTTGATCGTTGTTTTTCAGATGCTGAAGAATGTATTAATAATCTAGAATCAGCTTATAATTTATACTTGTCAGGTGTTGAATCTGAGGATTTTTTTTGTACCGAACATGATAGCGAACTTATAGAACTTTGGAAAACTCTTCCGTTTTGTAGTGATAAGCAAAAAGCTAAAATTGATAAAGCCCTGAAAGAAATGAATATAATTACCGTTGACGAAGATACATTATCTAAAAAGCAAACATTCTGCAAAACAAAATAGTGCTATTGTCAAAAAGTGGTACAAAAAGTGGTACAGTAACCAACCCCAACACATAAAAATCCCCCATTCTATGCCAACATAGAGTGAGGGAACTTCTTAAATCTTTATTAAATCTTTTTTTGTGCTATACTAAAGATAACAAAGTCTTACATACACGAGGTAATCATATGTCAACAAATGAAAAAAACAGATTCAGCACCCTGCTTGAAGAATTAATAAGTATCTCCGGTGTAAAAAATTCCGGCCTTGCAAAGGCATTGCAGTATGATGCCAGTTATATCAGCAAATGGGTCAGTGGACGCCTGCTCCCAACAGAAAAAACAAAGAAAAAGATTCTCTCTGGTCTAAGTCATGAGATTGTAAACCAAAGTACTTCTGAAGGACTTGAAAATTTATATGCTAATTACCAGGTTTCATTTCCAGAAGAACTTGAAAATGTTATTTATGATAACTTAGAAATCGAATATGACTATGTTACAGATCTTCAAAATACTTGTGGTTCCTTAATCGCACCTGATGTGAGCTTCTTTGCATCTTTAAACCCCGCCCAGTATATTACAAAGATGCAGCACCCTGTACTTAGACGAGTAAAAATGCTTGATATTATGGCAGAGATGGATCTTTTAAAATTAAACCACGAATACCGCTTACAGATTATGCAAGGTGATGTTCATCGAAAATTATTACATATCTACCCGGATGTTCATTTCTCTCTTGTTATTGACTTGTCTCTTAATAAAATTGATGATATTTATGATTCAATCTTCATAATGAACATGCTTTCTGCCATGTCTCAGGTGGATTTTTATTTGTACCAGAATCAGCAAGCTTCTGGACGAATGATCTTTACAGTCAAAAATGATTTTATGATTTCCGCTCTTCTTGTAAATCCTGACCGTTGCATGTCAGTTACAATCAGCAGTAATGAGAAAAACTGCAACCCAATCTATCACGGAATAAAAGACAGATGTACCAGAGAATCTTTACTCTGCCGAAGAACAAGCATGAAAGAGATGCTTTCCTCTCACGATTATATGCATTCCATCTTGTCTCTTCATTCAAAATGGGGAATTGGTCACATGACAGAGCATTTCCTGCCAGATGATCTGTTTCATGAAATTCTTGATTTGCTTAAAAGCAGTAACGACGAATTGTTCTTTGATGAAGATCACCTTTGTTATCTTCATTCTATGACACAAAGAACACTCGCAGAATCAGAAATTGATCTTTTTATCCACTGCCAGGCATTATCAGATCTTGTAGTTGATGGAAATCTTGATTTTTACGACCAGAAAGTTCATCTTACTTTATCGCAGAGAAAAAAGTACTTCAATCATTTACTACATGTATTTGAGACGAATTCCAACCTTACCTTTAAGCTTGCAAAAGAACCAATGATCCTTGATTTCAAATATCAAACTAATCAATGTATCTTTTTGTCGGACCAGTTTTCTTATATTCGATTAAACACATATAACTGGGCAAATAATCTTGCGATCATTAATCATCCAAACCTTAAACATATGTTTGACCGTTTCTTTAACGCGGTATGGAATGATGCGACTAGTGAACTTCTCTCTGATTACAGTGAAATACATTCATTTTTCGTCCATATTATTCAACAAATCAATATTTTATCAGAAATATAGATCATAACTTACTTTTTATGTAGCTGCAACATACGATAAAATCGTTATTTTTTTATGTTGCAGTTGCTTTTTGTATAAAAATCAAAAAACATCATTTTTTTTCAAGTTTATTCTTATCAATTCATTCTTTTCTATGATAAACTAAAATTCAGCATTTAATTAATTATTATTTTTATATAAATGAATTAATGCAAAAACTAAAAAAAGAGGTTGTTATGATGAGTGAACCGCTCCCCGTCAAGTAGACAATTGAAAAAATATAAATTTTTCCTGCCAGTAGAAATTTATCTGCTGGCAGTTTTTATGCAGCTTGCAAGTAAATTTCGTGTTTTTCCATTGGCGTTAAAATTCCGAGATTCCTTTGCAAGCGTTTATTGTTGTAGTAATCTATATAATCTTCGATCATTTTTTCGAGAGTATCTCTATCGGTGAATCGTTTTCCATAGTATCGCTCTCTCTTCAGAATTCCCCAAAAGCCTTCCATTGGTCCATTGTCGATACATTTAGCAACTCGCGACATGCTTTGCGTTATTCCAGCATTTACAAGTTTTATATGAAATGTCCTGTTCGTATATTGGAATCCCCTGTCACTGTGAAACAGTGGCTGCGCACCAGGATTTCTAAGTAAAGCATTATCTACCGTATCAAACACCAAAGCATTGTTGTTCTTATCACGAATAACATACGAAACAATCCGTCTATCATATAGATCCAGTATTGCACTTAGATAAACTTTATGCTTTTCCATCCCAATATAATAATGGAATTCTGTCACATCAGTGAGCCATTTTTCATTTGGTGCTTTGGCAGTGAACTCCCGATTAAGTATGTTTTCAGCTATATACTGAGGGTTTGCAGCCTGTCTTGTGCATCCGTTGTTAGAATACTTGATAGTTGATTTTATATTAAGTTTACGGCAAATGCGTAGCACACGTTTATCGTTTACATCAATACCATGATATCGTTCCAGATCATCTCTGATCCTTCGATAGCCTTTATCCGGTGAGTCTGTATGAATCTTTTCTATCTCGTCGGCAATAAACTTATTCTTTTGTTCACTTTTAGGAATTTCTCTGTGTAGCCATTTATAATAAGCTGCTCTAGAAACATTACCAAGTTTACAAAGTGCAGCGATTGGATAATTATGTTCTTTGTGTTCTTCTTTGATTGCCTGATATATATGTTCATGACGGACCAGGCTTAACCCCGCCTCCTCTCTATTTCTTCGAGTTTTTTTAAAAAAGATGCCTCCATTTCAGCACGTTCTTTCTCTGCTTTTAAAATTTTAACTTCAGCACGCAGCTTTTCTAATTCACTCATCTCATCGGGACATTTTCGTTTGCCACGGTTATCTCTTAAAGCTTCCACTCCACCAGCTTCATATTTGACTATATAATTGCGAGCCTGTTGATAGGATACCTGATATTGTTCTGCTGTTTGGGCATAATTACGATCATGTGCGATACAATACTGTACTATTTCAACCCGTTCTTCAAAAGTGGTTTTTCTTCCTTTGGTCATGATAATGCTTCCTCCTGTTCCAGAAGATTTTAATTCTTCATGACCATTATACTTCTTTATCCAAGATTGTAACTTACCTTTTGAACGGATTCCATATTTTTTGCAGATATCATCTTGAGAACCATAGCCTGCTAAATAATCTAAGACTGCTTGCTGTTTCAATTCTTTGGAATATTTTTTATTCCCTTTCAATGTAAATGCATTTGCTCCCATAGATTCATAGTTTCGAATCCATTGTTGGACAGATGCGAGACTTACATCAAACATATGGGCAATTCGTTGTTGGCTTTCTTTTCCATCCAGATATAGATTTACAGCATATATCTTATTCTCAACAGATACTTTTCTTTTAGACATAAAATATGCTCCCTCCTAAGTGACAAGTTTTTATTATTTCACTTGTCTACCTAGAAGGGAGCATATCAGAGTATAAAACAAAAATTGACTGGAAAACCAAGTATTGATCGTCCATGGATGCAATATTATCCACAGGAGATGATTGAAAATCTTACTGTTCCAAATTCTACACTTTATGAATATTTAATGTATAATTGTCCAGGTGATGATGTTGTTGCCATTCACTATTACGGACGTGACATCACATGGAAACAGATAAAAGAAGAAACAGACAAGGTTGCACGTGCTTTAAAGGCTGTTGGTTTTGGTGAAAACGATGAAATTCCTATGTTCCTAAGATCTGTGCCTGAATTTATCTTCCTGCTTTTAGGTGCAGAAAAAATCGGAGCTTCTCTACTTTGTCGAGATAATACAATTGAAGAAAATGTTGCAGCTGTCAAGAAAGCTGGAGCAAAAATAATTTTTGCTCATGATTTTCTTTCACAGGAAGATTTTAACAAATTCCGCGCTTGTGGTGTCCGTGAAGCAATCCTTTTAAGCCCACTGCGCAGTGCTGACAAATCAACTCTTCCTGATTACAGCTGGGATTTCTTAAATTCCCAATATACAGATTATCCTGCTTATGGTCCTTGTACTATGACATGGGATGACTTCCTTGCATTAGGCGAAAACTACACCGGTGAGGTAGAAGCACCTAAAGACATCCATCGTCCTTTATTCCGTGCATACACAAGTGGATCTACAGGTCCATCTAAACAGGTAGTCCATTCTGCGTTTTCTATGGTTGGTGCCGTACAGCAAATGAATTTCTACGGTTCTTCTGATCAATTTCGTCCAACATGGATGGTAACATTATTGCCACCATCTCTGGTTGCTGTTGTTGTTTCTATGGTATTATTGCCACTTGCATCCAACAAACTATTGATTCTTTGTCCATTTGTTGCAGCTGAGGACGTTGACCTTGAGATGATGCGCTATCGTCCAAACTGCTGGCCACTGATTCCGATGTTTATCGAGCTTGTTATGCGCAATGGAAGAGTTCCTGACGACTATGATATGTCTCATTTAATCTCTGCTGGTGCAGGATGCGAAGCATACAATAACAACCAGTTAGAACGTGCCCAGAAGTTCTTAAATGACCATAACTGTAAAACACGTTTTACCGCTGGATATGGATGCAGTGAAGCAGGATCTAACATGAGTCTTCCTATGTCCGCTCATCCAATTGGAAATGGAAACGTTGGAATTCCTATGCCACTGACTACAATCTCTATCTTCCAGCCAAATACAGAGGAAGAATGTACATATAATCAGTTAGGTGAGATTTGCCAGTCTGGTCCTGGAACAATGCTTGGATATGACAATAAGAAAGCAACTGATAACGCAATCAAACTCCATTCTGACGGCAAAAAATGGCTGCATACAGGTGATATTGGTTATATGACAGAAGATGGAACCATCTTTGAATTGACACGAGGAAGCGCTCCTCGTTATGGTGGAGGAGATCTTGCGACACTTCCAATGGAAAATCTGCTTGCTGATGCGAAAATTGAAGGAATTGATGACGAATTCTTTGTAATCATTCCTGATGAGGAACATCATCGTTGCTTCCTACCATATCTATTTGTAGTTTTAGAAGATGGTTATTCAGTTGACGATATCCGCGAAAAGGTTACCGAATGTCTGGAGCCATATATGTATCCTGTTGATATCATCGAACTTGAAGAACGTCCATTCTTCCATTTCAAAACAAATCGTATTGGTTTAACAAATGATATCTTAAATGGCAAATTCGAATAAATAAAAAAGTCGAAACACTTTGATTTTATATCATAAGTGTTTCGGCTTTTTCATTTATTATATTTATTTTACTGTAATTTTCACTCGTGCTTTCTTTTTACCTCCAATCACTGTAATCACACAAGTTCCCCTTTTTTTTGCTGTAATCTTTCCTTGGTTACTTACTGTTGCAATCTTGCTCCTGGATGTTTTATAAATAATTTTTTCATTAGCTTTTGCCGGGATTTTCTTAACTTTCAGTTGATAGTTTTTTCCTATTCCACGCAAAACTACAGTTTTTACATTAGGTTTTAATTTCTTAATCGCAACTTTTTTTTGTACTGTAACTTTGACTTTCGCACTAGCTCCACTCTTCATTATTACTGTGATATAACAAGTACCTTTAGATTTCGCAGTTATTTTTCCATTTCTATCCACTGTTACAACCTTCTTATTCGATGAAATCCATTTGGATATAGAATCTGAACTAATCTTTTTAATAACTGTTAATTTATATGTATTCTTAGCAATAAGCGTAAGAGTCTTTTTAGATAATGAAACATCTGCTTTTTCTACCGTCACTACACAACTTAATTTCATATTGCTCTTTGTTGTTACTGTAATGACCACTTTCCCTGGTTTTTCTCCGTAAATCTCATTTCCCTTAACACGGACAATTCCATTCTTTGCTGCTTTTAAAGATTTTATATAATCATTAGGATAATTAGAATTTAAATCTATTTCTTTCCCTTCTGTAACATGGACAGTTAATTTCGTCTCTTCAAGAGATACATCTGGCGTAAGCCTTGCTATCATCTTTGCACGATTATCATTATAGAAATTTCCTTGGAATTTACATTTTGCTGTATATTCTTCTATTCCTTCTTCAATACAGTTGCTTTTCTTGATCACTTTGGATGTTATTTTGCATTCAACCTTCTCTATATTTCCACACGATGAACAAACAAAAGAAGCCTCACAGCTTTTCTTATCATCACTCCATATAAATTCCGGCTTCTTATAGTTATGTTCCAACGCATCAGAAACCACCTGATTGCAGAATGTACAACGATATTTTTTTACTTGAGAATCATAGATATAATGATGATCTACTTTATCATCTGTCACTTTGCAAGTTCTTTCTTTAATTCTTCCACAAACTTTGCAACGTTCTTCACTAAATCCTTTCCGTAAGCAAGTCGGATCTACTTTCACTGTCTCATACTCATGATCATCACCAATCAAATGCGCCATATCAATCATTTCTTTTGCATTCGCACATTTTTTAAATTGTGCATTATTACATATGATTGTTTCTCCCAAGGCTCCATAATAAGGAACATAATTTAATGCTTCTCTCTCATAAGAATACATACCACTCAAATTAGTTGCAAGAGATACATACATCTTCCCATCATCCTTAATCGAAAGACCTGCAATTGGATGTTCTACAAAATTATAATTTGTATTATCTCCGGCTTTATCTGTCAAAAAAAAGCCTTCTCTGATTGGTGATATTGCATTATCTTTTTTAATATATAATTTATTATATTCCTTAATCTTTACTACACTTGCATCTTTCAGAGAATAAGCATAAATCTTATTTCCAAGATTAAAATACAAACTTCCATTATATAAGCTGGCACTATGCTGCAATGCTGGATAAACCTTATTATAAACGATGTCTCTTTGATATTCTTCTTTGATTTCCTCATTCGTTTCCATCAAAGTACCATCTGTGTTATAAACCTGTCCTGATTCATAATCAATTAAAGTTTGCATTTTTCCATTCTCTCTCTGGCGCATTACAAGTTGGTCTTTTTTATCAATATACTTATAATTTCCAATAACTCCAGACACTTGGCTTTCCGGAACCACCTGAGGTTTTACATAATACCAAGCTTGATCATCATGAGATATCTCTGAAGAAACATTCGTATACCATTCATTACTATAATTAGCATCTACACATTTTTCCTTGTATGCACCATCAATCTTATTTGAAGATAGGTTCAACCAAGTTTCCATATTATCTTCTGTATACAAGAAAAATCTATGGCTGCAATTTCCATCTGTTTGAGTTCTTAATCTAGCAACCTCATCAATCTTGCTATCATCAAAACTTGGGTCTAAATAATACCAATTACCATTTATTTTAACTACATTCATATAATGAGGATTTCCATTCGTGTACTTAGAATAATCTATAATGTAATCATCACCAACTTCTTCCTTTGTCTTCCATGTTCCATCTGCATGTTTATAAATCTCCGGATGCATATTTTGAACTAGATAAGCATATGCTGCAGCATACCCTAAACAAATCGCTTTCTTATTATTTAATGCACCAAAAACTGTGCTAGATAAAAATCCACTACCACCATTTCCGTTTTCTTCTAAATAATCTGTATCAAACGAAGTACGATTTGCCAACGCATCATGTATAACAAGTAGTTTCTCAATTTCTGACATATCATCATCTGTCTTGGAAAGAATTTCATCTTTAATTTTCAAAAGATTCTCCCCATAATTCTTTACATACATTTCAAGGCTATATTTTATGCCTAATATTGTCTGATCTAACTGATTCAAATTCAAATTATTTTCATCAAGCTCAGCCAATTCTATGATTGCCCCCAATGGAGTCTCTTCCGTATCTTTATCTGCAAAATACGGAACTGCAACACCAAAATAATCTGGATTCGCCTCATAATACTTCTGCAATTTGACATAGTCACTGATTACCTGTTGTTTTAGTTTCTCTTGTGAATCATCCGCATCTGTCTTTTCCTCTATCTCATTAATTTCACTGATCACAGATTTTAAACTTTCATCTGTCTGTACTTTGATTGTCTGTACAGAACCACTCTCATCTGTTTGATAAGTACATTCCATTAAGCCTATTGTTCCGTAATCTTTTTGAAGTTCCGTTACTATTTGCTTTGTTTCAGTTTTATTAAGCTGATATTGTGAAACATCTATCGACGTCTTTCCATCTTTTCCAAACAACTGTTGCTCGATTACTTCTTTCGCTTCAACACTTGCCTGTACATTCACATGAGTATTTGGAAAATTTAAAGATAAAAAGACAAACAATACCATCATAATCCCCTTTTTTATGATTTTACTTAGTTTCATCTATAAACCTCCACAAACAAACTCCGATCACAACAAATAAGTGTAATCGGAGCATGTTCATCTCATGTTATTTTTTGATTTTAACTGATTTTTGTTTGCTCCATGCACTATAATATGTTACATTAGAGACTTTCTTGTAAGATCTGATTCTTACTTTATACGTCTTACCTTTTTTCAATTTGCTAATTGTCTTTGTCTTAGCTTTTGATGAAGCTTTAACTGTCTTAGCTTTTGATTTACCAGTTACATATTTAATCTGATATCCTGTAGACTTAGAATTCTTCGTCCATTTAATGTAAGCCTTCTTACCTTTTTTATTTGTAAGACTTGAGACTTTCATTGTACTTAAGCGATATCCTGTCTTAGCAGCTGAGTATGCACTTGATACTGTCTGGTTTCCATTGTAGTATGTTACAACTTTGTATACGTATTTCTGTCCGTTCTTTGTTGCTTTCTTATCGTTGTATTTTACTGTACTTGCAGATTTTACAGTTGCGATCTTAGTAAATTTCTTACCATCTGTGCTGCGGTATACATAGTATCCACTTGCTTTGCTGACTTTGTTCCAAGATACTGTTACATTGCTTGTTGCGTTTGCAACGCTTGTTACTTTTGTAGCCTGTGGAGCAATTGTCAGTGTAACTGTATTACTTGTAACTCCTGCATTATCACTTCCTGCATCAGCTGTTACTGTTACATAGTATACACCAGGATCCACTGGTTCGCTGATCTCATTCTTGCAATCTTTGTCAGAATAATAGCTGTAATTTAAGTTTACAACTTCTCCCTCTGTGATTGTTGGTTCATCGATTGAGATTGCCTTTCCTGTGTAAACTGCTTTCTTAGCTTTTAATGTGATCACTGGTTTCTTGTGTCCACATACTGTACATACGCCATTGTCATCATATTTATGACCAGTTTTCTGTACTGTTTCAATCTTAGATGTTGTATAAGTTTGATCATTAAAGCTGATTGTTGCTGTATATTTGATTGATCCATCTTCTGTACATGTCACTTCTTTTGTTGTTTCAGCTTTCACTGTACCAGGAACATTTTCAGTTTTTCCACAAATACTACATGTGAATGCAGCTACACAAACTTTGTTTCCTTCGTCATCTGTACTCCATGTATATACGGGATCTTTATACTGGTGTCCTGATGATTTTACGACTTCCTTATATGTCTCAGGATTTGTATATGTCTTACCACCAAATTCACAAGATGCTGTGTAAACAATCTCTCCATCTTCTTCACATGTTACTGCTTTTGTTGTTTCAGGAGTGATTGTACAATCTACAGTTTCAACATGTGAGTTATCATTTTCACATGTAAATGTTGCTGTACATGTCTTATGATCATCGGACCACTTAAATGTAGGTTCTCCATATTTATGTCCTAAAGGATCAACTACATCTGTTTCTTTTGTATCTGTGTAGTCTTTTCCATTCATTGAGACTGTTGCTGTATATGTTGTAGAACCTTTTGTTGTACATGTTGCAGCTACTATCTTAGAAGTTACTGTACAATCTTCTGTATGTTCTGTTCCACAAACTGTACATTTAAATGTTGCCTTACATGTCTTGTTATCGTCAGACCATTTGAATGTAGGTTCTCCGTATGTATGTTTCCCTGCTTCTACTGTAACTTTCTTTGATGCTTTATATTCTTTACCATCAATTGTTGCAGTCGCTACATATGTAACTTCTCCACCTTTTTCACAGTCAAAACCTTCTGGTTTTTCTACTTTAATGTCTGTAGTCTTAGCTGTCTTTGTAAGTTCCTGTGTATCTTTGTTCTGGTCATCTAATAAAGCGTCTAATTCTTTACCTTCACATTCTGTACAAGAAACTGTTACTTCTGCTTCTGTATTATCATCATTCCATGTTGCTGTTGCATTTCCATATGCATGTTCTGCTGTTTCACCATCTGGAAGAGATGACTGTGCATCTAAACATTTTGTACATAAATAGTAGGTACCAGACTTTCTATTACCAGCATCATTTTTGTATAATAAAGATCATTTGCTTTGATATAATGATGTCCTGTTGCTTTCTGATCTGTATCTTCTTTCGTGTCAGCTTTGACAATACCACAGTCTGCATCTGTACAACGTTCTTCTGTGAATCCATTTGCATCACAAGTTGGATCGACTGTTACTTTATCAAAATGATGTGCTGATTCATCTGTTGAAGAAACTTTTGACATATCCAGTGTATCTACAAAATTTGCACTCCACATAAATTCCTGGTTGTCGTTATCTCCGCCTCTTGAGATTGTCTGATTGCCCATCTTATAGTTCATGTATTCACTATTGTAGTTTGTTTCTTCATATTTATAATCAGATGCATAACAATAGTTTGTTGCAATAGATACATACATCTTTCCATCATCTTTGATCGCTAATGCAGCAATTGGATGATTCTTTACTGTATGAACCGTCTTGTCTTTGTCAGTTGTTACTGTAAATGACATTCCTGTGAATTCATTATCTTCATCCTGCTGTGCGGAAACTGTATTGTATTCTTTAACTTCTGTAATCTTATCTGACCCTAAATCATATTTGAAAATCTTATTATTAACATTAAAGTATAATGCACTGTTATAATAACCTACAGAATGTGTAATTCCAGCATATTTTTTTGAATTCACATCATTATCTACTGCAAATTCTTTTTTAACAAGTTCTGCAGCTTCTGTATTATCACTCTTTGTGTCTCCTGTAGATAAGTTAAGAAGAACTTCTTCTCCATCACTTGAAGTTAATCCAGATTTGCGAGGAACTCGAACAATCTGTTCTTCTCCCTTTTTATATCCACCTGACTGGCTGTAGCTAGATGTATTCTTTATATAATAATAATATGTATCATCATAAGAAACCGGTCCCTGCGCATTGTTTACCCATGAATCTTCATATGTAGTATCTGTCGCAACATTTTCATATAATGTATCAATGTAATCAAAGTTTCCATCAAACTGTTTTCTTAAAGTTGTATCACTTACTAAGAAATAAGAATGAGTCATATTACCATCAGTCTCAACTCTATTACGCTGCATACATTCTACATAAATGTCATTGTAGCAAGAATCTACATAGTACCATTTTCCATCAACTTTTGCTGCACTAAAGAAATGAGGGTTATTGAAATTAGATGTTTCTCCTAACATTTCTACTTCAGAATTCCACTGAATTCTAACAAAATCCACCATATAATCAGGTGTTCCACCTTCTTCATAGATTTCGTTTCCCTGATCGTCTTTAACCGGATTTCCATCTTCATCTTTCTTCAGTACTTTTGTTATATACTGTTTGTTTCCTTCACTATCTAAGATAGCGTTACCATCAGCATCTGTCTTCAGTTCTAATTTACCGTTAACTTCATCTTTTGTCTTCCATGTTCCATCAGAGTTTTTGTAAACTTCTGGGAATGCGCACTGCACAAGATAGTTATAAGCTGCTGTATATGACATACATACAGATTTTCTATTTGTAAGAGTTCCAAATGCTGTTGATTTATATAATTCTGCAAATGGATCAGCTGCTGCTTTCTGAACTTTTGCTTCAACTGCCTGTTTGCTTGTATCTTCTGAACTAGAATCCTTTTTCTGATTCTTCATGATATCAGCCATATCAAAATTACTGTAATTACCTAACCAGTCATTCAGTACTAGTAATTTCTCAGCTGTTGTCATGCCATCCTTAATATGGGACAGTGCCTGTTTTCTAGCGGCTAACAGCTCATCTCCATGAACCTGAACCAATCCTGGCAATGCCTGTTTAAATCCATCAACTAACTGTTGAACTTGGTCGATCGTTACTCCACCTTCAACTCCGATTGCTGCTCTTGGAATATCAGCAACAGAAAGTAAGGCACTGATTGGTCCTTCTTTTGCATCTTTTGATGTGAAGTATGGTACTGCAATACCAAAGTACTCTGGCTGAGATTCATAGTATGACTGAAGTTCAGCATAACTTTTCTCTACTTCTTCCATTGTAGCTTCTGAAGCCTTATCCTCATCACTAGCAGCATCGTTGATTGCTTCTAATTCATCAACTGCCATTAAATAAGTTACATCCGTCTCAACATTTACAGTTTCGACTTTTCCTTCAGAATTTGTATCATAAGTAACATCTGTTAATTTAGACAGACTATTATCTTTTAATACTTTGTTTGTAGCTTTCTTTACTTCTGCTTTAGATGCATCATAATCAGATACATCAATCTTTGTTTGATCACGATCTTTGACGATTCCTTCTTCAATCGTATCCTGTAAACTCTGTGTTGAAGCTGCAGATTTTGATTTGCTCCCTGCCTTCTTCGTTTCTGTTGTTACTTTCTTTGCTGCTGTCGTAGCTGCTGCTTTTGTTGCGCTTTCTACAGCTTTCTTTGCTGTTTCTTGCGCCTGTGTTGCTTCTTTAGTTGCATCGGAAGTTATTGTCTCTTCATTTAATGCTGTGGAAGCGTCTGTAGCAGTAGCAGCTGCTACTGTTGGCATAGGCATCATGCTGACATTAACTGTCAAAACTGTTAACCATGCCAGAATCTTCTTCATCTTCCTCATAGTTCCTCCTTCTCATGAACTCATGTGTTAATTATTTTGTTCTATGGTTATATAACTCATCGAGCCCTATAACCCCCCTATAATACAAATGTCAAAAATATATGCGATATCTTCCTGACCTAAGGAAAATATCGCAAACAAATTGCGATCATTTGTATTCATCATCACATGTATATTATACATTTATTGGTACTTTTCGTCAATTACTTCTTCTGTTTTAAATACACTTTCTTTTTAATAGGTAAATTCATTTCATTCACATAAACTTATTAAGTTTTTATAAAATACAACGTTCTCATTTGACTTCACACATATTCCGTGTTAAAATCACTAGCGTTAAAAACTTTGGGTTTTGAGTTTTTGACAAAATATGTTCGAAGGGAGTTTTACAGAATTTAAGCGCCATGCACCTTCCTGATACGGAAACAGACCGATGAGGTTCTGATAGGAAGGTTAACGAGGAGGAAAGTAATCGAAAGATTCGGCGGATGCTTTCCCGCAGCTCCAGACTACGTGATATACTGAGTAAACCCATGAGTGATCATGAAACAGAGGCAGTATAATCTGGACAAAACCGCATATGATTTAGAAAAAGAAAACAAAAGATTTATTTGGAAGTTTTTTACATATCTATACTTCCTTTTATTTTCTTTGCGCAATTTTAAGGAGATTTATATTATGTGTGGAATTATTGGATTTACTGGAAATTTACAGGCACCTGGAATTTTAGTTGATGGATTACAGCAGTTAGAATACAGAGGATATGACAGTGCCGGAATCGCAGTAAATAATGGATCAGAAACTAAGATCGTAAAAACAACTGGAAAAGTTGCAACACTTCGTGAGAAAGTTGAAGCTACTGCTGACCTTGCTGGAACATGCGGTATCGGACATACTCGCTGGGCAACTCATGGTGGTGTTACAGAAGTTAACGCACATCCTCATGTATCTGGAAATGTAACTCTGATCCATAACGGAATCATTGAAAACTACAAAGAATTAGCTGCTTCCTTAAAAACAAAAGGATTTACTGCTATTTCTGAAACAGATACCGAAGTTGCAGCAATGCTGATCGACTCTTTATATGATGGAGATCCATTTGCAGCGTTAAAAGAAGCTGATAAAGCTTTAGAAGGAGCTTATGGTTTCTGTGTTATGTTCAAAGATCATCCAGGAGAGATCTATTGCATGAGAAATGCAAGTCCATTAGTAGCATCTCATACAGAAGATGGTTCTTTCATCGCTTCTGATATGGTTGCTTTATTAAAATATACAAAAGATTATTTCGTAGTACCTGAAGAACATATCGTTGTCATGAAAGCTGACAGTATTACATTATACACAATGGATGGTGGGGTTGAAGAACCTAAGATGCTTCATGTTGACTGGGATACAACAGCTGCCCAGAAAGGCGGATATGATTTCTTTATGCAGAAAGAGATCTATGATCAGCCAGAGGCTCTTCATAATACAATCATGCCTCGTATCCATAATGGTCACGCTGACTTTAGTGCAGATAACATCTCTGATGATATCTTTAAAGGTGTAAACCGTGTGATCGTAACAGCTTGTGGTACTGCATGGCATGCAGGATTAGTTGGAAGACATCTGATCGAAGCTATGATCCGTATTCCTGTAACTGTTGAATTAGCTTCTGAATTCCGTTACATGAATCCGATCTTAGATGAACATACTTTAGTTGTTGTCATCACACAGTCTGGTGAAACAGCTGATTCCCTTGCTGCACTTCGTCTTGCAAATGAACGTGGAGCAAAAACGATCTCTATCGTTAACGTAAAAGGATCAAGTATCGCTCGTGAAAGTGATTATGTATTATATACACATGCAGGTCCAGAGATCGCTGTTGCAAGTACAAAAGCGTTCTCTGTACAGTGTGCAGGTATGTATCTGATCGCATTAAAACTTGCAGAAGTTAACAACTTAATGACAGATGAACAGATGAAAGATTTCTGTGATAAATTTGAACAGGCGATCGGAACTGTTGAAGAAGTCTTAAAGATGGATGATTATATCAAAGGAATCTCAGAAAAGATCAAAGATACATTCTCTGCTTTCTATCTTGGAAGAGGATTAGATTACGGTATCGCTTGTGAAGCCTGCTTAAAATTAAAAGAAATCTCTTATGTAAATGCAGAAGCATACTGTGCCGGAGAATTGAAACATGGAACAATTTCTCTGATCACAGAAGGTGTACCTATTATTGCGATCGCTACACAGGAAAATGTCTTACCAAAATTAATGGCAAACGTTGAAGAAGTAAAAGCTCGTGGTGCTCATGTGATCGTAGTAACAGATAAAGATATGAGTAATTACGAAGGAATCTATGATGATCTGATCCAGGTTCCTGCAACAGACGACCTGTTTGCAACATTTGCTTCTACCGTTGCATTACAGTTACTTGCTTATCATGTCACAGTATTTAGAGGATATGATGTAGACCAGCCAAGAAACCTGGCTAAATCTGTAACTGTAGAGTAGGCATTGAGTTGACGTGTTCAACACGCAACAACCTAGATTCACAGAACAAAGAAACTTATATAAAAAGAAGTGATAGAGTTTAAGGCTTCCGCACCAAATTCTATCACTTCTTTTTATTCATATATCATTTAATTTTGATTCAAAAAAACATCTTCTATTATAATTCTACTCTTCCGTATAATATCTGCCCAAAGCATCCGCACCCATGATCGCAGCATACAGATCTTCTGATTCCACATCAAATGGCATATTCCCCATTGTATCATCTGGTGCACATGCAAGACGTGCCACTTCCATGATCTGCTCTGGTTTCACTTCCTCGATTCCTAATCCTTTTAATGTTACAGGAAGTCCAATTTCACTGCAGAAATCAATCACTTCCATGATCTCATCTTCTCCCGCATCTTCTAATACCAGCTGAACCAGTGTTCCGAATGCCACCTTCTCTCCATGATACATCTTATGTGTTTCTGGAATTGCTGTAAATCCGTTGTGGATCGCATGAGCCCCTGCTAATCCTCCACTCTCAAATCCGATTCCTGATAAATAAGTATTAGCTTCAATAACATTCTCCACAGCTTTTGTACAAATTCCTTCTTTAGCTGCTATCATTGCCTGTACTCCATTTTCCATTAATGTATCATAGCATAATTGAGCAAGATTCATTGCTGCCAATGTACATTTACCTCCAACACAGTTACTTGCATCAGATCTTTTACATGCTCTCGCTTCAAAATATGTCGCTAAAGCATCTCCCATTCCTGAGATCAACAGTCTTACTGGTGCTTTACAGACGATATCGGTATCTACCATGACCATATCTGGGCTTGATGGCAAGAACAGATATTTTTCAAAAACACCTTCATCTGTATAGATAACAGATAATGCACTGCATGGTGCATCCGTAGATGCGATCGTTGGCACGATGATCACTGGTTTCTTTGTATAATAGGCAACCGCTTTTGATGTATCATGAATCTTACCACCGCCAATTCCAATGATCACATCACTTCCTGCTTCTTCCACGATCTTTATAATTCGGTTGATCTCCGTCATACAGCATTCTCCATTGAACACATCATAAACAAGATTGCTGTCTTTATTTCCTTCATTGATCGCCGGTTCTACTCTTTTTCTTCCAGATGCACTCGTCAGAATAAAGAGATTCTTTCCAAATTTATCTGCATAAGAACAAAGATTCTTCATCTCTCCTTTACCTTGAATGTAGCGTGTTGGACTTCCAATAATTGCTGCCATAATATTTCCCTCCATATCAACTCTATTTCTCATCATGATACCATGGTCAAAATACCATTTGATATCAACATCTCGTTATTATTATAACACTATTTTTGTTATATTTAAACATAAATATATTTATATTCATTCTTTTTTTATCTATTTTTACCCGCAAGTTTATTATTTTTTTATTTCTCACGTTAATATATTGTCAAATTTTCGTTTAGATTTTTTCTATTTTCTTGCCTTTTTTATCATTTTTCCATATACTTATACATACTGAATACAAAATCCGACAAAAGGAGACATTTACAAATGATGATCAAAACTTTATTTTTGCTAAGCTTTCTCTTCTTTATCTACTCATTTATCGGCTGGATCTTAGAAGTGGTACAATCAGCATTTCATCAGAAACGTTTGGTAAACCGTGGTTTTATCAACTCACCGCTTTGTATTTCCTATGGAATCGGAGCTATCGTTATTACGATCAATACGCATCAGATGACCGGCCTATGGATCTTTGCTGCCGCTATGATCGATGCCACAGTCATTGAATGGTTTGGCGGACATTTTATTGAACATTTTTACCATGAACGCTGGTGGGATTATTCCAAAAATAAATGGAATCTTGATGGCTACATCTGCCTGTCCCATTCGGTTTTCTGGGGACTTTTAGGATATATCGGAGTAAAGTTTGTCAATCCACTGCTCTTTAAATTTTATCATCTGATCCCGCCATTTATCCGGCATCTTATCATTTTTATCCTTCTTGCAGTCCTGATCATTGATATTTTAGCAACCACGATCGTTGTCTTTGGAAAAAATATCGATAAACGACGTTGGGAATCTGCGGATGCTTATCTTACAAAGATCAGCGTGAAATTGAGTTCGTTGATAACATCTTATGTGGATCGTCGTGTTGAACGTGCTTATCCACAGCGTAAATTAAAACTGCCAACGATCCCAAAGACTGGTGTATTTGCCCAGGGATGCGGTTTTTATAAGGTGTTTTTGTTATTTTCCATCGGTTCTTTGCTTGGAGATATCATTGAAACGATCTTCTGTCGTTTGAAGATGGGTGTCTGGATGAGCAGGAGCAGCCTTGTATGGGGTCCTTTTAGCATTGTGTGGGGATTTGCCTTTGCTGGTGTTACATTACTTTTATACCGTTATAAAGACCATTCAGACAGCTTTCTATTTTTAACTGGTACTTTTCTTGGCGGCGCCTATGAATATCTCTGCAGCGTTTTAAGTGAAATCGTCTTCGGAAAGGTTTTCTGGGATTACAGTAAAATGCCTTTTAACTTGAATGGAAGAATCAATCTTCTTTATTGTTTCTTCTGGGGAATTGCAACCGTTGTCTGGTTTAAGAGGATTTATCCTTTCTTATCCAATCTGATCGAGAAACTTCCGATTGCATTTGGAACTGTATTTACATGGATCATTGTCGTTTTCATGGTATTAAATATGTTCATGTCACTATCTGCCTTGATCCGTTATGATCAGCGTGGCAAAAAAATACCTGCTTCTAATTTCTTTGAACGATATCTGGATACCCATTATAACGACCAGAAAATGAAACTCATCTATCCTAAAGCAAAGAAAGTGCATTGATTGAGATACTTTTACAAAAACTTCTGATGCAGAAAAAGGGAATGAAACTAACATTTTGTTGTTTCATTCCCTTTTCTTATCTTTTCTTTAAAATATGATCCTATCCGATCACATCACTCATATCATACATACCTGCTTCTTTTCCTGCAAGATAAAGAGCTGCACTGACTGCTCCCTTTCCAAAAATAGCTCTGCTGTATGCAGTATGTTTTAACTCAATAACTTCATCCTGTCCTGCAAAAATGATCTCATGTTCTCCAACGATCGTTCCACCACGGACTGCTGAGATTCCAATCTCTTTCTTTGGACGCTGTTCTCTTCTCTGGCTTCTGTCATATACGAATTCATATTCGTTATTCAACGGCTCATTGACAGCTTCTGCAAGCGCGATTGCTGTTCCAGATGGTGCATCTAACTTTCTTCTGTGATGTTTCTCCACGATATCAATATCAAATCCTGCATCTGCTAATAACTTTGTCATAGATTTTAATACTTTGAATAATGTGTTAACTCCTAATGACATATTCGCAGAACGAAGAACTGCTGTCTTCTTACTTGCTTCATGAACTCTTTCTAACTGTTCATCGCTTAATCCTGTTGTACATAACACAACTGGAATCTGTCTCTCTACTGCAAAATCCAGTAAGCCATCAACGGCTGGTGCTGCGGAAAAGTCGATGATCGCATCAACTTCTACATCACACGCATTGATATCTGTAAATACAGGATAATCGTTGTGCCCATCATCCACACGGTCAACACCGCATGCCATAACAGCTCCTTCTGTCTCTTCTACGATCTTGCTGATCACCTGTCCCATGACTCCATTGCAGCCATGCATCATAATCTTAACCATCTTTTGTAACTCCTTAAAGAATTCCTGCTTCTTTCATTGACTGAATTAATACCTGTGCGTGATCCTCTTCCATCTCTGTTAATGGACGGCGAACGATATTTTTACAATATCCCATCTCTGCTACTGCACGTTTTGCAGGAATTGGGTTTACTTCGCTAAATAAGTTATGGATCACATCCATGTATTTTAACTGGATATCTAAACTTCCTTTGACGTCCCCTTCTAAGAACTTCATTACCATATCATGAGTTTCTCTTGGTGCTACATTGGATAATACAGAGATGACACCTTTTCCACCTAATGCTAAAAGAGGTACAACCTGATCATCATTTCCTGAATAAATATCTAAGCATCCGTCTGCTAATGCTGCAAGAGTTGCTACCTGACCGATATCTCCGCTTGCTTCTTTGATCGCTACGATATTATCAACACTCTTCGCAATCTTCACTGCTGTAGCTGGCTGGATGTTTGTTCCTGTTCTTCCTGGCACATTGTACATGATGATTGGAATGTCTACAGAATTACCAACTGTTGTATAATATTCTTCCAAACCTTTCTGTGTTGCTTTGTTATAGTATGGTGTTACGACTAACAGTCCGTCTGCTCCTGCTTTTTCTGATCTCTTGGCAAGGTTCAGTGCTTCATCTGTGCAGTTCGCTCCTGCTCCTGCAATAACTGGAACTCTTCCATTGACATGAGAAACACATGCACTGACTACTTCGATCTGTTCGTCATGAGACATTGTAGAAGCCTCTCCTGAAGTTCCACAGATAACGATACTGTCTGTTCCGTTATCGATCTGGAAATCAATAAATTTCTCTAACTGATCATAATCCACCGATAAATCTTCTTTGAATGGTGTCACTAATGCAACACCTGCACCTGTAAAAATTGACATTTTTCTTTCCTCCTATCATCCTATGTAGCATCAACATTAAGATTCTTTGATCGTACTGATCTCATATACTGCATCTGCATATGGAATCAATGCTTCTGGAATCTGCCGTCCTGTCATGATGATCGTCTGGTCATCACTACGATTTTCTAACATCTCCACCAGTTCTTCGGTCTTTAATAGTCCAAGATCCAAAAGTCCAAGCACTTCATCTAAAACGACCATGTCGCACTGTCTTGTATCTATGACTTTATGTGCATATTTTAATCCATTATAAATAAAATGATCTTGTTCTTTCTTCTCTTCTTCATTCAGATCCTCATACAATCTCTCGTACTTTTCAAAACGAAACAACTGTACTTCTGGTTCTAAACGTTTGAAAAAGCTTAATTCTTCGGTCTCCTTTCCTTTCAGGAACTGAACCATAATGATCTGCTTTTCCTGCCCGGCTGCTTTCACACACTGGCCGATCGCACAGGATGTCTTCCCTCTGCCCTGGCCACAGTATATTTCCACTCGTCCTTCCATCTTTTCACCTCAAAGAATCTTCCTTTTGTAGTAATATATTTGGTTTAGGATATTATATCATTTCTGATACTATAAATACAACTATTCTTCATCCTTTTCATGAAACTCCAGTTTGTTTACTGATACCTCATATGCAACTCGTCTGATCAGTTCATTTTCTGAAACTCTTTTCTGATATTCTCTGCTTTGAATTCTTCCGATCAGCTGAATTCTTGAACCGATTTCAAGATTCCCTGCAAATCTCGCATTCCTTCCCCAGCAGATGCATGGTATGTAGTCGGATTTGCCATAGGAACGGTTCACTGCAAGCAAGATGTCACAAATCTCTCTTCCCAGCGGTGTCATCCGATATACTGGCTGCTTACAGATAAATCCATCTAAAATGATCTGATTCGGTCTGACTCCATCCATACTTTCTATAAATTCCAGATCTCTGACGAATACAGATAAGATCAAATGATTACGATTCTCCTCGTGCTTGTTGAAGGAACGGAATTGACCGCAAGCTCTTACAAGCATTCCTTTGTAATCTTTTGTCACATCAACGAGCCGCTCTGATATTAATAATGGTATCTCGTCTGTTGCTTCACTTAATCTGTTTACTAAAAGTTTGACTGTATAAAATCCTTCTCCGAAAATCTCATGGCTGTATTCAAACGCTGAATTGATACGTCCGCAAACCTCCACTTGATTATGATTGATTCCCTGCTCTGTCATACTCTTTCTCCCTTCTTGTGTTCTATTAGTATACTTTAAATCGTATTCCAATTTTGACACAATTAGAAGAAAAATCCTTCGACAAAGTTAGTCACACTTTTTCGACATGTTTTAAACGGCTTTCATACCGTGCATGATCTTATGAGAATTTTGCACGTTTTCTCATTGTTGGATCTAAGATCTTCTTGCGGATACGGATATTCTCTGGAGTGATCTCAAGTAATTCATCCGTATCGATAAACTCTAATGCCTGCTCTAAGCTTAAGATCTTTGGAGGAGATAATTTTAATGCATCATCTGATCCTGAAGCACGTGTATTTGTAAGCTTCTTGCTGCGGCATACATTGATCTCGATATCTTCTGTTTTACCAGTCTGTCCGATGACCATTCCACCGTATACTTTCTCACCAGGTCCTACAAATAAAGTACCTCTCTCCTGTGCATTAAACAGACCATATGTGATCGTTTCTCCTGCTTCATATGCGATCAATGATCCCTGTTTACGATACTGGATATCCCCTTTGTATGGTCCATATCCATCAAACAGTGTATTTAAGATACCATTTCCTTTTGTATCTGTCATAAATTCTCCACGATACCCGATCAGTCCTCTGGATGGGATAGAGAATTCAAGTCTTGCATAACCTCCATTGGCTGCTGTCATATTCTGAAGTTCACCTTTTCTCTGGCTTAACTTCTCAATAACTGCCCCTGTAAATTCTTCTGGAACATCAATGACGGCAATCTCCATTGGCTCTAATTTCTTACCATTCTCGTCATAATGATATAATACTTCTGCTTTACTGACTGCAAATTCATATCCTTCACGACGCATGTTCTCGATCAATACAGATAAATGTAATTCTCCACGTCCAGATACTTTATAGCTGTCCTGATTCTCACTTTCTTCCACACGAAGGCTGACATCCGTATTCAATTCTCTGAACAATCTGTCTCTGATATGTCTTGATGTAACATATTTACCTTCCTGACCTGCAAGAGGGCTGTCATTTACCATAAACTGCATAGAGATCGTTGGCTCTGAGATCTTCTGGAATGGAATTGCTTCTGCTCCATCCACATCACAGATCGTATCTCCAATTGACAGATCTGAGATTCCTGAGATCGCTACAATAGATCCTACCTGTGCATTCTTTACATCTACTTTATCAAGTCCTTCAAATTCATATAATTTTGTGATGCGGACTTTTTCTTTACGTTCTGGGTCATGAGCATTCACTACGATGCATTCTTTGTTGACCGCGATCTCACCATTATCTACTTTACCGATTCCGATACGTCCAACATATTCATTGTAGTCGATCGTACTGATCAATACCTGTAATGGTTTCTCTGGATCACCTTCTGGTGCTTCGATATGTTCAATGATCGTCTCAAATAATGGTTTCATATCTTTCTTCTCACCATCAAGATCTAATGTTGCGAATCCTTCTTTGGCTGATGCAAATACAAATGGACAGTCAAGCTGTTTATCCCCTGCATCTAATTCCATTAATAGTTCTAATGTCTCATCGACAACTTCATCTGGTCTTGCTTCTGGACGGTCTACTTTATTGACACATACGATCACAGACAGATCAAGCTCTAATGCTTTCTTTAATACAAACTTTGTCTGTGGCATTGGTCCTTCAAATGCATCAACAACTAATACAACACCATTTACCATCTTCAGTACACGTTCTACTTCTCCACCAAAGTCAGCATGCCCCGGTGTATCGATGATATTGATCTTGATTCCATTATACATAACTCCTGTATTCTTAGACAGAATCGTGATTCCTCTTTCTTTCTCGATGTCATTTGAGTCCATGACTCTCTCTGCGACTTCCTGATTGTCACGGAAGATTCCGCTCTGTTTTAACATCTCGTCTACTAATGTTGTCTTACCATGATCGACATGGGCAATGATTGCAATATTTCTCACATCTTCGCGCTTCATTTATATCCTTCTTTCTAGTATCTTTCTGTATCAGTTTCCATGGCATTTATAAAGCATGCCAAGATTAACTTTTTTATTCTATCACACTCAATGAAAAGTTGCAATTTTATTATTTTGTACCAACGATATTCTTTGGCTTTTCTTCTATTATATGTTATATTTCTTATAGACCAGAAAAGGAGTTGGACATTATGAATTTACACGAACTAATTGATCGTTTGCATAAAAAGCATACATTGACAAAAGAAGAATTTATCACACTTATTAAAGAACGGAACGAAGAAAGCGCATCTTATCTTGCCTCTCTTGCCAGAGAAGAAGCTGTAAATATCTATGGAAATGGTGTTTTTCCACGTGGATTAGTAGAATTTACGAATTACTGCAAAAATAACTGCTATTACTGTGGAATTCAAGGCAGCAATCCGAATGCAAATCGTTACCGTCTGTCAAAAGAGGAAATTCTTTCTGCCTGTGAGAATGGTTACCAGCTTGGATATCGAAGCTTTGTTCTTCAAGGCGGTGAGGATCCTCATTATACAGATGAAATTATGGTTCCTATCGTGGCAGAGATCAGAAAGCGCTACCCTGATTGTGCCATCACACTTTCTCTTGGGGAACGCTCCAAAGAAAGTTATCAAAAATTATATGATGCAGGGGCTGATCGTTATCTGCTTCGACATGAAGCTGCTGACCTAGAGCTTTACCAGAAACTCCACCCAGAAAGTCTTTCTTTAGAAAACCGGATCCAGTGTCTGTGGAATCTAAAAGAAATCGGCTATGCTGTAGGAACTGGATTTATGGTTGGAGCCCCTTATCAGACGGTTGAGAATCTTGCAGACGACCTGCTATTTATCAAAGAACTTGACCCACAGATGGTCGGAATCGGTCCTTTTGTTCCACATCACGATACAAGATTTAAGGAATTCCCTTCTGGAAGTGTGGAACTTACCACATACCTTGTGAGTATTCTTCGTCTGATGAATCCTCATCTTTTGCTTCCTTCCACAACAGCACTTGGTACGATTGATCCTCGTGGAAGAGAAAAAGGAATTCTTGCAGGTGCAAATGTTGTTATGCCGAATCTTTCTCCTGTTGCAGTAAGAAAAGATTATTCTTTATATGACAATAAGATCTGCACCGGAGAGGAAGCTGCTGAATGTGCTGGCTGTCTTGGAAGACGTCTTGCCAGTATTGATTATCAGCTTGTATTCAGCCGTGGAGATTATATCGAATAACCTGCTTATCAGCAGTTAAGAAAGAATCTTTGCATAGGAGATTCCATCGGAATTTCCTATGATATGAAAAAGCGTGTAGAATCTTTGAAATCCTACACGCTTTTATTCTGTCTTTTATCTGTTAAGAAATTATCTTCTTCTGCTCTTTAATAAGAACTCTGGTATGTTGATCTTAGAGCTTTCCTGTTCGATCTCTTTCATCTCAGGTTCAGAAACATAGCTTGTTGTCTGTACTGGCTGTTCTTCCTCCATGACCTTTCCATTATGTAATGGCTGCCCTGAAAATTCCGGAGCCTGCTGTGTCTGCTGTACTGGCTTCTTCGCTGCAGCAAATCCAGTTCTTGCATTCCCTGTAATATCTGCGGATTTGATTCCTGTTGCGATGATCGTTGCACTGATCTGATCTCCAAAATCTGCATTGACTGTACCGAAAATGACATTGACATCGTCTCCTGCTTCGTCTTTCAAGTATTCCACAGCCTGCTGTGCTTCTAACATTCCAACCGCTCCTGCGAAATTGACGATCACATCTGTAGCTCCTGCAACAGTTGTCTCAAGCAATGGACTTTCCATCGCTGTCTTGATTGCTTCAAGTTCTTCGTCTGCAACACCCATACCGATATGTGCAATACCTTTATCTCTCATAACTGTCTGAATATCAGCAAAATCGACATTGATCAATCCTGGGTTGTAGATCATATCTGTAATTCCCTGTACACCCTGCTGCAGTACTTCATCTGCTTTCTTCAGTGCATCTGGGATCGTTGTTCTCTTATCACAGATCTGTAACAACTTGTCATTCGGAATGACGATCATTGTATCCACCTGATCCTGAAGGCGTGCAATTCCTGACATTGCATTGTTCATACGAGGCTTTCCTTCAAATGTAAATGGTTTTGTCACAACTCCAACTGTTAAGATTCCAAGTCCTTTGGAAATCTCTGCAATGATCGGTGCTGCACCTGTACCGGTACCTCCACCCATTCCACATGTTACAAATACCATATCTGATCCCTGAACCAATTCTGTGATCTCTTCACGATTCTCTTCAACCGCTGCTTCCCCGATCTCAGGTTTTGCTCCTGCTCCAAGTCCCTTTGTCAGTTTCTCCCCGATCTGGATCTTTGTTCCTGCTTTACATAAAGATAAAGCCTGTCTATCTGTATTCACACCCACGAGTTCAACACCCTGGACATTCTCATCTACCATTCGGTTTACCGCATTGTTTCCTGCTCCACCGACTCCTATTACTAAAATCCTTGCTTGTGTGTTCTCAACACTAGGCATAATCTCAACCACGTTGTTCCTCCTTCACGCCATCTATGTTAAAATGACTCCCTTAAATTCTGTACACTAACTTAATGATACCTTCTTTACTAAGTTTTTTCAACTCTTTTTTGGTTGAAAAACAGCAATTTTGTGGTCCTCGCTAAAGTACTTCATGTCAATAGTTCCACCTTTCCCTTTTACTTTCTTAAGCATCCCTGCTAATTCAGAAATCTTGATATCAATATCCTTTTTATTATAAAGATCAACCGTTATCTTATCGCTGATCAATAAGGCATTTCCATCTTCTTTGATATAAATCTGATCGATCGGAAGATTATATTTATCAATTGCAGTCGTAAGTTCTAAAAGATAAGAAAAAACTTTCTCTTTCTTGACTGGGATCTTCTCCTGCATGACCAATTCATCATATTTAAGCCCTGTAACCAATGGAACATCGTCATATTTCTTTTCATAGCTTTCCAATGCATAACCATTTTTATCAAAATAGACATATTTTCCATTATACAGAAGGCATCCAGCCCTCTTTTTTTCTTTTACCTCGACCGTGATCGTATCTGGCCGGTTGATCCTTACATGAATCGAATCTATAAATGGCAGAAGATCTGGTGACGCAATCTTACATTTTAAGAAATATGCAACCGAGTTATCAATATATCCATTCTCTACAACTGCCTTTTTAACTTCTGCTTCTGTATAATAACTTAATCCAGAAATTTTGATCTGTTTTGTTTTACACGTCCCTGCAATGATCACAACCGTAAGGATCAAAACTGCAACGATACCAAGCAGTATTTTCTTCCCCGATAGTTTATGTACTTTATTCTTGTTTTTATGCTCATCCATACGGATGACTTTTTTTTCTTCCATCACACTCACCCTTATCTTATGTGAATTTTCTTAGAAATTGATAATACGATTCCCATTTCGATCATGACAACAAGGATCGATGTACCTCCATAACTGATAAATGGAAGTGGAATTCCTGTCGGTGGGATCGTGTTTGTTACAACGGCGATATTAATGAATACCTGAATTGCGATATGTGTCATAAAACCGATCACAACCAGTGATCCAAATAAGTCTTCTGTATTCAGTGCGATCAAGAGCATCCGAAAGATCAGTGCCACAAACACAAGGATCAGACAAACTGCCCCGAACAATCCTAATTCTTCACAAATGATTGAAAAGATCATATCATTGTGTGATTCTGGAATAAATCCCATCTTCTGCATACTCTGCCCAAGTCCTTTTCCAAAAATCCCACCGGAACCGATCGCATATAATGCCTGCATCGTCTGAAATCCCTTTTTGTGACTTTCTGGATGCAGCCAAATCTGTACACGCTCGTTTCGATAACTATTTGCCGTCAACAGATACACGAACAAGAGTATTATTCCACCGCCTGCTGTTAACATAAGTTCTTTCATCTTCGGACTTACCACAAACAGCATGACACCGATCATCGAACACACGACAAGTGCTGTACTTAAGTTCTGTGTAACGATCAGAGCAATGATCGGGACCGTTGGAAGAACGATCACGATACTATCTTTGAATGTTCGGATCTTATGAGCATTTGCTGATAATCTGTTCGCGAGATAGATCACAACTAGGATCTTAGATACTTCTGATGGCTGAAACTGAAATCCTGCGATGCTGATCCAGCGGACTGCACCCTTCTTTGCTGCACCTATGATCAACACAAGAACTAACAGTACGATACTAGCCCAATAACAGCCATTTCCAAACTTCTCACTTTTCATGATGTGGTAATCTAGTTTACAGCATACAACCATTGCAACCGCACCTAACACTATCGCAACTGCCTGCCTTAACAGCCAGTGATAGGAATTTCCATATGTGACAGTACTCTTATATGAACTTGTACTATAGATCATAACCAGACCAAAACATATCAGAAATATTACCAGAAACAACATCGGATAATCAAAGTATCTTTTGCCGGCCATATATTTTTCTTTGATGCGATTTGCCACTTTTTAGTTCTCCTTTAATTTTCTGACACAATCTTTGAAGATATCTCCCCTGACTTCATAATTCGGGAACATTCCCCAGCTTGCACATGCAGGTGATAATAAAACTGCTTCTCCATCTTGGGCTTTTCCTGCAATGTATGAAACTGCTTCTTCCATAGAATCAACAAACTTGATCTTATCAAATCCATGTGTTTTTGCACAATCAGCGATCTTTGGTGCTGTTACACCCATCAAGATCAGTTCTTTAACTTTTCCGTCAAATGCTTCGATCCACTCATCATATGTAGATTTCTTGTCATATCCACCACCGATCAGCCATGTTGGGCGGTTCATTGCTTTGATTCCTTTGATCGCTGCATCTGGATTCGTTCCTTTAGAATCGTTATAGTATGCAACACCTTTCACTGTATCCACATATTCAATACGATGTTCTACACCTTTAAACCTCTTGATTCCTTCTTTGATATATGAAACTGGAACCCCCATAGAATAAGTCACTGCGATCGCTGCTAAAATATTTTCATAATTATGGTCTCCTAACAGATTCACATCATCTAATGTACATACGATCTGTTTCTTTCCATTTTCTTCGATGATAAATGCATCACCTTCCATGGAAACCCCTTCTTTTATTTTATGATGCAAACTGAAAAACAGAACTGTTCCATTCGCTCTGTCTGCCATAGCTCTTGTTGTATCATCTTCATAATTTAATACCATTACCTGGTCTTTTGTCTGGTTTTTTCCAATGGATTCTTTTGTCTGTGCATAAACTTCTACTGTACCATGACGATCCAAATGATCTGGTGTGATATTAAGAACTGCACATACATCCGGTTTAAAATCAACGATCGTTTCTAACTGGAAACTGCTGATCTCTGCAGTTGTTACACTGTCCTCTTTTGTATCAAGCGCAACACTTGTATATGGAATTCCGATATTTCCGACAACAAAACTGCTTTCATAATATCCTTTCATGATCTCTCCAGTCAGCGCTGTTGTCGTTGTCTTTCCGTTGGTTCCTGTGATCGCTGCGATTCTTCCTTTGGATGCCTGATATGCTAATTCAATCTCACTCCATACTGGCTTTTCCTGATCACGAAACATCTGTGCGATCGGTGCATTTACTGAAATCCCAGGACTTAACACTAATAGATCGAACTTACTTACATCTTCTTTTGTGATATTTCCTAAGATCAATGGAATCTCTTTCTTTTCATATAATTTCTCATAAAGTGCCTCTTTCTCAAGGTCTTCCTTTCCATCATACAGACTGACATCTGCACCTGTTTTTAAAAGCAGATTGACAGAACCAATTCCACTTTTTCCTGCTCCTGCTACTAAAAATTTCTTGCTTGTATCTATCATTTCTTTCTCCTTACTAAATCGCTACCAGTCCGATCAGGCAACAAACTGCCGTGGTGATCGCAAAGATTGCTACAACCTTTGTTTCTGGCCATCCTGACAATTCAAAATGATGATGGATCGGTGCCATTTTAAATAATCTTTTTCCTTTTGTCATTTTAAAATATAATACCTGTGCCATAACAGATAATACCTCGATCATATAGATCAATGCAACAATTGGGATAAATAAAGACAGGCGAAGCATCAATGCTGTTGCTGCCACAAATCCCCCAAGTGCAAGCGAGCCTGTATCTCCCATAAACACTCTCGCCGGATATACATTAAATACTAAAAAACCAAGAAGTGAGCCAACCGTCGCACAAGATACCGGCCAGATTCCAGCTGCCAGATCATTATGCCCCATTCCAATGGCTGCCACTGTAAAAAATGTTGCGATCAATACCGTAACACTTGATGCAAGTCCATCCAATCCATCCGTAAAATTAGCTCCATTCACAGTTCCTAACAAAATGATAAAAACCGCTGGGATAAAAAATACTCCAAGGTTTAAATATTTACCATGTGTAAAAGGAATCAGCATCGAAGTTCCTGTCTGCGTGTAATTTATCAAATAATACGCAAAGATTCCTGTGACTATGATCTGCCCAAACATCTTCTGCCAGGCCCGTAGTCCCAGGTTCCTTTTCATAACTACCTTGATGTAATCATCGATAAATCCGATAAATCCAAATCCCAGCGTCACAAACAGCACCGGGATGATCATCGGATATCTTCTAACATAAAATAACGATGCGATTACGATTCCAAGTAATATGATCAGTCCTCCCATCGTCGGAGTCCCTGATTTCTTCAGATGTGATTCGGGTCCTTCTCCCCGGATAAACTGACCGAATTTTAATTTGTGTAAATACCTGATCATCATCGGGCTAAGAAGTACGCTGATAAAAAAGGCAATTAAAACTGGTTTTACAATACCATAATTCATGTCGCCACCTCATTTGTTCTTGTTTCGTCTACGGTTCTTTTTTATCTGGCGTATATTCTTTATAAATCCCCATGTATGGAAGTGCAGTTTGAAACACACTTCTCATCACAGGGGCTGCGATCGTTCCTCCATAGTAAGTTCCTTGTGGTTCATCGATCAACACGATCCCAATGATCGCAGGATTGTCTGCTTTCGCAAATCCTAAAAAAGAAGAAATATATTTTCCATTTCCTCTTGGAAGTTTCTCACTGGTTGCCGTCTTCCCCCCAATGGAAAAACCATCCATCCGGCAGTTTCTTCCTGATCCATCGGAAACAACTGCTTCTAACAATTCTTTCATCGTCTCCGATGTCTGTTTTTTTATGACACCTTCTTTCACTGAATAAAAAAAAGCTTTTAATCTTGTTCCATCCTGCCTCTGAACATATCTTCCAAAATGCGGTGTGATCAGCTTCCCGCCGTTGATCACCGCACTGACTGCTCTTAACAGCTGTAACGGTGTGATCTGTATGGACTGTCCAAAAGACATCGTTGCAAGTTCAACTGCACCGACATTCTTCTTTTGATGCATGATCGAAGATGCTTCTCCAGGAAGGTCGATCCCTGTTTTCTCAAACAGTCCAAGCTGGCGGAATGTCTGATACATTCCATCCACACCAACTCTGGCACCGACATCCATAAATACTGGATTACAGGAATTCATAACACCTTCTTTAAATGTCTCACTTCCATGTCCTCCGACTTTGTGACACCGGATCTTGCGATCCTCCACAATCCGAAATCCTGGACAATTAAAATGATCATTCACACTGACTTTCGATGATTCCAGTCCTGCAGTCGCCGTTACGATCTTAAAGACCGATCCCGGTTCATAAGTATCATTTAAACAGGAATTCCGCCACTTCTTATTGAGATATTCCTGTTGTTTCTTACTATTTGCCTTTCTTTTCTTTGCTGACAAAGAAAAAGGATCATTCAGATCATATTCTGGAACATTGACCATTGCATAGATTTCTCCATTCTGTGGATTCATCAAGATCATGGATACCTGTTTTGCCTTCTTCTCTTTCTTCACCTTCTTACATGCCTGCACGGCATAATTTTGCAGATTCACATCAAGCGAAATATAAAGATCCCCTCCAGCAACTGGTTCTTCCCTCTCTTCATATGCTCCATCGATTTCTATGCCACTTCCATCTGTCAGTGTCCGGATCCTTCCGGACTTTCCTTTAAGATATTGATCATAAAAAACCTCCAGTCCAATGATTCCCTGGTTATCTCCTCCTGTAAATCCAAGAACTTTCGATGCCAGGTTATTATATGGATATACTCTTTTGTAATCTTCATCCACCTTGACCCCGTCAAGTTTAAACTTACGGATACAGTCTGCGATGTCTTTTTCTACATTACTTTTAATTTTTTCCCTTACTGAATTTTTATATACTTTTTTTCGGATCAAAGATTCTTTGATCTTAAGATTCTCAGATAAGACCTTTATTACTTTTTCCCTGTCGGTCACCTGAGAATATATCACAGAGATCGAATAGACTGCTTTGTTCGAAGCGATCTTTACGCCATTTCTGTCGTAAATACTGCCTCTTGGCGCTTTAATCTCTCGGTCTCTTTGATGCAGGTTTCTGGCTAAACTTAAATATTTATCCGCCTGAGCGATCATCACATAAGAAAGTTTTATCGTCACAACCAAAAACCCTGTGAAAAATGCAGCCGTGACAAGCAACAGTTTTTTCTTTGCTTTCGTTCTCATTTTATCTCCATGATCCCTGTCTTAATATAAAGATTATGAAAATAAAATGATGATATTACTTTTTGCTGCTTTTCGCAACATTTAATTCCTTGAGTGATCCTTCTAATACCTTCTTTGCGATCTCAACTGCAAGTCCTGTATTCGTCTGAGAATCCCTCTGAATCTCATCGATCACAACATAAACTAGCACCTGTGGATTCTCCACTGGAGCAAATCCACAAAAAGATACGATATAAGTTCCTGCACTTCTTGGAATCTTCTGTGCAGTACCAGTCTTACCACCAGCTGTATAATCTTTCATCTTTGCCTTTGTTCCAGTTCCTGAATCAACAGTTTCTTTCATGTATTTTCTTAATTTATCCGATGTCTCTTTTGAGATCGTCTGTTTCACTAACGTCGGCTCTATATTGCTGACAACTTCTCCATTACTGCTTCGAAGTTGTTTGACCACATGCGGTTTGTAATAATTTCCTCCATTGATCAGAGAACAAAATGCACTTCCCATCTGGATCATAGAGCAGTTAAATGACTGTCCAAAAGAACTTGTGGCAAGATCTGCGGCTGTCATATCTTTTGCATCATGAAGAAGCGATGCTGTCTGTGCTTCTCCAGGAAGATCGATCCCTGTCTTATTCCCAAAATTGAAATTCTTCTGATATCTTGCGAATACATTCTTGCCTTCTTTGGCTGCAATCTGCATCAATGCATCATTGCACGATAATGAAATACTCTGAGACAACGTGATCAATCCATGTCCGCTTCTATGAGAACAGTGGATAGTATGCGGTCCAACCTTCTGGTATCCATCACAATAATAAGTTTCATTGCCCTTTAAGATTCCTTCTTCAAGACCAGCTGCTACCGTAAATGGCTTATATGTTGAACCTGGTTCAAAAGCATTTGATACAATTGGATTCTTCCAGATTTCATTAAATGCTTTTGTCTTTTCTTTCTCACTCATCTTATTAACTTGACTTTGTGAGTATTTCTTTAAGAGATTCTTATCATCTCTTGGGCTTTCCAGATTATAGGAAGTAGAATTTGCCATTGCATAGATCTCTCCATTATTGGGATTCATCACAAGAATGCTGCTTCCCTTACTTCCATATTTCTTTTCAAACTTAGAAAGCTGATCTTCTGCCAGTTTCTGAATATTGGAGTCAATCGTTGTGACAACTGTTTTCCCATTCTCTGGCTCCACAATGGAGCTATCCTGTTCTAATTCTTCGTTTAAATATTTATATTTTCTTCCATCGACGCCTGATAAAGTACTGTTATAATACTGCTCTATCCCTCCAGTTCCGATCGTACCGTCTGATATAAAGCCAATGACCTGGCTTGCCAGTGACTGATTCGGATAACGACGTTTGTATTTTTCATTAAATACGATCCCTGAGACATTCTCTGCTTTGTCTGAAGCGATAAAATCTTTCAGATCTGCGATCTGACTATAAGAAAGTTCTTCTCGATATACAGAATAGTAAGAATCTTTATGTCTTTTTATAAATTTTAACAGCTTATCTTCATCTAACTTCATATATTTATGAAGTGCATCAATGGTTGATTTCTGTACCTCTTCGGATCTTAAAATATTCTTTGGTTCTAAAACCAATGTATACATCTTCTGGCTGGTTGCTAATGTATTTCCATCACGATCTAAGATATCTCCCCTTTTATACGGAAGCGTTTCACTAGAATAATTCTGCTGTGATAATACCTGTCTTTTGTAAATTCCGTTCTTAAATATACTAAAATAGATCAATCTTCCAATCAGTAGAACAAAAAGAAGTGCTATGATTCCGCACGCGATCATCGTACGTCGTTTCATAGCATCATTTAATCGTTTGATAGGTTTTCTTCTTTTCTTCAAGTTTGCCACCTCTTAGTCTGCTTTTGGTATCTTCCCGTACTGGCGTATGTATTCTGCATCCTGGCTCTCATAACGAAGAGTATGTTTGGAATCTGGTTTCACCATTCCATATTTCTTTGCCGCAGTTTCTACAGTATCAAAACGAATACTCTGTTCAATCTCAAGATTCAGATCTTCATTCTCTACCTGCAGCGTGTTCAACTGTGTCTTTGCATCCGTAAGAGCCGCTTTTTGATTCAAAACTTTCGTACGCTCTGACAGATAAAAGAAACTTGCAACTGCGATCACACAAAGTCCCGCAACTAATACCTTGATAAAGGCCAGATCGATTGACATTGCTCTCTTCTGATTCTGTCTTGTTGACTCCTTTACCTGATGTTCTCTTCTTGGTCTTGTCTTCCTTGGCTGTCTGCGCACTGGCTCTGCAGCAAGATCTTCTATCTTCCTTGCTGTATTGCCATAGATCATGTTATATCGTTCTTGTCTCGTCTTGTCCATTGATACTCTCCCTTATTCTGCCCTTTCAAATACTCGAAGCTTGGAACTTTTTGCTCTCTTATTGTACTCTAGTTCTTCTTCCCCTGGAATGATTGGTTTTCTTGTTAACTGTTTTCCTTTCGATACGTTGCCACATACACATACTGGGAAGTTTGGCGGGCATGTACAAGGATTCTCATTCTTCTTAAAAGCTCGTTTGACGATACGGTCTTCTAAAGAATGGAAGGTAATGATACATAATCTTCCACCTGGATTTAAAAGATCGATCATCGCATCAATGCTGTCTTTCAATACGTCTAATTCTCTGTTACATTCGATACGGATCGCCTGAAATGTCTTCTTCGCCGGATGTCCTCCAACGGCTCTGACTTTCATCGGAATCGCACCTTTGATGACTTCTATTAACTGTCCGGTCGTTTCGATCGGACTTTCTTTTCTCTTATTCACGATATGTTTTGCAATGTTCTTTGCAAATTTCTCTTCGCCGTAGTCTCTGATTATATGGAATAGTTCCATCTCGGAATATTCATTGACAATATCTCTTGCAGTCAGTGACTGTCTTTGATCCATTCTCATATCAAGCGGAACATCTTCTCTGTAAGTAAATCCACGTTCCTTATCATCTAACTGAAAGGATGATACCCCAAGATCTAACAAGATTCCATCGACATGTTCGATTCCAAGATCATGTAACACTTTCGGCATGTTTACATAATTATCACGCACGATCGTTACTTTGTCCTTAAACGATTCTAACCGCTTCGTGCTTGCAGCAATCGCATCCGCATCCTGGTCGATCCCGATGTATCTTCCTTTCTCTGATAGTTTCTGGCATACATGATATGCATGTCCGCCTCCGCCCAGAGTCCCATCCACATAGATTCCGTCTGGTTTAATATGTAGTTCTTCGATCGTTTCGTCTAATAAAACGGAAATGTGTTTAAATTCCATAATCCACCTAACTTATATGCTTAATCCTAATTCCTGCATGCTGGCTGCGATATCATCCATATCCTCATAAGAATTGTTCTCAATCCACTTCTCCTTACTCCAGATCTCGATGCGGTCAGCCATTCCTGTTAATACAACTTCTTTCTTCATCTGGGCAAATTCCCGAAGTGTCGCTGGGATCAAGGTTCTTCCCTGCTTGTCCATCTCACATGGAGCTGCCCCTGCCATGAAAAATCTCGAAAACTTTCTGGCATCTTTATTAATAAGTGGCAAAGTTTTTAGCTTCCCTTGAAAACTTTCCCATTCGTTTTGTGGGAACACAAACAGGCATCCATCCAATCCCTTTGTCATCACAAATTCCTGACCTAATTCTTCCCGGAATCGTGAAGGAATGATCAGCCTGCCTTTTGCATCAATCGTGTGATTAAATTCCCCCATAAACATGGACATCACCACTTTCCACCACTTCTTACCACTTATAAATTTCATTTTATACGATAGACTTATAAATTGCAAGGAATAATCCACAATCAAATCTTAGTTTTTTCTTAGAAATCCTTGTTTTTTTGCACAAAAAAGAAGGGATTCCCTAAAAGTGGTTTGATTTCCCTTCTTTTTGTGTCTTATTTCGTTATTTTCTTCCTTTTATATATGATAAATGCCGTTCCAAATACTGCAAGGATCAGTGCTAAGATCTGGGATACCCTGATCCCTGTAGATCCGATCATCAGGGAATCGGTCCTTAATCCTTCAATCAAAAATCTTCCGATTCCATAACCAATACAATAAATGGCGATCAATTCTCCATCAAATTTCTTTCTCTTCGTAAAAAAGAAAATGATCAACAGTAGTAAAACAAGATTCCACATAGATTCATATAAGAATGTCGGATGTACCTGAATAAAGGTTGCTGCTTCATTTCCAGATACAACATAAGTTGCCTTATCATACAATCCATTGGATACGATTTCATCAATCCTTCCGTGTTCAATAAAGAAATTTGTCGGAATCTGCATTGCAAATAAACTGTTGGTATATGATCCAAACGCTTCTCTGTTAAAGAAATTGCCCCATCGTCCAAGAATCTGACCGACAAGCAGCCCTTTTACCGCCACATCTCCAAACTGAAGCATAGATAAATGTTTCTTCTTGCAGAAGATATATAATGTGATTGCACCTGCGATCACACCTCCATAAATTGCAAGTCCTCCATTTCTGATCTGTATGATCTCTGATAAATGATTCTTATAATAATCCCATGAAAAGATCACATAATAGAGTCTTGCTCCTACGATCGCCGGAATGATCATCGTGATCAGATAGTCAAAGACTAATTCCGGATCAAATTTATTTTCATGTTTTGCTGCGTAATAAGAAACGATCAATCCAAGCAAGAATCCTGTTGCAATGATCATTCCATAATATTTGATCTCAAACCCTCCAATATTGATTCCATCACCGACATTTTTCAGTACGATCCCTAAATGTGGGAATCTGATTTGATGTTCCATCACTTTTCTTCCTTTCTAAAGCCTCGTTTTGTCTCTTCTTTGTTTTGTTACTCAAATCAAAGATATCTTATCCCATTTCTCTTTTCTTTTCAAGTCGCTTATGGTAAACTATCTACAGTATGACCTTGGATATTTTTTCAAGGTCTGTTTTAAGAAATACCCATGAGAAAGGAAATTAATAGATTATGAAATTAGGAATCGTTGGATTACCAAACGTCGGAAAGAGTACATTATTTAACTCTTTAACAAAAGCCGGTGCTGAATCCGCTAACTATCCATTCTGTACGATCGACCCTAATGTGGGAATCGTAACAGTTCCAGATGCTCGTGTTGATTATCTGGCTGAGAAATACCATTCAAAGAAAGTGATCCCTGCAGCGATCGAATTCGTTGATATCGCAGGTCTTGTAAAAGGAGCTTCCAAAGGTGAAGGTCTCGGAAACCAGTTCCTTGCAAATATCCGTGAAGTCGATGCGATCGTTCACGTTGTTCGTTGTTTTGATGATGGAAATATCGTTCACGTTGATGGTTCTGTAAACCCACTTCGTGATATCGAAACGATCAACTTCGAGCTGATCTTCTCTGATATCGAAGTGTTAGACCGTCGTATCGCAAAATCAACAAAAGGATCAAGAAATGATAAATCTCTTGCTCACGAAGTTGAATTCTTATCTAAGGTAAAAGCTCATCTGGAAGATGGAAAGCTTGCTAAGACATTCGAAGTCGATGATGAAGAAGATCAGGAAATCTTAAATTCCTGCAACCTGTTAACGATCAAACCAGTGATCTTTGCTGCAAACGTTAACGAAGATGAACTTGCTGGAGAAGATAATGATTATGTAAAAGCTGTCCGTGAGTATGCTGCAGACGTTGATGCGAAAGTATTCGTTGTATGTGCTCAGATCGAACAGGAAATCTCTGAATTAGATGATGATGAGAAGAAAGAATTCTTAGAAGATCTTGGATTAGAAGAATCTGGTCTTGAAAAACTGATCTCTGCCAGCTACTCTCTTCTTGGACTGATCAGTTTCTTAACTTCCGGAGAAGACGAGACACGTGCTTGGACGATCAAAGAAGGTACAAAGGCTCCTCAGGCTGCTGGTAAGATCCATACAGACTTTGAGCGTGGATTTATCTGTGCTGAGGTTGTTTCTTTTGAAGATCTTAAGGAGTATGGTACAATGCAGGCTTGTAAGGAGAAAGGGCTTGTACGTCAGGAAGGAAAAGAATATGTTGTGAAAGATGGGGATATTATTGTATTCCGCTTTAATGTTTAATTTATAGTTTCTTTACCATAGACTTTGAGTATATAAGATATCATAACAATCAAATAGTTCCCGTCCACAACACGCGTTTTATTCATCGTTGTGGACGGGAACTATTTGATTGTTATGATATCTTACATACTTGAAGTTTATTGGAAAGAACTATTGAATAATAAAATGTGTTGGTTATATCACAACTGTTTCCCTAAAACTAATACTGTCCTCTTTAATGTATTATTTTATGAATCACATTTTTTACTATTTTAAATATAGCTGTATATAGTACCACTCCAATAACTACTGTGATAAGTTGTATAATTAGATCTGGTATTAACATTTCTTTCCCCTCTATTTCGCTTCTTCTGCTTCCCAGATAATGATGTTTTTCTCATCTTTACCGGAGTGTTCTTTTTTTAGTTCTCTGACCTGTTGTTTTGTCACTTTTCCTTTGGCTTTGTCTTTGATCGTTACGCCTTGGTATTTGTTTGTTGTGACTGTGTCTTCTTTCTGCTTGGCGGAGTTGGTTTTGTTTTGTCCGTAAGTTGTGCCTGCGCTGTATAGTGCAGCTGTTAGGCATACCCCTGCAAGTAGTATTGATAATTTCTTTTTCATGTGTTATTCTCCTTAATGTTTTATTTTGTGCATATGTCAGTATCTTATATTTTTTGCGAAATATCAATACTCTTATATTACAATTTTATACTATATAATCATCCATAAATACATTCCAATTCACAAAAATCTGTGATATAAATTAATAAAAGTTCATTTTACTTTCTTATCTATATTATATTTCAAATATTTACTCGGAATTGAAAATATAATATTTACTTCTTTTAATTTTGTATTTGTTATTTTTCGGTATTCTATCTGTTTTCTTTTATGTCTATAAAATTTCACTCTATATTCTCTCGTATTTGTACCTTTTGTTGTTGGTCCTGTATATTTTGCGGTCATGCTTGATGCTAATCCTTGTGTAATAGACCCTACTTCAAGTGCTACCCCCACTTTCTATTTTGTATTTAAAACTTTTCTTAATTTCTTTTGTCAATACTACCGTTTCACCTTTTGCAACACTAAGTACGAATTTATCCCCAGATTTTGGACTATATTCTTTTCCATATTTTTGAGCACTTCCATTTTCATCTATATTTGTCTGCCCAAAAACTGATAATCCACTTGTAACCTTCGCATATCCATTTTTATTGACTCATACATATTCAACACGCTTAAAAAAGCCAAATAAAAAATCCGACCCAAGGAAGTCTGGTCAGATTTTCTAGCTTTGTTATGTTTTGTTTTTGTTTTATGTTAGTTAGTCATAACTAACTGTTATTATAATATCCTATCCTGGATGTTTTGTCTACCTTTATTTTTGAGAAACTTTCTCAATACCAAGGATCTTTTCTGCCTTTGCTACAGCTTCTTCGCTTGGTGGATTTACGCCTTCTAATGGGTATTTTATCCCTAATTTTTCCCATTTAAAGAGTCCAAGTGTATGGTATGGCAAGATTTCTACTCTCTTAACTGTTTTTAGTCCATCGATAAAATGTTTTAAGTCTGCTAGTCCTTCTTCATCGTCTGTTAAGTCTGGGACAAGCACGTGACGAATCCACAGATTTATTCCGAGGTTTGAAATTTCCTGTGCCATTGCTAAAATATTACTGTTTGGACAGCCTGTCAATTTCTTATGTTTTTCCTCGTCCATTTCTTTTAAGTCTAGAATGACAAGGTCAGTGTATTTCATTAATTCTAACCATTTGCTGTGAAATGGTTCTTCTTTTGTATATGGATTAGCAGAGGTATCAAGTGCAGTATGGATTCCTTCTTGTTTTGCCAATTTAAAAAATTCGATCAAGAACTCGATCTGTAGAAGGGGTTCTCCACCGCTGACTGTAATTCCTCCATCACTTCCCCAGTACATGCGGTAACGCAAAGCCCTCTTTAAGAGGGCTTCTGCCTGCCAGTCTTCACCACAGTTTTCCTGCCAAGTCTCCGGATTGTGACAATATTTGCATCTCATCCGGCAGCCTTGCATGAAAGCGATAAACCGCACACCTGGACCATCCACGAGACCAAAAGTCTCGATGGAATGGATTTTTCCGGTTATTTTTTCATTCATAGTTTTATTCCACTAATTACATTGTTGCATGGCATGTTCTGGAAATAACGTCCATCTGCTGTTCTCTTGTTAAGTCGATGAACTTAACTGCATATCCAGATACACGGATCGTAAAGTTTGCATATTCTTCTTTTTCAGGATGTTCCATCGCATCGATCAGTTTTTCTTTACCAAATACGTTTACATTTAAGTGGTGAGCTCCCTGATCAAAGTATCCGTCCATAACATTTACAAGATTGTTGATCCTTTCGCCTTCTTCATGTCCTAATGCATCTGGGTTGATCGTCTGTGTATTAGAAATACCATCTAATGCCCATTCATACGGAAGTTTAGCTACAGAGTTTAAGGATGCTAATAATCCATTCTGTTCTGCTCCATAACTTGGGTTTGCTCCTGGTGCTAAAGGTTCTCCTGCTTTTCTACCATCTGGCATTGTTCCTGTTGCTTTTCCGTATACAACGTTAGATGTGATCGTAAGGATAGATGTTGTAGGCTCAGAATTACGATATGTATGATGTTTTTTGATCTTCGCTAAGAATGTTCTTAACAGCCATACTGCGATATCATCAGCTCTGTCATCATCGTTTCCGTATTTAGGGAAGTCTCCTTCGATCTCATAGTCTACAACTAATCCATCTTCATCACGGATTGCTTTTACTTTTGCATATTTGATCGCACTTAAAGAGTCAACTGCATGAGAGAATCCTGCGATTCCTGTTGCAAATGTTCTTTCAAGTTCTGTATCCATTAATGCTAATTCCGCTGCTTCATAGTAATATTTGTCATGCATATACTGGATCAAGTTTAATGTGTTCACATAAAGATCTACTAACCAGTCCATCATAACATCATATTTCTCCATGACTTCGTCATAGTCTAAATATTCAGACATGATTGGTTTGTAAGAAGGTCCTACCTGCTGTTTTGATTTGCAGTCCACACCACCGTTGATCGCATATAATAAGCATTTTGCAAGGTTTGCTCTTGCACCAAAGAACTGCATTTCCTTACCAGTCTTAGTTGCAGATACACAGCAACAGATTGCATAATCATCTCCCCATACTGGTTTCATAACATCATCATTTTCGTACTGTATAGAACTTGTACGAATAGAGATATCAGCTGCATATTTCTTGAAGTTTTCTGGAAGATCAGAAGAATATAATACCGTGATGTTTGGTTCTGGAGATGGTCCCATGTTCTCTAATGTATGCAAGAAACGGAAGTCAGTCTTTGTAACCATGGAACGTCCATCCACGCCGATACCAGCAAGGTCAAGTGTTGCCCATACTGGGTCTCCTGAGAATAACTGGTTGTAAGAAGGAATTCTTGCGAATTTTACCATTCTGAATTTCATTGTTAAATGATCGATCATTTCCTGAGCTTCTTCTTCTGTGATGATTCCTTTGTCAAGGTCACGCTGGATATAAATATCAAGGAATGTAGCGACACGTCCGATACTCATGGCAGCTCCATTCTGAGTTTTGATTGCTGCTAAATATCCAAAGTACATCCACTGGATTGCTTCTTTTGCAGTTTTCGCTGGTCTTGAAATGTCAAATCCATAGATCTTAGCCATTTCTTTCATACCTTTTAATGCTTTTTTCTGTTCTGCGATCTCTTCACGAAGACGGATCACATCATCTGTCATCACACCGCATCCACAGTTTGCAAAATCATTTTCTTTTTCTTCTAATAAGTAGTCGATTCCGTATAAAGCAACACGACGGTAGTCACCTACAATTCGACCACGTCCATAAGTATCTGGAAGACCCGTGATGATCTTGTTATGTCTTGCTTTTTTCATTTCTGGTGTGTACGCATCGAAAACAGCTGTGTTATGAGTCTTTGAATATTTTGTAAAGATTTCATGCAATCTTTCGCTTGGTTCATAACCATAGTTACGACAAGATTCTTCTGCCATTTTGATACCACCATATGGCATAAATGCACGTTTTAATGGTTTGTCTGTCTGAAGACCAACGATCTGTTCTAAATCTTTTGTTTCTTCGCTGATATAACCAGGTCCATGAGAAGTTAAAGAAGATACGATATCTGTATCCATGTCAAGAACTCCACCTTTTTTTCGTTCTTCTTTCTGAAGTCCCTGTAAGATACCCCATAGCTTATCTGTTGCTTCTGTAGATCCTGCAAGGAAGCTTTCGTCTCCATCATAAGGTGTGTAGTTTTCCTGGATGAAATCTCTTGTATTGATTTCTTCCTTCCAGATTCTACCTTTAAATCCTTCCCATTCTTCAAACTGTTTCATTTTGAAAACTCCTCCATTTCTTTTGGATTAAAATTATTATAAAAACTCCTTTGGTTAGCTCTATCTAACTCAATTACATTATAGCAAAAATAAAATTGAATACAATATACTTAACCGATAAACTTTCTCGTTAAATAAATAACAACTCCTGTTTTTCATATTTTTTATATTACAAAAACAGTATATGGTCCAAAAAATTATACTTCAGACCATATACTGTTTTTTCATGTTCAATGACTATATAAAGAAACTTTTTAGTGATGGAATAATCTGATTCCTGTAAATGCCATTGCCATGTTGTACTTATTACAGCAGTCAATGACAGCGTCATCTCTTACAGATCCACCTGGCTGTGCGATGTATTTTACACCACTCTTATGTGCTCTCTCAATGTTATCAAAGAATGGGAAGAATGCATCAGATCCCAATGTAACATCTGTTAATTTATCTAACCATTCTCTCTTTTCTTCCTTTGTAAAGACCTCTGGCTTCTCAGTGAAGATGTTTTCCCATGCTCCGTCTGCTAAAACATCCATGTATTCATCTCCAATGTAAAGATCGATCGCATTATCTCTGTCTGCACGACGGATTTTTTCTTTAAATGGCAGGTTCATAACTTTTGGACACTGTCTTAACCACCAGTTGTCTGCTTTCTGTCCTGCAAGTCTTGTACAATGCACACGTGACTGCTGCCCTGCTCCGATTCCGATCGCCTGTCCGTCTTTTACGAAACATACAGAGTTAGACTGTGTGTATTTTAATACGATCAAAGAAATCTTCATATCGATCAATGCTTCTTCTGGAATCTCTTTGTTCTCAGTCACGATATTAGATAATAATTCATCATCGATCGGAAGTTCCTGTCTTCTCTGTTCAAATGTAACACCAAATACCTGTTTATGCTCTAATGGTGCTGGTGTATAGTTCTCATCGATCTTGATGATGTTATAGTTTCCGTTTTTCTTTGCTTTTAAGATTTCCAGTGCTTCATCTGTGTATCCTGGTGCGATCACTCCGTCAGATACTTCTCTCTTGATCAGACGTGCTGTATCTGCATCACATACATCAGATAAAGAAATAAAGTCACCAAATGAAGACATACGGTCTGCACCTCTTGCTCTGGCATATGCACATGCTAATGGAGATAAATCTCCCATATCATCTACCCAGTAGATCTTCTTTAAGGTATCAGACATTGGACGTCCTACAGATGCTCCCGCAGGTGATACGTGTTTGAAAGAAGTTGCAGCAGGAAGTCCTGTTGCTTTCTTTAATTCTCTTACCAGCTGCCATCCATTAAATGCATCCAAAAAGTTGATGTACCCTGGTCTTCCGTTTAATACTTCAATTGGAAGTTCACTTCCGTCTGCCATGTAGATTCTTGATGGTTTCTGGTTTGGATTACATCCGTACTTTAATTCTAATTCCTTCATTTTTCTTCTCCTTTGATCTGCTGATCGACTGATTATTTGTTCTTATTTACGATTCTTGTCTCATATTCTCCTGTTGCAATATCAATATAACGTACAAACAGAGATACTTTGTTGTCATCGTTTAAGCTGTTCCAAAGTGTATTTGTGAAGTCATCGATATCTTCTTCGATCACTACTAATTTAGGTTCTCCTTCAAAACTTGGAAGTGGATTCCCATCATGCATATATGTGTGGATAAAACGTCCTTCTCCTGCGATTGGATTTTCATATGTATATGTAAATCGATTGCAACTTTCTGGATTTCCATTGTTGCTCTTTAAAATAGACATTGCATAGTGAAATGTCCCATCTTTAATCTTCATCAGACCAGAAATTCTTGGTGTATAGTTTGGTCCGTCTGGTTCAAACTCACGACTTCTTAAAGATTCTTCAAAGGTAAGTCCCTTTTCTCTTCCTTCATATACTGTGTCTGTCTGATCCCCGTTCGTAACGATCGTCTCGTCTCCAAGAACACGAACTGGTGCATAAATGATCAGGCTTGGATCTTCTAGTTTAGCAGGATCAAATGCCTGTGTGCGGATTCCTTCCCCTTCTTCTACAAAGACACGATTACGGCTATTCTCACTGCGTCCCATGATAAAGTATGCAGTGACCGCTTTCTTCCCATCTTTGGATCTTCCGATGACGATTCCTCGTCCTGGGTAAGCATTTTCCTTTAATTCCTGAGCAAGAGCTAACTTCTTCATTGGTCTTAAATCTCCTTCTTTTGAAAATCTTGTTTTTTTATTTCTTCTATTGTATATAAAAAATGGATTGAATACAAGAAAAAACTAACAATTATATATCTTATTTTTTAGTTTTCGTCTAAAAAAACAGGTAGAAATTCCGCATAATTTACTATTTTAACATACAAAAAAGAATGGAACATCAATCCCTGACATTCCATCCTTTTTCTTATTTTATATTCAAAAATTACATTCTCTTGATTCGTTCAATAGCTTCGACTGTATTCTCATAGTTACCGAACGCTGTAAGTCGGAAGTATCCTTCTCCGCTTGGTCCGAATCCTGATCCTGGTGTTCCAACGACGTTGGCATCTTCTAACAGATGATCGAAGAATTCCCAAGATGTCATGTTGTCTGGTGTCTTTAACCAGATGTATGGTGCATTGACACCACCAGATACTGTGTATCCTGCATCCTGTAATCCGTTAAAGATTACTTTTGCATTGTTCATGTAGTATCCAACCTGTTCTTTTAACTGAGCTTTTCCGGCTTCAGAGTAAACTGCTTCTCCAGCTCTCTGTACGATGTATGGAGCTCCGTTATATTTTGTTCCGTGACGTCTTGCCCATAACGCATGTAACTGTGTATCTCCACATTTTAAATCTTTAGGGATAACAGTATATCCTAAACGAACTCCTGTAAATCCTGCGTTCTTAGAGAAACTCTTTAATTCGATCGCACATGTTCTTGCACCTTCACATTCATAAATTGTATGTGCAACGTTATCTTCTGAGATATATGCTTCGTATGCTGCATCATAAATAATCACGCATCCGTTTTTGTTTGCATAGTCTACCCATCCCTGTAACTGGTCTTTTGTGATTGTTGATCCAGTTGGATTGTTAGGGAAGCAAAGGTAAATGATATCTGGCACTTCGCTTGGGAAATCTGGTGCGAAGTTATTCTCTGCTGTACATGGCATGTAGATAACATCGCTCCATGTTTCTGTTGCTTTATCATATGTTCCGGCTCTTCCTGCCATAACGTTTGTATCTACATATACTGGGTATACAGGGTCACATACGGCAATCTTGTTATCCTGTGCAAAGATTTCCTGAATATTTCCAGAATCACATTTTGCTCCATCACTTACAAAGATTTCATCTGCTTTGATATCTGCTCCACGATCCTGATAATCATTCTTTGCGATTGCATTTCTTAAAAATTCATATCCAAGGTCTGGTGCGTATCCGTGAAATGTTTCTGCATGTCCCATTTCATCTACTGCTTTGTGTAAAGAGTCAATGATCGCTGGTGCCAGAGGCTGTGTTACGTCTCCAATTCCTAAACGAATAATATTTTTGTCAGGGTTTGCCTCGGAATATGCATTTACTTTTTTCGCAATTGTAGAAAATAAATAACTTCCAGGCAGTTTCAAGTAATTGTCGTTAATTTTAAACATAAATTCCTCCTAGTTTTGATATGTTAATGATTCTTTAATCATCTTTGCCATTTCGATAAGACCCACTCCACTGTTCATGCTTCTTTGTTGTATATATGCGTGGGCTTCACTCTCTGTAATCTGATTATTCTGCATCAGTAATTCTTTGACTTCTTCCAGAAGACGGACTTCTTCTCTCGTACGTTGTTTTGGACGTTGTTTTCTTCGTCTTTGCTTCTCAGAAATTTCGGTAACGATCTCTCTCGTTTTCTCGACTAATTCATACCCTTTTAACGGCATCGAAAGTCCTATGACATTCGGATACACGCAGTCATCTAAATATTGGCGAGAAGCGATCAGCAACATCTTGACCTCTTCAGAAAGATATTCTCTTAATTCACTGTAGATCATATCGGAACATTTGTATCCGCAGACGACTAGTCCTTCTTCAACACCTTCCATACGCTGGACTACCTGTGCACCCGTTGCACATACAGCGGTCACTTCAAAACCACTTCTTACCAGAAGATTCCTAATGCTTCTGGCGACTTCTTGTTTCGGGAATAAAACGATGACGTTTACCAAGCTTCTCACCTCCCGTATCATGTATATATCAATCATTAGATCTTGTATAAATAACGATCGACTTCCCATTGTGATACGAACTTCTGATAAGACTCCCATTCAGCACTCTTAGCTTCAACATACTTGTTAAAAATATGATCTCCTAAAAGTTCTTTCATATAAGTGCTTTGTTTGAAAATCTCAAGAGCTTCTTTCATGTCTCTTGGCAGTGTATTAATCCCTGCTTCTTGTTTTTCTCCCTCAGCCATCTCATACTGATTCTTCATGGAACCTTTTCCTGGTGTTAATTTGCGCTTGATCCCATCTAATCCTGCTGCAAGGCTGACTGCCAGTGCAAGGTAAGGATTCGCAGCAGAATCAGGGCTTCTAAATTCAAGCCTTGTTCCGCTTCCACGGGCTGCTGGTACTCTGATAAGTGGACTTCTGTTCGATGGTGACCACGAAACATCCACAGGTGCCTCATATCCTGGCACGATTCTCTTATAAGAGTTTACCAGTGGATTTGTAATCAGGCACATCTCATTTGCATGTTCCATAACTCCAGCCATGAAGTGAAAAGCCTCCTCACTGATTCCAAGATTATTCTTAGAATCAGCAAAAATATTCTTTCCATTCTTCCATAAAGACATGTTAAGATGCATTCCTGAACCGTCCACTCCAGTGATCGGTTTTGGCATAAAACTTGCATAAAGTCCATGTCTTTTAGCAATATATTTTACGATGAATTTAAATGTGAGGATGTTATCGGCCGTTCTTAAGGCATTGTCATACTTAAAGTCGATCTCATGCTGTGCTGGTGCAACTTCATGATGAGATGCCTCGATCTCAAATCCCATATCTTCAAGATTCAAGATCATATCTCTTCTGGCACTTTCTCCTAAATCTAACGGAGCTACATCAAAATATCCGGCTTTCTCATGAGAAACCGTCGTTGGGCGGCCTTCTTCATCTGTGTGGAATAAGAAAAATTCACATTCCGGACCGACGTTAAATTTATAACCCATTTTCTGGCACTCAACCATCACTCGTTTTAATACATTTCTTGGATCTCCAGCAAATGGAAGTCCATCTTGTCCGTATACATCACAGATCAATCTTGCCACGCGGTTTCCTCCCGCATTCCACGGGAAGATTGCAAAGCTGTCAAGATCTGGATATAAATACATATCTGATTCTTCAATACGGACAAATCCATCTACACTAGATCCATCAAATGTACACTTATTATCCAACGCTTTCTCAAGCTGTCTTGCGGTGATCGCGACGTTCTTCATTGTTCCGAACAAGTCAGAAAATTGTAGTCTGATAAATTCGACATCATTTTCTCTGACGAGGTCTATCACATCCTGTTTTGTGTATCGACCCATAACATCACTCCTTCTTACTTCTTAATTAAATCTGTGCGATATCAACTACGCTGAGCTGATCTCTGTTTCCTGTTTCCAAACTAGTCAGTAGAGCATCTGCCGTATCAAGACTTGTAAGGCATGTTACTCCTGTTTCAATCGCGTAACGGCGGATCAGGAATCCATCTCTGCTTCGACCTACACCCTGAGATGGTGTATCAATGACTAAGTCAATTTTATCATCTAAAATAAGATCTAGCAAGTTTGGAGATTCTTCTTCTAATTTATTAATCTGTTTTGCATGAACTCCAGCTTCATTTAAGACTCTGCAAGTGCTCTTTGTTGAGAAAATCTCATATCCTAATGCTTCAAATCTGCGTCCAATATCAATCGCATCGATCTTATCGGAGTCTTTCACTGTTAAGATCATCTTCTTGTATTTTGGAAGATTTACTCCAGCTCCTAAGAATGCTTTATATAACGCTTCATGGAAGTTCTTAGAAATTCCAAGACATTCACCTGTAGATTTCATTTCAGGCCCAAGGCTGATCTCTGCTCCTCTTAATTTTTCAAAAGAGAATACTGGTTTCTTCACTGCATAGTATTCAGATTCTTTCTGAAGTCCTGGTTCATATCCAAGATCTCTGATCTTAGCTCCAGTGATCACTTTCGCTGCTAACGCTACGATCGGAATACCTGTAACTTTACTGATGTAAGGCACTGTACGGCTGGATCTTGGGTTTACTTCGATAACATATACTTCATCATCTGCTACGATAAACTGAATGTTGATCAGTCCGATAACATGTAATGATTTTGCAAGTTTTCTTGTATATTCTGCAATGATTCTCTTAATTCTATCTGTTAAATTGATAGATGGATATACGGAAATACTGTCTCCTGAATGGATTCCAGCACGTTCCACATGTTCCATGATTCCTGGGATCAGGATATCTGTTCCATCACAAACAGCATCGACTTCGACTTCTTTACCAACCAGATATTTATCGATCAGAATTGGATGTTCCTGTTCGTAACGGTTGATAACTTCCATGAATGCCGTAATATCTTCATCAGATACAGCAATCTGCATTCCCTGTCCACCAAGTACATAAGAAGGTCTTACAAGAACTGGATATCCAAGTTTATGAGCAACTTCTAATGCTTCTTCACATGTAAATACTGTTGTTCCTTTTGGTCTTGGAATACAGCATTCTTCCAAGATCTCATCGAATAATTCTCTGTCTTCGGCTGCATCGACATTTTCAGCACTTGTTCCAAGGATTGGTACTCCCATCTTCATCAGTGCTTCTGTTAATTTGATCGCTGTCTGTCCACCAAACTGTACAACCGCACCATCTGGTTTTTCAAGATCTACGATACTTTCTACATCTTCTGCTGTTAATGGCTCGAAGTAAAGTTTATCAGCAACATCAAAGTCTGTAGAAACTGTTTCAGGGTTGTTATTTACGATGATCGTCTCGTATCCTTCTTTACTTAATGCCCATACACTGTGTACAGAACAGAAGTCAAATTCGATACCCTGACCGATACGGATCGGTCCAGAACCAAGTACCATGACTTTTTTCTTTTCGGATGTTTCTTTCACTTCGTTCTCACCATCATAGCAAGAATAGTAGTAAGGTGTTGCTGCATCAAACTCAGCTGCACATGTATCTACCATCTTATATGCTGCATGGATATTATATTCATTTCTTAATTCTTTGATCTCACGCTCTGTCTTACCTGTTAAGCTTCCGATCACCTTGTCTGGGAATTCTAAGCGTTTTGCTTCCTGTAATAATTCTTTGTCTAATGTATCAGCTTTGGCTAATTTCTTTTCCATCTCAACTAAAACTGCAATCTTATCTAAGAACCAACGATCGATCTTTGTAATATTAAAGATCGTATCGTAATCAAATCCACGACGGATTGCTTCTGCAATCACATAGATACGAAGATCATCGATCTTTTCAAGTTCTTTTAATAACTCGTCGTCTGTTAATTTATCGTAATCACCGAAGATCAAACTGTCCACATGCTGCTCTAAGGAACGGATTGCTTTCATTAATGCCCCTTCGAAGTTTGTTCCGATACTCATAACTTCTCCAGTTGCTTTCATCTGAGTTGTCAGAGTACGTTTTGCATGAATAAACTTATCGAATGGAAGTCTAGGCATTTTAACAACACAGTAGTCAAGCATTGGCTCAAAACTTGCATATGTTTTCTTCGTTACTGCATTTTCAATCTCATCTAATGTATATCCGATTGCGATCTTTGCTGTTACTTTCGCAATTGGGTATCCTGTTGCTTTGGAAGCTAAGGCTGAAGAACGGCTGACACGAGGGTTTACCTCAATAACGCAGTATTCAAAGCTGTCTGGATTCAATGCGTACTGTACGTTACATCCACCATGAACATCTAATTCTGTGATGATGTTTAATGCAGATGTACGAAGCATCTGGTATTCTTTATCTCCTAAAGTCTGAGATGGAGCTACTACGATACTGTCTCCTGTATGAACACCAACTGGGTCGATGTTTTCCATGTTACAGATTGTAATACATGTTCCATTTTCATCACGCATTACTTCGTATTCGATTTCCTTCCATCCACCGATGTAACGTTCTACTAATACTTCACCTACACGGCTTAGACGAAGACCATTCTCAAGGATCGTCTCTAATTCTTCCTGGTTATGGGCGATTCCTCCACCACTTCCTCCAAGTGTATATGCTGGACGAAGTACTGCTGGATATCCGATCACTTTAGCGAATTCCACACCATCTTCTACTGTTTTAACAACCTGTCCTGCGGCGATCGGTTCCCCGATCTTTTCCATTGTCTGCTGGAATTCTAAACGGTCTTCTGCTTTTTTGATCGTAGATGGAGATGTACCGATCAATTTCACTCCGGATTTTTCAAGGTATCCGCTCTCTACTAATTCCATGGCCAGATTTAAGGCTGCCTGTCCACCAAGTGTTGGAAGGATGCTGTCTGGTTTTTCTTTTTCAATGATCTTTTCGATGACAGAAGCTGTTAATGGCTCGATATATACTTTATCTGCAATGTCTTTATCTGTCATGATCGTTGCAGGGTTTGAGTTTACTAAGACTACTTCCACTCCCTCTTCCTGAAGTGCTCTACAAGCCTGTGTTCCTGCATAGTCAAATTCTGCTGCCTGTCCAATAACGATCGGTCCTGATCCGATTACAAGTACTTTCTTTATATCTTCTCTCTTAGGCATTTTTTGCTCCTTTCATTCTATCCATAAATTCATCAAATAAGTAAGCTGTATCCTGTGGTCCAGGGCATGCTTCTGGATGGAACTGAACTGTTCGAATGTTTTTATTTTTATAGTCTAATCCTTCGATTGTTTTATCATTTACATTAATAAAGGAAACTTCTGCAACATCTGGATCAATTGTTTCTTCCTTGATCACATATCCGTGGTTCTGAGAAGAAATATAAACTCTTCCGCTCTTTAAGTCTTTCACCGGATGATTTCCTCCACGATGTCCCCAACGCATTTTTTCTGTGTCTGCACCTGTTGCAAGTGCCATCAACTGATGTCCTAAACAGATTGCAAAGATAGGTACCTCGCTGTCATATAATTTCTTGATCTCTTTGATGATCTGTACACATTCTTTTGGATCTCCAGGTCCGTTTGATAACATGATACCGTCTGGCTGATCTCCTAAGATTTCTTCTGCTGTTGTATCTGCTGGATAAACTGTTACATCACATCCACGTTTTTCTAAAGAACGAATAATGTTATTCTTTGTTCCAAGGTCTAATAATGCAACTTTAAATCCATCTCCATTGAAATGTTCTTTTTCTGTTCTGGAAACAGTTTTTACTGCATCTGTTACTGTATATTCTTTTAATTTTGGAAGGATTTCATCTAAATTGAAATCAGGATTTGTGGTGATCATTCCACCCATGCATCCATGTTCTCTTAAGATCTTTGTGATAGCTCTTGTGTCAACACCACAAATACCTGGGATGTCATATTCTTTCAGATAATCTTCTAAGTCTTCTTCTCTTCTGAAGTTGCTTGAAGTTCTTGAGATTTCTCTTACGATAAAGGCTGAGTGCCAAGGTTTTTCAGATTCGATGTCCTCTAGACATACTCCATAATTTCCTATCAGTGGGTAAGTCATTACGACTCCCTGTCCCTGATAGGAAGGATCTGTTAATACTTCTAAATAGCCTGTCATGGAAGTATTAAATACGACTTCACAGATCACTTCTTTTTGGGCTCCAAAACTTTTTCCCTCAAATACGTGTCCGTCTTCCAATATCAAAAATGCGTTCATGTAATTTTTCCTCCTAAAAAGTCTCTTTCATAGGGTTGTATTTTGTCAGGAAGAACTAACTTCCTATTTATAAAATAAGAGTTTTGCCAAAACCCTTGATTTTATATAAAAAAAAGAAATACCCTAAAATAAAAATTACAAAGCTAAGTATTGGAAATTCAGCGATCTTGTCCTTCCAATACCCAAGTTATTTTTTATTTCAGAAATATTTCTCTACAAATTGTAAAAATTTTATCATATATTTTTTGTCGTTGCAAGTACTTTTTTGTATTTTTATATGTTTTTTTCTTTATGCATCCGCTCTTCACTCTCTCTTTTAGAAAAAACACATCCGCAGAAATTCTGACGATACAAATTATATTCTTTCGATAATTGAATAGATCTCTGATAACCACCTTTCTTTTTAAAATCAGATGGAAGAAATCTGACTCCTGCTAATTCTCCTGCTTTCTGTCCAAGTTCATTCAGCCATGTAGCATTCTTTAATGGACTAATCGTAAGGGTTGTTGTGAAATAATCATATCCACCTTCTTGGGCAAGTTTTGCCGCCTGATCCAATCTTAATTTGTAACAACGATAACATCTCTTACCACCTTCTGGTTCCTGTTCATAGCCCTTTGCCATATCAAAAAAAGTCTGCGGGGCATATCCAACATCGATCACTTTAATAGGAAGATTCATTTCATTGACCAGACGCTGTTGTTCGTGGACTCTTTTTTCATACTCTTCTTTGGAGTCGATATTTGGATTGTAGTAGTCAATGGTGATATCAAAATATTGGGAGAGATATTCCATGACATAGCTGCTACATGGCGCACAGCAACTGTGGAGTAATAGGGTTGGTTTGGTTTCTCCTAAGTTTTCGATTACTTTATCTAATTGTTTTTGGTAGTTTATTTTGTTCATTGGTTGTCTCTTTCTGATTTTGTTTTTTACTGTTTTCTTTCTATTATACTAGTATTTATATAAAAAGAAAACACCGGCAGTTAATTGTTAGCACTCTTTTTTCATGAGTGCTAATTTTTACTTGACTTTTATCAACTTTGGTTCTACAATACTCTTTGTAAAAGTTCTATTTGACATAGAACACTTGATTAAGATCATAATATTTTTAGATAAAGGAGTGTACAAATTATGGCAGAAAAAAAGGGAACTCTTTCCATTAACAGCGATAATATTTTCCCAATCATTAAGAAATGGCTTTATTCCGATCACGATATTTTCTTCCGTGAATTAATCTCTAACGGATGTGATGCCATCACAAAATTAAAGAAATTAGATATGATGGGAGAATACAATTTCCCAGAAGGACATAAAAACAAAGTTGAAGTTATCCTTGATCCTGAGAAGAAAACTTTAAAATTCATTGATACTGGTCTTGGTATGACTGCTGATGAAGTTGAAAAATACATCACTCAGATTGCATTTTCTGGTGCAACTCAGTTCTTAGAACAGTACAAAGACAAAACAGAAGGTGACCAGATCATCGGACATTTTGGTCTTGGTTTCTATTCTGCATTTATGGTAGCGGACGAAGTTACGATTGACACTCTTTCTTATAAAGAAGGAGCAGAACCTGTTCATTGGACTTGTGATGGTGGTACAGAATACACAATGGCAACAGGTACAAAAGAAACGGTTGGTACAGAGATCACTTTATTCTTAAATGAAGAAAGCACAGAATTCGCAAATGAATACCGTGCAAGAGAGATCATCGAGAAATACTGCTCTTTCATGCCAACAGAGATTTTCTTATCTGTAGAAGGTGCCGAACAAGAATTTGAGACAATCCCAGAAGATCAGGTAAAAGACGATGATGTCGTTGTAGAACACATCCATGAAGATGCAAAAACTGAAGAAAAAGAAAACGAAGACGGTACAAAAGAAACTATAGAAGTTTCCCCTGCAAAAGATCTTGTTAAGATCAATAAACGACCTGTTTCTTTAAGTGATACACATCCTCTTTGGAATAAACGTCCAAATGAATGTACTGATGAAGAATACAAAAACTTCTATCACAAAGTCTTCCATGACTTTAAAGAACCATTATTCTGGATCCACCTAAACATGGATTACCCATTTAACTTAAAAGGTATCCTTTACTTCCCTCAGATCAATACAGAATATGATTCTATCGAAGGAACAATTAAATTATATAACAATCAGGTATTTATCGCCGATAACATCAAAGAAGTCATTCCTGAATTCTTAATGTTATTAAAAGGTGTGATCGATTGTCCTGACCTTCCACTGAACGTATCAAGAAGTGCTCTTCAGAACGATGGATTCGTGAAGAAAATTTCTGATTACATCACAAAGAAAGTTGCTGATAAGTTAACTGGTATGTGCAAGACAGACCGTGAATCTTATGAAAAATACTGGGATGATATCAGTCCATTTATCAAATTTGGATTCATCCGTGACCAGAAATTCGCAGATAAGATCAAAGATTACATCTTATTTAAGAATATGGAACATAAATATGTAACATTAAGCGACCTTGTTCCAGCTCCTGCAAACGATGATGATGTGACAACTTTATACTATATCACAGATGAAATTCAGCAAAGCCAGTATATCAATATGTTCAAAGAACAGGATATGGATGCTGTCATTTTAAATCATAACATTGATTCTGCATTTATCACACAGATCGAACAGCAGAATCAGCATATCAAATTTAAACGTATCGATGCGGATGTCGAAGATGCCCTTAAAGAAGATGTAGATGAAAAAGAATTAGATGAAATCAAGACTTCTTTAACTGACCTGTTTAGAAAGACTTTAAACAAAGAAAACCTTGAAGTTCACGTTGAAAAATTAAAAGATGCAAAGATTTCTTCTATCATCACTTTATCTGAAGAAAGCAGACGTATGCAGGATATGATGAAGATGTATGCAATGCCTGGTATGGACCCTAATATGTTTGGTGCTCCTGCACAGGTTCTGACTCTGAATGCAAATAATACACTTGTGAAATATCTGTTTGAGCATGGAGATGCCGACAATGCGAAGATCATTTGCGAACAGTTATATGATCTTGCGATGTTAAGCCATACGACTTTAGCTCCTGACGAAATGACGAAGTTTGTCCAGAGAAGTAATGAGATCATGGAAATGATCGCGAAATTTTAATTTGTAGTTGGCCAACTGTAGATTTTGAGTATATGATAAAAAATAAATAAACGATCGGAAGAACAGCTAGAGAATTTTTCTCACGTTTTTTACAGATCGCTGATCCGCCGGCTTTCCTTGCGTAACTCGCCTTCAATGATATTCAAACCAGAACTCTTTGAAGCTCAAACAACGCACCAAGCCGGCTGCGAATCCGTAAAAAACGTGGCAAAATTCTAATGCTGCTCTTCCGATCGTTTATTTATTTTTTATCATATACCAGAAGTCTAAAGTGTGGACAATTACAAGATTGAAAAACTTATGTGGGTATGTATGTTAAACGGTATTGATTTCTAATCTATAAATGGTTCCTTCTTCACTCAGAAGAACATAAATTCTATGTGGCTGGAATTTTTTTGCTGGTGGTGCTGGGTAATAAGCATTTATAGCATACAAACAGGACCTGTCATCAAACAACAGGTCTTTTATATAGATGATTCACTTATGAAAAGACCAAGGGACTTTAATGTCCCTTATGCTTTTCTCTTTTCTTTTGCTGTTTCAGCTCAAACGTTCGTTGTTTTTTGGTCTCTTTTTTCTTGCGACTTTTCTCTTTACGCTTCTGTTTGTTCTGTTCCTGCTGTAATTTCAACACCTGCTGCGATTTTGTCCCAATGCCTGTTTCCAGCATCTGCTTTTTTGCTTCTCGATGCATCCGTTTCGGATTTCTTCTTAAATCCTTTACAACAGTTTCAACAGCTGGACTGAATTTCAAACGAAAATAGTGTTTTTGAATATATTCCTGCACTTCATAATCTTTTGGTTCTACACCAAACGTTACCTTCGCCACAGATAGTTTGCCGTCTTCCGTACGCTCAAATATGCCTACCCAAAATGGCTTTTCAAAATATACCGTCAGTTTTCCATTTGTTTTGTCCATAAGAATCCCTCCTAAAATTAATTAGGCAAAGAATGGACAACCCGGAGGGGCAGGTTACTTACCCTATTTACATAGGACGGCCGGGCTACCTACCGGCTCTGGTACATAAATGATTGCACGTTGCGTTTTTATCTTTGCATTTATAAGCTACTCTATCAGTAATAATACCATAAAATTTTCATTGTTGTATGAAAATTTTGCTTCTTTTTTATCTCTTCCTCATCTTTACAATTCTTCTGGATGGATATATAATATTTTGGAAATATTTTAAAGAAAGCTGGTTTTTTCATGTGTAGTAGGGATATGGATCGTTGGATCCATTTTAATATGGCAATCGTTGGGGGATTTCTTGGTGGTTTTGCGATTCTTAATCATCATGAACTCTTTGGTTCTGCGCAGACTTCGAATCTGATCTCTGTATTTGCAGATCTTGCTGGACACCCGGATGCGAATTTCTTTGTGCGACTTCTTGGTGTTTTTATTTATATGTTTGCATTATCACTGACGGTGATCTTACCGAAGTTTACAAGGCTGCATCTTCCTTATGTCAGTCTTTTTATAGATGCAATGGCAGCCTTGATCGTTGCTTTTCTTCCATCGGATCTGAATGATTTCATTGCCCTCTATCCGTTGTATTTTGCAATGGCAATTCAGTGGTGTTCCTTTAAGGGTGGGGATGGATTTACCTGCTCTACAATTTTTTCTACGAATAACCTGCGTCAGTTTACGACATCTATAACAGAATATCTTTGCAGTAAAGATCCCGACGCCTTAAGAAAATGGAAATTTTTCGCTTCTGTTTTGCTTTGTTTCCATTTTGGTGTTATCGTTTCTTATCTATCTTGCAAAAACTTTGGACATACTGGTTCTCTTGTATGTTTTCTGCCTGTTTTCAGTGGTTTTTGTCTTGTGTGGACGAGAAAACATTTTGTTGCAGTGAAACATTTTGTCTACAACTATCTGATCACACCAAAGAAAAGTTCAGCTTATACTACAGAAAGTGAGTAATTATGGAAAATTTAATCTTTAGCTTAAACGCTACAGTTCCTGTCTTTTTTATGATGATCTTAGGACTTGTCTTTAAAAAGATTGGATGGATTGATGATATTTTTGCTTCGAAAATGAATAAGTTTGTTTTTATGGTTCCTTTGCCTGTCTTGGTATTTGAGGATCTTGCAACGGTTGATTTTTCAAAAGTCTGGGATGTTAAGTTTGTCCTGTTTTGTTTTATCGTTACCATAATCAGTATTACGATTTCTTTTCTGATTTCTTGTCTGCTAGGTGATAAAACGGTCCGTGGAGAATTTATTCAGGCGGCTTACCGAAGCAGTGCTGCTCTCCTTGGAATCGCATTTATCCAAAACATTTATGGAAATGCCGGAATGGCTCCTTTGATGATCATTGGAAGTGTACCATTATATAATATGATGGCTGTTGTTGTCTTATCTGTATTTAAACCTGGACAAAGTGGGCTTGACCGTACTGTTGTGAAAAAAACGATCAAAGGAATCGTGACAAACCCAATCCTTATCGGAATTGTTGCTGGACTTGTCTGGTCTGCATTAAAAATTCCAATGCCTGCAATCCCTAAAAAGGTTATTTCAAGCATTGGAAATGTCGCCACTCCAATGGGACTCATGGCGATGGGCGCTACCTTCGATATCAAAAAAGCTTTTGGAAAGATCAAACCATCTGCCATTGCTGCTTTTATGAAACTTATTGGTCTTTGTGCCATTTTCCTGCCAATTGCAGTGAAACTTGGATTCCGTACCGATAAGTTGGTTGCCATCCTTATCATGCTTGGTTCCGCAACAACAGTAAGTAGTTTTGTTATGGCGAAGAATATGGGACATGAGGGAACTCTTTCTTCCAGTGTTGTCATGTTAACAACGATGTTTAGTGCATTTACAGTTACGGGATGGCTATATATTTTAAGACATTTTATGTTAATCTAGCTAACTTAGATCCAATGTGATCTGGTATTTTTCCAGCCAGTAATTGACTTGCAGAAGGTAAGCGATCATCTGAGGACCTGCCATCAACTGTCCATACCATGGTTTACCATAGTCTTTCGGACTGTCTAAGAATCTGCTTAGTTTATATGCATCGATCAGTTCTTTGATCGGTGCTCCTTTTTTTGCCATAACTTTTAGAAGTTCTTTGGATAAGATTTTTTCATAGTTTGGATCATAAGTCTTTGGATATGGACTTTTTCTTCGATACAATACCTCATCTGGCAGGATTCCTTCCCCTGCTGCTCTTAGCAATCCTTTTACCACACCATTTAAACATTTTAACTCCCACGGAACATTATAAAGATATTCCACGATCCTGTGATCAGCAAACGGCACTCGTGCTTCTAACCCACAATGCATGCTCGTGCGATCCATGCGATCCATTAAGGTTACCATAAACCATCTTAGATTCAGATAAGAAATCTGCCTTCTTCTAGCTTCGATCTGATCTTCTCCATAAAGTTTTGGCGTCTCATTGATCGTCTTTTGATAAGCTGTTCTTGCATAAGATTCTAAATCCACTTTCTGTATGATATCATCATTTAACAGCATTTTTCTTGGCTGCATATCCATAGACCATGGGAAAATCTCTGCCTTGAAGCATTCCTCTTTATGAAACCATGGATAACCGCCAAAAATTTCATCTGCACACTCCCCTGTTAATGTTACTTTGTTATATTTTACAACTTTCGAACAAAAATATAGCATCGAAGACTCCACATCTGCCATACATGGAAGATCTCTGGCATCAACTGCTTTGTATAGATTTTCGATCATGTTTTCATTGTCGCATTCCAAATATCTGTGATCTGTCTTTGCATGATCAACCATCTTATCAACCCATGGGCGATCTTCACTTGGCTGGAAGGCGTTTGATTTAAAATATTTATGATTATTTACAAAATCAAAGGAAAATGTGTTTAAATTTTTCCCTTCTTTTTGAAGCTTTTTCGCACAGATTGCTGTGACAAGACTACTGTCAACTCCACCGGATAAAAATGTACTGATTGGAATATCGGATAACATCTGCATTTCCACGGCATCTTTTACTAGCCACCTTGTATGCTCGATCGTATCTTTTTCGCTGTCTGTGTGTTCTTTCGCTTTCAATTCCCAATATGCACGATCTTTCAGCCCTTCACAATCGTATTCCAGGAAATGCCCTGGAAGGACTTCATAAATATCTTTGAACACTCCTTTTCCATATGACTTTGCAGGTCCCAACCCAAAGATTTCACAAAGTCCTTCTCTGTTGATCACTGGTTTGACTCCTGGATAGGCAAACAAGCCTTTGATCTCAGATGCAAAGATTAATGTATCTCCCCGTTTTGTATAGAATAATGGCTTCACACCAACACGATCTCTGATCAAATATAATTTCTTCCGTTTCCCATCCCACAGAGCAATAGAAAAAATTCCATTCAACTCTTCAATATAAGAAATCCCATACCTGATATACCCGGTTAATACAACTTCCGTGTCACTCGTTGTCGAAAACATTTCTCCTTCTTTGATCAGTTGTTCTTTTAACGTTTTCATGTTATAAATCTCGCCATTTAAGATGATTACGTAGGTATTTCCTTCTTTCTTTTTACACATTGGCTGATGTCCCCTGTAAAGGTCAAGGATTGACAATCGTACATGCCCTAATGCACAGCCATTTTCCAAAAATATCCCTTCATCATCTGGACCTCGATGTCTTTGAACTTCATTCATTTTCTTTAAGATCTGATATATTTCTTTCTCTGTTTTTTTATCATTGTTTCTAGGATTTAGAAATCCTGCAATTCCACACATACACGCTACCTCTTTTTATTTTTTATGATCAATGAGAACCGGCTGGTATTGTCTGCCTTTTAATGCCTGCAAAATTGTCGGAATGAGCAGTCTTGTATCCGCGATCATGGAGTTTGGCTTCTTTACCGGATCATCCTGTCCGAATGGTACAAAATAAATATGCTTATGATTTAAAAGATTCCCGATATTCTTAAGATTCATACCTAAGGCATCATTGCTCGCCATAGAGATAACGACTGGTTTTTCATTCCGCAGCTGCGCTTTAGCTGCCATTAAAACCGGGGTATCTGTAATTCCATTGGCAAGTTTCGCCATGGTATTTCCTGTACACGGCATTAAAATCAGGATATCCAGCCACCCTGTCGGACCGATGATTTCTGCTTCTTCAATCGTTTTCATCGGTTCATTTCCTGTCATATCGTGTGCTCTTTTTACAAATTCCTCACCTTTTCCAAACCTGCATTTGATATGCTGGGATATGTCAGAAAAGATCGTCTGCAAGATCGCACCTTCTTCTAGTAAGCGATCGATCTGTTCAAAGGCTTTTGTGTAAGTGCAAAAGGAACCTGTCATTGCTACTCCGATTCTTTTATTTTTCAATACCATGTTTGATCTCTCCACTGATTTCTAAAACTTTTTTTGCAAGCATGATCCCAGAAGATTTCGGGGAATAAATGCCTGGAAGACTTGGGCATAGTTTTGCACAGATTCCTAGTTTTTCCGCCATTTGATGGTTTGTTCCACCAGGATAGGAAGCAATATCTATGATACAGGATTCTTTGGAGATCTTCCTGAGGATATCTTCTTTTAGGATCTGTTTTGGAACGGTATTAAAAATATGATCATACTGACAGATCCGCCGTTTTAGTTCCGTAAAATCCATAACCTCAAGTCCAAAAGATTTTGCAAGACTTCTTGCTGTTTTATTTCTGGCACAGACTGTTACCTGAGCATCCATTCCTTTTAGTTTCGCTGCAAGAACTTTTGCACATCTTCCATAGCCAAGGACCAGACAACGACTTTTGTGAAGATTGATCGGCTGCATCTTGATCGCTTCCATGATCGCACCTTCTGCAGTTGCGATCGCATTGTAGATAGCGACATCATCCATTTTCATGAAGTCAAATGCTTTGATTTCTTTTTGTTCACATTCATGTCGAATTTCTTCATTGATACATCCCCCAAATAAAATCTGTTCTTTCGTCATTTCTTGAAACAGTGTTTCTACTGACATTTTTTTGTTACTAGAACTTCCTGTGATTTCCCCGTTTTTTGAAAAAACGACGGGTCCAATCATGCACTTTGCTTCTCTTATGACATTTTCAAAAGATTTACCTTCCTTGCATTCTGAGCCTTCTTTTTTGGTTGCATATGTGATAACCTGATATCTTTGATTTTTTAAATAGTTGGCTAAATATACCTGTCTCATATCACCGCCGATAACGGCAAAATCATAAATCACAGTCTTTTTTCCTTTCTTTTTTCTTCTATTTAATATATGTGATTTTTATTCATTTTGTTCTTTTAAAAATACATCAATTTTACCCCTTTAAAAATTAAAAAGTAGTGATATAATAAACTCAAGTGCATAGAAACACCTACAATACAGCAAGAGCTTCCACTACACTGGGAGCTCTTTTTGTGTATTTATATATTTTATACACAAAGTACTTCCGGTGTTATACCATAACATGCATAATATCTTAATGTTTTTTCAAGGAGGAACTTTTTATGAACACATTAACTGCAGAAAAAAGAGATTTGAAAACAAAGGCTAAAAAATTAAGAAAAGAAGGTTATGTTATCGGAAATCTGTTTGGCAGAGATATCGAAAATTCCATTCCATTGAAAGTTGATTCCCGTGAAGCCGCTAAATTCTTAAAGGATAACAAAAAAGGAGCTCATATTACTTTACTTGTTGACGGAGAAAATGTAGACGCCATCGTAAAAGAAATCGACTACAATGCCATGAAAAACGAAACAATGTTTATTAACTTCCAGGCATTAGTTGCTGACGAAAAGATCCACACAACTGCTGCGATCGAATTATTAAACGAAGATGCTGTACAGAATGGTATCGTTGAACAGTCCTTATCTGAAATCGAATACAAAGCATTCCCAGCTGATATCGTTGAAAAGGTTGAGATTGATTTAACACAGTACAATGTTGGTGATATGATCCATGTCAAAGACTTGCCATTAGCTGCTAACAGCAAAATCTCTCTTGTTACACCAGAAGATACTCTGGTCGTTAACATCGCAGAACCTGAAGCTGTTCCTGAAGATGAAGACGAAGAAGCGGCTGAAGAATAAATAAATCAGTGAAAGAAAAGACTCGATTTTCATAATTAAAAATCGAGTCTTTTTATTTTGCCTTTTCTTTGATATCCTTTAAAAAATCCAGCATTTTTTCTCGGATGTTTTTCTCTGCATTCTGAGATCATCAACTGAATCTTAAATTTAAAATCTTCAGATTCCAAGATCGTAAATGGATGTTCTTCTGTTACACAAACCGATAAATGTTCACTCTCATATTGTGGATAAGTTCCTGTAAATCCTTGTTCTTTCAGTTTTTTATCAACCTGTTCCCTGTATCGTTGAATCTTCTGATCGATTCTTTCTCCATAATTCCTTGCTGGATATGGATCAGAAGCATTGCAGACTTTCTCGCAGATCAATTCATATAAATCTTGTCTCTTTGGATCTTGCAGTTTCTTTGCAAGCGTCATCTCCATTCGTTTGGTTGGGTGCTTCTCATATTTATCGATCCATTTTAAATAATCTTTATCCCCTGCCTGCATAGCAAGATTTCTCATACATTCTAATCCTTCTTCGGTTTTGTCATACCATTCTTCTGGATCTTCATTGATCGGAAAATAGTAATAAAATGGTGCAAATTCGATCAGTGACATGATCTCCATCTCTTGATCATTACACACTTCTTCCCCTAAAAAGCGATATTTCTCACGGATCGTTCCAATCATATAGACTAGCTGGCGCCACTGCTCAGCTCCATCTCTCCAGAAATGTCCGATCTCATGATACCGGTAACAGTTCGTATGTTCCATGATCTCATCAAACCACATTGTAAAAACACTTTCTTCTCCCTGATGAACGATCAACCCATAACGACCTTCTCGTTCTTCCAGTTGTGCCCACATCTCTCCTTCATAGTCTTTGTCATATTTTCCAGAGATACGAAGTCCATGGAAACTTAGATAACACTCAATTGCATCGTTCATCATATATGGAACATATCCTGTTTGATTTCCATCTTTTTCTTCAACTTGAAGTTCAAACACCTGATATTCAAATATCTGCGCAAGCAACTGTATTGATCTTGATATTTCTTCTAAATTTGTTTCAAAATAGTTCATACGGAATTCCTTTTCCTATTATCTATGTATTTTATTTATATTTCTGAATTTCATTTAAAAAACGTTCGCCATATTTCTGAAGCTTATGTTCTCCGACTCCATTGACTTCTAACATTTCCTCATCATTAGAAGGTTTCATCGTACTCATATGTACCAGTGTCTTATCGGAAAATACCATATATGGCGGGATTTTCTGTTCGGATGCGATCATTCTTCGAAGTACACGTAATGCTTCGAACAATTCTGTATCTTCCTCAGCAAGTGCTGCCACAGCCCCTGCTTTCTTACGTTTCTTCGTCTGAATCTTGCGTTCTTCTTTCTCTTTTTCGACTTCTTTTGGAATCTTGATCTCAAAGTTCCAGTTATCATCAATCTTAGTAATATCTGCAACGCTTAAAACCGGATATTCATCATCTGTCATTTCCAGATATCCATAGACTAACATTTCATTGATGATCTGTCGTATCCTTGCAATGCTTTCTGATGCCAATGCTCCATATTGTGAATTCTCATCTAAATGACGGCTTAATACTTTCTGGCTCTTTGAACCTTTTAAAATATCCACGATCGTTGATAGTCCGAAATCTCGATAACAATCTCTAATACATTGGATGATATCTTTCGCTTCCATTGTTGCATCAACCGTTTCAAACTCGGTCAGACAGTTTAAGCAGTTTCCACAGTATCCGCTTGTCTGTTCTCCAAAATAATTTAAAATATAATGACGTAAACATTCCTTCGTATAGCAGTAAAATGTCATCTGACGAAGTCTTTCCCAGTCTCTTTCCATCACGATCTGCTTTGTGATCGCATCTAATTCCTCATTCTCCTCTCCATTTTCGATCAGAAAACGATTGGTTCGGTTATCAATCGGCGCATAATATAAGATACATTCCGCAGGTTCTCCATCACGTCCTGCTCTTCCTGCTTCCTGATAGTAGCTTTCCATGTTCTTCGGCATATTATAATGAACAACAAAACGGACATCCGGCTTGTCGATTCCCATTCCAAAGGCATTTGTCGCTACCATGATCTGCTTTCTGTCATAGATAAAATCTTCCTGATTTTCCTTTCGTTCTTCATCCGATAATCCTGCATGGTATCTTGTCACGGAGAATCCATCTTCTCTTAACTGATAGCAGACTTCCTCAACATTTTTCCTAGATAAACAGTAAATGATCCCGCTGCTTCCTGGCATCTTTTCTTCTTTTTCTTTTAAATAACTTAGTAATTCTCTATACTTATCCCTTGGACGTTTTACTGCATAGTAAAGATTCTCCCGGTCAAACCCTGTCGTTAATACAAATGGATCTCTCAGGTTCAAAATATCCATAATATCATCCCTGACTTCTGCTGTCGCTGTTGCTGTATATGCAGTCAGTACAGGACGATACGGAAGTTTCTTTAAAAATTCCAAAATCTTTAGATAACTTGGTCTGAAATCCTGCCCCCACTGAGACACACAATGTGCCTCATCAACTGCCAACATTGATATCTTCACTCCACTATTTAGCGCAAAATTGATAAAACCTTCTGTTTCCAAGCGTTCTGGTGCCACATAGATGATCTTGTATCTTCCCTGCATCGCATATTTTAATGCGGTATGATACTGTCCCTGTGTCAAAGAACTATTTAAAAATGCTGCATGAATTCCGGCTTGATTCAGTGTCCCAACCTGATCTTTCATCAGCGAGATCAGTGGTGAGATCACGAGTGTGATCCCATCCATCATCAACGCCGGAATCTGAAAACAAAGAGACTTTCCTGCTCCTGTAGGCATGATCCCTAAGACATCCTGCCCATTTAATGCTGCCTCGATCAATTGTTCCTGACCTTGGCGGAATTCATCGTATCCAAAGTATTGTTTTAATAGTTTCTTCGCTTCTTGTATCTTACTCAAATCTATCACTTCCTATTATTTTATTTATATTCCCATCAAAAAACTTCCGATCACATTTAGCACACCTGCAAACAGCATGACAATGATCGGATCTTTTTTCTTTCTCAATAAAAGGTACATACAAATAATAAAAATACCACCCTGTATCCAGTTGATCTGTTGAAGATCTATATGACTTTCCTGAAAAAATGCCTGCGTAAGGATCGTAATTCCAGAAGTTAAGATCAGTGCGATCACCGCAGGGCGTAAGGTATTTAACACCATTTGTAGTCCTTCCATATGACGATATTTTACATAAAAATAAGCAATCACTGTAACGATCACACACGCCGGGAATACGCATCCCATCGTTGCACATAATGCTCCTTGCCATCCAACTACCCTTATACCAACAAAAGTCGCCGCATTAATTGCGATTGGTCCCGGTGTCATCTGTGAAATCGTCACGAGATCTCCAAATTCAGACACAGACAGCCAATGATATGCATCGACCACCTGCTGCTGTATCATTGGCATTGCTGCATATCCGCCTCCGAAACTAAACGCTCCGATCTTTAAGAAGCTTAAAAATAATTGCAAATAGATCATTCTCTGCCTCCTGTCTTCTTTCTTGAAATGCCATATTGTACGATTCCAACTCCAATACATGCAAGAATAATGTAGATCACACTAATATCAAAGACATAACTTGCCATAAATGCCACAACCATAATGATCGCAAGTTCTATTCTGTTTTCCTTCTTACTTTGCCCTTTTGCCATCTCGTACACAACACTGATGATCACCGCGCCAACACCCGTCTGCATACCAGAAAGCATCGCTGCAACAATCCTGTTATCCCGAAATATTTCATAAAAAACAGAGACTACAGATATAATCAAAAATGGCGGTAGAACAGCTCCGAATACACTTACGATCACACCACTGATACCTGCTAATTTATAGCCAACAACGATTGCTCCATTCACTGCGATTGCTCCTGGGGCTGATTGTGCGATTGCCACCAGATCAAGCATCTCGTCTTCTTCGATCCAATGATATTCATTCACAAACTTCTTCTTCATCAAAGATACGATCATATAGCCGCCACCAAAGGTAAATGCACTTAAATAAAATGTTTCTATAAACAACCTCAATAATTTTTTCTTTTTTTTCATTCCTTTTTCTTCCATATGACATCTCCAGTCAAAAATCTTACCATTTATACTGGTGCAAACTGGCTGTTATATAATCTGGCATACGCACCATTTTTCGCTAAAAGTTCTTCATGTGTTCCCTGCTCCAAAATATGTCCATTTTCCATAACAAGTATCACATCCGCATTCTGAATCGTTGAAAGTCGGTGGGCTACGATAAAACTTGTTCTTCCTTTCATCATCGTTTCAAATGCTTTCTGAATTCGGATCTCTGTCATCGTATCAATTGATGATGTCGCTTCATCTAAGATCAGCATTGGAGGAAGGCTTAACATGATCCTTGCAATACAAAGGAGCTGTTTCTGTCCTTGAGAGAGATTTCCGCCACCTTCTGTAATGATCGTATCATAACCATCTGGCATTCGCTCGATAAATCCATGTGCATTGGCTTCTTTTGCTGCCATGATCATCTCTTCCTCAGTTGCATCTGGTTTTCCATAGCAGATATTTTCACGAATCGTTCCTGCTTTTAACCATGTCTCCTGAAGTACCATTCCATAACTGGATCGTAAACTTTCTCTTGTGACATCCCGGATATCATTTCCTTCCACCTTGATCATTCCTACATTCACATCATAAAAACGCATTAACAGATTGATCAACGTTGTTTTCCCACATCCTGTCGGTCCAACGATTGCAATCCGCTGTCCTGGTTCCACTTTCAGATTAAAATCCTGGATCAAAGGTACTTCTTTCACATAAGAAAAGTCCACATGCTCTAATTCTACATTTCCTTTCACATCCTGTAACTCCTTCGCATCTTTGGCATCAGGAATCATCGGCTCCTCATCTAATAATTCAAAAACTCTTGCCGCAGAAGCTAAAGAATTCTGAAATTCTGTGATAACCCCTGTGATCTCATTAAACGGCTTTGTATACTGGTTTGTATAACTTAAAAAACTTGATAACTGACCAACACTGATACTTCCGCGAATAACACTCATACATCCTGCGATCGCAACCCCTGCATAGATTCCTGAATACATAAATCTGGTTGCCGGATTTGTGATAGATGAGAAAAATGTCGCTCTTAAGGAGTAATATGCAAGATCATCATTGATCTGATCAAACTCTTCCTGTGCTTTTTCTCCATGATCAAACACTTTGACTACTTTAATATTTCCAAGCATTTCATTGACAAATCCTGTCATATTTCCTCTAGTCTGTGATTGTTTTCGGAACATATTAAAACTTCGCTTTGAGATAAAACTTGCGATAAAAAACGAAAACGGACTTAAAATAACAACAACTAATGTGATCCATGGATTGATTCCTAACATAAAACAAATGGTTCCAATGATCGTGATCACACCAGTAAATAACTGTGTAAATCCAAGCAGCAATCCATCCGTAAACTGATCAATATCCGTTACGATACGGCTGATCAAGTCTCCTGAGGAGTGTGCATCTACATAAGATAATGGCAGTTTCTGCAAATGCTCAAATGCCTGAATCCTTAAATCTTTTCCAATCTTATATGTAATCTGGTTATTGATATGATTCATCAGCCACTGCGCTGCTGCCGTCAATACGATACAGATCACGATCGTTTTTATAATACTTATCAATCTTGCAAAATCAACATTTCCTTTTGATATAATGCAATCCACACCTTGTCCTGTCAGAATCGGAACATAAAGTGTCAGTGCCACACTGATCACCGCCAACACTAAAGACGCAAAGATCAAAAATCGATAAGGCTTCATATATTCCATGATCCTTTGTAATGTCTTTTGTTTTTTGTCTTTCTTCATGATCTTATGCCTCCTCTCCTGCCATCTGTGATTCGCAGATTTCTTTATATACCTGATTCTCTTTTAATAGCTGTAGATGAGTCCCGATTCCTGCAATCTTTCCATCATCCAACACTAAGATATGGTCAGCATTACGAATCGTTGATACTCTCTGGGATACAAGAAATACTGTCATATTTTCTGTATTTTCTTTGATCGCTTTTCGAAGTCTTGCATCTGTTGCAAAGTCAAGTGCGGATGCACTATCGTCAAGAATTAAGATCTCAGGTTTACGTACTAATGCTCTTGCGATCGTTAGTCTCTGTTTTTGTCCGCCAGATAAGTTTCCTCCATTTTGTTCAATTCTAAAGTCTAATCCCTGTTCCTTCTGATCAACAAATTCTCTTGCCTGTGCGATATCCAATGCCTGATAGATTTCTTCATCTGTGGCATCTTCTTTACCCCATTTCATATTATCTCTTAGGCTTCCTTCAAACAAAGATGCTTTCTGCGGAACAAATCCGATCTTTCCTCGGATAAATTCTGGTTTTAATTCTTTCTCATCAACTCCACGGTATAGAATTCTTCCTGATGTCACATCATATAATCTTGCGATCAAAGATACAAAAGTACTCTTTCCTGACCCTGTACCTCCGATCACCCCGATCGTTTCGCCTTCTTTCACCGCAAAATCAAATGGATGGATCGTCTCTTTTCTTGCACCATGATAAACAAACGATGTATCTTTAAACTCAAGAATAGGTGTATCTTTCTTCGCTTCTATATCTGTTTTTCCAGTTTCCTTCATGGATGGCTCTAATGCAAAAATCTGATCCACACGGTCAAGACTTGCAAACGCTCTAGATAAGATGATCAAAAGATTCGCAAGTTTTACAAGTTCTACAAGAATCTGTGACATATAATTGATCAGGGCAATGATCTGTCCTTGTGTTAAATAACCCAGATCAACCTGTTTTCCACCAGACCATAGGATTGCAATGATCCCCAAATTAATAATCATGTAAGTCAGAGGATTTAGTAACGCTGAAATCTTTCCAACATGGATCTGCTTGCTATAAAGCTGTCTACTTTGTAATCTGAAATTCTCTTCCTCACTTCTTTGTCTGTTAAATGCACGGATCACACGAATTCCAAGAAGATTTTCCCTTGTACTTTTTAATACTCCATCGACCTGTTTTTGTACTTTCTTATACATTGGCATCGTGATCCATAAGATCAGTCCGACAACTACTGCCAATGCTGTGATCGTAAATACAAAGGAAACTGCTGCCTTATGATCCACCGTAAATGCCATGAACATCGCACCAAATACGACAAATGGTGACCTTAAAAACAACCGCAGGAACATGTTAACTCCATTTTGCACCTGATTGATATCATTACTCATGCGGTTGATCAGCGTTGATGTCCCAACCTGATCGATCTCCTGATAAGAAAATTGATTCATATGTGCAAACAAATCACTTCTCATCGACTTTCCTGTATACACAGCCGATCTTGCCGCAAAATACTGTGCTGTGATAGAAAATGAAAATCCAATGATTCCAAGTAAGATCAATAATCCTCCCATCTTCCACAAATATCCAATATCGTGATGTCCGATTCCTACATCGATCATGCTGGCAACGACCAATGGTACAAATAGTTCAAAACTAGCTTCCAACATCTTAAATAATGGTGCAAGGATCGTAACACAAAGATGCTCCTTTAAATATCCTAGTAACCGTTTCATCGATTCGTACTCCTTCTTTTATCTTACTATTTTCTTTAGTATACACCATTTTATTTTTTATTTGAACATAGTACCAGATATTTTACGAAAACAAAAAAGTACCGCTTAGAGCCAGGTAACATGCTCTAAACGGTACAGGGATGATTTATGGTTCAAAAAGAGTTATTTGTCTTCCTTTTGAACAGAACAATATCCTTGTGGGTGGCTGCTGTGCCATTTCCATGCGGATGCAATGATTTCTTCAAGATCTGCATGTTCTGGCTTCCAGCCAAGGATATTCTTCGCTTTTTCACTGGAAGCGATCAAGACAGCCGGATCTCCAGCTCTTCTTCCTTCTTCCACAGCCTTGATCGGCTTTCCTGTCACTTTTCTGGCTGTTTCGATGACTTCTTTTACAGTAAATCCAACACCATTTCCAAGATTGAAGATGTTGCTTTCATTACCTTCCATTAAGTATTTCACTGCCAGAATATGTGCTTGTGCAAGATCTGTTACATGAATATAGTCTCTTACACAAGTTCCATCTTTTGTATCATAATCAGTTCCAAAGATACTGATTGCTTCTCTTTTGCCATTTGGCACCTGTAAGATCAATGGGATCAGATGTGTTTCTGGATTATGATCTTCTCCGATCTGTCCACTTACATGTGCTCCGCAGGCGTTAAAGTATCTTAAAGATACATAACGAAGTCCGTGAGCACGTCCAACCCATTTAAACATTTTTTCCATAGAAAGTTTTGTCTCTCCATAAGTGTTGGTAGGTTCTGTGCGGTCTGTCTCCACGATCGGTACCTTTTCTGGTTCTCCATAAGTTGCTGCTGTTGAGGAAAATACAATCTTATCGATACCATGTTCTACTAAAGACTGTACCATTGTTTTTGTTCCACAAAGGTTATTATCATAATATTTTAATGGATTTACCATACTTTCTCCAACTAAGGAGTTTGCTGCAAAATGAATGACTGCATCGATATCTTTTTCCTGATCTAGTACACTATCTACAAAATCTTTATCTCTTAAGTCACCTTTATAAAACTTTGCTTTTGGATGAACAGCCTCGATATGTCCTGTTTCCAGATTATCGATGATCACAACTTCTTCTCCAGCATCGATCAGTTCGTATACTGTATGAGAACCTATGTATCCAGCTCCGCCTAATACTAATATTTTCATTGTCTTGCTTTCCTTTCTATGACCTTGTCATTATAAAACTGCAATAAATCGGTCGAATGCTTTTCTTCCTTCTTCATTATATTTATAAACTCCGGCATCTTCAAGAACTTTAACAAATACCTGTCCAATCTCTTCTTTTAAGATATCCATGACATTTCCTTCATTGATATCTGTATATTTTCCTTTGATTTCTTCAACCCATGCTGCATGCTTCTTTAAATCTTCCTTAGAAACAATATCTTCTCCTTTGATCAGACACTGGCTTAAATGTTCCATCTCTGCCTTTAATCTAGATGGCAGAACAGCAAGTCCCATAACCTCGATCAGCCCGATATTTTCTTTCTTGATATGATGATACTCATTGTGTGGATGGTAAAGTCCTAATGGGCACTCTTCAGTTGTGATATTATTACGAAGTGTCAGATCCAGTTCATACATATCACCTTTTTTACGTGCGATCGGTGTGATCGTATTATGTGGTTCTCCTTCTGTCTCAGCAAAAATATATGCTTCTTCATCCGTGTATCCACGCCATTTTTTCAAAATATGATCAGCAAGATCAATGAGGCGTTTTTCATCTTTACTCTGAATACGGATCACAGATAATGGCCAGTGAACGATTCCTGCTTTGACATCTTCATATCCTGGGATTGTAAATTCTTTTTCAATCTCTGCTCGTTCCATAGCAAATTCATAATGACCGCCTTGGAAATGATCATGTGTTAAGATAGAACCTCCAACGATCGGAAGATCGGCATTCGATCCAAGGAAATAATGAGGAAACTGTTTTACAAAATCAAATAGTTTTGTAAATGCTGCCCGATCGATCTTCATTGGTACATGCTGTCCATTAAATACGATACAATGCTCATTGTAGTATACATATGGAGAATACTGGAATCCCCATTTTCTGTCATTGATCGTAAGCGGTATGATCCTGTGATTCTGTCTTGCAGGGTGATTCATTCTTCCTGCATATCCTTCATTTTCCATGCAAAGCTGACACTTTGGATAAGAACTTTGCTTTGCATTTTTCGCTGCTGCGATCGCTTTCGGATCTTTCTCTGGTTTGGAGAGATTGATCGTGATATCAATATCTCCATATGGACTATTTACTTTCCATTTCATATCTTTTTTGACGCGGTCTCTTCGGATATAGTTGGTATCCTGGCTGAATTCATAGAAAAACTCTGTTGCTTTCTTTGGACTCTCTTCGTAATAGGTACGGAATTCTTTGATGACCTGGCTTGGTTTTGGTGTCAGGATTCCCATTAATTTTGTGTCAAATAAATCTCTTGTCACGATATCATCACTTTTGATGATATAGCGATCATAAGCTGTATCTGTCAGACGATCTAAAATCTCTGGCAGGATGATTTCTTCTCCTTCAATATCAGGATCTTCATATTCATCTAATCGAAACACTTCCAGATATTGATTGATCGTATAGATTTCATCTTCTGGCATGATCAGTTTTTTATCTAGTCCATATGTTACAAGTTTTTTGATATCTTTTTGTAAATCCATCTTATTCCACCTCAAATCGATATGTTGTTACTGCTTCGTATTCTTCGCCTTTTCTTAAAATTACCTTTGGTTCTTTTTCTATATGTATGGAGTTTGGTAAGAACTGGGCTTCTAAGGCAACACCATCTCTGTTTTCGTATGGTTTCCCACCTTTTCCATTACATCCGCCAGACAGGAAGTTTCCTGTGTATACCTGAATGCATGGAAGTGTTGTTGTCATTGTTAATTTTCTTCCAGTTTCTTTGTCATATAGGATCAACTGGTCTTCTTCATCTTTTACCATGAAAGAATGATCATAACCTCCGGCAAGTTTTAACTGTTCATGATCATCGTTGATCCGCTCTCCGATCTCATGAAATTCTTTAAAGTCAAATGGTGTGTTTTCTATCTTTAAAAATGTTCCATTGGCAAGACAGTTTTCATCAACACATGCAATCTCATCCGCTTTTACCTTTAACTGATGATGATAAATTTTATCTTTTCCAGCAGATAAATTAAAGTAAGAATGATTTGTGATATTGATCAGTGTATCCTGATCGGATACTGCTTCATATTCCATTTTTAATGTATTATCGCATAAACGATACACAACTTTCAGATAAAGATTTCCCGGATATCCTTCTTCCATATCTGGTGAGAGATAGATAAAACGGATTCCATCTTCCAACAATTCATATTTAAATATCTTTTGATTAAATCCTTTGATTCCTCCATGGAGAGAATTCTTTCCATTGTTTGCTGCCAATTCGTATGTCTTTCCATTTAATTCAAACTTTGCATCTCCGATACGATTTGCAACACGTCCGGCGATCGCTCCCATGTAACTTCCATCTCCATGCCAACAATCTTCCACATTCTCAAATCCAAGAACAACATCCCCAAAGTTTCCTTCTCTGTCTTTTGTAAATACAGATAATACATGACATCCAAGGTTACTTGTGATCACTTTGATCTCATCATTTTTTAATTCGAATAAGCAGACTCCGTTATCTCTTTGTTCTATCATTCTTACTTTCATCATCTTATAATACCTTCATTCCTCCGTATGGACGTACTTTTAAGACATGACATGCTCCTTCACCAAATACATGTTCCATGTTCTTTTTGTACATACTAACAATATCATTTGGCACAAACGCCTGAATCGTTCCTGCAAATCCTCCGCCATGAACTCGGCTGACTCCTTTATCACCTAAGGAAATATCACTGATCGCCAATCCGATTGATACACTCTGATTTGTCAGGTCATGGCTTGAATATACATTTTGTAAATATTTAAAGGATGAATCACCAGATTCTTTGATCAATTTCTTAAATGTATCAAAATCTCCTTCTTCTAAAGCTTTTACCTGCTGATCTACACGTTTATTTTCCTCAAATAAATGCATTGCACGAAGAACTGCTCTATCTCCTAAGATTTCTCTGATCTTTGGCAGATTTAAATAAAAATCATCTTTATCAACTTCTCTTAATGCTTCCTGATTAAAATAATTGGCAACTTTCTTCATTTCGTATGGAATTGCTGCATAATCATCTGTTAAATCTGCATGAGATCCTTTTGTATCCACAATGCATAAGCTGTGTCCATATTCTTCAAAATCCACTTCAACCTTTTTGATCTTTGGACTTTGAGGATCTTCAAAATCAATATTGATCAGACCTCCAATGGAAGATGCCATCTGATCCATCAATCCACATGGTTTTCCAAAGTATACATTCTCTGCATACTGTCCGGCCTGCGCCAAAAATACAGGATCGATCTTCATATCATTATATAACCCAGATAAAATATTTCCGATCAATACTTCAAATGCAGCAGAAGATGACATTCCAGCCCCATTTAGTACATCACTTGTTACATAAGCTTCAAATCCACCGATTTTATATCCTTCTTCTTTTAATTTAGAAGCAACTCCCTGAATCAGTGCCTGTGATGTTCCCTTTTCTGCTTTGGCTGGGTCAAAAGAACTAAGACTTACTATGATTCTTTCATATCCTTCTGATTTCAGATCAATCACATCGTCATCTCTTTTTGCAACGATTGCGATCGCATCCAAGTTAATGGAAGTTGCAAGAACTTTTCCAAACTGATGGTCTGTGTGGTTTCCTCCTACTTCACTTCTTCCTGGAGCACTATAGATTTCTACTTCTTTTTCTCCATAAATATCTTTAAAGGATTCTAATGCTTTGATATAACGTTCCTGCTGATATGCAAGAACACTTTCATCTACATAGATATCTTTTAATAACTGATCATATTTCCCTTCTTTAAAAGCTTCTTCTAATTTTTTAATACTGTTCGGCATTGCGATTTGCTCTCCTTTCTTCGATTGTCTGAATAACTTTCTTCATGAAACTGTCATCCAAATGATAGGCTTTTTTATAAACTACATAGGCTACAAGCATGGACACCGCTGGGATCGCACACATTAAAAATCGAATAGAATTTAATGTTAATGCAGACTGTACTGCGTTTGGATTTGGAATATATCCTGTACGTTCCAGTGCAAATCCAATGAAAAGTGATGTTAAAGCCGCTGTGAATTTTACGATCAATGTCTGTAAAGAGAATACAACGGATTCATTTCTTGTTCCCAGTTTGTACTCACCATAGTCAACGACATCAGATAAGAATACTGTCGCACATCCAAGTTCTAATCCTGTTCCTGTCTTTACGATCACTCCTGCAACTGCTGTTAATACGATATTCTGTGGGCATACAAATCCAACGACTAATAATAATGCTAAACCAATAAATGGTAAAATACATGCCAGTAAAAATGATGTATGTCTGGATAATTTCTTTGCTACTTCTGGGAAGATGATCAACCCAACAACTTCTGCGATAGATGCGCTGATCATGAAGGCTGATAACATGTTGGCATTTCCACATACATATGTAAAGTAGTAAACTGCAACACCCATGATAAACTGAATTCCTACATTATATAAAAGAATCAGTCCTACAGCTGACTGTAACTGGTCATTTTTCTTAATGATTGAGAATACATCTTTGAAAGAAATCTTCTCACTTGGTGCATTGTTTTCTTTGACTTTCAGGTTACAAACTGCAACACCGATCGTAAGAATAAATGTTCCTGCAATAATCATAGCAAAACGATGATATCCGATATATCCTCCACCTAATGCTGCAATGATCTGAACACCGAATCCTGCGATGACTAATGACTGTCCAATGCTTGCGAAAATTCTAGGTAAAACGGAAACAACTTCTCGTTCGTGTGGATCTGATGTAAGGTTTGGAATTACAGACCAGTATGGAATATCCATGATCGTATAAGTCATTCCCCATAATACATAGATCACTGCAACGAAGATGCAAAGTGAAGTTCCTGTTAATTTAAAGTCAGTAAATAATACGACAAACACAACGGAATTGACTAAAGTTCCGATCACTAGCCATGGTACGAATTTTCCAAAGCGTGATCTTGTGTTATCTACGATCATTCCCATAAACAGATCGTTAAATGCATCCCAAAGTTTTGCTACGAAGAAAACGATTCCTACAAACCCCGGTGATACTTTCAATACATCCGTAAAGTAGATCATAGCGAATGTCGCCATCATTCCATAAATTAAATCTTTTCCCAATGCTCCAAATGCAAAAGTATATTTTACTCTGCCTGGAACCTTTCCATTAGTTGTTCCCATTTTTCTTTCCTCCTGTTTTTAGTAAACTGTCTTTGATACTTGTATAGTAAAACTTTTTAGTAAAATTGTCAATATATTTTTACTAAATTTTTTACTTTTATTTTACTAAATTTACTTTTGTGCTTTTCTCTGTTATAATGAGATAAATTAATATTTATGAGAAAGGATTTTATCTCCATGGCAACAATCAAAGACATTGCACAGAAAGCATCTGTTTCTGCTGCAACTGTATCAAGAATTTTAAACCAAGACGATACCCTGAGTGTAACCGACGAAACAAAACAGCGCGTTTTAAAGGTTGCCCAGGAATTAAATTATACAAAGCATCTAAAAAATACCGTTGAAAAATCGATTTCTATCGGTATCTTTCAATGGTATTCTGTCTTTCAGGAACTGGAAGATCCTTATTATCAGGCAATCCGTGTCGGTATTGAAAAATATTGTGCCGATCATAATATCCACGTTGTCCGTGCTTTCCAGAGCGATTGCAATTATCCTGACACACTCAAGGATCTTCAAGGTCTGATTTGTATTGGTAAATTTAATAAATCTCAGATTAAGTCTTTTCAAAAACTTAATTCCAACACTATTTTTGTTGATATGAAGACACCAAAGATTTATTGTGATACGATCAATCTTGATTTCCAACAGGCAGTTACTGAAGCATTAGATTATTTGTATGATCTTGGCCATCGAAAGATTGCTTATCTTGGCGGGAAGGAAGTTCTCGCTGATAACAGTGTATATTTTGAAGAACGTAAAGATACCTTCATCAACTTCTGCCAGGAACATTCCATTGACCATAAATCTTTTATTTATGAGGGAGATTATTCTGCTGAATCCGGATATAACATGACAAAACAAATGATTGCTGATGGCGACCTTCCAACCGCTATTTTCTCTGCCAGTGATCCTCTTGCAATCGGTGCAATGCGTGCTTTATATGAGAATGGTTATAAAATTCCAGATGATATATCCATCATTGGTTTTGATGATATCAGCGTTGCAAGTTTTTCAAACCCTCCGCTGACAACGATTCATACACCGGCTGAATTTATGGGAGAATATGCTGCTCATTATATTTTACTTCGGACAAAAGAAGATTCTCTGGAGCAGCAGACTCCGATTCGTCTGACACTTCCATGTAATCTTGTCGTCCGTAACTCTTGTGCTGCTCCGCACAAACAGTCATAGTATTTAGTAATATTTTTACTTGTTTTTCTAAGCATAGAAAAAAACTGCATGCTATTCACATGCAGTTTTTCCCAAGAAGGAGTAAAAAGTTAATAGGTAAAATTTATTTATGAAAATGGATTCTCAGTCTTATAAAGCATATTCTTTGGCTGATTAAATCCAATCTCATCGACATCAACACCAATGTATTTGAATACTTCATATAAAGTTTTTCCAAAATGACCAAAAGCAACAGCTCCATGGTGTGGGAAATTCTTTTCGATCAGTACATGACGGTAAAATCTTCCCATTTCTGGGATAGCAAATACACCAATAGATCCGAAAGATCTTGTTGCTACTGGAAGGATTTCTCCTTGTGCAACGTACGCTCTTAATTTTGTATCTGCTGTACTTTGTAAACGGAAGAATGTAATATCTCCTGGTGCGATATCACCTTCTAATGTTCCCTGTGTCACTTCTTCCGGTAATGTTCTTGCCATGATCTTCTGATATTTCATCTCACAGAAAGATAATTTAGATTTTGCTGTGTTTCCACAATGGAATCCCATAAATGTATCTTTTTGTGTATAGTCATAGTTATCTTTAATTTCTTCATTATACATATCTGCTGGTACGGAGTTGTTGATATCTAATAATGTCACAGCATCCTGACTTACAACCGTTCCAATAAATTCGCTTAATGCACCATAGATATCTACTTCACAGGATACTGGAATTCCCTGTGCTGCCAAACGACTGTTTACATAACATGGTACAAATCCAAACTGAGTCTGGAATGCTGGCCAACATTTTCCAGCAATTGTTACATATTTTCTGTAACCTTTATGATCCCTGATCCAGTCTTTTAATGTCAGTTCATACTGTGCAAGCTTGGAAAGAATCTCTGGTTTTTTATTTCCTGCACCCAGTTCTTCTTCCATTTCTTTTATGATTGCAGGAATTCTTTCATCCCCTTCATGCTGATTAAATGCTTCAAATAAATCTAATTCTGAGTTTTCTTCAATTTCGATTCCAAGATCATATAATGGTTTGATCGGTGCATTACATGCAAGGAAGTTCAGTGGTCTTGGTCCAAAACTTATGATCTTCAATTCACTTAATGCTTTTACTGTTCTTGCGATTGGCAAAAATTCATGGATCATATCTGCACATTCTTCTGCTGTTCCTACTGGATATTCAGGAATATATGCTTTTATATTTCTTAATTTCAGATTATAACTTGCATTCAACATTCCACAATATGCATCTCCTCTTCCATCTAAGAGGTTATCACCACTTTCCTCAGCTGCTGCCACAAACATCTTTGGTCCATCAAAGTGTTTTGCAAGAAGTGTTTCTGAGATTTCTGGTCCAAAGTTTCCAAGATAAACAACTAATGCATCACATCCTGCTTTTTTAATATCTTCTAATGCCTGTACCATGTGAATCTCACTCTCCACGATACAGACTGGACATTCATAAATGTCCTCAGGATCATATTTTTCTTTATATGCTTTTATCAATGCTTCTCTTCTTGTAACTGATAAACTTTCTGGGAAGCAGTCACGACTGACTGCTACGATCCCAATCTTTGTTTTTGGCATATTATTCATATTGTTTTCCTCCTTTAATACATCAACCAAATATAACTATCTACTTTTCATTACCTTGTGCAAGACGCTTCTCACGAATTGATTTAAATACACTCTGTAAGATTACGAAGAAGCAAAGAAGTAATGCGATCACGATTCTTGTCCACCAGGATGATAATGTTCCCTGGAATGTAATGATCGTTTCAATGATACCCTTGATCAGTGATCCAAATAGTGATCCTACGACAGTTCCAACACCTCCTGTTAAAAGTGTTCCACCAATAACTGCTGCTGCGATCGCATCCATCTCAAATCCTCTGGCCTGCTCTACGAATCCACCACAAGAGTTTAAGCAGAAAGCAAATCCAGCTAATGATGCTAAAAATCCATTTAACACATAAACTTTTAATTTTGTAACTTTAGGATTTAATCCCATTAATAATGCAGACTGTTCATTTCCACCTACTGCAAATACGGCACGTCCAAATTTTGTGTATCGAAGGATCACAAAGGAAATCGCTACAACCAATAATGCAATGACAACACTTAGGTAGATATAAGGATGCATTGCAACTCCTCGATTGTTGTAATATGTAATAAATCCAAAATAAATTCGATAGTTTGCAAGACTTAAAAATGTTGGATTTTCAATACTGATCATATCGGAACTGATCAATGCTGTAAGACCTCTGGCAAAGAACATTCCTCCAAGTGTTACGATGAATGGCTGTATTTTTAAATAAGCTACTAAAAATCCTTGAACCAATCCGAAGATCACACCAAATGCTAATACCAGAATAATTGCAACGACTGCGCTCATATGCTTCACTTCCATCATCCATGCAAGCATCATACAAACAACACCGATGACGGAACCGATCGAAATATCGATTCCTCCTGTGATCAGTACAAATGTCATACCAACGGCTGCAATGATCAATCCAGCATTACTAATGAACAAGTTTAAAAACACCTGTGGGCTTGTAAAGTTTCGATCTCCGTAAAGGATCGCACCTGCAATATAGAGTACGAAGAATAATACGATCGTAACTGCAAGCAAAAATCCATTTCCTCTAAGTTTATTTTTAATTTTCTCTACCATTGCCATTATGCCACCTTCTCTCCAGCAGTTTTTGCTGCACGTTTTGCTTTAATACGATTTAAGTATTTCTTAAATTCTGGAGACTGTAATGTCACGATTATGATAACCACGATCGCTTTATAAAGTGGAAGCTGATCTCCAGTTACTTTCATTGCATATAATGTTGTAGATAATGCCTGGATCGTGATCGCTCCAATAACACTTCCTGCGACTGAGAATTTACCACCTGCAAGAGAGTTTCCTCCAAGTGCTACTGCTAAGATCGCATCTAATTCCATCAAGTTTCCTACGTTATTTGCATCAATGGATGTGATTCTTGATGTTGCGATCATTCCTGCGATTCCTGCACAAAGTCCGCAGGCTGCATATGTAATAAAGATGATCTTTGTAGAATTCAGTCCAAACAAACGACTGGCTCTTGGGTTGATACCTACACTTTCAATATACAATTTTGTTGCTGTCTTATTTAAGAATAATGTTGCTAAAATGACTACGATGATCGCTACCAAAATCGGTGTTGGAACTGGAATATGTGGCAGAAATCCTCCTAAATACTTAAAGCTGTCCACTTTGACATATAAGTTATTTCCACCTGTGATCAACTGTGCCATTCCTCGTCCTGCGGTAAATAAGATCAAGGTTGCTACCATTGGCTGGATCTTCATATTCGCAACTAAGAATCCGTTCCACATACCACATAATACAGATACCACAAGCCCGATCAGGATTGCTGCGATCCAAGGAATTGCATATGTTTCTCCACTTCCAAGAAGATAAACAGATACAGCTCCTGATAATGCCATGATCGCTCCGACAGAGATATCAGTTCCTGCACTGGATGCTACACAAAGTGTCATACCAACTGCTAAGATGATCAATTCACTGGATCGGTTGAAAATATCGACCAGATATCCATATAACACACCATTTTTAATTGAGATTTCAAAAAATGATGGGGATTTTATAAGGTTAAATAATAATACAAGTGCCAGACATACAATTGGCCAGAAGAGGCGATATGATGTCATCTTTTTTAATTTATCCATAATTATTTGTCACCTCCTGCGATTGCTTTCATTACATTTTCCTGTGATAATTCACTTTCTTCCAATTCTCCGACTTTCTCACCATCTCGTAAGATTCCCATGTGAGTCACGGTACGAAGCATTTCTTCTACTTCGGATGAAATAAATACAACAGACATTCCTTCATTTGCAAGTTTTACGACTAATTTCTGAATCTCTGTCTTTGTTCCAACATCAATACCTCTGGTTGGTTCATCAAGAATCAGGAAATCTGGTTCTGTCATCAGCCATCTTCCGAGGATTACTTTCTGCTGATTACCACCACTTAATGATTTGATCGGTGTTTCTCTGCTTGCTGTCTTAACCTGCAGCATCTTAATATACTTATCTGTCAACTCTTCCTGTTCTTTTCTGCTCATCAGTTTGAACATTCCTCGTTTTGCCTGAAGTGCCAAGATCATGTTTTCTCTTACAGAAAGATCTGCAATGATTCCTTCTACTTTACGATCTTCCGGACAATATGCCATTCCTTTATGCATTGCATCAATTGGTGCTTTGACATCTAATTTTTCTCCTTTGACATATAATTCTCCTCCATCTGGTTTATCTGCTCCATAAATCGCTCTTACAAGTTCGGAACGTCCAGATCCTAATAATCCAGATAATCCAACAACTTCTCCTTTATGGATCTTAATGTCAAATGGTTTGATCGTTCCTTTATGATAAAGACCTTTTGCTTCGATCACAACTTCGTCGCTTTGTTTCTTTGATGATGTTCCACTTCCTTTGATGTCTGCCAGATCATCAAATTCTTTTCCCATCATTGTTGCAACTAATTTAAATCTTGGAAGCTCTTCTGTCTTATATTCGCCTACAAAATGTCCATTTCTAAGTACTGTGATCCTGTCACAGACTGCATAGACCTGTTCCAAAAAGTGTGTTACGAATACGATCGCTGTTCCGCGTTTCTTTAGCATATTCATAACCTTAAATAATTTCTCAACTTCTCCTTCATCAAGACTTGATGTTGGTTCATCAAGGATCAATACTTTTGACTGAATGTCAACTGCTCTTGCGATCGCCACCATCTGCTGAATCGCTACGGAATAGTTTTCCAATTCCTGTGTGGCATCAATTTCTAATTCCAGATTATCAAGGATCTTCTGTGCCTGTGTATTCATCGTCTTCCAGTCGATCCTCCCCATTTTCATTGGTTCTCTTCCGATAAAGATATTTTCTGCTACCGTTAGATTCGGACACAGGTTTACTTCCTGATAAACGGTGCTGATTCCATTGTTTCCCGCTTCTTGAGGGGATGTGTTAATAATACTTTTTCCATCCATGATGATCTCACCTGTCTCAAATTCCTCAACTCCTGTAAGAACTTTGATCAGTGTAGATTTTCCTGCACCATTTTCTCCCATTAAGGCATGAATCTCTCCTTCTCTCAATGTAAGCTGTGCATCGGACAGTGCTTTCACTCCTGGGAATGTTTTATTAATATGTCGCATGGATAGAACTGTCTTCTTTTCATCACTCATGACAATTCTCCTTTCTTTTCATGATTTTTGAGCCGATTTTAATGAAAATGCCCTGATTTTTGGCATAAAAATTACAGGATAAGTCAGATTGTCCTGACCCAGAGCCTGCAATCTTTATTTGTAGTGCGATTGTTAATAGTTACATGTGTGTACTTAAGGGGATTTTCAACAATGTTTATTAATATGCACGTTTGTTAATAACTTCTTTTGTAGTATTATCTTTTGTAAATACCTGCTCATCTACATACTGGATCTTATCTACTTTTTCACCTTTCATGATCTTCTTAGCTAATTCAGCTACACGAGGTCCATGAAGTGGGTTACATTCAAATTCAGCATTGATCTCTCCAGACTGAACTTTCTTTAATGCTGCTTTGATCGCATCGAAAGAAATGATCGTTACGTCTTTACCAGGTGTTTTTCCTGCTGCTTTTAATGCATCGATTGCTCCGAATGCCATGTTATCATTCTGTGCTACTACAACATCAATGTCTTTGTTCTGTTTTAAGAAAGATTCCATAACTTCCTGACCTTTTGCCTGTGTAAATTCTCCTGTCTGAGAAGCAATGATCTTGAAGTTTTTCTGATCTTTGATTCCTTCTTTAAATCCTTTTGTACGTCCGATTTCTGCAGAAGAACCAATCGTTCCCTGTAATACAGCGATGTTTACGTCACCTTTTTCTTTTCCCTTTTCTTTAATTAACCATTCAGCCGCTTTCACACCTTCTTTTTTGAAGTCTGATCCAACCCATGCTGTGATCAGTGAATCATCAGAAGTTTTGATCTGACGGTCAACTGTGATAACTGGAATGTCAGCTTTCTTTGCTTCTTTTAAAACTGTTTCCCAACCTGTTTCTGTTACAGGTGCGATTGCGATCACATCAACACCCTGTGTGATAAATTCTCTGACCGCTTTTGTCTGATTTTCCTGTTTCTGCTGAGCATCTGCAAATGATAATTTAAATCCGTTCTTTGCTGTTAATTCAGATTTCATAGACTTTGTATTCGCTACACGCCAATCACTCTCAGCTCCAACCTGTGAAAATCCGATGTTGATCTCTGAAGTTTCCTTCTTTGAAGAACCACTGTCTTTCTTGTTTCCTCCACCACAACCAGTAAGCATTGTTCCGATCATCATTGTTGCAAGTAAACCTGCAGCCACCTTCTTAATACTTCTTCTCATTATGATTTCCTCCTTTTTCTTTTTTGATTTTTTCGTTTTCCTTAATTACAAGTTATATTTTACTTGAAATTGTATTTCTTTCAATGCAATTTCTTTCGCATTTGGTGGATTATTTTATGAAATTTTTATCTTGTCTGTTTAAAGTTTGATTTTTTTTGATAATGGTTTGAATTCTTTTGATTTTTGATTATTTTTTCTCTGCTTGTCTAGTCTTCGGTACAACTACGATCACCTTAGTTCCAATATCTGGTTCACTTTCAAGGATCAACCCATATTCTTCTCCATAATATAATTTAATCCGCCGATTTACATTTGCAATTCCAAACCCTGTTGTCCTGTTTACCCATATATCTTCATACATTTCTTTATTGATCTGAACTACCTGCTCAGGCTGCATACCAACTCCATTATCTTCAACGATCAGGAATATATTATTTTCATCATCTACACTGGAAATCTTTATCATTCCTTTTTCTCTTTGTTTTTTCAATCCATGATATAATGCATTTTCTACTAATGGCTGTAAAGTGATCTTTACAATATCATTTTTCTTGATCTCATCTGGGACATCAATAGAATATTCCATAATATCCCCGTATCTTAATTGTTGTATCTTTAAATAATTTTCAACATGCTCTAATTCTTCCCTAATCGTTATCTTATCTTCTCCGTGACTTAAACTTGTACGGAAAAAGCCAGACAAGGCAGCTACCATTTCTACCACTTTGTCATCCTGATGATCAATGGCAAGCCACATGATCGTGTCCAATGTATTATAAAGGAAATGTGGATTAATCTGCTCTTGTAGTAACTGCAGCTCTTTTTTTCGAAGATTTTGTTGTTCTACTTTTACATCTTCGATCAATCTCTCTACCTTTTGTGCCATATGTTCGAAATTATTTGTTAAAATCTGCAGCTCTTCTGTTGTATTTTGAGGTCCATGTACATCAAAATTTCCCTGCGCCACTTCCTTTGTCATCTCACATAACTGTCTGACTGGATAACTAATGCTTTGCGAAATCAATTTCGATAATTTCCATGTTATCAGAGACAAAAACAGTACAGCGATCAATGTGATCGTGATCGTATGCATGATTTCTTTTTCCAGTTTTACACGCATACTCTCCATATTCCCAATCTCATAGTAAATGTATTCGGATACTTTTTCTTTAATGATCTCTGTAAATACATTCACATTTAATCTTAATCTCTGATTATTTTCCATATAATCGTTTTTTAGATCTGAGTGTTCAATTTCTTCAATGGAAATCTTCAGATTATCCAACAGTTTTCCTATCTGTCTCGTTCTTAATTTACTTTCATCTGTTACAGCATTTTTATTCAGTTCCTTTACCAGCTCCTTCGCTTCCTTAATCTCCTCATATGGTTTCATCGCATCAAAACTCTCTGCACCGATAACAATACGATACATTTTATAATCCATATCTTCTGAAAATGAGAAATTAAACTTGCTAGCTACTGATACGTTTTTTACCGCCTCATTATAACTTTCATTAAAATTTATCATGATAACAAGAAGCGTGATAATCCCTACTAACGCAGGAATTATCACGACCATCCTTAACCATTTTAGTTTTTCTTCTATTGAGAACTGCCGAAATCGAGCAATAGATTCTCTCACATATTTTTTCATTACATCCTCCTTGATCTATATTCACTTGGAGTACATCCTTGCGTTTTTTTAAACAGGTAGCTAAAGTAATGTGGATCCTTATATCCCACTTCATAGCTGATCTGTGATGCCTTCATATCTGTAAAACAAAGCATTTCTTTTGCTTTATCCATTCTGACTGATGTCAAAAATTCCACAAAAGATTTCCCTGTTTCTTGTTTAAACGTTGTACTAAAATGACTGCTGCTTAATCCAACCTGATCTGCAACATCACTCAACGATAATGTTTCTTCTTGATAATTTTTCACAATAAATTCTTTTGCCTCCGTTATCAACGAAGAATGTTTCTTCCCTAATCTTTCATTTCTCATTCTGATCGCTTGTCTGATAAGTTCTTCGATATACTCCGCTGCTTTCTCTCCTGTTGAAACTGCAGCGATCTGTTGTTTGTAATCCTTAAACGTGCGATCGATATTTGCTTTCTCAACTCCCATTTTCTCAACGAATTTCATAACACCTACCTGTATATTGATCAGCATATACTGACAAAACATAAAGGAATCCATATTAGATTTTCCTAATGTCTTGGTATAATCCTCTACAAATAAATGTACAGCTTCTTCTTTTCCATTTTTCAAAAACTCTTCCAGCGATTCTGAATTTACTTTGGTAAAATCTACTTGCTGCAGATCTTCTGCTCTTTCTATCTTTTCATTATCTAATTTATCAAAAAACACCGCTTCATTCCCAGAAGACTGATACTGGTATGCAAAAGCCTTGCTTGCACTGTCGTAAGATTCCGAAAGGTTATGTAATCGTTCCACTGCACGTCCAATCCCTGCAAACCATTGTAGTTCTTTCTCTTTTTTCATACGCTTTGTCAATGCTGCAACATAATCTTTTGCCACTTGTATGGTTTCCTCTGTATTCTGTGCCTTGATCATTAAAATATAGCCCTCTGTTACACGGTGAAAAACAATCATATTTTCAAACTGGCTGCTTACTTCTTCTACGATCGCATCTTCTTTGGTACGAAGATCATATACTGCCTCTGTATCATTCTCATTCTTTGAAAATATTTTAAATAACATAAAATTGTATGCCGGTGCCATAAGATCTATTCCAAGTTCATTCCCTTGTTCCATTAATTTAGATACAGATATCTTTCCGCGGATCAGATTCCCGAAAAATTGATATCTCATATTTTTCATTTGTGTTTTTATATTTTTTTGTAATTTTTTTATATCTTCTTCCTGTCTTTTTTTCTTATCAAGCTTTTGTTTTACTTTATTTAGTGCTTCTAATAACTGCTCACCAGTTACTGGTTTGGTCAGATAATCTGTTACACCGATCTTGATCGCTTCTTTTGCATAGTCAAACTCCCCATATCCAGAAAGTATGATGATCTGTATTTTGGGCATTTTTTTCTTTAAGATATCACTTAATTCAAGTCCATCCATAAATGGAATCTTGATATCTGTGATCACGATATCTGGATGTAGTTTTTCGATCATTGGAAGAGCCATCTCACCATCTGGTGCTTCTCCCGCAAATTCAAAACCATTTTCTTCCCATTTTACGTTATTCTTTATACTCTTACGAATGATCTTTTCATCTTCTACTAAAAATACTTTGATCATATTACCTTCCTCTTTTCTAAAATATTATTATACTCTCTTATAGAATTATATTCCAGAAATAAACAAGAATATATCCATACAAATAAAAAGGGGAAGGGGATATTGTATGGATATGATTCTTATTTTTTAATTTCAATCTATATTATTCTGTTTCAAATCGGTATGTTGTCACTGCTTCATACTCTTCGCCTTTTCTTAAGATAACTCTTGGCTTTTTCTCTATATTCATAGAATTAGGCAAGAATTGTGGTTCTAATGCAACACCATCTCTGTTCTCATATGGTTTTCCAAATTTACCATCACTTCCTCCTGTCAGAAAGTTTCCTGCATATAACTGCATGCATGGAAGTGTTGTTGTGATCGTTAATTTTCGTCCACTTTCTTTATCATATAAGACTGCCTGATCTTTCTCATCCTTTAACATAAAACAATGATCATAGCCTCCAACGAATCTCAACTGTTCATCATCATCATGAATCCGTTCTCCAATCTCATGAAAACTTTTAAAATCAAATGGTGTATTCTCTACATCCAAAAACTTACCTGTTGGAAGACCATTCTCATCTGCACATGCAATCTGATCTGATTTGATCATCAATTGATGATCATAGATCTTACTGTCTTTTGCTGAAAGATTAAAAAAGGAATGATTGGCTATATTGATCAGTGTGTCTTGATCTGACATTGCTTCATATTCCATCTTTAATTCATTTCCAGATAGACGATATACTATCTTTAAATAAAGACTTCCTGGAAATCCTTCTTCCATATCTGGAGAAAGATAGATAAAACGGATTCCATCTTCTAAAATCTCATAGTTAAAAATCTTCTGATTAAATCCATTTATACCTCCATGAATCGTATTCGGTCCGGAATTTACTGCAAGTTTATAGGTCTTTCCATTCAACTGAAACTCTCCATTTGCAATTCTGTTTGCAACACGTCCGATGATACATCCTAAAAATTTATCATCTTTATGACAATCTTCCACATCTTGATATCCAAGAACGACATCTCCATAATTTCCATCTCTGTCTTTTGTGAACACAGATAAAATATGACAACCAAGGTTACTCGTGATCACTTTTATCTCATCATTTTGTAATTCAAATAAGCAGACTCCATTTTGTCTTTTTTCGATCATTTTTACTTTCATCATTTTACAACACTTTCTTTTAAATTTTATCTGATATCTTTATTGATCCATTTTCATTATTTGCCTTGGCCATAGTAAGCATTTGCCCCATGTTTTCTGAAGAAATGTTTATCCTGCAGATATTGTGGTGCTGGCTTTGCTTCTGGATTTAAATGCTCGCAACGGTATGCCATCTTTGCGACTTCTTCTAAGACAACGGCATTATGAACTGCCTCGGCTGCATCAGCTCCCCATGTAAATGGTCCATGATTTGTACAAAGCACTCCTGGAACATAAACTGGATTCTTATCTTTAAATGTCTCAATGATCACCAATCCTGTATTCTTCTCATAGGCTTCTTCAATTTCTTCTTTTGTGAGGCTTCTTGCACATGGAATTTCTCCATAGAAGTAATCTGCATGTGTTGTTCCATAGCATGGAATACTTCTTCCCGCCTGTGCCCATGATGTTGCCCATGGGGAATGTGTATGTACAATTCCTCCTAAATCTTTGAATGCTTTATATAATTCAATATGCGTTGGTGTATCAGAAGATGGATTTAAATCTCCTTCCACTCTGTTTCCATCAAGATCCATGACAACCATATCTTCTGGAGAAAGTTTATCATAATCCACACCACTTGGTTTAATAACAAATAAACCACTTTCTCTATCAATTCCACTGACATTTCCCCATGTATATGTGATCAGACCTCTTTTAGGAAGTTCCATATTTGCTTCATAGACTTCTTTTTTTAATTGTTCTAACATTTTTCGTCTCCTTTTTACATGACATCAATTGCAACTCGTTCAAGTGCAAGACCTTTTTGATATTGTTTGATAAATTCATCAAATCCTTCCACATCTTTTTCATCTGGAGCGATCGTTGTACCTTCTTCCCCTGCAAATACTTTGTCAGAAAGATAGGTATCAAGCGTCTCATCTTCTGCTTTATCCAGCATATAGGCTGCAAGGATCGCCATTCCCCATGCACCACCTTCTCCAGCTGTTTTCATAACTGATACTGGTGCATTCACAGCTGCTGCCATGATCTTTTGTCCAACACCTTCTGTTTTGAATAATCCACCATGTCCCAGCATTTTATCAACTTTGACATCTTCTTCTTTCATCAAGATATCAAGCCCCGTCTTCAAAGCTCCAAGTGCTGTGTATAGATGAACTCTCATAAAGTTTGCAAGATTAAAATTACTATCTGGTTTTCTTACAAATAATGGCCTTCCTTCTTCAAATCCTGTGATATGTTCTCCTGAGAAATAGTTGTATGCAAGTAATCCACCACAATCCTTGTCACCTTCTAATGCTTTATTGTAAAGAGTTCCATAAAGCTGATCCATATCTACATCTTCCACACCAAAGTTCTGTGCAAATTCTTTAAATAAGTTGACCCATGCATTTAAATCTGATGTACAGTTATTACAATGTACCATACCCACAAGATCACCTGATGGCGTTGTGACAAGATCGATCTCATCATAAACTTTCTTTAATTCTTTCTCTAAAACGATCATTGCAAAAACACTTGTTCCTGCAGATACATTTCCTGTTTTTCTTGTCACGCTGTTTGTCGCAACCATTCCAGTTCCTGCATCTCCTTCTGGAGGACATAAAGGAATTCCAGCTTCCAGATTACCAGATGGATCTAATAATTTTGCTCCTTCTTCGCTTAAGATACCCGCTTTATCTCCAGCTATTAAAACTTTTGGTAAGATATTTTCTAATTTCCATCCAAATTTTTTATCTTTGATCAGGTCGTCAAATGTCTTGATCATCGTCTGGTTATAATCTTTTGTTTCGATATCGATTGGGAACATTCCAGACGCTTCTCCAACACCGAGCACCTTTTCACCTGTTAATTTCCAATGGACATATCCTGCCAGTGTTGTCAGATAATCAATATCTTTTACATGTTCTTCTTCTTTTAAAATTGCCTGATACAGATGTGCGATACTCCATCTTTGAGGAATGTGATAAGAAAATGCTTCCGTTAATTTCTCAGAAGCTTCTTCTGTCATTGTATTTCTCCATGTTCGGAATGGCACTAACAATTCTCCATCTTTATCAAATGCCATATATCCATGCATCATCGCACTAAATCCGATACTTCCAACCTTAGTTAGTGTAATATCATATTTTTCTTTCACGTCGTTTACCAAGTTTTGGTAACTGTCTTGTAGTCCACTCCAGATGTCTTCTAATGTATAAGTCCATATATTATTCTCCAGACGATTTTCCCAGTCATGGCTTCCGGATGCGATCGGATGATGATCTTTGTCGATCAGTACAACTTTGATCCTTGTTGATCCAAATTCGATTCCCAATGCTGTTTTTCCATCTGCGATCATTTGCTTTGTTTCCATGATACTACCTCCATTTTCTAACGATAAACTACTTCATTCCATCTTAATTCATTCTTTAATATTCTGATATCTGTATTCTCATCAATGACAACACTCTCAATTCCCATAGCCTCTGCCCATGCAACCATCTGATCTACACTAAGATCATAAGAAAATGCTGTATGATGTGCTCCACCAGCTAAGATCCATGCCTCTGCTCCTTTATAAAGATCTGGTTTTGGTGTCCAGAATGCCGTCGCTACTGGAAGCTCTGGCATTGGTTTTTCTGTCTTTTTACAATCCACTTTATTAATGATCAGACGGAAACGATGTCCAAGATCGATCAAAGAAGTGGCTATTCCTTCTCCTTCTTTTGCTGTAAATACAAGTCTTGCAGGATCTTCACGATCTCCCATAGATAATGGATTTACTTTGATTGAAACAGGACCATCCGCGATCGTTGGGCATACTTCCAACATATGAGCTTCTAAGATACCCTCTTTTCCCGGAACAAAATTGTATGTATAATCTTCCATAAATGATGTTCCTTTGGCATCTTTCTTTCCTGCTGTCATAACTTTCATCAGTCGTACCATTGCTGCTGTCTTCCAGTCACCTTCTGCACCAAATCCATAACCTTTTTCCATTAATCTCTGAATCGCAAGTCCTGGAAGCTGTTTTAATCCACCAAGATCGCCAAAGTGTGTAACAATTGCTTGATAATCATGGTCTTTTAAGAATTTTTCCAGTCCGATCTCGATTCCTGCCTGTACCTCTACATGTTTCTTAAATTCGATCGGATCTCTGCCCTCTAATAAAAGATTGTATTTTTCATAATATAACTGTGTCAGTGCATCAATATCACCTTTGCTGACTGCATTGACATAATCTACAACCTCATTGACTGGATATGCATCGATCTCCCATCCAAATTTAATCTGTGCTTCGACTTTATCACCTTCTGTAACCGCAACATTTCTCATATTATCCGCAATCCTTACCACACGGATATTTTTACTTTCCACCATTCCGATTGCACTTCTCATCCAAGATGCGATCTTTTCTTTCACTTCTTTTGATTCATAATATCCAACAACAACTTCTCTTGGGATTCCCATTCTTGTTACGATATGTCCAAATTCCCTGTCACCGTGTGCTGACTGGTTTTCATTCATAAAATCCATATCAATCGTGTCATATGGGATTTCTTCATTAAACTGTGTGTGAAGATGTAATAATGGTTTCTTAAATGCCTGTAATCCTGCGATCCATGATTTTGCTGGGGAGAATGTGTGCATCCATGTGATGACACCGGCACATTCTTCATCTGCATTTGCTTCTTCAAATGTTCTTCTGATCGAAGTACTATCAATTAATGTCGGTTTCCATACAACTTCAAATGGTAAGATACCACTTTCATTGAAATTCTGCACAATGATCTGTGCATGTTTTGCCACATGGCTCAAACATTCATCTCCATATAAATCCTGTGATCCTGTTGCAAACCAAAATTTGTAATTTTTTTTAAGTTCCATTTTTTGCCTCCCAGTTTTATATCTATTCTTGATTCCTATTTTTACATGAGTTTCCGATCACCAATTTCGGTTCGATCAAATACTCTGTTTTCATGTCTTTATCTGATCCACCTTGTATCTTTTCCAGCAACAACTGTCCTGCCATCTCGCCAAGTTTTTCCTGTGGATGAGCAATAGTCGTTAAAGAAAGTGGATGCTGATGTGCAAGCATTGAATTATCATATCCTGTAATCGACAAGTCTTCTGGAATTGAAACACCAATCTGATGCAATCCTCCAATGATTGAAAATGCGATCTGGTCATTGTAACAGACAACTGCATCCATCTTTCTTTGATCCTTTATCATCTGAACAACCGATGTTACTGGTTTCGTCTGACGATCTTCTGTATGAAACCAGACAACCATATCTGGATCATATTGATATCCTGCTTCCTGAAGTGCCATCACATAACCTTTATGTCGTTCTCTTCCTTGATGATCATCTGCTTTAAAAACTCCTACGATATGTTGATGTCCCATATCGATCAGATATTTTGTAAGCAGATAACCTCCTTTACAGTCGTCCATAAGAATGTGGGGTTTGTCTTTCATCTCCTCATAGACTCCGTGAATAAAAATGTAGGGAATTTCATATTTATCAAGATTCTCATAAAGTTTTGGATGTCTGCATACAATCTCACTTTTACTTGGCTCAATGATCAAGCCATCAATATCTTTTGTAAGAATATCTTCAAGACATGCTGTCTCTCCTCGTCTGCTATTTTCTGTTGTCTTAAAAATAATGCTGTATCCATCTTTGGAAAGGACACTGTTGATTCCTTGGATCAATCTAGGGAATATATAATCAGAAATATAGGTTGTAACCACTGCAATGTTCTTTGATTCCTTTTTATGAAGTGCCCGTTCTGTACAAAACGTTCCCTTTCCATGAACTGCAATGATATAACCTTCTTCTTCCAGAATTGACAGCGCCTTACGTACGGTATGGCGGCTAAGATCATATTCCTGTACTAGTTGATTCTCTGACGGCATCTTATCTCCCGGTTGATAGACACCAGATAAAATATCATTCTTCAGTGATTCCTTTAATGTGTGATATTTCATTTCTCCTTTGTTCTTTCCCATGCTTGACATCCTCCTTCCTTATGGTTCTTATTTTAAAACTTGTACGGTCCTCTTTACAAGTTGTTGTTTATGGTCGATATTAACAATATTTTCACTTTATTTCTATGCACTTTTAACAAAAACTATTTTTTCTATCATTCTGCTTTTCCTTTTCTACTATCTCATGCTATACTGACTATCAAGAAGGAGTAACATACGATTGGAGGATTTCATGAAAATTTTGTGTGTAACAAAATGCCCGACTGGAATGGTTCAAACCTATGTTGCGGCAGAGAAACTAGAACAGGCAGGTAAGAAACTTGGCGTTGACCTTTCTGTGGAAACACAGGGAGCTATGGGAATTCAAAATCAGTTTTCCCCTGAACAGATCGATGAAGCTGATTATATTGTGATCGCTGCTGATGTTGCGATCGACGAAGCTTCCCGCTTCGGTAATAAAAAGCTTTATGTCACATCTTTAGAAGATGCCATTGTTCATCCTGAGCAGATTTTAGAATCTCTGACAACCAAGTCATATTCTTATCAGGATGCAGCTGTATCGAATAAGAAGATTCTTGGTTAGAAAAAGCCATCACATTTATGATCTTAATGGTCACTAATGTGGTGGTTTTTTTCAAATATATGTGATGATCAGATCAAATTACAATTTGTAAATTACGTTTATTTATGTTAAACTAGAACATATATTCGAAAGGAACTGTTTGATATGGAAATCTCATCAAAAGATTTATCTTTAAATGAAAAATTGAAGATTTTAGCTGATGCAGCAAAATACGATGTCGCCTGTACTTCCAGTGGTTCTTCCCGCCGTGGAAAGAAAGGAATGCTCGGGAATACAGAGGCTGCTGGAATCTGTCATAGTTTTTCTTCGGATGGGCGCTGTGTGTCTTTGCTTAAGATCTTACTTAGCAATGAATGTATTTATGATTGTAAGTATTGTCTAAACCGAGTAAGTAATGACAGGGTTCGTACAACATTTACTCCGGACGAGATCTGTACACTTGTTGTGGAATTTTATCGAAGAAATTATATTGAAGGGTTATTTTTAAGCTCTGGGATCGTGAAGAGTCCGACTTATACGATGGAATTGATGTATCAGGCTATTTACCTGCTTCGTACAAAGTACCACTTTAATGGATATATCCATGTGAAAGCGATTCCTGGCGCTTCGGATGAATTGATCACGAATATGGGATATCTTGTCGATCGTATGAGTGTGAATCTGGAACTTCCTACGATTGACGGGCTTAAGAAGCTGGCTCCTCATAAGAATCCAAAGAAACTTGTTGCTCCGATCCGCCAGATTCAAAATGGAATCGTGGATCATCGGTTGATGATCGGGAAAGATGCCTCTATGGAACGTTCTCGAAGTAATAAGTATTTGAAGCATACGATCTTTCAGGAGAATCCTTATCAGCGGATTCAGACTGGTTCTTCCCCGTTGACACTTGCAGATCCTTCTCTTAAGAATACCTTACGTTTGCAAAATAATGGAAAACCAGCTTCTTTTGTTCCTGCCGGTCAGAGTACACAGATGATCATTGGTGCAACTGGGGAGAATGATCTGCAGCTTTTATCAACAACACAGAAATTATATCAGCAGTATGACTTGAAACGTGTATTTTATTCTGCTTATGTTCCTTTGAATGAAGATTCTAATCTGCCAGCTCTTGGAACTGCACCACCGCTTCTTCGGGAACACCGTCTGTATCAGGCAGACTGGCTACTACGTTTTTACGGATTTAAAGCAGATGAATTACTTTCTGTAGACCGGCCGAATTTTAATACGATGCTTGATCCAAAGTGTGACTGGGCACTTCGTCATCTGGATATTTATCCGGTTGAGATCAACCGGGCTTCTTATGATGTGTTGCTTCGTGTTCCTGGAATCGGGACAAAGTCTGCGTTTCGTATTGTGAAGGCACGCAAACATGGAACTCTTAATTTTGAACATTTAAAAAAGATGGGGGTTGTTCTAAAACGTGCGAAGTATTTTATTACTTGCAGCGGGAAGATGATGCATCGGATACCGATCGAGGAAGATTTTATTACACGCCAGCTGATCGGTGAAGATGGAAAGCAGAACTGGGAGATCGATCATCCGCAGACTTATCGGCAACTTTCTTTATTTGATGATTTTAATTTTCAATCTGAAGTTACTGTGGAAGATTCTTCGAAAACTTTATTTGGACAGATGTAATTTTCATTATTTTTTGTATTCTGGAGGCTATTATGACTGTTTTTACCTGTGAAGATAATTTTGATGCGATGATGACTTGTGTTTATGAGGCTTGGGCATCAAGACTTGGGCATTCCAATATTAAATTGAATACAGAACCGATTGGGAATCTGGAATTATTCTGTGATTATCAGCATGTGGATGCCGACCCTGATAAAACTGCCAGTGTCGTTCGTTCTATCAAGAGTAAGATTTCTTACCAGGCTTATATTATGATCTATGAAGCTGCGATGTCTAATGTCGAGGATAAATTAGATACGATTTATCGTTTTATTGTTGCTGGATTCCATTACGGTGCTCATGTTGTGGATTTTCTTCAGGAACCTGTGGTTATGCGGATGTTTGAATTGAAACGTAAAGTTGGAAATGAAGCTCATTTTCATGTGGAATTTATCCGATTTGCGAATATGCCTGGAGATGTGTTGGTAGGTCATATTGAGCCAAAGAGTAATGTATTGACTCTGGTTGCACCACATTTTTCTGATCGTCTGCCTTCTGAAAACTGGATGATCATTGATGATAAACGCTTCATTGCTGTTGTCCATCCTGCAGATCAAGATTATTATTTAACAACACTTTCAAAAGAAGAAATGGACCGGCTGTCCATTCAGACAGACGATCCGTTTATTGATCTATGGAAAGACTTTTTCAATACGATTGGGATTAAAGAACGAGAAAATCATCAGTGTCAGAGAAATCTGATGCCATTGTGGTATCGGAAACATATGACAGAATTTCAGTAATTTTCAGTTTTATAATTGTTCTTCCCCTAAATATTTCATGAACGCTTCACACCCTTCGACTACATCTCTGTATGTATCGTCAAAATTCCCTGTATACCATGGATCTGCGATGTCTCTTGGATGTTTGGAATAGTCTAATAACAGATGAATCTTTCCATCTGGGTCACCACCTGTAATACGATTCATATTTCTTAGATTCCATGCATCCATACCGATAATATAATCGTATTCTTTGTAATCTTGTTTTGTCATCTGGATGGCACGGTGTTTTAGGACTGGGATTCCTTCCTGTCTTAGTTTATTTACCGTTCCATAATGTGGTGGATTACCGATTTCTTCTCTGCTCGTTGCAGCAGAGTCGATGTAAAATTTGTCTTTTAGTCCTTGATTGTTTACCATGTGTTGGAAAACAAATTGGGTCATTGTGCTTCGGCAGATATTGCCGTGGCATACGAAAAGTACTCGAATCATTGTTTTTTCTCCTCTCAAATTGCCTTGAAATGCCGAGTTTTGGGGCGTTTTGCCCTACTCGACGAGAGCATTTATTTTCATCATATAGACTACACTTTTTGCAAAATACCGCAAAACGGAGTAAATCACTTCCATCTGTAGTAGTCAAATCGTAGTCAGTTTAGGGGGTGCAGACTACTGATAAGGGAGCATTATTTAACGAAAAGTGTAGAAATTATCAACAACCTATTTATTATAAACACTAAAACATCAAATTGGAAGTCGGCATAATTTATGCTGGAAGAATACCTTCATTTTTTAATGAAATGACTTGTCTAATCAAGTCATTCATAATCTGATTTTTTATTTCATTCCATGTAATACTGGAATCTAAATCATACTCAATTTTACAACGAATAAGACATTTTTTCAAAACTTCTCTTGTTATATTTTCAAGATCGTGTAACTCGGTATCTGTAATATTAGAATCATTACCTTCGTGCAACGATTCTGAACGAAATCTATAAAAATTCATTACCTTTTGATAAAGCTGTTGAATTTCTGCTGGACTATTTCCTAGCATCGCACTAATTCTATTAGCCAACATTTGTTTTTTTCCAGTTTGATTTTGTGGCAAAAGAGTCATTTCCAATGCCGTTATATGCTGTTCAAATCCAGTTGGCGTATCATCTTGTTCCAATCCCCAAGAAAATTCATCAATACTTTCTTTTAACAGAGTATATGGTGCATTACAATAATCATTCAACCACTGATTGCATGAGACAATTTCTTCTTCACTTAATGTAAATTTTCTACTGTCTATAAAATTTCGTGTTTGATTATAACTACAATGCTCTACCATATTTTCAAAACCCATTACAGTAAATGAATAACGAAAGAAAACATCTCTAAAGCCGATATTACCTGGTTTAAACAGTCTGAGCAGATTAATTCGTTCATATAAATATCTTCTTTCTTCTTTCATGTACTGTTCGAATTTATCTTCACACATACAATCCTTTGCAGTTATTACATGTTTAGATTCGCTAAAACTTGGGCCTTCTATCTGTATAACATCATTCTTTTTTATACAGATAAAAAATATATTTTCATTTTCTCTGAAATCATCTTATCAACAGTATCAATATTAAAAATATACTTATTGATATTTTCTGGTGGAATATGTTCTGGCATTCCTTCATCTTCACAAAACTCATCCTCATATTCTTCACGCTCTTCCTCATCCAATTTTTCATATGTAATACCATCATCTGGAATTCGTGTTGCCGTTTCAATCAAGTAAAATGGCACTAATACATGATCTTTATTTATGGCTTCATCATACTCATATACATCTGTCGGCATATTATTCTTCATATCAAAAAACTCATATGTTGACTGATGTACTGTTTTCTTTGGTGTTGCTGTAAGCCCCAACAAACATGCATCAAAATATTCAAATATTGCTCTGTATTTGTTAAAAATGCTTCTATGTGCCTCATCAATTACAATTAAATCAAAATGACCTGGTGAAAAAAAACGTGATCCGTCAGAATTTTTCATAGTGTCAATTGCATTCAAAATCGTAGGATAAGTAGAAAATACAAACTTCGCATTACGATCTTCTTTATTTAATAACAAGTTACACATAGTCGTCTTTGGGATATATCGAGCAAATGCGTTCTTTGCTTGTTTAACAAGTTCTTTTCTATCTGCTAAGAATAAAACTCTTTCCATCTGCTGGCTTCTAGTCATTACATCCACAATGGAAGTTGCTGTTCGTGTTTACTGCAAACACTGCGGACATACCCATGCCCTTCTTCTGTCTTCATTTGTACCTTATTCCCAGATTCCCCTGACAGTACATATATCCAGTATCCTTGCCTGTGAACAGAACTCCTCTATTCGTCCCGTTCTTGCAGGTCAATGCTGTGTTGACGAAAACAACATCAGATCCATCTTCCGTTCCTACCGGCTCCATTGGCAGGAACGTCTCCGTTCTGCCGGTCTGACACTTTTCAAACTTGCTTTGCTCGTAACAGGCTGCTTTTCCTGTTTCCGTAGGCAGTTTATGCAGATTAAAACCACCTGCAACAAACTTTTTCTTTTACCAACATAACCTTACACGACAGATACTTCCTGGTCCGTTATCCTTTAGAAAAAGGAGGAAAAATTAAATGAAACAGGAAAAACAGCAGGCGATTGCACTGATGCGCTATGGCGCAATCGCACCACTTATTGCCGGTCTGGATGAAGACTATCCAAGCAAGACCGCTTTTTACATGGAACTATCCACCAAAGGACTTGTCGGACCGGATGGCCGCGTGCATCACTATGCACCCTCAACCATCGAAAAATGGTATCTGGATTATCAGAACCACGGGTTTGATGCCCTTATCCCGAAAGGACGCTCTGATGCAGGTATGAGCCGTAAACTTGATGATGAATTGCAGGAACGGATCCGGTATTTTAAAACGAATTATCCACGCATGTCGGCGGCAGCCATTTACAGACAGCTCAAAAATGATGGTTTCATCATAAACGGACAGGTTTCCGAATCCACAGTCTGCCGCTTCGTCAACCAGCTCCAGATCGAACTGCGGCAGACTCCAAACCGGGATATGCGCCGTTATGAACGCCCGCATATCAATGAGGTGTGGTGCGGCGACAGCAGTGTCGGACCACACCTTACTGATGCAGATGGCAAAAAACACCGTATTTACATCATTGCCCTGATTGATGATGCCAGCCGTTTTATTACCGGGATTGACGTCTTCTACAATGATAACTTCATCAATCTGATGTCCGTCATGAAATCAGCCGTATCAAAGTATGGCCGGCCAAAGGTACTGAACTTTGACAATGGAAAATCTTATAAAAACAAGCAGATGGAACTCCTTGCTGCCAGGATCGGTACAACACTCAGCTACTGCCAGCCATATACCCCAACTTCAAAAGCCAAAATCGAGCGCTGGTTCCGTACATTAAAAGACCAGTGGATGGCTGGCCTTGATATGCGTGATTTCCGCTCGCTGGATGAACTGCGCGGAAGCCTGTATGCTTATGTGCAAAGCTATAACCTGGCACCTCATTCTTCCCTGCGCGGCATGTCACCACAGGATCGTTTCTTCTCTGAGCCAGATCATATCCGCTGTCTTACGCAGGATAATATCGACTAAGACTTCCTTCTGGAGATTGAACGGCGTGTTTCGGCAGACAGTGTCATCGTCATTGACCAGATCGAATATGAAGTGGACTGCCGGTTCGCACGCCAGCGGATCCGGCTCAGGTAAGTCTACCTTTACAAACAGAATCAAAGCTTATTTTGGGGATGACGTGGCGGTTTTATACCACGACAATTACTATCGCTGTCAGGATGGTGTCCCGTTCGAGCAAAGAGTGACGGTAAACTACGATCATCCGGATTCTCTGGAGACCGACCTTCTGATCGAGCATTTGAAGGAACTGAAAGCGGGAAGATCCATTGACAGTCCGGTCTATGACTACAGCCAGCACAATCGTTCCCACGAAACAGTCCGGATCGACCCGAAGCCGATCATCATTGTAGAGGGAATCCTGTTTCTGGCCGATGAACGCCTGCGCAGCCTGCTGGATATCAAGGTTTATGTGGAAGCAGACTCGGATGAACGAATCCTGCGCCGTATCTCCAGAGATGTATCGGAGCGCGGACGTGATCTGAATGGCATCATCGAACAGTATCTGACCACGGTAAAGCCGATGCATTATCTCTATGTAGAACCGACCCGTTCCAAGGCAGATGTGGTCATCAACAGTGGTAAGAATGATGTGGAGTTTGATCTGTTTGTGTCAAAAATCGGTCAGCTTCTGGAAGAACGAGAGAAAGAAAATTAAAAAAGTACAAACTTTTAGTTGTGGCCCTTCTCCTTTTCTGATATAATAAGTCCGGATTTTAAACTTCTGCCGTGATAAAATGTGAAACTGTCGCGAATGAGGCTAAAAGGAGGAATTACAAATGAAAGAAAAGAAAAAACGGGCCAAACGTCTGCCCACCTTTGCGGAATCGATCACACCGATCATCGCAATGCTTCTGATCCTTACCATTGGAAAGGGCGTGTTCGGCTACAGCACGGAGCCGCTCCTGATCATGGTAGCAGCAATCGCGGCATTTATCGCGTTCCGTGTGGGTGTTACCTGGGATGAGATGATGGATGAGATCTGTACCAAGATTGCAAAAGGTATGCCGGCAATTCTGATTCTGGTATGCGTTGGCGCTATGGTTGGTACCTGGATGGCAGCTGGTACCATTCCGATGATGATTTACTATGGTGTTCAGATTGTAAACCCGAAATTCATGCTGGTTACAGCATTTCTGATCGAGGCTGTTGTATCGGTTGTTACCGGTACTTCCTGGGGTTCTGTCGCAACCATGGGGGTTGCCCTGATGGGAATTGCAAGTGCTCTGGGTGTGTCTCTTCCGGCTACCGCAGGTGCATGTATCGCAGGTTCCTACTTCGGTGATAAGATGTCTCCGCTGTCTGATACCACGAACCTGGCTCCGATCGCGGCAGGCAGCACACTGTATGAGCATATCGGACATATGTTTTACACCACCGTTCCGGCAACCATCGTTTCTCTGGTGGTATATGCCATTGTTGGTATGAACGCAGATGTAAGTGCAGATATCACCTCTGATACTGTTACTACCTTATTGAGCCAGCTTTCTTCCATGTACAGCTGGAACCTACTGCTCATCATTCCGGTGCTAATCGTGCTGGGAGGTTCCCTGTTTCAGAAGCCAACCATTCCGGTTATGCTTCTTTCCACCTTTGTAGCTGGCATAGAGGGTGTTTTCATTCAGCATGTAGCAATGGGTGATGTGTTAAAGGCAACGGTAAACGGCTTTAGTGTATCTATGATCCATCGCGCAGGCTTCGACACCGAGACTTGTTCCGAGGCGGTTACCAAGCTGTTAAACCGTGGTGGTATGAACGGCATTATGAGTACCACACTTCTGGTATTCTGTGCATTCTGTTTTGCAGGCATCATGAGCCGGGCCGGCTGTCTGGATGTTGTACTTCAGAAGATTTTAAGCGTGGCAAAGAGTACCGGCGCACTGATTACCGCAACGGTGGCAGCCTGCATTACCATGGCACTGACTACCGGTAACTCTTATCTTTCCATTCTGATTCCTGGAGAGATGTTCCGTGACGCTTATAAAGAGCGCGGACTTGCGGCAAAGAACCTGTCCAGAACCCTTGAGGATGCCGGTACTGTAGTGGTGCCGCTGATTCCGTGGTCCGCAGCAGCTGCCTATATGGCATCTACCCTTGGTGTAGAGACCCTGGATTACCTTCCGTGGGCAATCCTGTGCTACACTGGCTGGATTTTTGCAATCATCTGGGGCTTTACCGGATTCGGTATCGCAAAGCTTGCTGATGAGAAGAAAAAGGAGAACTAAATACGAAAGTCTTGTTCCACCGGGATTCCTGATTCCGGTGGAATTTTTGAAGAATAAAGAAAAGGCAGGAGAATAGACATTATGATCAAGTTACTGAAAAACGCGAATGTTTACGCACCAGAGAAATTGGGAAAAAAAGATATCCTCATTGAGGGAGAGAAAATCCTTCTGATGCAGGATTCTATCGAAGGCTATGAGGGACTCCCGGGAGTGGAGACTTATGACCTGGAGGGAAAAATCGTTGTTCCGGCTTACATTGACATGCATGTGCATATCACCGGAGGCGGTGGAGAGCAGGGACCGGCATCCCGTGTACCGGAGTCTCAGCTCAGCGAATTTTTAAAAAACGGTATTACCACCGTGGTTGGCCTTCTGGGTACAGATGGCGTAACCCGCAGTGTAGAGAATCTAGTAGCAAAGGCCCGTGCCCTGACCGAGGAAGGCATGACCGTGTATACACTGACCAGCTCCTACGGTTACCCACCGACCACCCTGACCGGAAGCGTAGAGCGCGATATCATCCTGGTTCCGCCTATGATCGGTGTGAAGGTAGCTGTATCTGACCACAGAAGCTCCAATCCGGGCGGGGAAGAGCTGATCGCCCTGGCTACCGCAGCCCGCAGAGCCGGTCTGCTCAGCAACACACCGGGGCTGGTGACTATGCATATGGGTGACGGAGAGGGAAGACTGGATCCGGTATTCTATGTTCTGGATCATTCCGATGTTCCGGCCAAGAACCTGCTACCGACCCATATTTTACGTAATCCGGGCCTGATTGATGCCGGTGCGGATCTGGTACGCCGCGGCGGTTACATTGACTGCACCGCCGGTGCCGATGATGTAGAAGTAGAATCTGATGCCATGAAGCTTTACGAGCTCTTACACCGCGAAGGCGTGAAACTGGATCATGTCACCATATCCAGTGACGCATTCGGAAGCCAGCCACGCTTCAACGAGGAGGGCGAGTGCATCGGCCTGACATACGCATCTCCGAAGTATCTGCACCGCACCATTCAGATCCTGGTAAGAGAGGGTATGCCGCTGGAGGCTGCCTTACAGCTTCTGACCAGCACTCCGGCAGTGCTCCTTGGTCAGGAAGGAGTCAAGGGCTGTGTAGCAGAGGGCGCAGACGCAGATCTTCTGGTACTGGATGAAAATCTCGACATCAACAGCCTGTTTGCCCGTGGCCAGGTGGCTGTGTGGGAGCAGGAAGTGAAGATGAAAGGCAGATTTGAGCAGTAATGTTTTTATGATATGAATTGAAAGAAGCGAAGACCATCATGGTTGATAGGTTTTCGCTTCTTTTTATTTATTCTGATATAATTAAATTGACGATGATACGATTAAAAGATATAACGAAATACAGATGAAAACCAGAATCATAGAAGATGGGTAAAAAAATATGAGAGAATATGATTATCGTCAAAAATGGACAAAACTGTTGACCCCGGAAATTGTATCTATGCTTACACCTTAATTTCCAGCCTGGAATAGCCCTAAAAGCATCTCAGACTGACCGGAATCAAAGATGCAATCTCTGCTGCATTTCCCAAAACGGAGCAACAGCGCTGCATTGTTCATATGGTGAGAAATACCCTTAAATATGTTGCAAACAAGGATATGAAAACCTTTGCCAAAGACTTAAAAACGATCTACACAGCTGCAAACGAGGAATCTGCCAGAAAACAGCTGGAGGCAGTAACCAGGAAATGGTCAGGACAATATCCAAGTGCTATGAATCGATGGAATGATAACTGGGATGCAATCTCCCCAATTTTCAAATTTTCCAAAGAGGTACGTACTGCGTTTTATACCACAAATGCCATTGAATCACTGAATTCGTGCTATCGTAGATTGAACAAGCAGAGAAGCGTATTCCCAAGCTCACAGGCACTGATGAAGGCACTATACTTAGGAACTTTTGAGATAGCAAAAAAATGGACAATGCCAATCCGGAATTGGGGCAAAGTACGTGGTGAACTGGAAATCATGTACCCGGATCGGTTAATATAGCAATAAAAGTTGGACGGTCAAGAGTAAATATACGCCCAGATTTCTCTGGACGCTCTTGACATACCAATTTAAATTTGCTATTAAATAAACAATGGCTTAACCACAGAAATCTGCTGTTAAGCCGCATCAATTATCATAGAAGATCTGAATTTACAGAAAAAATTTCACACCGTCACCGATGATGTAGACTGATAACAGTCAAAGCCATCGGTTTTCTTTATCCAAATATTCTGGACACTCTGTCATATATATTTGCCGGATCTTCAAGGCGCATCAAAACAAGCATGCTCATGCATTGGCAGAGATAATCGATGCTTTCGAACCTTCTGAATGTCACGACCTGCGCCTGTTTCCGCTATCAAATGGCAATCAGATCTTTCCAGGTTGCAGCATCACATACCCCATCCTGTTACATTTTTCTGGATTTTTTGTACTGATTCAGAACATAAATGATATTGCTACCGGTCTTTATGTCTAGATTCAAAGCTTTACCATTCTTTCTCTTAAAAGCTCTGGCAATCAGAATTTTCATTATTAATTTGGATAATACCCACATGCGCATAGATTCCCTTGCCCCTGTGGATACATTCCTTATATTTTTCATAAAAATAAGTGGAGTGATTATCATTGCACTCCACTTAAAACCTAATCGATTTGATCATAATATATCTATGCTTAATAAGCCTATTTTACATTATTCCTCTTGATCATTTTCCGTAAAAGTTGTTTCTTTAGACATCAAATCATTCAAATACATCTCAAATCTTGGTCGGCAAATCATGAAACGATTGCCAAATTTCAATGAATAGCTGCCATCATTGTTTTCTGCCATTCGCCTTAATTGTTTTATACCAATTCCAAAATAAACACTTGCTTCCTTTATAGTAAGCATATATTTTTCTCCAGTTCGAATGTCAATGCATTTACTCATAGTCATAGATCAGTACCTCCTATTCTTTTTCGCACTAAAATCTATCACTCTATTTTCTCCAAAAGTCAAGTCTAAATATCATTTAACGATTATCCACATTTTCAGTTTTTTCGTTTCTTCATTCGTAGTTTTTCCGTAGTTTCAAACCATGATGAGAGTCAAATAATTTCCCATTCTGTCCCCATTCCAGTTCATTCTGTCTGATATTCCATAGTCCTGCCGTGGCAGATGAATAACACTTTTATCTTGCTCATTTTATCTCCTTATATCTTCTCAAAGCCTTGTAAATACTGGCTTTCCAGCATTCATACACGTCTCTTTGAAATCATATTCTACCTCCAAGGGGACGCAACATGATATTGTTAGTATATCACGTTGTCTCCACCTCGAACATCTCCTTTTTTTATTTTTTCATCTTTGTCTTTTTATAGTGCACTAAGTATATCTACAAATCGTTCAAATCTTTCTTGATCTGCACACGGTTTCCGTTCCACAACAGATATTCTGCATTGGAACTATCGCTCAGAGAGTAAAATACAGTGAGCAAATGCAAAAAAACAGCTATAAGACTCCATTTTTGAAATCTTATAGCTTTGCTATACATGATATTAAGTTGTTATTCAATATTTGGATTTCCAACGGATTAGCCGTTTGTTGTTAAATTTCTTACATCTTTCCACCATAAACAGGGAAAATTCCACTGTCACCATAGCTCTTAATTTTTTTAAAATTCTTTAACAGTTCCATGTCTTCAGCACTAATTTGAAAATCTAATTGGGCATTACTCTTCATATGTTCAGGATTACCTGTTTTTGGCAAAGAAATTGCACCAAGCTGAAGCGTATATCTAATACAGAGCTGTGGAACAGTCACACCATACTTCTTTGCAATCGTAGTTATCTCTGGTTGATTCAATATTTCACCATGCGCAATTGGTGAGTATGCTTCCACAACAATACTATTCTTCTGGCAATATTCTACTAACTCCATCGGCGTATTACTAATGTGGAGAAGAATCTGATTTACCATTGGCTTAATCTTTGCTGTTTCAAGAAGACTTTCAATATCTTCAATTAGAAAATTGGAAACTCCAATTGCCTTAAGTTTTCCTGCCATATAAGCATCCTCAAGAGCTTTCCATGCTGCTCGATTTCCCTCTACATATCTGTCTTCACACTGATTAACCTTTGCCCACGGCTGCGGACTGTGAATAATCATCATATCAAGATAATCCAATCCCATCTTTTCAAGTGTTTCATTGATTCCTGCCATCGCTTCCTCATAGGTTTTATGCTCTGCGGCAACCTTTGATACAACAAACAACTCATTACGCGGAATACCACAGGTTCTTACTCCTTCACCAACGCCACGCTCATTTCCATATGCCTGTGCAGTATCAATATGTCTATATCCAATCTCTACTGCTGCTTTTACAGCGTCAGCAGCCTTATCATCATCAATAAACCAGGTTCCAAGACCAAGCTGTGGAATTTTCACTCCATTATTCAATACAATACTTCTATCAAACATTTCATTCACCTATTGTAATTTCCCATATTCTTCATCACTTACCGGTTCAAGCCATTCATTAGAACCATTTTCGCTCGGAACCTCTATTGCCAGATGAGAAAACCATTCATCCGGTGCAGCACCATGCCAGTGTTTAACACCTGTAGGAATATTAATGCAGTCACCTGGCTTCATTTCTATAGCTTCGTTGCTTTCCTCCTGATAATATCCTCTTCCGGCAACGCATACCAGAATTTGTCCCCCGCCGCTTTTCGCATGATGAATATGCCAGTTATTTCTGCATCCAGGTTCGAATGTCACATTGAAAATTCCAACCTGAGAAGTGGAGATCGGCGCAAGAAAACTTCTGCCAGAAAAATACTGTGCAAACCCATCATTTGGTGCACCGATTGGAAATACCATCTCTTTTGCATGCGCACGCATTGCATCCTCTTTGTATGGTAAATCTCCTTCTCCTGCCTCCCACACTTCCTTTGCAAGATTGAAAACAGCCCATGCTTTTGGCCAACCTGCATAGAATGCGACATGTGTGATCACTGCAGCAATCTCTTTTTGTGTTACACCATGATTTTTTGCATTTTGAAGATGATATTTTAAAGAAGAATCCGTAATTCCGGAAGCCATCAGAGCAACCACTGTGATGATACTTCTTGTCTTTACATCGATATCCTGGTTATTCCAGTTTTCGCCGAAAAGCACATCATCGTTAAAATGTGCAAACTCTGGTGCAAATTCACCAAGTGCATTTCTTCCTGCTGTCTGTATTATTTTTCCCATTTTCTGTATACCTCCATAATACTGTTGTTTATAAAGAGTTTATCCAAGCACTGATTTCCTGTTTTGTTCCATGATTTAACAGTCTGCCTTCTGTAATAACTGCGTCTGATGCAGATGACTGCAATTCTTTTACAGTGTTCCCAAATCCACTTCCTCCGGATGTTGCAAAAAGCACAATCTTTTTACCACTGAAATCGTAAGTTTCTAAAAATGTATTGATGATTGTCGGAGCCACATACCACCAGATTGGGAATCCCAGAAGGATCTCGTCATAAGAACTCATATCCATCTCTTTTTTCATAATCGCCGGCCTGTATTTCTTATCACTCATTTCCACACTGCTTCGGGATTTTTTATTCATCCAGTCAAGATCAGCCTTTGTATATGGAACTTTCGGCTCAATCTCAAATAAATCCGCCTTTACTTCCTCTGCAATCATTTCTGCTACTTTTTTCGTTGTTCCGCTTGCACTGAAAAATGCCACTAATTTTTTACTCATAATAAAAAGCCCCTTTCTTTACGTATTTTTCACAAAAAAATAGATGTATAAGATTTACATTCATCTTACACATCTATTTTAAGCTCTATCGCTTCATTATGTCTAATGCTTATATTGAATTTTATTTTATGCCTGAAAAGCATTAATCTCCTCGATCATTTTACGGACTGCCAAAGAATATGGAATATTCCGTCGCCAAGCAATCACCGTACTGGTCGTGATTTCAGGAGAAATTCTTCGCTGTACAAGAATATCCTCTCGCCAATACTTTGCAGCACCCTCAATTGAAATTGGATACCCCAGTCCATTTGCCGCCATAACTCCGGCATTCGTTCCAAGATTACTCGTAAAAGCAATCTGTAATTTTGAAAAGTCTTTCCCAAACCAGTTGGCAAGTTCACTTTGAACGTTCATTCTTTCCGGCAGGATCAAGGGCTTTCCAATAAGATCTTCTTTTTTTATAAACTCTTTTTCTGCCAGCGGATCATCCGGCCGCATTCCGACACACCAGTGATCGCAATCTGTGATCCGGATATAATCCAGCCCTTCGGTGTCCACCGGCTCCATGAATAATGCAATATCTACAAGCCCTTTGTTCATCATCTCATACACTACATCTGCTGTTGCAGTATGCAATACAATCTGAACCAGCGGATATTTTTCTTTATATATTTTACATATCTTCGCCAATGTCTCCACTGCTGCAAATTCACCGCATCCAATGGTTATCGTACTCTCTACAACCTCTTCTTTTCCTTTCAGTTCCTCAAGCGTCCTTTCCTCAAGATTAAGAATCTCCAAGGCACGCCTTTTTAATAGAATTCCCTCATCAGTAAGCGAAATTTTCTTCCCACTTCGAATAAATAATGTTATTCCCAGGTCCTCTTCAAATGCCGCCATTTGTCTGGAAAGCGTTGGCTGGGTAATATGCAATTGTTCTGCTGCTTTTGTAAAGCTCTGTTCTTTTGCTACTGTTAAAAAATAGCGTAATAATCTTAATTCCATATCTTTATATTCCTACAAATTTTTCTTATAACCCTTCTATCATGTTGCATCCCAAACATCATCTATATTTACATGTAATATCTGCACAAAATACCGTGGTTTATTTTCGCATAATATCATCCGCAAAAGGTGTAAAAATGGATTACAAATCAACTGCATACCACATCACATTTTTCCAACTTGTCATATCGCACTATCCCCTTTTACTTTTAATACGTAATCCTAAAATAATCCAAATATGCTTTATATTTATCTTGTGCTGTCAGACAGGTATCTGTCAGATATCCTTTTTCGTTGTCCCATTCCTTCAATCCACGATAATAGAACATCTTCAAATTGTCCTCAATGATGAACGGAACAATATTGTATTTCAGGCACTCCTTAAACATGATCAATCTGCCTACACGACCGTTTCCATCTTGAAATGGATGAATCCGCTCAAACTTCACATGGAAGTCCAGAATATCCTCAAAGGTCTTTTCTTCTTTGGTGCTGTATTCCGTCAGCAAGGCTTTCATTTTATCGGCAACTTTTTCCGGAAGGGCTGTATCCCTGCCGCCAACTTCATTCGGAAGTTTCTTATAATCACCAACAGCAAACCAATCTTTTCTGGAATCGCTGGTGCCATTCTTCAAAACCAAGTGAAGTTCTTTGATGAACTTCTCCGTCAAAGCTGCCTTTGCATCATCAATAATCATGTCTATGCAACGGAAGTGATTTGCTATTTCAGCAACTAAAAGGTATTTCATCTACAATCCTCCATCACAAACCATAACCCAAATTCAAAACATACTAATCTACTAACTAATATATCACATTATCGGCAAAAACATCATCAGTTTTACCCATAGTACCATTTTTTAGCCGATATAACGACTGTTTCCTTATTACTTCTGATAATATCGACAACAGTTTATCAACCTGGATTGGCTTTGCTATATGTCCATTCATTCCGGCTGCAATAGCATCTCTCTTATCTTCTTCAAATGCATTTGCTGTCATTGCAATAATCGGTATACTCGCTTTATCCTTATCTGACAATCTTGTCTTATTGCTTTATCCTTCAACTTATCTGCATTTCCTGTAAGAAATGATCCATATGCTCTTCCAGTAGTTTTATCACATGGCTCTTGTCTTCTGCTCCATCATATATGCTGTAAAGCAAAAAAATAGGTCCATAAAAATCAAGTGCTGTCTGTCTAGCTTTTCCTGCGTCGCCTAGCATTCCTGAAAACAAAGCTTTCATATATGTTAATGGTCCGCTTGCAAGATAATTCTGATATAGCTGTGCCATCTGTGGTTCCCTGTACTGTTCCAATGTCAACATCTTACGAAAACAGCTTGAAAACTCTTCCTCTGTCCAATGAAGAAACTGCACCTTTGTGAACTGCTTGATCTTATCAAATGCCATTTCTTTATACTCGGCTGTAACCTTTTCCAGATCACCCTCCGGCATTTCATACTGCTTTGCTCTCTCAATATCCAATTCCTTCATTTTTTCAATAATACTGTCTAATATCTCCTGCTTGCTTTTATAATGCTTATACAATGCAGCCTTGGTCACTCCAAGTTTTGAAGCAATATCATTCATGGATGTTCCCATATATCCACTCTGTGCAAATAACTTCAGGGCTTCTTCCAATATTTTTTCCTTTGTGTTCTTTTCTTTACTTTCCATATATATCTCCTAATTTAAATCCGTTATCAAGTTACCTTTTGGTTACTTTAATTATAGTTACCTGTCCGATGACACTGTAACAATATAATAAATAATTCCAAATACAGCTATACTTCCCAGCATAATACCAATCATCTGATTTACACTTACCACATTTCCATGAAATACCGGATTGCAATCAAGAGTTCTTTTTATTACATCAACCATTTCACCAGAATAATGTTTTCTCTCCATCTCTCTGAATACTCCGTGAAGCATATGATTCTTAATCAATGAAGTGGCATATGTACTCGGAAGATAAGACAGTGCCTTCTGAAGACCTGAACCAAAATTTGAAATCGGCATATAAGCACCACATATAAAACCATATCCTGCGCTGACAATTGTACCTACAGCCGAAAGCTGTCCCTGTGTTGTTAATGGAAAGCTAACGATACTTGAAAGCGTACTTCCAAACAGAACGAGCAATATCATATCAAATAGAACCCATAATACATCTGCTGCATTCATATACCATCCCATTTTAAGTAAATATCCCAGGCATAATACAAACGCAAGTCCATTGACCATCAAAGAATTAGCAACTGTTGACAGAAAATATCCCAAATAAATTTTTCCACTGCTGATAGGTGAAACATCAAAGTCCTTCCTTGTTCCATTTGCCTTGTCCTGCACCATAGTCAAATTCACACAAAATGTTACAGTAATACAACTTACTGCCATAAGTGATGCTGTCAGCTGTGCTGCTACTGTTCCATTAATGAGCTTATCCGAAATTGTGATCACATCCGGAATCGCTGCTGTAAAAGAATCTCTGAAAACCTTTGCAAGAAACGTAGCATACAGAACAATCAGAATGACGGGTGTGATCATTGATGTAAACAACATCCCTTTATCTTTAAAAAACAGTTTCCTATTCCTGTTCATTAACGCCAATACTGTTCTCATTAATGCTCACCTCCAAGCTTCTTCCCTGTGACTGCAAGAAATACATCATCCATACCGCCTTTTACTACTTCATAATCCATGAATAGGTCCTGATGCTCTACAATAAGCTTCGTAGCTTCCTTCGTATTTCTTACTTTTATCTGATATCCGTCACGTATTTTTTTTATATTCTCTGTTCAATGACTTTATTTCATCTTCGGAAACACCATAAACAGACACTATATCCTGTACATAATCATTCTTAAGTTCAAACGGTGTACCTTCTGCTGCAACACTTCCTTTGTCAAGAATCACAACATAACCAGCATTGGCAGCCTCTTCCATATAATGTGTAGTCAAAAATACTGTCATATTTTCTGTTTTCTGAAGCTTCTCGATAACATTCCAGATTAACTGTCTTGTCTGTGGATCAAGCCCTGTGGTAGGCTCGTCAAGAATCAAAATTTCCGGTCTGTGCAATAATGCACGGGCAATATCAATTCTTCTTCTCTGACCTCCCGACAGCTTACCTACAGGTCTGTTTAAAAACTCGTCAAAATCCAGAATCTCGACCAGCTCCTGTAATCTCTTATCAAAGGCATTTCCTGTAATTCCGTACAAAGCAGCTCTGCTCATTAGGTTCTCTTTCACCGTAAGTGATTTATCAAGTACGCTATCCTGAAATACAACACCAAGCATCCTTTTTGTCTGTGCGCCGGCTTTGTCAGTTTCTATTCCGTTTACCTGAACCGTTCCACTGTCTTTTTTCAGCAGTCCACAAAGAATAGAAATGGTTGTACTTTTCCCTGCACCGTTTACTCCAAGAAAAGCAAACAATTCTCCTTTTTTCACACGAAAGCTCAAATCATTTACCGCTTTTACTTCGCCAAAGCTTTTATTCAGATGGCTGATTTTAATTATATCTGATTCCATATATTCTCCTTTTGTTTTCATTTTTCTTTAAATGCCACAGTATATATTAGATTTACCTTTACCATTCTTACCTTCATTTTCTTCATAGGTTACCGTTTGGTTACTTGTATTATAGTAACCAAACGGTAACTTGTCAATCTTTTATTACTTATAACAAATGAACATGACGAAAAAACAGCCAAATCTCCCAATCTACTCAAGGCATCCTGGACGATACACATCCCAAAAACTTTCTCTTACCAGATTTTCTACTTTCTGATGTTCTTCCTTTTTCTCTAAACGAATCTCAATATTACTTTTTTCCATTTCTTTTATGTCCTTTCTTAAAAATAAAAACCGATAATCCTAATTTTTCAGTATCAGAATTAACGGCTCTGCGTCTTAAGCGTCTGGCTCTTATATTACTGTTTCATTTCTTCTACTATTTTATCTAGCATCTGTTCAAACTGACATTTTGCTTTCGCCTTATCTGCTGCACCATCATACACGTTATAATAGAAAAACATATTTGCATAAAATTTAACTGCATTCTCCTCTGGATCTTTAATTTTCATATTTTTGAACAGATCCTTCACGTATCCTGCCGGTCCAGATACCAGATATTGCTGATATAATTTCTGCATTCCTTCACTACGAAACTGCTCTATTGTCAGCATCTTCCGAAACGATGATGCAAAATCATCCTCTGTCCAGTATTCAAACATAGACTTACTGTATTCCACAAAATCATCAAATGATATGTTCTGGTATTCTTCCGGTGTCTTTTCAATACTCTCTTCCGGCACTTCATTCTCTCTGGCCTGTTCGCTGTCCTGCTGTTCCATTCGCTTTACAATACTGTCAAAAATATCTCTTTTGCTTTTATAATGACGATACAACGCGCCTTTTGTCATATCAAGCTCTCCTGCTATCTGGCTGACTGAGACAGCCTCATAACCATCTCTGGCGAACAGATGCAGCGCTACAATTAATATCTCTTTTTATAAATCAGAAGTTCTAGATTTTCACCATCTTTTTCATATGTACATATGATGATAAAATCCATATCTGCCAGAATACCAAACACCGGTCTCCTCCGTCATCTTTATCATATCGATAAATCTGCAGTCTGAAAAGCAACCTGCTGTTGCCATAATCTATCTATTTCCTTCCAATCCAGGCATCTCACAAAGCTTTCATCTGGAAATTCCACCTGCTTGTTCCACGGACGATCATATACAGCTACTTTACAATCTTTAAAATGCTGCACATGCTCAAACGCAGCTGGTGAATCTTCGATTGCGAAATCAAAATGCATGCAATAAAGTTCTTCTAATGTCAGATTATAGGTATGATCCTGTTTGAACATTTCTCGTCCATATTTATCAACAAAATAAATAGGAAGCCTATTTAAGTGATGTTCATCCAACCATCTTCTAGATGGTTCATAAGAATCAAATGGTCTTCCTGTGACAACAAAAACCTCATGTCCTTCATCAACCCACTTGTTGATCACTTCTGAAGCTCCCGGTGTTTCTTCATAATCTAGTAAATTTTCTGGAATATGCCCTGCCTTCATCAATTCATCATACTGTTCTCCACTTAGATCAAATGATTTCTGAAGATTAAAGAACTGTACTTCCCTATATGGCACATCAATATTAAATAATTCTTTTGCAATTTTGGTGAAATACTTCGCTGTTTCACAGATAACGTCATCGAAGTCTATATATATTTTCATCGCTACATCCTTTCCAGTCTACATATATATTTTAGACATCCCTTAAACATGATCAAACTATATTATCGGCAATAATTCTATTATTCCTTATTGAGTTTCATCATTTTTGCCGTACCTTTGCCTCTCGTGATCCAGCAAAATGTACATACAAAGATAATTCCTTTTACAATTGATGTCACAGAAAATGCCCACCATATACCTTCCAGTCCAAGCAATGCTCCACCCAAAATGATCGCAAGCGGAATTCTTGCACTGGTAAATAAAATGCTGATCACACTGCATAAATGTGTTTTTCCTAATCCTGATAACGCACCTACTGTCATCAGTTCTACAGCCATAAACGCTTCACTCACCCCAATGATCGTCAAATATCCGATCGCGATCATAATTGCCTTTGGTTCATGGAAGAAAATCTCTGCGATTGCCTTTGGTTGAAAAACAAACATGATCGTAATAAAGATTCCCCATATTCCAACGCTGCACAAAGAGGCTTTGTATCCTTTTCTGACACGATCCATCTTTCCTGCTCCATAATTTTGCCCGATAAATGCATTTAGAGCTGTCCCAAATCCATCGGCTGTATTCCATGAAACAGATTCAATCTGCCCTCCGACTCTCTGGACTGCAACTGCTTCTGCTCCAAACCCTGAAACCATACGAGTTAATACCATGGAAATTCCACAGTAAACCATTCCCTGAATCGCTGTCGGAATACCAATCTTGCAGATTCCACTTAGATATTTAAATGGAATTTTTGTAAATAACTTGATTCCTTTTAATACATTTTGTTTTTTCTGTCGGATAATTCCAAGGATCAAAATAGTCATAACAATTGCCTGTGCACTTACTGTTGCAATCGCAGCTCCATTTACCCCAAACTTGTTTACTGGTCCAAGCCCCAGGATCAGTAATGGATCCAAGATCATATTCGTTACAAGTCCTATAAAATTGGCTATAAATGGCGTCTTTGAATCTCCTTGTGCTGTATAGATTCCAGTTAAAGTGAGTGTCAAAAATGAAAACACGATCAATCCACAGGCTATTTTTGTGTAAGATAATGCTGCCTGCAATGCCTCTGGATCTTGTAGCTGAAAGAATCCTACCAGCGGATGCAAAAACAGTAACATCACTGCTGCAAATAAAAGTCCCATAAGCGTTGCCAGCTGAACTGCTGTCTGTGCATACTTATGGGCTTCTTCTTTGTCTCCTCGTCCAATGCATTGTGCTACCTGTACCTGTCCTCCCATTCTCGACATCGAAGCTAATCCTTGTGAAAACCACGTAAACATGCCTCCGACACCAACTCCGGCAACTGCTTTTGATCCAAGAAGTCCGATCCATGCCATATCTGTAATATTGTATAATGTTCCTAAAAATGACGATGCCATGATTGGCACCGCAAGTTTCGTTAGTGTTTTTAAAATTGGTCCTTTTGTTAAATTTCCTTCCAATTACTTTTCTCTCCTGTGAATTTATTTTTGCGACCATATCATTACATATTCTTTTACTAATTGAAAATTGTTCTTCCAATACTTGGCAGGAATAAAATCATGTGCTTTTAAATTTGTATCTAACCATATATCTGCAACTCTGTTTATATCTGTTTTCTGTAATTTCCTGATCATAAACCACATACGAATCCTCCTGGCCAAAAATAAATTTTTAAATATCCAGATCTTCTAACACTTCTTTCAAGGCTTCTGCTGATTTCTTCAATGCTTCCTGTTCTTTTTCATTCAGCTTGATCGCCAGTTGTTTCTCAATACCATTTTTTCCTACGATCGCTGGCATACTTAATGTAACACCTTCAATTCCATAGGTATCATATTGGATAGAAGATACTGGTAATACAGATTTTTCATCTCGGATGATTGCTTCGCAGATTCTTCTGACAGCCATTGCAACTCCATAATATGTTGCTTTTTTCTTTTCAATGATCTTATATGCACTGTTTTTGACTCCCTGTGCAATCTCTTCCATATGCTCGTCGTGTTCTGTGTAACCTCTCATCTCGCAAAATTCTGAAATTGGTACGCCTGATACATTGGCACTTGACCATGCTACGATTTCAGAATCTCCATGTTCTCCGATGATCCATGCATGAACAGATCTTGCATCTACCTGTAAATGTTCTCCAAGTAGATATTTTAATCTGGCAGAATCTAGGGTTGTACCAGAACCAAAGACTCTGTTTTCAGGAAATCCTGATAGTTTTACTGCAACTTGTGTCAAAATATCTACTGGATTGGCTACGATCAAAAGAATCCCTTCACATTTTCTCTGTGCAATCTCTGGAATGATCGATTGAAAGATTGCTACATTTTTCTTGACAAGATCAAGTCTTGTCTCTCCTGGTTTCTGTCCTGCACCCGCTGTCACAACAATGATCGCTGCATCCACGATATCATCATAATCGCCTGCTGTGATCTTCATTGGTCTGGCAAATGGGAGTCCATGGGCAATATCTAATGCCTCTCCTTCTGCACGATTCTTATCAGCATCGATCAACACCATTTCAGTAAATAATCCACTTTCCATTAATGCAAATGCAGAAGATGAACCTACAAATCCTGTTCCGATCACTGCTACTTTTCTGCTGTTTATTCCTTTACTCATTATTGGGTCTCCTTTTACATTTTTTAGAATGACAATATTATCACCCAATTCCATTATATCAATTCATGTAAAAAGATTTTTACTATTCACAGATCTCAAAACATGCTCTTTCGTTTATACACGATCGGATCATCATATCCAAATGTTCTTCTTCCATTTACTTCTATGATCTCTGATACCTCCAGACTATCCTCTGAAAATCTTTCCCATAACTTAAATATCATAACTGGTGAAAACTGGCTTGTACTGCCACCTTCCCAGACACCATCCTTCTCGCGATAAAGTGCTGGTGTGAATTTTTTTGATTCGTTCAGTTCACTGTAATCTACTGCTTTCATAGAATCATAAGAAAATGTATTCTTATCTTCTCCATTCGGAATATCGTAGGAAGAAAGCACAATTCCTTCATTATTTTCTGAAATAAGAAAAAGATGTGGTGATGCGTGGCTTTTTCCATCTGTTTCGTAATAACTTTCTTCTACAACAAATGTACCCTTGAAGTTTTCTGGGAGATTTTTGATTTTATCGTTACATGCTGTATTGATGTGTTTTGCATATGGATATGTTTTTCCTTCTGCCTGCATTTTGTCAAATTGTTCTTTATTGTCAAAACGACCAGTTATTAACTTTATGAAATCTGTAAGTTTGCTCATGGTCTTCCTCCGTAAATTTAAATTTCTTTAATTATACTCTTGTGAAATTTTTTTGTAAAATATTTTCCTATGTATTTATTGAATATCCGCTAATTTTTTTGTAACTCTAACCTGAATTTTCGTATAATATGATAATTCATCACTATTTAGATTATCATCGCTATTAACAATGACACAATCGAAATTTGGTTTTACAGTTTTTTTCGCCATATCATTTGATGACCATTGATATATATTGATATCACTGTTTGAATCATCTGGCACCATATCTTTGTTTTTGAAATCATAATTAAACGTATAAAACTTTCGATTTTTGATCACTTTGATGATAGCATTATCTGGAGTCATTAAATTGTATTGATCTTGCGTAACATCCGTCCATAATCCATCATCTGCGCCACAAGATATATTATTTGATTTTTGACCTGATTTTACAAATCTATAACTTTCCGTTACAATATTTTCTTCTTCATATTCATTTCTCCTTCTTTTGTTTGGTTACAATTGTACACTTCTGAATAAAAAGAAATCCCCACCATAATGGTGAGGATGTAATAAATCCGTTATTCAATTTCTTTTGATAATTTCATCAACCCTTGGTTTTCCAGCATTTCATCAATATCGCCCAGGTCATATTTTCTGTGGTTCACTGCTACGATGATACATGCATCCCGCTTGTCTTTTGCATATAATGGTTTCATCTCATATAGTTTCAGTGCCGTGTTGATCTCGTTTAATTGAAAATGTGCCACAATACAAAATCGAAGGATCAGATCTCGATTCTTTGGGCAGTTTTCCTGTAAGCATCATATTTAGTAAGATTCCGACTGCATAGATGTCAGCCTTGATCGTTGATGCACTGAATCCATATCCAAACTGTTCTGGTGCTGCAAAATATAAGGTTCCAAGTAATCTGGTATCCTTTCTGCAATGTAAGATTTGCATCACAACGAGGGCAGAATTCATCGCCCTCTTCTGCTGCTCAGATCATTCGCTTCTCCAAACAATAATGATAAATTCCATCCTCCGAAATATCTCCACAGATTTCATCTGCCACTGCTTTCAGATCATCGGATGCATTTGCCATTGCAATTCCATTACCAACTGCTTTTAACATTTCGATATCGTTATTCCCATCCCCGAATGCCATGGCCTGAGATCTGTCTATGCCATAATGTTTTAACATTTTCTCAATCCCTGCTCCTTTTCCTGCATTGACCGGTATGATATCAACTGCTCGATCCCACCATGCCGTAATCTCAGCTCCCTGGACACCTTTTAAGATCTCTTGATACTCTTCTACTCTTGCACCCATCAACACTTGATAAACTTTTTCTTTCTTTATATCTTCAAAGTCTTCTGCTACATCAACTTCGGCATTGCCAAACGCATAGTAATCAATCAAATCCTGATCTTTTCCATTTGCAGCCATACGGTCTTTCGTTGCTAATGCAACTGGCTTTCCCATTTTGTCTGCATTCTTAATGATTCTTTCAATATCTTTTGATGGAATACAATTGCTATAAAGTGTTCCTTCATGGTCATAGCAATAGGAACCATTGTATGTAAGAAATGCGTCAAACTCAACTCCTTCAAAATGTGGAATGAGCATTGGTCCTCTTCCTGTTGCCAGACAAAGTTTGACTCCTTTTTCCTGTAGTCGTTTTAATGCTTCTAATGTTTTTTCTGAAATCGTATCTTGATCCATAGCGATCAATGTACCATCAATGTCAAAAAATATGATTTTAATATCTTTCATGTCTTTCTTTTCCTTCTATAATTATAGTGAGAGTTTACGCTAAATAACGAAATGCCTGTATGATATAAGACAAAATCTTGATCATACCCTGCTTTTTGCTATCCATCGTGCGTTCTGCTACATTCTTATCATTTTGATAACTTCCATCTTTGTTTACTTTCAAAGATCCTCTTTTTAATCTGCTAAAATCTTCTTCCAGCTGTTTTGTGATCTCTTTTCCTTGTACGACAAGCATCGTTTCTGTATCCACATAGGTACTTCTGCAATCAAAGTTGTAAGAACCGACCACTGCGATATCATCATCAATGATCAGCGATTTTCCATGTGTGGAATGTCTGCCCATATATTCATACAGTGACACTCCTGTATCTAAAATCTTTGATCGATTCTTTTGATAATCTGCCGATGCACAAATATTATCTCCGGATGCGATGGAATTCAAGATCATTGTTGTGTTTGGAACCTGTTGTTTTACCTGTGCGATCCCTTCGTACATTTCTTTGGAAAACACCGCATATGGCGTATGAATGATAACTTTGCTTTTTGCCTGTAACATCAACTGCTTCAACGTTTCAAATACGACTGGTTCTTTTCCATAAATTGTTGTCGGATTGGTTACCAGGGTTGTTTTCTTCGTTGGAACTGTGATCTTTTGATAATCATAATCTGGAACTTTCACTTTCTCTGCATGAGATAAGAGGCGCTTGACTTCCTTCTTTTTTTTATTCTTTGAGCATGTACTGAATTTTATTTTGCAGACTTCTAAATTCCAGACTTTTTGAAAATATCTTCTGATCTGTCCGACTGCACCTTGATCTTTTGATCCTTGATTGACGATCAGAATCTCCCGGTCTATACCTTTGCTTTTTCCTTTGTACGTTCCAAGGAAATAATCAAACATATTTCTGCCACCCATTAAGAGATACTTATGATCCGCCACAATATATTTGTCATGCAGACATCCATTGATCGTCCATGGTTTCAAAAGATTTGGCGTGTTATAAAAACGAATTTCAACATTTGGCTCACTTCCAACTGCTGCAAAAATATCCTTTCCTGTCATATGGATCGTTCCATAAAGCCCATCAACCAGAATCTTTATCTTGACGCCTCGTCTGGATGCTTTGAGTAATTCTGAAAAAATATCATCACTGCTGCTTCCTTCACGGATATCAAAGGTTGATAGAATGATCTCTTTCTTTGCTTTTCGTATCATATCCAACCGCAGATCAAGTGCTTCCTGATTATCACTGACGATCTTTGCTCGGTCTGATCCATTTTCGTTTGATGTTGAATAAAACGTTTCCGTATGAATCTTTGACTTATTTGTTTTGCTTACTGATTGCATATGTACAAATGGTACAAGCATTCCAATGATCACATACAAAATAAACAAAGTCAGAACGATTCCTGCTATTTTTAATTTTTTCATTGTTCTAAAATCCTTATTTTAATTTAGATAAATAATTTTACTGTCTTTATTTTAACATCTTTAATAAAGATTTTAAACTATTGATTTCATAATCGGGTTTTGGTTGTGGATCTTCTGTCAGATCTTGTGCTCTGTGAAACCAGATTGTCTTGATCCCTGCATTGATCCCGCCTTGAATATCAGAACTCAAGCTGTCTCCAATGATCGCTGTGTTCTCCTTCTTAAAATCTGGAATCTTAGAAAAACATTTCTCAAAATATTCAATGCTTGGTTTGTTATATCCAATTTCCTCGGAAATAAAAACACCTTGCAGATACTTCTCAATTCCTGAACTTTTTAATCTTCCTCTTTGTACAGACAATGTTCCATTCGTTACAAGATAGATACGAAATCTCTTTGATAATTCCTGTAAAACTTCTTCGGCTCCTTCGATAAAATAGTGTCCCTGTCCTAAATAGTCCTGATAATGTTTTGCCACTTCCTGTGGTGATGCTTTTATATCAAATTCTTGAAATAAAAGCTTAAATCTGCGCATTTTTACTTCTTCTCTTGTCATTTTCCCTTGTTCCAACAATTTCCATTGAGCAAGATTAATCTTATGATAGCAATCACGCATCTCATTCGTCACAGAAATTCCTACATCACCTAATGCCCTTGTAATTGCATTGGCTTCTGCTTTATCAAAATCCAGTAATGTATTGTCTAAATCAAATAATAATGTATCGATCATAAATCAATCTCCCTTTTAATATATAGTGATATTATAACATGATGTAAGTATCAAAAGTATAAATTATATTTGTTCTTGCACATATATCCAAAAAGAGATTCATCATAATTGATGAATCTCTTTTCGTTAGAATGAATTGTTATAGATTATATGAATAATGATCGACTTATTTGTCTTTCAATACTGCCTGAGCTGCTGCTAATCTTGCAATTGGTACACGGAATGGTGAGCAGGATACATAGTCTAATCCGGCTCTGTAGCAGAATTCTACAGATGATGGATCTCCACCATGTTCTCCACAGATTCCTAAGTGGATATCTGGACGAGTTGCTTTTCCTTTCTTAGCTGCCATCTCGATCAGCTGTCCAACACCTTTCTGGTCTAATTTAGCAAATGGATCAGATTCGTAAATCTTGTTCTCATAGTAAGACTCTAAGAACTTACCTGCATCATCACGAGAGAATCCAAATGTCATCTGTGTTAAGTCATTTGTTCCGAAAGAGAAGAATTCTGCTTCTTCAGCAATCTCGTCTGCCAATAATGCTGCACGAGGAATCTCAATCATTGTACCAACTTTGTACTTAATGTCAGATTCATAGTAAGCTTTTACTTTCTCAGCTGTCTGTACAACAACTTCTTTAACATATGCTAACTCTTTCTTCTCTCCTACTAATGGAATCATGATCTCAGGAACGATATCATATCCTTTTTCCTGTTTTACTTCGATTGCTGCTTCCATAACGGCTCTTGTCTGCATCTTGGCAATCTCTGGATAAGTAACTGCCAGACGGCATCCACGATGTCCCATCATAGGGTTAAATTCATGAAGAGCTGCACGTCTCATATTGATCTCTTCTACTGTAACTCCCATATCTTTGGCAAGAGCTGTGATTTCTTCCATTGTATTTGGAAGGAACTCATGAAGAGGTGGATCTAAGAAACGGATTGTGACCGGTCTTCCTTCCATAACCTCATATAAATCTTTAAAGTCTTTCTTCTGATAAGGAATTAACTGATTCAATGCGATTTCTCTTGCTTCTTTTGTTGTAGAGAGGATCATACGACGAATCTTTGGAATTCTCTCTGCATCAAAGAACATATGCTCTGTACGGCAAAGTCCAATACCCTGTGCTCCGAATTTCACTGCATTCAATGCATCGGCAGGTGTATCTGCATTTGTTCTTACCTGTAATGTACGGATTTCATCGGCCCATGTCATGATACGATCGAAATTACCACTGATACTTGCAGGTACTGTACGGATCTCACCCAGATAAATCTTACCTGTGGATCCATCTAAGGAAATATAATCTCCTTCCTGTACTGTCTTTCCACCTAATGTGAAAGATTTGCCATCTTCAGCAAACTTGATATCTCCGCATCCTGCTACACACGCTGTTCCCATACCACGTGCTACAACGGCTGCGTGAGATGTCATACCACCACGAGCTGTTAAGATACCTTCTGCTGCATGCATTCCTTCGATATCTTCTGGTGATGTTTCTAAACGAACTAAGATAACTTTCAGTCCTGCTTCATGATGCAGTTTCGCCATCTCAGCATCAAAATATACTTTACCAGCAGCAGCTCCTGGAGATGCTGGAAGTGCTTCTCCGATTGGAAGAGCGGCTTTCAATGCTGCCTGGTCAAAGTTTGGATGCAGTAACTGATCTAATGCTTTCGCATCGATTCTTGAAACTGCTTCTTCTTTTGTGATTTTTCCTTCATCTACTAATTCACAGGCGATACGGAGTGCAGCTGGGGCTGTTCTCTTACCATTTCTTGTCTGTAAGAAGTACAGTTTTCCTTCCTGAATTGTAAATTCCATATCCTGCATATCACGATAATGTTCTTCCAGTGTATGAGCAATGTCCATAAACTGTTTATAACAATCTGGTAAGTCTTCTGCCAGTTTAGTAATTGGCTGTGGTGTACGAACACCAGCTACTACGTCTTCACCCTGTGCATTGATCAGGTATTCTCCGTAGATCTGTTTCTCACCTGTAGATGGGTTTCTTGTAAATGCCACACCTGTTCCTGATGTATCTCCCATGTTACCAAATACCATTGTCTGAACGTTAACAGCTGTTCCCCAGTCTCCTGGGATGTCGTTCATTCGACGATAATAGATAGCACGTGGGTTGTCCCAAGAGCGGAATACCGCTTTGATTGCTTCAAATAACTGGTCCTTTGGATCCTGAGGGAATTCTTCATTCAAAGCTTTGCGATAGATACCTTTGTATCTCTTGATCACTTCTTTCAGATCATCGGCATCTAAGTCTGTATCAAACTTCACACCTTTCTCTGCTTTGATGTCATCTAAGACATCTTCGAATTTCGCTTTATCCACTTCTTTTACAACGTCTGAGAACATCTGGATAAAACGACGATAAGAATCATATGCAAAACGAGGATTGCCTGTCTTCTTCGCAAATCCTTCGACAGCTTCATCATTCAATCCTAAGTTAAGGATCGTATCCATCATACCCGGCATGGATACTCTTGCTCCTGATCTTACTGATACTAATAGAGGATCTTCAAGGTCTCCGAACTTCTTTCCCTGAATCTCTTCCAAGTCTTTCATTGCTTCAATTACCTGTGATGCTACTTCATCACTGATCTTTCCACCGCAGTCATAATAGTTTGTGCACGCTTCTGTTGTAACTGTGAATCCCTGAGGAATTGGTAAATTAAGTCCTGTCATCTCTGCTAAGTTTGCACCTTTTCCTCCAAGAAGGTTACGCATTTCGGCATTTCCTTCACTAAATTTGTAGACCCATTTTGTTGCCATGTCAATACCTCCTAAAATTAATTATGTCACATTCATATGTCATTGAACTTATTGTACCACAAATTTCAGATTTTGCAAAACTTTTTTGTGTATTTTACATATTTTTTTTCATTTTTCTCGTTTTTCATTATAAAAACTGCACATTTACATGATTTTCGATGCAATTTATACTGTTATTTTTGTCTTATTTTAACGATTTTTGTGTTTTATTTTTTGTATACAATATATAAAAAATTCCAGAGTCTTTTCACTGAAAAGATCCTAGGATTTCATTTTTATATCAAAGTTATTCAGTTTTTTTAAGAATGTTTTCTTTTTATAGTCTGGTTTTTGCTGCTTCTTTTTTTCTTTATCCAAAATTTCTAATTATTTATTCTTTAAACAGATTCTCTCCATCCTGTTTGATCACATCTTGATACCAATAAAAACTATCTTTCTTATATCGATCTAATGTAGCGCCCTCTTCTTCTTCGCGATCTACATACACAAATCCATATCGTTTTTGATATCCATTCAGCCAGCTTAACAAATCCGTAAAAGACCATGTACAATATGCAAGCACTTCACAGCCTTCCTCGATGGCTTTTCCTAATTCTTTTAAATGTTCTCTTAGATAATCAATTCGATATTCATCATGAATCTTATGATCTTCCGTCTTCTTATCAAATGCTCCAAGTCCATTTTCCGAAATGATGATTGGCAGATCATAACGACTTGTGATCTCACGACAACAATAGCGAAGCCCAACTGGATCAATACTCCAATCCCAGTCTGTTGTTATTAAATATGGATTGCCTGGATTTTTATAAATTCCAGGAACTCCAAGTACCTGCGCAGAACCTTTCACTCCTGTTGTATTCATTGTACCATATGGTGTTACTCCATCCATCGGATTATACTCGCATACACAACTTTGATAATAATTAACTCCCATAAAATCAATCTCTGCCGCTGCTGCCTTTAAAATTTTCTGATCGTCTTTTGTGACAACTGGTGCAAATCCTTTTTTTCTTAAATAATTCATGGCTGCTTTGGGATATCTTCCATATGCATAAACATCCATCCACCAGAAATTCTTCAGTTCATCATAATCATGTTTTGACATAACATTTTCAGGTTTACAATCAAGTGCATAAGATGGTGTATAAGCAAAGCTTGCACCAATCTTTCCTGTTCCACCCATCTCGCGATATGCCAAAACAGCCTTTGCATGTGCCATAAAGACGTGATGGTTCACTTGATAAAATGTTTTCTGATCGTCAAACTTTCCTGGAGGATGCTGTGCTGTCAGCCATCCAAGTGATGTAAAAATATTTTGTTCATTAAATGTAATCCAGTATTTTACCTTACTTCCATATGCCTTAAATAAAGTCTTAGCATAATTTACATAATCTTCAATGATCTCCTCAGATTCCCATCCTCCATAGAGATCCACTAATGCCTGAGGAAGATCCCAATGGTAGATTGTCACCATTGGTTCAATCCCATATTTTAAACATTCATCAATAATATTTTCATAAAACTCAATTCCTTTGGAATTGACCTCTCCTCTTCCTTCCGGATAGATTCTTGCCCATGAAACAGAAAAACGATAAGTTTTTAATCCCATTTCCGCCATCAACGCGATATCTTCTTTGTAGCGATGATAATGGTCAACTGCAACATCTCCGGTTGTCGCTTTATATGTTTTTCCTGGAATCCTTACAAATTGATCCCAGTTTGTGATTCCTTTTCCATCTTCTCTCCAGCCGCCTTCAATCTGATAGGCAGCTGAAGCACTTCCCCACAAAAATCCTTCTGGAAATTTTGTAACTTTCATTTCTTCCATAAATGTTACGCTTCCTTTCTGCTACTGTACACTTAATAATTTACTTTCCTTTGTTACTACTTTATCTTCACATGCTTTAACTTTTGCAAATTGTTCTGTATTGGAAATAATGATCGGTGTTGTTACATCGTATCCATCTGCTTTAATCTTGTCAATATCAAATTCTAGTAAGATATCCCCTTTTTTCATTGTATCTCCAGATTTTTTCTTTGGAGTAAAATATTTTCCTTTTAAATTTACTGTATCGATTCCTACATGTACCAAAAGTTCTACTCCATCTTCACTTACTAATCCTAATGCATGTCCTGTTTCAAAAACAGCATCTACTTTTCCGTCAAATGGTGCATAGACAACTCCTTTTTCAGGAATGATCGCTGCTCCTTTTCCTAAAATTTCTTGCGAAAATGTTGGATCTTTCACTTCTGTTAAAGGAATCACTTTCCCTTCAAGTGGACTTGTAATGCTAATCTCATTATCTAATAACTGTGCATTAGATTCTTCTACAAAATCTAAATCATCATCTTCATCTACAATATCTTCAAAGCCAATAATCAGTGTTGCAACAAATGTAACAACTACTGTGACCAAAATTGTGAGTGCTGCAAATAATAATGTCTGTGGTTTTCCTTTTTCTACATACTGAACAATCGTTACGATTGCTGGTGTTGCAATTCCAAAACATTTCATTTGGAAAAATCCACCGACTAATCCACCAACAGCACCACCAATACATGCTCCTAACATTGGTCGTTTTAAACGAAGTGTTACACCATAAAGTGCAGGTTCTGTGATACCAGCAAATAATGCTGAAAACGCAGAAGATCCTGCGATCTGTTTAAAGTCTTTGTTTTTGCTTCGAAGCGCAACTGCAAGGGAGGCTGCACCCTGTGCCATATTAGAACATAATTCTCCGATACAGATAAAGTTCTCATATCCTGTTGTGGCGATCATCCCTAATTTAATCGGTGTAAATGCATGATGCATACCTGCCATAACAACGAATGGATAAACACCAGCTACAAGACCAATGGCAATAAATCCTAATTTATCATGAATTGCATAAACTACTGTTGATAATCCATTACCGCAAATAGCTCCTAAAGGTCCAAGAACGATCAATGCGATCGGTGCTTCAATTAAAACAACTAACATTGGTTTTAAGAAGTTCTTTGTGACAACTGGTGTGATTTTATCTACAAAACGTTCTACATATCTTAGAGAATATACTGCCAAAATGATTGGGATAACCGAATAAGAATAGGATGCATAAGTTACCGGAATATATTTCAAAAATTTCACAGTCTGTCCTGCATCATGTGCTGTATTCATCAGTGTGATCAAGTTTGGATGTAACATGATCAGTGCAATACTTGCTGCATAATACATATTTGTTCCAAACTTTTTGGATGCTGAAATTGCAATCAGTACTGGCATGAAGAAAAACGCACCATCTCCAATAACACTCAATAACTGATATGTTTGCCCATTTGTGCTTAACACACCGATCATAGGAAGTAATGTAAGCAATACTTTGATCATAGCTGCACCAATGATTGCTGGAATAACAGGTGCCATGATACCTGAAATCGTATCCATCAGCATTGTAAAGATATTTTTCTTTTCATTCGATTTTGCTGGTACTTCTTTTACTTCATTAGAAAAATTCCCAAGTTTATTTAATTCGTTAAAAACGTTTCCAACATCATTTCCAATAATGATCTGATATTGTCCGCCCTTTTTCATGATTCCCATAACACCTTTTGTTTTCTTTACTGCTTCATCATCAACGATGGATTCATCTTTTAATGTGAAACGAAGTCTTGTCATACAATGTACTAGATTGATGACATTATCTTTTCCTCCAACTCTTTGAAGGATCTTTTTTGCTGTATTTTCATAATCCATTTTGTTTTCCTCCTTTTTTTCTGGATTTAAAAATTTTCATTTTTCTTTATATAACAAAGACCTGACAATAGATAAAATAATTCCCGGGGTTATTTCATCTATTGTCAGGTCTTGCTTAACTTAATAATAACAAACCTATGACTATTTTGTTTGTTCATCTAAAATTCGTTTGATATGAATTAATAAATATAATTGTTCATCAATTGTTAATTTATAGTTATATTGCTTTTTAATATATTCTGCAATTTTTTTTACTCCTGAAAAAGCATTTTCATTCTGTTCTACCATCACTTTATAAATTTCTTGCATCGTATCTTTATATTCCATATGGTCAAAGACTCTTGCCGCAAAAAACTTTAAATGTGTTAAAAATCTCTCATACGAAATAGATTCTTCATTTAAATCTATCTTAAAATGAATCCTTACAATCTGTAAGACTGTATTGATCAACTCTGTAATCTGATTCACATCGGTTATATTCTGTGCATTTAATTCTGCAGACACGATATGCATTGCAATAAATGCAGCTTCATCATATTCTTTAATGCGATTCCTTCTCGATAACGAGCGACTGCTGAATTGATATGATCCGTCAATGTCACATATAAGGAATCTCTTATTTCTAATTTTTCTTTTTTTGCCTCTTTTACTACACGATCCACAATTCCAAGGTATTCTTCCGAAATCTCTTTTACTACTTCCTGTAGTCTCTTGCTTTCTTCTTTATTCTCCAGATGATATGTCTTATCTACCAGAGACTGATCAATATTTTCACCTTTTCTTTTTTTAAATCCAATTCCCGGACCTGTCATGATCAATTCCATTCCTTGTGAATCTACACTGACAACAGCATTTGTATTCAGAACTCTGATTATTTTCACGTTCATCCTCTCCTCTAATTTTATCTAAGTTTTTCATCATTTTTTGTATCTTTATAAATGTACAAGAAAGAATCCTGCTTTACAGGATTCCCCGCCTGCGGCGGGTCGCTTCTGCGACATATTACCCTTCCGCCGCAGTGCAATCCTGCCCGGAGGGCTTTTTCATATCATAAGGGATTCCATCGGAATTTCCTATGATAATCGGGTAGGAGGTAAATAATTATTTTATTTACCGTCCTCCTACACCACCGTACGTACGGTTCCGTATACGGCGGTTCTTTAGTTTTCACAGATTATTAGATAATAGTCGAGCATGGATGTATATCCCAGCTTGGCTATTATTTTCTTTGAAAAGATTTGGTTCAAGACTTTCGCCATTCTCCAATAACCTTTTCTACTATTGGCTAGTTCCTTGGCTTTCCAATCCTCTAAACCTAGTGCTTTCAGCATTCGGTATTTCGTTTTGATTTTCTTCCACTGTTTCCAATAGACCGCTCGGATTCTCCGCCTTGCCCATTCATCCGTTTTTCGGAGGAGCTCTTTCATATCTGCGAGCCTGAAGTATTCCACCCATCCCCGCACATACTCTTGATACCTCTTTTCTCGTACTTCATTGCTAATGCCTTTGTTCCTGTCGGTAAGTTCTCTGATTCTATTCTTCATCTTCACTACCGACTTTGAGTGTACTCTGAATCTGCATTTACCTTTATATCTATAAAAGCTATAGCCAAGATATTTGACTTTGCTGATGTGAGACACCTCCGTTTTCTTCCTGTTTACTTTCAGAAATAGTTTTCCTTCAATGAACGGGATAATGTTTTTCAAGGTTCTTTCCGCACTTTTCCTGCTCTTACAAAAAATCATACAGTCGTCTGCATATCGGACAAATCTATGTCCTCTGCTTTCCAGTTCCTTGTCCAATTCATTCAGCATTACATTACTAAGCAACGGACTAAGCGGACCACCTTGTGGCATACCGACCTCTGTACGTTCAAACATTCCTTTTGCGATCACTCCCGCATTCAGATATTTGTGTATCAAAGATATAACTCTGCCATCTTTGATGGTTCTTGACAATACCTCTATCAGCTTACTCTGGCATACCGTGTCGAAGAACTTTTCCAAGTCCATATCTACCACATATACATAGCCATCATTTACATTCTTTTGACATTGTCTGAGGGCATCGTGTGCTCCCCGCTTTGGTCTGAAACCAAAACTGTTCTCTGAGAATTGCTCCTCATAAACTGGCGATAGTTCCTGCGCTATTGCCTGTTGGATAACTCTGTCAACAACAGTTGGAACTCCCAACTTTCGGAACTCGCCTTTTGTTTCCTTTGGTATTTCTACCCTGCGAACCGGGTTGGGTTTATATTTCCCCTCCCTTATCTTTCGGATTAAAGTATCTTGGTTTTCTCTAAGGAAGGGCAGAAGTTCATCCACCTGCATACCATCGATTCCACCTTTCCCTTTGTTTTTCTTGACTTGCTTATAGGCGCTGTTAAGGTTGTCTTTTCGCAAAATCAAATCCAAGAGATTGTTCGTCCAAAAGTCTGTGATGACACCGCTCTTTTCAGTAATCTTAGAGTAGTCGAACACTTCTGCATACTCTTTCTGTTCCGCAGATACCATTTGCAGATAGTCCTCTATATGAAGTTGTCTGTTCTTAAATCTACTTTCAGTTACATTCATTGCTTGTGCCTCCTAAAGTTCAGCCCTTCGCCAGTGTTTGCAACCACTGGTTTACTATGGCTTCTGCTGACTTCTCGCCATTCGTTGTTACTGACGGACTTCATACTCTGTTTTCGTCCGCTGACGAGACCTCCCTTGGTACCACACGTCACTTTCTCTCCATATATCTGCCACATTTACTACAGTTAATTCCGAGTAGTTATTGGACTTTGGTTTGTTTAGCAACCTTATCCTTAACTATAGCCTGATGTGATTTCTGTTCGTCAGACCAGAGATTTGCCTCCACCTTCCTTCAGATTCCACCTCACGATGGACACCCTTGGTCTTGGCTGTATCCTTCCCACTACTAGGGCGGATTAGGAACTTTCATCCATTAGTGACGTGCGCCGCAAGGCGCACTAAAAAAGAACATTCCACAAAATATCTCATTTATGAAATGTTCTTTTTTATTTTTAATTCTAATCCGCAATCTTATCGATCGCATTTGTCACAGCATCTATGTTTTTGTGACCATCTAACATCTTTTGTTTATAATCTGGTTCTTCCTGCTTCTCTTCTTTCACACTGATCTCCCAGAATGGTCCCCCTGCATTAGCACCTTCTTTGCCTTGTCGGATCACTTTCTTAAGCGACCACGTCTCAGCTGTTCTGGCTCTGCTTCCTACATCGGCAATCTTTACTTTATCTTTGCCGACCATTCTTGTTAATACAACAAAATGTCCATTCTTTGTGAAATCTCCAGGCCCCATCAGTGCCACGACTGGATGTCCTGCTCTTAATGCTTTCTCTACAGCATCTTTATCCATTCCGAGACCTTTACACTCCATTCCGTATAATTTGGATAATCCTGGAACTACGCTGTGAGAACATCCCTGTCCTGTGTAATACCATCCATGTTTATATGCCTGTTTGCACATCTTTGGAACATCAGCTTTCTTTCCAGTTAAAGAACTGTAGCATACAGCAACTGCGGTTGGTCCGCATCCTGCTGCCTGAATCGTACTTCCGCCGATCTTCTTTCCCGGATAATCTGCCTGATTATAATAAACAACTTTTAATTGCTTGTTCTCTGTCTGCTCTGCAGCCATAACCCCTGCTGTCTGTGTCATCATCATTGCTGCGATCCCCATCGTTGCGATCACTCTGCCAGTCATCTTGTTCAATCTCATAGTACCCTCCAGATAACTTCTGCTTTTGACATAATACATCAGTTATTAATTATAACAGAGGGTAGTTTGTTAATCAAGTGTTTCAATTGTTAAATTTTTATTAAATCTCATTTACATTTTTTCATTTTTTTGCCAAAAGATGATAAATGTCGCTGCATTTATTCATGAATTTTTCGCTGTGTCGTTCCTGCAATTCCAAGCTGTGCACGATATTTTGCTACGGTTCTTCTTGAAATCTTCATATTCTTTTGTTCTAACAAACTTACGATCTTACTGTCACTTAATGGTTTTTTCTTATCTTCTTCTTTCACAAGCCGTCTGATTTCTTCCTTAATCTCTTCTGTCGTCGAATCTTGGTCTCCAAATGTCTGTGTATTATTAAAAATGTCTCTCATTCCGATCGTTCCACCTGGATATTGAATATACTTTCCTTTGACTGCGCGACTTACCGTTGATACATGCATTTCAATATCATCTGCTATATTTTGCATAGTCATTGGTTTCAACTGCTTATGGTTCATAAAATATTCTCTCTGACAATCTAGGATTGCATTTGAAATCTTAAGCATCGTCTCTCTTCTTTGTTCAATACTTGTAATGATAAAACGACATCTCTCATATTTCTTTCTGAAATATTCTTTTAGCTCAGAATCTTCTGCCTGTTCCATCATTTTGACATAATAATCATTGATTGAATAATCACCGATCCAGTCATCATTTAAACGAATCTTTAGTTCTTCTCCATCTTTTTCCATTAAAATGTCTGGGACGATATACTGATCGGTTCCCCCTGTATATCCACTTAACGGTCTTGGATTTAATTCTTGAATTTTAAAAATATACTTTCTTACCTGTGATGTCTTAATATCAAGTGCTCTTGAAACAGTCGATAAATGTCCCATTGCGATATCTTCCAGGTGATTTTCTACGATATATCGCAGGTCATCATTTAATATTCCTTCTCTTTCAAGCTGAAGAAGGAGACATTCCGATACACTTTCTGCAAATACACCTGCTGGTTCTAATTGCTTGAGATGATCTAAAAGCCTTTCACAATCTTTTTCTTCAATTCCAAGCTTGTGACTGATCTCTTTTGTGGAAACAAGCAAAAGCCCGGATTCCTCTAGGCATTGTGCCATGTATTTCATAACATTCCACTCTTTCTTTGTATAATCTTTTGCATTTAACTGTTCCATAAAGAAGGCTTCGGGATCTTCGATTTTCTTATCTTCAATATCACTTTGCTCAATATCCTGATATCCGCCTGCATTTCCATGCAATGTAAAGAATTCCTTTCCAGATTCCTTATGTTCCATCAATGGATTCTCTGCATATTCATCCTGCAAAAACTTCTCAAGTTCATAATTATCAAACGATAAGATCTTTAATGATTGTACCTGAAACTGATTTAATTGCTGTGACAAGCCTTGTTCCAGCTTCATTTCATATGACATTTTACATCCTCCAATTACTTTCTTTGATCAAGTACTTAATCTTATCATAATCTATTTTCACTCTGAATAAAAGAGATTTTGCTTGGATGATCTCTTTTTCTAAGTTATCTTATATCTATTTTCTCGCTTTCTCTTCTTCTATGGTCTTCTGAAATTCTTTCACATCTTTTGCGATCTCGCCGCTTAATAACAGCATACAGATCAGATTTGGGATTGCCATCAATGCATTTGCAATATCTGAGAAGTTCCATACAAGCTCCAATGTCTGTGTTGCCCCGACATAAGCTACCAGAGAAAAGATAATTCGGTAGATCATGTTGAACTTATGAGTTCCCATCAGATACTCAAACGCCTTTTCTCCATGATACTCCCATCCAAGAATTGTGGAAAATGCAAAAAGTGCAATTCCGATCGTTACCAGATATCCTCCAACTTTTCCAAGAACTGTGGAAAATGCCGCAATCGTTAATGCAGAACCTATGTACATCTCTCCTGTTGCCGGATCGATCTGTCCGAGCACTCCGGAGCTTGCGATCGCAAGACCTGTGATCGTACAGACAACGATCGTATCCCAGAAAGTTCCTGTCATATTGATATATGCCTGCCGAACCGGATGATCTGTTGTTGCTGCTGCCGCTGTGATCGCTGCTGATCCCATTCCAGCTTCATTTGAAAAACATCCTCTGGCAACTCCGTAACGTGCTGCATTCATCATAGATGCGACGATATTTCCACAAAGAGCCCCACCTACTGCTTTCACACTAAATGCCATATGAAAGATCATAGAAAGTCCTGCTGGAAGATTACTGATATTCCCAAGAATGACGATGACTCCTGCGATCACATAAAAGATTGCCATCACTGGAACTACGACAGAAGATACTTTTGATATCGTTTTTATTCCACCGATGATGATCAGTAAGGCTAAAATTGTGATCACTGCTCCAACAGTACTAACCGATACTCCAAATGTCTCATGAACTGCTGTTGAAATTGAATTTCCCTGTGTCATATTTCCAATTCCAAAGGATGCGATCACGGCAAATAAAGCAAACAGCCATCCAAGTACGGCTCCAAGCTTTTTGTTCTTGAGTGCCTTTTTCATTGTATACATTGGTCCACCGGACATCTCGCCCTTTTCATTGACTTCTCTGTATTTGATCGCCAACATACATTCTGAAAATTTAGATGATAATCCAAAACATGCAGAAATCCACATCCACACCAATGCTCCAGCACCTCCTGAAACCATTGCTGTCGCTACTCCTACGATATTTCCAGTTCCGATCGTTGCCGCCAGTGCTGTTGTCAATGCTGAAAATGGTGATACATCACCCTCTCCTCTGTTTTTTGTTCTGGATTCTTTACTTAATGTCTTTTTAATCGCCCAAGGAAGGTTTCTCCAGGTTAGGAAATTGCATCGAATTGTTAAAAGGATTCCTGTTCCCACGAGAAGCACCAGCATCACTGGTCCCCATACAAAAGCATCCACATCAGATATGATTTTACTTAACATATACTATCTCTCCTCTCTGATCTTATTTTCATTTCTAAAATGCAAAAAAGGAGCAACGAAAATTCGTTGCTCCTTCAACTTATGAACTTAGTATAGCCATATATGACCACTCTGTCAATATTTATTTTAAGGTCATACCAATGCTTTCCCGATCATCTCACCCTGCCTGATCTTTGTCTCACACTGGTTCTTGGTACGTTCTAACAGTTCTTCTCTGATCTCAACCTTATCCTTTTCTAATAATAAAATGATCGTTGAACCTCCAAACTGAAAATATCCTTTCTCAATCCCGCGCCTCATAGATCCGGCTCCATCGTGATTAACAATCTTTCCAACCATCAATGCTCCAACTTCCATCTGGAGTGCATCTCCAAAATGTTTTGTCTTCATCAATGTATATTCTCTGGTATTCTCTTTATAGATTTTCACATGATCATTTGCGATCGGATTGACGGTATGATAAACTCCATCAATCCTATGATTCTCACTCTTAATTCCATCATCAAAATAGCAGTATCTATGATAATCATCTACTGTCAGGCGTAGGATCACGGCATAACCGCCCTGAAAATGTCTTGCGATCTTGCGGTTTCTGATCAATGAATCCAACGTATATCTTGTATCCTTTACAACAAAAGATGTCTTCTCTTCGATTGGATACACACTTACTTTACAGTCGCAAGGACTTCCTAAGATTGTTTTATCTTCCGGAAATGGACGTTTTCCTTCTTTGATCTTTCTTGAGAAGAATTCATTATAAGATTTGTAATTTTTCTTCTCATATTCACTCATATCAATATGATTATTCTTGACAAATCCTTTGATCAGACATTTGGAAATGGGAGAACTTAAGAAAGCTCCCCCTAGTTTGGATACCCAAGGTCTGATTAATATTTTTAGACTGGCTCGTCCTGCCATAGTTGTATACATCCAATGAAGCAAACGATCTTGCCCATTCTCTTCTTCGTAAATATTTCCATCTCTATCGGCATATCTCATCTACGATTCTCCTATCATCTTACAGTAAGAACATCTTTACTGCGATCAATGCTCCAATAACTACAAATGCAAGCATACATTTCTTATCTGGTTTAAAGACTTTAAAATCAAATACAAATAAGAAAGCGATCACTGCTAACATTGCAACATATATGTATGGAAATTCTTCTGGAAAGAATCTTCGAAGCTGATATACGATCGGAATGATCAGTGCAACCGATGTAATTGGCAGTCCCTGATAATGTTTTCTTCTGGAACTGCTGTGTGCCTGACGCTGTTCTTCTGTAACATTAAAATATGCCAGACGAATAACTCCGCCTAAAACATAACACATATAAATGATCCTTGCATACCATTGGTCCATTCCAAGGCAATAACCGATCACAACCGGATACACTCCAAAACAGACAAGATCACATAAAGAATCAATCTCGATTCCAAACTTCTTGGCGTCTTCGCTTCTCTTGATCATCTTTGCGATCGTTCCATCATACATATCTGTTAATCCTGAGATCATCAAACATAAAATTGCGATCTTAAAGTTTCCATTGAATGCCTGTGACATTCCAAATACTGCACTGACAACTCCTAAATATGTCAGTATTACAGATGCATTATAAAATCCTATCATACCTTTTTCCCTCTATTCTTTACGCTTTATCGTAACATGTGCGACTCCTGTCATCACTGCACTGATCAATACCAGTGCATAATAACTGATTCCTCGGCTTAACAGCATTGCCGGATATAATAATCCGCCAACAAAAATCTTCTTAAAGATATTTAAAAATAAGCCTTCACTGATTCCCATTCCGCCTGGCAACGGAAGCATATCCACAGAAATTGAAATAACACTCTGTAAAGCAACTACATCAATAAATCCTAATGCAGAAAGTCCCATTGCTCTGTATACAAGATATGTAATTGAAAAATGGATCAGTCTCTGAATCAATGTGACAACGAACATCCGAAAAATAAAAATCCGATGTCCTTGAATGATTGCTGCTGCTTTATGATACTCGATCATAGAATTCTGAAGTTTTTCAAGACGTTCTTCTTTTTTCTTTAAAATATGGAACTTTTCTAATTTCTGAAACAGCCACAGCACGATTTTGGATGCTAACGTTGGCTCAAATACAAGAATCAGCATGAACGCAACACAAAACACATTCAATGCCATTCCAAGGTAAAAGAAGAATGCTGCCTTCCCAATATATTCTGCCACAAGAAAATGACGGAATAAAAAGATCAGTGCTCCTAAAAATACCAGAACAAATTTATATAAAATGGTAACGATCATCAAAATGACGGTTCCCACGGATATGTCAACTTTATCGCGGTTCATGTAGTAAAGCTGCATTGGCTGTCCGCCAGTTGCAGACGGTGTAATACAACTGAAAAAGAAACCTACAAACGAATATTTGACGCAATTTCTCTTCGGCACATCATTGTAATGAAGCAGCCGTAGCATGCGATAAATAATATACGACTCGCAGCACACAAACACAACGATCATAACCAATCCCGCAATATAATATGCAGGTTTTACTGATTTTAGAACTTCCGCCAGCTCAGAAAGTTCCTTTCCTTTCAATACGGCATATGCAGTCAATCCAAATAATGCAAAGAAAAAGACTGTATTACCGATGACTTTTTTCTTATTCTTCATCTTTCCTACCCTTTGATCTCCGATAATTTCCCTTTGTATTTCACAGATCTTCTCTCTAAACCAACTCGTTGGTTGATCTTCTCAAACACCTTCCAGAGTCCTTGATACAAATTGGTCTTTCTTCCGATCAGATAACAAACTTCACTTAAAATGATCCCGCCAAACACATCTATGATATAATGCTGCTTGGTTACCTGCGTGGAAATACAGACTAAAGTTGCAAAAACAAGTGAAAATCTCTGATACCACACTGGAATCTTCTTCTGATGCCTGATCCCAATATAACAAAACCAGCTTACCAAACAGTGAATCGATGGAAATAAGTTTGCCGATTGATCGATCGAATACACAAATCGTAATGCCTGATCCCAAAATCCTGTTCCTGTGATTTCTGGTCTTACCAGTGTTGTTGGCAAAAAGACAAAGGAAATCCCACATACGATCCTTGACAGATAATCTGCTGTCAAAAATCTATACATATGTTCTCTACTGATTCTCGCAGTCATAATGTAGTTCACAACCCAAAACACATAACATATCAAATAAATACTTGTAAATTCTGGGATCACCGGTACCATCCGGTCAAATGCTGTTGTAAAATCATGATGATATAATCCTTTACAAAGCACCATTGTTCCACTGTAAACCAACGTATTCAGTACTAACGCTGTGATCAGCGGAATGATAGAATACTTCGGAATCCATCTCAGAACATAATCTTTTTTCTGATTCATATGTCTGCTCCTTCCAATGATCTATCCTCTTTCTTTTCTCTCTTATGGTTCTTCCATATATCAAAGAATCATGTCAATTCTGACATGATTCTTGTACTATTATATCTTTTCTCTTTTTAAAAGTAAAGGAAAGCGGTCATATTTAATAGTTTTGTAAGATTTACTCTGCTTTCTTTTTTCTTCTATTGAAGAGTCCATAAATACATGGAACCACTAATAATGTTAGTAAAGTTCCATAAATCAAACCACCGATCGTAACGATCGCCATCGGCTGCATCATCTCGGCACCTTGCCCTAAACCAATCGCCATTGTAGATAATCCAAGGATCGTTGTAAGGGCTGTCATCAAGATCGGGCGTACACGCATCGTACCTGCTGTCAGGATTGCTTCTTCAAATTCGTATCCCGATTCTCTTAACTGATTGATCGTATCTACCAGCACGATACCATTATTTACAATGATACCTGCAAGCATAACAAATCCGATCATTGCGATCGCACTTAAGTCTTTTCCAGTGATCAGTAGCCCTAAGAATCCTCCTGTAAATGCCATTGGAATCGTAAATAAAATGATAAATGGCGATTTCAGTGACTGGAACTGTGCTACCATGATCAAATACATAAATGCTACTGCCAGCAATAACATCAGGCCAATCTGTCCTGTTGTTTCCTGAATGGATTCCATCTCACCTTTCATTGTAATACTGTATCCTTTTGGTGCATTGTATTTCTTAATCTTCTTTTGTACAGCGCTGCTGACTTTTCCTACATTGTAGCCATCTTTGATCTCTGATGTTACACTCAATGTTCTTTCCTGCTGGTTTCTATTAATAGAAGATAAACTGTCACTATTTCTGAAGTTCGCTACCTGATCCAATGTAACTTCTTTTTCTTTTCCACTTACTGTTCCTGTAAGTTTCACTTTCTTAAGATCATCTCTTGTCAATGTATTCTTTGCACTATTTCCAACATTGACACTATACTCTTTTTCATTGATCGTGATTGTTGTTGCTTCACTGGCATCTTTTAATTTCTCACTTAACTGTTGATAGATCGTTGCAACTGTTAAACCATTTTTTACTGCCTTTTTCTTGTCTACCACAACATGAAGATCTGGTGTTGTCTCTTCACTTCCATTCGAGATGTTCTGTGTTCCTTTCGTATCCTCTACAATCTGGGCAATATCTTTTCCAATAGATCTTAGTTTATTTAAATCATTTCCTTTAATCTGTACGGAAATACCGCTTCCACCAAGTGCACTCATATCCATACTGGATTCCTGCACTTCAACCTCACAATCAAATTTCTTTGTTTTCTTTAGGATTTCTTTCTTGATCTCTTTGTTTGTATGTTTCTTCTTTTCTTTTAATAAAACATACATACTGGATTGGTCTTCATTTGAAGATCCTCCTGATGTCATTGAAGAGATTCCGGAAGAGCCAGAGGATATCATTCCTGCTACACTATCAACATCTTTGATCTCTTTTACTTTCTTCATTACTGTATCTGTCATTGATGCTGTTTCTTCCATTGAAGATCCCTGTGGCATTTTGATCGTCATCGTCATCTGTGTGCTGTCCATGCTTGGCATTAAAGAGCTTCCAATATTCATTGCTCCAAAAATACTTCCCACAAACAGTGCAAGTGTTACAGCTACCACAATAATCTTACGATTTAACAACCGTGTCATAACTTTACGGTATAATATCTGCAGTTTATTGATCACTTTACTATCTTTTTGTGTGACTTTGTTGAGTACTCCAGCTGACATCATTGGCACAAATGTCACCGCTACGATCAGGCTGGCTACCAGAGAGTAACCGATGGTTAGTCCCATATCCACAAAGAGCTGTTTTGTAAGCCCTGTCGTGAATACGATCGGCAGGAATACAGAAATTGTAGTTAGTGTCGAAGATGTGATCGCTCCTGCAACCCCTCTTGCTCCTGTGATCGCTGCTTCTTTAACTGGAACTCCTTCTTTTCTTAATCGATAGATATTCTCAATAACTACGATCGAGTTGTCCACAAGCATTCCCACTCCAAGTGCGAGTCCCGACAAGGAGATTACATTTAGCGTAATTCCTGTAAAGTACATCAACACCACCGCAAAAATGACACTTAACGGAATGGAGCATGCAATAACGATCGTCGGTCTGACGTCTTTCAAAAATAATAATAGGATAAAGACTGCAAGGATTGCTCCCATTAACAGATTCTGGATAACAGAACCTGTCACCATATCAATGTATACACCCTGATCCATAATATTAACATAATGGAATCCTTTATTTTCTTTAGTAAGTGTCTTCATCTTCGCTGCAACTTTGTCTGCTACATCAGCTGTAGAATAATTATTCTGTTTCTGGACTGTTAATACAACACCGTTATTTCCATTCACACGACAATATGTATCTGCTGAGTTATCTACAATCGCTACGTCTGCTACATCACAAAGTTTGACCGGTGGGATTCCTTTGATTCCAAGATCTAATAATTCCATATTGGCAAGATCTTTTTGATTCGTCACCTTATCTCCAACACGTACCAGATACTGTGTATTCCCTTCACTGATATATCCTGCCGGCATCTCAAAGTTCTGTGCTGTTAACAGTGCTTTGACATTCGCAACTGTCAGCTTATTCTTAATATTTGCAGCTTCTTTTGCCTGCTCTTTGCTGGAATCAAGTTGCTGCTGGCTGGAATTCAACTGTGCTTCTCCCTGTGCCAGTTTGATCTCCCCATCATTCATCTTCTGGGTTGCCGTTGCTGATTGTACATTAAACTGTGTCAGTTTAGAATTGATCGTTTTCTTTCCTTTTTTGATCTGTTTTAATGCATTGTTTAATGCTTTTAAATTCTTATCCAATGCTTTGATCGAACTTTTTGCTGTTGTCTCCTGCTTTTTCAGTTCTTCGATCTGAGCCGCAAGCTGCATCTTTGTTGCTGCATCCGGAACTTGTTTTGCCTGTTCTTCCATCTTGGCAATCTGTGTTTTTAATGTCTTGAGGGATGTCTGCAACGATTGTTTCTGCACCTTCAAATTCGTGATTGAACTCGTTACCTGCACCTCTTTCTGAGCAAGACTTAACTGTCCATCCGTAAGTGCAGTCTGAGCTTTCGCAAGCTGAGTATTAGCCTTTGTTCTCTGTGCATCTAATGTGTTCTTTCCAGATTCCATCTGGGCTCTTGCCTGATCAATCTTATTTTGAGCTTCATCAAACTGACCATTCAATGCCTTCTCAATCTTCTCATTTAATTTATTGATCTTCTTCTCGCTGATGATCGCATTGATCTGTTCTGTTACAAGTCCTGTACTACTTACGGATGCGACTCCGTCAACAGCTTCTAAAGATGGTGCAATCTTATCATTGATCAACTCTGATAATTCCGTATTACTTAACTTATCAGAATCCATAGCTGTTACCATAACCGGCATCATATCTGGATTTAATTTCATGATCGTTGGATTGCCTACTTCGTCTGGCCAGTAGCCTTTGATCATGTCAAGCTTCTCTCTCATATCAAGAGATACTGCATTCATATCCGTGTCACCTTCAAATTCCAAAATGACCATTGACATATTCTCACTGGAAATTGAATTAACTTCTTTGATATTTGAAATCGTTGCCATTGATTGTTCCACTGGTTTTGTAACTGTCGTTTCCACAGTCTCCGGAGATGCTCCCTGATATGTCGTCATAACGATTGCATATGGCAGTTCCATACTTGGAAGCAAGTCTGTTGTCATCTTTGTAAATGACACGATTCCTAAAATGATAACTAGTACAACCGCTACAATGACTGTATACGGTTTCTTTACGCTGAATTTTGAGATCATTTTCTTACCTTTCTCATATTTCTTTTCTTATTCCTTATTTGTCTCTTTTGATTACTATTTTGATAACCAAAGTAATTTAATGATATTCCTGTTTCTTAAAGAAGTCAATCACTTTTATTGATAATTGTCAATTAATGTATCGGATTGTGAACTTTTTTTCACACAACAAAAAGAAACCAGAATACATCTTCTTATGTACTCTGGCTTCTGTATATTCTTGATCTCTTATTCTACACTGTAGTTTGGTGCTTCTTTTGTGATATGGATGTCATGTGGATGACTTTCTTTTAAGGATGCAGCAGAAATCTTAACAAATTCTCCTGTCTCCTGTAATGTCTTGATATCTTTTGCTCCACAATATCCCATTCCAGAACGAAGACCACCCATCATCTGGAAGATTGTGTCTTCAACAGTTCCTTTATATGCAACACGTCCTTCGACACCTTCTGGAACTAACTTCTTAGCGTTTGTCTGGAAGTAACGGTCTTTACTACCATTCTCCATAGCTGCTAAGGATCCCATTCCACGATATACTTTATATTTTCTTCCCTGGTATAGTTCAAAGTCTCCAGGGCTTTCGTCACATCCTGCAAGCATACTTCCTAACATACATACATCAGCTCCAGCTGCAATCGCTTTTGTAAGTTCTCCTGAATATTTGATACCACCATCGGCAATAATTGGAATTCCTGCTTTCTTAGCTTCTTCATATGCACTCATGATCGCTGTGATCTGTGGTACACCGATACCAGCTACGACACGAGTTGTACAGATAGATCCAGGTCCAATACCGATCTTCACACAGTCAGCTCCTGCTTCGATCAGTGCTTTTGCTCCTGCTCCTGTTGCAACGTTACCTGCGATCACCTGAAGATCTGGGAATTTGTCTTTGACCATTCTTACGACTCTTAATACGTTTGCAGAATGTCCATGTGCTGAGTCAACAACGATAACGTCAACATGAGCATTCACTAATGCCTGCACACGATCTAAAACATCTGCTGTGATACCAACACCAGCTCCACATAATAATCTTCCCTGATCATCTTTCGCTGCATTTGGATATTTAATCTGTTTCTCAATATCTTTGATCGTGATCAATCCTTTTAAATTAAAGTCATCATCAACGATTGGTAATTTTTCTTTTCTTGCTTTTCCTAAAATCTGTTTTGCTTCTTCTAATGTAATTCCTTCTTTAGCTGTTACTAGTCCTTCAGAAGTCATAGATTCTTTGATCTTCTTAGAGAAATCTGTCTCGAACTTTAAGTCACGGTTTGTGATAATACCAACAAGCTTTGTACCTTCTGTAATTGGTACACCGGAAATACGATACTTCGCCATTAAGTCGTCAGCATCCTGAATGGTATGTTCTGGTGATAATGAAAATGGATCTGTGATAACCCCGTTTTCAGAACGTTTTACCTTATCCACTTCTTCTGCCTGTTCTTCAATTGACATGTTCTTATGTATAATACCAATTCCACCCTGTCTTGCCATTGCGATTGCCATACGGTGTTCTGTAACAGTATCCATACTGGCACTCATCAGTGGAATATTTAACTGAATCTTGTTTGTCAATCGTGTACGTGTATCCACATCATTCGCAATCACTTCTGAAAATGCTGGTACTAATAAAACATCATCAAATGTAATTCCTTCACCAATTAACTTACCCATTTTCTTGTTTTCCTCACTTTCTTGTATTTTAATATCTGATTTGTATTGTTAGATATGTTAACAAATAGTTTCTTTGATGTCAACAGATTATTTTATACTTTTTTTAAAACGTATGGATTATTTTCTGTACATGTATGGAATTATCTGAATATTCTAAATATAGCAATCCACACTTTACATCTTTTTAAGTACAAGAAAAGGAATTACTGCTTTCACAATAACTCCTTTTCTATGATCTTGATATCAATCCGCTTGATATCTCTTGTAATCTCTACTCTTCTACGATAGAAATTTTACTTCCAATCGCAAGTTTTGGCATTGGCTTTGCCTCAACACAAATACTTCCAGGAAGACCTGCTTCTTTCGCTCCACTGAAGACAACGGTTAAATGTCCCAGTGTCTCCAAATTAGACTGGGCAATATCTCCTACGGCAGTGATGAGATATTCTTTCTGATCCACAACCAGTTTATCTCCTTTTTTGATTGTTCCGTCTACCTTCTTCTGATCGATGAAATGACAGAAATCTTTTAATGTATCTGGTACATTGTCTCCGAATAATACAAACATACCTTCCTCAAAAAAAGCATCTACCTGTTCTCCCAGTTCGATAATCTCAGTCTGAAATATTGCTTTTCCCATTTGGAATCCTCCTTTTATTTACCCTGTAATTTCTGATCGATTGCTGCTGCTGCTTTCTTTCCTGCTCCCATGGCAAGGATAACTGTTGCTGCTCCAGTTACTGTATCTCCACCTGCGTACACACCATCTTTGCTTGTCTCCATTGTCTCTTCATTGACAATGATTCCACCCCACTTCTGAGTGTCAAGTCCTGGTGTTGTGTGACGGATCAGTGGGTTAGGGCTCTGTCCGATCGCAATGATGACTGTATCAACATCAAGATCATAGTTAGATCCTTCGATTGGCTGTGGAGAACGTCTTCCAGATGCATCTGGTTCACCCAGTTCCTGTTTAATGACCTCCATGCTGCTTACCCATCCGTTTTCATCTGCTTTGATCGCAGCTGGGTTATTTAAGAATTTGAAGATAATTCCTTCTTCTTTTGCATGATGTAATTCTTCTAAACGTGCTGGTGCTTCTTCCTCGCTACGGCGGTATACGATATAAACTTCTTCTGCACCTAATCGTTTTGCTGTTCTGGCAGCATCCATTGCTACGTTACCAGCACCTACGACTGCTACTTTCTTACCAACTTTGACTGGAGTTGGGCACTCTGGGAATTTGTATCCCTTCATTAAGTTTACACGAGTCAAGAATTCATTTGCAGAATATACTCCTAAGTGGTTTTCTCCAGGAATATTTAAAAATCTTGGAAGTCCTGCTCCACTTCCTACGAAGACTGCTTTGTATCCATCTTCCATTAATTCATCAATTGTGATAGAACGTCCAACGATAACGTTTGTTTCAATATCTACACCTAACTTCTGAACGCTTTCGATCTCTTTTGCTACCAGATCTTTTGGCAGACGGAATTCTGGAATACCATAACTTAATACTCCACCTGGTTTATGTAATGCTTCAAAGACTGTTACATCATAACCTTTCTTAATCAGTTCTCCGGCACATGTGATACCAGCAGGTCCACATCCGACAACTGCTACTTTCATTCCGTTCTTCTCAATATTAACTTCTGTTTCTTTGGCGTTTGCCATATGCCAGTCTGCGACGAAACGTTCCATACGTCCAATACCAACAGGCTCTCCCTTGATACCACGGACACATTTTCCTTCACACTGGTTCTCCTGTGGACATACTCGTCCGCAGATTGCCGGTAATGCATTCTCTGTTGTGATCACTTCGTATGCACCTTCAAAATCTCCTGCTGCTACTTTCTCGATAAATGCTGGAATTGGTACGTTAACCGGACATCCTCCAACACAAGGTTTATTCTTACAGTTTAAGCAACGAGCTGCTTCTTCCATTGCCATCTCTTTTGTATATCCAAGAGCAACTTCTTCAAAGTTCTTATTACGGACATTTGGGTCCTGTTCTGGCATAGCTACCTTCTTAAGACTCATATTTGCCATCGTTTACATCCCCCTTCCAATTCTACATTCATGTTCTTCTTCTCTGAACATACCCTGACGCTGCATACATTCGTCAAAGTTTACTTTAAATCCATCAAAATCTGGTCCGTCAACACATGCGAATTTTGTTTCTCCACCGATGTTGACACGGCATCCACCGCACATTCCTGTTCCGTCGATCATGATCGGATTTAAAGATACCATAGTTGGGATGTCATATTCTTTTGTGATCTTAACCACATTCTTCATCATGATAAGTGGCCCGATTGCGATAACTTCATCGTATTTTACTCCAGCTTTGATCTGGTCTTCTAATACTGTTGTAACGAAACCTTTGGTTCCAAGACTTCCGTCATCTGTTGCAATATATACATTATCGCAGAATTCTTCGAATAATTCCTTAAGAATAACAAATTCTGCACTCTTACCACCAATGATCACATCAACTGGTACTCCCATCTTCGCTAACTTACGAAGCTGTGGATATAATGGGGCTGCACCTACACCACCGGCTACACCGATGACACGGTCACACTTGTGCAAAGGAGCTGGCTGACCTAATGGTCCCACGAAATCCTGTACATAATCTCCTTCTGCTTTCTTGCTTAACAATTCTGTTGTATATCCTACAACCTGATAAATGATCGTTACTGTCTCTTTCTCACGATCATAATCTGCGATCGTTAAAGGAACCCTTTCTCCATCTTCATCTACTCGGATAATGATGAACTGTCCCGGTTCACATTTTCTTGCCACATAAGGAGCATGAATCTCCATTAACTCAACTGCCTGGTTGAGTGTCTGCTTCTTGACAATCTTATACACCACGTACACCTCTTTCTTAAAATATCTTCTTTTTATTATACATGGAATCTGCACAATAAGAAAGTATTTTTTTATTTATTTTTTATCGGCAATAAAATTATATAAAATTTTATTTCGCATTAAAATATTTAATAAAATTTTATTGTTTTTATGTAAAAAGCAGCATAACTGCTTTCTTTGCTGCCATGCTGCTTACTTTCTACATTATTATAGAGCTGCTTCGTAAATACTTACAATATCTTCTTTACTCAATGGTACAAAAGATCCCTTGCATCCATCGGCCGCTTTCTGTGCCATAATGTCAAAATATTCTTTATCAATTCCAACATCTGTTAACGTCTGTGGAAGTCCCATCTTCTTAAAGTACTCTCTCGTATATGCAATTCCTTCTTTGGCTGCTGCCATGTCATCGTCATTTACAACATCCCAGACATTTCTTGCATAGTCTGCAAATTTATATGCTGTATCATCATTCAATGCAAATTCCATCCAGTGAGGTGTTAAGATCGCTAATCCTTCTCCATGTGTGATATCATAGAATGCGCTTAATTCATGTTCCATTGGATGTACACACCATGCGACTTCAGCTCCATATTGAATCATTCCGTTAATTGCCATACTTGCTGTCCACATCAGATTAGCTCTTGCATCATAATTGTCTGGTTCTTCTAAAGCAACAGGACCATATTTAAAACAGTTCTTTAACAGTCCTTCCGCAAATCTTGCTTGAACGTCTGCATTCTTCACATTGGTAAAGTAATTCTCGCAAATATGACTGATGATATCTGCTGTTCCAGCCGCTGTCTGTTTTTTTGATACCGAATAGGTATATTCCGGATCAAGGATTGACATCTTTGGTTTCATATGATCACTTGCAGTTCCCCATTTTTCATTCTTTGACATATCGGAGATAACCGCAAATTTATCCATCTCTGATCCTGTGGCTGATAATGTCAGGACACTGTAAATTGGTAATGCTTTCTTGATCCATCTTGGTGTAATAACCAGATCCCATGGATCCCCATCATAGCAAGCTCCTGCCGCTACAACCTTTGCACAGTCAATGACAGATCCTCCTCCAATAGCAAGTACCATATCGATGCTGTTTTCTTTACAAAGTTTTACACCTTCTCTAACAGATTCAATCTTTGGATTTGGCGCGATTCCTGATAATTCAAAGATTTCCATATCTTCTTCTTTTAAAATCTTGACTGCTTCGTCATAAATTCCTGCTTTTTTGATACTTCCACCGCCATAGCATAATAAAACTTTGTTACCGCTCTCTGAAAGTTCACTAAGATGAGAAATCTGTCCTTTTCCAAAATGAATCTTTGTTGGAATAGAATACGTAAAATTGTTCATGGCTACCTCCTGTTTTTAGCGTTTCATTTATTCTTCGTCTAACATGACACTTACCCTGTACATTCCAGGTTTGCTTGCCTCTTCATAAGCTTCCTGCAGTCTGCTTAGTGGAAATTTCTTCTCTTCTACCAATTTAGACACATCCACAACCTTGGTACTTAATGCTTGGGCAGCTTCTTTGAAGTCTTCATGATCTGCCCCGAATGTCCCGATCAGTTCCATCTTTCTATAGTGTAACATATTTGAGTCAACTTTCAACTCTGGAACTGGATATCCTGCCGCAAATAATAACATTCTTCCATCATTTTGTTTTAACATCTCAAGTCCCTGACTGTTGGCACTTGTTGCTCCAACAGCTACGATCACAGCATCTGCTCCAATTCCTTCCGTTAACTCTTTTACCTTTTCTACAGGATTACTTTCATTACAGTCTATCACTTCAAATCCCATCGCTTTGGCTGTCTCAATCTTCTTAGGAATCATCTCTGATACGATCACACGACATCCGTAAGCTTTCGCTGTCTGGGCGTTAATTAATCCCATAGTTCCTGCACCAATGACTACAACTGTTTCAAATGGCTTTAATCTTAATTTCTTTGCTCCGTGAATGACTGTTGCAAGTGGTTCCATAAATCCTGCTTCCGATGGATTTAGGTCATTCGCCACTTTATAAACTCCACTTGAATTCTTTACACAATAATTTGAAAAACCAAAGAATCCCCATTTATATCCATCTTCTGTATCCTTGCGAATTTCTTCACACTGATCGATATGTCCTTCACGACAAGCCGGACAATGTCCACATCCTTCATATCCAGTTGCAACCATATCTCCAATTTTAAGATCTGTTACTTTCTCTCCTACCTGTTCAACGATTCCGGCGGCTTCATGTCCTCCGGCCATCGGATATCCTTGATGTTCCCGTAATCCTAACCACTGTCCATAATCTGTCGTGCAGATATTACATGCTTTCATATGAAGTAATACATCATATGGTCCTACTTCTGGAAGATCACGTTCTCTGACTTCTGCAACACCTTTTTTTACCAAACACCCAAATTTCATTTTCATTCCCATAACACCACACTTCCTTTCAAGATTCATTCTTCTTATCTTTATTTTTTATATATTGATGTACCTAGACCACTCCATTGCTATGCTTTGTTTACACTGCCGAATAATGTGATGTAGTGTTTTAATGCTTCTTTGTATCCTATCCTCATCTCATTAGAAAGATCAAACATATTCGCTGTTTTATTTCCAAATTCTCCAAGACTTCCATCTTTCTTCATATGATCATAGTCAATCTGTAAGTATCCTTTTAATGTTTCTAACCCTGCATTACTTAAGTCTGTGCACAAATTAACTTTCTGAATTCCTGTCTGTACTGCTTTCTTCAGGTTATCATCTCCTGTTCCTGATCCTCCATGAAGAACTAATGGCACTTCGACCATCTGATGCAAGTCTGCTAATAGTTCAAATTCCAGTTTTGGAGTTCCATGGTAAGTTCCGTGAGAAGTTCCAACAGATACTGCCAACGCATCTACATTTGTCTGTTTTACAAAATCAATCGCTTCTTCTTTCCTTGTAAGACCGGAATCTCTGGTCTGTTCGTATTCAAATCCCTGTCCAACATGTCCAAGTTCTGCTTCTACAGAAACTCCAACTGCATGAGCAATCTTTACGATTTCTGCAACTTCTCTGACATTCTCTTCAAATGTCAATGTAGAACGGTCTACCATGACAGATGTATATCCACAGCGGATTGCCTGAATGATCTCTTCAAATGGTCCTCCATGATCTAAATTTAATGCTGCTGTTACTTCTGGAAATTTCTTTTCATAAAAATGAACGGCATCTGATATTTCTTCAATCTGATGAATTCCAGCACCATCAATGATGACCGGTGCTTTTAATTCACTTGCTGCTTCAAAAATACTCTTTACTGTATGTGACATGCTCCCACCACTTAAATCCATGATTTTGAAGTGGGGGCTTCTTGCTCAATGGCTCTACTGAGCCAAGTATCTACAAGCTATCCTCGCGTGCCCCGCGATTCTTTTGCCCGGACACGGGCATGTTTTCTTATTATCCAATTGTCCGGATACGGACAGTTTATGCTGTCAACATCCTTCTTGCCTCTTCACGGATGTTGATTGCTGCATTATGATCTCTGTCCATCTCATTTCCACACTCACAGTGATAGACTCTTTCAGATAATTTTAGCTCTTTCTTTATCCTTCCACATTTACAGCATTTTTTACTGGATGGAAAGAAACGGTCTACCTTTACCATTTTCTTTCCCTGCCACGCCAGTTTATAGTCTAACATTTTCCTGAACAGTCCATATCCATTATCCTGTACGCTTTTTCCGAAGTGCAGACACTGACCCATCGCTTTCATATCGATATCTTCCACCGCAACTGCATCATAACTGTCTGCGATCTTCCGGCTGAGTTTGTGCAGATGATCTCTTCTCTGGTTTCGTATCTTTTCATGACATCTGGCAACTTTCTTTTTCTGCAGTTCATAGTTATGGCTTCCTCGTACGCATCTTGACAACTTTCGCTGCTCCCTCGCCAGTCTTTTTTCATTTTTTCTGAAAAAATCTGCTTCTTCCGTCTCGATCTTTTCTGAAAACACTGCCATCCCCTGCATTGCATAATCTATTCCAAGTATCTTTGCAGTACTATAGTCTGATACAGCTGCTTGGTTTTCACAACTGTATCCTTCATACAGCAGACTTGCAAAGTATTTTCCGGATGGTTCCATACTGACAGTCACTGATTTCAACCGAAGTCCTTCTGCTGGCTCCCTGTGTTTTTTCATGGCGATCCATTTTAATTTCGGAAGTCGGATCTTCTTACTTTCCACCAGGATATTTCCATTGACCACATTCGTTGTATAGCTGTTTCTAGAATGATGTTTTGACTTGAATCTTGGAAATCCAGTCTTGGGATCCCGAAAAAAATTCTTATATGCCTTTTCCAGATGAAGCTGGACATTTGCCAGTGCCAGCGAATCTACTTCTTTCAGAAATGGATATTCCCTTTTATACATGGCCGGTGTGTTTTTTAACATTTTCTTTGTCTTTTCATACTCTCGAATCTTATCATCAAGCATCTGATTGTACAGAAAACGACAACAGCCAAATGTTTTGCCAAGAAGTATCTTCTGTTCTTCTGTCGGATAGATCCGGAAACGATATGCTATGTTCAATACTTTTTCTCTCCCTGGGTTTCAATGTATTGACTGATTACTTCTACTGGAGCGCCTGCTACTGGCACTTTTATAAGCATTGATAAATTTACTAAGTTCTGTTCTCGGCTGCGCACGGAACATTACATGCACATGATTAATGTCATGGTTCTATTATACCATAGACCACACTATCGAACAAGTGTTCTTTTTGTTTTTATGCAATTCATCTCCCACCTGTAGAGGAAGGAGAATTCTTGCTATATTATGTTAAAAACGGAACAAAATATAGTTTATATGGTTCAGGAATTTGACCGGAAGCTACGTTCTATTACAATTGCGTCTTGTGCACCTGCACCGCTTTGGCTGCTGTCTCCTAACATTTCTTTTTATTATCCTGATAACATAATCTCATTTTCAATCTGTGAGATTGATCAGGTGATCAAGCATATTGAAACTGGACAGATTGATATTGGAATTTTGCCTTTTGAATATCAGAAGGATGATTTATGTACCACACATTTCTTTACAGAACATTTGTCGGTTTGTATTCCTTTTGGGCATAGTCTTTGTTCTTATGACAAACTTACATTTCATGATCTGAATGGTTATAATCGCCTGCTTTGGGATCAGCTTGGCTTCTGGACAGATCTTTGCAAACGTAAAATGCCTGCTTCAAAGTTTCTGATACAGACAGATGAATCGGAATTTTTGGAATTGGTGAAATCTTCGACTTTGTTTTGTTTTTCTACGAATTATGCTTCTTATCCGGATGAGATTTTAAATGATCGGAAGAGGATTCCGATCGTGGATGATTGTGCGAATGTGGAATATTGGGTGGTTTGGAAGAAAGGGAATACGTATCGATTTTAGTTTTTTATGGAGAAAAAAATCCTGCAGAAATTCATTCGAATTTCTGTAGGATTTTTGATATTTAGTCTTTGAGTCGCTTCGCTCCCTGTAGACGCCCACTCAACTAAGCTCATCTTTCGCCTGTGGCTCGGATTCGCTAAGGTTCGGGACGGACTTTCGCACTAAGTTCAAGCTACGCCTTTGGCTTGCTTTCTCTAAGTGCTCAATGTCTCTACATCATTCCCATTCCGGCTGGTGCTCCTGCTGGCATTGCTGGTGCTTCTTCTTTGATATTCGCAACAACTGATTCTGTTGTTAATAATGTAGAAGCTACGGATGTTGCATTCTGTAATGCGCTTCTTGTTACTTTGGCTGGATCGATGATTCCTTTTTCTACCATGTCTACGTATTCTCCATGTAATGCATCGAATCCTTTTCCGATTTCTGCTTCTTTTACTTTATTGACGATCACAGCTCCTTCAAGACCTGCATTGACTGCGATCTGGAATAATGGTGCTTCTAATGCTTTGAGGATGATGTTTGCTCCTGTCTTTTCGTCTCCTTCTAAGTCTGCTACTTTCTCAGCTGCTTTCTTAGATGCATGGATATAAGCAGATCCTCCACCGAAGATGATTCCTTCTTCTACTGCTGCTTTTGTTGCTGCTAAGGCATCTTCCAGACGTAATTTACTTTCTTTCATCTCTGTTTCTGTTGCTGCTCCAACACGGATCACTGCAACTCCACCAGATAATTTAGCTAATCTTTCCTGTAATTTTTCTTTGTCGAATTCAGATGTTGTTTCTTCGATCTGTGCTTTGATCTGTCCAAGACGTGCCTGGATTGCATCTTTATCTCCTTCACCGTCTACGATGACCGTGTTTTCTTTTTCAACTTTGACAGATTTTGCACGTCCTAACTGATCTAATGTTGCGTCTTTTAATTCCAGACCAACTTCTTCAGAGATCACTGTACCACCTGTTAAGATAGCGATATCTTCAAGCATTGCTTTTCTTCTGTCTCCATATCCAGGTGCTTTCACTGCACATACAGAGAATGTTCCACGTAATTTGTTAACGATCAATGTTGTTAATGCTTCACCTTCGATATCTTCAGCAATGATCAGTAATTTCTTACCACTCTGTACAATCTGCTCTAATAATGGAAGGATTTCCTGAATATTAGTGATCTTCTTGTCTGTGATCAGAATATATGGATCATCTAATTCAGCAACCATTTTTTCCATATCTGTTGAGAAATATGCTGATAAATATCCACGATCAAACTGCATTCCTTCTACTAAATCTAATTCTGTTTTCATTGTTTTAGATTCTTCGATCGTGATAACTCCGTCGTTAGATACCTTTTCCATAGCATCTGCTACTAATTCTCCAACTTCTTCATCTGCTGCAGAGATTGCTGCTACTTTCGCGATCTGATCTCTTCCTGTAACTTTGCTACTCATCTCAGCAATTGCTTCAACAGCTGCTTCTGTCGCTTTCTTCATTCCTTTACGAAGAATGATTGGGTTTGCTCCTGCTGCTAAGTTTTTCATTCCTTCGTTGATCATTGCCTGTGCAAGAACTGTAGCTGTTGTTGTACCATCTCCGGCAACATCATTTGTCTTAGTTGCTACTTCTTTGACTACCTGAGCTCCCATATTCTCAAATGGGTCTTCTAATTCAATTTCTTTTGCGATCGTTACACCGTCATTTGTGATCAGCGGTGCACCAAAAGATTTGTCTAATACAACATTGCGTCCTTTTGGTCCGATTGTAACTCTTACTGTATCTGCTAACTGGTTAACTCCTGCTTCCAGTGCTTTTCTTGCTTCAATTCCGTATTTAATCTCTTTTGCCATGATCTTAATTACCTCCGACTAATTCCTTGATTAAATCAAATAATTGTGTAATGTGATAAAACTATTCTACAACTGCTAAAATATCATTCTGTTTTACGATGATAAATTCTTCATCTTCTAATTTTACTTCTGTTCCTGCATATTTAGAATAAATAACTTTCTGTCCTACAGAAACTTCCATCTTCACATCTTCTGTTCCAGGTCCGACTGCAACAACTTCTGCTTCCTGTGGTTTTTCCTGTGTTGCTGTTGTAAGGACGATTCCTGACTTAGTTGTTGTTTCTGCTTCCAGCTGTTTTAATACAACTCTATCTCCTAATGGTGTTAACTTCATAATGATATTACCTCCTAAATATATTAGAATTATTGTTCTTTTTATCTTTTGTTAGCACTCACTTATATCGAGTGCTAACTCTATGTTCTTTAGTATAACACCAGACAAAAAAAATGCAACCCCCTTTTTATAAAAATTCTATAAACTGAGACTGCATTCTTTGGTATTTTACTTATTCTTTGATGTATTTTTTTGCTTCTTCTGAGCTTCTTGTTGGAACTGTCTGGAAATATACATGTACATGTTTTTTGATCAGTTCATGAATAGCTTCCATCTCCATGGTATCACACGCAACTCTTCTTGCAACTGCTTTACGTTCTCCACGAATTCCCATACCTCCGATATTAAGCTGATTGATCTTGATCCCTCGTTTGATCAATTCTTCAAATACCAGTGGGGATTCTGCAATTACGATCACCCGCTCTCCATCAAAGGATGGGGCTTCTTTTAATTTCTCCGTTGCACGATCGATCCCATATACATGAATTATAAGGCCTTGGGGCGCCATCTCTTTAATCACTTTGCTTCGGAATTTATCCTTCGCCACAACATCATCTACAATAATGATCCTGTTCGCTCTGACTTCCGGCACCCATAATGTCAAAATCTCCGTATGTATGAGCCTGTCATCAACTCTCGCTAATACAATGTTTTTCATTCTTCTACCTCCTTATATAATTCACGCACATCTTTCACTGTCTCTGGTGCTGCCTTAAGAAGATCTTTGCACACCTCTTGTGCACTCTTTCCCGCGTAACGTCCCATAACTACTTCCATCATCAACGGAAGATTGATTCCAGTTACGTGGTAGAGATCGTATTCTGACATTAAAGAAATTACCGTATTAAACGGACTTCCATAAAACAGATCTGTTAATATAAGGACTTCTTCTCCTTCTGATGTCTGTTCAATACTCTCTCTGATTTTCTCTCTCAAAGTATCCACTGATTCTTCTGGTTCAAGCCCAAATGCCTCAAGGCCTTCCTGTTCCCCTGCGATCATCTGTGCTGTATCCACAAGTCCTCTTGCATAACTTCCATGAGATACCACGATTACCTTCATCAATTTTCCTCTCTTCTCTCTCATCACATCTTGCCTGTTACGGCAAATTTGATTAATTTGGTTTGTAAGAACTCTTTAAGCTTACAATTCTATTAAATACCATGTGTTCTTTTGTAGAATCTTTGGAATCTAAACAGAAATATCCTGTTCTCATAAACTGGAAACTGTCTTCCTTATCATACTTCTCTAACTCAGGCTCTACATATGCTTCCTTGATCACAGTCAGTGAATTTGGATTCACATTGATACTTCCATCTTCATTATATACACCTTTTTCTTCATCTACAATGTTTTCATACAGACGAATTTCTGCTTTTTTCGCAGTTGGTACAGATACCCAATGGATCGTTCCGCGAACCTTTCTTCCATCTGGACTGTTTCCTCCTCTGGATTCTGGATCATATGTCGCATATACACAGGTTACATTGCCGTCCTCATCTACATCGTACCCTGTACATGTCACAAAATATGCATTCATCAGACGTACTTCATTACCTACATATAAACGACGGTATTTCTTAGGCTTTTCAATCTTGAAATCTTCTCGTTCGATATATAATTCTCTTGAAAATGGTACCTGTCTTGTTCCCATCTCTTCGTTTTCCTGATTATTTGGAACGTCAACGAGTTCCCCTTCTCCTTCTGGATAGTTTGTGATCACCAGTTTGATCGGATCTAAGATCGCTGCCATACGTGGACGTTTTAATTTCAGATCATCACGGATGCAGTATTCAAGCATCGCTGAATCTACAGAGCTGTGGCTCTTTGCAACTCCGACAAGTTCCATAAACTTCTTGATGGATTCTGGTGTATATCCTCTTCTTCTAAGTGCTGATAATGATACCAGACGTGGATCATCCCATCCATCTACGATTCCATCTTCTACCAGTTTCTTGATATAACGTTTTCCTGTAACAACATTTGTCAGATATAACTTCGCAAATTCGATCTGTTTTGGTGGATTCTTAAATTCGCATTCGTTAACAACCCAGTCATACAGTGGTCTGTGATCTTCAAATTCCAGTGTACAGATAGAGTGTGTTACCCCTTCAAATGCATCCTCTAATGGATGAGCAAAATCGTACATTGGATAGATACACCATTTGTTTCCTGTATTGTGATGTTCCATTCTTGCGATACGATAAAGAATTGGATCCCTCATGTTGATATTTCCAGATGTCATATCGATCTTGGCACGAAGAACTTTGCTTCCATCTGGGTATTTTCCTTCCTTCATCTCGCGGAATAACTGTAAGTTCTCTTCTGGTGTACGGTCACGGTATGGACTGTTCTTTCCAGGTTCTGTTAAAGTTCCTCTGTATTCTCTGATCTGTTCAGCATTCAGATCACAGACATATGCTTTTCCCTTCTTGATCAGGAATTCTGCACATTCATACATCTTGTCAAAGTAGTTAGAAGCATAATAGATATGTTCGTGATAATCTGCTCCTAACCATTCTACGTCCTCTTTAATAGAATTTACATATTCTTCCTTCTCTTTTGTTGGGTTTGTATCATCAAAACGGAAATGGAAATCTCCTCCATATTCCTGAGCCAGTCCATAGTTTAATAAGATGGATTTTGCGTGTCCGATATGAAGATATCCGTTTGGTTCTGGTGGAAATCTTGTAACTACCTTCTTGCAATGCCCTTCTTCTATATCTTTTTCTATGATCTGTTCGATAAAATTCTTAGAAATCGTTTCTTCCATGTCTTCCTCCATATAGTTCTTTCTATTCTGATTATAATGTATCTTCTATACACTTGCAATCATATAATTTCTGTATCATTGTGAAATACAGATAATCCTTCTATATAAGATCTAATGCCTCCATGACATTTGAAACTCCTACAAGTCTCATGTCTGTCTGGACCTTGATCTGATCTACATTCGCCTGAGGCAGAATGCATCGTTTAAATCCTAGTTTCTGTGCTTCTTTGATCCTTGCTTCTCCACCTGATACGGCTCTTACTTCTCCTACCAGACCAACTTCTCCAAAAATGATCGTATCTTCTAAGATTGGCCGGTTCTTATAACTCGATGCGATTGCCATAATAATACCAAGATCGATCGCTGGCTCGCCAAGTTTCATACCTCCAGCCAGATTCACATACGCATCACAGCCGCCAAGCTGCAGTCCAACTCTCTTCTCAAGCACTGCCATCAAAAGATTCACCCTGTTATAATCAATTCCAACCGCTGTTCTTCTCGGCATCTGAAAGCTTGTTGGTGATACCAATGCCTGAATCTCGATCAGGATCGGTCTGGTCCCTTCCATGGAACATACAACAACGGATCCTGACGCATCAAGGGGTCTTCCATTGAGCATCGTCTTTGACGGATTCTCCACTTCTACAAGTCCATTGTTACACATCTCAAACACACCGATCTCGTTCGTGGATCCAAAACGGTTTTTGACACCTCTTAAGATTCTGTATGCCGCTTCTCTTTCCCCTTCAAAATAAAGGACCGTATCTACCATATGCTCAAGTGTTCTTGGTCCTGCAACCACTCCTTCTTTGGTCACATGTCCTACGATAAAAACTGCGATATTATTCTCTTTCGCAACTCTCATCATCGCTGCAGTCACTTCTCTTACCTGAGACACACTGCCTGCTGCCGAGGAAAGATCCTCGCTGTACATTGTCTGAATCGAATCAATCACCGCAAATTCTGGTTTCGTCTTTAAGATCGCATTCATGATCGCATCAAGATCTGTCTCACAATACAGAAGCATCTCTTCTTCAAATGTTCCGATCCTCTCTGCTCTCATCTTGATCTGATGCATAGATTCTTCCCCAGAAATATACAAAACCTTACGTTTGCTGTTCGCAAGATTCCTGCATACCTGTAACAATAACGTGGATTTCCCGATTCCAGGATCTCCTCCGACCAACGATAGGGAACCTTTGACGATCCCACCGCCTAACACACGGTCCAGTTCATGAATCCCTGTTGGAATCCGCTCTTCATTCTCTACTGTTACCTCGGATATATTCATAGGAGAGGCAGAAGTCTTTAAAGACTTCGCCCCTCCTTTTTTCGTTTCTGTAACTTTCTCTTCTGTAAAAGTATTCCACTGCTTACAGGCAGGACACTGCCCCATCCACTTGGAAGACTCATGACCACACTGGCTGCAAAAATAAACTGTCTTTTGTTTTGCCATTGGTGCTCCTTTATGTTACTACTGTTTCTTTACACGAACAGCTGCTGCTGTTCCCTCGCTTAACTCAACACTCAGAGTTAATTTTCCTCCAAGATTTGCTTTCATCATTCCTACATTCGTATTATCAATAAAAACTTTATATTCCTGTCCAGCTTCTACTTCTAAAGTAACCTGGACATCAGATGAAGATTCAATCTCAAATGCAACTCCATCTGTTGTTGCAACAAAGTTATGTACTGCTGAACCTGGAACTGATTCAAAGATCAGCTGTCCGTTCTTGTCCAGTTTTGTCATTGTCTTGAAAGTCTTGATCTTATAGATATCTCCTTCAAACTGGATATCTCCTTTCTTCGCTTTCTGTGCTAATGTATAGTCACCAAAGCTAAGTGTTCCATTGTCTTCGCTGCGGAATAATTCAGTTACCACTGCCATTGTCTTTTCCTCCTAATATATGTTTCGGTCGTCGTATGTATATTATAATATATTTCAGTATTATTTACTAGTTTTCCTTTACCGAAAAAGTAAGTTTTTTATCTTTTTTACCAATCGTCATCGTCTGTCCATTCGTAAGGGTTCCTTCTAAGATCTTATCTGCCAGTACATCTTCAATCTCATTCTGGATGATCCTTCTTAATGGTCTTGCCCCATAATTCTCATCATATCCCTTATCTGCTAACAGATCCATCGCACCAGATGTGATCTTTAATGTGATCTGATGTTCGCTTAATAAACGGGCTCTCAATTCATCCATAAATAATTTTGCGATCTTCTTAACTTCTTCCTTTGTAAGGACGGCAAATACGATCGTCTCATCAATTCGATTTAAAAACTCTGGGCGAAAGATCTGTTTCACTTCTTCCATAACACCCTTTTTCATACGTTCATGAGTCTTGGCTTTATCTGTATCATCCATAGAAAATCCTAAATGTTTTGGTGCAATGATACGGTTTGCACCTGCATTGGAAGTCATAATGATAACAGTATTCTTAAAGTCGACTTTTCTTCCATTGGAATCTGTAATATGTCCGTCATCTAATACCTGAAGCAGGATATTAAATACATCAGGATGAGCTTTTTCGATCTCATCAAAAAGAAGGACAGAGTAAGGATGTCTTCGAATCTGTTCACTCAGCTGTCCGCCTTCTCCAAATCCAACATATCCTGGAGGAGATCCGATGATCTTTGATACACTGTGCTTCTCCATATATTCAGACATATCCACACGGATCAGATCTTCTTCTCTTCCAAATAAAGCTTTTGCTAATGTCTTTGACAGCTCTGTCTTACCAACTCCTGTTGGCCCTAAAAATAAGAATGATCCGATCGGACGGTTTGGACTCTTAAGACCGACTCTGCTTCTCTTCACAGCTTTGGCAACTGCATTGACCGCTTCATCTTGCCCGATCACATGTTTGTGAAGTTCTTTCTCTAAATGTCTTAATCGTTCCATATCTCCCTTTGTAAGCTGTGTTACTGGAATCTGTGTCCATAAAGAAACGACTTCTGCGGCATCCTCTGTTGTCAATTCTGGAATCTCATTTTGCTTCTTCTGATTTCTCTTCATCTTACGTTCCAGAGATTTCTCAAGTTTGTTCTTCTCTTTCTTAAGCTCTCTTGCTTCTGTAATATCTCCATCAGAAAGCGCTGCTTCGATCTTCTCTATGATCTCCCTGATCTCCTTGCGTTCTTTCTTAAAACCTGCATGACTTCCAAGCTGTTCCATTCGTTTCCTTGCACAGGCTTCATCTAACAGATCGATGGCTTTATCTGGCAGAAAACGATCACTGATATATCGATCAGAAAGAGAGGCGATCGCCTCTGCCACATCTTCTGATACCAGGATCCTATGATAATCTTCAAAACGATGTTTGATTCCTTTTAAGATCGTGATCGTTTCTTCTACGGTTGGTTCTTTCACTCTGACTGGTTGGAATCTTCGAACTAATGCTGCATCTTTTTCAAAATATTTTGTATATTCTTCACTCGTTGTCGCACCGATCAGCTGAAAATCTCCTCTTGCCAATGCTGGTTTTAAGATATTAGATGCATCCATAGCTCCCTCAGAACCTCCAGCTCCAATGATCGTATGAATCTCATCGATAAACAAAATAATAGAATCATCCTGTGTTGCTTCGGTTACGATACGTTTCATTCGTTCTTCAAATTCTCCACGGAATTTCGTTCCAGCGATCACTTTCGTAAGGTCTAAGGACAAAATCCTCTTATTCTTAAGAATTCTTGGCATATTGCCTTCGGCGATCCTTTGTGCAAGGCCTTCAACGATCGCTGTTTTACCAACCCCTGGATCACCGATCAGACATGGATTATTCTTTGTCCTTCTGCAAAGGATCTGCATCAGACGTTCCATCTCACTTTCACGCCCGATCATCGGATCAAGCTTCCCAAGCATTGCTTTCTCTGTCAGATCTGTACTATACTGAAGCAGCATATATTCTCCTGCTCCATCTTCCATATCACCGCCATCAGAGATCGCTTCATTATATTCATTCTTCGCACTTCTGAAATCAATTCCTGCAGTAACTAAAATATCTGTATAGATTCCTTCGGATGAAATCTTATGATCTTCCAGAAAACGGAATGCTTCATTATCTCCATCTTTGATCATCGCCATCAAGATATGTTCTGATCCGATCGCTTCACACCCGTATTTCATTGCAAGTTCTCCTGCAATTTCTAACAGGTATTCTGTTTTCGGAGTATCCATTACCGTTCTTCTTCGGTCTTTTGGCATCTTTGACTTCTCTTTGATCGCTTCTTCTATTAATTCTCTTGTCACTCCGTGCATCTTGAGCACTTCACTTGCAAGAGATCCGTCTGCCCCATAAAGTCCTAGCAGAACAAAAATACTGCTGACATCTTTAAATCCAAGATATCCAGCAATCTCTCGTCCTTCATTCAATGCTTTGGAGGCATATTTTGTAAATGGTAATCGGTTCATAATTCCTCCTGTTATTACTTTCTGTCTAATTTCTGGTACATATCATGAATCAACCGGTTCATCTCGTCTTCTGTAACTCCTTTACAGACAGCTTCTGCAACTAACATCCTTAAATTATCCTGAATGCTTGCTAATTCCTGCTGTTTTTCCAAAGTTTCAACACTTATGACTGCACCTTTTCTTCGGTCTAGTTTCAGGTATCCTTCTTCTCTTAAGATCGCATAGGCTTTGTTCACCGTGTGCATGTTCACTCCAAGCACCTGTGCTAACTGACGGACAGATGGAAGTGATTCTCCATCAGCAAATTCTGCACATGCGATTCCCATAATGATCTGATTTCTTAACTGTACATAGATTGCCTCGTCACTATTGAAATCAATCTCCAGTATCATTGTGCAACCCTTCTTTCCTCTTTCGAAATTTACAACTTATCTATGATATTTTGTTATACATAGACTATAATATAAAGCACAGTCTGTCAAGAGCTTCTCTTCCAGATAATAAAGAAAAAGATGCAGTGTAAAAAACTACATCTCTCTCGTCTATTTTTCATTCAGATCTAAAATTCTTTGATTTGCACTTCCTCGGAATTTTAATGTGATATCTTTCTGGGATTCGATAAACTGTCCATCAACCAGCGTATCAATATAAGATAACATCTCTTCCGTAAACGGTGTGTATACTTTACCACCTTCGAGCAAATCCTTGTCATAAGTATATCCTGTATAGCACCAGATATTCTTCTTTGGATAATTTTCTTTGATCTCTTTTAATAATCTAACCAGTTCTTCCTGATTCTCCGGTTCAAATGGTTCCCCTCCAAGAAGCGAAAAACCTTCAATATAATCTGGCTTTAACAATTCCATGATATGATCTTTTGTCTCCGTCGTAAATGGCTTTCCATAACAAAAGTCCCATGTCTCCTTATTAAAGCATCCTGGACAATGATTTCGGCAGCCTGATACGAATAAGCTGACTCTGACTCCTGGTCCATTCGCAATATCACATTTTTTAATTTCTCCGTAGTGCATATGATCTCCTCTGTCATCGTGTTTTATAAATGAAGGACTCGATCCTTGATCTCCTGTGTACGTCCCTGATTCCAGAACTGTGTTCCGATATATCCACAAGTACGTCTTGCAACAAACATATGATCCTGATCTGTATTTCCACAGTTTGGACATTCCCAGATCAGTTTTCCTGATTCATCTTCTTTGATCTGAATCTCTCCGTCGTATCCACAACATTCACAGTAATCACTCTTTGTATTTAACTCTGCATACATGATGTTATCGTAAATAAATTTCATCACGGATAAGACGGCTGGAATATTATCCTGCATGTTTGGTACTTCAATGTAGCTGATCGCTCCGCCTGGAGATAATTTCTGGAATTCTGACTCAAATGCCAGTTTGCTGAATGCATCGATCTCTTCTGTTACATGAACATGATAGCTGTTTGTGATGTAGTTCTTATCTGTAACTCCCGGAATGATACCAAAACGTTTCTGTAAGCATTTTGCAAACTTGTAAGTTGTTGATTCCATTGGTGTTCCGTATACAGAATAGCTGATGTTCTCTGCTGCCTTCCATTCATTACATTTATCATTTAATTTCTGCATAACTTTTAATGCAAATTCTTTTCCTTCATCGGATGTATGAGACTTGCCTGTCATACGGACACACATCTCATAAAGTCCTGCATATCCAAGGGAAATCGTGGAATATCCATCGTATAATAACTTATCGATCTTCTCGCCTTTCTTCAGTCTCGCAAGCGCTCCATGTTGCCAAAGGATCGGCGCAACATCAGATACCGCTCCCTTTAATCTCTCATGGCGACATCTTAATGCTCTGTGGCACAATTCCAGTCTCTCTTCTAAGATGTCCCAGAATTTGTCCATATCTCCATTAGAACTGCATGCGACATCAACCAAGTTGATCGTTACAACACCCTGATTAAATCTTCCATAGAACTTATGGCTTCCATCTGCATTTCTCTGGGAATCTTCGACCGTTAAGAATGATCTGCATCCCATGCAAGGATATACTTCACCATTCTTCAGTTCTCTCATCACTTTCGCTGAGATATAGTCTGGAACCATGCGTTTTGCTGTACATTTTGCAGCTAATTCTGTCAGATGCCAATACTTGGAATCTGGTGTGATGTTATCATCATCTAATGCATAAATAAGTTTTGGAAAGGCTGGAGTGATCCAGACTCCTTTTTCATTCTTAACACCCTGAATTCTCTGTTTCAGGACTTCTTCGATCACAAGAGCCAGATCGTCTCTTGTCTGTCCTTCTGGTACTTCGTCAAGATACATAAAGACTGTGACAAATGGCGCCTGTCCATTACATGTCATTAAAGTTACCAGCTGATACTGAATCGTCTGGATTCCCTGTTTGATCTCATCATACAGACGCATCTCTGTAATCTTGTCGATGATCGCATCATCCATAGATTCTCCGATCACTTTACGTTCCTTCACGACATTCTTACGCAGCTTCTTTCGACTGATGTCTACAAATGGTGCTAAATGTGCTAATGTAAAAGACTGTCCTCCATACTGGTTGCTTGCAACCTGAGCAACGATCTGTGTTGTCACATTACATGCTGTAAAAAATGAATGTGGTTTCTCGATCAATGTCTCACTGATCACCGTTCCATTCTGAAGCATATCTTCCAAGTTGATCAGATCACAGTTATGTTCTCTCTGTGCAAAATAGTCAGAATCATGAAAATGGATGATTCCTTCTTCATGAGCACGAATGATCTCATTTGGCAGAAGGACACGTTTACTTAAGTCTTTGCTGACTTCTCCTGCCATATAATCTCTCTGCGTAGAATTGATCACTGGGTTCTTATTCGAATTCTCCTGGTTTACTTCCTCATTAATATTATCAAGTAAAGAAAGAATTCCATCATCGGTCGTATTTGATTTTCTTCTCAGTTCTCTCTTAAAACGATATCTTACATACTTCTGGGCAACTTCATATCCTCTCATCTCCATGATCCCTGTCTCGACCATATTCTGGATGTCTTCTACATTCACCGCATGAGAAGAGTTTGCTACCTGATCTGCAACCTTCTCTGCGATCGCCATGATCTGATACTGATTCATCTGATGGATCTTTGTTACCTCTTCATTCGCCTTCGTGATCGCATTGATGATCTTATTGAGATCAAAGGTTACCTCCTCACCGTTTCTCTTGATAATCTTTGTTTTTACATCACCATTCATAGTTTCTCCCTCATTTATATAAAATTACAAGATTCTGTGTGTTTCCATTTTCTGGCACAAAATCTTGTTGTCGTTCTACTAATCAGCACTATATCTTGTGCCATTGCCTTTATTATATTACACTCTTTTTCATAAAAAAGAAAGAGCTAATTTTTCATTTTAGAGAATATGAAGATGCTCAAACAGAATCTTAAATCCCAAAAGTATCAGTATTATGCCACCTGCGAGCTCTGCCTTGGATTTATATTTTGTTCCAAAAATATTTCCGATCTTTACTCCTACAAATGAAATCAAGAAAGTACAGACTCCAATCATCAACGCTGCGGATACAATATGCACATTTAAAAAGGCAAATGTGATCCCAACTGCTAATGCATCGATACTTGTCGCAACAGCAAGCATGAACATTTCTTTCACTGCGATCGAATCATCTGCCTGTTCTTCATCATTTGATAACGCTTCTTTGACCATATTGATTCCGATCAGCCCAAGAAGCACAAATGCGATCCAATGGTCGATCGATGTGATCTGGTCTTTAAACTGTGTTCCAAGGAAAAATCCGATTGTTGGCATCAGTGCCTGAAATCCTCCAAACCATAAACCAACAATGATCCCTTTTTTCAAAACTTTTTCTCTCATCGCCAGTCCTTTGCAGATAGAAACAGCAAATGCATCCATCGCCAATCCAACAGCCAGTGTTAATAACGTAAGTAAATCCATAAAAACGTCCTCCATATCGTAAGTTTTTCATATCATAGGGGATTCCATCGGAATTTCCTATGATATGAAAAAGACCCACAGACGAAAGCCTTGTTATAAACAAAAGCTTATCGTCTGTGAGTCTCGTTAATTAAGACAGCACCAGATGTCGTTCATCATTATGTTGATACTGTCACAGATTCTCTGCTAACTACTCCCTCACGGAAATATCTATAAGATCATACCGGATGTGCTTCCGGCAAAATGTGCCTATGTATCATATCTCAACTGAGAATCTTTGTCAATATCTTTCCTTTAATTTTTGATTACGCTTTTCAAGATCTAACAGGTATTCTTTCATTTCCAGACCACCTGCATATCCTGTCAGTGAACCGTTCATTCCGATCACTCTGTGACATGGAACAACGATCACGATCGGATTCCTGTTATTCGCCATGCCAACAGCTCGACATCCTTTTGGAATCCCTACTGATTCCGCAATGTCTTTGTAAGTGTAAGTTTCCCCATATGGAATCTTCTCCAATGCTTTCCATACTTTGATCTGAAATTCTGTTCCATGATAAGAAAGTTTCAGGTCAAACTTCTTTCTCCGTCCATCAAAATACTGTGATAATTGCAGTGCTGCTTCCCTGATCAATTCTGTATTCTTCTTCTCGCCTTCTAATATCTTCGTCCCAAAATATATCCCGCAAATGCCATGCCCATCTTCCTCAATCGTTAAATTACCGATTGGAAAACTATAATCATAATAGTACCTCATATGACAATCCTCCTAAAAATAGGTATACCATATTCTTCCATGGTTGGCAAGGACTAACTTGACATGTACATATTTCTTGCGTACAATGAAAAGAACTGTATAAAAATGAACAGATATTTATTTTAGGAGGAATTTTCATTGGACCCCAGTATGATATTACAGATAATCGCAATTATCATTTTATTACTGCTTTCTGCTTATTTTTCATCTGCAGAAACAGCGCTTACAACCGTCAATCCACATAGTATGCGTGCCATGGCAGAAGATGGCAATAAAAAAGCTGCTATTGTTTTAAAATTGATCGAGAATCCAAGCCAGATGCTTTCCAGCGTCTTAGTCGGAAATAACCTTGTGAATATTTCATTAACATCCCTTACTACAACGATCGCTATTCGTATCTTTGGAAGCATGGGAGCCGGAATCGCAACTGCTGTGATCACAGTACTTGTATTGATCTTTGGTGAGATCACACCAAAGACTTTTGCAACGATCAATAATACAAAACTTGCTCTAAGCTATGCTTCCAGCATTTATCTGATCACAAAATTACTGACACCGGTTGTTTACATTATCAACAAACTTTCTACAGCGATCCTTATCATCTTGCGGATCGACTCGAAACAATCCAAACGTATCATGACTGAACGTGAACTTCGTACGATCGTTGATGTCAGCCACGAAGAAGGCGTTATCGAAGAATCTGAGAAAGATATGTTAAACAACGTTTTTGATTTTAAGGAATCTCTTGCCAAGGATATTATGATCCCGCGAATTGATGTAACTTTTGTGTCTGTAGATGCTTCTTATGATGAAGTTCTTGATATTTTCCGCGAGGCCGGTTATTCTAGACTTCCTGTTTATGAAGGAAGTAAAGATCATGTTGTTGGTATTGTTTATTTTAAGGATGTTTATTTCTACCGCAGCCAGCACAGAGGCGAGATCTTTCATTTGAAAGATGTTCTGCGTAAGCCGTTCTTTACGTATGAAACTCAGAAAGTATCAAGCCTTCTTGCACAGATGCGTGAAAAATCTGTTAGTTTCTCCATTGTTTTGGATGAATATGGAGTGACTGCAGGTCTTATTACTCTAGAAGATATCGTTGAAGAGATTTTTGGAGAACTGCGTGATGAATATGATGATTCTGAGGAAGAAACTTTCAAAAAATTATCCGATGGATCTTATATGGTATCCGCTTCTTTAAAGCTTGATGATCTTGATGATCTGCTTGACGTAGACCTTGATTCTGAGGATTATGATTCTCTTGGCGGATATATCATCGAACTGCTTGATCATCTGCCTTCAGAGGGCGAAACTGCAGAAGATGAACATTTTCTTTTTAAAGTTGTTTCCGTTGACAAAAACCGTATGGAAACAATTCATATCATTCCAAAAGAGCAGTAAAAAAAGAACCTTGCTTTTTCTTGCAAGGTTCTTTTTTTGTACTCTTATTTGAAATATTCTACTCCGGATTCGAAGATCTTCTGATCTTTCTGTCCGTAAATATTGATTCCTACATAGCTGTCACGACGTTCTGAATGTCCCATCTTACCAAGGACTCTTCCGTCTGGACTTGTGATACCTTCAATCGCATGGTAAGAACCATTTGGATTGAATTCTTCATTCATTGTAGGATCACCATTGAGGTCAACATACTGTGTTGCTACCTGTCCATTTTCAAACAGTTTCTGGATCACATCTTCATCTGCTACGAATCGTCCTTCTCCATGAGATACTGGTATACTGAAGATATCATCTACATGTACATTGTTAAACCATGGTGACAGATTAGAAGCAATTCTTGTATAAGCAACCTTAGAAATATGACGACCAATGCGGTTTGTTGTCAGTGTAGGTGATTTCGCATTCTGTTCTACGATCTTACCTTCTGGAACAAGTCCTAATTTGATCAGGGCCTGGAATCCGTTACAGATACCAAGTGCCAGTCCATCACGGTTATTTAACAGATCCATGACTGCTTCTTTTAATTTTTCATTTCTAAATGCTGTTGCAAAGAATTTTGCAGATCCATCTGGTTCATCACCAGCACTGAATCCACCTGGGAACATGATGATCTGGGATTCTTTGATCGCTTTTTCAAAAACTTCCACTGAATCACGGATTCCCTGTGCATCTAAGTTCTTAAATACCTTTGTGATCACGTTCGCTCCTGCACGTTCAAATGCTTTCGCTGAATCATATTCACAGTTTGTTCCTGGGAATACTGGAATAAATACATTTGGTTTTGCAACTTTATTCTTGCATACGTAAATATTTCCTTTTGTATAGTGTCTTGTTGTATCAACGATGCTCTGATCTCCTTCAGATCTTGTTGGGAATACTTTCTCTAATGGTTTCTTCCATGTATCGATTGCTTCTTCTAATGTTACAACTTCGTCACCAAATACAAATTCATGTTTGTCTGTAATCTCACCTAACATTAATCCTGGAATCGCAAGTTTATGAACATCTCTTGTGCTCATTTCAACAACAAATGATCCAAACTTAGGATCTGTTAAGTCTTTTAATTCTACTTCTTCATCAAAGATCACACCTAATTTGTTACCAAATGCCATCTTGGCAACTGCTTCTAAGGCTCCTCCGCCGCCAATTGCATATGCAGATTTGATAATTCCATCTTTGATCAGTTTTGTAATACGTTTGTATACTTTCTTCACTTCAGAATAGATTGGAAGATTGTATGCATCTGTTGGGATACAGATACGGATCAGACAGTTTCCTGCTCTCTTAAGTTCTGGTGTGATAACATCTGTTGTCTTCGCTACATCGACTGCAAAAGATACCAGTGTTGGTGGTACATCAATGTCATTGAATGTTCCAGACATACTGTCCTTTCCACCAATCGATGCAAGTCCAAATCCCATCTGTGCCTGATATGCACCAAGCAGTGCTGCAACCGGCTGTCCCCAGCGTGTCTTATCTTCTCCAAGACGCTTAAAGTATTCCTGGAATGTCAGGCGGATATTGCTATAATCTCCACCAGTAGCCACGATCTTCGCGATAGATTCTGTGATCGCATAAACTGCTCCATGGAATGGGCTCCATTTGGACAGATATGGATCAAATCCATAACTCATCATTGTGACTGTATCGCATTCTCCTTTCAATACTGGAAGTTTTGCGACCATTGTCTGAATTGGTGTCATCTGGTATTTTCCACCATATGGCATTGTAACTGTTGCTGCTCCGATAGAGCTGTCGAATCTCTCTACGAGACCTTTCTGTGAACATACATTAAGATCAGATAATGTATTCTTGCACACTTCTTCAAATGTACCTGTCTCGTCTTTGCGGTTAAAGTAAGATTCTACACGGTGAGGGATCTCTACAAATACTTCTGTTTCCTGATGTGCTCCGTTTGTATCAAGGAAAGCTCTTGAGATATTAACGATCTCTTTTCCCCTCCATTTCAGTACTAATCTTGGATCTTCTGTTACAACAGCAACTTCTACAGCCTCTAAGTTCTCTTCTGCAGAGTATGCAAGGAACTGATCTACGTCTTTTGGATCTACAACAACAGCCATACGTTCCTGAGATTCAGAAATCGCTAATTCTGTTCCATCAAGTCCTGCATATTTCTTAGGTACTTTATCAAGATCTACAACCAGACCATCTGCAAGTTCTCCGATCGCTACGGAAACTCCACCTGCACCAAAGTCGTTACATTTCTTGATCAGACGGCTAACTTCTTCTCTTCTGAATAATCTCTGGATCTTACGTTCTGTTGGTGGATTACCTTTCTGAACTTCAGCTCCACATGTCTCGATAGATTCTTCTGTATGAACTTTAGATGATCCTGTTGCTCCTCCACAACCGTCACGTCCTGTTCTTCCACCTAATAAGATGATGATATCTCCTGGGTCAGAGTTCTCTCTGATCACGTTCTTTCTAGGTGCTGCACCCATAACGGCACCGATCTCCATACGTTTTGCAACATAGTCTGGATGATATACTTCATTAACATATCCTGTTGCAAGACCGATCTGGTTTCCATAAGAACTGTATCCATTCGCAGCTTCATTTACAATCTTATACTGTGGTAATTTACCTTTTAATGTGTCTTTTAATGGGACTGTTGGATCAGCAGCACCTGTAACACGCATTGCCTGATATACATAAGAACGTCCTGATAATGGGTCACGGATTGCTCCTCCAAGACATGTTGCCGCTCCACCAAATGGTTCGATCTCTGTTGGATGGTTATGTGTCTCATTCTTGAAACTGATCAGCCATTCTTCTTCCTTACCATCAATTTCTACTGGTACAACAATGCTGCAGGCGTTGATCTCATCGCTTTCTTCCATATTGTCAAGAATTCCATCTTTTTTAAGACGTTTCATCGCCATTAATGCCATATCCATTAAGCAGACATATTTGTCATCACGGTCTTTGTACATCTCTTCAAAGTCATCCATGTAAGAATAATATGCTTCTTCTAATGGTGCACGATAGAATCCATCCTGGAATCCAATGCTTGTAAGTTCTGTGGAGAATGTTGTATGACGACAGTGATCTGACCAATAAGTATCCAGTACACGGATCTCTGTCATGGAAGGATCTCTCTTTTCTTCTCCTTTATAATAATTCTGGATATGAAGGAAATCTTTGAATGTCATAGCAAGATTTAAAGAATCATATAATTCTTTAAATTTGTCTTCTTCCATATCTTTGAATCCATCCAGAATCTTAACATCTGCTGGTTCTTCAAAATCCATCACTAATGTCTCTGGTTTGTCTGCAGCTGCCTCTCTTGAGTCAACTGGGTTGATGCAATATTCTTTGACTGCTTCTAACTGTTCGTCAGTTAAGTCACCTTTTACAACATAAGTTGTTGCACTTCTGATCAGGGCATCTTCGTCCTCATTCAACAGTTTCACACACTGCTGTGCAGAATCTGCTCTCTGATCGAACTGACCTGGCAGAAACTCAACGCTGAAAGATATTTCCCCATCGGCAAGTGGTAATGTCTCTTCATACACGTCGTCAACTGGTGGTTCACTAAATACTGTAACCAGTGCTTTTTCATAACTTGCATCGGATAGATTCTCGATGTCATAGCGGACAAGGACACGAACAGATTCGACATCCAATCCAAGATACTGCTTCAATGATGCATGCAGCTCTTTTGCTTTTACTGCGTAGTCTTTTTTCTTTTCAACATAGACTCTTCTAACTTCTCCCATGATTTCCTCCCATTTATTCATGTAGTTTCTTAATCACCTGAAATGCAGATGCATTTTCCAAAATCGTTGGCTGATCCTCGGCATAGAATATGATCCCATCTGCCGTTGAGCGGATCTCTGATAAAATCTCTCCATTATATGGATTAATGACTTCACCAAGCAGCTGACCTCGGTTAACTTCCTCATTGATCGTCACAAAACGTCTTAGGAATCCCGGAGCACTTGCTTTGACGGATACAAGATCCTCTTCTTCTATAATACTCGCAATATACCCGTTATGGCAATTATATTTTAAAATACCCATTCGAGTCAAGAAGCGAAGCACGGCAGATACAGCCTTCCTGGCCAGATTCACATCGATATTATCTGTTTCCCCAGAATATACCGAAAATGCATCCGTCCCATTGATCTGCCAGTTATAAGTTAATGTCTTTTTATCAAAATTTCGTTGTTTGCTTGTTAATACATAAGGCAGCCCGAACAGACTTGCAAGGCTGGTGCTTTCTTTTCCTGTTGCAGGCATTCGCACATGTGGCACAAAATCCCCGCTTCTGAAAAATGATGCAAAATGGATTCCATAGCGGAATCCTTTAACCCGTTCAAATAAATGTGCTGCCAGACGGCTTGTTGGTTCCCCGTCAAAATTCCCAGGAAACTGACGGTTGATATCACTGTTATCAGATACCCAGTATTTCATTCCGACATTCATTGAAAAATTATTCACACATGGAATGACCAGAATCTGATTATCTCCAACGATCGCACCACTGTTCTCCAGTTCTTTTAAACGTTTGACTAACTGAGAACAAATATATAACTGCTGATATTCATTTCCACGCATTGCTCCGACAATACATGCCGCTGGTTCTGATCCTTCACTTTGTTTTCCAAAGAGATATCCTTCGATCTTAAACTCATCTCTTAAGTAATTTCCTGAGGAATATATGATTTCTTTTTTCATAGTGCATTCCCTCCGATCACTCTGGCTACCAAGGACCCTTCCGTTACACTTGGATGTTCTCTTAATGTCATCAAAATACCATCGGTTGGGGCAACCACTTCTTCTTCCGTTGCTCCCATTAAAGGATTCTGTACGATCCCTATGATCTCACCTTTCTTTACCGGATCCTTTAATCGCTTGTAAGAAACAAACAATCCACTGGATTCACAATTTAAATAAAAGATCTGGTCTTCGTGGATAAACGGAACCTTTGTTTTGCCTTGAACCTTTCCCTTCCAGATACCAAGTTCTGCCATCACCGAAAAAATTCCATCTATGATCTGGCGGCAGTACTCGTAACGGATACGAAATGCTGCACCGGATTCCGTAACCATAGTTGGGATTCCCATCTGGTTTAAAGTGAAAGCTAAACTTCCTTCATTCACTGTCTGAGAAGGATGGATCCAGACAAGATCCGTATTCATATATTTTGACAGATGAAGTAATGTCTCATCGTAATCGTTATTTAAACGTACTTGAGGAACTTCCTGCAAAAAGATATTACTAGAATGAATATCAATGCAACAGGATGCTCCTTTGATATCTTCGATCAATTTAGCTGCTGTATAATCTTCCAGACCTCCATTGATGTCTCCTGGAAATGCACTGCTGTAATCGATATCTGAGATTGGTACTGCTCTTGTTCGTGCATCCAGTCCTAATGGATTGACCGCTGGATACACATCGACAATACCTGTCAGATTCTCAAATTCTGCCTTGATCCGGCGAATGATCTCTCCGCAGATATACTGTCCGCCAAGCTCATCTCCGTAGATTCCAGACACCAGACAGATTCTCTTCTCCTCTCCAGTCACCACATCCGGCATCAGACGATTTCTTTTGATCCTTAGCATCTCTCCGATCGGAAGTTTTACAGATACGACTGTGTCTATCATATTAAAGCCTCTTTTCTATTGTTTTATCTGTATCGTAAATATTTTACTTTTGACCCTCACGTCTTATTTTGCAAATAACATTTTTAAAATGATCGGTGATAAGAGTGTTGTGACGAGAACCATGATGACTACTGGTGCAAAGAAAATTTCTGATAATAATCCAACAGAAATTCCTTTCTGTGCAACGATCAGTGCAACTTCACCTCGGCATACCATTCCTGCTCCGATCTGTACAGATTCTCTCTTCGTATATTTGCACAACAATGCTCCAAAACCGCATCCCGCGATCTTCGAGATCACTGCGATCACACATAAAATGATCGTAAAGATGATCAACGTCTGTGTCATTCCATGAATGTTTACATTCAGACCGATACTTGCAAAGAATACTGGTGTGATCAGCATATACGATAAAACTTCAATCTTGTTATATATATAAAATCGTTCTGGGAGCCTGCATAAAATGATCCCTGCAAGATATGCACCTGTGATATCAGCGATTCCAAACACTTCTGCAAGAAATGCAAGTGCTAAGCAAAATGCAAGTGCAAACACCGGAACTCTTCTTCTATGACGTTCAATCTCTGGATTCTTATAAGTAGAAAGCCACTCAAAGAACTTCTTGATCCCAACTCCACCGATAATAGAAATCGCAAAGAATGCTGCCATCTGGATCAAGATCTTAAGGATTGCCTGAATATGGAATCCAGATGCTCCCCCAAGGCTTGTCATAATTGATAATAAAACGATTCCCAAGATATCATCAATGATCGCTGCCCCAAGGATTGCTGTTCCGACTCTTCCTTTTAAATGTCCCATATCCTGTAATGCTTCTACTGTGATACTTACTGAAGTTGCTGTTAGGATCACTCCAATAAAGATCGATTCCATGATATTATTTCCATATATAACGGATAAAACAGCTCCCATGATAAGTGGGATCAATACTCCACATAACGCAATGACGAATGCGGGAATTCCACTCTTCTTCAACTCATCAATATCTGTCTCAAGACCTGCCTGAAACATTAAAACAACTACACCTACTTCAGCCAGATTTAAAACTGAATCTGAAGGACTCACTACATTAAGGACCACTGGTCCTAAAATGATTCCCGCGATCAATGCTCCAACGACTGGCGGCATGTTAAACTTCTTCGACACAAGACTAAAAGACTTGGTCATTGCCAGAATGATTGCGATATCCAGCAAAAACTTATATTCTTCCATTGTTTTACCTCCATTAGTTCGTATCGTATCATACCTGTTTTTTCTTGTCAATTCTTAGACAAAGTGATCTTTTTTTATCCTTTTCTTGCTTTTTTTATGATCCTTTAGTATAGTGGAGAAAAGACTAAGAAAAGAGGTATCAAAATGAGTGAATTTAACGAAGTAGATAATATCATTGAAGAAGAAACTCCTGTGCTACATTTAGAATTAGAAGATGGAACTGAACAAGACTGTGCCGTGATCGCTTTATTCTCTGTAGAAGAATTAGATGATCAGGAATATATCGCATTGATCACTGTTGAAGACTTAGAAAGTGATGACGAAGAAGGGGCTTTACTTTTATATCGTTACAACGAAGACCCTGAAGATCCTGATACTTTCAGTCTTGACAACATTGAAACAGACGAAGAATATGAGACAGTCACTGCTGTCTTAGATGAGATCTTAGAAGACGAAGAATAATATGATATTAATAAAAAAGCCCTTGCATCTTATATGCGGGGCTTTTTTTCATATTGAAGTTTTGTTCGGATCACTTTGTCAAGTTCATAATACTTTTCTTCCAGAGTTTTTCCATTCAGGACACAATCCATTGCCATACCCATGGATTCCAGCATCGTTTCTGTGATCTGATCTCTATACTGTAATAAAATATTCAGGCGCTCATGAAGATCTGTTTCATCTAAGAATTTCAACAGTGGCTCAATGTCTGCTGTTTCTTCTTTCTCATCACATTCATTTTCCTGTGCTGTCACTTCATCAACCAGTTCTGCTTCTGAATTTTCACACAGTTCTACTTTCCGAAAACGGTATATCTGTTGCACATCTGGGTATTTTTCATGATCGACTTCACTTAAGAACATCGCAAGTGGTCTTGCATATGTCTTAAACGTTCCATACATTGCCTGATAGACCACCAATGGTTCTTCTGTCTCTGTATGTATTGCAACCGTAACGATCTGATAAAGTTTTCCTTTAAAATGCATATAAAATTCGCCTGCTCTTGGCATCGCTCTATTTTCCATGCAAAACACCTCTTTTCTCCTGACGGCTTCTTAGTTCTTCTACGAACCTTGACGGCCTGCTGTCTTTGTTATAAAGTTTCTTTACTGACAAGATGTGCAGATATTTCTTGGCTCTTGTAACTCCAACGTAAAACAAACGTCTTTCTTCTTCCACGTCTTCTTCTTTCATGGACTTCTTATGTGGGATCACGTCTTCATTGACATCTGGCAAAAAGACACGTTCAAATTCCAATCCTTTGGTGCTGTGCATCGTGCTGACCACAACTCCTTCTTTTTCTTTCTGATTCTCTTTTGACTGGCGGTTTAATTCTTCGGTGTATTCTTTGATATGATCAAACCATGCCTCATATGTATCATAGCCTTTTGCGCTCTCCTGAAGTTCTTCTAATACTTGCGTAAATTCTTCTTCCTGAATCTTGCGAAATCTTGCATATTCTGCTAAATACGCATTATATCCCACGGATTTCCGGATATAATTGATCGCCATCAACGGAGTCATATTCTTCATGATCCGAAGATCTTCCTTAAAATCTTCTACATATTCATAAAGCCATGGTTTATCTTTGACCTTCTCTAACAGATCATCAAATGACACTTGTGATTCGGTCAGATATTCCCTGCTGATATAACGCTTGGGGCGGTTCATGACTCTTAAAAATGTGCTTCTTTTGCGATCTCCCATTGCAAGGTGCATATAATCTATGATATTTTTGGAAATCCAGTGATCAAACAGATTCGGTACTGCATCCTGCATATAAAATGGGATATTGTATGCCATCAATGCAGCAATCAGCTGTCTTGGTCCCTGATTGGTCCGATAAAGGATCGCGATCTGGGATAACGGTGTCTTCTTTGCCATCTCTTCCTTGATCGTGTAAATGATATGCTTATTCTCCTCATAGTGATCTTTAAATGTACGGACCTCAACCATACTTGCAGCATCTTCTCTTGCCTGCATCTTCTTTTCAAAACGTTTTGTATTATAAGAAATGATATCTTCCGCAACCTGTACGATCTCTTCCCCGCAACGATAGTTTCGGTTTAAGATCACCTGTCTGGTATTCTCAAAATCCTTTGGAAAATTTAACATCAGTTCTGGTCTTGCACCTCGAAACTTATAAATAGACTGATCATCATCTCCTACGATAAAGAGGTTCTTTGTCTCTCCTGCTAACATCTTGACGATCTCATACTGAATCTTATTGATATCCTGAAACTCATCGATCAAAATATATGGAAACTTCTGCTGCCATGCTTTCCTGATATCCTCACGCTCTTTTAACAACTCATACGTATAAACCAAAATATCATCAAAATCGATCCAACGGTTCTCATGCAGTTTTTCTTCATATGCCCGATAAATTTCTTTAAACACTTCATCCCCACAGCATCCACTGTGATAATAGGCAAGAGGGATCATCTGCCCTTTGACTAAGCTGATCTCTTGTATGATCTGACGCATAAAATCTGCTTCATCATCAATCTCCAGCTCATGATCTGTGATGATCTCACGGATAAAGTCATATTTTTTATGTTCCGGCAGAATATTATCTGCACTATAGTGATAAGCATATTTTAAAATCGTAAAAAACACAGAATGAAAAGTTCCAAAAGAAACCGGCAGGGTTTCCCCTGCCAGCCGCCAAAACCGCTCTTTCATCTCATTCGCTGCTGCTCTGGTAAATGTAATGACCAGAATCCGCTGCGGTGGGATCTGATAGCGCGATATCAAATATTGAATTCTCTTTGTGATCACAAGTGTCTTCCCTGAACCTGGTCCTGCAAGTACCATCATCGGTCCATCTTTGTGCATCACTGCTTCTTTCTGTGCCTTGCTCAGCTGGCTATGCAAGTGCTGCCTCCAGTTTCGCGATCGCATCATTGATTCTCTTTAATGATTCTTCTTTCCCCAGAAGTTCCATTAATTCTGTTGCTCCACCTGGTGTCATCTGCTTTCCAGAGACTGCTGTACGAACTGGCCACATCACATAACCATTCTTGTACTCATGTCCTTTTGCAAAAGATACTAACATCTCATATAATGCATCATTTGTAAAATCTTCCTGTGCTTCGATCACTGGATAGATCTCTTTTAATACGGTTAATGAAGTCTCAGGTGTTGTCTTCATCTTCTTGTGTTTGTACATCTCTACATCATATTCTGGAACTGCTTCGAAGAAATCAATGTGTCCCGGAATCTCTGTGAATAACTCAATTCTTGTCTTCACCATAGAAAGGATCTTATCAAAATCCATCTCTCTGTGAATTGTCTCTGTTACATATGGCATAGCAAGTTCTTTGAAACGGTCGAAGTCCATGGCTTTGATATATTCACCATTCATCCATTTGATCTTGTTCATATCAAAGACCGCTGGTGTCTTAGACATATGTTTGTAATCAAAGATCTCTTCTAATTCTTTTAATGAGAAGATTTCCTGTTCTCCTCCTGGGCTCCATCCAAGTAATGCAACGAAGTTTACGATCGTCTCTGGCAAGAATCCCTGCTCGATCAGATCTTCGAAGGAAGAATGACCTTTTCTCTTACTTAATTTGTGATGTTCTTCGTCTGTGATCAGTGGACAATGAATGTATACTGGTTTTTCCCATCCGAATGCATCATATAAACGATTGTACTTTGGTGTAGATGATAAGTATTCATTACCACGAACTACATGTGTGATTCCCATTAAATGGTCATCAACTACGTTTGCGAAGTTGTATGTTGGATATCCATCCGATTTGATCAGGATCATATCATCTAATTCGATATTATCCACTGTGATCTCTCCGTAAATCTCATCAACGAAAGATGTTGTTCCTTCTGTTGGGTTATTCTGACGGATAACATATGGTACTCCTGCGTCTAATTTCGCCTGAACTTCTTCTTTGGATAAGTTTAAGCAATGTTTGTCATAATGACTGATCACAACATCTCCTGATTTTACTTTCAGTGTGTCTAATCTCTCCTGATCACAGAAACAGTAATATGCTTCTCCCTTGTCGATCAGTTCTTTTGCATATTTTAAATAAAGCCCCTGTGCCTGTCTCTCACTCTGAACATATGGTCCGACTCCACCATCGATGTCTGGTCCTTCATCGTGGTTCATTCCGGCTTTCTTAAGGGTATTGTAGATAATCTCTTCTGCCCCTTCTACCTGTCTTTCCTGGTCTGTATCTTCAATTCTTAAAATAAAATCTCCGCCTGCATGACGTGCGATCAGATATGCATAAAGGGCTGTTCTTAAGTTACCTACATGCATACGCCCTGTAGGGCTTGGTGCAAATCTTGTTCTTACTTTGCTCATGATTTCCTCCCATTTGGTTTTAATTCTATCTTTCTATTCTACAAAACTTATCTTTCTTTGTAAAGAAGCAGTCTTATTGATTTTCGTTAATTTATGTTAATTTTTTGAAACAATCCGTCTTAAATCTCATTTAAGATCCTGCTAGCTTCCTCAAATGGCTCTAAGGTTCTCTTTAATATTCCTTGCGTTGCCGCGATAAAGATTCCATAGTTCACAATCTGAACACCTTCATCTTTGACTCTTGCGATACGGTTTTTCATCTCTCTTCTATTTAAAGTACATCCGCCACAATGAATGACCAGATCATAAGTATCCAGATCTTCAGGGAAAGAGTTTCCACTGCTTGTATGGATATCAAAATCCTTACCTGTATATTGTTTTAACCATCTTGGGATTTTCACCGTTCCGATGTCATCGCACTGTCTGTGATGAGTGCATCCTTCCGCGATCAAGATCTTCGCCCCTTCTTCTAAATGTTCCAAGGCTTTCACTCCTCTGACTTCTTCTTCCAGATCACCTTTATATCTTGCAAACAGAATCGAAAATGAAGTCAGTTTGATATCTTCTGGCACAATCTTTGAGACTTTGCCAAATGCCTGAGAGTCTGTAATGACCAATGCTGGTTTCTTACCGATCTCTTCTAATGTCTTTTCTAATTCCGTTTCTCTTACAACAATAGAGGCTGCTCCTGCTTCTAAAAGGTCACGGATCGTCTGCTGCTGTGGAAGGATCAATCTGCCTTTCGGTGCTGCACTGTCGATCGGTACGACTAAGATCACAAAATCATTCGGACAGACTAAATCTCCAACGATCTTTAGCGTGTCATCATCCGTTGGAACCAGTTTCCCAATCTCTTCTTTTAACTCCCAGATCCCTTTTTTATCCTTTGCACTGACAAAGCAGGCTTTGTCTTCTTTCCATTCTTGGGCATTGGCAAGATCCATCTTATTGTAGACTTTCAGATAAGGAATCTTCCGGTCTTCGATCAAACGTATCATATCTTCTTCAAACTCTGTCATACCAGCTGTAGCATCCATGATCACAAGGGCGATATCTGCCTTGGCCAAGACTTCTTTTGCTTTCTTGACTCGCTTTTCCCCTAATTCTCCTTCATCATCAAGTCCCGGGGTATCGATCATAACTACTGGTCCTAATGGCAGAAGTTCCATTGCCTTGTATACAGGATCTGTCGTTGTTCCTTTGACATCGGATACGATCGCTAATTCCTGATTCGTCATAGCATTGATAATGCTTGACTTCCCGGCATTTCGTTTCCCGAATAATGCGATGTGAATTCTGTCTCCTCTTGGTGTTGCATTTAAACTCATATGATTCCTCCTGTCTGTCTTTATGGATCGTTAACTCTTTCTTTTATCTTTGTGCCTTATGATATCCCGCTGCCTTTGCTTCTTTCTCACTCTTAAATGTGACTAAATATTTTGATGTTCCCATACGGTCATAATCTCTTTGACCTGGGCAGTGGTATACCTTTGATCTGCTGTTTCCACGGATCTTCTGTGAAGCAGTTGTCTTTGTATTTGTTTTTACTGCTGTTGTATTTTTGTTACTACTGTAGTTTTTGCTGTTATTAGATGAATTCTGGTTTGTGTGGTATTTCTGGCTTGCTTTTGAATTCTCTGTTGTTACCTGCATGCTGCTATCTGCTTCACTGTCTCCTGTCTCGTAATCAATCTTCACTCCATCCTGTACATTATATACAAAAACATTAAACTTAATATCTTCGCCCTTATCTTCCACAGACATCGCTTCCATCTGTACCCCTTTGGCTACCAAGTCATCTCCGTCAAAGACTGGCGTAACTCTGTATAATACATGATTGCCTGTCTCACGGACATAGTCACCGACCATCTCTTCATATGGTAACATTCCATCCACGTTAAAAGATCTTGTTCCTGTGATCAGGTTCTTGTTATTGGCATTCTCACCGGTCAGCTGGTAAGCGATCAAATGACAGCGGTTATATAGATATTTCCCATCAACGTTATCGTATTTTGCTGTATGCCATCCGGTTGGTTTTACCATACCGATCGCTCCACGTTTTCCTTTTGGCATGATATCTTTTCCAACACACGCTTCCGCCACCTGACATCTTCCTTCAGAGTCAAGTCTGCTGTAAGACTCGTAGGATTTTGTTGTCAGATCCTTGGATGTAAAATCTGGATTATTATTGTCAACAGCAACCGTCATATTCCCTGAAAAATCCGGAATATTGTCAGATGATACAGATTTGGTGGAAGAATTTGTACTTCCTTTGCTGCTTTGTTCATTCTGTGTGCTTTCACCATTACTGCTATTGCCTGTACTCTGGCATCCTGCCAGTGATACCGCCATCATTCCTGCGATCAGCAGGGCATATAATTTCTTTGTTACTCTCATCATCAACTGTTTCTCCTCTTGTTATATTCTTTTCTGATCTAGCTTATTGTTTTGGAAGATAGATCTGTTTTGTGATCTCGTGAGTGGAACCTTCAATCTGTTCTTCTTCTGCAAGTTTCCATTCCTCAAGATCCACATCCAGTACCTGATCGGACGGATAGACTTTATTCCAACGGAAGATCACAATCTCTTCGATCTGATCTATCACTGATTTTAATGGAAGATTCTCTACAATACAAGTCTCCCCTTTTCCTGCCTTGTGTAAGAAATCTTCACAAACAACCGGATCGTTGATCTCTTCATACAACTTCTCTGTATATGCATTCATATAGACCTTCTCCCCTTTGGTCATCTCCGCAATATACTCTCGCAAGCCTCGATCCTGACTCTGCCTTCGATCATTAAACATCATACCGTTGTTGTTGTCTAAGCATAGAATTATTATCATTCTTTCCATCCTCCAATCGTACTTATGTTCTATTTATGTATTATATCTTGTGCGAGAGGATATTGCAATAAAAGAAGCTCTGAATTTCTCCAAAGCCTCTTCTTACTTTTCATTCTTTTTTGTATTCTAATTGTATTTATGATACTGCTTTCATCACTTTTTCTCTCATAGGCTGTGTCATTTTCTCTGGTTTTAAGATCTCTTTTAATTCTTCTTCCTTTAACAAACCTTCTTCTAATATCAGCTCTTTTACAGAAATCCCTGTTTTTAGTGATTTCTTTGCAATCTCAGCAGACTTTGCATATCCGATATATGGACATAACGCTGTTGAGATTCCAACACTTTTTTCAATATATTCTTCGCACTGTCCGGCTTCGGCTGCCATCGTGATCGTATAGTCATGTCCAATGATCAGGTATGCAACCTATGATACAACTTCTGGAATCACTGGGTTGATCTTTCCTGGCATGATGGATGAACCATTCTGTCTTGCTGGAATCATCTGCCTGTTTTAATGAAATTCCTGCAACTTTGCTTAATTCATAAGAAATGTTCGCAAGATAGTAAGGGTCTACATTGATCGCTGTTCCGATCGCTGTTGCTCCGATGTTTAAGACTTTCATCTCATCCATAACATTTTTCAGTCTCTTGATATCCCTTTTTAAGACATGTGCAAATGCTCCAAAACTTTGTCCAAGTCTCATTGGAACGGCATTCTGAAGCTGTGTTCTTCCCATTTTGAGGATATCATCAAACTCTGCTTCTTTTTCTTCCATGGCTTTTTCTAATTTCTCAAGTTCTTTGATCGTTTGTGGAAGTAATTTTAAGACAGTGATCTTTCCTGCCGTTGGGATTACATCGTTCGTAGACTGTGACATATTGACATGATCGTTTGGATGTACAACGCTGTAATCTCCTTTGGTTCCACCAAGGATTTCTATCGCACGATTAGCAATCACTTCGTTTGCATTCATATTGGCAGAAGTTCCAGCCCCTCCTTGGATCGCATCCACGATAAACTGATCTGCTTAAATTTCCATCCAGAATCTCATCACATGCCTGAATGATTGCCTGAGCGATTTGCTGGTCAAGTTTTCCAGACTTTTCATTCGTGATCGCTGCTGCTTTTTTGACCATTACGATGCTGTCGATCAATACTGGATGTAATGGACGGTGTGTGATCTGAAAGTTTGTGGCTGCACGCATACTCTGAACTCCATAGTATACTTCCACTGGTACGTTTAATGCTCCAATTGAATCGTGTTCCATTCTGCTTAACATTGTCTTCCTCTTTTCTGATTACTCATGCTGTCGTTTTGTTTCAAGATTTTATGTGTTGGAGCTTAACACAGTATGCAATGTTCGTAAACCTTAATCCTGTCTTTCCAAATTTAAAGTTCAAATTTTGTGTTTCATCTTTTCTTTTTTTAATGAAAGTCTTGATTTACTTTAAATAATTAAGCGGTTGGAAGCGGAAGGAATTCTGACTGGATTTCATGCTTCTGTTGACCCGATCCAACTTGGTTATCATATTAAAGCATATATCAGTCTTGAGATCAGCCCTGCACAAAAACCCGAAGTTTATCCTTTTCTTCGAGCTCATCCAAATGTACTGGAATGTGATTGTGTAACTGGAAATTATTCTGTGCTGCTGAAGGTTGCTTTTCCTAGTACGATGGAACTGGATGAATTTATTGGGAAATTGCAGCACTTTGGGAAGACTAGTACGATGATCGTGTTTTCTACGATTGTTCAGAATCGCGGGGTGGTTCCTGAATAGTTGATTTGTTTTTAATTTCTGTTATCTAAAATAACAGGGTAAAATTTTACATATGGAACATTTTCTTTTATAATTTGTGCAACCTTTTTACTTATTATAATTTCCCTATACTCATCGTAAAATTCATATGTCTTATTTACATCCTTTAAATTTTTTATTCCTTCTTCTGTTATTCTTTTCGGTATGAAATAGAAAATGTTTTCATTTTCTGTCATATTTATTCTTTCACATTTTTCACATTGATTTTCAAATTTATAATTTTCATCAATATAACTTTTCTGTGGTAATATATTATCAGTAATAAAAGTATATCCTAATATTTTTTTACTTTTGCTTATAATCGGCTGAAAATATTTTTTATCTACTCCTGATTCTTTTAATTTCTCCACCAGTTTTGGTAATAACAACAACTCTCCTGTTCCATCCAAGCCTGCAAACCCATAATCATTCTCATGTTTTTTTATATATCCTTTCGGTTGTGCATAAAATAAGCTATTTGTTTTTTCTTTACTATGACAACTTTCACATTCACTATATTCATTTTCAATATCTTCGCATTCTTCACAGTAATATTCTGGAAAACATAAAACGAATGCTTTTGCCTTTTCAAATTCTTCATCTGTAATTTTAACACCATAATTTAAACAAATAAATTCTACATCTTCTTTGTTTGATTTATAAAATTCAATTATTTGTTTATATAGTTCTGAATCTTGATTAATCTTATATGTATATTCTCCAGAAAATCGATTTCCTGTTCTGTATTTCTTTAATCTGTATATGAATCTAGAAATATTTTTTTTTACTTTCCAATCTGTTTCTTCATCATTATAACTTAATACAATTTCTACATTAACTTCCAATTTCGTCTCCTCCTGTTATCACTACAATTTTGCTGCTTTTGTTTTCTCTAAATCGACTTATCTTTGCTTTTATCCAAAATATAATTTCCATTAATATAGCTGTATACATAATAATAAAAGGATCTATTGGAAATAAACTACTTTTCAAGATTGTAATTTCACATTTGAAAATCCAGAAATTACCAATCACCAATTCATTGGGTCCCGATTTTATATGATCTAAATCTGTTTCACTTATTTCTTTTTCTATTATTTTTTTCTCTGTTATATGATAATCCGTATAATCAAACTTGCCTGCATATACATGAATTCCATCTCTTTCATTCTTAATCATATCAATATCATCCTTAATTAAGATACTCTTAATAAAGTCGCCATTCTTGTTAAATTTCTGAACGACACCTAACATTCCAGTCGCAACATATATATTCCCTTTGTCGTCAATGGTTGCTTTATTCCCTGGAAAAATACCAACAGGTATGGAATATGATTTTTTAATAAAAGAATCTTTTTTATTTTGTAATTGTATATTACATACTATCATTGTTACAAAGTCTTGAACATTACTTACAGTAAAAATATTTCCCGAAAATATTGATCTATTTCCGAATTACTTGGAAATAGTTTTTTAATTTCTCGTAAATACCATTTTCTTTTTTTTATCCATTTTTTTCTCTTTCCTTGTAAAATGCAAATATAAAAAATATACACTTCGAATTTTTCTTGATTATTATCATATAGTTTTTTTATTATATTTTTTCCTTCATCAACTATATTATAAATATCATTTTCCTTATTTAAGAAAAATAAATATTCCGTGGTTGCATAAAAATAACCTGTAAGTAATTGTATTTTGATATTTTTTTTAAAAAACCTTTTTTGATATTCTACTAATTCAAAAAAAAGTTTTTTTTCATAACAATCTTTCTTATAATAATCTATAACATTCTCCATATAAACTTCTTCTAATGCCATCCAAAGCTGTGTATATAAAAGTAAGAAAATATCATCTCTCTTATTTTGTTTCCACAAAATATATAACTCTCGATTCGTTTTTCCAGTTTGATTTAAAGAAAAAAATGGCTGATTATCATAAACCAATTGTTTTAACCCATGCATCACTTAATTTTACAACTCCTTTCTTAGCTATACATGTACCTTCGATAATTTTCTCTTTATAATTGTATACAAACTTATATACAATTTCTTTTCCTTTAGTTTTTCCTATAGCTTCCATTTTTCCACTTTTCATTTCCTTTTTTACATACTTCCACTGATTCTTTTTTGTTACTTTTGTCCACTCATGTTTACTCTGCATAATGTGCCTTACTTTATTTTGATCAGAAGCTACTCTTCTTATTGCACTATTGACTCCTTTTACCGCTAATCCACTACTTGATGATGCTCCCATAGCAACACCAATACCATAACCTGCAAATGCTCCTATAATGGCTCCTACTACAGCTCCTTTAATTCCATATGTTGCTATAAATAAATTTCTTTTTTTCCCTTTATATCCTAATCTTTTAGCAACTAATCTACCTTTATATGAACCAGCTATTGCACCAACAATTCCTCCTACTCCGACACCTACTAAAACTGCTGTACTTACTAAAAAATGCCCACTAGGATCCACATAATTCACCGGATTATTCGCACAATACACATATAAATGTCCCGTCTCCGATTTTGTCGTATCTCCACGATAGGTATCCTCTGTCATAAATCTACCATCTTCTGGATTATAATACCGTGCATTCAGATAATACAATCCCGTACTCTGATCATAGATTCCACCAGTATAACACACTTCATTTTTCGCCTGATCATCTCCATGAATAATTGTCTCTCCATAATCCGTATACTGATAGGTTGCATCTGCACTTCCATCTTCTTTCACTAGGCTAGTTGTACTTCCCTGAATATCTTTATTATACAGATAATATTGCGTATCATCCCCTTTGAATCTCCCAGTTGCAAGGATATTTCCTTCTGTTCCAATCAAGTTCTGTGAGTTTTGATTTCCATCACTTTTTCTGTCTCTAGATCAGTGTAGATCATCTCTTTAACACGGTCAAAACTGTCATAGATATAAACTTTTTGAACTGCCTGATCACCATTCTTTAACAGATTCCTGTAATCCTTGATCTCTTTAACTTTTCCGTACGCATCATAGGTATAACTTCTGAGGACTTTCTCTGTTGTCTGATTCTTGGAATACAGTTCTCCTTTGATCTCCTACAGCCATCCGTTTTCATCATAAATATAAGATAATGACTGGAGTCCATCTTTGGTGGTCGGATAGGATACCTTACTGAGATTTCCATCCTCATTATAAGTATACCGGATCTGATGGGCTTTGATATCATCTGCCGTTGGCTGGGCATTCTGACTGATCTCTGCAAATGCTGTGAGCCTTCCTCTTTGATCATAAGTATATTCTGTATAACGATATTCGCTAATCAGTGACTTCGTAAGGTCTCAGGGAACTTAAGTCCTTTCTATTTACATAAAATAATAATTATCTCTATTTACTTCTATTTTTTTTATTTTAAACCCATGCGAATGATCTTTAAATCCTGGAACTATTGCTTGATATTTCTTTTTTACTTTCCTTGCTTTTTTATAACTACTATAATATCCTATATTCATAGATTCTATTCCTTTGTTTTGCTTTTCGTATATTAAATTATAAACATACATATTTATTACATATCTCCTTTCAAATCGTCACTGCAAAAATAACCATCTTTCCACTCCTCATGATTTATTATATATTTACTTATGTAAAAGTCTTCCTCATGTCCTATAAATCTTGGTTGTATTTTAAATCTTTCTATTGCTTTTTGAGCTAATTGTTCAGATAAATATACTGCAATTACCTGTTCATCAGATTTTCCACTCTCTTCATCTAAATACCACCAACCCAGTTCATACACTATCATTTTATTTTTCCTCCTCATAATTTATTTCCTATGATATTTTATTATACGACTATATTCTGATCCAGGTCCTTTGCCCCAATTCCCTTTTCCGTATTTTTCATTTAGTATTCTTGTTGCATATTGTTTTTACTTTCTCCTTTCTTTTGTTTTTTATATTTTGACCACTCTGGTGCATTTGTGGATCTTTCTTACTCTTTTTTGATTCACCTTTATTTTTAGTATTACTTTTTGATTTACTTTTACTATACATTATCCTATTAAATGTTCTCCATGTAAGCCATACAGATATTTTAGTTTTAAAAGTAACTCTTTTTCCTGCATATCGTGTCTTGATTCTTCGTCTTTTCCAAGTTGAATATGATACATAAAATACCACTCCTCCGGCAACTATCTTTACTAACGTATACAATGCCACTGCATAATGCCCACTAGGATCCACATAATTCACTGGATTGTTTGCACAATACAGGTATAAATGTTGCGTATCAGGTTTTTCATTTTCTCCATGATAAGTATCTTCTGTTAGGAATCTTCCATCTTCTGGATTATAATATCTGGCATTCAGATAATATAGACCTGTACTCTGATCATAGATCCCACCCGCATAACATATTTCATTTTTCGCCTGATCATAACCCTGGATCATTGTTTCTCCAAAATCCGTATACTGGTATATTGCATCAGCACTTCCATCTTCTTTTACCAGACTGCTTGTACTTCCCTGGATATCTTTGTTGTAAAGATAATATTGTGTTGCATTCTGTTGAAATCTTTCTGTTGCGAGGACATTTCCATCGGTTCCGATCAGATTCTGTGAATTCTGGTTTCCATTCGCATCGTAATCATACTGACGGACTTCTTCTACCGCAGTTCCTTTTTTTTCGTGGATGTCTTTAACTGATCCAGTCCGTTATAAGTATACGATGTTGTCGTTGTTCCATCATCTTCTTTGAGCCGGTTTCCAACATTATCATAGGTATATGTGATTGTTTTTGTCTGGTCATTTTTCTTATAATCGGTTGTCACTGTTTTGACCAATCTTCCAAACGTATCATAGGTATAACTTCTGAGGACTTTCTCTGTTGTCTGCCCCTTGGAATGCAGTTCTCCTTTGATCTCCTGCAGCCATCCGTTCTCATCATAAATATAAGACAATGCCTGAATTCCATCTTTGGTGGTCGGATAGGATACCTTACTGAGATTTCCATCCTCATTATAAGTATACTGGATCTAATGAGATTTGATATCATCTGTCGTTGGCTGAGCATTCTGACTGATCTTGCAAATGACTTCGTAATGTCCAGGGAGCTTAAGTTCCTTTTTTATTCTCGATTAAATTTTTGTATATATTTTTTTATCTTCTTTGTTCCTCTCCTTAATGTTGATCTTCTATCTATCATTATTATTATTACAAAACTTATCATAAACAGAACAAAATCTGTCACTTTGATCCATCCCATGCATAAAAACAACACATATAACGTTCCAAAAATCAATATGCCTGGTGCTGGAATTTCCTTTATATATTCTATTTTTTCAAGCTTCGTACAACCTTTTAACTCACTATTTTCAAGTTTTCCATCAAACATAACAACTTCATTTATATTAAATGGATTTTTTTCATATATATATATTATTTTCACTATATCTTCTTCAACAAATCCTTTAAACACTGTAATTTCTGATTCATCTATATCTGGTGTTATATAATGTCCATGTAAATAGTCTTCTTTATCATTAATTAATTCTAAATCTTCTTGTATTAATTTTATCCATTTTTCTGTATTTTTTATATATACTTCTATTTTTTGCATCTTCATAATATTATCCTAATTAACAAATTTTAACTTCGTAAGGTCCCAAGGACCTTACGATTCCTTCGGGTACATTAGTCTACTTAATTTATTTTATAAGATTTAATTAGTTTGTATAATGATTCCGTATACTCATGATTACCATTTTCTATATTTTTTCTATATTGTTGTATATATTTTTCTACTGTATTTCCTTTGTTATCTTTTAAACTAATATCTGCCCCTTTTTCAATCAATAATCTTATGATTCTATATTGTTTTCTTGTATTTATTCCCGGTTCTTCCTCATAATTTTCTGAGTAACAAGCTGCCATTATTGCTGTTATACCTTTCTCATTTTTTTGATTTACATCCGCTCCGTTTTTTAAGAGTATTTGCACTAAGTCATAATTATTTTTTGTTACTGCTACTACTAATGCATTTTTATCTGGATCTGCACCTTTATTTAATAAATATTTTATCATCTTATTACAATCTTGTTGCCCGAAATAATAAATATATTCTGATAGAAGTTCATGTCCCTCTTTATTTAAATTTGCTCCATTTTTTACTAACATTTTTATAAACCGATCAGGATACGACATTGACATTAATGCTGTTTCTAATGGTGTTGTATTATTTTTTTTATCTATCTCATTCACATTTTCTCCAAATAACACTTTTATTCTAGCAAAAACATAATTACCTGTTATTATATCATATTGTAAACTTCCTTTTCGATAATACTCGGTTACCATACTAGATTCTCGTTCTTTATATTGTAATATCCATGGCATATTAAAATACAAATAATAACCAATCAATAAAAATATTATTACTATCAGCAATTTCAAAATATTTTTCACAATCATTAACCTCCACACACCTGATATAATTAGCTGATTAATCCAAGTTACTCAAACTTTGCCACTTCTTCCATTCTTTTTTGCATATCTATTCCTGTAATCCTTGATCTCTTTGACTTTTCCATACACATCATAGGTATAACTTCTGAGGACTTTCTCTGTTGTCTGTCCCTTGGAATGCAGTTCTCCTTCGATCTCCTGCAGCCATCCGTTTTCATCATAAATATAAGATAATGACTGGATTCCATCTTTGGTTGTCGGATAGGATACCTTACTGAGATTTCCATCCTCATTATAAGTATACTGGATCTGATCTACTTTGATATCATCTGCCGTTGGCTGAGTACTCTGACTGATTTCCGTAAGGTCTCAGGGAGCTTATGTTTTTGCACTGTGAGGTTCCTGTTTTTGTCTATTGACATTATTTATGAATTACAGAAATGCTTAAGATTCTATAAATACATTCTCATTAAAATATTGCATAATTTTTTCTGTTTCATCTTTAAATGTTTTATAAAAACTAAAATCACAAAAAATTACAAAAATTATAATATACAATCCCCAATACCTATTATTTGTAGTAATCATAAGTATAAGAAGCGAACTAATAATCAGTAGTATATTTGTTATTATTATTATAAGTTCAGCTTCAAAATATAACGAATATCTCATTGTCATTATAGTATTTTCACCATTAGAATACATCTTAATTTTTATTTTTGGAACAAATCCCCTATTTTTATAATACGGAATAGTATATAATACTATAGAATCTTCCATTTCTTTAATAAAAAACTTTTCTTGATTTGGTATGAAAAAGATAGAAGCACGTCTTTTTTTACTACTTATATTATACAATTTCTTTTTTATTTCTTTTTCTGTTAGTTTAGTTTTTATTTCTTTATCTATTTTATACATGGTTTGCTCCTTATAAAGAAATAAATCTCGGAATCTTTTATTAATTAACCATCCCTATTTTAATATATTTACAATTCATCATTTGTGACTAAAAATCAAGATTCCGAGATTTCGTAAAATTATTTACTTCTATACATTCTTATTTTTTTGTTTTTTGATACAGCAACTTTTACAAACATGTTTCCTAGAAAATATATTAAGAAACTATTTACTTTCTTTTTAATAATTGTATATCTTCTTCATCTACTCCCAAAAATGAAATAGTGTCTATATTTTCTTTTTTTAATATTGCCTCTCCATCATCCTCTCCGTATTCTGTTAATTTTGAAACGATTACTTTATTATCGTCAATTTTATTTATAACTCCTTTAATTGGGCATTCATCATCTTGTATCATTTCAATTGATACTATATACTTATTATTCATACAAATTTGAAATATGTTATTCTTTAAACTAACTTTATCTTGTAGTTTTAAATCAATATGTCTTTGATTCTTTTTAGAATATAATTTTTCTATTTTTTTTTCATACTGCCCACTTATCTCTAAATGCATAACACTATCTATTTTTTTCAGAATATACCCATCTGCTAATCCATGAGGTGTTATATGTTTAATTAAAAAATCTTGTCTTCCAATTGCGTAAATATATCCTTCCAAAAACATCGAAGTATCATCTTCATCGCAAAATATACTAACTATATTATTATTTTCTTTTATCTTTATCAATTCTTTAATCATATTTACTCCTTCTTCCATCATATCTTGTCTTCAGACTATGATCTTTCCATGTAGAATAAGATACATTCCACTAGTATAGCACACTTCATTTTTCGCCTGATCATCTCCATGGATTGTTGTCTCTCCGAAATCCGTGACTTCATAAGGTCTCAGAGAACTTAAATCCATACAATATCCTGATATGTCGTTTTCATTCTCCCCTTATGCTTGGATTGTAACATTTCACCATTTTACAGGCAATCAGATTTAGTTTTTTCGTCGTTTAATACAAAAAACTTTTTTATTTTTGTGAAATATTTTAGTTGACTTTTTAATAAGTATACCTATTTAATATATTGTTCCATTACTGTACAAAAAAAGAACCCTGATAACTAAATTACCAAGGTCCTTTCCATATTCCCGTAAGAAACTAAATCATATAATCTTAGCTTCTTGCTCTTTCTTCTAATAAAGCTTTTACTTCTGCTTCTGTTTCTAACTGCATTACTTCATCAACTAATGCTTTACATTCATCCATTGTCCACAGAGACATTACTTTTCTTGTAGCAAGGATTGCTGTAGCACTTACTGAGAATTCGTTTAATCCGAATCCTAATAATACTGGTACTAATAATGGATCGCTTGCTGCTTCTCCACACATACCTGCCATGATGTCTTCTTTGTTTGCAGCTGAGATGATATTTCTGATAGAACGAAGTACAGCTGGATTGTATGCAGAGTACAGATATGCAACATCTGGGTTACCTCTGTCGGCTGCCATTGTGTATCCAGTTAAATCGTTTGTACCGATACTGAAGAAGTCTGCTTCTTTTGCAAGAATGTCAGCAATTAAGCTTGCTGCAGCAGTTTCCATCATAACACCAACCTGGATGTCTTTGTCGTATGCGATACCTTCTGCATCTAATTCCTGTTTCAGTTCTTCGATGATTGCTTTGACTGCACGAAGCTCGTCTACACATGTTACTAATGGTACCATGATACGAACTTTACCGAAGGCACTTGCACGTAATAATGCACGAAGCTGTGGTTTGTAAATATCTTCTTTTCTCTGTAAGCAGAAACGTACTGCTCTGAATCCTAAGAATGGATTCTCTTCTGTTGGAAGTCCAAGATATGGAAGTGCTTTATCCCCACCGATATCCAGTGTACGGATGATCACTGGTTTACCGTCAAGAGTTTCAGCTACTTTCTTGTATGCTTCAAACTGAGCTTCTTCTGATGGAATCGCATCGCTTTCCATGAATAAGAACTCAGATCTGAATAATCCAACACCTTCTCCATCACGCTCTAAGACACCTTCTGCTTCGTCTGGTCCACCGATGTTAGCAACCAGTTCCACAACGTGTCCGTCTGCTGTCTGGGATTTCTGTCCAACAAACTTCTGAAGGGCAGCTTTCTCTTCTAAGAATTTTGCTTTCTTAGCTTTATATTCTTCTACAACAGATGCTTCAGGATTGATGAATGCTTCTCCTGTTGATCCGTCAAGAACAACTTCATCTCCATCATTAACGATAGAAACGATGTTTTCAATACTAAGAACTGCTGGAATTTCCATAGATCTGCAGATGATCGCAGAGTGAGATGTCTTACCACCGATCTCTGTTAATACACCCTGAACATTTGCAGGATTGATTCCTGCTGTCATAGATGGTGTTAAATCTTCTGCTACTAAGATTGTTCCTTCTGGAACTGCACTGATATCTACTTCTTCAATTCCAAGTAAGATCTTAATTAAACGAGTTTTGATGTCGCCTAAGTCAGATGCTCTCTGCTGTGTCAGTTCATCGTCTGCCATAGCGAAGATCTGTGCGAAGAAATCGCAAGCTTCTTCTACAGCAGCTTCTGCGTTGATCTTCTCTCCATCGATCTTAGCTTCGATCTGTTCTGAGATCGCTGGATCCTGAATCATCATGATATGACCTTCTAAGATCTCTGCTTCCTGCTCACCAGCAGTTACTTTCATGGATTCAACCATCTTCTGAGTCTTCTCAATGAAAACTTCAATTGCATCGCTTAAACGTTTTTTCTCTGCTTCTGTATCTTCGATAGACTGTTTTGTGTAATTAAGTTCTTCTTCCTTAATCTTAACAATCTTACCGATACCGATACCAGCAGATGCTCCTATACCTTTATACATGTTGCCACCCGTCCTTTATCAAATTATATGTTACACCCATTATGAGCAGTGATTATTCACCTAATCCAGATTCAATCAGTTCTGTTGCATGTGCAAGAGCTGCTTCTTCGTCTGGACCTTCACATACTAATTCGATTTCAGAACCACATTTGATGCAAGCTCCGATGATGTTTAATAAGCTTTTAGCGTTGATTTTTTTATCTTCGAATACGATAGTTACGTCAGATTCGAATTTAGTTACAGCTTTCGCTAAAACTCCTGCTGGTCTCATGTGTAATCCCTGTTCGTTTTCAATGACAAATTTCTTTGATACCATAATTGTTTCTCCTTCTCACATATAAAATAATTTTAATTTATCTGGATCTTTAACTGGCTTATCTTTGTACTCATCTAAGTGCAATTCCTTAAAAAAGCATAAAAAAAGACCTACTTTAACAAATGTTCACACTTATTAAATAGGTCTTGCCTGCCTCACCAGTCACAATCCAAAATTCGATAACATTATAATATCAAATTTTGCCTTATAAGTCAACCTGGTTTTATGACTGATGCCCCATTTCTAAGATCAGTCTTTTGACATAAATGATCAGATACATCTTCTCATCTGCTGAAAGTTTGCAGTTGTAATGCTGCTCGATATGTTCCACGATCTTCTGACTGCACACATAGGCTTCTGGATACTTCTTCTGATTACGTTCATAAAATTCAACATCATCTTCTTCGTCTTCTTCTATCGGGCGTTTCTTTGATAAGATTTCCGTCTCAAGATATTGTAAATGTGTTGCAAATCTCTGATATGCTGGATGTTCCGTATCTAGCACGATTTCATAAAACTCCTGAATGATTGCCATGACTTCTTGTACAAAAGATGATTTGCCGCTAAGGTCCAAGGTAAAAATCTTCTCAATCTTCGTCTTATCTAATTCATCCCCGGTTTTCTTGCGAAATCCAATTCCTTTTCCCATCAAAATAACTTCTTTTCCGTTTGAATCAAATGTACTGACCACGTTATTGTTGATTACTTTCTGTATGATCACTTTCTCGCCTCCTAGATACTTCCAAGAATCTCTTTTGGAATGTATGCTTCTACGTAAATTCCATCATCTCTGTATTCTTCTTTCAAAAGCTGTCCGTGACTTCGGATCAACTGGATCTTTCCTGCTTCCTGATATCCATACAGCTTTTCTAAATATAATTTCTGTTTTTGCAGTATTTTCTCAATCTGCTCTAACAACTGATCGGTTCCTTCACCATTTTTCCCAGAAATCCTTACCACCGCTTCTGCATTTGGATCTTTTAAGATCTCATCACCATTTAACAGATCGATCTTATTGAATGCTGTAATGATCGGTGATTCGTTAGCTCCTAACTGCTTTAATGTATCATAGACTGCTTCCATCTGTTTCTCTTTCTGCGGATTGGATGCATCAACTACATGCAGGATCAGATCACTGTATTTGGCTTCTTCTAATGTACTTTTAAATGCTTCGACCAGATGATGTGGAAGTTTGCGGATAAAACCGACCGTATCCGTCATAAGAATTGTCTGCCCGCCGCTTAGATCTAAACTCTTTGTCGTTGGATCAAGGGTTGCAAATAACTGATCTTCTTCATAAACTCCTGCATTGGTAAAATGGTTTAATAGTGTTGACTTTCCTGCATTGGTATATCCAACGATACAAACCACTGGCAGGTGATTCTTCTGGCGTTGTTTTCTCTGGACTTCTCTGTGCTTTACAACATCTCTTAACTCTGCTTTTAATCTGGAGATTCTTGTACGGATCAGTCTTCGGTCCATCTCCAGTTTCTTCTCTCCAGGACCTCTGGTTCCGATTCCTCCACCTAATCTTGATAAGGCTCTTCCTTGTCCGGTAAGCTTGGATGCTCTATATTTTAACTGGGCAAGTTCGACCTGAATCTTACCTTCTCTTGTAAATGCTCGCTTCGCAAAAATATCAAGAATGATCAGTGTTCGATCCATCACTTTAGTATCTAATGCTTCTTCTAAATTGCTGATCTGTGCTGGTGATAATTCGTCATCACAGACGATCCCTGTCGCATCAGTTCCGTATAACAAAGCATTGACTTCATCGATCTTACCTTTTCCGATATAAGTTCCTGGATGTGGTGTTTCTCTTACCTGGATCACCCTTGCTGCAACCTCGGCTCCTGCTGTTTTGACCAGTTCTTCTAACTCATCCAGAGATTCTTCTGCTTCTGTTGTATCTTGATCAGCAACCGCGACCAAGATCACTTTCTCTATGATTTCTTTTTTGATTTCTTCCATAATATGTGTTCCTGTATCTATTTTCCTAATTTCCCTAATATCTGTTGGAGTGCCATGTCAAATGCTTGCTTCTTCGCTGAATCCCTGCCCATCGTCTGATTCATCATTTGACTTTTTTCAATTCTTTCCTGATTCTCTTTATAATATTTGATCAGGTCCATTCCTATATATTCTTCACATGACCGACAGCTATTCTCCATCTCCTCTTGCGTAACTTCCCATGCATCTACAACTCGGTGATCATCCTTGCTGACTGCCAACATTAATGTTACGGGTTCTGTAAATGCATTCGTCTGTGCATAACCCATAGAGATCACTGATTCTCTCCCATATTGCCCTTTAAATACTTTGTATACTTCGGATGTGTATTTTGACCGTTGATTTTGTTTATAAGAATAACAAATAAATACTATTATACAAAATACAATTCCGATTCCTACGGCCAGAATTAACATTTTATTCTTGTATAATGTTTTTATGGAAACGAAAACATCATATTTCCTTTCTTTTTAATTTGTGATGCTAAGAATCATTATACAACGATTCTTTTTTTGTAGCAACCAGAAAGAAACCGGCTTTGCCATACTTTCTTATATCATAGAGAGTTCCATCGGAATTTCCTGCTATATTATGTTAAAAAAAGATATCAGCTGATCCTAAAACCAGCTGATATCTTTACCTTCTATATCTTCTATCAGAAATTATTCTATCCTCTTGTCTTACCACCCGCAACGTTGACCGTCACACCATGTACGTAAGAAGATCTCTTGCTTGCAAGATATACACACAGATCTGCAACTTCAGAAAGCTTTCCAGAACGTCCTAGTGGAATTGTGGATGTTTTGGAATATCCTGCTCTTAACTGTTCTACTGTAATCCCTCTTGTATAAGCCAAAGCTGTTTCATAACCGATCGTACGAAGTCCTGTAGCTTCCATGATCCCAGGTGCTACTCCGACAACGCGAACTCCCTGTTTTCCTAATTCTTTTGCCCATGATCTTGTTAAAGAGTTTACTGCATTCTTTGTAGCTGCGTAAACACTCTGTCCTTCGGATCCTTCCAGACCACTTTCAGAAGACATGTTGATAATGACACCTTCACCTTTTTCAACCAAGATCCTTCCAACTGCCTGCGCACAGAAGAAAACACCTTTTAGATTTACATTGCATACTTTATCCCATACTGCCTCATCTAATTCATATTGTCCTTTTGGATCCTTTGGATCAACTAACAGACGTGGAATATTGATTCCTGCATTATTCACTAGTACATCAATTGTTCCGAATGTTTCTATTGTTTTTGCTACCATAGCTTCAACATCAGAAACTTTTGTTACATCTGTTCTTACATATAATAACTGGCCTTCTTTTGCATCCATCTCTGGTGCATTCTCTGCCATATCAGAAATAACTACATTCGCCCCAATATTCAAAAACTCCTGCGCAACTGCCTTCCCGATTCCGGATGCTGCGCCTGTGACGATGACTGTCTTCCCTTCTAATTCTAACCAATCGTTATTCATCGTTATGATCTCCTTTTATAATTTTTCTTCTGCAACAGACTGCTCGTGTTGTGCCACATTCTCAAATGAATCCCATTTTGTGGAGAACAGTAATAAGAACAGTGTGTCGATCACTGACATCGCTGCCATTCTTGTGAAACTAACCTGATCATGGAAAATGTGTTCTCTTGTTGCTGTCAGCAAAACATGATCACATAACTCTGCAAGTGGCGATTTGGATTGATTGGTGATCGCAATTGTTGTTACACCATTATCTTTCACGATCTCTACCATCTTCACAAGTCTTTTGGATGCCCCAGAGGCAGAAATCGCAAAAAATACATCACCTTTTCTCAAAGTTCTGGAAAATGCTTCCTGACTCTCCCAAATTGTTGAACTAACTGCTTTCAATCCTAACTGATTGAACTTGTAAGATCCATCCAGTGCGATCGGGATCGTATCTCCCATCGCAGCGAATTCAATCAGATTGGCATGTATGATCAAATCCACGATCTCTCTTAATTCTTCTGGATTAAAATTGTGAAACGTCGCTTTGATCTCTTCCACTTTACTGATCATGATATTATTGAGTGATTTGTCCATCTGATCGATATCGATCTCGTTCGATATCACCTGTTCTTCCTGCTGTCGTTGTTCTCCGGCCAGCTTGATCTTCAACTGATGAAATCCCTTACACCCGATCTTCTTACAAAAACGGATGATCGTCGCCTGGCTCGCATCACAGTGAGATGCAAGTTCTGATACAGACATCTCGATCGCTTCAGATGGATGACTGATCAGATAATCGGCTACTTTCTTCTCTGCATCATATAAACTATCATATGTTGAAAAAATCTGGTCTCTAACTAAGATATCACTACTCATACTACTCCCTTCTAAATCTCAGGAGCATTCTGTATGAAATACCTTTCTGCCTCTGCGCTCCATAAATTACCATTGCGTTCTACGATTGATTTTAATTCTCTGATATACTCATCATCGCTGTTTTCATCGAATTTGTCAACCTCTGTTAATGGAAATTTTTTGTGCGTATAGACAATTTTTTTACTTCCTTCAAGTTCTGGTAACGCCTTTGTTGTTTCAACCGCATGGTCAAGCCCTAATATATGTGTTGCGATCTTTGCAACATTGACTGTCTTGCTCTCGATCAGTTCAATGGATTGTTTCATATCTTCCGTATTTCCACCACTTGTTCCCACAAAATGTGTAGAATTATAATGAATATTATAGAAATTTACTCTGGATGAAAATTCTTGATCGGCAGGCCCTGAGAAGAAATTCAAACACCCATCGAATGCTAACATTTTAACTCCGTATGTTACCATTTCTTCATTTGGTGCAAAAATAAAGACATCATCAAATCCTTTTTCTGAATATTTACGTAGCTCTTTATTGACATCTACTATATCTCTCGTATTGACATATACAAGCTTTACACCATTCTTCTTTGCTTCTTCTACTGTGTATAATCTTGCTGCCATATCAATCTTCTTCTGTGTTCTTCCTGTGACAACCAATGTCTTTGGTTTCTTTGGTCCATGGATTGCAAAGTCGATCGCTAAAAATCCCATTGGCCCTGTTGCACCGAGAAGTGCGATCGCTCCACCTTCTTTAATTCCCATCACATGTTCATATGAATACATTTTCTTCATATGATACTGTGCATTAAATGCACCTACGACACATGACAGTGGTTCAACGAGAGATCCTTCAAAGAAGGAATCTCCGTTGTATTTTAATAGTGAACCATTTTCCATAACCTGATCAGAAAAAATGATCGTTGTGGCATCTCCTCCCATATGATGGAAAGAATATCCTGGAGCATAGCCTCTGATATCTCCAATGTTAGGCTGAATGACAAATTTGTCACCTTCCTGATACTGATCTTTCCATTTTTTACCGACCTTTTTGATCGTTCCACAAAATTCGTGTCCTAAAATGATCGGATTTTCACTGATATCATCTGGTACTTTTTTGTGTTTTTGTGCCTGGGTGATTGCTTTGTAACTGGACATACATAAGCTGTCTGTTACAACCTCTGCCATAATTTCATCATCTTGCATCTCTGGCAGTTCAAATTCATCCAGTCTTAAATCCATTTCTCCGTAAAGTCTTACTGCCTTTGTTTTCATAACTTTCCCCCTAACAGATTATGCCAAAATTCCTAATCCATATCCAACAATTCCTACTGCAAATAAGATAAAGATAATTGCGATCGGACTGATGTTTTTCTTTAATAATTTAGATACGACCAAGGTTAAAACTAATGCTAATAATCCTGGTAATAACTGATCTAAGATATTCTGTACTGTTGTTACTGTTGTTTTTCCGTTTGTTGTTACTCTAGATACTACAAGTGGTACGTTAATCGTCGTCCATTTAGATACCAGTGCACCCATGACGAACAGTCCAAGGATAGAAGCTCCTTCTGTGACTTTCTGTAACATATTTCCTGCTAAATGTTTTACAAAGTCTAATCCTTTTTTGTATCCGAATTCAAGTCCAAAGTAAAGTGCTGCCATACGTACGATGTTGAATGCTAAGAAGAATAATACTGGTCCTAATGCACTTCCTGTTAATGCTAAGGATGCACCAATCGCTGCTGTGATTGGTCTTAATGTTCCCCAGAAGATTGGATCACCAACTCCACAGAAAGGTCCCATTAACCCAATCTTGATACTTCCGATCGTTCCTTCATCGATATCTGCTCCATTTGCTTTTGCTTCTTCCATCGCTGCTGTTACACCTAAGACTGGTCCTACAGCTGCTGGTGTTACGTTGAAGAATGTCAGATGTCTCTTTAATGCTGCTACTTGTTCTTCTTTTGTATCATATAATCTTTTAATAGCTGGTACCATGTCGAAGCACATACCTAATGCATGCATTCTTTCGTAGTTAAATGATGCTTGCTGAAGGTTTGTTCTCATGAACATATTAAATCTATCGCCTTTTGTTAATTTCTTTTCACTCATCTTTAAATTTCTCCTCTTTCTTAGTCAAGTTCGTCGTCTAGATCATCATCCAGATCATCGCTGCCACCTGCACCTGCTGTTACTGGTGCTGCCACTGGTGTCTGGAATTTAGGATTTAACTGTACATATACGATTGCGAATACCGCACCCATGATTCCGAATGCAACTAAGTTAAATTCTGTAAACGCTGCAATTACGAATCCAAGGAAGAAAAATGGCATTAAGTATTTTGCACCCATCATGTTTAATACCATTGCGTAACCTACGACTACGATCATTCCACCTGCAACTGTTAATCCACCAGTTACTACTTTCGGAATGCTGTTTAATAATGTCTGTACACCTTCTGGGCTTACAACTGCTGCTACTAAGAATGTAGGGATCGCTACACGAAGTGCCTGTACGACCAATGCAGCTACATGACAGATATCAAGCATCTTGAAGTTTGCATCTTCTGCATATTTGTCAGCTGCGTGCTGGAAGAAGATTGTTACTGTACGAGCAAATACTGTTAACACCTGACCTGCAACTGCAACTGGAAGTGCGATCGCGATACCATTTGCTACAGACTGATGTCCTACAACTACAAGAATCGTAGAAATGATACTTGCTAATGCTGAGTCAGGAGACTGTGCTGCTCCGATGTTCATCCATCCAAGAGCGATCATTTCCAGTGTACCTCCAAGTAAGATACCTGTTTTTACATCTCCTAAGATCAATCCAACAACTGTACATGCGATCAGTGGACGATGTGTCTGGAAGGAATCAAGCACGCTTCCCATTCCAGCGATACATCCAAAAATAACTAATAAAACGATTTGAACTGTAGATATTCCCATTTTTAAATCCTCCTTTGTATCTCTCTTATCCTTCGATGCCTTCGATCTTGCTCATAAGATCTACTTTTTTGTCTGTGGCTACCGGACGGATCTCTAATTCAATTCCCATCTCATGCAGTTTCTTAAATGCTGCGATATCGCTTTCATCAACAGATACTGCCTTTGTGATCTGAGTCTTTCCTGTCTTGAATGACATTCCTCCGATGTTAACACTCTTGATCGGAACCCCTGCTTCTGCCATTCGCAGAACATCCTGTGGACATGTATATAAGAAGAATACTGTGTCCTTTTCATATTTTGGATTGTTGTAAACACGAACTGCTTTTGCTACGTCTACAACGCTTACTTTTACTCCTGGAGGTCCCACCTGTAAAAGTAATGTTTTACGGATCTGGTCTTTTGCTACTTCATCACTGCAAATGATGATTCGCTGTGCGTTTGCTTCTTTGGACCAAACGGTTGCGACCTGTCCATGGATCAGTCTGTCATCGATTCTTACTAAATTGATTTTCATAGTTCATCATCCTCCATTTCATCTTCGTTTGTATTACCAAGCAATTTCTTGCATGATTTCACATAATCTCCTGAAAGTTTGTCATATACTTCGCCAGCCTTGATATCTTCTTCCATTGTTCTGATTCCTACAACATCGATCAGCATTGGTAAGCTCAATCCTGTAATAACATCCATTCGATCTTGTCCGATCACGGTCTCAAATGCTGCATTATAAGGACTTCCTCCAAATAAATCTACAAGGAATAAAATTTCTTCGTCTTCCTTATAGCCATCGATCAATTCTTTGTATCTGGCTTTTAATGTCTCTGCATTCTCACCTGGAACAAATGTTACGATGTCAAGATCATCAATTGCTCCGAACACCATTCCCGCAGAATTCACAACCTCTTTTGCCAACATTCCATGGGCTGATACAATTAACTTCATTGCTCTCCCTCCTTTAGCACGAAATTTATTTTTTTACTTTTGTCTCATGTGAAATTTTATTTTGTATCTTGATTATAGTCATAAACCTAAATTTCGTCAACTTATTTTTCGTAAAATTTTATTTTTTGTATAAAGTCATGATTTTTGCTTTCTATTTTTGTATATTTTGCACAATTTTCAATTGATCTTTTCTGTTTCTGCACAAAAAAAAGAAGGACTTTCGTCCTTCCTAACTCTTATCATGAAATTGTCACGAAATTATCGTGTCTCCAAAAATGTCAGCTCTTTCTTGCCATTTGCATCCTTTGGATAGGCTTTTACATAAGCTTTTGCATAACGATATGCTGTATCAAAATCAAACATGGATTCATACGCACTGATCCTAGCGAATAAAACTTCCTTCTTATTCTCAAGCTCCTTCTGTTTTAATGCTCTCTCGATCACTTTTAGCCCTTGTGTATACTTCTCCTGCTTTGCTAACACCGCATATTTTGTACAATAGATTTCTCCATCGTCTGGATGCTCTTTTATTCCCTGATCACATACATCTATTGCTTTGTTTAGCTTCTTCTGCTGGGCAAGGCAATATGCTTTCAAAGAATATGCCCGGCTTTCTCCATGATCGATCAGCTCATCATAGATCTCTATGGCTTTCCCATACTCTCCCATCTGATAAAGAGCCTCTCCTTCGTAGAATAAAACATCTTTCTTTTGCTTTGTGAAAATGAGAGTGAATTTCCCTGCTGCATGGTCAAATTGTTCGTATGCTTTCTGATATTCTTTCTTATCAAGATATGTAATTCCTTCGCTTGCTGTCATTCTTTGGCTGATATATCCAAATCCGCAAAAAGCAGCCAGCGCGATCAGGACAACTATAACTGCTGTAATGATTCCTTTTCCTTTACTGTTCATAATCTTTCTCCTGCTTTGCATTTTTAATTCTTCTGCCTCTTAGTATAACAAATTCTCTTTTCGCATACAAGCTAAGCCTTCCTATATCTTTCTTCCCTTATTTTGTAATATAGAATCCAGAACTCTTTCGCTGTGTGATATTTCCACATTTATCGATAAATCTTGCATAGATACTCACTTTTTTGTTCTTCTTTTTATAGGTTATCTTATTCGCTGTTTTCCATCGATATTTGGATGCTTTTTTGCCTTTTGGCACGATCTTATATTGTGTCTTTGATTTCCCGCTGATTCCATAGGATGCTGAAAATACAAATTTGGCTGACTTTTTGATTTTCTTATTGTAAGACGTTTTTGTTGACGTTTTCAATGTCTTGATCCCTGATCTGTTAACCTTGATCTTCGTCTTTGTTGGTGCTTTTTTATCTACTGCGATTCCTGAAAGCTGCATCTCATCTATCCCTGCATCTGTGACAAACCTCACATAGACCCTGCCTATCATGCCGTCTCTGAGCGTTAATGTCGTACCGGTTTTGTATGGTACACTTCCTTTGGAAGTTCCTTTTTTCACAAATTTGTACTGAATCTGTTTTAGATTTGTGAAGCTTTTTGCCTGTGCTGAAATCCTGATCTTGATGTTTTTTCTCTCATAATGCTGATATGCTGCAGAGGCATCGGAACGAAGTGGTGTCATTTTCTTCTTTGTATTTGCCTGCACTGTAACTTTCTGCATCAAAGGGGTACGCTTCTGTTTCACAACATATCCCGCATGACTTGGTACATTACCGCCTTTTTGTGCTGACACACTTAGATTCTTACCATCGGACGATACTACGATCGTTCCTTTATCTGATGTCTGATAAACATCCATTCCTGACAGATCACGAAGTACATTGCTCTCTGGTGTCTGATTTACATTTTTATATCCATTACTGATGATCGCAATACTTGCACCTGTTCGATCGATCAGATACTTATGATCCGAATCGTATACATAACGACCTTTCGGTTTATCCTGCAAACGAACATCCTGATATCCATGATGTGGCTGCTTTAATACCTGTGCACTTAAATCATAACCTCTGGCTACAATCTTTTTGATCGTTTCCTGCTGTGCATCGCCTGTCATTAAAAATGAATTACTGCCATAAACGATCCTCGTCACTATCGAATATTTATTTACCTGTCTTGTATTTAAATTGGGTGCATCCTGTGCTCTTCCATACCTGTAGGTATTATCTAACGGACCATAAAAGGTCATTACCGCTTCGCCTAATTTTACGGATGTTCCGGCCTGTGGCACAACATACTGGATATGCAATGATGCATCTTTGTATGAATTCCTCTTCTCTAGTTTCTTCTTGAATGTCTGATAAGTCTGTGTATCAAATGCTGTCCATCGGGCTGTTTCTTCTGTTTGCTTTTCTTTATCTTCGCTGCTTTCCAGATATTCAAACTCCAATGGATTTCCATAAATCGTATCGATCGTAATATTCTTATCTTCTAGTATCTTTTTCATTCCACCGATATGATCTCCATGTGGATGAGTAAGAACAACAAATTCCAGATGTTTTACTCCATGATCCAGCAAATACTGGTGCACACGGTCTGATACATCGATCGTATCGTAATCTGTTGTCTCATAAGAATAAGCCCCAGAATCAATCAGGGCATACTTCGCGTTTTCTCCTTCTCCATATTGAAGCAAAGCTCCATCAGCGGCCCCCACATCGATAAAATGAACCTTAAATGTCTGTGCTGCATTAACTTTGATCGTTTGACCTCCCGATACGTGCAAAACAGTGATGCCTGTAAGCATCACTGTCAGCAGTACCGCTATGATCTTCTTTGTAAAATATTTCATACTTCCATCCTAGCGTTTTCTTTGTTATTTCTTAGTTACGTAAAATCCGTTTGTCTTCTTTGTTGTGATATTTCCAGATTTATCAATATATCTTACATATAAACGAACTTTTTTATTTCTTGTCTTATAAGTTACACTATTTGCTGTTTTCCATTTGTACTTGGAAGCTTTTTTTCCTCTTGGTACAAACTTATACTGTGTCATGGATTTTCCACTGGTTCCATAATTAGCACTAAATGTAAATTTAACAGACTTCTTGATTCGTTTACTGTAAGTGTTCTTTGCAGATGTTGACAGTGTTTTGATCCCTGACTTATTCGCTTTGATCTTCACACTGGTTGGTGCTTTCGTATCAACTGTAAATCCAGGAAGTTTGATCTCTGTTGATCCTAATGGTGTATTATATCTTACATAAAACCTTCCACAATTTCCATTTTTGACTGTATAGGAACTTCCTGTCTTATATGCTATGGTTTTATTATTCACACCTTTTGGCACAAACTTATATTCAATGCTTGTCAGCTTTGTAAATCCTTGGGCTGTTCCTGAAAATCTTACTGTGATATTCTTCTTTTCATAACGATTATAAGTATTCGCAGCATCCACACTCGTTGCTGTCAATGGCTTTGTTGTATTTGCTGTGATATTCATGGATTTCATCACTGGGGATGATGTTTCATCATCACTTTCCTTTCCTTTGACACTTGGCTGGTTATCTCCTTTCTCTGTCTGGATAGATAACTGTGAGCCATCGGATGTTACAATGATCGTTCCACGGTCTCCTGTCTCATAGACATCTAATTTTGATAAGTCTCTTAAGACTTTTGTATATGGAACACCACCTGTATTCATGTATCCATTACTGATGATCGCAATACTAGCCTGTGATGCATCGATCACTGTTTTATGATCAGAATACTGGTAGCCATTGGCTAACTCTTCTTCTGTGACATCCTGAAATCCATGATGTGGCTCCTTGAGCACCTGTGCTGTCAGATCATATCCCTTCGCGATGATCTTCTCGATCGTTTCTTTCTGGGCATCTCCGGTCATTAAGAAAGAGTTGCTTCCGTAAACGATCTTTGTAACGATAGAATATTTATTTTCCTGTCTTGTATTCAAATCAACCTTTCTACCATATTGATAATCATTCTCTAATGGACCATAGAATGTCATTTTTGCTTCTCCAAGACTAATTGTTTCTCCTGCAGTTGGCACTACATAATCTACTTTTAGATTTTCTTTCTCTGTTTTGTCTTCTGCTTCTTCAGCAAGTTTATTTCTTGCTTCTAAAGCTGCTTTAAAATTCTTGTATATTTTGGTATCAAATTCTGTCCAATTTGTTTCATCTGAAGACTGCTTACTCTTATCCTCGCTGCTTTTCAAGTACTGAATATTCAGATCATTCCCATAAATCTTATCGATCTTAATCGTTGTATCAGAAAGAATCTTCTCCATACCTCCAATATGATCCTGATGAGGATGTGTCAGAAGTATAAATTCCAGATGTTTTACTCCCATCTTATTTAAATATTCATAGACTGGTGTCTTTGTGGTATCAATCGTCGTATCCTTTGTATTATGATACTGGTTTGCTCCTGTATCGATCAATGCATACTTTGCTTCTGTTCCTTCTCCATACTGTAATAACGCAGCATCTGCACATCCGACATCAATAAAATGAATCTTAAATGTCTGTGCTGCTTTTGCCGTATGCATTCCATGCCCAGTTACAACTGTTGTGCAGACCAATATCCATGCCAGAAAGCACACTGCAAGTTTCCTTATAATGTTCCTCATTTGTTACTCCCTTTCTTTGTTTTTCATCTTTATTCTTGATATTTCTTTTTTATATTCGAATTTTAACACGTTCTTAATATTTTTGCAATTTTTTTGAAATATTTTATCATCTATTTTTACATGAACAGAGGAAGAGTTCCTCCTTTGGGAACTCTTCCTCTTAACTTATCATATTCAATACTATATTTCAAGACTCTATATAAGACTATCTGATCTTATCTAAGTGCCAGATATCATCAACATATTCCTGAATTGTACGGTCAGATGAGAACTTGCCACATCCTGCTGTGTTGGTCATCGCCATCTTAGCCCATCCTTTTGTATCTCTATATGCTTCTTCTACTTTCTTCTGAGCTTCTGCATATGAACGGAAGTCTTTTAAGATGAAGTACATATCTGCCTGGCTTCCTGTATCACCAAATAACAGACTCTGGTACAGATCTTTGTAAAGTTCTGGATCACCATTTGCATATGTTCCATCTACTAACTGATCTAAGACTTCATGGATGTCTTTATCTTTCTGGTAAATCTCATATGGATGATATCCACCGTTATTCTCATAATTGATAACTTCTTCTGAGCTCATACCGAAGATAAATGCATTCTCAGCTCCAACTTCATCAACGATCTCTACATTCGCTCCATCCATTGTTCCAAGTGTTGGTGCACCATTTAACATGAACTTCATGTTACCTGTTCCTGATGCTTCTTTGGATGCTGTTGAAATCTGTTCGCTGACATCTGCTGCCGCAAAGATCCATTCTGCATTAGATACACGATAATCTTCAATAAATACAACCTTTAACTTACCTTTGATGGATGCATCATTATTTACTTTATCAGCTACAGAGTTGATCAGTTTGATCGTCTGTTTTGCACGAAGGTATCCAGCTGCTGCCTTAGCACCAAAAATGAATGTTCTTGGATAGAACTTCATATTTGGATTCTTCTTTAACTGATTATACAGATACATCACATGTAAAATATTCATCAGCTGACGTTTGTATTCATGAAGTCGTTTTACCTGTACATCAAAGATGGATGTTGGATCAACTTCTACGCCATTGTGTTCTAAGATATATTTTGCAAGACGTTTTTTATTCTGCAGTTTGATATCCATAAATTCTTTCTGAGCTTTTGGATCATCCACATATTTCTTCAGTCCTGACATTAAAGAAAGGTCTGTTGCCCATGTGTCTGTTCCAAGTTTCTTTGTTACCCAGTCTGCAAGTAATGGGTTTCCATGCATTAAGAAACGTCTCTGTGTGATTCCATTTGTCTTGTTGTTGAATTTCTCTGGCATCATCTGATAGAAATCTTTTAATTCCTGATTCTTTAAGATTTCTGTATGAAGTTTTGCAACACCATTGACAGAATATCCTGCTGCGATCGCCATATGTGCCATACGTACCTGTCCATCCCAAAGGATCGCCATCTTCTTGACTTTCTCTTCGTTTCCTGGATACATCTCACGGATCTTGTTTACGAAACGACGGTCGATTTCTTCTACGATCTGGTATACTCTAGGAAGTAATTTTGAGAATAAGTCGATTGGCCATTTCTCTAACGCTTCTGCCATGATCGTATGATTTGTGTATGCACAAGTCTTTGTTGTAACTTCCCATGCTTCATCCCATCCAAGACCTTCTTCATCCATTAAGATTCTCATAAGTTCTGCAACAGATACTGTTGGATGAGTATCGTTCATCTGGATCGTCATCTTCTCGTAAAGTTTTGTAATGTCATCGTGGTTTTTCTTATATTTGGCTACTGCTGCCTGTAAACTTGCAGATACAAAGAAATACTGCTGTTTTAAACGAAGCTCTTTTCCTTCGTAGTGATTATCGTTTGGATATAATACTTCTACGATGTTCTTTGCAAGGTTCTTCTGTTCTACTGCTTTGTCATATTCACCTTTATCAAAAGAATCCAGCTGGAAGTCAGTGATCGCTTCTGCATCCCAGATCCTTAATGTATTAACGATATGATTTCCATATCCTACGATCGGATAGTCAAATGGGACTGCCATAACTGACTGATAGTTCTCCTGAATGAAGTTGGTTCTTCCAGTTGCTTCATCATATTCTGTACGGATATTTCCACCGAAACGTACTTCTTTGGCATATTCCGGACGTTTTAATTCAAATGGATTTCCATTCTTTAACCATTCATCTGGTACTTCTATCTGATATCCGTCTTTGATCTTCTGTTTGAACATTCCGTATTGATAGCGGATTCCGCATCCATATGCTGCATATCCAAGTGTTGCCAATGAATCAAGGAAACATGCTGCTAATCTTCCAAGACCACCATTACCAAGTGCTGGGTCTGGTTCCTGGTCTTCAACGGCATTCAGATCTACGCCTAATTCATCGAGTGCTTCTTTCACTTCTCCATACATACTCATGTTAATGAGGTTATTTCCAAGTGCTCTTCCCATCAGGAATTCCATGGACATATAATATAAAATCTTTGGGTCTTTCTCTTCGTAGGTCTTCTGAGTATCCATCCAGTCCTCAATGATCCACTCTTTCAGGGCATAAGCCACAGCCTGATAAATCTGCTGCTGGGATGCATTATCAAGCTCAACTCTGAACTGAGTCTTTAGATTATTGAGTACTTCCTGTTTAAACAGTTTCTTATCAAATCTTTCTGTTTTCATGATTGTCTCTTCCCCTTTCGTGTTCCCAGTGTGTTATTAATTTTATCATATAAATTGGAAATATGATACAAAAATTACAAATATCATTTGTATTTTTTTTCGTAAGTTCTTCTAATTATACAAACTAGCTGCCACGCATAATTTTCCATATCCAATTTCATTGTTTGGATAGTCCAAAAATCCATTCATTTTCCTTGCACCTTTATGAAAATAAGCTTTGATCCGCTCTCCATACAAATAAGGATCATTTTTTCTTATGATCCCCCATTCCATCAAAAGAGCTGCCGCTCCTGTGACAAATGGCGTTGCCATTGACGTCCCGGACAAACTGTTTTCACCGCCTCCCGGTGCTGCTGCCAAAATTCCAACTCCAGGTGCCACAAGATCTGGTTTCTTTACACCATATCTTTGATCACCCCGCCCCGAAAAATCTGCATAGGACTGATATCTGACATCATACGCACCTGCTGAGATCACTTTTTCTGCAGTTGATGGGATTGTTAAAGTAAACTCTTTATCTGGCTCTAAAAATCTAGTTTCCTGATTACTTCCTAAGGATACCGGAAGCCACATCTGATATTCCCCATTTCTGATATTTCGTGGAATCAATGTAAGATTCCATTGTCCACTCTCTATATGATTTCCTTCCTGCACAATAAAACTAAGGAATATTTCCTGCCTTACATTGTACGGTGTTGGATAACCATTGTATACAAAGACGATCGTATTTCCATATGCATATTGTGACTTTCCCTGTTTATCTGTGATCTCATAAGATATTCCCGATGGAGATTCCAGCTGTATTCTTAACTCATCCACGAAATCTTTCCATATCTGGAGATTTAGATTCTGCTCAAATGGTGCAATATCCAATAAGATTTTTTGTTCTTCTTTGATCAGCTTTCCTTGTTTATGCTTTCCACTATTTCCCTCATTTCCTGTTCCAATGCAGATCGTACATTTCCATTGCTGTGCGATCTGTGATATAAATCTTTCTAACAAGGAATTTCCTCTGTGATCTCCATAATTATGTCCATAACTGATATTGACCGCAACCGGCCGTCCTGCCTGTGATGCTTCATTGATCACATATTGTAATGCTGTCATCAATTGTGTCGTCCTTGGGAAACCTTTTTCTCTCGTATCTCCCAATTTCACAACGATCAGTTCTGCCTCTGGTGCAACCCCGTTTATCCCGGCACAGATTGAAGCTACATGTGTTCCATGCCCAGATCGATCTCTGCTCCGAAAATCGTATCTTCCACTTTCTGAGTGCAATACTTTATTGATTTCTTCTTTTGTATAGAGATTTCCGTTAAGAAATGGTTTAGGCGGACTTCCTTTGACCGTTTGATCCCATAGTGCATAAATCTTAGTATCTCCATTTTCATCTATAAAATCCGGGTGAAAAATATCAATCCCTGTATCGATCACAGCGACAAAAACACCTCTTCCAGTCAATGAAAGAGGTGGATTCTTGACCGACAACATACAAGATGCGGCTATCGATGGCTGTCGACTTAATAATAGATTTTTCGGTTTTTCTATATAAATAACTTGTTCATTTGCCCCAAATGCTTCCAACTCGTCTTCTTTTATATAGGCGATCGCATAACCCATACTCAACGGTTCGATCCTCGTTGTGTCTGACCATCTGATCGTATCAAGTGTGCCTGCGTAGCGAAATATGATCTCCCACTGATCCGTTTCTTTATCGTATCCTGCATCTAAATCTTTGGATCTCTCCCGTTCTTCTTCGCTAAGATCCAGAGCAAGATTTAATTGATTTTCAAACTTTTCATCCTGTTCCATACGATACCTGCACACTTTCGTTTTTCTTATCTTATGCAAAATCTGTGAGGTTTATTCTTAGATTGCTCATATCTCTTTTTTGCAGTATTTCCATACGGATGCACAAATTCCGTAAACAGAAGATGCTGTCATGATCCCTGCCGCAACCGCCACTGCGATCAGCAATGTTTTTTGCCCATATAAATAAAATAAATGCCACTGTTTTGCCAAGACATAATTCATCGTATAGTATAAATTTCCACCTGGTACTAATGGAATGATTCCCGTGATCAAAAATACTGTTACAGGAGTTTTTAAGATCCTTGCCATTGTTTCTGCATAAATCGTCGCAACTGCGGCCGCTGCCAGATTCGCCACAAATGTACTTGGCATCTCATTCCACACGATAAGATAGGCGATCCATGATACCATCCCAGAAATCCCAGCCATACAAAGTTTTTTCCCTCGAAGATTATAAAGTACTGCAAATCCAAAACTTCCGACAAAACTTGCCAGTACCTGTATGATCTCTGCTTTCATTTATAACACACCTCCTAAGAACATCAATGCCATAAAAGAACCTGCTGCAAGGAATACAGCTAACAGTATCGATTCACAGACTCTTAAGATTCCTGACATCATGTCTCCACCGATCATATCCCGAAGTGCATTAACAAATGCAACTCCAGGAACCAACAGCATGATATTACCGATGATGATCTTTCCATAATCCTCCGTCAGTCCGAATTTTGCACTGATATATGCAAATGCTGCAACAAAAAATGATAATAGAAAGTTTAATACCATTTCGTTGGGTGCTAAGATCTTAATATATCTTGCAAGAACCGCGACAAATGCCCCTGCGATCATTGCTATGATTCCTTCTGTAATGCCACCTCCATAAAATGAAGTCCATGCTGCTGCAATGACCGCTGATGTAAGAACTTCCTCTGTAAAAACGACGACTTTTCCCTTTTTAATCTCTGAAATCTTTCGTTTTACTTCCTCTTCTTCCGGAAGTTCTTTGCACATATATCTTGATAACTGATTTAACTCATCCAGTTTGGTAAAGTCTGTCTTATATGACCTGATACGCTTTGTCTGCGTTAAGATTTCTCCTTTTTCATCTTCGATCGTTGTTACAATACTTGATGTGATAGAAAATACATTGGCTTCTTTTGCTCCATACGCCTTGCAGATTCTTGAAATCGTATCTTCTACCCTTGAAACACCTGCTCCTGACACTAGCATGCATTCTCCGATCTCCATTGCGTATTTTAATACTTTTTTCATTTCCATAACATCTATCTCCTGCTATCTATTGTATCGAAATTGACTGTATTGTAACACAAAAGAAACCCTTGTGCTATGATCACACAAGGATTTCATGTAAAATTCATGTTTTGTTTACATTTCTTCGAGATGAAAAGAAGATTAATGCTATTAATCATCAATCTTATGTGTCCAAGCAACCGCCAATGCACCTGCACCAATATGACATGCAACACTTAAAGATAACGGATCTTGCTGGAATTCCATTCCTGGAAATTCTGCCATCAGTTCTTCTTTCCATTTGAGCGCTGCCTCTTCATCTTTTGTATATGCAGACTGAAGATATGCGTGTTTACCAAAATCTCCATCTTGGAAACGCTCTTCTAACTCTTTTCTTACTGCTGCGATCATCTTTTTCTTTGCCTGTTTGACACCTCTTGTCTTCGCAAATGCATCCAGCTTCTCGCCATGGATCTGTAAAACTGGTTTGATTCCAAGCACTGTACCGATGGCTGCTCCTGCTGCTGTAACACGTCCGCCTTTCTTCAGATACTTTAACGTATCTACCATGATATAGATTCCGGAATCTAATTTGTCTGCTTCTAAGATGTCTTTGATCTCTTTGGCTGACTTTCCTTCTTCCGCTAATTTGGCCGCATCTAAGACAGACTGTCTCTGTGTGACAGAAATCCTCTGGTTATCTACAACCTGAACTTTTCCATCGTAATCATCTGCTAACATTGCCGCTGTCGCACAGGAACTGCTTAATCCACTGGACATCGCGATGTGCACGATCTCATCATGGTCTTCTAATAACTTCTCCCACAGATCCAACACATCTCCAGGTGCAGGCTGAGATGTTTTGATATCTTCATCTTCGTTTAACTTCTGATAAAATTCATCCTGTGTTAATGTAATATCTTCAAAATATAATTCTTCGTTAATATAAAATGGCATTGGAATCACTGAGATTCCTAATTCTTTACCTTCTTTTTGAGTAATTCCGCTGTTACTATCTGTTACGATCGCAATCTTGCCCATTCTTCTAATCCCTTTCTTTAAATTTCCTATCAATATATCTATTTTTTGCCTTTATCTCACATCATAACAGAGATTCATAGATATCGTCAAAGGTTTTCCCCTCATATTTTGAAAAAATACATAACTATTTTGTGATTTCCTGCAAAAATCTTGCAATTGGAAATCCTACAACATTGTAGTAATCTCCTTCGATCCCTTTGATAAAGACAGCTGCTTTTCCTTGAATCCCATAAGATCCAGCCTTATCCATAGGTTCTCCAGTCTTGATATAACGATCGATCTGCTCATCACTGATCTCATAAAATGTAACTTTTGTTTCTTCATAAAATGTTTTTGTTTTTCCATCTTCGATGACGCAAACTCCTGTATACACTTCATGTGTCTGTCCGCTTAACATCGTAAGCATTCTTTTTGCGTCCGCTTCGTCTGCTGGTTTTCCAAGAATCTGCCCCTGATAGGCTACAACAGTATCTGCTCCCACGACCATACTTTGTTTCTCTGATTTCTTATATATGTCTTTCGCTTTGATCGATGCTAATTCCATAACTACTTCATTTGGCGCTGTTTTTGTTGTGATCTCTTGTGCATCGCTTGGCATAACATCAAATTTCAGATCGGCAAGTTCCAGGATTTCTTTTCTTCTTGGGGAAGCAGATGCTAATATAATATGTTTCATTTGTTTTATACCTCTTATTTTACTTAAGTTATCAAATTCTCCTGTGAATTACCCCTCCCATGCGGTACAGTAGTTCCTATGGAAGTGGCTTCTAACAGTCGTGACAGTTACCCATTCCTGACCAAAAGATTGGCTGTCCGTACCAATCAAGGCATATTCACTTATGCCGCTATCCCTTTGACGGGAATACCTTTCAGATTCAGTTTGTGGAATCCATACACATCAGGAGCAGAAAGAAACGTATAATCTCTGGTATCTTTCCAGATATCAGGGATCGCTTTCCGCATGATATTTGCTGCTGCGTGACAATCCGCATTTAAGATCATTCCGTTAGAGCAACGGTATAAACCACGTTTGATCCTCTTTCCAGAAAACGAAGCATCCTTATCATCGACACCATAGGTTGGGATCCTGTCATTTGCGATCAGATCCGCTTTGGAAGTATAACTTTCTTCCTGCTCTATGATTCTGATACCGGCATTCAGAGCTTTATATGTGATCATTGTCCGCAGGAGAGTGATCGGCATGGAGACAAAATTCTGGTTGTTGATCTTATTCATATTGGATCTCTGCTTCCAGAGCAGATTCACACCAAGGATCAGTGTTCCACACTGGTGTTCCATACAGAAGTCAATGATACTACGACTGATCTTGTGGCACTGGTCTTTCACAAAATTGGCATAATGGAAAGAAAGGTCTCTTAACCGCTTGGAAACAGCGTGTTTCTTTTCATGACCTTTTGTGATGATGGAGACATACTTTGCTCTCTGTTTATGGAACCATTGGATCTTGGATAAGACAGCTCCGCCTTTGTATATTGCGGATGAGTGATCATCACATACGATCGCTGCGAAGTTATCTGTTCCAAGATCAATGGCACATACATGAGATCCGGAAGGATCAAATGCAACATCTGGTTCTTCCAGTGTCAGACAGAGTAAAAAACGACCATAATACGGTTTGATTTTGACTTCTTTTAATACAGGATCCGAAAAAAGATTTGAAAAGTACAAGCGTTGCTTTTGCAAAGGCAGTTTTAAGGACATCCCGATATCGTCCCGATACAAGACAGCATCCTGGTTTGTGATGATCACAGTCGTCAGGTCACTTTTCTTATAGCGAGGCATCTTAGGCTTACCCAGATACTTTTCTGGATGCTTTTTATATTCTCTTAAAGAAGCAAGCCAGTTTTTGAAATCTGTGACTGTCTGTTTGACCATCTGCTGTGCTGTCTGTCTTGGAAGTCCGGAAAAGAAATCTGCATTCTCTGTGACACGCATCATCTTTTCAAGGTGTGTATAAGAGATCACTCTGCGGACGTGCATGTTTGGATAAGATCGTTGTAATAACGCAACTTCTTGAAAGACTTCGACTTCGTTCTCTGTCCGATGTTCTTTGTCATAACCGGTAAAGATATTCCGCACACGAAAAAGAGCTGCATTGTACAACAGCTTGGACTTTCTGCACAGATCGTCAAAATATGGATATAACAGATCATCCGAAGAAATGATTCTTTGTGTCACACGGTATGCCATATGGTTGTCTCCTTTCTGATATGTTGAAAATATCGTACTTTTATAGTATAATTATACCAAACATATGTTTAGCTGTAAAGGAGATACATCATGCGAAAGAAAGATAATACAGATTATTATATAAACCGGCATAGTTGCTTTTTATTGCAATACCATATCGTGTTTGTTACAAAATACAGACATCCAGTCTTAACAGGCAAAGTAAAAGATGTTGTTTATGAACGTATCCACTATGTAGCAGATCAAAGAGGGTTTCACATCCTAGAGATCAATGGCGAATCGGATCATGTCCATATCCTGATGGAAGCTGATACAACAACTTCACCGGCGGAACTTGCAAATGTTTTAAAAACACAAACAGCACGAAAAGCACGAAAGTTGTATGGCGAAACCATTTTAAAAAAATATTACTGGAAACCTTATTTTTGGTCGGATAGTTATTTTATTTCATCTGTTAGTGAAAACAGTCTGCACACAATAAAACAGTATATTCGGAATCAGGGGAAACGTTAATGTGTCCGTCAGGACGCATTCACCCACACCCATATTAAAATATGGACGTGGTACTCTG